>Ga0316204_10000283_pt1 | contig 208869 bp, 176 predicted proteins | sample 6monrhotite_MG_2_FD_205661 | JGI IMG/M metagenome (GOLD analysis project Ga0316204, IMG submission 205661) | Microbial mat bacterial communities from mineral coupon in-situ incubated in ocean water Damariscotta River, Maine, United States -... | ecosystem: Environmental > Aquatic > Marine >... | reverse complement strand
TACTCCCGCTACTTGGCTCACTGGTTTGAGTAAAAGTCACCGTGTCCCCTTCTGGGTCACTGGCGGTAATCGTCGCAATTAAATCCGTATCTTGATTACCTTCGAAATTAGCCGTAGTGATCGTTGGCGCTTCATTAACCGGATTAACCGCAAGCACATTAAGGGTGATGGTTGCATCGACTTGATTCGTCCCATCAGATGCGACAATGTTAAAACTATCGGAGCCGGTAAAGCCGCCATTCGGTGTGTAAGTAAATGCCCCATTGCTGTCAAAAGACACTAGTTGACCGTTAGTTGGATCTCCATTGACGGTAAAGGTGACCGTATCCCCTTCTGGATCGGTCGCGGTTAGGGTCGCTGTTAGACTAGTGTCCTGGTCAAGTTCAAAGTTCGCTGATGTCACTGTAGGCGCTTGATTGGTTGGCGCGACTTCGATGATATTTACCGTGATAGTGGCTGACACCTGATTAGTGCCATCAGAAATAGACACGGTAAAACGGTCTGAGCCAATAAACCCTGCATTGGGTCGATAAGTAAACTCACCATTGGCGGCAAAACTCACCATCTCACCATTGTCTGGCTCACTGGTTTGACTGAAGGTGATGGTATCTCCTTCGGGATCTGTCGCTGAAATGGTTGCGGTTAAATCGGCATCTTGTTCTACTTGAAAGTTGGCAGAGGTAATGGTGGGCGCCAGGTTATCCGGGGCGCTTGTGCCGCCTCCACCGCCGCCACAAGCCGAAAGGAGCAAGACACTTAAGAAAAACAAAGGCTTTATCGACAGAATTAGTGATTTCATAAATAGATAGACTTAATACGAAAAGAGATAGAGAAACGGACGGTAAGATTAAAACTGCACCATGGAAACAAGCATGGTGCCAACCATTGTATTTACCGTTGTAATTACTAACTATCGACGTATTAAGAAGATTTAGATTCTATGAAAAAAATCTTAATCGTTAGGTAGTTTGCGAACTTTCCGATTTGTTAAATGAACTGTTAAAGCCAGATAAATCAATTGAAAAAGATAAGACTTAATGCAAGAAACAAACTAACGAATTACCATTTTTACCGTCAACTTTCATTTTTCATTATTGATCCGAGTCCATCTTCACAGCGTCGTAAATTCTCTTTTGAAAGCGATGACTTTTGAGGTAAAGGTTCCGACTCAAATAGTTCCAAATTCACATCTAATAATGATAAGACTTTAAATAACCTGAACTCGGGATAAGAATAGCCATCCAGCACAGCCACCCAGTTCAATGACAACCAGGGCGTCTAAATCGGCATCCGCGACGAGAGCGCGATTATTGACGCAGTTCAGTGCAATAGTCTGTGGGTTCGTCAAGTTAGGGCCTGTGACGGAGCAGAGGTTGTATTAATCAAGGTTAATCATCAAAGTTAATCACTGATGGTTTAGAGCTGATTGCCCGTTCACCCGTTGCAAGATCGATCATAACAATGGCGTTTAGACGCTCATCAGTAACGAATACACGTTGGTGAAGACTATCCAGGGCCACATCCACTGGGTTGCTCAAGTTGCTACCACTGCCGGTACTGGCATCGGACAGTATGACGCGGTTGCCGCTCGCGAGGTCGATAGCGAACAGGGCAACTTGGAAGCTATCCACCACCAGCGCGCGGTTATTGGCGCTGTCCAGGGCAACAGCCCGCGGACTGCCCAAGTTGCTACCGCTGCCGGTACTGGCATTCGACAGGATGGTGCGATCACCGCTCGCGAGGTCGATAGCGAACAGGGCACCTTGGAAGCTATCCACCACCAGCGCGCGGTTATTGGCGCTGTCTAAGGCAATATCATGTGGGCTGATCACGTTGCTACCACTGCCGGTACTGACACCCGACAGGATAGTACGGTTGCCGCTCGCCAGGTCGATGGCGATCAGAGCATCCAGGCCGCTATCCACCACTAGAGCGCGGTTATTGGCACTGTCCAAGGCAACAGCCCTCGGACTGATCAAATTGTTACCACTGCCGGTACTGTCATCCGACAAGATGGTGCGATCACCGCTCGCCAGGTCGATGACGAACAGGGCATCTAGGACGGCATCCACCACCAGTGCGCGGTTATTGGCGCTGTCTAGGTCAATACTCAGAGGTAGGCTCAAGTTGCTACCACTGCCGATACTAGCATCCGACAGGATAGATCGATCGCCGCTAGTCAGGTCGATGGCGATCAAGGCATTCAGGTTGTCATCTACTACCAGTGCGCGGCTATTTGCACAATCCAGCGTATTAGCCTTTATGATGTTCAAGTTGTCGCCACTGCCACTGCTGGCATCTGACAAAAGGGTTCGATCACCGCTAGCGAGGTCGGTGGCGATCAGGGTATCCAAGTTGAAATCTATTACCAGTGCGCGGTTATTGGTGCTGTTCAGGGCAAGACCCCTTGGGTTGATCACGTTGATACCACTGCCGATACTGGCATTCGACAGGATGGTTCGGTTACCGTTCACCAGGTCAATGGCAATCAGAGCATCCAAGCTGCTATCCACCACCAGTGCACGGTTTTTGGCGCTGTCCAGGGCAATATCCCGTGGGATGCTTAAGTTGCTACCACTGCCGGTACTGACATCCGACAGGATGGTACGATTGCCGCTCGCCAGGTCGATGGCGATCAGGGCATTCAGGCCGCTATCCACCACCAGAGCGCGGTTATTGGCTCTGTCCAAGGCAACAGCCCGCGGACTGCTCAAGTTGCTACCGCTGCCGGTACTGACATCGGACAGGATGGTACGATTGCCGCTAGCCAGGTCAATGGCGATCAGAGCATCCAACACCCTATCCACCACCAAAGCCCGATTATTGGCGCTGTCCAGGGCAATGCCATTAGGGATGCTCAAGTTGCTACCACTGCCGGTACTGGCATCCGACAAGGTGGTGCGATTGCCGCTAGCTAAGTCAATGGCGATCAGGGCGTCCAGACTACTATCGACCACCAGCGCTCGGTTATTGGCGCTGTCGAGTTCAATTGCCACCGGAATAATCAAGTTGGTACCAGCGCCCGTATTGTCATCCGAGAGGATACTGCGGTCGCCACTGTCCAGGTCAATGGCGACCAATGCATCCAAGCCGCTATCCAGCAACAATGCGCGGTTATTGGCGGTGTCTAAAACAATAGATTCTAATTGTGACAGCAAAGGGCGGTTGAGTAATAACTGGCTCACTAGTTGGTTATTATTTGAATTGTCGGCTAGCTCAATATTTAAAGTGTTAATGTTGGGCGTGGTGGTCACTGGCAATTGTGTGCGCCAACGTGCGACAGGGTCGGTTGCTGCGGGCAACACTATATCTGCCCCTTGGCCATTCACACTGATTGAATCGATATCACTTTCTAAAACTTCACCGTCTTCTAAGTCTTCAATCACACCAGTAATCGAAGTAAATTCGACATCGCCGCCTAAATTGGCATTGGGAGTTGGGTAAGACACCTGAAAACTCAGTTGGGTGACATCTTCAACGGTCAGAGCGAGCGCGAGTTGGTCGCTGGCACCATTGTCGTCTTCAACGGTCAGAGTGATTTCAAATATGCCGTCTTCATTCGCATCAGTCGGAGCTTCAAAGTCTGCCGCCGTGATTAGAGTTAACTCACCTCTAGTACCATCAATGCTAAATGCACCTTGGTCGGCTCCGCCGTTGATACTAAACGTCAAGTCATCGCCGTCAGCATCGGTGGCCGTTGCGGTATACACTACACCACTGGTATTTTCATCGATATTAGCAGTGCTCCCGGAGGTGAAAGCGGGTGCTTCATTGATGTTAACAACCGTCAGTGACAAGTTGAGCTGAGAGCTTCCACCATTACCATCCTCAACATTAAGTATGACTTCATAAACACCATCGGTATTGCCATCACTAGGCGCTTCAAAGTCGGCAGCAGTCGTTAACGTAAGCTCACCACTGTTACCGTTAAGACTAAATGCACCTTGGTCGGCTCCGCCGCTGATACTAAAGGTCAAGTCATCGCCGTCAGCATCGGTGGCCGTTGCGGTATACACTACACCACTGGTATTTTCATCGACATTAGCAGTGCTCGCCGAGGTAAAGCTGGGCGCTTCATTCGACGGTATCACTTCGAGTACATTTAATGTAATCGTGGCGGCAATCTCATTGACCCCATCCGAGGCGGTGATAGTAAAACTGTCAGTACCAACAAATCCGGTATTTGGGCGATAAGTGAAATTGCCATTAGCCGCAAACGCCATCATACTCCCGCTACTTGGCTCGCTGGTTTGAGTAAAAGTCACCGTGTCCCCTTCTGGGTCACTGGCAGTAATGGTGCCACTTAAATCCGTATCTTGATTACCTTCAAAGTTGGCTGAAGTAATGGTGGGGGCTTCATTCGGCGGTATCACTTCGAGTACATTTAATGTAATCGTAGCGGCAATCTCATTGACCCCATCCGAGGCCGCAATCGTAAAACTATCGGTACCAACAAATCCGGTATTTGGGCGATAAGTGAAATTGCCATTAGCCACAAACGCCATCATACTTCCGCTACTTGGCTCACTGGTTTGAGTAAAAGTCACCGTGTCCCCTTCTGGGTCACTGGCGGTAATCGTCGCAATTAAATCCGTATCTTGATTTCCTTCAAAGTTGCCTGAAGTGATGGTGGGTGGTTCATTGGTTGGCTCTTCTTCAAATATCGTGATACTAATGGTTGCAGTAATTTCATTTTCCCCATCGGAAGCGGTGATAGTAAAACTGTCAGTACCAACAAATCCGCTATTCGGGCGATAAGTGAAATTGCCATTAGCCGCAAACGCCATCATACTCCCGCTACTTGGCTCACTGGTTTGAGCAAAAGTCACCGTGTCCCCCTCCGGGTCACGGGCGGTGATTGTTTCTGATAGCTCAGTGTCTTGTACGCCATCAAAATTGGCTGCCGTGATCGTTGGCGCTTCATTAACCGGGTTAACCGCAAGTACATTAAGGGTGATGGTTGCATCGACTTGATTCGTCCCATCAGAAGCGACAATGTTAAAACTATCAGAGCCGGTAAAGCCGCCATTCGGTGTGTAAGTAAATACCCCATTGCTGTCAAAAGACACTAGTTGACCGTTAGTTGGATCTCCATTGACGGTAAAGGTGACCGTATCCCCTTCTGGATCGGTCGCGGTTAGGGTCGCCGTTAGACTAGTGTCCTGGTCAAGTTCAAAGTTCGCTGAAGTCACTGTGGGTGCTTGATTGGTTGGCGCGACTTCGATGATATTTACCGTGATAGTGGCTGACACCTGATTAGTGCCATCAGAAATAGACACGGTAAAACGGTCTGAGCCAATAACCCCTGCATTGGGTCGATAAGTAAACTCACCATTAGCGGCAAAACTCACCATCTCACCATTGTCTGGCTCACTGGTTTGATTGAAGGTGATGGTATCTCCTTCGGGATCTGTCGCTGAAATGGTTGCGGTTAAATCGGTATCTTGTTCCACTTGAAAGTTGGCAGAGGTAATGGTGGGCGCCAGATTATCCGGGGCGCTTGTGCCGCCTCCACCGCCGCCACAAGCAGAAAGGAGCAAGACACTTAAGAAAAACAAAGGCTTTATCAACAGAGCTAGAGATTTCATCATCAGATATATCAGTAATTTAAAAAGTTAATACAATAGGTGTTTACCCGGATGTCCGAGCACTAAACGCTCGTTAAAACTTCACCTCCCGCGTTTATGGCGGAAGGCTAAAATTTTATTATTCAATGTTAATCAGTGTTCCTTTCGAACCGACTGCGCGCTCACCTGTAGTCAGCTCGATAACCACGATGGAAGGTCTTGTTGATACCAGCGCACGATTTTTGGTGCTGTCGAGCGCGAGCCCCTCTAGGTTAATCAGATTGCTACCGGTGCCGGTATTGTTATCCGAGAGAATAATTCGGTCACCACTCCCAAGATCAATAGCGACAAGGGCGTCCAGAGCGCTATCCACCACAAGTGCACGGTTATTGATGTTGTCCAGCGCAACAGCCTCTGGGATTCTCAGGTCAGGGCCGATGCCAGTATTAGCGTCCGAGAGAATAACGCGGTCACCACTGTCCAGGTCAATGGCGATGAGCGCGTCCAAGGTGATATCGACCACCAGCGCCCGGTTATTGGCACTGTCCAACGTGATCCCCTGAGGGACGCTCAAGTTAACACCGGTTCCTGTATTGGCATCCGAAATAACGGTGCGGTTACCATTAGCCAGGTCGATAGCAAATAGGGCATCCAGTCTGCTATCGATTACCAGTGCTTGATTATTAGTGCTGTCTAGCACAATATCACGCGGAAAACTCAAGTTGACCCCAGTACCGGCATTGACATCCGAGATGACACTGCGATCACCAGTGTCAAGATTAACAGCGAAAAGGGCATCCAGGCTGGTATCAATTAGCAATAGGCGGTTGTTTAAGGCGTCCAACGCGATACTCTGAGCGGCATTAAAGGTGACACCCACACCGATGTTTTCATCCGAAATAATAGTGCGGTTACCGTTATCCAGGTCAATGGCGAATATGGCATTCAATCGGCTATCGAGCACCAGCGCTCGATTATTAGCTCCGTCCAGTGCAATAGAACCTGGCTCTATAAGGCTGCTGCCGATGCCAATGCTGCTGTCTGAGACAAAACTGCGATTACCACTATCAAGATCGATAGCGAGCAACGCATCAAAAGTAAAATCTAGCACTAGTGCACGGTTATTGGTACTGTCCAGTGCAACAGACATTGGGAAGAGCAAAGAGGCGCCGTCACCGGTATTGTTGTCCGAAACAACTGTTCGATTACCACTACCTAGGTCGATTTCGAGCAGGGCGCTCAGGCTGTTATCGGTGACTAATACACGGTTATTGGTGCTATCTAACGTAATACCATCAGGCCCTTGCAAATTGATGCCGATACCGGTGTTAGCGTCGGAGAGGATGGTGCGGTTACCCGTATCAAGATCAATGGCGACCAGGGCGTCCAAGTTGCTATCCAGCACCAGAGCGCGGTTATTGGCGCTGTCGAGCACAACTGCCCGAGGGCTAATCAAGTTGGAGCCTGTACCGATATTTGCATCTGAGATAATATTCCGGTTCCCGGTGTCAAGGTTAATGGCGATCAGGGCGTCTAGGGAGATATCGACCACTAGTGCACGATTATTGGCACTGTCGAGTTCAATTGCCACTGGGGCAATCAAGTTGGAACCAGCGCCAGTATTGTCATCTGAGAGGATACTGCGGTCGCCGCTATCCAGATCAATGGCGATCAGGGCGTCCAAGTTGTTATCCAGTACCAGAGCGCGGTTATTGGCGCTGTCGAGTTCAATTGCCACCGGAATAATCAAGTTGGTACCAGCGCCAGTATTGTCATCCGAGAGAATACTGCGGTCGCCACTGTCCAGGTCAATGGCGACCAATGCATCCAAGGCGCTATCCAGCACCAGTGCGCGGTTATTGGCGCTGTCTAAAACCATAGACTGTAATTGTGACAGCGAAAGGCGATTGATTAATAGCTGGCTCACTAGTTGGCTATTATTTGAATTGTCGGCTAGCTCAATATTTAAAGTGTTAGAGTTGGGCGTGGTGGTCACTGGCAATTGTGTGCGCCAGCGTGTCGTGTTGTCCTGTGCCGTGGGCAATTCTATATCTGCTCCTTGGCCGTTCACGCTGATAAAATTGATGTCGCTTTCTAATACTTCGCCGTCTTCCAAATCTTCAATCACACCAGTGACCGAAGTAAATTCCACATCACCGCCTAAGTTGGCATTGGGGGTTGGGTAAGATACTTGAAAACTCAGTTGGGTGACATCTTCAACGGTCAGAGCGAGCGCGAGTTGGTCGCTTGAGCCAGTATCATCCTCAACATTAAGTGTAACTTCATATACACCATCAGTATTGGCATCACTAGGCGCTTCAAAGTCGGCAGCAGTCGTTAACGTAAGCTCACCACTGTTACCGTTAAGACTAAATGCACCTTGGTCGGCTCCGCCGCTGATACTAAAGGTCAAGTCATCGCCATCAGCATCGGTGGCCGTTGCGGTATACACTACACCACTGGTATTTTCATCGATATTAGCAGTACTTGCGGAGGTAAAACTGGGTGCTTCATTGATGTTGATAACCGTCAGTGACAAGTTGAGCTGAGAGCTTCCACCATTACCATCTTCAACATTCAGCGTGACTTCAAACACACCATCGGTATTGGCATCACTGGGCGCTTCAAAGTCGGCAGCAGTCGTTAACGTAAGCTCACCACTGTTACCGTTAAGACTAAATGCACCTTGGTCGGCTCCGCCGCTAATACTAAACGTCAAGTCATCGCCGTCAGCATCGGTGGCCGTCGCGGTATACACTACACCACGGGTATTTTCATCAACATTAGCGGTACTTGCGGAGGTGAAAGTGGGTGCTTCATTGATGTTAACAACCGTCAGTGACAAGTTGAGCTGAGAGCTTCCACCATTTCCATCCTCAACATTCAGCGTGACTTCGTAAACACCATCGGTATTGGCATCATTGGGCGCTTCAAAGTCGGCAGCAGTATTCAAAGAGAGTTCGCCATTGGAACCATCAATGCTAAATGCACCTTGGTCAGCACCACCGCTAATACTAAACGTCAAGTCATCGCCGTCAGCATCGGTGGCCGTTGCGGTATACACTACACCACGGGTATTTTCATCGACATTAGCAGTGCTCGCCGAGGTAAAGCTGGGCGCTTCATTCGGCGGTATCACTTCGAGTACATTTAATGTAATCGTGGCGGCAATCTCATTGACGCCATCGGAGGCCGCAATCGTAAAACTATCGGCACCAACAAATCCGGCATTCGGGCGATAAGTGAAATCCCCATTAGCCGCAAACGCCATCATACTTCCGCTACTTGGCTCGCTGGTTTGAGTAAAAGTCACCGTGTCCCCTTCTGGGTCACTGGCGGTGATTGTCGCAATTAAATCCGTATCTTGATTACCTTCAAAGTTGGCTGAAGTAATGGTGGGGGCTTCATTCGGCGGTTTCACCTCGAGTACATTTAATGTAATCGTGGCGGCAATCTCATTGACGCCATCGGAGGCCGCAATCGTAAAACTATCGGCACCAACAAATCCGGCATTCGGGCGATAAGTGAAATCCCCATTAGCCGCAAACGCCATCATACTCCCGCTACTTGGCTCGCTGGTTTGAGTAAAAGTCACCGTGTCCCCTTCTGGGTCACTGGCGGTGATTGTCGCAATTAAATCCGTATCTTGATTTCCTTCAAAGTTGCCTGAAGTGATGGTGGGTGGTTCATTGGTTGGCACTTCTTCAAATATCGTGATACTAATGGTTGCAGTAATTTCATTCTCCCCATCGGAGGCCGTAATGGTAAAACTGTCAGTACCAACAAATCCGGCATTCGGGCGATAAGTGAAATCCCCATTAGCCGCAAACGCCATCATACTTCCGCTACTTGGCTCGCTGGTTTGAGCAAAAGTCACCGTGTCCCCCTCCGGGTCACGGGCGGTGATTGTTTCTGATAGCTCAGTGTCTTGTACGCCATCAAAATTGGCTGCCGTGATCGTTGGCGCTTCATTAACCGGGTTAACCGCAAGTACATTAAGGGTGATGGTTGCATCGACTTGATTCGTCCCATCAGATGCGACAATGTTAAAACTATCGGAGCCGGTAAAGCCGCCATTCGGTGTGTAAGTAAATGCCCCATTGCTGTCAAAAGACACTAGTTGACCGTTAGTTGGATCACCATTGACGGTAAAGGTGACCGTATCCCCTTCTGGATCGGTCGCGGTTAGGGTCGCCGATAGACTAGTGTCCTGGTCAAGTTCAAAGTTCGCTGAAGTCACTGTAGGCGCTTGATTGGTTGGCGCGACTTCGATGATATTTACCGTGATAGTGGCTGACACCTGATTAGTGCCATCAGAAATAGACACGGTAAAACTGTCTGAGCCAATAAACCCTGCATTGGGTCGATAAGTAAACTCACCATTGGCGGCAAAACTCACCATCTCACCATTGTCTGGCTCACTGGTTTGATTGAAGGTGATGGTATCGCCTTCGGGATCTGTCGCTGAAATGGTTGCGGTTAAATCGCTATCTTGTTCCACTTGAAAGTTGGCAGAGGTAATGGTGGGTGCCAAATTATCCGGGGCGCTTGTGCCGCCTCCACCGCCGCCACAAGCAGAAAGGAGCAAGACACTTAAGAAAAACAAAGGCTTTATCGACAGAGCTAAAGATTTCATACTTAAATACATCAGTTGTTTCAAACATTAGAAAAATATAGGCTCAAGCTAAACCAGCACCATGTAAATAAGCGTTGTATTTATCGTGGAAAATAGCGTTGAAATCACTAATTACCAACCACCTTGTGTGCGCTATGATAAGCTAGGCACCAGGCATGCATGTTGGGGGTTCAATAATCTTGCTGCGAGTATTCGTTGAAGTTTTAGAAACAGTAGTAATAACGACGGAACAAAAAAATTCGCCTTTGAGGAATTTATCAAGGAGCTTAAGAGTTTATTGAATGGGCTATTCGATACCAAAAAAAAATCAGTGATTTGATTCTTTTGAGAGGCATCTTGTAGATTGGCGAACCAATGCTACTGAAAAAACAGATCAAACAATAGAAAGATAAGGTGACGCCTAGTTCGGATGGATGAGCTCACGAAAATCCGGTTTATCTCAAAGTTTTTCAGCTACTTTTACAACTAATGCAAATTGATAAGAGTTGGATTGGTTTAATGAATTCCAACAATTAACGACTTCACCAAATAATAATATTCTATCCTTGTTTGCCTTTGGTGACATCGGTGTTCGCCATCAACTAGCCAAGATAATAGTACCAAACCTAGTTATTCATTCGCTGGAGGGGTCAACGAACGGCTTCAAAAATGGCGAGACATATAGCTCCGTAAATACCCAACGCTAAACTTGAAAGTTTAAACAGCAATGGGCATTGACTACTAGGAACAGCGCTCTTTAAAAATATTTTCTTGAAATTATCCGCGATTTTTTTCAATAGAGAACATTTAATTTTTTATAGCTAGTCTTTTTTATGCGAACGCTATTCTTTCGCCATCCACTTTTCAATTTCAACGATCTCCCTCGGCGCTTTCTCAGAAAGCACTTTTGGCTTACTTTTTGTCACCAAAATATCATCTTCGATTCGGACTCCTATTCCATCGTACTTTTCTAATGCAGCATCAATGCGATCCTTTTTCTCACCATTAAGCGCTTTATAAAACGGGCTCGCAATTACTTTACTTTTTCTCACATAAATACCCGGTTCAACAGTAATGACCATATTAGGTTTTAGTTTTTGATAATATTTAAATACATCGTGAACATCCATTCCCAGTGAATGGCCAAATCCATGAGCGTAATAAGTGTATATTTGTTTCTTATCTTTCTTATCAATCAGGCCCAGAGCCAATAAGTCGTCACCAATTGAATCCGTGATAGCAGCCTCAATGTCTTTAATTAAAGCCCCTTTGGTCACCTTATCAATACCAATTTTTTGCGCTTTAAGTACTGCTGAATAAATGTCTTTTTGAGAATCCGAAAATGTTCCGTCGGCTGGGTAAGTGCGTGTTACATCCGCTGCATAGTACTCGTATTCAGCGCCAATATCGGTCAAGAAAAGTTTGTCTTTTGCGATTTTTTCGATCGGATGTTCGTAATGTAAAATAGTCGTATTAGAACCGCTTGCAGCGATCGATGGAAACGAAGGACAACACGCGCCTTGATCTCTAAATGTATAGTCGATGAGCGCTTGGACTTGGTATTCCCATTGAGCAGTTTGCACTCGTTGCATCGCTTTCTTTTGCGCTTCAACAGTAATATCAATCGCTTTTTGCATTACCGCCAATTCGTAGTCTGATTTGACTTCTCGAAGGTTAGTTAGCTGAGACGACATGTTTTGGATCTTTAATTCAGGAAATTGTGTGGTTATTTTATTCGCAAAAGTCGATTCTGGCGTTTTGCTCTCAGTGTTTATATTTCTGCGTTGTCCGAGTGAAAGCCACATAGACACCTCGCCTTGAATTAATTTTTTAAACAGCTCGGCATGTTTAGGCGGCGTTTGTAGCCTATTTCGTTCTCCGGGGTTGAAATGGTACCCGTTTAACAAGGTATTCATAAACAACTCAAATTTCTTATGAGAATGTACATTCTCGATTCCTGTATCTAATTTGACTTGTTCAGCCGATGGTAAGATCCCCATCCATTGGACGTATTGAGGATTACCCTCTTTATGAAAAAAATATTCGTATGCTTTGCGGCCTTCTTTGATCATCACCAAATAAGTATCAGGATAAGTCGACCCAGTTAAATAATATAAATCATTAGTTTGACGATACGCCCAGTCGACGTCGTTACTGCGATTTTTTCGTTCCGCAGGAAGTAGCACAAGGATCGAATCATTCTCCATCAAATCGAATACCTTCTCTCTTCTATCCTTTAGATCTTTGGTATGGGAAGCATTACTTACCATTAGTTGATTACTAGTTGCATTACTTGCGAGTGACATTTCACTCAGCAATAATATTGATATACCAGTTATAAGACTTACGAAAACTTTCATTGAACTCTCCCTGAAAAATCATAAAGACTTCGCTTACACAGCTTCGAAGCCTCTAATCGATTAACTATTTTTATTAGATAGGTCGGCTGACTATCCCCCAATTAGGCTTGAGAATCAAATGCTTTCGCCGATTTACTTTTTAAAGTGGGACTTCATAGGCAATGCCTGCTAACTATTTCTTTCCTTAGGATCATCACTTAGATATTCAACAAACTCTACCTCAAATTCTGCCGGATCAATAAAATAAACGTTCTTCCGATAAAGGTTTTCAGCACCATTATTGGCAATTTCAAAACCAGCTCTCAAAAGACGGGCTTTAATCGCTTTCAAATTATTGGTCACGTAAGCAAAATGCGCGAGTCCAGTTTGATGACCGTCCAAATCTCGGTTATTCCCTTCGCCATTGTCACTAAATGCTAAGTAGTGATAATCATCACCAAAATGCAGCCACTTTCTAGGTTTTCCATTCCAATCACTTTGCCCTTGATCACGAATTTTCCAATGAGGAAACGCCGCCTGGTAAAAAGCTAACATCTTGTCAACGTCTTTAACCACTAAGTTAATGTGTTCTAAATAAATCATTTTTTCATCTCCCGTTGTTTGAACAATTACTAAGTTTCAAATTCTAATACCTCAAGTTAGGTTGAGGTAAAGCAAAATTAGAACTAAAATAGGTTGTATAAGGGGAAACTATGAAAACTATAGAGTGGAGTGTCGGTCGAGTGGCAAGTCGATGTGGCGTGAAGATCAGTACGTTACATTTTTACGAGGAAAAGGGGCTGATTCAAAGTTGGCGCAACTCGGGTAATCAGCGGAGATACAAACCAGATGTGCTGCGTCGGGTTGCCATTATCAAAGCGGCGCAGAAAATGGGAATTAGTTTAGAATCCATAAAAAGTGCTTTTGCAACATTGCCGAATAATCGAACACCTTCGGCTAAAGATTGGGAAAAGCTTTCTCTAGGATGGCGAGACGAACTAAACGCGCGGATTAATTACCTTGAGCGATTAAGAGATTCTATAACAGGATGCATAGGCTGTGGTTGCTTATCCATGAAAAATTGTCCTATCTATAACATGGATGATAAGCTAGCCGTCGAAGGCAGTGGACCGATCATTTTAGAGAGAATGAATAATGTATCTATAGAAAATAAGTGATAAAAATCACAATAATGCCATTCCTAAGACTGGTCGGTTCAATTGTTATAAACTTAGGCTTTAGAATGCTTTATTGAGTGACATTAAAAAATTACCACGCAATGAACAGATTTAAAATCTTGTCAAAATAGAATGACACTCTACAATGTTAGTCAATGACATGATTGTATGTGCAGAAAACAATACTCGAAATTTCTAGCGATATCAGGTTTGATTTTGAAATATTTTTCTCATTAGGCACTATGAAGCAAGATAAAAACGTGAACAAACGGATAAGACCATTGGATAATAGTATTCTTAGACTAATTAATAGAAGTTCAAGGAGAGCATTGTTGGTCGGGCTCTGCCTATTATCAACAAACGCTTTTTCCGAAACCATCGAAGGACGTATTTCGTTAACCGGTAAGCACGCCGATGAGGCGGAAATAAGCGATGTGATTGTCTATTTTGAACCAGAGAAAAAAGTTTTAGCTACCCCGCTTGACACTCCCTATCAGATAAAAATGAAAGGTAAAGCCTATCACCCTCGAGTATCTGCAATTCCATTGGGAAGCCAAATTCAAATATCAAACCATGATAGTATACTGCATAATGCATTTTCGCCCTCTCGGTCTAATCCCTTTGACTTAGGCTTATATGGGAAGAGTGATGGAAAAATACATCAGTTTAAACATGCCGGAGTCGTGCGAATATTTTGTAACGTGCACTTTCGGATGGTGGCATACGTTTTAGTACTGGATACTCCATTTTATACCAATGTCGATCATAATGGTTATTTCTCACTAGCCAATTTACCTAGCGGTAAGGGAGTTATTACAATATGGCATGAGCGAGCAAAAAGAGTATTAAAAAAGGTAGAGCTACCGTTAGTTAAAGATATACAAATAGAATTACCAATCACCAAACGGCGCATCCCCGAACACAAAAATAAATCTGGCAGAAGCTATAAGAAAAAACGTCGAAGTAGGAGATATTAGGAATGAATAAAAAAGGATTTCGAATTTCATTAGGGACACGAGTGTTCCTAATGACCAGTCTATTACTTGTATTCGCCCTAGGTTCCATTGTTGCCACTACTTACAACGTGGGTGAGGAAGTCTCGGAGAATAGTGTCAATGAATCTATCAATAATAGTTTGGCCTTACAAAATTATTTTCGGCAACTTAATGATCGAGAGTTACTCATTGTACTAGATGGCTTCGCAAGTGACCCAAACTTTTCTGCTTACGTGGCGGAAGCCGTGGATACTCCCGAAGGTGAGGACAACGATTTAGCTTCAATCGAGGATTTATTATCCGATCGAAAAGAAGAGGCAGAGCTCGATTTCATTATTTTGTTAGATCCTGAAGGAAAAGTCATAATTCATACCAATAATCCAGCGCTTAGCGGACGTGACTATTCTAGTAAACAGTTTATTGAACCTGTTATAGCAGAGCTGACAGAAGCGACGGGTATTTGGCTTGAAAATGAACAAATGTACCAAGTCGCGATTATGCCAATCTCTATTGATTTTGAGCTAGTTGGGTTTGTAATTGCCGGATTAGCAATCGATAAGAACCTAGCCAATGAAATGAAGAAAGTAGGAGGCGCCGACACGCTTTTCTTGATAGCCAAGAACGATCAATTAATGAACGTCGCAACGACTTTGGATGTTGCTCAGGCCGATCAAGTTTTATCAACATTGAAGGCACAACTTTTACCGAAGCTAAACTCTGGTGATTCAACCGATAAGTTAAAGATAGAATTAGATGACCAAACTTGGTCGGTACAAACAGTTCCGCTTTCGGAAAAAGAAAACCAACAGATACCTTTATTTATTATTCTATCTTCAGAAAGCAAGTACATGGAAGGGTACGATAAGATTTTTAAGATCACTTTGATCGCCGCCATCTTGGCAATCGCAATCTCCATTATCATGTCGGTGTTTTTAACCTCAAGTATACTGACGCCTTTAAGAAAGCTTGCTCTCGCTACTAAGTCGGCAGCGAAGGGAGTCTATATGGAGCGCGTTGGATTATCTGGAAAAGATGAATTGGCGATGTTATCAAATTCTATCGATAGTTTGTTAAGTGATCTACGTGACAAACAAGACATGCAAGATTATATCACTAAGCTTTCGAAAATTTTACCTGAGGAAAAGACCAACGCACCAAAAGTCGATGCTAATCAAAAATTACCGGTAACGAGTGACGAGTATTTAATATTGGCTATAGACGTTAACGGAATGATTTCTTTAGATACTCAACCCAAAGAAGCTTTGAATGATTTGCAGATAATGAACGATATTATCGTAGCTCAAATTGAAAATTTGAATGGCATATTGGTACGCTTGGGTAATGGCCTTTTCGTAGCAGCATTTTCTATAAAACAAGCTCAAAATAGTGTGTTGAGTATTTATTCTGCGGCTGGTGCAATTGACAAAAGTTTTATCGAACAGAAGATTAGTAGTGAGTCCACTGGAGCTAAATATAGCCTTTCAAAAGGATTATGTTATGTCGGAAACATAGTCTCCAATTACTCTTGGCAGCGCGTTATATTCGGAAAACCAATAAAACAAGCAACTCGATTATTAGAAGAAGCAAAAATTAATAGAATATTGGCCACTAACGATATCTATAAGATGATTAAACAACCCTTAATTGAAGAAGGTATTTCAATTAAGGGAGTTAAAGGTCGCATATCGGGAAAGACCTTATGCAGTTTAGATTTGAAAGCCGCGCATGATTATGTGAATCCTTTAACGCCCGAACAAACTCAAATGCGCCAAACTATGTTTACTCGACAGCCAAAGCTTCAATCGTCATTTGAGTTGACCTCTGGAAGTGTATTCGCAGAACGTTACGAAATAGTTTCATCCCTCGGAAAAGGCAGCATGGGGCTGGTCTTCAAAGCCATCGATCGCGAACTCAGCGAAGCGGTCGCGATTAAGATTTTAAGAAAGGAAATCGCAGAGGATAAAGAACACTTAGAACGGCTACGAAGTGAAATAAAACTCGCTAGGCGGGTAACTCACCCCAATATCTTGCGTACGTATGACCTTGGCAAAGTGGATGATACGCCTTTCCTCTCGATGGAGTATGTTCGAGGAATGACCCTTAGATATCTTATAGACAACTCCGGGAAACTCCCCTATTCAGCAGCATTAAGAGTTACTCGACAGCTATGCGACGGCATTGATAGCGTGCACCAATTAGGCATACTTCACCGAGATATTAAAGCTGAAAATGTGATTCTCGAGCCAAGCGGTAACCTTAAGTTAATGGATTTTGGCATAGCGCGAACCATCAAGAAATCAGAGATAGATAGCCTGGATGAAGGAATGTTCATCGGTACACCTAGCTATGCTTCACCGGAACAAGTACAGGGTGCAGAGTTAGGTCCAGCCTCTGATATCTATTCACTGGGTATTTTGATGACTGAAATATTTACTGGATGTTTACCAATTACCGGGGATAGCGTCAGAGATATTTGTTTAGCCCATGTGACCAAGGCCCCGACCAAACCGTCGGAATTCTGGCCCGACATTCCGGAAGAACTAGAGAAAATAATACTAAGATGTTTGCAAAAGAAGCCGAGTGATCGATATTTAAGTATTGAACTATTAGTTAAAGACTTTGAGGGATTACAAGCATGATTAAATTAATAGGATACATATTTGTTGCACTGATGATGTGTAGTTCACCAGGCTTACTTGCTGAGTTTGAAGACCAAACCATTGGTGAGCTGAGTGGAGAAGTCCTGCTTCTTTCAGAAGACACTTCCGGGCTGCCTAATGGCCGAGAAGACTTAACGCGAAGCCGGTTATTTTTGTGGTTAGAATTGGAAGCGCCTATCAATGAAAGTTTTTCTTTTGGAGTATCAGTTTATGGAAACTTAGGTACCGACAAAGAAGACGACAACCGAAGGAATTTGGATAACTCGCCTTCCAATACCACTGAATTTGATCAAGTTTATCTCGACTGGAATTTTTCAGAAGAAGGATTTCTTAGAATGGGAAAGCAGTATATTCCTACAAGGATATCAAGCATGTTATGGGATAAAGACATTAGTTCGGTCGGCCTAGGTATAAGTCAAGATTGGTTAGATGACCAGGGAAATGATTACCAAATTAGCGCGGGAAGTTACACCGTGGAGCATCTGTTTAGCGAGGAGACTAAGTTATCATTCGCAAACTTCCATTTTACAGTTCCCGTTGGTGATATATTTTTATCTTCGGGCCTGACATTAATGCATGTAACCGATACTGAATTTCTTTTACAAGACAATGTACAACGAACCAATACCCCTGAGGCACTACAAGAAGGATTCGAAATAGCCTCAGTCGACCTATCACTTAATTTTTCAATATTAGGACAATCCGTTACCACAGGTGTCGAAGCATCTAAGAATTTCGCTATCGATGAAGCTAATCAGGCCTATCGAGTTAATCTAATTGTTGGTGATAATGCGGTCGAAGGTGGCTGGCAATTTAATTTACATTACCAAGACATCGAACGAGATGCATCGGTAGCCGCCTATGTGGATGACGATTGGTGGTTTGCTACATGGATGAACGGATATCGTCTCTCTACATCCTATGGAATCACCGAGGATACCTTTGTGCAACTCAGTTACTTTGATGAGGAATTACAAGCTAATAATACTAAAAGAGTTTTCTTGGAACTACGCTCTTTTTTCTAAGAACTATCAGGCTATCAGTAACTTGCGACCGCTTATATACGTGGTCGCTCAAGACGTTTTATTTCTTGCATAAGCGAAAAGTAATCATTAGCAACTCGCTTTTTCTTACGTTCTGCACTGCGATGATTTCTTTTAGTCTTCTTTCCACAACTTAGTTCTCCAGAAGAAATACTTCAAACCAGTTCCTCTACCCTCGATTATAATTAAACTAGGTCAATCACAAAACCTGTTATACATGCAGTCGTAAATACCAATGTGATAAACGCAATAATCAATGGCCAGTGGAACATACGTTTCATCATAATCATTTCTGGAAGACTGGCACCGGCTCCCGCAATCGTAAGAGACATTATTGCGCCCATACTCATTCCTTTTGCCATTAATGAACTTGCAATTGGCACCATGGTAGAAGCCCTGATATACAAAAAAACTCCGATAATTGCCGCAGCAGGGATCAACAATAGCGGATTAATTTGCGCCATTGATTCGAACATCGATTGAGGTACATAACCATGCAAAAATGCACCAATGGTGACACCAATCGCCATGTAGGGAGCAAAAGAAACAAACTGACGGATGGTGTCGATTAATAGCCGTTTACCTGAAAGCCGATTATCGGAATCTTTACTCTCCTCTTTGCCACCGTTTGAACAACTTGGTGCAAGAATATCGGCCAAAATGTATCGGTCAAATCCAAATTTTTCTAACATAAATCCACTCAAACTAGCCAATAAAACGACAAATACCGCATAAATCAAAGTCACTTTAGCACCGAAACTAACCCAGAATAAACCAACTATAAATGGGTTTAGCAAAGGTGAAGTAAACAAAAATGCCATAATAGGACCAAACGCCGCGCGCGCTTGAATCAAACCTATCGTCATAGGTAGCGTTGAGCAACTACAAAACGGGGTGACTGCCCCTAAGCCCACCGCAATCCCGTATCCACGGTTACCACTAAGAAGCTTTTTGATCTTCTGTGGCGGTAGCTTTTGATTAATTAAGCTGACTACAAAACTGATCAGCACAAAAAGTACAGCCAGTTCAGAAAATACGGTGACAAAGAACTCCACCGCAGTTAAAAGTTCGTTAGACATATTTCACCTCATTGATTTATTTCGATTAACTCAGGCCAACGCTCCGAATTAATCCATATTTCTAGATTTGTCGAAATATTATATTTCTAGTAATATCGAAATGTCAACCGTTGAGGGGAAAATATCATTTTCTAATGATTTAGAAATTCAAATGAGGCAAACATGAAATTAAATAAAACAGCGGACTCTGATAAACTCGACACCATCGCTGCGAGACTTGCAGAATTAGGCCACCCAACCCGCCTAGCGATTTTTAGATATCTGATTAGAGGTGGTAAAAATGGCAAGCCCGTTGGAGAAATACAGGAGCATTTAGCCGTTCCAGGATCTACCTTATCCCATCACATAGCTAAGATGGTCAAGGTCGATCTTATTCGACAAGTTAGAGAGAGCAGGACGTTGTACTGTGTGCCTCAGTTTGGTTCTCTTATTGAGGTAATTGATTTTTTACAGGATGAGTGTTGTATTGAGGAAAGTAGGTAGGTATTTTTAGTATCCCGTCGAGGTGTTTTTAATTTATCCTTTCCTACTAACAATTCCGATACTTATCATTCAATCCAACGCCTTTGATGATCAGCGACATACACTTATCTAAGCGATTTTTTCGAGTAACCTCTCGTTTTGCAGATCCAATAAATTCTGCATATTCCTTTTGCTTGTAGGGAGTCAATGCTTTGAATTTTGTTGAGAGTTGATTATCACTTTGCAATGCAGATTTTAACTCATCAGGGATATCAAACGTTTTACTTGGCTTGGCCATGGCTACTTGAATCCCTGATTTTTGCAATTCAATCGCTTCATCTACATAAGTTTTAATTAATGCTTCATCCAACTTGCTGAGCTCAACAAACCGCCATTGACGCATCGCTTTGGTTTTACCTTCTTGTGCGTTAACTAATTGGTTTGTTTTATCTTCTAATAGTGCACCATTAAAAAACCATAATCCTGCGTAGCTTTTGAAGGCTCCGATCCCTACCACGTTTTTTCCAAACAAAGTATAAACCGGAGCACCCCATTTAATGGTTTCTTGCAAATCAGTTTTTTGTAGAATTCGTCGGAGTATTAGCAGAACAGGCTGCCAATCGGCGTGTTTTTGGATATATTCATCGACGCTAACAATTTTTTTCATGGGTAGTAAAACCTCGCAAAAGAACGTATGTTACCCGCACTTCAAGCTGCACTTCAAATGATGATTAACATTTACTGAGTAATTAAATAATATTTAGCACCGAAGTTTTTCGACTAATACAGAAATATTGAAAATATATAACAGAGAAAAAGGTAGCTGAATAGCTAAAAGAAAGTATACCTAGATTTAGCAATGGAATAAGGAAAGGATGACTCAGCGAGGGGCTAGCCCTCACTGGTCACGTTGGAATTGCTTATAAATCGAATCGATCTGCATTCATCACTTTGTTCCAAGCTGAAACAAAATCATTCACAAACTTTTCTTTGGCGTCATTGCTCGCATAAACTTCAGCAATTGCTCGTAGTTGCGAATTAGAACCAAAAACGAGATCGGCACGCGTCGCTATCCATTTCACTTGGTTAGACCTTCTATCTCGACCTTCAAACTCAAGTTCCTCATTACCGGTTGGCTTCCATTCGGTCTCCATATCTAGCAAGTTAATAAAGAAATCATTAGTCAGCGTCTCAACGTTCTCCGTGAGCACACCAAGCTTTGAGTCATTATAGTTTGCCCCTAAAGTTCGCATGCCCCCAACAAGCACGGTCATTTCTGGTGCGGTTAATTGCAGTAACTGAGCTTTATCCAACAACAACTCTTCCGTCGATAGCGAGTAAGATTGCTTTTGGTAGTTTCGGAAGCCATCGGCTATAGGCTCGAGTAAATCAAACGATTCGATATCCGTTTGCTCTTGGCTAGCGTCAACACGGCCAGCTTGAAAAGGTACTCGTATATTATAACCAGCTGCTTTCGCCGCTTGCTCAACACCAGCATTTCCGCCAAGTACAATTAAGTCGGCAAGTGAAACTTCTTTATCCCCTGCAGTCTGATTAAACTTAGTTTGAATGGATTGATATACCTTAAGTACTTTATCCAGTTGTTTAGGTTGATTGACTTGCCAATTCTTTTGCGGAGCAAGTCGAATACGAGCGCCATTTGCGCCGCCCCGGAAATCTGAACTTCGATAAGTTGAAGCAGACGACCAAGCGGTATAGACCAACTCGGAAATCGTCAGTTGCGAGTCTAATATTTGCACTTTTAGAGATTCGATATCGTTAGAATCAACTAATTGATGCTCCCATGCTGGCAATGGGTCTTGCCAGATTAAATCTTCGGACGGGATTTCCGGCCCCAGGTACCGAGACTTAGGTCCCATGTCTCTATGAGTTAACTTAAACCAGGCTCTTTGAAAAGCATCTGCAAATTGCTCAGGGTTTTCATAAAATCGTTTAGATATTTTTTCATAGGCTGGATCTTTTCGCATCGCCATATCAGCGGTGGTCATCATGGTTTTGACCTTGGTCGAAGTATCGTGCGCTTTGGGGGCTTTGTGCTCATCTTTGACATCAATTGGTGCCCATTGCCATGCACCAGAAGGGCTCTTTTCTAATTCCCAATCATAGCCAAACAATAATTCGAAATAACCGTTATCCCACTGAATTGGATTAGCTGTCCACGCACCTTCAATACCACTGGTCGTAGTGTCATCGCCTTTACCAGTACCTAGTTTATTTTTCCAACCAAAACCCATTTCTTCTAATGCAGCAGCTTCTGGTTCTGCCCCCACGAGCCCGGGATCGCCAGCACCATGGGCTTTACCAAATGTATGCCCCCCCGCAGTTAATGCGACCGTTTCTTCATCGTTCATTCCCATTCGTGCAAAAGTTTCTCGAATGTCGGCAGCCGACGCTAAGGGATCTGGTTCGCCATTTGGTCCTTCGGGATTAACGTAAATTAATCCCATCTGAACTGCTGCCAGTGGATTTTCTAGTTCTCGCTTACCGGAGTAGCGATTATCATCGAGCCATTCTTTTTCTGCGCCCCAATACACATCTTCTTCTGGCTCCCAAATATCTTCTCGTCCTCCTGCAAACCCAAAGGTTTTCAGTCCCATTGATTCGATCGCGACGTTACCTGCCAGAATAAATAAATCTGCCCAAGATAATTTCTTGCCATATGCTTGTTTGACTGGCCACAATAAACGGCGTGCTTTATCAAGGTTGCCATTGTCAGGCCAACTATTGAGCGGAGCAAAACGCTGGTTACCGGTGTTAGCACCACCTCGACCGTCTGCTGTACGATAAGTCCCTGCAGCATGCCATGCCATTCGAATCATAAACGGACCGTAGTGACCATAATCTGCAGGCCACCACTCTTTTGAATCGGTTAAAACTTTCTCAATTTCAGCTTTCACCTCTACGAGATCGAGGGATTGAAAAGCCGCCTTATAGTCAAAATCTTCTTCTAGAGGATTTGACTTACGATCATTTTGAGCAAGGATTTTTAAGTTAAGTTGGTTAGGCCACCAATCCAAGTTCTTAGTGCCTTTTCCACCCATTTTTGTATTGCTACCGTGCATGACTGGACATTTGCCAGTTGAACTGTTCTCTTTATTCATTGTGATCTCCAGTTATGTGATTAAAAATTGAAATTTGAGTCGAAATTTAATGGTGTTTTTAAACACTCCACTAACCTATTAAGGGCTTTAGGCGATAAGTGATCTCAGCATCCAGGCCGTCTTTTCATGGATACGCATTCGATCAGATATCAGCGCCGCGGAAGACTCATCGTCAGCATTTTGCGCTATTTTTAGAGCCTTTCGACAGGTCCTAACAACCGTTTCATGGGAGTGGTTTAGAATTTCCACCATCTGCTTGGCTTCTGGAATTCCTTCTACTTCTTGAATAGAGCTTAATTCCGCAAATAGCTTATAGGTCCCAGGCGCTGCCACGCCAAGAGTTCTAATTCTTTCGGCAATATCATCAACGGCTATCGCTAACTCGTTATATTGCTCTTCAAACATTAAATGCAGTTCTCTGAATTGATTTCCAGTTACGTTCCAATGAAAATTGTGAGTCTGCAAATACAGCGTATATGTATCAGCCAATAAGTGTTTAATACTTTGCGCCACGCTTTCTCTGTCCTGTTGATTAATTCCTATATTGATCACTGACATTGGTATCCCCTGCTTATTAGTCTACTTTGTTAAACGATTTGATTAAGGATACGCCTGCATCGAGATTCTGTATATTTGATTAATTCAATACTTATATTCTAAAATATTGAACATTAAATCTTGCTGAGATAATTCCCTTAACTTCGGCAGCCTGCACAGGAATAGATAATCTAATGATTTCATTCAAACAATTGAGTTATGCCTTAGCCGTTGAAAAGCACCTGCACTTTAAAAAGGCAGCTGAAGCCTGCAATATAAGTCAGTCAGCACTTAGCACCGCGCTAAGCGAGCTAGAGAGACAACTTGAACTACAAATATTTGAAAGAGATAATAAAAAAGTCTTGGTCACTCCAATCGGAAAAGAAGTGCTCAAAAGAGCGAGTAAGATTAAACTTGAGGTAGAAGATCTAGAACAATTAGCTTATTCTAATAAAACTCCCCTTAGTTTTCCAATGACTGTCGGCATCATTCCCACCATTGCCCCCTACCTGCTCCCCAAAATGTTTCCGTTGTTATTAGATGAGTACCCACATTCAAATATTAGCTTATTAGAGGAACAATCAGCGCCCTTAGTTGAAATGGTACGCCAAGGCGAAATCGATACTGCCGTTATCGCACTTCCTTACCCGTGTGAAGGATTACTGACATTAGAGTTTTGGCATGAAGATTTCTACTGGATCACGTTAAAAGGCAACAAACATTCGCACCAAAAACAAGTTAATGCTAGTACGATTGGCAAAAGTCAATTGATGCTACTAAATGAGGGACACTGTCTTAAAGAACACGTACTAGATGTCTGTAAACTCTCTTCACCAATTAAGAGTAAACTTGGGGCCACTAGTTTAAGTACCTTAATTCAAATGGTACAAGCAAACTTGGGCACTACTATTATTCCGGAGATGGCCAAAGAGCAACTCATTAATGAAAATGATCATCTAGCTGCTATTCATCTTAATGAAAAGAGTCCACATCGACGATTAGCATTCGTGCTGAGACCAAACTACACTCGACTATCTAGCATTGAGATATTAGCAAAACTGTGTAAGGATGCTTTAAAAAACACCATTCAATAACGACCTTTTTAAGTTCAACAGCACTATTTCAATTAAAAAGAAAAAAGCTTAGTTTTATCTGATAAATCAAAAAAATTAGACATTGCAATCGTATTCATTGCGCTTTGCATCGATAACAACCTTGCCAAGCAACTCACAATCCTATAGCTTTTTGAAGCTCGTTAATTTCACTGCCTACTAGTGAAGCTGTTTAATGATTCTAATAATTAAAACAAATCACAGGACGGGTCAGGAATGAAAACGTATTCGATTCTCAAACAATGTCTCAAGAATTTTATAATACTCTTTATAAACCTTGCATTAATTCCAATCAGTTCACTTTCGGCTGATGCATGGTTAGACGGCTCACCTGACGCCATATGGGAGCGCTCTCCGGGTGTATATAAAGAAAACGGCAATTGGTTCATTATATTTCATGCTAAGCCAAGTGATACAAACGTGCAGCTCTATGGCGACTTCACTAACGGTCTAACTAGTCCAATAAATTTAACCCGAACACCCGATGGAAAATTCTGGTGGTTTAAAGGAACCGATACTAGTTTTAGTCGAGCCCCGGCCCATGGAGATGAGTATCGTTTTAGATTAACCCGAGATGGCACCGTTCAAACCTTTCAAGATCCAGCCGCTCGCTGGGTATCTCATTCAGGTTTAGACACCGGTATGTCGAAAATTAGCATCAGCGATAATTATCAATGGCAAACAGCCAGCTGGGTGCGCCCAAAACAAGAACAACTTAACATCTATCAATTGCATCCTCTTCGTTTTACCGACCGAAACTCGGGAACACCCTTTCAACAAGTTATGGAAGAATTGGACAATGACGGAACGAATGATTATATCAACAATTTGGGCATTACCGCCTTGGAATTATTACCGGTTAACGAATTCGCAGGGGCGCTTAGTTGGGGTTACAACCCTTCATTTTTTTACGCCATTGAAGAATCTTACGGTGGCCCCGACGGGTTGAAAGCACTGGTTGATAAAGCGCATCAAAATGGAATCGCGGTTATCCTTGATTTGGAGTTTAATCACGTTGCTAGTGGGGATAATATTCTTTGGACTATTGATAATGAAACCTATATGGATGGCGATACTGTGTGGGGGCCGCTATACAATTTCAATAACGATATTGCTAAACATTTTCTAATCCAGAATGTTCTCTACCTGGCTGAGGAATTCAAAATAGACGGGTTTAGGTTTGACCACACTAATACAATACACAATCCTAATAGCGGATTCGTAACCGTTCCAGGAGATGGTGGTGGTTGGGATTTTTTAAGAGAGCTCTATGGTAAAACCAAAGCACTAGATAGTGATATCTGGTTTACTGGTGAAGAGCTGCCTGATTGGTGGGGATTAACTTCCGATGATACCGGAGTAATTGTAGAAGGAAGCTCTCATGCACCGATGGACAGTCAATGGACTGATACTTTTCATGATAGCTTTAAAAGCGTTTTGACGGGTTCACACTTAGATAACTTATGGCCTGTATTTGGACATTTTGGAGATGGTTGGCAAGACGCAACGGTTTACACTGAATCTCATGACGAAGTCGGCAATACCGATGATCGAATAGCCAAACGAGGTCGCGATGGGAAGGGCTGGGAAATGAACCAATTATCTTTGACCGGCACAATAATGGCTCGCGGAACTCCAATGGTATTTATGGGACAAGAAGCCGGAGAAAGTAAACAGTTTCATATTGATTGGTGGTCCGACCGACTACCACTAGGTACTTATGAAACTAATCCGGCGCAAAAGAAAATACTTGATTGGTATAAAAAACTTAATGAAATCAGAAGTGATGACTTGTTGACGTTTGCGTCCTCGAATAGTTGGATTTCTCATATCCATAATAACAATGGGATTGCTGCTTTTACACGTGCCGATTCGAAGTATGTTGTAGTAATGAACTTTTCAAACACAACTTGGTTTAACTACGACGTTGGGATTTCAGGAAACTATCGAGAAATCGCTAACACTAGTTGGGACGACTTTAATATCGGTGGGGTTCAGCAAGCGACTAGAGGAAGCTCGCAAGCTTTCGCAATTAACAACGTCCATATTCCAGCCTATGGGGCCGTGGTATTAATTAAAGAAACTTCTTCTACCGTGGAAGTTAATTTTAGTTGTCATAACGCAACGACCGAATGGGGCCAAAATATTTATATCGTGGGTAATATAGCAGCATTAGGGAATTGGGATACTAATAACGCCATCAAACTCGAGCCGACAGCTTATCCCACATGGACTGGTTCGATTGGGGCGTTGCCTGCAAACACCTTGATCGAATGGAAGTGCATCAAACGCGATATTGGAAATGTAGTCTGGCAAGGTGGCGCGAATAATAGCCTAACAACGCCAAGCACTGGTATCTCTTCTAGCTCAGGAAACTTCTAGTCTTACTTGAGATCGGAGTATATCCTTACTTGGAGTTGAGAGATCTCGCACACAATAGACATCTAATAACGCCTTTTTGCTTTCGATGTAATTTGGCACACTAGATTCATTCTCTTAACACCATGATAAGGAAATGAAATGTCTACAAACAAACACGAATGGGCAACTTTCTATAAAGGAAGATTAAGATTAAAAGCATGTATTTGTTGCGGCCAAATGTCTCTGCCGAGCAATGCAGATAGTCACTGTGAAAAAGGAAATATATCATCGAGTCCAATATTGAAAGCCGGGTACAGTCTAACCAGACCGGCGGCGAGAGTTCTACGAGCGGGTTAACCTCAAAATTAAACCAATTGAGAACGATATTAATTAACGAGTGTCAGCTGCGCTCGTTTTCATATCAATACACTTTGCTAGCTTGTGAGCGTGCTAATTTTTACTACTCGGAAGGTTATTCATTTGAGGCAAGTATTAATGCAGGACTAAACTTTGTGGAAGAACTTAAAGCAATTCAATGATTCGAATATTAGTATTCGAGAGGTAAAACGCTAGAGTGTTTAGATACAAATCGTTTTAACCTATCTAATTCACTCACAGCTATCCCTCCATAATAACTTTGAATTAATTCTAAATTATTCAATGTTTTTAGTGCTTTGTGGGTAGACAATACAGTAAGCCCTAAGAGTTCAGCACAATCGCTTTGCCGAATTGTTAAATTGGTAGTTTCTTGCTCAATACAAAGAGATAATAATACTTTTGCTAGCCGCACGTGAGTAGGTAATCTTTTAATATCATCCAAGAGCTCTAAAACGGTATGCAGTTTCTCCGAAATATTGGTCAACATATACTGAGCGACTATAGGCTGCTTGGCCAACCAAAACGCAAATTGTTTTTGGTTGATTAGGATAATTTCACAATCACTAAACGCAGTTGCATTATGTGTTCTCGGCAAATCAGTAAACAAAGTAAACTCTCCAAAAGTGTCTCCCTCTTTTAATAATGCTGTCAGTTGATACCGACCTTCTAAATCAAAATTTCCTACTTTTACGACACCTTTAACAATAATCGACAAGCCTGGTTTTGAGTCACCACGGGTATGAATCAACTGACCTTTTGGGTATCGATACATCCGACCATACTCATGTGCGACATCTAGCATTGACTGGGGAAGCTGCCTCAATTTTAACGACCTCTTGTAAGTAAACTTTGTTTGAGCTGATTGCTTTTTTAAAATATATACATCTATATATTTAGTTGCAAATCTAATTGCTACTTTAATGGCCCACAAAGAATAAAAAAGAAAAAAACATGACGTACCAAATACCAATTTTGATTATCTTTGCATTATTTGCGTTAAAAGAAGCTAGTCACAAAGGGTTACTGAGAAAAAGGTCAGAAGTATCAGACGATGGCATCGTCGAAGTCGCTAGTACTGTGATGTTATTGGCTTTTACTCAGCCACTTATTCTATTCTTAGCGGGGTATTTTATGTCGCTGATGTTCCCCGAGTACGCTGGAGCATTGACCAACACCTCTATATTGGTGCAGGTTTTGTTGCTATTAATACTTGATGACATGGTACAGTATTGGTGGCATAGAACCTGTCATGCCACACGGTGGCTATACAAGCTCCATAGAGCACACCATAATGCAAAATACATGAGCGTTAGAATCATATATCGTAATAACTTCTTCTTTTATTTCATTATGCCGTCCCTATGGCTCTCTGGAATTTTAATTTATTTAGGGCTTGGATGGGTATATGCAGGCTACTTGATAATTAAATTGACTGTAATCACGGGAGCACACTCCGAGTGGAAGTGGGATAAGCCTCTTTATCAAAATAAGTTTACAAGACCAATTATGTGGTTCGTTGAAAGGCTGATTTCAACACCTTCGACCCACAGTGCACATCATGGGTACGATCCCGAAGATGGTATTACCGCCTACAAAGGTAATTATGGGAACCTTTTATTCTTTTGGGACGTTTTATTTGGAACCGCCCACATTAATCGAAAGTATCCACCTGCGTATGGTGTTAAAGGAATGTTTAAAGCAGGCTGGGGCGAGCAACTATTTTGGCCACTGGTCCCATCAAGAAAAAAGAAGCGCTTTGATAAAAAAGAGTAGTCTTAGAATTAAAAACACTAATATCCGATTCAGTTTTAATTAGATTTCACCCATTTGCTACGTCATTAAAGAGTACTAAATTTAAGTTCCAACATTACGCAGCTAATATTTCAGCAAGCTTCGGCCGCACGAGCTCTAACAGCAATGATAGTAATTAATCCATTACGAAACGAGCTGACGATGCTTTATACCAAGCAGAGAGCCATGCAATATTTGAGTGATTAAGCCGGCATCTTGCTTATATAGGGCATCAATAACTAAGATAAAATTTTCAAACCACTGCTAAAGCCATCAACTAGTCTTTTGTCATTTTGTTTTCTAACAAAAAACCGAAAAGCCCGAGTAGAATAAATAATAACGCGATGACACCCATAATTCGATTTTCAATTCTTACTAATTCAAGCTGTTTGGTTAAACGATAAGTTCTTGAACCGCCTGTGACGGGCACATTAAATATTTGCCCTTTATAACGTTCTGTCAGTATGTAGTGTTCATCATAGCGTTCTTTCATTTTGTCCTGACGTCTTACCCGCTCAAGATTATCTCCATAATAATTATCGAGATAATTACTGAAAATCTCCTTTGATTCACCAGCCAGCACAATACCCGTTGATTTGTAATTATATTGTGTCTCTGGAAAAACCAGCGCGAAAAAACTCGAAACAGCCAATACGATGCCTAGAATCGTGGATACGGAAGCGCCAAAAATCCAGATCTTTCGATTCCTTATGGTCGCACTTTCTCGGTGTTTAAGAAAATTAGCGACCTCCGGAATTTGTCTTAGTTGACGATGAATAACGGATGAATCCACCTCGTTCAGAATGGTGTGAGTATCCATCTCAAAAACTTTTAATATCAACTGAAATATGTCCGCAGATGGCACCGACTTTCCGTTTTCCAGCTTAGATAAATAAGATTGCTCTATTCCTATGGCCTCAGCTAATTGCGGCTGCGTCCAGTTCTTTAAGGTTCGTAACTGTTTAATCTTTTCACCAAAGTGCATCTTGTTCCCCTTATTAAGGTTATCTAACTAATTGATTCAGCGGATTATTCTTTGGTATTCCTGAACAACTAGAAAGATGAATATCGATGAATAATAACTTATATTGGTGAATTTTCACCACCAATAGCGAACATTCAGAAAAACACTAGTGCTTGTTTGGTTGGATTCAGTTGCTATTAAGTCCTATAGCGCTACGATCCGAAAATAGTAGAGCGAAGGTCAAAATTGATTTCGAACTCGCCGCTTAATCGCAGATTCTCCTCTCACCCTTGTTAGCGAGTTGTACGCGTTAGTCTTGTGTTAGCATAGTCGCGGTCGAAGTTGACGATGTTTTGCCTGAGATACCGAATGAAACCGTTATTGTTGAAACGGTTAGTCGTCGATTTAATTGAGCATATACAATAAAGGTAAATAAGTGTTTAAAGATTACTCTCGAAAAACTAGTTTGGTTGTATTTTTGCTGGTCTCGCTTTCACCCTGTGTTGCAGTAGCGCAAGAGTCTCGGCCAATCACCATTTGCCAAAAGAGTCTTGAGAATGGCAACTATCGAGAAGCTTCGGCGGTCTGTACTCAGCAATTACTCAAAAGCCAAACCGACAACAGGCAATTAGAAAGCTTACAAATACAATTGTCGTTAGTGGATATTTACCACGCATTAGGCGAAAAGTCGAAAGAGCAATCTACTCTCGATGAGATTGCTAGCCACCCGCAATTTAATAGATACCCAGAGATAAGTTACCGTTGGCACCGCCAAAAAGGTCGACTAGCGTATTTTGAAAATGAATTTGAATTAGCTAAAAAGCATTTATATCAAGGACTGGCTATTGCTCAAACCGCAAAACAGCCTACTTGGGTAAGCAAGAGCTTCAATGACGTCGGACTTATAGAATCGAAATTTAACGATTACAAAAAGTCATTAGTCCACTATCAAAGTAGTCTGGCGCTCAAACTAGAGCAAGGGGATGCCTATGCTGTAGGTACGACTCTTAACAATATTGGTCTTAATTACACTAAACTTGAGAACTATTCACGGGCCGTAGAATATTACGAAAGAGCACTTTCATCGTTTTTGCTCTATACCCAAAATGACCACTTTGATCGAAGGGTATTTGATAATATTACCCACCTATATGAAGACTTGGCCGTCGCCTATAGCCAATTAGATGATAAAACAAAAGAAGCCTTTTACGAGCAAAAGACCTTGCAATCCGTTGCCAACAAAACATCTCCAAGACAACAAGCCCGAGCACTTATCAATATTGCCAAACTTGAGATTCAAGCCGATAACCTTAAATCGGCGCAAGCTTTTTTAGATCGCGCGACTGAATTGCAGGAGTCAGAACAATTTGACTTGCGCCTTGAATTAGCAGTGGAAAAATCGAAAGTTTTTCTCGCTTCTAACGATTTAGAAAATGCTATTTATCACGCGAATTCGGGACTAATTATTGCCAAAGAAAAGAACAGTTTACAAGTCATTGCTGAGCTCTATCAGATATTGAGTTCGGCTTATAACAAACAAGATATTCATACTGCCTACTACTACTTAAAACTGTTCGCGCAAACTAGAGAGGCTTACTTAAAGCAAAAATTTGATTCTGAGTTAAGTTCAATACAGCTAAGAATCGAAAACCAGCAAATTGAACATCAGTTGATGTCTGAAAAAATTAGTAACGCAGAAAATCAAACCAAAATACAGCGACTAACCAATTGGACCCTGATGGTCGTCATTTTGCTGATGATAAGTTTTGCAGCCATCATTTTTATCGGATATAGAAAAAGAAAAGAGCGTCAGGTGTTATTGGAAAGCATACAGTCTCATCAACAGCAATTAATGCTACTCGATGATAAATTTCAGCACTTAAATCAATCGCAGGAGCCAACTATATCCGCTGAAGATTCAAAGCAAAAATTACGCGAGACCTTAGTCAACACCATGTTAAATGTAGTATCTATATGGGAAAAGCATACAGGTAAGAACAAAGTAGAGTTGGCAGAAAAGAGCAAGCTATGGACTGTGTCGATTGATAACGGTAATTTAAGAACTCGCTCTTTAGATAAATATCTCACTTTAGATAAGATTCCTGCCAACCCAAAATGGCGGAATGTAGCAGGAACTTGTCATTTTGTATTGTCAGACGAATCACTCGACAGTGGCGCACGCTCCCAATTAAAGATGGATTTGGACAATCTCATGCGAGCAGTGAAATCCTTTTCACTCTCAACCCAACATCATTCCTAGCAATTTAACTATCGACGCTATTGTCTAATTCTAAGTAACCACAATTAAAGCTGAGTCCGTCTAGCAAATTGTAACTCAAGTGATGATCTGCGCTAGCAGTGTCTGAATCTACGAAAGTTGAAGGCCCAATATATAAAGGTACTAACTCGGTTGGGTAAGCATTTGGCTGCTGAAGCCCCAACTCATAGCAAGTGGTCACCGCCGCACTTCTCGCTTGGCTAAAATGATCGAACTGACCACAGGTCTTGGACCCAATGTTTTCGCAACTAAGTGCAGGGTCTCTGGGTACTGCGACTAATTTTTGGGAGCGATTTTTAATATAGTCAACTTGAGTACCGTGACCATTAATTGTCAAAATCTCACCCTGAGTTAGATGATAGTTTGCCACCGCCACAAAATTACTGCTACCACTTTGTTGAGTCAAGATTTCCGATAAAAACTCATGCGCAGGCGCTATACCAACAAATTGATTAATCGCGACAATAGCCGCAATTTTTTTCAACAACTTAAGTTTGTTCATTTTAAAGTCCTACAATTATTAGTTAAATGAAAGTGCCAAATAATTCGTGTTACATAATAGTCTGCGTTTGTTAGGTGATTGTTAAGTGATTCGCTGGTAAATTATGGTAAAAACACATTTTTATTTATATTAATCATATAGTTAGCCCACCGTACAATTTCTAGAGCCAGTCGAATTCAGCTCAATTTTACCAATCTATTCCTGTGCTTTTTCTGGTTGAGAATTAGCGTTGCCCCTAATATCGATAACGATTTAAAGCGCAAAACATCGGCTGATTGACTTTACTGGACGACAGCCAACCGCGCCTCTTTAATCACTATCTCGTTTTGCTATTCGACATTTGAAGTCGACTTAAAATTATATTGAGGAGTTAAATAATGAAAAAATTCATCTTGGCATTAGTGATGTCTACTGGAATGATGAGTCAGTTAGCGGGCGCTGCGCCAGTGTCTTCTTCGGGTTGGTTTTATACTGCAGTTAGCTATAGCGGTGGTGAACCGAGTTTTCATCATGTTGGAGCATTTTCAAGCGAAGAAGACTGTAATGTTGCGCGTAACAACGACTACGGTGATGGCGGTGCGATACCTTGGGATGGCGGACCAGGCTGTTTCTACTTATACGAATCGGATATCCCATCGTACAATGAGTTATTAGAACACTGGAATATGTCCTCGGGTGATAATAACGGATTACCAAATGTTGGGGTAGATTTTCAAGAGCTTCTAGATGCTGTCACTGTTCTTATCGAGGAGCATGCCATTATTAGATATCGCGCTTCAATGGATAAATTAACTGCGAGCAAAGAGCGATAGCTTTTTATAGTTAGCAGCAATGATTCCTCTGACAAAAGAGGGTTCATTGCTCTCATTATTCCTTGATTGATGTCGATAGGCTGGCTTTGTGTTTGTCATCAATTAGTTCAGATACCAAAGTCTTTGGGTTATAAATCTACAAAGCAAGCTTCAACTTATTCGTCAAAACGTCGCTTAATTCTCTTGTAAGTTTCTTTCAATTCTTCTCCTATAATTTTAGTTTTAGAAATAACTTCATGAGACGTTTCTTTTGTACTATCAGCAATAGCATCCGCCTTAATTTTGAATGATTCCCACTTTTTGTCCGCTTCTTGAATTTCATCTCTTACTTCCATTGAAGCTAGATGAAGTTTTAGGTTAATTTCGTCTCTTTCTGCTTTAAGTTTTTGGCTCAAATGTTCAAACTCTTTTTTAAAGTCCATGGTAATCCCCGTTTAGTTTGTATAAAAACTCGGTAAAGTGCCACCAAAGACTACATTGATGACACTTTATATTGTAGCCTTGTAATGACTATAAAGTGTTGACCTTAGTCAAACTTGGCAGGGGAATAACGATTAAATCGTATTCGTTTATTATGGTCAGATAGATAAGTAGTTAATACGCATTTTAGGAAATAATCGAGAAGCAGAAGAATCTGCTTCTCGAGATTCGATACTATACGACGCCTGTTTTCCATTTAGCTCGTTTAAATATCACTACGGAAACTAATGCGATTAAACTTTCTGCCAGCGTGATAGCAAGAAAAACACCGGTCGCATTCAATTCCATTGATTTAGCCAAAAAGTAAGCCAATGGGATTTGGAAAATCCAATAGCAAAACAGGTTAATCCATGTAGGAGTCATGGTATCACCAGCGCCATTAAAAGCTTGCACAAGGATCATACCGACTGCGTAGAAACCATAGCCATAGCTAATAAACCTCAAGCATTGAACGCCTATTTCTAATACGGTTGGATCATTGGTAAACAAGCCAATGATCGGATGAGCAAAAGTGATAAAAATAATTGCCACTGAGACCATAAAATAGACGTTATATTTAGTGACCTTCCAAACCGATTGCTCCGCTCGATCGGGCAAATTAGCCCCCAAGTTTTGACCAACCAAAGTGGCCGCCGCATTACTCAGCCCCCATGAAGGCAAAATAGTGAAAATAATGACTCTAATCGCAATAGTGTAACCAGCAACAGCTTCACTGCCATAAGTTGAAATTATTCTAACTAAAATCACCCAACTTGCGGTCGCTATTAAAAATTGAGCAATGCCACCGAAAGACGTTTTCAACAATCTTAGAGCAACTGCCGAAACAATTCTTAAGTGAGTAAGACCCACTTTTATTCGGCTACTTCCATCAACTAGATGATAAATTTGATAAAGCACCCCAATACCTCGCCCGATATTAGTCGCAACTGCAGCGCCGGTTACTCCCATTTCAGGAAAAGGGCCGTAGCCATAAATTAGTAGCGGATCTAACACGATATTAATGCCGTTCGCTAACCATAGTGAACGCATGGCGATGTTGGCGTCACCAGCTCCTCTAAAAATAGCGTTAAACAAGAATAAATATAAGATAGTGATTGAGCCAGTTAACATCACACTGGTGTACGAGCCACCAATGTCTATGACTTCGTCAGTTGCTCCCATTAGCCTCAATATATCTTCGGCGAACCATAGACCGATACCCGCTACTAATAATGCGGTGAATAAACCTATCCATATAGTTTGGCCGGTGACAATATTAGCTGCCTCATAGTTTTTCTCTCCGATCCGCCTAGCGACGGTTGCGGTAACCGCCATACTCAAACCGATAGCCACTGCATAAAGCAATGTGATCACAGCTTCCGTCAATCCAACCACGGCAATCGCATCGGCACCTAAACCGGATACAAAAAAGATATCTGTCACAGCAAATATTGACTCCATCACCATTTCTAGAACCATAGGTACCGCTAATAAAAATGCGGCCTGCCCTATTGAACCTTGGGTAAAGTCTCGTTGGTTATCATTAGAAAGCGCTTGCTTAAATAACTGGAATAAAGAAGGTGTTCCTTCTTTAGGTTTTTTTCTATTAAAAAACATAAGATGTCTCTCTTGCTAATCGCAATTGTACTTAACCAATCTGGTGTTAAATACAACTCAACGACAATTCAATATCATTTAAAAATCAACACGCGTTGACTTCTATTCGAAATATTTTGCTCGAGACGAACTCTGGTTTTATTGACTAAGCTATACCGTTTTATTAACAGGTATTTTTCTTAGCGAGATAGACGAGAACGAATCGGCAAACACAATGCCAGATCACTGCCGGCAAATTCTAAAGTCGCGGTTTGGCTGAGCTTTGAATTGTTCATCGGTCTGTCCTCGATTTGAAATGAACTGGCAGGATGCCAGCCAAATGGAAAAATGTCAAATACTAGAATGACTGAAATAACTTTTGGATCTTTGAGAGTCGCTATTTTGAATAGTATTCAAATATTAGTTGAATCTCGGTGAGAGGAGGCCGACCTAATGAACGAAAAACAGCAAGCTTGGAAAAAGCTATTTAAGAATTTCCGCACTTGCTGATCATTGATTAACGCTCTCTAGTTAAAATTAGAATCTAACCAAGTCGATATTCTAAGCAAAACTTTCTCATCAATGGTTTTCTCAATCGTTTGATATTCGTCTGTTGATCCTGTATTTGCCGGCTGAAATAAATGATTCAGCCCGATAAAAATTTCGCTTTCAACTCTAGCTTGTTTTGATGTGATCGCATTGACAATACCCTCAACATTCAGCTTTGCCGGTACTTGGGAGTCTTTATCACCATTTAGAATGAGTGCCCTTCCATTAAATTTATTCCAGTAGGGCAATGGGTTTTGCTGTAAAAATTTATAGAATGCATCACTTTCCGCTGAACTAATGCTCAATGTGCCGTTGTTTTTGTTGACCCACTTAGCAATAACCTCGGCCTCCTCCCCCTTCAAACTATCATACAAATTAATGATCTTTTGTTTACGTAATTCTGATGAAGGTGTCGCTAGTACTAAATTGTAGAATCGTCGACTAAAACTAAGTAAGATATCCGTCTCTGCATTGCTAGCGCCTTTTGCGGCTGGTTCGGTTTGGTCTTGAAGCAATAAAATATCTAATACCGACATACCTGGTCCGGCTAATGATACTAAGCTTTGAACTTTTTCGATTTCAGCCGTCATGGCCGAGACAAAACTACCTTCACTGTGACCAATCAAGACAATGTTTTCAGAATCTACACGATTGTGTGATTTTAAATATCGAATCGCTGCTTGAGTATCGAGTGCCAAATTAGTTAATGTTGCTTCATCAAAACTGCCACTCGATTTATAGACCCCACGCTTGTCTGATCTTAAAACCACGTAGCCATGTTTTGTTAAGTAATCAGCCAAAACTTTGAAAGTTCGATGTCCTGAAAAGTATGAGTCTCTATGGCTTGGGCCAGAGCCTGCCACTAACATTACACCTGGATGCTTTTTTGAGCCATTTGGAATGGTTAAGGTACCAGACAACCAAGTATCATCGTTACCGTTCTTGTAGCTCACTTCCTGCTGAATATAATCCACAGCCTCGGTGGGTGTTTGGGGTCTCGGGATTTCAGGTAATGATGATACTTTGTTTAGGTCTAGATCAAATGCACTACCTCCTTGATTAAATTTTGCGTTAATTACTTTGTTGTCACTATTAATCGTACCGACAACACCTATAGGTGCGCCTGCTACTTGTAACGTGAACACGCTATTCTTCGCACTGACCTTGGATACCAGCATATAACGTATCCCTTGATCTAGACTCGCTATATTCCCTCCCCAATGACCGTCTGCCTTTTTGAAGATTTCTATGCCGATGCGCAAAGACGGCCCCTCGGGAATATTCATTGAACCTAACCACGCACCTTCAATGTTTTCCATTTGAGAGGTTGCCTGAATGCTTTGACTGCTAATGGCCAACAACCAAACCGTAAAGTACTTGTATATTCTATTTTTCATTTCATTCACCTTGCTTTATACCTTGTATTGCTAGGTATGCTACACGAGAACCAACATACATAGCAATACGATGTAAACAGCAAAACTATGCGCTCACTATATTACCTTCGATAAAAAGCTTTAAAAACAATGAATTAGATATATGACGCCCGAATAATCCCTTCTATATTTAATGTGTAAATGTTTGTTGCAACCAAATTTATATAGCAATACTATGTACTTAATTGAATCACACTTGAGGCTTCCCTTAATGGAGTCAGATAAAATAATCGAAAGATGGCTTCCTCAATTCAGAAAAGGCTTGCTGGAATACATCATTTTGCTGAAGCTTCAGCAAGGTGATATTTATGGCTATGAGCTAGCCATAGAAATAAAAAAATTAACCTCAATCGAAGTTGCTGAGGGCACTTTGTACCCATTGCTAAACCGACTAAAAAGAGATGGTTTAGTCTCTGCTGAATGGAAGGCTCCCGAAGTTGGTTCCCCACGTAAGTATTATGAAATTACTGCATTAGGGATAGAAACATTAGCAAAAATGAAAAACACGTGGCTTGAGACTCATAACTCAATTATTAATCTGGTAATGCAATCATGAATATAAAGTTCCCTATTAAAAGCAAAACTGCACAAAAGGTCTGGAATAATTTTGACCGTGAACTTATTCATAAACTAAAGCAGCTGCCAAAAGAAGAACGTGAAGATATTCGCTTGGAAATATTAAGTCATTTATATGAGTCTACAACGAGCAACACCCTCGAGCCGACGGAATCTGATAATCCTGAAAGCGAAGAAGTAAGACTAATCGACGCTATTTCTCGTTTGGGTTCACCGGATGAATACTTAGAACCTCTCATTGTTGATATTTTGCTTCATCAAAAAGCATCTAAAGGTAACCCAATAGCCATCCTAACCAGTTTAAAGAATAGTGCCCGTAAAGGTCTTTTTCATGGCTTGGCGACACTAGTTCTAGGAATGGGATATTTTTGGGCCATCATGATATTCATTATGTCTGTAATGCATATAGGAAACCCAGACGTCGGTATCTGGTATTATCCAACGGGAGAGTTTTCATTGTCTTTTGATGCTCAACCCGGCGCACAACAGTGGCAAGAAAAGTGGTTTTCATTAATAGGTTTGATTACTAGTACTCTAGTGTATTTTGTATTAAACAAGATATTGAGTTACTTCATTTCGAAAACAAAAATACCATCGCATGATTAATGATATCGGTAGGAATTTAGGTTGAAGTGTTGATTGGCCCGAAGTTTATCTCTGCTATGGCTCCAGAATTGGAGCCCATCTAGGCTAAACCTACGATAGCCCCAATAGTAAAATAACTTTGACCTAAAACTCGAACTTGATCCCGAATTGGGTCAATTCATTACGACCAAACTCCACGTTAGTATTAGCGTACGATAAAGAAAGTACGACTAATTCGCCGACAGGAAAATCCAGCCTAATTTTGTAAGTTAAGTCTGTTCCCTCAAACTCAAGTTCTTCTTCCGGCCCAGAATTAAGGAAAGCTCCCTCTCTTGTTTCCAACTCCCAATGAGAGAAACCTATCATTGGAACTATCCTAAAATTATCTTTAACTTCAAAAGAGTAGCCAAGCAGCGCTTTAGATTCAATAAGTTCGTAGTTGTCAAACGATCTGAAAAAACTATCATTAGAGGAATAAGAGATGTTTCCTTCAACGACTAAATCGCTCTCAAATCGATAACCAAAAATATACCCAAAAACATAACCATCGTAATCAATATCAACATCCTGCGGTTTAAATTCTGGTTCAACACTAATAGAACTTGCCCCTAACTCAAGGCCCAATATCACTTCTGCGTCTTGTGCTCTTATTGAGAAAGTACTAGTACCAATTACCAACCAGAATATCAATAAAAATCTTTTCATTTGCTTACAAATCCATCATTTAGTTATGTGCGTTTGAGCACGGGTAGACTAGCCTCGTGCGACTATTCGAGATATCATATCTGGCGTGAAAAAGTCTGACAACAGACATAAGGGGACATAATTGGGGTAGTTGGACCTTTAAAGGATGAGAGCGAAAATCGTGAGTAGTAAGACGGAGAAATTAAACCGAGAGCAACTGATTTCTGAAATCAACGAAAGCTCGATTAAGCATTTGTGGCTCGCAAACCAGATTGGCGTTAGCGAGAAAACCCTCAGTCGTTGGGTAAGTGGTGATGTTACCCGAATTAGAAGTAGCAACCTTAACAAGCTAGCAATAGCATTGGACTGTAGCCGAGAAGTGTTAATAGCCGAGCCCGATAAGGACGATTTTCCCACTGACAAAAATAGAAACGTATTAGTTAATGAGCTCAACAATGATGGACTACTTTATCAATTATTAGTTAGCAGCAAAATTAAGCTTGCCATATCGCTAATTAAATCGACATTTCATTCAAGTTTACCCAGTGGAGTGATTGCCAACTTTTATATCAAACTTGGTTATGCTTCCTTAATTCATAGAAAGTTTAGGACGGCTAAAAAGTACATTACTAAGGGGCTTACTAAAGCCGAAGTAACAAACGACAATCGATTGATTTTTTCTGCAAACCTTGGGCTGGCGATTACTTATTTTTTTGAGTGCGACTATCATAAGTGCCAAAGCTATCTGATAAAATGCGAACAAAACATGCAGTATTCAGGACAAGAAAAAGCACATCTATTCAATACTTTTGCCATGTATTATCTATACACTGGCGAGTTGCAAGCATGCATAGATTATGCGAATAAATGTATCGAGGAATGCGCACCTAATACAGGCTCAATTGAGAAAGAGCTTTTTCTTAGCTCAGCACTTCAGTTGCGTGGCGCAAGCCAATTATTAAGTGGAAATACAGACCAAGCTCGCTTAAGCTGCGTTGAGTCACTCAACGCAGCCGAGCAGTCGAAGTACAAACGCTCCATTGCTGTGTCTAAAGCTTACCTAGCAGCAGTGCATGCAGTCTGCAATAAAACAGCTCTCGCAAGAAAGCTCATTGACGAAAGTTTCAAATTAGTAAATAACGTAGATATTTCATATCCAAGTTTACTTTGTATCAAAGCATTTATATTCAGGAAATCGGGTGAAGTTCTATCACTCAGAGAATTATCTAGTGAGCTCATTTCAATCAGTAAACCTAATTCCAGCTTAACGGCCTTCATGCACTATCAGGAATATCTTGTCCTACGCCAACAAAAAGATTCCGAAAACGCAGAACAAACCAAGGAACAAATAGAAACAACCTTAAGAAATTTAGAGTTAACTAATTGGATAAAAGCACTCTAACAACTGAATTATCATTTTTTGCCATTTACTAAGCTGCCAGTCGAACCCAAAGACGAAAAATTCACATCGACTGAATAGGGTAAACCTGACTTGCTATATCTTCTCTAACAATCTTGATTGAAAAAAGTTAGAATACCAAATAATAATAAAATCAGAACAGGAACGTCATTATGAAAAACTTCAAAGTCCCACACACTTTAGTACTACTCTTTTCCATGATGATCTTTGCCTACCTGCTAACTTGGCTTTTACCGTCAGGTAGTTTCGATATGGCTACCAATGGGCAAGGTAAACAAGTTGTTGTTCCTGGCACTTATAAAGTTCTCGAAGAACAAGTCAACCTGCCAATCTGGAACTTGTTTACAGTTATTCCAAAAGCGCTAGGTGAAGCTCAAGGAATTATCTTTTTTCTACTATTAATTGGAGGCTCACTAGCCGTCATTCGTTCGACCGGTGCTATCGATGCCATGTTAGGCAAAGTACTTAACCGTTTTTCACAACGCCCTGCTCTTCTTTTATTTATGAGTATGCTTGCTTTTATGTTGGGCTCTACTTCAATCGGTATGGCCGAAGAATATATACCACTGGTACTCATATTGATTTCATTATGTGTCGCTTTAAAAATGGATACGGTTTCTGCAGTAGGCGCGATGGTTATCGGCTATGGTATTGGTTACGGCACCGCGCTACTCAACCCATTTACGGTATTAGTTGCGCAAGGAGTCGCAGAAGTGACACCAACATCGGGCTGGGAATATCGACTAGCCTTGTTTGTTCCCTTCCTCGCCATCGGATTTCATCATCTTTGGAAATATGCCAAAGCAGTCCGTGAAGATCCTAAAAATAGCTTGGTTCACGATATTCCTGAAGCACAGCCTCCAGCACCAAGCGATTACCCAGAACTCACCGGACGACGAAAAGCCGTTTTACTGATGACTTTAGTGTCTCTAATTGTGATGGTCGTTGGTATTGCAAAATTCCATTGGTACTTTATTGAGCTTGGTGCAATATTCTTTGTGCTTGCTTTGCTAACAGCAATAATCGCAGGTCAATCTTTTGATAGCGCATCAAAAGTATTTACCACCGGTGCAGCAGAACTAACTGGCACCGCATTATTAATCGGTTTTGCCCGAAGTATTGAAATGCTACTGAGCGACGCTCAAGTATTGCACACTATCGTTAATGGATTAGCAGAGCCATTGACTCATTTAGGTGCAGAGTTTTCAGCGGTCGGCATGTTAGCCATTCAAAGTATATTAAACTTCTTTATACCATCAGGTTCAGGTCAAGCCTATGTCACGATGCCAATCATGGCACCCATTTCAGATATCGTCGGTGTCTCTCGCCAAGTAGCGGTTTTAGCCTTTCAAATGGGTGATGGTTTTATGAATATGATTGTCCCTTCAAACCCTGTGTTAATGGGGATTTTGGGGATGTGTGGGATACCATATACCCGTTGGTTTAAGTTTATAGGGCCGCTATTGGTGAAGTTGTTTTTAGCAGGGAGTGTTTCTTTGGTGGTGGCTGTTATGATTGGATATCAGTAATGCGAAAAGTAGTTTAATTTGTGAGTGTTTGGTTTTTTAGGGGGTGTAATAGTCAAACTTATTATGCATTATCCCCTTACTCTAAACTCCCTAGCTAAGCTCTAACTCATCATAATTACAAGCTTTTAACACAATATTGCGCTACAATGTAAACATTGTCACACAAATCAATTGGGTACAGTTATGTCACAGTCTACTACTATGACGATTAGGGTTTCTCCAGAAGTAAAAGATCGGCTGGAACTATTAGCTGAAGCCACCCAGCGCAGTAAATCCTTTCTCGCTTCTGAAGCGATCCTTGACTTTATTGAAATTAATGAATGGCAAATTAGCGAGATAGAGGCCGCAGTTAAAGAAGCAGATGCTGGTGACTTTGCTAACGACAAAGAAATAAATGACACTTTCAAGCGGTGGGGTGTTAATGCAGATTAAATGGCTTAGTAAGGCCCTTAAAAATTTGCAAGACGAAGCAGAATACATTGCCGAAGATAATCCTCAAGCAGCGCAACAGGTAGTTCAACGCATATATGCTGCAGTCTCTCAACTAACAGACCAACCCGCTTCAGGCCGTCCTGGGCGCGTGCTAGGAACCAGAGAACTTGTCGTCGCAAACACTCGTTACATTATTCCTTATCGAGTTCGTAACAACAGCATTGAAGTCTTGCGAGTATTTCATACTTCACGCAAACCGCCAAAAGGATGGTGATGGTGTCTTGTTAACTTTTGATTTTATCTAAACGACGAGAATTCAATGGGCGACGACCATAGAGTTACGGCAAAGAAAGACGTGACCCCATTAATTAGGGGTTTTGTCTCCATAAGACTTGGAGTTTTGACCAGGCAATTGGAGTATCTGTGTTATCAGTAATAATTAGATTAGGCTCTGACATATTATTAAGTATTGTTTCTGGATTTGCTTATTTTGGTAGACACTCTGCTTTTGTCATTCGCTACTAGAGATTCAAGCTCTTTCGAGTATTTAACCAAACTTTCACCAGGCTTCTTCGCCATTTCGAAAGTCACATCTACTCCATTGTCAGCAAGCTGTTCTCTGAGCAATGAAAAATCAGAACACCACTTTTCTTCAGCTTCTATATCGTCTCGCTGTCTTCTCTCTGAGTCTGATATAGGGCTTACAAGCCTTACTTGAACCTTTCCGGTATTTGCAACGCCTCTCACTTCTACCCCGTAATCAGAGTAATTATTTTTCCTGACAACTAATTGACCGTTTTCAACCAATGCAGTCTGCATTTGTTCATTAACAGAGTAACCTAATGAGCGAAGTCCGTTAATCAATGCTTTCCTTCCAGCATCAGATGCCTGTTTTTCCACTGCCGCCTTTATCAAATTCTTAGCATGTTCCTCCATCTTAGTCATCACTGTGACGTCTAAGGATTCTATTGCTTTATCAATTTGGATCGTCAACGGCGCGAGGTCCTCGCCTTCCATAGATTCGACTTGCACTTTAAGCAAATGCAAGTTTTCAACTAGCTTGTTCGTCTCAATTGAATTCCTAACAAAATCAGCAAGGTCAATAACGAGAGAATCTATCAACACAGATTTTCTCTTTTCAGATCCTTCTTCGTATATAGAATTCGCTCGACTTACAAAATGAGCTTTTTTTTCTGGTTCACATTCTATGGTTTCTATCTCTGCTAGCAGTAAGTCAAGACGAGATTTTTTGTCTTCTAACTGCTTATTCAATAGTTGTTCTTTTTTCCAGCTATTAATAAACTGTATTTCATCAGTAGATTTCAACCTCTCAATAAGTGAAATTTGCTCATCCGTAAGCTTAGTCCCCTCAGTCGCATTATCGCGCTTGCTCGCAAGGTTTCGAAACTCTAAAGCAACAGACTTCTCTAGTTCTATTATTTCAGTCTCGTTCATTAACTTAATTTTAGTGTAACTAGGTAGTTCGACCGAATAGTCAATTTTGGACTGCTCATAAAGTAATCTTAACGTTTTTATTGATTCAGCTAAGTTTCGCTTCCGACTAAGTTCACTTGACTTGTTTTTAACGAGGATATTTTCGTATCGCCTTTTTTCTGACTTAATAAATTCAATCTCTTTAGCTACTTTTTCTGGAAGAGTGCGGTAGTTATCAGGAATCGCAATTTTTTGATATCTAGATAGCTTTTCGCCAAATAAGTCTTCAATTTCGGTTGTTAACATTTCTTTCTTTTCTAACCAAGAAATCAGCTGCTCTATTGAAGATGTCAACATAGCCATTAGCGAAGCGCAAATTGTCAGCTTTTCCTCTTCAGTTACAATTCTAACTACTTTTGGTCCGCTCATGATTTTATCACCAAAGGTTCTTTTTCAGATTGTGCAAAAGCTTGCTCTATCAAAGATTTTAACTTTGCTTTCTCCGACTCATTCTCTCTATACCAACGATTGCATCTTATTCTATGGATATGCCGAACCGAACGCTGCAAAACTTGTTTTCTCCAAATCTCTCTAGCCGTAGCAGTTTTAAGTAGCTCATGTCTCGGTGCATCGCATTCAATTCCAATTTCAAAGAGACCGGTAGCGGGATTCTCTATAGCCAAATCTAAGCCAAATGCATCACCATCATTTGCATGAACAACTTTGCAACCAAGCGTTTTCACATAGGTTTCTACGGATTTAATAAACAAATTCTCACTTGAATTCACTTCTTTGCCTGTTGGTTGAAACTGTGTCAGTTGTTTAGCACTAACTTTGGCTAACTCTATTTCACCCTTACTTTTTTTGTCCGCGTAGTCTAGGTACGCTTGAATGTAGTCGCGAGGCTTGTTGGGTAATCTACCAGAAGTTTGCATATCAGATATCTTATCTATAGGCATAGAAGTCACAATTACAACTTTTTGTCGGGCCCTAGTAATAGCTACATTTAGTCGTTTTTCTCCACCCTTATGACCGAGAGCACCAAAATTTCTCCTGAAAGCACCATGCTGGTTTAAACCAAAAGTTGTACTAAATAAAATATAGTCTCGCTCATCACCTTGAACATTCTCAACATTCTTGACAAAAAACCCCATATCTTCGCCATTTTGAACACGATCTCGCTCAGCTAAATACATTCGAGAAAATTCTTCATTTTGGGAAGCTTCAACCTGAATCATTCCTTCAATCAATTCAGCTTGTTTTATATTGAATGTTACTACGCCTATGCTTGGAATATTTTGGTTATCTTTTAACCATATTTTCTTAAGAAGCTCTATTACCCTTTCACCTTCTTTTGGGTTAGTTTGATCAATGTAAACTCCACCTGTATGAATCACTTCGACTGGTTTTACTTTTTTTATTTCAGCGAGCGGGTGTTTCGCAGGGACGTTTAGTTTTCCTGAATAAAATGCATAGTTTGAAAATTCGATCAGCGCATTGTATTCAGAGCGGTAATGAATTTGAAGAGTTGTGTAAGGTAATACAGAGCGCCCCAATGCAAGTAAGTCTGGACAATCTTTTATCTCTTTTCTATTCCAGGCCTCCTCTAAAGCAGAAATTTCTGCTTCTGACATATCTTCGTCTAGTTCTTCAATAATTTCATCTTCATCCGTGTCTACCTTTCTTGTGAACGAACTACTAGGTGGCATTTGTTTTTCATCGCCGCTTATTACTACTCGCTTAGCTCGATAAAGAGATGGAATCGAATGATCTACAAGCATTTGTGAAGCTTCATCAAAAATTACTACATCAAACAGGCCTGCCTTTAAGGGTAAGACTTGGCTTACAACCTCTGGGTTCATCAACCAAACAGGTCTTACTTTCATCAAGCCCATATCATTTCCTAAATCAATAAACTCCCTTAGCTTTTTAGTTCTTGGCCCTCTAAGCCTAGTAATTGACTCCCAATCTGAATTATTGCCTAAGTCTGAATTAGATATTTCTTGGCTTAACAGCATTTTATTTAAATTTGTTAATTCATTATTTACTTGGTTAAGCCGCGTCGTCGCTCTCTCTAATGATTCAGCATCAGATAACACCAAAGGGTTTTGTTCTTCAAAGCTACCTTTCCAAGCTAACAATGTTTCTTTATGAATTATCTGTGACACAGCATTTTCTAGCGACTCAGATTCCATTAATAATTGGCCTTTGTCCCTTAGAATTGCAAATAGTGTAAACACATCCGCTTTTGTTGCTTGACTTCTAAGACGGAATGATTGAAATGGAACAAGAGTTTTCAAAGAAGACTTCATTTTCGCAAATAATGGTGAACTCTTTTTGTTCGCTAATACTCGTTCCTTTAACTTATCCATTAACTCCGCGGTAAACCATTCAGAAAGTATGGATAACTCACCTATACTTTTCTGTCTTTGTTCGGCTCTCTTTATCGCAGAGAGCATCTTCAATCTAAATTCACGAAAGCCATCCTTACTAGGTTTCTCTATAAATGAAAGAGCATCTTTCTTTCTTGGACAGTTGTATATAATCTTCGAAATACTCAAACAGGTCCGCAAATCACCCACAACTTTATCAGTCTTAACTTTCAAACTGGGTAGATCAGCAGCTGGTAAGTTTTTATCTTCAATATTTAAGGTATTAGATAAATTTATAAGCGCTTTTCTTAATGGGCGCAATTTTAATTCTAGAGCCAAAGCGTTTCTTAGAGGCTCTACACGTTTACTATTGAATACACCATCAACAGCTTCAAGCATTTTCTTTAATTTAAATTGCCTATAAATCCTAAAGATATTAATAAAAGACAACCTACCTTTTTGTTTTAAAACACTCTTACATCGCGTGATATTTGTAACAATTTCTTTATTGTCCAATTGTAAAATAAAATCAAACAACAAAGGAGTATGTTCATTGCTATGAATATCTTGAAGTTTGCTTTTAATAGCGGTAGCGTTTTGATGTAGTTCTTTAGCTAGCCGCACTTCGTGGTCGTTTGAACCAAAAAACAAATCATTCCATTTCGAAATATTTTCAAAGTCATTAGTAGTTAAAACTTTGAATTTATCATCCGCTATCGTTTGCCACTCTTTATAGCCATCGACATTCCCATCATCAAATGAGCTAGTGGCTTTATTTATCAACGCTTCTCTTTCTGATTCTCGTTCATAAACTTTCTGAACACATCCCTTAATTTCACTAACAATTGACTCATCGCTGCTAAATAGTTTCATACCTTTAAACGGGCTATTTTCGTAATCTGAATGCAACCAATCATTTGAAAGCGACACACAAATTCTCTCAAGTTCCTTAGATTCCAAGGAAGTGTATCCGCTCAGCATTCTTCTCAATTCTGGCACAGGTATGATATCAGGGCTTTCATCTTCTACTGCTATTAATTCGCAAATGATATCTCTATAAGTCCGCTCTAACCTTTCATCATATTGATAAATCGAATCATGTAATTTATTAATATCACTTTCTAAATTTTCGAGCTGTTTTACTACACTTGTTCTCTGATTTTTAGTTTTAGCTATATCTTTTTGACCTGACCCAAATAATTGTTCAATTTGTTCACGGATAGTTTTTATAACTGGTTGCCTGTCCCTATTGATATCAATTACGCCGCAAATTCTTTGGGCCAAGTTTTCTGCCTCAAGTCTTTTGCGAACAACATTTAAAGCCGCTTGTTTTTGGCAAACTACCAAAACAGATTCTCCACGCCCTACACAATCGGCAATAATGTTTACAATTGTCTGACTTTTACCCGTACCAGGAGGGCCTTCTATAACCACTCCACACTTTTCTCGCGCCAAATTGATTGCCGAGTCTTGTGATGGATCGGATGGTACCACCGAAAACTTATCGTCGTTGAGCTGCGTGTGAGATGCTTCTTTAGATGAAACTAGACTGCTCATTTTTATTAATGGGTCTAGTGCTGTGTTTTCAACAGGTAATTTTCTTAGCTGACGCAAATCTTCGCTTATTGCTTGACCCACAAATTTGGCATTAAATAAGACGGCTGAACACTCGATGCACATACTTCCAGCATCCATCTCATAACTAATGGATGGATGAGTTGAAATTTCAAAGTTTAATACTTTTGCAGTACTACTAAACACTTCAACAACATCACGATTTCTCACGCTAGAACGACCCAACATTTCATTTTTTAACTCTTTAAATTTATTAAACTCTTTTGTACCGAGTAACCCTTCCAAAGCAGGATTCAGACGAATTTCTTCTCTTTCCTTATCAAAAGATATATTACAAACATTGTTGCCACTGCTCTGAAAGTCCATAACTATTGGCCACAAGAGAATAGGTATGATTCTTGGTCTAGCGCTTGGGCTTGCTGTGCTCTTCATAAGCAGAAAGGGGAAACCTAGAAATAGACTATCTATGCCTGTCTCGCGTCGATACGAAATCGATTGATTAATAAGCCTCCGGATTCTCTGTTGTAAAACTACGTTGTTAGCGAACTTTTCAGGATCTATCGAAGTGGGAATGCCATTTCTATCAAGAATGTGACTTAAGATGCTGTCAGAACTTTTTAGTTCTGTCCCTAGCTCTGTTAAATCTATTTTTGCACTTGTTTTACCAATAGTAAGACGAACCAGAGGCCCTCTTAGCACAGAGTTGACGACACGCCTCTCATAAAATTTTATAATATTTTCTTTGTATTGCTGTTTTTCGGGCTTCGTCCATAGTTTTTCGTCTACAGATAGTAGAACAATTATTCTAGGTAAGGGCAAACGGCGCTCTATTCTGTATGTATCTGCCCAATCATCAATTCTTTCAATACCACACCTCGAAAAATCAGCAATCCTATCGTCAACTAAATGATGAAGTTCTGCCCTAGGCATAGTTAACAACTTAATCGACTTACCACCATCAAAACTACCGATATCATATTTTTCTGCTAGTGCTTTCGAGCGTTCTAAAACCATAGTGAGAGGTGTAAACTGATTTCGCCTTGCACACAGCAGTACTAACAAGTCTTCTTCATTTAATCTTTTTCTATGCAATAATGACGCTAAGCCCGCATGATCACTGTCAGGATATGACTGACGAAGCAATGATTCCTCAACTTCCAGTTTGGCTCTAGATGTTATAATTGCATGGCTTTGAAATAAAAATTCGTCCAGTTGTATTTCAAGCGTTTTAGCTCGATTTAATACTCGGTCTCCTCTATGTTTTAAATTAGAAAGCCATAACTCACGAGATATACTTTCCAAAAATTTCGGAACTTCTCCAAATACCAATAAGTTTGCATATTCTGCATTTTGAGTTAGCCAAGCTGGAGTAATTATTTCACCTTTCAATACCATAGGAAGAGCATCGTTCAGGACCATTAAAGCTAAAGAAAAACGTATATCCTCATCTAAATTCTCAAAACCAGTAATTCTTCTAAGAGTACCTAGTCTTTCTTCTTCAAACCCACTCTCTCGCAACCATGTTTCTAAAGATCCATTTTGTAATAATTGTAGTCCTTCATCCCAATAGCTCGATTCAGATGCAGCTAAGGAAAACTTCTCTGGAGAGTAATATTCTTCATTACCCAACTGTAATGAATTAGCTAAGTTAGCACTCGAAGCTTCTAGCCTTTCTCTTGGTAACTCTACATGCTCTCCATTCAACCAGCGGTTTACTTGTTCCCACTTCCATCGTTCATTGGGATCTCGCGCTAGTAATCCACACAGTAAATTTCTAATAGAAGATTGAATATTTTCAGGTATGTCTATACCTCTTGTTACAACATGGATTAAGAATGCTTTTTCGTTGATATCCTGAAAGCATTCACCATTGGTCGCCTGCTCAAGCACTATCATTCCCAGACTCCACCAGTCAGAGGCTGCACTGATTGCACCTACAATAGCTTCGGGCGCTGAATAACGTGTCAGTTCTAACGGAGAAGCAACATCTAAGTCAAAATCAGATAATCTAGCTGAACCAAAGTCAGTTATGACTAAATCTAAAGGAGTTTTTTCTCTAATAAGAATACTATGAGGGTTTATATCCCGGTGTCTCAACCCAACTTTCGAAAAATCCAACAGGGCCTTAGTTAACTCTCGAATTACTTCATTGATGACGGCTTCATTTTCATAACCTATATATCCGACTTCTGCTAAAGCCCCTCCCTCTAGCCACTCATGTATTTCATATGGTCTCGACTGCCAGCGACCAGTCGTTATCAATTCCGGAATATGATCTATGTCCATAGTCTCCATGACTTGGTATATAGATTGATCAGGTTCGTGCTCTTCTTTATATAAGATCAGGAAAGCCTTCCTTTCACTTTCGTCCTGTCTAACCATGAAGCTATCTTCAGATTCAGGCCTGCTGTTTAGGGTACTTTCTATTATCCATTCACCAATCTCTTGACCAACTAAATCAGAACTTGATACTGGAGTTTGCTCACTATCTGGGCTAACAACTTCTGCACCGCATGCAAAACATATTAAATCGCCATCTGCGACTTCATGTCCACTTAAGCAATAGTTAATTGTTGGTGGAATAATCTCTTCTGGTTGTTCGTGTGATATTTCTGATTCAGTAGCTGGGGAAGAAGGTAATACGGTGATAAGTGGCCACTTACATTCAAGATCGCCAACTAAATTTTCACAGTGCGTTTCATTTAACGAACGTTCAGAACTACAGCTAGGACATTTACGAATGAGTTCACTCATAATCTTTTTTCTTTATTCTTACGTTTATCCATAGTTGAAACACTATCAACATTATTAATTTCAAGTATTTCAATCAAACAAGTCATATCAGATTGATTAGGAACACCTGCCATCCACGCAGTGTTACCTTCATACATCAAATCAATAGAACGGCTAGAATTATCATTGAATTTCGAACTATTGATTGCACTAACTAAATCCTCTCCCTTTTTAGTGAGTGCAACAAGTTCTTGATTATCACTTCCTCGAAGGTTTAAGGATTGAGTCTGAGATATATCGAACGGTCCCGAAATGAGAGCGTCAATGAGACCGTCAAAACTCTCCAAATCGCTCTTCAATTTTTCATACTCATATCCAGAATAAAGTAGTATATCTATTTGTTCGTGCTTTCGAGCCGATTCCAAAATAGTTTTTAACTGTTCTATTTGATCGAATGGCTCTCCACCAGAGACTGTGAGCCCATCAGCATTGGGCAACCACTCATTTAATAAATTAATAACCTGGTCTATATCTACGCTATGTTTGTTTTCAGCCCAAGTATCAATAGAGACACACCCCATACATTTGATCGAACATCCTTGAAACCAAATTCCGACTCTTTTTCCAGGTCCGATTGAAGAGACAGGAAAGTGGATTCGAGATATAGCGACTTTCATGTTACTAAGACTTTTCTATTTGGATCACAGAAGTTGAATCCGCAATGGTAAAGCCAGTTATTTTGAATTTATCACAAGGTGAAGCATCTATATCGAACAGAGCTCTTGATAATGGATTGACAAAATTTGCTTCTATCATATTCCTGATCCCCCTACCTCCATGCGATAAATCTTTTAGACACTCTTCTTTTAGTTTATTTTTTACAGCCCCATCAAAGTTGACTTCGATTTTTTGATTTTCTTTTAGCGAAGATATAATTGCACCCAACATCGATTCAAAAATATCTTCTCCAACACTTTTTCTTATATAATCGAAAACTATTACATTTTCACCTATTCTATTCAAAATTTCTGGTCTGTTAAGAATCAACTTAAAATGATTTTCAATTTCATTCTTAACTGCACTTTGCACTTCAGAGAAATCATTTTCTTGCGTGACGTTTGGGACGCGACTCCCATCTGCCTCAAGCTTGTATATACCTAAATTTGAGGTAAAAATTATAAACGTTTCAGAAAAATAGACTTTGTCACCACGCCCAGAAGTAAGAACACCGTCATCCAATATCTGTAAAAACTTGTCTAATATTCTTGGATGAGCTTTCTCTATCTCGTCGAACAAGACAACGCTAAACGGTTTTTCTCTTACCGCATTTGTCAATTCACCGCCTACGTCATATCCAACATATCCAGGCGGAGCCCCGATGAGTCTTTGGTCAGAGTGTTCGGCACTAAACTCAGACATATCAAAACGAATGTATGCGTTTTCATCACCGAAAAGAAGACTCGTCATGGTCTTGGCTAGCTCTGTTTTTCCAACTCCAGTTGGACCAGCTAAAAATACAACTCCTCTTGGCCTCCCACCTCTTTTCGAAGAACCAACGCCAGTGATCGCTCGTTTAATTATATCCAATAAGTGAGTAATCGCATGATCTTGTCCTTTAACGCGAGTTTGCATAAAGTTTTGACCATTCTTTACATTCTCTCGGTTTATCTGTTTCCAGGGATCTTCTGTTACACCGACTTTATAACGCCTTATAGCATCACTTATTTCAGTACTCGCAATTTCCTCTGAACGAGCAAGCTCGGTAACCGCATACAAATCAAGCAGGAGAAAGCTATCGGTCTGTTCCGTGAAATGTTTTATTGCCTTAGATTTGGAATCTTCGTCTAATGTTCGAAAATCAGATAGAGATCTTAGTAGGCCAGGAATAAAAGCTTTTCTAACACTACTATCTGGTTTACTAATTGGAATACTTCTAATTTTTGGATTATCAACTATCATCCAATCTGGCAGATCTCCTTCTTTATCAACTATCCAAACAATAGTGTTATAAAAAGGTCTCGGAGGACTACCAACGGGTTTAATTCTGGCGCGTTGTGATGCTACAAAAGCGCGACTAAATGCGTCATGCTCTGTTTTACTTAATCCATCCGGTTGCACAATTAACTGGGAGGAAAAGTTAGCGATTAGTGCGAGAGGTTTCCCATCTGATAGAGCGATTTCATCCAGAGTCCTAGAAAAATCCTCTATTCTAGGCATGTCATTTCCGTCAATAGGAAATGAAAATTTAGATGCAATCCGTTTTTGCACTTCGGGATCAATACTTAGGATTGCAGGAAAATTAAATCCTTTAACCGGGTCAAAGAAAATTACCGCTTCATATCCAAGTGACTGAAACTCAAGCGCCAGAAAATCTTCTAAAGAGTACCAAACACAATTTCCATCTTTCACGTCTCGAATTTGGAAGTCTCTAACATTTCCTGACAGAACAAATTGGCTTTTGAGTGGAGCAAATCTAACTAAGTCGCGAATCCAACGAGGTTTAGTGAACTTATCTTCCATAAAGCCGCCTTTTTAGTTTTTATCGTTACTATTTTGAACTCTTGACTAGCACATTTACTACTCTACCCGTAAATACTCTAAAATCAAGTTATACAGAGTTAACTTTTGACTCTAAATCAAAGACTTAGCCAAGACAAGTCCTTATTTTGTCAACCGATGAATGCGGAAGACTTATTTTCTAAATTCAAAGACGCGAAACTTCTTTTTTGAAATAATTAAGCTTATATTAATAACTGATCCAATTAACTCTGGCTTCTAGCCAATCATAACTCTCACCTTCACCTTAATAAAAAGCTGAATAGTAGCTTTTATTAAAACTTTACAAAAATCACAAGGTACTGAATAACCGAATTTCATGCATAAAAAAACCCGTAAACTTTACAAAATAATTTACGGGCTTTTTAATCTTAACGTTTTGATTTAATTAAATTTATCTATTAAAACTTAACAAATCAGGTCTGTGTACGTTTCAAAACGGAATATCATCATCAAATGAATTATCAAAATCACCGGTTGGAGCGGGTGCAGGTTGCGCACCCGGCTGTGGTTGATGACCTTGTTGCTGATAATTCTGCTGTGGAGCTTGTTGACCTTGCTGCTGCGGACGACCACCGCCTTGTCCAGCACCTTCACCACGTCCACCTAACATTTGCATCACACCGTTAAATCCATCAACCACCACTTCTGTGGTGTAACGATCTTGGCCTTGTTTGTCTTGCCATTTACGCGTTTGAAGCTTGCCTTCAACATAAACTTGAGAGCCTTTGTGTAGGTACTCACCAGCGATTTCAGCAAGCTTGCCGAAAAACACCACTCTGTGCCATTCGGTCTTTTCTTGCATTTGACCTGAATTCTTATCTTTCCAACTATCACTGGTTGCGATACTGATAGTGGTGATCGCAGCACCACCTGGCGTATAACGAACTTCAGGATCTTGCCCTAAGTTACCGACTAATATGACTTTATTGACGCCTCGAGTGGCCATGTACGAACTCCCATTAAACTTTTACATAATCTAGCCGGATACTATATGGGGCTAGGGTATTTTGATCAAGCGGATCTTACCAAAGTAGAGGATTATCTGCGATAACGAATACGGGTATTTACATGAAAAACCTAGAATCAAAAGATTTTTCACCACAGAGGCACGGAGAACACGGAGGAAAAACTGGCTAGGATGTTTGGTACTTAGGTAGGTCGAACTTCAATCCGCCGCTGAACTATGGGGATGCTCGATCCTTTGAAAAGATTAAAATCTAAAGACTATTCACCAAAGCTTGCCCCGCTACCAAAAGTAGTTCTATTTTGGGAGTGCTGAGGGTATAGAGGCACTGAGTTCACTGAGGAAAATTAGTGAACAAAGGAACTAAATGTTTAGTGTTTTCGCCCAGTGGCTGCGAGCAACACGACTTCCCCATGTCCATCGGATAAGTGGAAAAGCTGTTTGAGCCTCAGGCGACAGTTTTTCGCTCCTGCAAAAACTGCATACAGTCCATCCATAGACATAAGTTCTTTTCCACCCAGTGGGCGCTGTAAACCAATCAGTGTCCATTTAAGAATGAAAAACTTCCAATAACACCGATCGCGCTCGTTTCAACGATAAAAGCTTTTGCTTACTTTTATCTTTCCATAAAAGTAAGGCGCAGGAAAGCAAAGCGCTGCGAAACGCTCTTGACTTTAAAAGCAAAAACTCCTCGCTCCTTAATTCTCTCCCTTTAGAGAGGAAATCACTACAACAGAGGAAGCGACTATCAAGGTGAAGGGTGCACTTCGACAGGCTCAGTGAGCTTGAGTTTTAACACCGCCCATATTGCGCCAATCGCTCGTTATCCAAAGTCTTCTTATCAACTTTTAAATAAACCGCGCCGGCTTCTGGCAACGCAATCGCTTCAGATACCCCTTCAATCGCTTTGATCTCTTGTACAAGTGATGGGAAGGCGTCTTTAGCAACATCGGGCATCGTTAAGGTGTAAGCGGTTAAAGCAGGGGGATTTTTGAGTCCTAGTAGTAACACAGCCCATAGCAGTGCCATACCTCCTCCAACCAAATAAACACCGTCCATTCCATGATACTGAATGATTAATCCAGCGACTGGTCCACCTAAAAATGCACCCGCAAATTGGCTAGTTGAATAAACACCTAAGGCAGTGCCTTTACCTGACAGCGGTGCAATTCTAGAAATCATGGAGGGTAACAAGGCTTCCATAAGATTGAAGCCAGTAAAATAGATAATCATCGCGACCACAACCAATGTTAATGGAAAGCTAAACATACCAAAACTAAACTGGACGGCTGCAATCAATAAAACACCTAACAACATGACTCTGGCATGCTGTCGATTTTTTTCGGCAATGATAATCATTGGCAGCATAAGCACTACCGCTGCGACCATGGTCAATAAGTAAATCCAACTGTGATCTGCAAGTTGAACTCCCAAGCCTGCTAGTCGATTAGGAAAAGCCACAAAAAAGGAAGTCAGTAAAAAATGCAGAGTAAAGATACCAAAGTTTAACCGCATCAATTGACGATCATTAAAGATTCGGGAAAATTCCCCTCTAGTCGCAATGGCGTCGCGCTGGACAAATTGAGCATCTGGGTTTGGAGTTAAGAAATAGATAACGAGCATGGCAATTAGCGCTAACGCGGCAATCACCATAAACAGTCCGTTGAGGCCAACCAATTCAGTAAGACTAGGACCAAGAATCATTGCTAGGGCAAACGCCGCACCAATACTCATACCGATGCTGGCCATAATTTTAGTTCGCTGTTCATCGCGAGATAGATCGGCAGCTAATGCCATGATAGCGCTAGCGATCGCCCCGCAACCTTGCAATAGACGACCAGCAATCACTCCATAAATATGATCACTGAAAGCAGCCACTAGACTTCCTATGGCAAACAAAACCAATCCAAATAAAATGATTGGTTTACGACCAAAACGATCCGACATCCAACCAAAAGGGATTTGAAAGATTGCTTGAGTGAGTCCGTAGGCGCCTATGGCAAAGCCGATAAGTGCAGGGGTAAAGCCGGTTAAATTTTGACCAACCAAAGCAAAAACTGGCAACAACATAAATAACCCAAGCATACGCAGAGCAAATACGCTGCTTAAGGTCAGCGCGGCTCTTTTCTCGGTGGAATTCATATTGCTTTTAGTTTTCATTTTTGGCTCTAAAAGAGTTAGTATATTCAGTTCAATTTTGAAACGCTGGCATTATACAAGATCCAATATGAATCACATAGAAGTACGGGGCGCAAAAACCCACAATCTGAAAAATATTGACGTAACCATCCCTCGCGACCAACTGACTGTTATTACTGGCCTTTCTGGATCAGGAAAATCGTCATTGGCTTTTGATACGCTTTATGCAGAAGGCCAACGCCGATATGTTGAATCTTTATCGGCCTACGCGCGTCAATTTTTGTCTTTGATGGAAAAACCTGATGTTGAACATATTGATGGTTTATCACCCGCTATTTCTATTGAACAAAAATCGACTTCGCATAATCCACGCTCAACCGTCGGCACTATCACCGAAATTTATGATTACCTCAGATTACTATTCGCTCGGGTCGGCGAGCCCCATTGCCCCGAGCATGAAGTCGCTCTGGAAGCCCAAACCGTAAGCCAGATGGTTGACCATACCCTAGCCTTGCCAGACGAAAGCAAAATGTTGCTGCTAGCCCCCGTAGTAAGAAACCGAAAAGGCGAGCACGTTAATCTTTTTGAAGAGCTACAAGCTAAGGGATTTATCAGAGCTCGAATCAATGGCAAAACCTACGAACTTAGCGAAGCACCAAAATTAGAACTACACAAAAAACACACCATCGAAGTAGTTGTCGACCGTTTTAAAGTTCGCAAAGATATGAAGCAGCGTTTAGCCGAATCATTCGAAACAGCGCTGGAACTATCTGATGGATTAGCAATGGTCGCTCCAATGGACGAAGACTCTAAAGAAGAGACGTTACTTTTTTCGGCCAAGTTTGCCTGCCCTGATTGTGGCCATAGTTTATCGGAGCTAGAACCAAGGCTGTTCTCATTTAATAATCCCGCTGGCGCATGTGGTACTTGCGATGGGTTAGGTATTGATCAATTTTTTGATCCCGACCGCATTGTGGTTAATCCTGATGTCAGCTTAGCAGGTGGCGCCATTCGAGGCTGGGATCGTCGAAGTGTTTATTATTTCCATATGTTGAAATCACTGGCTAAACATTATAAGTTTGATATTGAAAAACCGTTTGAAAAGCTCTCCAAAAAAGTTCAAAACATCATTTTATATGGTAGCGGAAAAACTAAAATAGAATTCACCTATAGTAATGACCGGGGTGATGTGATGCAACGCAACCATCGATTTGAAGGCGTCATTCCCAACATGCAACGCCGTTATCATGAAACGGAATCGATGGCGGTTAGAGACGAACTACAAAAATACATGACCAAACAGTCTTGTCCTTCGTGTTCAGGTTCTCGGCTAAAAGAAGAAGCCCGCCATGTACTAATTAAAAAGCGTAATCTGCCTTCTCTGACTCGACTTCCGATTGACGAAGCTTTCGAGTTTTTTAGCAAAATGAAATTGCCGGGTAAACGCGGAAAAATTGCCGAAAAAATCCTCAAAGAGATCTGCGATCGTTTGGAATTTCTGGTCAACGTAGGCCTAGAATATTTATCATTAGAAAGAAGTGCCGATACTCTTTCGGGTGGTGAAGCGCAAAGAATTCGACTGGCCAGTCAAATCGGCGCAGGACTGGTTGGAGTAATGTACGTATTGGATGAGCCATCCATTGGATTACATCAACGAGACAATGAGCGCTTATTAAAGACTCTAAGACACCTAAGAGATTTAGGAAATACGGTGATTGTTGTCGAACATGATGAAGATGCCATCCGCACTGCAGACTATGTTTTAGATATTGGTCCAGGAGCAGGAATTCATGGCGGAGAAATTGTTGCTAAAGGCAAACTAAAAGACATTCTAAAAAATAAAAACTCGTTGACCGGAAAATACCTAGCGGGAAAAGAACGCATTGAGATTCCGGAACAGCGAATTCCAGCTAAAGACGGGCAATTCTTTGAGCTAAAAGGTGCCGAAGGTAATAACTTGCAATCGGTGGACTTAAAACTTCCTGTGGGCGTATTTACTTGTGTCACAGGTGTCTCTGGTTCAGGCAAATCTAGCCTAATTAACAACACCCTCTATCCAATAGCTGCGACCGATTTAAATCGAGCCACGACTATGACACCTTCTCACTATAGTAGTTATTCTGGGATGGATAATTTCGATAAAGTCGTTGATATTAATCAAAGCCCTATCGGTAGAACACCGCGTTCAAATCCAGCCACCTACACGGGTATTTTCACACCTATTAGAGAATTATTGGCCGGTACACAAGAGTCGAGAACTCGAGGATACAAACCGGGTCGCTTCAGTTTTAATGTTAAAGGTGGCCGCTGTGAAGCCTGTCAGGGAGATGGACTGATCAAAGTAGAAATGCATTTCCTACCTGACATGTATGTGCCTTGCGATGTCTGTAAAGGAAAACGCTACAACCGTGAAACTTTAGAAGTGACTTATAAAGGAAAAAACATTCACGAAATCTTGGGGTTAACGGTAGAAGATGCGCGCGAATTTTTTGATGCTATTCCATCGATTTCAAGAAAACTGCAAACACTAATTGACGTCGGTCTGTCTTATATCTGTTTAGGGCAAGCTGCAACAACCTTGTCCGGCGGTGAAGCGCAACGAGTCAAACTTTCTAAAGAGTTAAGTAAGCGGGATACCGGTAAAACTTTGTATATTCTTGATGAACCAACTACCGGTTTACATTTTCATGATGTTAAACAATTACTCGCAGTACTACATCGCTTGCGTGATCACGGCAATACGGTATTAGTCATAGAGCATAATTTAGATGTGATCAAAACCGCTGATTGGATTATTGACCTTGGCCCCGAAGGTGGTAGCAAAGGCGGTCATATTATTGCCGAAGGCACACCTGAGCAAGTTTGTAAGAATAAGAAGTCTTACACCGGAAAATTTTTGAAAGAATTGATTAAATAAAGAGAGATACGCTTTAACGCTGTGATAGACAAAACTTACAACGGCACGAGTTGAATTCATTGTTTTAGAATAATCGTTTTAATACACAGGAATAAATATGACAATTCTGATTTACTGTTTGTTAGTTGCTCTAATATTACCCTTTGTTGCAAAGGCACCTGTTGCTTTCGCTATGAATAAAGATGGCGGCTACGATAATAAACATCCAAGAGCGCAGCAAGCTCAACTGATTGGCTTTGGCGCTCGAGCACTCGCCGCTCATCAAAACGCTTTTGAGTCATTAGTTGTTTTTGCTCCAGCAATTTTACTTGCCATAGCAACCAATCATACTGGGCACACTATCCAGTATTTGGCGATAACACATATTCTCGCTCGGGTTGCTTATCAGATTTTTTATTTACTCAATTGGGACAAACTTAGATCGACTGTGTGGGCTATCGGTTTAATCGCTTGTTTTGCGATTGTGTGGCAATGTTTACCTTAGGAACTATCTCATACGGATAGCTATTAAGGTATTGACTGAGTTATTTTGATCTCGCTAAATGAATAAGTGAATTTCGTAATTGCTCCTTGGATTCGAGCACCTTATATCTGTGAGTCCATTGAATCTGTGAGCCCATTGAACCTGCGAGCAGATTGAACTTGGTAGCCCTTCAGTTTAGCAGCAGAAATCCCTAGCGAATTTAGTGGCGCGTTTGGTTAAATTCAAAAATTAAACACATCCTTACATCCACCATAGTTTCTTAACCGTTCATCAAGCGCTAACACGTCTGGAAGTCGTCGCCATCGTTGATGGAAAAATACCATCGGACAAACTCTTTCGTCGGGGAGTTTGTCGATTAATGTCTCCCATTCCTTCACTGATTCATAAGGTGGGTATTCGGTCACAACTCCATAGGTTGGGCCTTTTAGCTTAATAAGCTCGGACATGAAAAACTCTTCGGGTGAAATCCATTTTCTGTTATCTTGCGACCAAACAATTAAACCATCTTGTTTTTCTTGTACTTTGCCATTTTCTTCAGCAGAAACCGCACTACCCCCAGTAATGAGAGTTATCCAAATAAGTAAAATCTTAATTTTCATATTGACCTCGAACTCGATAAAAATACGCCGCAGAAGAAATCGATTTTCTATTTAACCGGTTCCATTAAGATATCTGACATAGTTTCTCCATCAATGTTACCCCCGCTTACAATGATTCCAATTCGTCCTTCAGGTTTAACCGCTCCACTCAACAACGCAGCTAATCCCAGCGCAGAAGGTTCAACCACTAATTTCATACGATAAAACAACCATCGCACAGCTTCTTTAATCGCCTCTTCACTGACGATTTTCATAGCATGAATAGCTCCTCACCTTTGAACTTAGTTTTGAATCTAGCAGCAAATTCTTCTCTAAGTCTCAGTCAAAAAGTCATTTAATCTATGCTGCAAAAATCCCCAAACAAGATGATTAACTTTACAATTTGGATACCGTTTTATTAGGCAACCAAAGTCTTAACAATTTCAGTATTTCTTCTGGTTCAACAGGTTTAGCCAAAAAGTCATTCATACCTACATCAAAACATTTTTGACGATCACCTTCCATCACGTTCGCGGTCATGGCAATGATAGGAATCTGCTCATAATCTTCACCGGCGTCTCCCTCTCGAATTTTCTGAGTCGCACTATAACCATCCATGATAGGCATTTGACAATCCATTAATACCAAACTAAACCCTTCAACTTGGTTTTGATTTAAAAGAGAATCCAGAGCTTCCTGTCCATTATTGACAATAGTTACCTGCACTCCGAATTCTTCAAGAATACCCGATGCGACCAACTGGTTGACCTCGTTATCTTCCACCAATAATATTCGGGTATTTTCTGGCCAGTCGATATTTTTGCTATCTAAGATTGACTCGATTTCATTTTCTTTAGGGGCATGCTGTTTTTTGTAGACGGTAGCAATTGAAAAAGCATCCCACAGTTTAGAGGCCGTAACTGGCTTTATAAAACTACTCGAGAAGTTTAGTTCCGAAAAATAGTTTTCCTGATAGGAGTCTCTCATGGTGGTCATTGCTATTAACTCCATTTGATTGTTGCTATCGACTACTTTCAACTTCTTCGCTAATTTTGCGGTATCTATATCAGCAAGGTGCATGTCTAACAAAGCGATGTCAATTGGCGCTTTGTTTTGATGTCGCTGTTCTTCACAGCACTGCAATGCTTGATAACCGTTGCTAGCTTCAATTGCATGAGCTCCCCAATGCTCTATCAATTTTACTAATATTTTACGATTACTAGCGTTTTCGTCGACTACCAAGATCTTAAGCTGTTGGATATTAAAGTTACGCTGTTTACTCTCAGTTTGTTTAATTTGTTCGAGAATCATACTAACCTCAAAACAGCTGCCTTTCGATTCTTCGCTGGAAACACTGACAACGCCACCCATTAATTCAACCAACTTTTTTACAATAGAGAGCCCCAGCCCGGTACCACCAAATTTGCGAGTTGTGGAGGCATCAACCTGGGTAAAAGAATCAAATAAGTGCGCCTGTTTGTCAGCCGCTATACCAACCCCGGTGTCTTTAATCTGACACACCAGTTTTAGCTGTTGTGGGTTTAATGATTCGGTACTTGCCTGAATGACAATTTCACCTTTTGAAGTAAATTTAATCGCGTTACTAACTAAATTAGTTAAAACTTGCCGAATTCTACTTGGGTCTGCCTTGACAATAGTATGATTGACGTTGGTCAAATCGAGGACTAATTCTAGGTTTTTATTGTGTGCCAAATAAGCCATCGCTTCAGAAAATTCGCCCAACATCTCTGGTAAATTAAATTCCAAATTCTCCAACTCTAGCTTTCCTGCTTCCACTTTCGAGAAATCAAGTATGTCGTTTATTAGGTTAAGAAGCGATTTTGCACTGCTGTGCGCCATTTGCGCTCGGTGTTTTTGTTGTTTATCTAATTGACTATTTAGTAATAGTGACAACATTCCAATGACACCATTCATCGGGGTACGGATCTCATGACTCATACTGGCAAGAAACTCACCTTTAACGTGTAGCGCTTTTTCCGCTGTTTCTTTAGCAAGCAAATATTCCTTAGTCCTTTCAGCCACATCCCTCTCTAACTTGGTATTCGACTCCGTCAGTTTTAAGGTTGCATGATCAAAGGCCTTAGCTAAAACCTCAAGTTCATCATTGGTTCCAACTGGTGAAACCGGATATACATTCTTGTCAATCTTGCTAGCCAGATTGATTAAAGGCTCGGCCATTTTCTTGCCAATGCGCCTGGCAACCAAAAGAATGGGTATTAGGCTTAGTAAACCAAAAACAGCGAAAACGATTAAACGGGAGTTAATATTGCTGGCAGCACGCGACTTAGATAATCCGAGAGTGAGTTTGATATCAAATTCAGCTAACAATTTGCCCTCAGACGCTTTTGCCGTTTGCAAAATGAACGATTCGTTATCGATTAGGTCAGTGGTCTGCCAATCCTGATCGATGCTTAGTTTAAATCCGTCATAATCATCTTTTATTGCGGTGGGGATCAACGACAAGACATCAACCTCAACAATGATGCCTCCCTGAGTTGTTCCATAATAATTGATTGGTTGAACAATATAAAAAAAGCCATTTTCAAATAGAATACTTTTGCCCCCCGAAGATATATTATCGGTTACTAAATTCTTAGAATACCACTTTCTATCTTCAGCCTGGGACTCAACGATTATTTCACCTGCAAAATCAAAGACAACGGCACCACTAATCTCATCATAGCTTACCAAATCATCAAGTGTATACCGAAAAAATGATGAACTCCGACTTAAATCAACTAAGTTATTAATCGCCAAAGAACTCGTTCCAAACCTTTCTATCGATTGGCTAATATTTTTCAAATTGAGGTCAATAATATCTAAATTAGATTGAGCGTGCTTCAATAAGTCATGCTCAGTTTGTTGTTTAACTCTGATGATATCGAAAATAACAGTAACGCTTACCAAAAAGCCGAAAAACACTATCATCATCATTGTGATAGTTGAGCTAAACCGAGAGCTGATACTGTTTTTAATTGTCTCAATCATTTGAACTATTTATTTTGTTTCAAATGGAACTAAATAATTATCTTGGTATTTAGTCAGAATAAAATCCGTAAGATTAAGTGCATCGTGACGATCCGCCGTGAACGGTTGGGAATAGTCTTTTACTAATCCAGAATGATGACCGATAGTTTCTAACGCATTACGAATTTTATGAGGGTCTTTTGAACCAGCCTTTTTGATAGCTTTAGCCAACATATGGGTTAAATCGTAAGCATGCGCGGTTCCCACGGGTGCAACAATCTCTGAGGCATGGTCAATAAAGTATTTTTCCTTATATTTTTCAACGAATACTTTGACATTTGGCGATTTATTGTCAATAAAACTAAATGTTTGTAACACCCGTAAATCAACCTTTTTAAGGGACTCGCCTGTTAGTGTCGGGAAATTACCGCCGGTGATCCCCCAATGTGAAACGATTGGTATAGGCTTTTCGTACTGACTAAGCTGCTGAATGATTTTTGATGCCTCGACGGGGTTGCCAACATAAATAATGACCTCGCTTCCAGTATCGTACAAACTTTTAATTTTGCCAGAGAAGTCCTTCTTGCCCCATTCAAACCACTCAGTTTGTGTCGGTGTTATGCGTCTATTCTTCAAGGTTTCCGTTAATGCTTCATGATTGCTTCGCCCCCATGCATTGTCGACCAACAACAAACCAATTTTAGAAGAAATGTCGAGAGCTTTTGTCGACAAAAAATCAGCGGCATATTCATCTCTAACTGAAACTCTGAATATGTAATTTGGACTGTATCCATTATCGACAATGGCCGTAGCAGCGGCCCAAGGAACAAGCGTTAGCATTTTATTTTTATGTAGATAGTCCAGCTCCTCAAGTAATACAGGACTACTTATTCCACCAAATACAGCAACAAGGTTCTTAATGCTCGAAAACTTTTTTAGGTTACTTAATCCTCTTGCAGGTATCATTGAATTATCACGAGCTGTTACCACTAAAGACTTACCTAGTACTCCCCCAGCTTGATTAATTTCATCAATGGCAATTTCAATACCTCGCCTTATTGCTAAACCAGACAAAGCAGAATTACCACTCATATCGGCGTCAATCGCTATCACTAACTGGTCGTCATCATAATTTTTGCCCTCGTCTACCGTTTGTAATATCTCTTCAATCAACTCTGTGCCAAATTGCATCCGGTAGCTTTCTAGGACTGATTTAGATTTGCTTTGTAGTACTGCTTTTGTTTTTTCGCTTAGATGAGAAATTTGGAGGCTTTGCGTTTCTAAATAAGCTAATAAGTCCTGTTGGCTTTGTTGTGACAAGGTACGTTGAAACGATGTGGTATTTTTTGCACTTTCTAAGATGATCTGCTGATGTCTTTTAGATAGCTTATTAAAAGTCATTAGTGACATCACAAATACTTGGGCTAAATAGCCATGCTCACTTAAATAAAGATAATCTTGTACTTCGTAAAATCGCTTGTTAACAATTGAGTTCAGTGGATTTTCTTGTCCATCAACTATTTTGTTTTTCAATGCCTCATAAGTACGGCCAAAGTCAATTGCAATACTTTCTGCCCCCCAATTTGCGAATTGATCGCGAATCACATTACTCTCCATAATACGATACTTTGTACCAATAAAGTCGTCAGGATCAGCGATCGGCTTGTTTGTCGTGAGCTGCTTGAATCCGCTCTCCCAAATCGTTACCCCCAGTAAATTGTGTTTATCAAACTGAGATAATAGTATTTTACCGGCCTTGCCATCGAGTGCCTTGTATGCAGCTTTTTCGTCAGGAAATAGAAAGGGTAAATCAAAAACCTGCATCGCTGGAATCAAATGAGAAAGCTTTGCGGTCGGGGGGAGAACAAAATCTAGTTCGCCTCTTTGGGCCATTGCAACCATTTGTCGATCGGTACCTAGTACCTGATCAGCAAAGATTTCTATTTTCAGCTGGTTATTAGACTTCTTCGAGACTTCTTCGGCGAATCTAAGTGCTGCGATATGTTGGTGAGTGTCTACAGGCAGATCATGACCAAATCTCAAAGTAATCTGTTGGTTAATTAGCTCATCTGGTTGATCAATATCGGATTGCTCGCAACCCGATATGAACAACAGCAAGAAACTCCAAGTCACTAGTGATTTTTTAACGGTCATGCTCTACCTTGATTTATAATAACAATTAATTAAAACCCTTTATTAGGTATAGCAGAATTATCGGTAAATTCTATACAAACTGAGTGATTGCTGCGGTTTTATCCAAAGAACAACAGCATTTATCGATAGACTCTGCAATTAAGCCGAATATTTTGTTGAGAGGGCATTAAGACTAATCAGGCAGAAGGCTAATGTATAAGAATCTCACTCATCGTTTCACCATCAATATTTCCCCCGCTAACGATGATACCAATTCGTCCTTCAGGTTTGACTGCACTACTTAACAGCGCAGCCAATCCCAACGCCCCAGAAGGTTCAACGACCAATTTCATACGATAAAACAACCATCGCACAGCTTCTTTAATCGCCTCTTCACTGACGGTGTTCATTGCATCCACATGCTCTCTAACCATCGGAAAAGTGATATCCCCCATCGACGCAGTTCGGGTGCCATCAGCGATCGTAGGAGGATTAGGGTTAGAATGTAGAATTCCCGAATAAAAAGACTTGGTCGCGTCATCAGCTAATTCCGGTTCAATTCCAATGACTTTACAGTCAGGTTGAATTGATTTAGTCGCAACCGCCGTTCCACTTAATAATCCACCGCCACCGCATGGCGCTAACATCATATTAAGATCAGGAATTTCTTGCGCAAATTCATAAGCAACTGTCCCCTGTCCAGCGATAACATTCTCATTGTCAAAAGGTTTAATTAGGGTCAGCGCATTATCGCTATTAACTTGTTCAGCAATCGCCTCACGAGTGGTTTCTTGAGGATCGAATACAACCACTTTCGCGCCATAGCCTTTGGTCGCAGCTAGCTTTAATTTCGGCGCATTATTTGGCATAACAATCGTAATTGAAACTCCAAGCATTTTGCCGACTAAAGCAACTGCTTGGGCATGATTACCCGACGAGTAAGCAATTACCCCTGCTTTTTTTTGTGCGTCGCTTAGCCGCGAGATTGCGTTATAAGCACCTCTGAATTTGAATGCGCCTACTTTCTGAAAATTCTCACACTTGAAGAAAACTTCAGCGCCAAGTTGCTGGTTTAAACTTTGAGATTGCAATACAGGTGTTGGATTGGAAACGTCTTGAAGTAACCGGTGCGCAGATTCTATTTTTCTAAAAAAGCCAGTCATAACCACGTCCTTATTTCTAATTTGATGGGTCTATAATTAATGTTTGAATAGTTTGAAGTTAGCAAAATCAGTGACTATCTCAACCGTAATTGGAGTTATTGGTTCAGGTAAACGGTCATATTCAAACCATTCGATTCGATGACAGCATTCTGGCTCTGCGTTGACTAATTCGCCCCGCCATTTTCGAACCCAAAACACTTGATGTAGAATGTTATTTTCAGAATTGGTTTTAACAAATAGTTCGGTCGCTTCCAACGCTTCAATGGATAGCTCTTCCTTAAGCTCTCTGATGATTGCCTGTAAATTGGTTTCTCCAGACTCGACGTGCCCGATCGGTAATGACCAGTAATCACTATAGTGTTGTGTATTTTTTCTGGAGCCGAGCAATACTTGTGGCTTAAGTCTATGGTCAACAGACGCAGCTTGAACGGTATCTTTTAGGATAATCGCGGAGACTAACTTTGTCGCAAATGATTTTTTCAAAAGGTGATGAAAATCTAGGTCAATTCGCAATGGCGTAGTGTATACCTGTTTACCAGTCTGCTCAACTACACAAGCCATAACAAAATAATGCTAAAAAAAGCTTGGGACTACTCATCCTACCACTTACAATGGTTTTATCATTCTTACCTATATATGGAAGCATTAATGTCTTTAGCTGATAGCAAGTTATTTCATCCCATCGAAATTGGCACACTTAAACTCCGCAACCGTGTGGTTATGGCACCGATGACACGAACCTTCAGTCCTGGCGGCATTCCAAACGAGCTAAACATTGCTTATTACCAGCGGCGCGCTAAAAACGAGGTTGGATTAATTATTACCGAAGGAACTTGCGTAGGGCACAAAGCGGCTAACGGTTATGCCAATGTGCCTTATTTCTATGGCGAAAAACCTTTAGCTGGTTGGAAAAAAGTAGTTGATGCAGTGCACGCGGAAGGTGGAAAAATTGTTCCGCAACTTTGGCATGTCGGCGCAATCCGTCAAGCTAATAAAGGTGCTGGTCCGGATGAGACTATCCCGGGATACAGCCCATCGGGTTTAACCCGTGAAGGCAAGCCAAATGGTGAGACAATGTCAAAAGAAGATATCAAAGAAGCCATTGACGCTTTTGTACAAGGAGCGGTCGACGCCAAGCGATTAGGTTTTGATGGCGTTGAATTACACGGAGCACATGGCTACCTAATTGATCAATTCTTTTGGAGTGTGACCAATCAAAGAACCGATGAATATGGAGGGGACCTAGCCTCAAGAACTAGATTTGCTACCGATATTATTAAGGGTATCCGAGCAAAATGTGGTGAAAACTTTCCAATCATTCTGCGCTTCTCTCAGTGGAAACAGCAAGACTACGGCGATAAGTTAGCGCATACACCAGAAGAGTTAGCGGAATTTCTTAAACCACTGGTTGATGCTGGAGTCGATATTTTCCATTGCTCAACCAGACGAATTTGGGAACCTGAATTTGCAGGCTCTGATCTTAACTTGGCAGGTTGGACTAAGAAGTTAACTGGCAAACCATGTATTTCAGTGGGTAGTGTTGGCCTCAACAATAGCTTTATCGATGAATCTAAACGCGACATGGTTGAGACTTCTAGCGTAGCGAAAGAATCTTTTGACACCTTGGCTAAACAATTAGAAAACGATGAGTTTGATTTAGTCGCAATTGGCCGAGCCCTTTTACAGGATCCTGAGTGGGTAATAAAAGTTCGAGAGAACCGAGCCGATGAGTTGGCGGATTATTCTAAAGAGTCTTTGAAGGAGTTGGTTTAGACCGCAGCTAATAGCCCTCTCTCCCTAGCCCTAGGCTTTAGCCTCCCGTTGGAGAGGGGAGCAAAACACTAAACCTTTTTTCTCCGTGTTTTCCGTATCTCCATATCCACGGCTCTTCACGGGGCAAGCTTTGATGAATAGTCTTTTGATTTTATCTTTAACGAAGTCTTGGATTTCCCCGAAAGCTCATTGTCAGCTTGAAGGCCGACCTACCTAAGAAACAAACCACTAACAAGGTTTGCCTCCGTGTTCTCCGTGCCTCCGTGGTGAAAGTCATTAGTCTTTAGAAGCAGCAGATTCCGACTTGGTCTCAGCTTTCTTACTGCCGCCCTTAAAATCTGTTTCATACCAACCCGTGCCCTTAAGTTTAAACGACGATGCCGATACCACTTTGGCTAGGGCAGGCTTTTCACAGCTTGGACAGTCTTTTAGCGGGTCGTCACTCATCTTTTGGATCTTCTCTAAACGATGGTCACATTCTTTACACTTATATTCGTAAATTGGCATAACTTAAAAACTTCTCTATTAATAATCAGACAAAATCACCTTTTATAGAGCACAACGCCCTTAATAGGTTTTATAACTGTCCAATATAGGGACTTTTAGGCATTTTTAAAGGAATATTTTCGATTTTTTTGACACTAACGCCATTTATTCCATTTTAAGCTTAAGATCCATTGCTTAAGCCTAGGCTCGAAAGTAAAATAGCCCGCTATTGCTTGTAGAACATGGACTAGGCAACCGCTATTAGACTTAGTCATTACTGCTGACCCATTAACAGCTTATCAATTAAGAAGTACCGAGATATTCTATGAAAACCAGTCAATACTTATTAGCCACACTTCGCGAAGACCCTAGTGATGCAGAGTTGGCCAGCCACCGCTTAATGCTTCGCGCGGGAATGATACGCTCTCAAGCTTCTGGTCTTTACACATGGTTACCAACTGGTTTGCGAGTGCTAAGGAAAATAGAAAATATTGTACGTCAAGAAATGGACGCAATAGGTGCCGGCGAAATACTGATGCCAATGGTACAAGCCGCCGAGCTTTGGCAAGAGTCAGGACGATGGGAAGAGTATGGCGCAGAACTACTGCGAATGAATGACCGCCATGGTCGTGAATTTTGTCTCGGTCCGACTCATGAAGAAATCATCACTTCAATGATCCGTGATGAAATTAGAAGCTATAAGCAGTTGCCAGCAACCTACTACCAAATTCAAGGTAAATTCCGTGATGAGCGTCGCCCAAGGTTTGGGGTCATGCGCGCCCGCGAATTCTTAATGAAAGATGCTTACTCATTTCATACCACTGAAGCGTGTTTGGAAAAGACTTACCAAATCATGTATCAAGCCTATACTCGTATTTTCGAGCGATTGGGTTTGGAGTTTCGGGCGGTAATGGCAGACAGTGGCGCCATTGGTGGAAATAACTCCCATGAGTTTCATGTTTTAGCCGACTCTGGTGAAGATGCAATCGCCTTTAGTACCGACAGTGACTACGCTGCAAACGTTGAAAAAGCAGAAACACTTGCCGCTGATATTTCAACACGTTCACCAGCGACTGCGGATATGACCACCGTTGAAACGCCAAAGACGCGTTCAATTGAGGCGGTATGCAAACGCTTGAAAGTCAAACCAAATCAGGTGCTCAAGACGCTCATCGTAAGAGGAACAGAACAGCCTTTAGTCGCCATCTGTTTACGCGGTGACCACCAATTAAATGAAATCAAAGTAGAAAAGCATCCTTTGGTGGCTTCACCATTGAAAATGGCGAACGATCAAGACGTTAAATCTGCCACAGGAGTAAATCCGGGTTCGGTCGGCCCTGTCAATCTTACTATGCCGATTATTGCTGATCATCAGGCCGCACTAATGAGCGACTTTATCTGTGGTGCTAATGTAGAAGATCAGCATTTAACCGGAGTCAATTGGGATCGCGATGTTAACTATAGCGAAGTCTTTGACTGCAGAAACATCGTGGAAGGCGATGCCAGCCCTGACGGAAAAGGCACTCTAACCATTAAACGAGGCATAGAAGTTGGTCATATTTTCCAACTTGGTACTAAGTACAGTGAAGCAATGAAAGCGAATGTGTTGAGTGAAAATGGTAAGGCAGTCACATTAACTATGGGTTGTTATGGCATCGGCATATCACGAATTGTTGCTGCGGCAATTGAGCAAAATCATGACGATTATGGCATCACTTGGCCAGAGCAAATTGCGCCGTTTCAAGTGGCGATAGTTCCAATGAACATGCAACGTTCACCAAGAGTGGCAGAGCATGCACAAGCGCTTTACCAACAATTACTAGATGCGGGGGTAGAAGTTATTCTGGACGATCGTAAAGAGCGCCCAGGTGTAATGTTTGCCGATATCGAGCTGATTGGCGTGCCTCACCGCATAGTGATTAGCGAAAGAGGGATTGATGCAGGTAACTTCGAATACAAACACCGTCGCAAAAATGACAAAATAGATGTCAAAATTGATGAGGTTTTTTCGACTCTGATGGATAAAATCAACTAAAATTAGGATTAAACCACCAAATACACTGTTTTTGCATGAATCGGCTAGCTAGCATCAATCAACAACTCCCCAATAGACTATTGGGCTTTATGCTTTGCGGCTTTTTGTTGCTGTCCGTTTCGCTGACAGTTCCTGCGAAAAACATCGGTGGTTTAACTAAGACCAAACAAGCCTCTCAACAAGAGCGGCCAGATTCAGATTTCAAGAAAAAACTTATTGCTACTATCGCTAAAGCAGAAAGCTCATTCAACGATAAGTTTGATGCCGAAGTTTGGTTATTTGAACAAGCCACTCGGTTAGCCAAGGCCGCACCGCATATCCCCGAAGACGAACGCTTCACTATCTTAAGATTGGTGCATCGAGAAGCCAAACGATTTGATTTAGACCCAATGTTAGTACTTGCGTTAATTGATGTAGAAAGTGACTTTGATCACTACGCCATTTCAAGTGCTGGCGCGCTGGGTTTAATGCAAGTGATGCCATTTTGGAAAGATGAAATTGGCCACCCTGATGATAACTTACATGAAATAGAAACCAACCTGCGCTACGGTTGTGCCATCCTTAAACAGTATTTAGAAATGGAAAAAATGGATACAACTTTAGCCTTGGCCCGATACAACGGAAGCCGCGGACAAGTTTGGTATCCAATGAGAGTTTACAAAGCGATGCGTAGGATCTGGCGTCCATGAGCACAACTACCGCTAATATTGATGCTCATCATAGCGGTAACCCAAATTTCATCGAACGACGTTCGTCGGTTCAAACCGATAAGGTCTGTTACAACGCCATTGGTCAACCTAAGACCGGCTTAGTACTAACAGGTGGTGGCGCTCGAGCAGCCTATCAAGTAGGTGTTCTCAAAGCAATTTCAGAATTGGAGTTTAAACCTCACTGTGGTAACCCGTTTCCGATCATTACAGGCACTTCAGCTGGTGCAATAAACGCCACGGTGTTTGCTAGTTATGCTCAAACACCTCGAGTCGGCATTAAGAGTTTAGAGAGAGTTTGGCAAAGCTTTTCGGTCGATCAGGTCTTTCGCTCAGACTTTAGAGGTATTGTTAAGAACGCGGCGCGATGGACTAAATCGCTGTTTGTCCAAGATTATCATAAGACTCGGCAATTAAGTTTGTTGAACAATCGTCCGTTAGTTGAACTACTATCGCGGGTAGTTCACTACGGAAACTTACAAAAGGCTATCGACAATCATTGTTTGGATGCTATTTGTGTAACCGCTAGTGGCTATACCTCGGGTCAATCCGTATCATTTTTTCAAGGGAACGAATCGATTCAAGGATGGAAGCGGCATCGCCGAATAGGGTGTAGGACTCAACTCGAACGAAAACACTTACTAGCATCAGCGGCAATCCCTTTGGTTTTTCCTGCGGTAAAAGTCAATCGCGAATTCTTTGGCGATGGCTCGGTTCGTTTCTTATCGCCACTCAGTCCAGCAATTCATTTGGGGGCAGAAAGAATATTGGTCGTTGGTGTTGATCCTATCCGAGAAGAAAACACCGCTCGTCCGAGGGAATTGTTTTACCCAACAACAGCTGACATTGCAGGGCATGTTTTAGACAGTGTCTTTATTGACAGTTTAGATAGTGATCTCGAGCGAATTAAAAGAGTTAATAAAACGTTAAATTTAATTCCTGAGGAAATCCGTAAAACCAAGACCAATCTAAGACCGATTGAAACGCTCTCCATTTCTCCGTCTCAAGATCTTTCTGAGTTATCGAGCAAGTACTTTCACACATTACCAAGAATGGTGAAGTTCTTTTTTCGACGAATAGGAATAGACAATACCGAAGGCTCAACAGTTTTAAGCTATCTACTGTTTGAAAGCCTCTATACCAAAGAGTTGATTGACTTAGGTTATCATGATGCCATGCAAAAGAGCGGTGAGATTAGAGCTTTTTTTAAAGACTAGTTAAACCTGCGAAATAGCAAAATTTCTCCAATCAACTTTTTATCATTTAGCACAACCAACGCACTCTCAAATTCTTCTTATTTAGGTGGCGCATACATGGCAAACAACTCTTCTCCAGTGAGACACTCCGTTTTATTGGAATAAGCATAGTAGTTTGGTTTTTCGTCAATAAACACTTGTGTGGTAAATTCAAACTCAGCATCATCTTCGAATAAACCTACCGGCATCATATGCAGTTGCTCTGACTTCAGTCGATAAAAAAGGTGAGTACCACAACATTTACAGAATCCTCTTTCCGCCCAATCCGAAGACTGAAAAAGAGAAATATTTTGCTCTCCTGAAAACTCAACTTCGTTGCCACAGTCTACTTCCATAAAGGCGGAGCCACCCCACTTTCGGCAAGTTCGACAATGACAAGTACCAACATGCTGACTCGCATTTTTCGCGACAAAAGATACTTTTCCACACAAGCAAGAACCTGAATTACTTTTACGTTTAGACATCGATATTTCTCCTAATTTCGAATAATTAACTGAATAACCAACTATCTATCTAGAAAGTCACATTCAGAATCGATTAGAATGTTTAATTGCATTTGACTGCTTTCATCCCTAAATGCCTTATCAACAAATACCCCAGGAATACAGGCAATCTTTTGGTCGAAGTAAACAACGGGTAACCACTTCCTTTTCCATGGAGGAACCTTTAGCTCCTGAAAAATTTTCTTTAAGTCTGCACTATGTGATCGATAACTGGGCTTAGCAATTTCACCACCCTGTCGAGCCCTAATAGTCACCGTTTCAGTTGGCTCAGGGTACCGAATAAAAAGTGTGGGATCTGCTTTAGATTCCTTCGCTTTCGCAAATTCTAATTTAACACCATTCTGCAATACTAGTGGCTTCGAAAAGTCTTCCCAGTGATTAACACCGTTCAGTTGTGCAGGCTCACTACCCAGACAATAATAGACATGTTTATCATAGCTTCGCAACCAACCCTGTCCAAGTTTGACTTTGTTCGAACCAGCACCATTGTCCTTTTTAATTTCGACACTCAGTTTTTCTAGCTGATTAATTGCTTCATTGATTTCGGTCGAGGATGGAGAGTTTTCAGTCTGAAAACGAACCCAATAATGTAATAGATTTTTTCGTCTAACTTTAGAGAGTTGATTAAATTCTTCAATCTTCAGACTCGAATTGGCCTGCTTAATAGCTTTCACATCTTGCGCTGCGAGTTCGTCCATAAGCAAATTTTGTTCACTCGCGACTTCACTTAACTGCTTGAAGGAACGAGAGAACTCCGGCCATTTTGACTCAATATTTGGAATTACTTTGTTGCGTAAATAATTTCGAGAATAGAGATTTTTCTGATTGCTAGGATCTTCAACCCAGTTTAGCGTAAACCGCTTGGCGTATTGCTCAAGTTGTCGACGTGAGCACTCTAACAAAGGACGCGCTAACCAACCACTGGCAAGCTGACGTAACTTTGGAATCCCTGACAAGCCATGCACACCAGTGCCTCTAATCATTCTAAACAGTATGGTCTCTACTTGATCATCGAGATGGTGAGCGAAAAGCAATACCGCAGGAGTTGCCAGTAAATACTCGAAAAACTGGTATCGAGCTTGTCTAGCCTCATTCTCGCTAACCGTTTTACCCTTTGAAAGACCAAATTGTTTACACTGAATATCTATTTGATATTGCTCACACTGCTCGACGCAATGCTGCTCCCATGAATCATTCAACTGCTGAATTCCATGATTCACATGCGCTGCAGCTAAATGGGCAATTTTGCCTTGTTGTTTTAGCTGATGACAAACATGCAATAACACTGACGAGTCTAAGCCACCGCTATAGGCAACAATTATGGGTATTTGAATCAAGTCGGTTGAATTGAACTGTTGATGAGCGATCGATGTCAGTTGCTTTAAAACAACGGCTTGAATTGTTTCCATCAATAAACCTAGGTTTGTTTATTATTTATGATCACTTTTGCGCTTAACATTATGGCAGTGCGCAGCCAACAAGTTAAGCGAGTTTACAATATAAGGACTAGAAGTAGGGTTATTTGAAATGATTTAAAAGTTGAATGCGCCGAAACTAACATAACGACGCATCGACTGAATTACTGCTTCCACTCATCCTGAACACCAAACGACATCAACCGCTCATATCGATTATCCAGTAAATCGTCTGATTCAAGCGCTTGTAGTTCAGCTAAATCACTGCAAATTTGGGCTTTTAAAGAAGCTGCCATTTCAGGGTGATTCTTATGCGCTCCACCTTCTGGCTCTTTTACGATCGAGTTGATCAAATCAAGCTCTTTAAGTCGATCGGCGGTAATCCCCATAGCTTTGGCCGCGTCTGACGCTTTTTCAGCACTTTTCCATAGAATAGACGCACATCCTTCAGGGGAAATTACCGAATAGGTGCTGTACTGCAACATATTAACTCGATCTCCAACCCCAATAGCTAATGCACCGCCAGAGCCCCCCTCACCTATCACTGTACAAATTACAGGCACCTTAAGCTGGGACATCACTTTTAGATTTCTGGCTATCGCTTCGCTTTGCCCACGTTCTTCTGCGCCCACACCTGGATAAGCCCCAGGAGTATCAATAAAAGTGATAATGGGCCAGTTAAATTTTTCTGCCATTTCCATCAATCTTAAGGCTTTGCGGTAGCCTTCTGGTCTTGGCATACCGAAATTTCTTTTAACTTTCTCTTTGGTATCACGACCTTTTTGGTGACCAATAACCATTACAGGCTTGCCATCTAGACGAGCTGGGCCACCGATTATTGCTAAATCATTAGCGAACGCGCGATCCCCCGCTAAGTCATCATAATCGGTGAAAATAAGGTTTATATAGTCCTTGGTATAAGGTCTTAGAGGATGTCTAGCGAGCTGTGCCACCTGCCATGCATCTAGCTTGGCAAAGATTTGAGTGGTTAATTCTTTGCTTTTAGTTTGTAATCGTTCAATTTCTTCAGTGATATTGATTTCACTATCATCACCCATCAAACGTAGTTCTTCTATTTGTGCTTCCATCTCTGCGATGGGACGTTCGAATTCTAGAAAATTCATAGCTTCTATTTGATTCTCTTTTTATCGTATACAGACACTAGCTAAACCTTGCTAATCGAGGTCTAGGCCAATTTGCGACATTCTAACTGTTTTATGGCACAAACAAAATACATGAAGGACTCATAAGACCATTTCTAGCTGAATTAGCAAGTCAATTAACAAACTTCTAATGGTATTTGAGACTTCCCCCACGCTACAGACATTTTGAGCGAGGCCCCAAATTAAGTAACTCATCACATTCATGCCAAATATCTACGTAAATCAATCAATTATCGTATTAAATTATTGGCGGATATCTGCCACTGAACTATATTTATTACACCCTCAGTGGATAGTTTGACAAATGTCTCGAAAGCTTCGAACACTCTTAAAGCAAAATAGGCGCCTTGAAGAAAAAATCTTCTATGAACCACGGAAGAATGACTGGCGTAAGGACCTAATCACTCATAAAGAGTTATCAGGCGCTTTGACTCGCCTAGCAAATAAGATAATCGGTAGCAAAGAAAGTGAACTGTCAGTGCTTAAGATGCTTAATGAAGTCGATGCTATTACCGGCCGTCCTTTAGCTGCATTTGAAAAAAACGCACTTCAAGTCGTCGAAATACTGTTTAACTACCTTAGAATTCACACTGAATTTGATAAACGTTTTTTTCATATATTAAACTCGTTACAACTTTCCTTTACTCGGCTAGCGTTAGATGATCTTAGCTTCCTTGATAATGCCAAACACCCTGCGGTGACGTTCTTAGAGAAACTGCTAAAAATTGGTTATCACTTTGATGAAAATGCCGGCAAGCTAACCAACTACTTTATCCATGCCATAGAACTGCTAGTCGACCGGCTTGCGAGTAAATCGGAAGTCAATAGCCAACTTTTTCTGCAAGCACATAAGCGACTGGCTGAATACACTCAAGGTTTCGAAGAGAAAAGCGGTCTTAGTAAAAACAAACTGATATCGGAAATACAAAAAAAATCGCGTCAAATTGAAGCAGATTATTATACTTCTCATTTGATAAAATCGAAAACTGATGGCGATGAAATCCCTATTTTTCTGTTGGATTTTTTTGAGAATCAACTGTCGAGCATTCTTCATCAAATCATTTTAAATCATGGTACTCAGAGCAAACAGTGTCAACAGCTACTAACTGATATGGATACCATAGCTTGGAGTATAAGTTGTCCATTTGAAGACCCTGACTATCAAACTAGATTTGATGCAGATGTTAATCCAACTATGAAACGACTGTACGGCTACTTTATGGAAGCTGATTCGCTAAATGATTACGTACAATCTTTTTTTCTAGAGCTGGAAGAATTACACCGAAACAAACTCGCTGGTAAACGTGTTCATCTTGACGTTATGATTTCGGCCGACATATTTTCTGATGATATTTATAACGATGAGGAACTGGACGTATGGGGGCAAAGACCTCAAGAAAAAATTGAATTAAAAACGCTTACCGAAGGCGGTTGGTATTATCTTGAGATAGATGGAACAAAAGTGAGAAGCCATCTATTGATGATCAACGAGTTAACCGAAGAGCTTTATTTTGTGAATTCATCTGGAGAACTGCTAACCACCATCAGTTTTGATGAACAGGAGTTTTTGGCCCGTAATTTGGAAGTATTTACTTTAAAAGAAGATATACATTTTGATTCGGCAATAGAATATTTAGAACAAGACTTAACAGGTAAACTTAGCGTCTTACAAATTGAGTACGACCGCTTCTTGCAACAAGCCAAAATTGACGAAAAACAAAAAGAACAACTCGAAGAAAGAGCTCGACTGGCAGTGCTACGCAAGCTCGAAATGGAAAAAATTCAAGCGGAGAACGAGCGGCAAGAAAAATTAGCCCAGAAGAAGAAAGAACAAGATGCCATTATCGCTCAAGAAAAAATTGATGCGGAGAAACGATTTAAAGCCAAAGGAGTTTTACGAAAACTAGGTCCTGGCTCGAAAGTAGCACTACTGCTTGATTCAGAACGCTGGACGGAAGCATCATTAATGTTAATATCTCGAACGACGCAACGTTATATTTTTGCTGACGCAAATGGTAAGAAAGTTTCCGAGCCAACTAAGAGCGAACTGATTGATATGATTGATCAGCAAACTATCAAGATTATCGAAGTCAGTTCTAAGACTTCAGATCCTTTACAATCATTAGTTAAGCAACGCCGCCAAACACTAAACCAGCGCTACTAACCGCGAGTTTGGTGCGCTAGAATTTTCCGGTTGAGTTATCACTACAGTAAAGCATTTTTTCGAGTTAATAATTAAAGCCCCCCCCTCTCGCGGCCGATATTAAGACCAATCCCTTGTTCTGAGGCATAAAAATGTTTAAAGCCACCTACAAACTATTCCTAATCGTCACATCGCTAATTACAATCGGAATGACGGCTAGCCCACTATCGAATGCCTCCAATCTATCTAAAGTTTCGTTATCAAAATCGAAAATAGAGTATCAAAATGCAGCACAATTTAGTGCTCTAAAATGGCACCAACCGATACAACTGCCTATTGCTGTTTCAATAAAACCGCTCAAAAATTACAGCGGGATCCCGACCGATGCGCTAGAAGTTAAGGCTGAATATTACGAGCACGGTAAGTTACCCAAGACCATTCACCAACTGGTTAAGGATTTAGTGCTATCAACTCGATTGCTGGACAACTCTCGACAAAATCCAGATGTAGAACTGCAACTGATTGTTAATAATTATTCCCACCCGTTCAAATACGCACCCGATAACCATTGGTATCGCAAGCTTCAAGATCAGGTCGATCGCTGGGGAATTACCAAAAATAATGCCAATGTCGGATTAACCCTAACCATGACCAGCAAGAGCAATCGATTCAAGCCTTGGGTAAGCAGTGTTGAAAGCACTCTATCTCATTGCGACCTAAATGCGGTTAGCCATTCATTAATGCCATTTAATCATTCCGATGATTCATTACTGGCTTATTCAGAGTCGAGCATGGGTCAAGCCTTTGTATCTGCTAGTAACTACTTACTTTTACAGGCAGTATCTCACTTAAATGATCTACCACAAAAGGCGCGAGTGGTGTCTACAAGTCACAACGAATTGCTGCTTGACTCAGAACAAAGTCAATTTATCACCGGAGAGAAATACCAACTGACTTTCAATCATTCTTATTATCATCCCGCCACCAGTTCAGGCGGAACCGTTCAAGTGGTCAAATCGATGGGCCAGCAAGCCGTTGCTTACCCTGTTGATTTACGCCCTGACCATATTAGAACAGGCGACTGGGTTGAATTAGAAAAGTCCACTCCATTGAACCATCCAAATTCCACTTTTGTAGCCAAGAATAAGTGCGCAACGGTTGGAATCGCTCAGCATCAAAGCTCAGACGATGTAAGTTCTGATGAAACTACACAGAGTACGGTAGAGGAAATCGATGCTGCTGATTGATCTGATTCAATAAGCCTAATTTAGTTTAATTTGATTGAGTCTTTAACTAAATCGCGAGGGAGCAAGTTTTTCAATTTGTTTCTATTCAAACTCGCTAAACCAATTGCATAGCCCTGATAGGTTAGCAAGACTTCGCCGTCCTTTAAATCGTAGTCTTCTCTTTGATTGTCTTTAAGGTCAATATTCTTTCCTTGATAAACCCCTTCCGCTTGCTCTCTTTCAACCTCCAACTTTTGGCGAGAAAAACAACTTTCCAATGCCATTGCAAATTCATGATGGGTTCTGATTTTATTTGGGTAGATTTCAGCCAGTTTAATTCCAGAGCGATTCAGTCTTACCAGCTGATTTAGCTCAGAGCTTCCTTTTGGTAGCAACCAAACTTGCTTATCCTTTAATTGAATTTCGCCATTAATTTTATGTTGTTTGATACCAAAATGATTTTGTAGATAATCCGTTAGTCTGTTCTTTAGTTTACGCTCCAGTGGAATAAAACTCGGTGTCCATTTTTGCGAAGACTTGCCCTTATTCTTTTTAGTTTTCTTGGATGAAACCATGGACTGTTGGCCAAGCTCCTCGCTGCCCATGGGTTTAACAAAAGCAGACACAAAGAAACCTTCGCTATCAAAAATCTGAGGTTGTATATGTAAATAACCTTCTGGGGTAATCGCTCTTTGTGCTTGCTCAAACAGGTGATCTAGATTGACCACTTTAGCAGTCGTGCTTGTCGTCAAGTAATTAGCAACTTGTTGATTTTCTTCCGGTGATAAAGTGCAGGTTGAGTAGACTAATCGCCCACCAGGCTTGAGACATTGGTAGGCCGTTAATATCAGTTGTTTTTGTAACTCTGCAATTTCCTCGACTTTAGACAGCTGCCAATCTTCTAACGCTTTAGGATCTTTTCTGATGGTTCCTTCGCCGCCACAAGGGGCGTCTAGCAGCACAAGATCAAATTGCCCAGCTAAACGCGGACCAAGCTTTCGACCATCAAACTGACTCAAACATGTATTTGAAACTCCACATCGCAAAATATTGGCATGCAATGATTTTACTCGGCTAGCTGAGATTTCATTTGCTAACAGCAAACCGGTATTGGCCATTAGTGCTGCCATTTGAGTGGTCTTAGAGCCAGGTGCCGCCGCTAAATCCAAAACTCTCAGAGGTTGATTGCTATTCAAATCAGCAAACAAAGCTTGAGGCGGTAACATCGAACTCGCTTCTTGAATATAGAACAAACCTTGCAGGTGGCTTGTTAAGTTACCCAACGTCAATGGCTCAGGTTGCTCGTTCTGCTTGTTATTTCTGACAGATGAAATCCCAGGATTTTCAGTGGTGGACGAAGATTGGAATTGGGAATTGGATTCAGAAACCCAAAACCCCTCTTTGCACCAAGGTATGGGAGTTAATGCCAGGCCGAGTGCGTCAGCTCTTAATTGAAATTCAGCGACACTAATTTTGAGGGTATTTACTCGTATCGATTTTCTTAACGGTGAACAGCAAGCAGCGATAAATGATTCTTGTTGATCTTCAGCCAGAAAATTAGCTCTGGCATGCTCTAGAAATGCCTTGGATATGATTGGAGTATTGGACATAAGTTAAATCTTGAGATTAGACCATATCAACGCCAGTGCTAACTCCATGCACTATTGCGCTTTCGTCCTCTAAGACCGAATAACCAGCCTAAAAGAACTCCAACAATAACCGTCACTCCTCCCGCGAAATAAGTATCCCTATCAAACCCAGCGCTCATGGCTTGATTCGATTGACGTAAGTTTTCTAGTTCAAACTGCATTTCAGCAATTTTGGACTGCAGCGTTTGGTTGGTTTTCTCTAGTGGTGCGCGAGCACTGAGTTCCGCCTGTAAAGCTTTGATCTCATCTTCATGGCTTTGTTTTAATCTTGCAATTTCTTGTCGCGCTTGATCAAGTAAAACATTGGCTGTGGGGGTCAACACGCTCGAACGAATCCATGATTTCCGGCCTCGACTATCTATTACTTGGGTATAACCATCAGTTTCGGTTCCTGCAATAATACTTAACTTTGTACCCGGCAAATAACGATTACTGACTTTGTATTCTTTTGATGGCCCAGTTCTAGTCCAAATGCCTCGATCCTGAACTTGTTCTTGCTCATAAATATAGGCACTTTCAGCATTTGCTAAAGGACTGATTAAAAACGAAACGATCAGCAATAATATGGGGATTGCTTTCATAAAAGTATCCGGACTAAAAAGTGGTGATTACCCCCGATTGGCAGCTGCATCACTGTGCTGCAGAAGTCATCGGATTGGTTTAAGCCAGAAATTGTATCGAGTGTAGACATTTAAATCGAGTATTTTACTTAAAATTAGATAGATTTGTGGACTATCTCGCGCTGAAAGAAGAATCATCCTAGTGGTTTGTTCATCATATGATGATTTTTAGGCAACCAACTAATTTGTTGAGCTAGTGCCACAACCATGACGAATCAGTGGTTAAGATAATTACTCACGAATATCTCTTTATGGAATTTGTTCATTCAACCTATTATGAGCTAAATCAACATTTTAGCGGTCTTTTCACATGACATATCCTTCAATGAATGGTTAAATAGACTGATATACATTAGCGTAAAAAGGTTGTTTGAATGGCCAGTGAATTAGAGCTAAAGCTAGCTGCCACGCCTGAGAAACTGAATGAAATCAAGGAATTAGATTTTCCTGGCATTTCCTCGCAAAGCCCTTGGCAAACTAAATACCTTTCCAATACTTACTTTGATAATAGCCTGTACAAGCTAAGAGAATTAGGTATTGGAATGCGGATAAGAGCTGTAGAAGACAAGCTCATTCAATGCGTTAAGTCTTCCGGAAAAGCGATTGGTGGTCTACATCAACGGAACGAAGATGAAATAGAATTAGAAAGCAATCAACTTGATATTGAAAACATTCAGGAACCCTACCTGCAAATTTTGGTTGAGGAAGCGCTTGATGAGGGCGGTGAATTAACGCCTCGGTTTGAGACTAACTTTGATCGGACTAGCTCTATTTTGACTTTTACTGACGGAACAAAGATCGAAATTGCGCTCGATTTAGGCAATATTTCCGCAGATGATAACTCGCTAGAAATATGTGAAGTAGAGTTGGAGCTAGTCGAGGGAAGCGCTGATTATTTGTTTGCTTTGGGACGCTACCTAATCAAAGAGCTGCATTTGAAACTTGCTAATGCTAGCAAAGCCCGTCGAGGATATAGCCTTTGTAAAGACTTTAATCCCCGTCAAAAAGTCATGCAAGTTACGGAACTAAGCCAAGGTATTGAAGCCGAAAAAGCATTTGAAAAGATCTGCTACAACTCGTTGAATCATTGGCAGTACTACGAACTATTTTTAGATGGCGATGATGCTCACGGGGCGACTTTGGAAATGTATCGCGCCTTAATGAGCTTGCAGCATATTTACTTAGTCTTTGGAGGACTAATTCCACGTAATGCGACTAAAGATTTGCGCCGAAGCTGGGATTGGCTTGGTGAAGCAATGCGACCAATTGTCGATGCAGCAAAGCATAAGCGTTATTTATTACGCTATTTAAAACTAAAAGCGGATTGGGATTTAGTAGAAGAGCAGCAACAAAAAATTCAAGCCGAAGCAACTAAAATGATCGCTGAATTTAAGACTTTGCTAGAAACAGAACGCTACAATTTAATGATGTTGAATATGTCTCAATGGCTTTATAACAAAGAATGGCGCGATCATATACCAGAAGATGAGCGAGAGAATTTAGGGATGCCGATTATCGAATTTGCTCGTCGTCAGTTAGAACACATGCTAAAGGATTTAAAACGCGATCTAGGTCCAAAATTAGAAATGAATCCAGAACTGTATTTTAAGCAAGTCTCACATTTAAGACGCGCGTTAGATACGGGACTGTTTTTCGGTAGTTTATTTGATTCACAAAAACGACTGAGTTACCGGGAATCTTGGACTGAAATCATTAACGGTATCCGTGAACTACAAATGCTGCAGTATATCTCCGAGCTTCAAGCTGAAAACCATACCGCGGAAGAAATTGAAGAGTGGCTTGAGAAACATAACACGCCAATATTGGACGCCTTACTTGCCACCAGAAAGGCGGCATTCAAGACTAATCCTTACTGGGCGTAAGTATTTCTTGTAATAAGAAGACTATTACAACCATTCAATCTACTGGAAAAAGGCTAATGAAGTCGACTCACCGAGTATTCTTTGCTATCGAATTGTCGCCGCAAATAAAAACCCAGTTAATGACCTATCAGGAAAGCCTAAAGGCATTTTATCCTGTCTCAATCCAGCCTGAAAACTTTCATATCACCTTATCTTTCCTAGGCAAATTAACTAATCGCAAGATAGAAACTTTAATTGATGAGCTTCCCGCCTTTAAGCAACCAAGCTTCAAAGTCGAAATTACCGAGCCCATTTATTTTACCAAGACCAAAGTGCTAGCACTTGCTATCAAGGAAGGTCAACAGCAGTTAACTACAGTTAAAGAAAAGCTGGAAACTCAACTAAAATCGATTGACCACTTCGATTTAGAAAAGCGCCAGTATATCCCTCATATCAGTTTGTTTCGAGAAGTCGAGTCAAGTGAAGAACAGTTTCCTAATATCAATCTAGAAATGATGGTTGACGCTCTATCGTTATTTGAGTCTGTCTCTAGCCCAAAAGGTGTTCGTTATCACCTGATAGAGCAATGGCCATTCAAGCAAACTCGAAGTGTTAAAGAGCAATTACTGGGTAATAGATATTGAATATATCTAGCTAAACTTTAATGCACTAGTTTATATTTGGACTGCACAAAGTCAGAACCGAATGAGCGTACATATTCCAATTTAAGATTGATGTCTTGTCGCAATAATCCGAATAAAGGGATCCCCTTTCCTAACAATACCGGCACGGTAGTTAGTGTTATCTCATCGATCAAGTTTTGTTGTAAAAATGATTGAATGGTGACACCGCCATCGACATAAACATGTCGAACTCCTTGATTTTGTAGTTCTACCGTAAGCAATTCTGGCTTGCCCGTATATAGTTCGGCTAAATCGGCAAACTGATCTGGGATTTGATCCCAACGACGACTCATAACAATCACTCGTTTGTTATAGTAGGGCCATGCCGGAAACGCGACGACCTTTTCGAACGAGTTTCTTCCCATTACAATACAATCAACACTGCCCAAGTAATTATCATAGCCATAGTCTTCTGTATTACCTTTATCACTATTGATTTCCAGAAAATCTAATTTGCCATTATGCCGCGCAATATAACCGTCCAAACTGGCTGCGATAAATACTGATAGCTTAATATTCATTTAGTCATTATTCCTTTATTAATTGACAGTAACTTTCCGTGCTTGGTCTTTACTATCAGTGACAGAAACGATACTTTTGGTTTCCCAATGCAACAGGAAATGTTTAATTAGCTCTTCTGGTGTTGCGTACTGCATCTGCGAATCCACGGACTGTCCTAAGTGCTCGAACGCTTTTAACAATAGTTCTGTAGCCCTTGCTTTTTCAATTCGCGGCGACTGAAACCGCTTACTTTCCTTATTACCTTGGATATCTAGTACCAGAGGCAAATGATAATAAGTCGGTGGGGTTTTATTTAAACAAGCATAAAGATAGTTTTGTCTGGGAGTTGAATCTAATATGTCGGCCCCTCGCACAACTTGAGTAACTCCTTGTTCTAAATCGTCAACCACCACTGCGAGCTGGTAAGCAAATAACCCATCTCGACGTTTGATAACAAAGTCTTGTTTGTCCTCAGCTGAGTTAAAGCAACACTCGCCTAACAATTGATCCTTAAAACTTTGATAGTCAGCATCAAACTTAACTCGAGATGCTTGGTTGTCAGACAGCTTCTTATTCAGGTTTCGACAATGCTGGTCATAGACACCAGAATTTCTTTTTTCAACGGTCTTACGACTACAATCACAGTGATAGACGAATCCGCTTGAAATTAATTCCTCAAAAGCTTGCCGATATAACTGATTTCTTTGGCTTTGATAAACGACCGGGCGATCCCAGTAAAGACCGAAGTCTTCTAAGGTCAGTAAAATCTGCTTAGCTGCACCGGGGACTTCACGAGGTCGATCAATATCTTCAATCCTAACAAGCCACTCGCCCTGGTTGTGTTTCACAATCATGAAACTGGCAACAGCCGCCACCAAAGAACCTAAATGAAGTGCTCCAGTTGGACTAGGCGCGAATCGACCGACTTGCATACGACGCAATTGATTAGATTTTTGACTAAGGGGCTTGACCATAACTTCAGTTTACCTCAGTCATTGTCAAAACGTAAAAACAAAATCAAAAGGCAGAAACAAAACAAGCGCCTATTGGCGCTTGTTTATCAATTACTTGCTATGCAACCTTTATCGGTTTACGTGCTTTTCTTTGATTTCATCAAGTGTTTTACAATCAATGCAAAGCGTAGCGGTTGGGCGAGCTTCTAGCCGGCGAATTCCGATTTCGATTCCACATGATTCGCAATAGCCATACTCTTCGTCGGAAATTGCTTGAATTGACTGGCCGATTTTTTTCAGGAGCTTACGCTCTCTATCACGAGTTCTTAGCTCAATACTAAATTCTTCTTCTTGGCTCGCTCTATCGACTGGATCTGGAAAGTTAGAAGCTTCATCTTTCATGTGAGTCACGGTTCTATCGACTTCTTCCATGAGTTGGATCTTCCAGGCTTCCAGAATTGCACGAAAATGTTTTTCCTGTGCTTCATTCATGTACTCTTCGTTTTTCTTCGGCTGATATGGCTCAATTCCGAGGGCACCAAGAGTGGTTGCTGTGGCTGCTGTCGTCTTCTTTTTACTTGGCATTCTTTTCTCCGCCAGGTTAACTATTTGATACTTAAAGACTTTTTGTTACGAACTACTATTTAAAAAGTCATTGTTCAAAAAAATCAGTTTTCGAGTTTCTATCAAGGCGCGGATTTATAGCATATACCAAGTCATAGGACAATAAAATTTTTCAAATAAACCAACCGCTTAAAGATCCAATACACGTCTAATCCAAAGTACAAAAGCCTTCTAATTCTAACTGTTCAGAAATTGCCGACATAATCGATCGCGCGTTATCATCGGCATATCGAGACATCGGTAACTGCCCCCAAATAGGCTTTGGCCAACTGACATCATGTTTAAACCGAACAACGTGATGCATATGCAGTTGAGAGACGATATTGCCAATCGCCGCGATATTAAGCTTTTCACCTGAAAAATAATCCATTATCACTCTAGACAATATTTTTGACTCTTGCCATAAAAGCTTCTGATCTTCTTCACAAAGTTGATAGATTTCAGTCATTTCAGGACGTCTAGGTACCAAAGTAAACCAAGGATAATTACTATCATTCATTAATAACAAATAGCTGAGTTTAAAATGCCCCATCAGCAAGCTATCAGCCTTTAAGGTCTTGTCTAGTTGAAATTCCATTAAAACTCCAATACGAGTGTCTTGCTCTCTAAGGGAATGTTTAATAGTACCTAACTTCTAATCAAACCATTAGCCCTATTTTCTCGCAAACTAGCGCGCAATTTACTCAATTAATGACCTCTGAACCACTTCAAACTATTTGAATTGGCATTAGTACACTTTACTAATCAGCTAAAGTTGCTATCGTTATTAGTACTAAGACTTTCGTATGTTAATCAGAGAACGTCAGACATAACCCTTGTAAGGATTTCGTATGAAAATATCCAATTTTCTTTTATTAGGTTGCTTCGCTTCATTGACCTTAACCTATTCCACCATCAATCAAGCTCATAGTGGAGACTCACCGATTAGATTTGTGAGCAGCAAAGGACTAGATGAAGGCGTATGTAATAACCCTAGCTTTCCCTGTAAATCGATAGAATACGCTGTTAATCAGGCCACAAAAGGGGACAAAGTACATGTAGCTGAAGGGGTTTACGCTGTCAAAGGCTTAGATATATTCTTTTTGCTTAGTGATATGATCGAACTCAAGGGTGGTTTTTCTCAAGACTTTAAAACCTTTGACGAAAAACAATTCAATACAAGCATTACCGGCATACCAGCTGATTATCGAAAAAAGCTCGCTCAAAGAGGTTTCAAACTGATTCAGGACGGCAAAGGTTCTGATATCGAGTTGAGTATTCGTGACAAGCAAATGCTCGCCACCTATCAAAAAATCACACAAAAAATTGAAGGCCCTGCAGAGTGTATTGATGGCATAGCGGCTTCCTATGAATGTCACAACATAGACCTTCAGTCGCATGTGCCGCTCAACGAGTTAAGCACACGCCCAAGCAGCGCAAGCGATATTTGGGGGTTTGTCGATCTAAATAATCAAAGAGAATATGCCATTATGGGGTTACAAAATGGTACCGTGGTAATAGATGTTAGTGATCCGACTCTACCTGTAGAAGTCGGTTCAATTACCGGAACATCGTCAACCTGGCGGGATGTTAAAGTCTATCAATACTTTGATAATGCGAGTTCTGAATACAAAGCTTATGCCTACATTACCACTGAAGCTAATAACCAAGGGTTGCAAATTTTAGATCTCAATGATCTACCTAATCAGGTATCTCTCGCTGCAACAATTAATGAATTTTCCAGTGCTCATAATGTTTATTTAAGCAATACAAACTACGCCGATGGTACTGCGCTCCCTAACTTAACCCCCTATTTATACATTGAAGGTGCCAATTTAAGCGGTGGCGCATTTAGAGCATACGATTTAACCGACCCAGTTAACCCAACGCTTGTCAGTCAACCACCAAGCGGCACTGGGTACGTTCACGATGCAACTAGCTTGGTCATTACAGATAGCCGTACTAGCGATTGCCACAATGGGCATAATCCTTGCGAATTATTCATCGATTTTAATGAACGAACCGTCGATATTTGGGATATGACCGATACGAACGCCCCGACTATTTTAAGTAGCACGGGATATTCTGGGGCACAGTACACACATTCTGGGTGGTGGTCAGACGATAAAATGACCATATTCATACAAGATGAATTGGATGAGCAGCGAGCAGGCCTTAATACGACGCTGAGGGCACTCGATATTAGTAATCTGCTTGACCCACAAATCGTTGGAACTTATACCGGTCAGACTCCAGCAATCGACCACAATGGGTTCACGTTAGGAAATTATTATTACATGTCGAACTACCGCAGAGGTTTAAGTGTTTTAGATGTCAGCGACCCAACCAATATGAAAGATGTCGCACTTTTTGATACTTTCGCAGTTCCGGCCGATAATTCAGCAAATTTTAACGGTGCATGGGGAGTCTTTCCTTACCTTCCAAGCGGTAATTTAATTGTCAGCGATATAGAATACGGGCTGTTTGTACTCAAATTAAACGAAAACGACGGCGCTTTCCCCAGTGCTTCAGGTGGAAATTCTGGAGGAGGAACTAGTAATGACGATGACTCCTCTGGTGGTGGGGGTGGAAGTTTAGGCTTATGGTTTGTCGCGGCTCTCATGCTTACGCGTTTTCGACACAAACTTCCACACCAATCAATCTAAATCTCACAACATCAGTCGCAAATTTTAAACTTAGGCGGAATTTGCGACTGATAAAAAGGCACCAAATCTTTAGTTTTACAGTTTGTAAAACTGCTTAAGAACCCGCCAGATTGATAGCCAAATTCAATTCCTTCCGGCGCTGTCATTTGAATAGTTTCCGCACCAAAGGCTTTAAACAAATCTGCCCAAACTTTTAACGCACCACTTGCACCGGTTAATCCCGTTGGTTGATTATCATCTCTACCAACCCAAACTGCGGCGAGTTTTGAATTATCGAAGCCGGCAAACCAGCTATCGCGCAGATCATTTGTGGTGCCAGTTTTGCCTGCTAGGGTTTGCTCGGGAAATTGCCAAGCCAGCGATTTAGCCGTTCCTCGGCTTGTTACCTGAGACAATAGGTGTCGAATTAAATAAGCGGCCTCAGAATCAATGACTTGCTGGCTCTTTCTGGGATAACGAGTTAAAAGGTTTCCAAATTGATCTTGCACCGCGATCAAGGCTTGCGGTTCTACAGCCACACCTTGGTTAGCAATGGTTTGGTAGAGTTTTAACACCTCTAGTGGCGACATCTCTTTGCTGCCGAGTGCAATTGATGGATACGCTGGTAACTCTCTATCAAAACCTGCTTGTTTGATAGTGTCAGCCACTCTCTCAATACCAACCGTCATAGCTAATTTCGCAGTGGCCAAGTTATACGAGTTAATCAGCCCTTCTTGCAATGGCACATTAGAGTATGCATCGCCATGTTCTTCTCTATCATAGTTTTCTGGAGACCAAGTACTACCGTCTGTACCTGTCAGCGAAAAGCGTTGATCTTTAATAGGCGTCATCAAATGAAAACTTTCAGGCCGCTGAAGGGCGGTTAAATAGACGAATGGCTTAATCACCGAACCAGTTTGTCGATAAGCATCGAGGGCGCGATTAAAGCCAATATAGTTAGGGTTTCGATCGCCCACTACCGCTAATATTTCACCACTACTAATCTGGGTAACAACCACAGCCCCTTGCAAATCCCCCTTTCCCTTATCGATTTTGGCTAATCGCTGGCTCAAAGCCGTTTCAGCTTGTTGTTGAATTAAAGGGTTTAGCGAAGTAAAAAGTTTTAATCCGGCTTTATTTAACTGAGATGCCGAATAATCATCCGCCAACTCCTTTTTTACCACTCCCATAAATGCGGGTACTTTACTGGTTCTAATAGGAGGCTTTGCTACCACCGTTAACGATCGTTTAAGGGCATCATCATAACTCTGTTGATCAACTAATCCATGATCTAGCATTTGTTTTAACACTAGATCTCGACGCTGTTTGGCCCTTTCTGGAAAACGCCTTGGATTATAGTAAGAGGGTCCCTTCACCATACCGACTAACAAGGCAATTTGGGGTAGGCTAAGTTGGCTTAGTTTGCGATCAAAATAGAATTCACTGGCTCGAGCAAAACCGTGAATCGCGGTGTTTCGGTGTTGTCCTAAATAAACTTCATTGATATAGGCTTGTAATATCACCTTTTTATCGTAGTGCAGCTCGGTCAACACAGACATAATCGCTTCTTGTCCTTTGCGCCATAAACTTCTTTCGTTGCTCAAAAAGTGGTTTTTCATCAACTGCTGAGTCAAGGTGCTGCCACCTTGGGTAATTTCACCCGCGCTAATATTACGCCACAAAGCTCTCGCGGTACCCTTGATGGAAACGCCCCAGTGATCATAGAAATCTCTATCTTCAGAGACTAATAACGCACTAACGAAGTGGCTAGGTAATGAGTCCAAAGTGACTAACTGTCTATCTTCCGCGGTGCGATTTGGATTGACCTGAATATTTCCCAATAACAACGGGTCAAGTCGCAGAAAGTTAATTGCTTGTTGACTAGAAAAATCTATTAGTTGGCTTACTTGCTGATTTTCGATTGACAGCTGAATGGTTTGAGAAGACTGTCCGCCATCCCAAAAATTAAATGGTCGAGTATTGATCACAAAAGTATTTTGATACTGTTCAAATTCGCCATTGGAAGTTGCTTTAATCTTTTTGCGATATCCGAGAAGCTTTAGTTCTTTGACCAGATCGGATATTGATAGCGCTTGACCAATGGAAAAATTTAGCGGTCTAGCATAGACTTTTGCAGGAATTTCCCAAGCTTGCTGATCAAACGCATTCTTTACTTTTGAGTCCAAATAAATGGTCAAGAAAAGCAAAACAAAAAAGCCCAATACATTCACTTTAATGAGAAATGATTTAATTTTCTTAGAGAAATTAGCGATAGCCATTATTTAGAATTGCAAATTACTGATGAAGAATCTGACAAGAATTATAAGCCATATTTTTTTCTAATAAGTTGATCAAAGTATCTAACCACAATACTTTCTTTTTCAATACTAACTAGCACTAAGTTGGGTGCGATGGTTTCACCTTGTCCGTAAAAAGCACCATTGAGAACGACGAAGCTTTTTTTACTGTTACTCGAAACAGCATAGGAACTTATTTCTAACTCTGGCATTTCATCTTGTTGTTGTGAGCTAAGGGATTCATAATCAATCACTGTTCCTGTTGAAGCAGCGCGAGTAGTTTTGGATTGTCGAGCTTTAGAATTGGCTTTTGCCAAAGCGGTGTCTTGCGCGAGAGTTTTCTCGGCCGCATTGGCGTTAAGTGTAGGGTTAGAATCTGTTGGTTGAGCAACTATCTTGGGGACGTATTTTTGCTTAACAGGTTGAGTATTTGATGGTTGCTCAACTGATGATTTTATTTCTAATGCACCAAAATCATTCTTATCTTCTACTTGAACGGCTTGTTGTTTGTTTTCCGCGGACGGCGCCATTTGACTGTTAGAATCGTTTGCCTGTTCTGCAATGGGTGACGCTTTAACGAGACTTAACTCAGAATTAGATTGGTTGGAACTTTGATACCAACCAATAGAAGTGATAACCAATGCGAGCAGCAATAATGCACATACGATTTTCCACCTGCGTAATCTCGCTAACAGCCATTCGTCACTTAGCATTTCATCGTCGAAATGTGAATCCCCGACACCAGGGATATCATTTCCTTGTTTGTCTGAAGACTGTTGTAATGATTCTAATAAAATTGACATTTAGTTTGCCATTATTCCTGTTTATTACTGCTGAAGCAGCGGGATACCGTCTAAAGTCTCACCGTTAATGGTCAATATAGTCTGCATGCCAGCGATACCATCGGCGGCAATATTTCTTTGCCGTTGGAATTGGCTGACCAGTGATTTCAAGTTGTCATCAAACTGTTCGGTTTCGATTGCATCTTCGCTCATCAAAACTCTCATTTTTTGAGATAACCATAATATCGCAGGACCTCTATCGCCTATTTTTAATCCTCCCTGATAACCGCTGGGAGCTTGCCATACCATCCGGAACTCTCCAGTCCAAATAGTTGAGAGTTCTTCAAGCTTAGCTATTGTGACTCTATCTCCAAATTGCATGCTGGCTTCGGTCCCTGAAATGGAGCGCAGCGTTCCCCAAAACTCACCTTGCAAGCCGGCCGAAAACCTAAGTAACGCAGGCCGGTTCAGCTCCCTTAATTTTTGCCAGTTACCTGTTTCCGTGTGACAAATTAACCCGTAATTGGCGGCAAACTCGCAACCAGGCCCATCCGCTAGCGGGGAGTATTCTATATTCCACAGTTTTAACAATTGTTGCATAGACCACAGGCCGTTGTTGTCCCATCGTTCAGAGCCCAATAATTGTTCGACCAAATTGGGAGAGTTCGATTGGTTAACTGCGTATTTATCGGCGTTTTGCTCAGCACTTTGCTCACTTTTGGGTTGGCTCATTTGGCCACGCACGGTTTCTTTACTGAGTTCTGTTGAAGGCAAATTTTGCGCTGTTTGTTGGTTTTGATTGGATTGTTGTCCTAACCAGAATACAACAATCAGTAAGACTACAGCTGCCGTGGTAAATACAACACTTTTTAGCCAGCGATTAGGCTTGTTAGTTGCCAACACTTCCGGACTAGGGTTTTCTCCCATAACGTCAGATACCGCTTCAGCCATTATCTTGTGGTCAACTTGGTTTTTATTACGGCTACAGGCGGCAACTAGTGCCCTATCACAGATTGTATTTATTAACCTAGGAATACCAGCGGTCTTGGCGTGCATTAATTCGATCGACTTTCGACTAAACAAGGTCTTTTTACTACCGGCAATTTTCACTCGGTGTAACACATAAGCCATAGTTTCCTTGAGGTTTAGGGGACGCAAGTGGTAGCGCGCAGTAATTCGCTGAGCCAGTTGTCTAAGCTCACGCTTGGCAAGCTTCTCTTGCAATTCTGGTTGTCCCACCAAAATAATCTGCAGTAACTTTTTTTGGTTAGTTTCCAGGTTGGTTAATAACCTAATTTGTTCGAGCACTTCAGTAGCGATATTTTGCGCTTCATCAATCATCACTACCACGCTAAGGCCTTTTTGATAGCACTTAAGCAAATAGTCACTTAATTTGTCCGTCAATACTTTCAAACTATCGCAATTCTCGGGATATTTGATATCCAGCTCATCACAAATAGTCGCCAATAGTTCTAAGCTATTGAGCTTTGGATTTAAAACAAACGCAAGACGAGTATTATCAGGTAATTGCTGCAACAAGCAGCGACAGACTGTGGTTTTCCCGGTACCCACCTCCCCCGTCAACAAAACAAATCCGCCACCATCTTCAACGCCGTAAGTCAGATGAGCAAGCGCTTCGCGATAACGATTACTCATAAACAGAAAGCGCGGGTCTGGTGAAATTGAGAACGGCCGTTCGTTTAGGGAAAAATGGCTTAAATACATGCTGTAACTATCAGATTCAATTAAAGTCGAGTTTTGCTCTGTTGTGATTTGGATTGCAGCACAAATAAAGGTATATTGTGGTCTTGTACTAAATCCACCTTAAGGAAAGCATAATGAGTGAGAATACCGGTTCAAGTCAAGAAGAAACCTCGATAGAAGCAAGTGAGAATGAGTTAACTCAAGACGACAAGACAATGGGAATGTTGTGCCATTTATCTGCTTTGGCTGGTTTTATTATTCCATTTGGCGCGATTATAGGGCCACTAATAGTCTGGTTAATGAAAAAAGACCAATCCCCCTTCATCGACCATCATGGAAAAGAAGCACTTAACTTTCAAATTACGATGGCTATCGGATTTTTGATCTCATTCGTTTTAATTTTTGTTGTGATCGGAATTTTCTTAATCATCGGTTTAGCTATTTTCTCTTTGGTAATGATTATTATTGCAGCCATTAAAGCCAATGAAGGTGAAATCTACCAATATCCGGTAAACCTTCGACTGATAAAATAATCAAGCTTACAAATTTTGCTAATCTATTTAGTCGGCGGCGCTGTCCGAGACAAACTTTTAGACTACCCTGTGTTAGATCATGACTGGGTAGTCGTTGGTGCAACACCTCAACAACTTCTGGATGATGGCTTTAAACAAGTAGGTAAAGACTTCCCAGTATTTCTTCATCCTGAAACTAATGAGGAATATGCTCTCGCCCGAACAGAAAGAAAATCGGGCAAAGGCTATTATGGTTTTGAAGTACATGCCGCACCTGATGTTACCTTAGAACAAGATCTTGAGAGACGAGACCTGACAATCAATGCTATCGCGATGGATCAACAACAGCAGATGGTCGATCCCTTCAATGGTCAGCAAGATATCAAAGATAGGGTCCTAAGACATGTTTCTCCAGCTTATGCGGAAGATCCATTAAGAGTACTGCGAACCGCACGTTTTGCCGCTCGATTTCATCATTTAGGATTTAGCATAGCCCCAGAAACTCTGCAATTAATGACCAAGCTTGCTGATAGTGGGGAACTAAAAAACCTTACCGCGGAACGGGTATGGCAAGAAACCCAAAAAGCTCTCTCAGAGCGTTCACCTCAAGTCTATTTTGAAGTACTGCGAGAATGTGGTGGTTTAACTGATTGGTTCCCAGAAATTGAATGTTTGTGGGGTATTCCAAATCCAGAGCAGTGGCACCCCGAAATCGACACCGGAATCCACACAATGATGGTTTTGCAGCAAAGCTGTTTACTGTCAAAAGATACCGTCACACGATACGCAGCTCTCTGTCACGATTTAGGAAAAGGCGTTACACCGAAAGAGATGTGGCCCAGTCATCGCGGTCACGAAAAATTAGGGGTGCCGATTATCGATAAGTTGTCGAAACGATTAAAGGTTCCTGTAAAATACAACCAATTAGCCAAAATAGTCAGTGAATTTCATCTGCATTTACATCGTGTGGAGGATCTAACACCAAAAACAATTGTTAAGGTTCTTGAGCGCACAGACTCGTTTAAGAAAAAAGATCGATTCGAACAGTTTTTACTCGCCTGTGAGGCCGACTTTAGAGGCCGCACAGGATTCGAAACTAAGTCCTATCCGCAAGCAGACATCATGCGCAAAGCACAAGCGGTTTGTGAGACCATATCAGTCAAAGAAATTATTGCCGAAGGCTATCATGGCAAGCAAGTGGGTGAAGAGATCCACCGACAACGGGTGAGTCGAGTAAAACATATGAATGATTAACCTTGGTCTGGTTAATCAATTTCATGTTTAAAGTAGCATAAAAACCAAAACCGCTCCTAACGCGAGACGGTAAAAGATAAAGGGTTTAAAACCAATTTTATCTAACAAGATCAAAAAGAAGTGTATACAAGTCAAAGCCGCAACGGCAGAAACAGAAGCACCTAAAATAATCATCGACCAATCAACAGGAAGCTCACCTGTTGCCAATTCATAGGACTTTAATCCGCCAGGCAAGACAATGGCAGGAATTGAAAGCAAGAATGAGAATCTAGCTGCGGCTGTTCTTGTTAGTCCTAACATCAACGCTGCAGTCATTGTAATTCCCGAACGTGAAGTTCCAGGAATCAATGCAATCGCCTGAGCACAACCGATAAACAGAATATCCCGCGTTTTCAGAGAGTATTCATCACGAGATTCCTGTGCTTTGTTATTCGCCCACCACAAAACTAATGCGAAAATAATAGTGGTGGCAGCGATCACTTCTGTGGCTCTTAAATGTAATTCTACAACTTTGAAGTAACTAAATAACACGCCAACGATACCAACAGGAATAGTTCCCCAAATGACTGCCCAAGCTAAGCGCCCATCGCTAGACTTTTGACCTTTAAAGACCCATTGAAACCAAGCTGCAATCATATTGGCAACTTCTTTTCTGAAATAGATTAGGACGGCGATCAAAGAACCAACATGAACGGCAACATCAAATGCTAAACCCTGTTCAACCCACCCTAGTATTTGTGACGGTAAAATTAAATGTGCCGAACTTGAAATCGGCAAAAACTCTGTGAGACCCTGTAATATCGCTAAAAGTACTGCTTGTAACCAATCCATATTTATTTCCAATAACTTATTAGGCTCTGTTTATTTTCTTCCCAAACACCGTGAATTACTCAAGCTGAGCTATGAGGCGAAGTGGTATATCACGGCCAAAACAATTAACTCTGCAAATGTGATCACCCAAAAATATAATCCCGCCAGAATAATTTTGGCTGCCCGGCCTTCCGCCTTTTTGTTTCTGGCGCTTAATATGCTCCCACCAATTAATGCGATAACCATCACCACAAATAAGTAGCTTTTCCAAGGAACCATCTCTGCCGCCAGCGCCCAAGGACTAAAAGCAAGCAGCGAAATAGCTATTAAAATTCGCATGACCATATTTAATTACGACCCACCTTATGCTTAGTAACAATGTTTAATAAATGCTGTCGTTTAACCTCTTGCTGGAGGCTAACAACAAAACGAGCGGTATTCTACTACAAGCGGTGAAGATGATCTTGTAAAGAAAACCCCTTAATTCTTCCCTTTAGATCACATTCTAATCCGGCAGAACAAGGTTGCTTCGGTTTGGTTAAAAGAATCGCCTTGATGACCTCTCCCATTTGCCCAGGCATTAATAGCTTTTGCATTTGCTGGCTGAGTTGATAACGTTGTTCGTCCGATAGTCTTTTAGCTTGTGACTCAGCTAATTCGGCAACCCCATTTTCTAATAGAAATCCGGCCTGAGAAGTAAATCCGCTCACGTCTAAATTGCAGTCAACCGCGGCTCTAGCAAGAGCAGTGAAATCAACATGAGCGGTAATATCCTGCAAACCAATAAACCGAAAAGGGTTGTCATGTTGATGATGTCTGATAAAACAACTCAAGGTACCAGACGCTCGCTGAGGGTGATAATACTCGCTGGCAGTGTAGCCATAATCGACCAATAATATCGCACCAGAATTAAGACTGTCAGTTAACGACTTTAGCCATGCTTTGGCTTGCGGTCGATATTCTGTTGTGTATCCTTCTACGACTTCGCCACTTTCCATTAAGCGCACCAGCTCCGGTGGCAAATACTGAGGTTCCTCATTGTCCATCAAGCTGTTAGTAAACTCACCGTTAAGCTGACTCACCCCCATTAAAACCCAGCGTTGATCAACGCAGCAAACTCGCTCAAAAGGGATTGCATCTACGACCTCATTAGCTAAGATTACGCCATCGAAAGCGTTTGGTAATCTTGTCACCCATTCAACAATGCTTTGTATTGCTGGATCTGTTTTTGCTATTTGTTGTTGTTGCAATTGTTGCAATGACCCTGAGGGCTCTAGAATCATGTACCTGTCTGGTAGTGCATCTTTTTCCGCCAAGTTGTTCAGTAATTCAGCTGCTAAAGCTCCGGTACCAGCGCCTAATTCCAAAATTGAATGAGCTCGTTGAGCCGATGAAAAAACTTTAACTAAGCTGTTAGCGATGCATGCTGCAAATAATCGTCCCATTTCTGGTGCGGTGACAAAATCACCGCGTTCACCAAACGTTTGAAGCTCATTTTGATAATAACCGAGAGCAGGCGTATACAAGGCCTGACGTAGATATTCGGAAAATTTAATCTGACCGTTAGATTGGGCAATGCTTGACTCTATGACTTCGGACAATTGCCGCTGAATCGACTTGGCGGTTTCACTGATTGGCAATTCGTCTAAAGAGTTGTTCAGTTGATTCATCTAATTTTCTTATATTGTGGCTCGATGGGAATTCGATCAATAATAACTCGAGCACCAGTCTGATGGGAATGATTGGTTTGTTAAAATCCAATCCGAGACCTCTTTATCTAATGCCAAATGATAATAATATCGAAAGTCAGAAGTCGCCATCTCGTCCGGTCGCACTTATCTCTGGAGGAGCTGTTCGGATTGGGAAAAGCATCGCCACAGAGCTACATCGTCGTGGGGTGGATATTGTTATTCACTGTAACCGGTCAATCGATGAAGCCGAACAATTAGCACTGCAGTTTAATCGATCACGAGAACACAGTGCGCTCGCGCTGCAATTCGAATTATCCTCAACAGACTCTGCCAAGCATTTGATCGCTGAGTCCATCGCCTATTTTGGCAGACTGGACTACCTAGTCAATAACGCCTCGATATTCTATCCCACCCCGATTTTTCAGAGTGATTATAAAATCGCTTTAGAGCAGTTTTGTACTATCAATTTTGAGGCACCCATGCGGCTCATTAGAGAGGCTAGTACCTATCTAGCCGCTACCACTGGGGCGATCGTCAATTTAATCGATATCTACGCGAATAGCGGTTTATTCGAACACACGGCTTACGTGGCCAGTAAGTCGGCGCTCAGTGAGGCCACCAAACAGCTAGCTTCAGAACTCGCACCAATGATAAGAGTTAACGGTATTTCACCTGGGGCGATCATGTGGCCAGAACCCGCTAGCACCTCTTTAAACGATATTCCTGAGCATTCTACGCAAAAACAAACTGCGATAGTTGCCAACACAGCATTAAAACGAAAAGGTGGGCCTGACGACATAGCAGCCGCAGTGGCGTTTTTGCTAATCGACGCGAGCTATATTACCGGAATTACTATCGCTGTTGATGGGGGCCGACAGCTCTATATTTAACGGTGTGAGTCTAACTCAACTGGTGTCAGCTGTTGCGAGTTTTTATCGAAAGCTTGCCATAGTTGATGATAGTTCTTGTCACTTCCGGGATGAAACAAATCAGGTGCTAGCTCGGCAAGCGGCCAAAGAACATAAGCGTTCTCTAAAATCTCGCCACGTGGAACTTCGACGGGAGCACTCATTATTTGGTCGCCATACAATAATACATCGATATCAATTCGCCGATCACAGAACTTCTTGCTACCTCGAATTCGTCCCATTTTATGCTCTATTTGTTTTAGAACATCGACAACTTGGTCGATGGTTTGTTGAGTATCAAACTTGGCGACAAGGTTTAAAAAGTTATTACCATCAAATCCGACCGATGCACTTTCAAAAATTCTAGAAAAAGAGATCGCTGGAAAAGACCTTGCTAATAAGGTCATAGCCTGTTGGACATTTTTAGAAGGTTCTATATTGCTACCGATACCAATATAAACGTCTACCACTTTTCGCCTCGCTCTATACGAACACCAACGCTTCGCGCACAACTCACCGCACCAGGTTTGTCCAAAGTAATCGACAGCCAACGCACGCCGAAGTCCTTCATCACCATTTGTGCGACATCTTCAACTAATGCTTCTACCAGTTGATAACTACTCGCCTCAGCAAGCTCTTCAATCGCGTGTGAAATAGCCTTATAGTCCAAGGTATCATCTAATGAATCGGTTTCCGCTGAGGAACTAATATCAGTGCCTAGCTCTATATTGAAAATCAGGCGTTGACGTATTTTGCGTTCCCAATCGAATACACCAATAACAGTCTTTACTTCCAAATCCCGAATAAAAACAATATCCATTTTCGCTTAAACCTTTTGATTTTATTTGTTTTAAACATCATGTAATTTGCCAATACTATTTGCATCATCAATGATTTACAATAGAAGCTTGTTCATAGTAAACAGAATTCTATCTCATGGACCTAATCTTTGGGTTTAGTCTCGTTGCCGGATACCTTGCGGGCTCAATCTCTTCAGCAATAATTGTCTGTCGGCTTATGGGACTTCCTGATCCTCGAACCCAAGGTTCGAAAAATGCAGGTGCAACTAACGTCCATCGAATTGGCGGACGATGGGTAGGTTTTTTAACCTTGCTCGGAGATTTCCTAAAAACAGCGCTTCCCATGTTGTTAGTGTATAAACTTGATTATGGTCGCGAGGCGAGCCTATGGGTCGGCGTCATGGCAGTCATCGGTCACTGCTTTCCTATCTATTTTTCCTTTAGAGGCGGTAAAGGGGTTGCAAGTATGATGACTGTGGTAGGTCTGGTCATTACCCCCTTCGCAATTTTAGTGGTTGGCAGCTGGTTACTTTCGGCCTATACCTTTGGTCGCTCGTCTGTCGCCTCATTGTTAACAAGTCTGATCATTCCTTTTTATGGATATCACTTCAAACCCGAGTTATTTATTCCGCTATCTGCACTTTCAGCAGTTGTTCTGCTAAGACATCATCGCAATATTGCCAATTTGGTCAGTGGCACTGAGCCCCTCATAGGCAACCAGTAGAGCTACAATTGGATAGCTCCTGATTTGGCTACGCTTTTTGAATGCTAGGCGCTTCCGATAAAGGCCATCTCGGGTGAACTTTAATCGGATAAGCTGGCGACGTCCGGTCATCACCTTGAACAAAGTGACAATATCCAGCATAAGCGATCATCGCACCATTGTCGGTGCAGTATTCCGTTCGTGGGTAATACACTTGGCCATTACACTGTTGCATTAATTCTGCAAGTTTAGCTCTTAGAGAAATGTTAGCACTCACTCCTCCAGCAACTACCAGAGATTTTCGACCAGTTTGTTTTATCGCTCGTTTGCATTTTATCGCCAAAGTATCCACAACGGCCTCTTGAAATGCTCTGGCAATATTCGCTTTACTTTCATGACTATCGTCGCTCGCTGCAATCTTATTGGCTGCAAAGGTTTTCAAACCACTAAAGCTAAAATCGAGTCCAGGCCGATCGGTCATAGGTCGCGGAAATCGCATCCCAATATCAGCGCCATGTTCAGCGAGTTTCGCTAGAATTGGGCCGCCTGGATAATCTAACCCCATGATTTTCGCGGTTTTATCAAAAGCCTCGCCGGCTGCATCATCAATCGACTCGCCAATTATTTGATATTCTCCTAAACCAGCCACATCAACCAGTAATGTATGCCCACCTGAAACTAATAGCGCTAGGAAAGGATAATCAGGTTTATCTTCTTCAAGCATCGGCGCCAGAAGGTGTCCTTCAAGATGATGAATACCTATTGACGGTAAATTCCAAGCATACGCTAAGGACTGGCCAACAGTCGCTCCTACCAATAATGCACCGATCAAACCCGGGCCTTGAGTGTAAGCGATTGCTGATAGCTGATTTGGCTGAATACCGGCCTCTTGCAGAGTGGCATCGACCAATGGAATTATCTTACGAACATGATCTCGAGAAGCAAGCTCAGGGACGACTCCACCATACTCTCCATGCATCTCAACTTGAGAATATAGCTGATGGGCTGTAATACCCAACTCTTCATCATAAATTGCGATACCTGTCTCATCGCAGGAAGTTTCAATACCAAGTATTTTGGTCATTTAATTATTTACCGATTAATTGTTTTATCGCGGGTGGCAGATATTTGGTTAAAAACTCAGCAAACCTAAGCTATCTATTTGTTATTATTAAGTTTATTGAATCGAACACCAATCGAGTATGATTCAATATGAGTCTTTCAAGTCCCGAGATTACTTGCTAAAATTAGCTTGCTCATGAAGCTTGCCAATACTCTAATCTGCAGTTTGTAACAGCGCAACCTTCGTCGCAACTAATTTAATCAAAATAACCCTCTATTTTTCTTTGCATCCACTAATAAAAAACTGTAGAATCTGCGCCCTCGTCAATAGTGACGAAATTTTAACCGTATTTTGAAAACAGGGCTCCAATTAGGGATCCCCAAATAAATTAGCTAGGATAATTTCAATGCCAGCAGTGAAAGTTAAAGATAACGAACCATTTGATATTGCTCTTCGTCGCTTCAAGCGCTCTTGCGAAAAAGCAGGAATTCTTGCTGAAGTAAGACAACGTGAGCACTATGAAAAGCCAACTTCTGTACGCAAGCGTAAGAAAGCGGCTGCTGTTAAGCGCCACCTTAAGCAAGTTTCTCGCGATTCAATCAAGCGTAAGCGTTTGTACTAATCTTAATTAGACTAAATAGTCTCATATTAAGAGAAAAGATTAATGTCAGATTTGCTTAATCAAATAAAAAGCGGCATGAAGGACGCGATGCGCAACAAAGAAAAAGTGCGCCTCGCGGCTATTCGCATGTTGCTTGCTGCTATTAAACAAATCGAAGTTGATCAACGCAAAGAAATCACTGACACCGACGTTCTAACGGTGTTGGATAAGATGATAAAGCAAAGAAGAGATTCAATTGCACAATTTGAGTCTGCTGGACGCGATGAGTTGGCAGATATCGAAAAACAAGAGATCGAAGCCCTTCAAGTCTATATGCCCCAACCCTTAACTGATGATGAAATTTCATCGTTAATCGACCAGGCTCTTGCTGATAGTGGTGCAGAAAGCATGCGCGACATGGGAAAAGTCATGGCGATTCTCAAGCCTAAACTACAAGGTAAAGCGGACATGGGCGCAGTTAGCGGAAAGATCAAAGCAAAACTCGGCTAATTTTCCGCAATTTAGCTTTACCTAACGAAATACTCTAACTCGACAACTCCTGCTTATTCAGTACTTCTAAAGTTTATTCGCAAGTGCCAGCTTAAAACGACGGTGCGATAAATAGAACCAATAATAAATGCTGGAAAGTTAATCTCGTATCCAAGCAAAGCAAATGCTAGAATTCTGATCCTTTTTGCAAATTCCGTTGCTCACTAAAATACTCATATATGGCTGGTAGAATCCCACAATCTTTTATTAACGAATTGCTCGCAAGAGTCGATATTGTGGATGTTATTGAACGGCGAATTTCACTAAAGAAAACGGGTAAAAACTATTCCGCTTGTTGCCCTTTCCACAACGAAAAAACCCCTTCATTTTCAGTCAGCCCTGATAAGCAGTTTTACTATTGTTTTGGTTGTGGTGTCAGCGGAAATGCTCTTAGCTTTATCATGGAGTACGAAGGCCAAGAATTTGTACCAGCGATCGAAGATCTCGCCCAATCAATGGGTATGGAGATACCACGCGAAAGTTATTCAGGTCCTCAACAAAACTTCAATGACGAATTGTTTAGCGTAATGGACAAAGTGTCGGGTTACTATCAGCAACAGTTAAAATCTCACCCTGCGGCAAAAAATGCCGTTAATTATCTGAAAAAGCGCGGATTAAGCGGTGAAATAGCAAAAGTCTATGGCATAGGCTATGCCCCAGAGGGCTGGCAAAACCTGCTTGAAATAGGCCATAAGTCAAAAGATTTGCAACAAGACCTTGTTGATACAGGCATGATGATTAAAAACGATAAAGGTCACACCTACGATCGCTTTAGGGACCGTATTATGTTTCCAATTAGAAACCGGCGCGGTCAAACCATTGGTTTTGGAGGCAGAATAATAGATCAAGGAGAGCCCAAATACTTAAACTCCCCAGAAACTAAGCTATTCCACAAAGGTCGTGAGCTTTATGGCCTTTTTGAAATGAGAAAGCAGTTACGTAATATATCACATATCCTTATTGTCGAAGGTTACATGGACGTTGTTGCCTTGGCACAATTTGGAATATTCAATGCTACGGCAACTTTAGGGACTGCAACATCAAGTGAGCACTTACAAACGCTATTCAGAATTTGCTCAAAAATAGTGTTCTGTTTTGACGGGGATAAAGCAGGCAGGGCTGCGGCCTTAAGAGCGTTACAAAACGCACTCCCTTTAATGAAGGACGCTCGAGAGATTCGTATGATGTTTTTGCCGGACGGCGAAGATCCCGACACAATGGTAAGAAAAATCGGAGCGGACGCATTCAACCAACAAGTGGAAGATGCCATTACCCTATTCGATTTCTTAATTCAGCATTTAACTTCTCAGGTGGATATGAACACCTTCGAAGGTCCAGCTCAATTGGTGCATTTAGCTAAACCATTCTTACTGGCAATAATCGACCCAATTTTAAAAACTAGGTTCGAGCAAAAACTCGCGCAGCTATCTGGATTAAGCGATAAACAGTTTAGACAAGCGACTCGAGAAGATAGCGGCCAACCGTCCGCCACGCCATCAAACAAAGAAGTTAATCAACCAACAACTGCACAAACTAACCCCAGAACCAACCAACCAGCCTCGACTCAACCGATAAAAATTCAGGGTAAAGCTCCTTTTCGACGTGCGATTTCACTTATTCTGCAAAATCCGGATGCGTTGCCTGCAGCCAATCTAAGCTGGATAAACAAACTCGATGAACCGGGAGCCAAAATTTTTTCTCAACTGATTGAATTAATTGAAAACAATGAAAGTATTACGACAGGAATGCTAATTGAACATTGGAGAGAGAAACCGGAAGAAAAGCACTTAAAATCGCTCGCTAATACTGATCTCCTTATCAAGCGAGAGCAGATCCCAGCGGAACTCGCTGATTTGCTTAGCCGGCTGGAAAAAGAGCTCATCATCGATGAGTGGGATCGGTTGATTGCTAAGTCAAAACATCAACCACTATCCCCACAAGAAAAAGACAGCCTAAAATCCTTGCAAAAAGAGATGCTAACTCGAGGATAGTTAGGCAAAAATCTCTGTTTTTTCGATTTGTTAGTGGTTAAATTGCAAGCAACTTCAAAAACCATGAAATAAACCATAAATTAGGGCTCTATCTAGCTCGCTTTCTTGCTGATCTGCACCTACACTGTGTATAATTGCGCGTTCCGTGTTTTGCACGTAAAACGCACTACTTTTAAGTAAAAAGAAGGAATTGTCATACTCGGCTAGCCTCACAAAAGCTGGTTTTAAACAACTTCTTCCTAACAGTTAAGGTTTACTGAATGTCAGACGAAACTCCTAAAGAAACACCTTCACAACAGTCACAATTAAAGCTGCTTATCGCTCGTGGTAAAGAGCAGGGCTATCTGACTTATGCTGAAGTAAATGATCATTTGCCACCAGATATCGTTGACCCAGACCAAGTTGAAGATATTATCAGCATGATCAATGACATGGGTATTCAGGTATTCGAAATCGCACCTGAGGCCGATGCACTGTTAATGAATGAAAACGCTGCGACTGACGAAGACGCTGCAGACGAAGCTGCCGCGGCTTTAGCCAGTGTTGAAAGTGAATTAGGGCGAACCACTGACCCAGTTCGTATGTATATGCGAGAAATGGGAACGGTAGAGCTATTAACTCGTGAAGGCGAAATTGAAATCGCAAAGCGAATCGAAGAAGGAATTCGCCAGGTTTTAGCTTCAATTGCCGAATATCCTGAAACCGTAGGCTCGCTGTTAGATGAATACGATCGTTATTTAGCTGAAGAAATTAAACTGACCGATATTATTACAGGTTATGCAGACAACTTGGCCGAAGCGGCTCAAGCGGCAACTCACGTTGGTTCAGAAGTTCCTGAAGATGAATTAGACGACGAAGATGACTCTATCGATGATGACGATGATAGTGCAGAAGAAAACTTGGGACCAGATCCTGAATTAGCCCAAGAGATATTCACAGCTCTTCGCAAAAACTACGAAAATTCGATTGCTGCGATTAACAAGTACGGGCGTAAGCACAAAAATGCACTTAAGCATATTGAGCTAATGAAAGAAGAATTTTTAAAATTCAGATTACTTCCAAAAATGTTCGATAAACTATCTGGCCGAATGCGTCGCCGCATGACTAGTCTTAGAACGCAAGAAAGGCTCATCATGCGTTTATCGACAGAACAAGGGAAAATGCCTCGAAAAGATTTCATACGAACTTTTCCGGGTAATGAAACCAACACCAAGTGGATTGATTCGATCTTAGGTCAAGAAACCGAATATCACGATACTCTCGAAGAGTTTGCCGAAGATATTATTCGATGCCAAAACAAGATCGCTAAAATAGAAGAAGAAAGTAAACTGACTATCGTTGAGGTCAAGGAAACTAATCGACGTATGTCGATAGGTGAAGCTAAAGCTCGACGCGCCAAGAAGGAAATGGTTGAAGCTAATCTTCGTTTGGTTATTTCGATTGCGAAGAAGTACACCAATCGCGGGCTACAATTTCTCGATTTAATCCAAGAAGGAAACATCGGATTGATGAAAGCTGTTGATAAATTCGAATACCGACGTGGATACAAGTTTTCAACCTATGCCACTTGGTGGATTAGACAGGCCATCACTCGCTCAATTGCAGATCAAGCAAGAACCATTCGTATTCCAGTTCATATGATCGAAACGATCAATAAACTGAATCGAATTTCTCGTCAAATGCTGCAAGAAATGGGTAGAGAACCACAGCCTGACGAATTGGCTGTAAGAATGGAACTTCCAGAAGATAAAATTCGTAAGGTCCTTAAAATTGCTAAAGAGCCAATTTCTATGGAAACACCTATTGGTGATGATGAAGACTCGCACTTAGGTGATTTTATTGAAGATGCTAATCAAGATTCCCCTATTGATATAGCGACTTCTCAAAGTTTAGGCGAAGCCACAAAAGAGGTTCTTTCCGGTCTAACCGCAAGGGAAGCAAAAGTTCTTCGAATGCGCTTTGGAATAGGAATGAACACTGATCACACCTTAGAAGAAGTTGGCAAACAATTTGACGTTACTCGAGAGAGAATTCGACAAATAGAAGCTAAAGCTTTGAGAAAACTAAGACACCCTACTCGCTCTGATCAGCTTAGAAGCTTTTTAGACGAATAGCGAATACTAGATTTTTCTACTTTGTAGGAAAACTAAGCAACAATAAAAAACCGGCTAATAGCCGGTTTTTTATTTAAGCGACAATCGCGATGTCTGAAAATGATTAAAGCATTTGCAAAATAGCAACGATCACACCAGTCAATACTAAGCTGCTGACTATGACACCTCGAACACTTGCAATCGGTCCTTGCTTGCCAAAAATAGCGTTTAGCTCTAATAAAATGACTACGGCAAGTGAAACATATAACGCAGTCATATTAGTAGATAGGGCTTTTCCATATCCAGCAAAATGCGGTCCGGCCAACATACAAAAAGCCATCGGCCCAGAAAATAAAGTGTTGGTTCTTGATGCAAGAAGCGCTTTTCCACCGGCTGCAGCTGCGTCACCTTCAACCATACCTAGGGCAATTTTCTGGTTTGGCCAAATAATCAACCATACATTTAAAAACATGAATGTTCCAAGCAATGCGCCTATCACGATATAGCTGTTCATCTGTCCCATCTTTTCAACACCGTACAACAAAATAATACCGGTGATAAAAGTGAACATAGCGCCCCATCTAAACCACCAAAGTGCTTCAGGCGCCAACTTAGCTTTCGCATCAGCTAAGCCTTCTGGCGTTGCGGATTTAAAATAACCACCTTGAATGAAATTGAAATAATATAACAATCCAATCCAAGTCATACCAAATAGCAAGTGTCCCCAACGTGCTAGCATATTTACGATATATTCGATTTCCATCCCAAGCTCCTATTATTAAGATTAATTATTATTGGGTTATTCGTTAGCCCAAACAGATTAGCAGATCGATTCACTGTTCTGGATGGGGCTTATTTCTAGAGGCGGCGTGACAGGAATAAATGCGATAGAATCGCTCTATAACCCTAGTTTTATTAGGGGTTTAAGCTAAAAAACGGCCTCCAAACGAAAACTATAAAGGAAATGCTCTGAGAATGCGAGCGCTTCTCGAGAGCAACTTGGTGAACTAACCTTAACTTGCTTGAACTTTGCAGCTTTATTGCTGGCAGTTTGTGTCGGGTACAGCAGCGACTACATCGGTTACGCCATTATTAACTCTCATTAAATAGCACTTGCCGTCTTTACCAACTTGGTGCCATTCAACGTTTTTAGATTGTTGTTGCTTAGCTTGTTGGAACTCTTTATCCGCCATATCATTTGGAGTTTCTATCGTATTAGCGACTTGTTTGTCGTGGTCAATTGGCTCTTCATCGATGGCATAGCCGTTCTCTAATTCTTCGGCATCAGTCTGAGGTTCCAAATCCTCATCATGTTGGTGTTGCTGGTCATGAATAATTGAACCTATTATGCCACCAACGATTAACGCCCCCAACACACCAGCCCCGGAGGCACGTCCGTGAACACCAACAGAAACATGGTTGTGGTGCCGATACTCATGGTTATGGTGACGATGATGGGTTGAGACTCGAGTTGAGCAACCTGTCAAAAGAATGATTAAAGGGATAAACCAAAAGCTAAGATAATTTTTCACGGCAATACTCGACAAAGACTAACAATATGCCAATTATAGTTATTACTAAATTAATCCAAGCTGAACGGGTGAATTAATATGGGATTATATAAGCATTTGTTAATTCGCTTTTGCGCCTTCAGAAAGCGATATGTGGTTAGCGACTCTGACAAAATCTTCTAGAGACACATTTTCTGGTCTCAAGGTTGGATTGATACCTAAAGCTTCTAAATTCTCAGCTGAAATTCGATTTCGCCAAACATTACGTAATGTTTTTCGTCGTTGATTAAAGGCTTCAGTGACGACGGCTGAAAACAGCGATTGATCTTTTATATTGAGTGGTTCTTTTCGTGGTGCAAGATAGACAATCGCTGAATCAACCTTAGGAGCCGGTGTAAAAGACTCCGGTGGCACTAGAAATAATAACCGAGCCTCACAAACACTTTGAGTCATTACACTGAGCCGCCCGTAGGTTTTACTTCCAGGCATTGCGCACATTCTCATAACCACTTCCTTTTGAAGCATAAAATGCATGTCTTTAATACTAGGTAAGAATTCGAATAGTTTGAACAACAAAGGAGTCGATATATTATAGGGTAAATTTCCGACAACTCTTAATGGCCCCTTTTCAGCGAATACTTGGTAATCGACTTTTAACGCATCGGTTTGCAGAATGTTGAGATTGCCCAAGCCATCACAGTTAAATTTTAGCTTCGGTATAATATCTCGATCTAGTTCAATAACATTAATTTCGCCAGTGATTGGCAAGATCTGTTTAGTAATAGCTCCTAACCCAGGCCCGATTTCTATTACATTATCATCTGCTTTTACTCGAATGCTTTTAACAATACGGTCGATGATAGAGTTATCATGCAGGAAGTTCTGCCCAAAACGTTTTTTGGCTTGATAAGTCGACGGGTCAAATGTTTTCATTGCGGTAAACTACCTTTGGCCAAGCTAAGAGCGTAGTTAATAGCATACTCTAAGCTACTTGAGGACGCACAAAATTTATCAGCAATATCAATAGCCGTACCATGATCCACTGATGTTCTGATATAGGGTAAACCCAAGGTAATATTAGCGCACTCTCCAAACCCAATGGCCTTGACTACCGGCAAGCCCTGATCATGGAACATTGCAAGAAACACATCGAATTTCTTCCTATTTTTTTCGGTAAAGAGACTATCAGCAGGATAAGGGCCTTCAACCTCAATCCCCGAAGCTTTTAACTGACAAAGCGCCGGTGCTACGATATCTTTATCTTCATTTCCTAACAAACCATCTTCACCCGCGTGCGGATTTACCCCACAAACAGCGATTTTGGGAGTATTGAGCGCAAGCTTTTCAAAACTATGATGAATAACTCTTATGGTTTGCATTAATAACTCAGATGTAATTGAGCGACTCACCTGATCGAGCGGAATGTGAGTTGTAGCTAGAGCAATGCGAAGCTGGTTGGTGGCCAATAACATCACGACCTTTTCTACACTCGCTTGTGCTGCGAAAAACTCGGTATGCCCCAAGAATAATGGATCAGCCTGATTAAGCACAGCCTTGTGAACTGGAGCTGTTACAATCGCTTGCACTGAGTTTGATAAGGCCAATTCTCCCGCTCTGGTAAGCATGGCCAATATCGCTGGCGAATTCTTGGCGTTTAACCGTCCAGTCACTGCAGGCTCTGCAAGCTCTACTTGTTCAAAATACAATTTACCTGGTTGGTGTTTAACGGCAGTCGATTGCCAATTAATCGGTTCAAGTTGAATAGAAGTTTTGAGTTTGCTCGCGACTTTAGACAAAATAGTCTTATCGGCTAACACGATCAGTTGTGCATCAAATTTCTGGTGTGCAATTTTTACCAGAAGCTCCGACCCAATACCAGCAGCTTCACCCATCGTCACCAGAATTCGAGGAATAGATTGCATCTAAAAACGCTCGCTGCGCTATGCGCCGATATTACTCAACGTCAATAATTTTAATATGAGCTCGGTCTTTGAGTTCACTAATCCAAGTCTGCATTTCTTCTTCATATTTTCGGCTAGAAAGAATACGGTATGCTCTATCACGCTTTCTGTCTTCAGTTTGATCCTGATCTCTACGCCCAGTAACTTCCATGATATGCCAGCCAAATTGCGTTCTAACCGGCTTACTGAGTTGATTAAGAGACAACCCGTTCATCACTTCGTTAAACTCTGGTACAAATGTTCCCGGATCAACCCACCCCATGTCTCCGCCTTGAGCGGCATTAGATTTGTCATCAGAAATTTCAACAGCCACGGTAGTAAAGTCTTCACCGCCTAAAATCCGTTCTCTCGCTAATTCAATTTTGTCTTTAGCTTGCTGGTCAGTAGTAATGGCATCTGGAGTCACTAAAATATGCCTTACTTTTGTTTGCACAACAACCTCTTGCTTAAACCCACCTTTCTTATCCTTGAGGAAAAGAATGTGCAAACCACTTCCGCTTCGAAGAGGCTCGCTAACATCGCTTACGTTCATGTTTTTAACCGTGCCTGCAAATAGCGTTGGGAGTTGGTTTAAACTTCTCCACCCCATATCTCCGCCTTCTAACGAGTTTTGACCACTCGAAAATGCCACCGCAAATTCTTCAAAATTGGAACCACCACGTAAAGCTTCAATGATTTTCCTAGCTTCTTCTCGTTTCGCGGCTAGTTGTTCAGGAGTCGCACTTTCTGGAAGCGCTAATAGAATATGCCCCAAATGATACTGTGTTCTCGACTCGCCTTCTCTATCTAGTTGTTGAACTATATTATCAATTTCTTTTTCGCTAACCTGAATTCGGCGCTGAACCATCCCACGCTGTACTCGGTCAATCATCACTTCGTTTCGAATGTCTTCGCGAAAAATGGCCCAAGCAGTCCCGTCACTCTCGACTTGCTTTTGTAGTTGCTCGACAGACATATTTGAGCTTTCCGCAATTTTTTCTAAAGTAGCATTAAGTTCTCCATCACTAATTCTTACTCCTACTCTTTTTGCTGTGTCTAGTTGCAGTGATTCTATGATAAGCCTATCAAGAACTTGCTTTCTTAAAATCTTTAAGGAGGGTACTGCCTGATTTCGAGATTTAATTTGTGCAATAATGGCATTTGAACGTCGGACCAATTCACTTTCAAGAACAACACTCTCGTCAACAATCGCAATGATTCTGTCGAGCATTTGCTCTTTTGCATTAGAAATTTGTACGCTCAACATAAGAGCAAAAATGATGGTGCTTTTAAATAATTTATTCATTGATTAACCAATTTACTTCTTTTCATTTACCCAGTAAGGGAATATAAACTACTACCAAAACCAATCAACTTTTCGGACTTTAAGATGATCTGATCTATTCATTTCGAGCACGATATCCTCGAATACTTTTTTCTAACAGGCGTGAAACATCGTTACCTGCACTGCCAAAACCTTTAAAAACGAATTGAAGCTCTATACCGCTATTGAATTCGTCTGGTGAGGCTGCGTTCCCTCCAGCTATTGGATTTCCGAAAGCGTCCAGCCTGACATCTAAGTAACGACGAGTCACCAGATTAATAGCAAAACAACATGATTGATATTCAAACCCAAATAAAGTCTCGGAAGTTCGTCCTTTTTCTAGGTCATTATACCATCTTCCCACGAGTCGCCACTCATCATTTATTGGCCAAGCAAAGGATAAATCCAATTCTTCATTATTAAAGCCGTCTTTATTCCTGAGCCTGTGAGATAAATTGACAATATGATCGGGCTTGGGTTCAAATTTTATCTGACTTCTTGCTAAATTTGTTCCGCTATTGATATTTGAATCCCGATTATCATCACTCCATTCAATAAATCCACTTAGCTCGATTTGGGGACTCGGTTGGTAGCTTAACTCTGCTAACCAGGTTGAATGAGTCGAGATTTCACTGCGATTAACTTCATCAAGTAGCACTCGACGGTCTTCAAAGTAGTTCTTTCTTCCGAAAGAAAAGGCAAACAACTGTTCGCCGGTTTGCTCATCAGTAAATCGATTGGTCAGAGCAAATGCTACATGGTTGGTGTCACCTACACGATCGTCGCCGGCAAAGCGATTAGCCTGCCACAATTGAGAGAATGAAAACTCTGGCAATCGACTACTAAAATTATTGATTTGCTGCTGTTCCCTGTAAGGAATGTAAGCGTAAAATGCTCTCGGTTCCAAACTGTGGGTGACCGACTTTTCGTTCAACTTAATGCTTCTGTCAAAAAACAACCCACTATCGATACTAAAAATAGGCAAATTACGACTCAAGGTGTCGTCTATTCCACTGGTGAAATTATCTTGCTGGTATCGAGTCGATTGATAACTCAACTTGGGTGTAAACCATGAATAGGTCGTTCTCACTGGATAACTGATGGATGGTTGGATATTAAACCGAACACCTTCGATCTGTGACATATCGGTATGAGAGTAACGTGTCAAATCGCTTTCAAACTGCCAGTGTAATCCACTATCTTGATGATAATAATCAGCGCTTGCGATAAAACTAGGCAAAATTCTATAGGGCTCGGCTCCCACTAAAGATTGGGTAGACTCAGCTAAAAAAGAAAAAAGCCAAATCTCGTCTTGATAAGAAAAATCAAATTGACTGACCAATTGAGTTTGGCTATTGGTACCATAGGAGTCAATGGCCCCGGCACCTAAGTCGGTAAAATAGTCTCGGTCACTGACCTTACTAGCATTGATATTACCCGACCAATTTTCATTTAGATTGAACTGACTATTAAAAGACAATGCCCAACGATCTTCGGCCAGCCCGTACCTCCCATCCGCCAATGTCGGGTCTGCGGCTAAAAGTGAATTTACAAGACGATCATCTGCTAACCACTCAAATGAAAGTTCACTCCTAGTCTGCTCTGATAAGTATCGGATCTCAGTTCCGAACTGTGAGCCTCGGTTTTGTATACTTCTTAAATTAAAGGTTGCATCTGAATTGGGTGCTATATTCCAATAAAAAGGCAACAGTACATCAAACCCATTTTTATCATCATTACTTAACGCAGGCTGCAATATACCTGTTTTACGCTGCTCTCCTAGTGGAAAATTGACATAAGGAAAATAAAATACCGGGATCCCTTTTACCTTTAACCACATTCCCCAGGCTTCGCCCCAACCCGACTCTTGATCAAGTTGTAGTTCCGATGCTGAAAAACGCCAGCTTTCATTATTTGTTGGACAAGTGCTGTATGTAAGCTCTTTCAAAGTGGCTACATTGTTCTCATTGGTTTCGATAGACTCAGCTTTGCCATTGGCATTGTTAGCGAAGAAATGGAAATCGACATCATTAAGCTTGGAGCGTTTGGTTTGCTGATTTCCAATAAAACTCTCAGCTTTCAATAACGAATCACTAGTTTCGACCGAGACACCACCGTTAGCAATTATTTCTTGCTTAATCTTATCATTAATTAATCGATCAGCTTTCAGTTGAGAGCTCGCGCTGGTCATTGAAACATTGCCTTCTAAGGCCAATGTAGTTTCATTATTTTGCGGGACTCTGTCCGCGGTCAACAGCACAGTTTTATCATCACTGCTAGTAATTGCAGATTCGCCAACTCGAACACCGTTTGATTCATTGGCGTCGGTGTCTCCGGCACAGTAATTAAACACCTCAATTTGGCGGCTGTTCAAGGAGGAAGAGAATCTTGATTCAAACAAGGTCGAGGAAGTGCTTTGCTTCTCATCTTTATCTTGCTCTTGAGCATTTACTGACAGCACACCACAATTATGAGCCACAATAGCAACCAATAATGCAGTTTTGTTTATAGCTTTAGTGCCAGAAAATTGTGTGAAACGTCTAGTACTCAACGAGCGTTCTCATTAGAAAGTTTTAAGCTGCGTATGATACAAGAAAATTGAGGTTATCTCAGTTTAAATCAACATTATATTGCCCCAAACCGTATTAAATAGTACATCTAAGCAATAATTGCATCGTTGTTTGTAATAACTTATTGATCCATAAGGAGGATATGGTTGGCATTCAATCCGGTTTTATCGAATAATACTGTCACAAAATGACTGTAATTTTAATGCTTGATGTCTATGCCTTATCAAACTGACGATTTAAGAATCGACCAAATCAAAGAGTTACTTCCGCCGATAGCTCTATTAGAGAAACACCCCGCTACAGAAAAAGCCAAGCAAACAGTTTTTTTGGGGCGGGAGTCTATCCATAAGCTATTGAATAATAAAGATAATCGTCTTCTAGTAATTATTGGCCCTTGCTCGATTCATGATCCCGAGGCGGCACTGTTGTACGCGGGAAAGCTCAAACAGCTGAGGGATAAATACCAAGATACTCTCGAAGTGGTCATGCGAGTATATTTTGAAAAACCACGAACCACGGTTGGCTGGAAAGGCCTTATCAATGACCCCCATTTAGATAACAGCTACAAAATCAACGATGGATTAAGATTAGCTAGAAAACTACTGGTAGATATCAATTCACTCGGCCTACCCACTGCTGGTGAGTATTTAGATATGATTACCCCACAATACATTGCAGATTTGATGTCCTGGGGAGCTATTGGCGCCAGAACCACAGAGTCTCAGGTACATAGGGAATTGGCTTCAGGCTTGTCCTGTCCTGTTGGCTTTAAGAATGGCACTGATGGCAGTATCAGAGTCGCACTTGATGCTATTGGCGCGGCAAGTAGCTCGCACCATTTTCTGTCAGTCACAAAATTTGGTCATTCAGCAATTGTCAAAACGACAGGAAATCGAGATTGTCATGTCATTCTTCGTGGCGGTAAGAAACCTAATTACTTTAGCGAGGATATTGAATCCATTTCTAAACAACTAAAATCGGCGAAGTTAAACCCTAAATTGATGGTCGATTTCAGCCATGCTAACAGCCAAAAGCAATTTAAGAAGCAGTTAGACGTTTGCGATGATATTTGTCACCAAATAAGCCAGGGTCAGTCGGCAATTTTCGGAGTGATGGTCGAGAGCTTTTTACAAGAAGGTCAACAAAAACTAATTCAAGGTAAAGCTGTTAATTTTGGCCAAAGCATCACTGATGGATGTCTAGGCTGGGAAGATACAGAGGTATTATTAGATAGGCTTTCAAATTCAATTGCAAGTAAACCCAAGGACTAATCTCGGCCTAAACAACAAGAGGTTCTTAGTTTAAAACTCTAGACGTTGCTAGATAAATCGTTTCACTCAGTCTTAAAATTGTTAGGCATCGAACGAATATTAACATCGCGTTGTGGAAAAGGTATTTCGATTTTTTGTTCAAGAAACTTATTGTATACAGCTTCATTGAGCGAGTCACTTACCCTACCTCGTAATACAGGCTCTGAAACCCAGCACAGCAATTCAAAATTGAGCCCGGAATCTCCAAACGTTCTAAAACGAACTCGAGGCTCCGGCGATTTTTCAATATTCTCTGCAGCTTCAGCAATTTCCATTAACGCCTTTCTAACTCTTGCAACGTCCTCTCCATATGCGCAAGCAATTTGTATTCGAATACGATATTTTTTATGTGGTCCCGCCGTTTCATTGGTGATTTTTGTATTACCCATAATCGCATTCGGGATTGTTATTTCTACGTCTGAACGGGTCAGTATTCGCGTGCTTCTGATTCCGATGTGGGTTACTTCGCCGCGCTCACCGCTATCCAAAACAATATAATCTCCTAACTTGTAGGGACTATCTGCCAAAATAAATACACCTGCAAATAAATTAGCAAGAGTGTCTTTAGCTGCAAAACTGAGAGCAAGCCCCAAGATACCAGCGGAAGCCAACCATGCAGATATGTCTATATTCCAAGCGATTAAAAGGAAGTATATGCCCATGGCATAAAAAATAATCGCGGCAAGATTATCGAAAAGCGGTAAGGTGTGTTTCTGAACTATTTTAACTTTACGATTGCTATGGCTTAAATAGTTAAGAACATAATGAGACACGTTAATAACGAATCGAAACCAATAAAAAATCACAATGGTCAGAAGGATTGATTCGATAATTTCTAAATAAAGGGAGTCTTTCTCAAGAAGCTGCGAGTGGCCAATAGCCAGCCGAGTTCCGATAATGATGATACTGTTTCTAACGGGACGCTTTAACACCTCCAGTATATGATCATCTACCGGATTATTAGTTCGCTTGGTACCAATAATTTGAATTCGCTGAATCACAAAAATCACGATGGTAGCGACAACAGCACCAAAAAAGAATATCAAAGACGATTGAATTAAACGGTCTTCAGAAATAAAGGGCAAATATTCCTGAATAATAGCTTGCATCCATTCCATGAGAATACCTTAATAATTCTAATTTAAACTTGCGAATGCAGAGATACAGTACTGATAGATTTGATCCGGCATCAAACCAAAAATAATGAGTAACATGCAATTAACACTTAATGCTATTTTGAGAGCGCGACTTTTTGAAACGTTAGGACTAACGGTTGCGTCGACAAAAAACATTTCTTTAACTACTTTCAGATAATAAACTAGTCCGACGACAGAAAAAGCAATCGCTACAACGGCGGCAATTACATGATCATTAATCACTAATAGTCGGAAGATTTCTAGTTTCGGCCAAAAACCAATTAAAGGAGGAATACCCGCCATCGATATCATCACAATTGTAAACATCAATGCATACCAAGGGTGGTAGCGTCCCATCCCTTTAAGATCAGAGATGTTTTGATAGTCTTTTTTATCGCTGCTCATGAAAATAATTATACCAAATCCAGCCAAGGTCATAATGGCATAAACAATGATATAAAACATAGCCGCAGAATAGGCTTCATCGGTACCAATAGAGATTCCCAATAAGAAATATCCGATGTGAGCAATTGCTGAATAGGAAAGCATGCGTTTTAGATTGGTTTGTATCAACGCCACGATATTACCTAGAATCACTGACAACATAGCGATAATCATTATCATTGGTGTCCAGTGCTCCGCAGCAGCAGCAAAGCTACTATCTAAAACTCTAAATGCCATACCAAACGCAGCGATTTTCGGAACACTGGAAATATAGGCGGTGATAGAGCTGGGCGAACCATGATAAATATCGGGTAACCACATATGGAAAGGTGCAGCACCAAACTTAAACGCAATCCCCACAACGATAAAAACTAAGCCAAATTGGATCATTAAGTTGGCTTCGTTCGCAGTGAGGTAATTTGCGATGTCAGAAATAATGATTGTCCCTGTCATTCCGTAAATTAACGAAATTCCATAAAGTAAAAAACCTGAAGCCAATCCCCCCATAACAAAATACTTGACTGCTGCTTCTGACGCGTCGTTTGAATCTCTTTGTAATGCAACCAACGCATATAGAGACAGCGACAGAAGCTCAAGACCTAAATAGATTATCAATAGGCTACCAGCTGAAACCATCACCATCATTCCGAGCACTGAGAATAATGTAAGCAAGTAATACTCGCCTCGCATTAAATTTCTTTCTCTGATGAAAGGTCGCGCATATAGCAATGACAAGAATGCCGTCAAATAAATAGCAAGCTTAAGCACAACTGAAAATTGGTCGATCACCCAATGCTGAGAAAATCCAACTTGCGAACTTATTCCAAGTTGTTGTGCTCCAATAACAAACAAGGTAAGCAACGAGCCTTGAGTGAGCATAAAAGTGAGTTTTCTTTCTTTATCACGTTGGAATAAATCGACGATCATAATCACGCAAAGCGCGACCAATAAGAATATTTCGGACGAAATAATAGAGTAGTTTATTGATTCGGCCATTACGAACACATCCCTTCTGGAGAAAGTTTGGAAACCAGATTACAGTCAATTAAGTGTTGTACACTTGGAGCCATGACTTCTAGTAAATAAGCCGGCCAGAAACCGAATACCAGAACTAACAATGCCAATATGACTAAGACAATTGTCTCGCGCGAATTAATGTCCTCGAGAGCTGCGACTTTGTCATTAGCTACGTCGCCAAACATGACTCGTTTGTACATCCATAAGGTATAAGCTGCTGCCAAGATTAATGTTAAACCGCCCACAGCGGCAATCCAAAAGCTCACCTGGAAACTTGCTAAAATGACCATAAACTCACCAACAAACCCTGATGTGCCAGGGAGGCCAGCATTTGCCATGGCAAATATCATGAAAAACATTGCAAACTTAGGCATTCGGTTAACCACACCGCCATAATCTTGGATCTCTCTTGAGTGCATTCGATCGTATAAAACTCCAATGCATAAGAATAATGCGCCTGAGATAAATCCATGGGAAATCATTTGAATTAGCGCGCCTTGTATTCCCATGATTGCCGCATCCACATGCTGATTGGCAAGTAAAGAAAAACTAATAAACAAACCAAGAGTAACAAAGCCCATATGAGCAATCGATGAGTAAGCAATCAGCTTCTTCATATCACTTTGAGCTAGCGCCACAAAACCAATATACGCTACTGCAATCAAAGACAATACGATCATCACATTCGCCATTTCTATCGAGGCATCTGGCACGATTGGCAGCATAAATCTAATAAAACCGTAAGTTCCCATCTTCAACATAATTGCTGCTAAGATCACTGATCCCCCAGTAGGTGCCTGAACATGAGCATCAGGTAACCAAGTATGCACTGGCCACATAGGTACTTTGATTGCGAATGCGATTAAGAACGCGAAGAAAATAAGTAATTGGGTATCGGCATCAATAATTAGTTGATGCATTTTAAAAATATTAAAACTATCGGTTTTGTTACCCAAATAAATTAGAGCGATAAGCAAAAATACTGAGCCAAAGAATGTGTAAATAAAGAATTTTAGTGTGGCGTAAATTCGATTAGGTCCGCCCCAAATACCAATGATCAAAAACATTGGAACGAGCATTGCTTCCCACATGACATAAAACAAAATCGCATCGGTTGCAGCAAAAACACCATTCATCAAACCACACATAATTAAAAATGCCGCTAAATAATGAGATGCTCTTAATTTAATATTGTTCCAACTAGAAATGATCACAACCAACGTCATTAACGAGGTCAACACAATCAGCGGTAACGAAATCCCGTCAACACCCAGAGAGTAGCGAATATCAAGCGTTTCAATCCATGCTTTATCCTCAATTAACTGAATATAAAAACGACTGTAGTCAAAACCGTTAAGCGCAACTAGGCTCAAAGCAAAAGTTGCAGCAGCTGTCAGCAAAGCTAGCCATTGGGTTGCTTGTGGATTCTTCTGACCGGTTGCGAAAATGATCAGCCCTGCTCCTGCAATAGGAACCCAAATCAACAAACTTAAGATAGGTAAATTTTCTAACATTATTTTTGTTTAAACCCGTTTAAAGTATTTCTTTCCATCTACCCGTTTAGCGCTCGCCAATACAACCAGCCCAATAACACCAATAACCCAAATACCATCACAAATACATAATGATAGAGATAACCACTTTGAACCTTTCGAACCCTTGCCGAAATACCTGCCATCAACTTCGCGGTCCCATTGACCATAACGCCATCGATTATTGCAACATCGATCCACTGCCAGAATTTATTTCCGAGTCCAACGCCCCCCGCTGAGAAATAATTAATATATATCTTGTCAAAGTAATAATTATTTTCGAGTACATGATTAATCGGCCCCAGCATTTTCTTAAAATTGTTCGCTAAATTCGGTTTCATTACAACGAAGACATAAGCCGTCAACACACCGAGTATCGCCAACCAAAGTGGCCAATGCGCGTAGGAAGATAAAGCGAGACTAAAAGGGTGTTGATAGTGTTCAACAATGGGTGCCAGAGTATTATGATTTTCAGCAACCGTAATAGCTCCGTCAAAATATTCGCCTGACAAAATACTTGGCGCTAAAAAATATCCCACAATGACGGATGGGATTGCTAACGCAACGAGCGGCACCCAAACAACTGCTGGCGTTTCTTTCAAGTGCGATTTGGTCTCATCATCCATCCGTTCTTCGGTATGAAAAACCATGAAAAATAACCTAAAGCTGTAGAGTGCGGTAAAAAATACGCCAACTAAGACACATATATAAGCATAGGAAGCTGCGCTAAGCTGAGAGAAATGAACAGCCTCTATAATCGCATCTTTGGAATAGAAACCAGAGAAAAGAGGGGTACCTATCAAAGCTAAAGACCCAATTAACATAGTAATGTAAGTGATTGGCATGTATTTCTTAAGATTACCCATTTTTCTCATATCTTGTTCATGATGCATGGCAATGATTACAGAACCGGCACCGAGGAATAATAGCGCTTTGAAAAACGCATGGGTTAACAAATGAAATATTGCGACTGAATAGGCTGAAGCACCAAGGGCGACTACCATATACCCTAGCTGCGAAAGAGTTGAATAAGCAACCACACGCTTAATGTCATTTTGAATGACACCCAAAAAGCCCATAAAGAGAGCAGTAGTGCCACCAATAATCAAAATAAAGTTAAGTGCTATTTCAGATTGTTCAAACAGCGGTGACATTCTTGCTACCATAAAAACACCGGCTGTTACCATAGTCGCCGCATGAATTAGTGCCGATATGGGCGTTGGCCCCTCCATTGAATCTGGTAACCAAACATGCAGCGGCACTTGGGCGGATTTACCCATCGCGCCAATAAATAATCCAATACACATAAAGGTTGTGGCTGACCAAGCGAACTCGCTAGTCACTGGAATCTGTAGGTCTTTGTATCCGGCAGCAACTTGTTGAAAAACTTCAGCATAATCCAGAGTTCCGAATACCAAGTAAACACAGGCGATACCTAATAAGAAACCAAAATCGCCCACTCGATTTACTAGGAAAGCTTTTAAATTCGCAAAAATAGCTGTTGGTTTTTTATACCAAAAACCAATCAATAGATACGAAACCAAACCAACTGCTTCCCAACCGAAAAACAGCTGCAGAAAGTTGTTTGACATGACCAAAGTTAGCATTGCGAAAGTGAATAGGGATATATATGAAAAGAATCGTTGATACCCGGGGTCATCTTTCATATAACCAATAGTATAAACGTGCACCATCAAAGAAACGAAAGTAACAACCGCCATCATACTTGCAGTTAGGTCGTCAATTAGAAAGCCTATGTTTAAACTAAAACTACCGAGTTGCGCCCATGTGTACAAATTATAATTGAGTGGTTGTGCCTCATCGAGAAGCTGGTCAATTGCAATATCTATCGATAAAAGACAAGCGACACCGACCGCTAAGATGGTGATACGATGAGCCCATTCGCGAGCAAGCTTTCCGCCAAGTAGTCCAGTAAAAACTGCAGCAATGAGTGGCAGCAATACGATAGCAAGTAGTTGGTTTTGCATAGTTAAGCTCGACTATCCTTTTAACTGATTAATTTCGTCAACATCAATCGTTGCTCTGTTTCTAAATAAGACTACGATAATAGCAAGTCCGATAGCCGCTTCAGCGGCTGCTACTGTCAGAATAAAAAACACAAATACTTGCCCTGCAGAATCTTGTAAGAAATGTGAAAAGGCAATGAAGTTTGTATTTACCGATAGCAGCATTAATTCAATACACATTAACAGTGTGATAACATTTTTTCGATTGATAATTATTCCAGCAACACTAATCGCAAATAGAATAGCACTCAACAAAAGGTAGTCAGATAAACCGATCATCGTTCTTCTCCCTTGTTGTCATTCAGGCCATCTTGCTGTTCATCATTATCCTCGACAAACTCTTCACTTTTGCTAGGTTCCATTGAAACAATTTTTAAACGATTACGTTTATTAGCTTGTAGCTGCTTACTAATCACTTGCGCTTTTCGGTGTTTTCTTCCTCGAAAAGTTAATGCAATAGCTGCAATGATTGCGACTAGCAATATAACCGCTGCGGCTTCAAACGCTATCACGTAATCGGTGTACAATACTCGACCAAGCTCTTTAATATTGGAGTAATCGGCACCTTTTGGCTCAGGTTGTGCGTAATTAACAGCGCCAAACTCGCCATGGGTAATAAAGTAATAAAGCAGGGCAAAAAAAGCTAACGAAGTAATAATTGCAAGTGGAAGTTTATTCACAAAACCTTGTCTTAATGCGGCATAATCTATATCCATCATCATCACCACAAACAACAGTAATACCATTACTGCTCCGACATAAACAACAATCAAACTAAGCGCAAGAAACTCAGCCTCCAACAACAACCAAATTGCAGAAGCAGAAGCAAAAGTTAGCACTAAAAAGAGAGCGGCTTTTACTGAGTTTTTACTCGTTACAACCATTAGAGCCGAAAAAATGACCCATGCTGCAAATGAATAAAAAACAATTACTTGAAAAGTCATTGGTGTTTTCCCAACAGTAAGTTTACTTTTAGTTTTTCGTTTTTCATGATGTCTTATAATTCTTCTTATCTGGCTTAATAGTTAATTCTATTATCTATACTTAGCATCAACTTCGATATCTTTTGCTAACTGTTCTTCATGAACACGCCCAATTTCCAAAAGTTTTTCTTTGGTTAAAATCTGCGCGCCTTGTTCCTCAAAGTGGTAATCAAACACTCTGGTTTCGACAATAGAATCTACCGGACAAGACTCCTCACAGAACCCGCAAAAAATACATTTGAATAAGTCTATCTCATATTTAGTTGTGCGCCTTGAACCGTCGCTCTCTCTAACACCAGCCTCGATCGTAATAGCAGCAGCCGGGCATACCGCTTCACAAAGCTTACAAGCAATGCACCGCTCTTCTCCATTAGGATAGCTTCGAAGCGCATGCACTCCTCTAAACCGAGGAGATTGTGGTGTTCTCTCTTCTGGGTACTGAATAGTAACTTTACGACTAAACATATGTCGGCCAGTCACCATTAGCCCTTTGATCAATTCGATCAAAAGAAAGCTATTAATGTACTGTTTAAATTTCTTCATAAGTACTTCTTCAAAATTAGTGGGTCAATAAACTTAAATGAGAGATTTCACTAAGTTTGCAAGCCACTCTTTTAGTTAAAAGGCCAAACCGCAGCCTTAATCCAAATCGCAACTATCGGTAACCATACTAGAGTTACCGGTATAAAAATTTTCCAACCCAAACGCATGATTTGGTCATACCTAAAGCGCGGAAATGTTGCACGTAACCAGAACAACATAAATAAAAATACCGATGCTTTAATTAGTAACCATAAGGTTCCCGGTATCCATGCAGTCCACTCTTCTAGAACTCCCAATCCTTCGAATGGGGATAGCCAACCGCCAAAAAACATAATCGCCGTTAAGAATGAAATAAGAATCATATTGGCGTATTCAGCTAAAAAGAATAACGAAAAAGCCATACCTCCGTACTCTACATGAAATCCAGCGACTATTTCCGATTCACCCTCAGCCATATCAAACGGTGCTCGGTTAGTTTCAGCAACTCCGGAGATCCAATAAACCACTAACAACGGAAACAGGGGCAACCAATACCAAGAAAACACTCCACCACTTTGGGCCAAAACAATTTCGCCCAAGTTAGTTGATTGAGCGCACATCAACACACCGACTAAAGCAAACCCCATGGCTAATTCATAGGAAACAATTTGTGCAGCTGAGCGCATCGCCCCCAAAAATGCATATTTAGAATTGGATGCCCAACCCGCAATTATGACACCGTAAACTCCAATAGACGTCATTGCTAATATATAAAGCAATCCTACATTAATATCAGCTAACACTAAGCCAGCGTCGAATGGCACTACGGCCCATGCCGCAAAGGATGGACCAATAAATAAAATAGGTGCGATAACAAAAAGAACTTTACTGGCCCCTTGTGGGACAATAATTTCTTTCATAATCAACTTCACTGTATCGGCAATAGGTTGCAGCCACCCTTTAGGACCAACACGATTAGGTCCGACTCGCATTTGCATATAACCGATTAATTTTCTTTCCGCATAAGTCGCATAGGCGACGGCCAGAACTAGCGGCAAAATAATCAAGACGATTTTAACTAAGATCCAAATTAAGGTGGTTGCCCATTCAACGAAATCTATTTCGCTCATGTCTTAACCCTCGAAATACTGATGGGATGAGTCGAAGCTTTAGGTGTTTGCTGTAACGCTTTTGCTCTTCTAACCATTGGGTCAACCATATATAACCCCAGAGAATTTCTTTTAGTTTCTTGTTCACTAGCGGGTGCCAAACTCGAAGGTGTTTTTCTTGCTTCCTTCTTATCTCGAGAGTTCTCTTGCTTTTCTTTCAGCTCGTCTCGAATTTGTAACGAATTCTCATAATCGAATCCAGAAACGTCCAATAAGTTTCCGAGCACTCTGAGTACTTTCCATGCCGGCCTAGTTTCTCCTGGCGCTGAAACAGCGGCAGTAAATGACTGCCAACGTCCTTCAATATTAACAAAGGTACCTGATGTTTCGTAATTGCCAGCGACTGGCAGCATAACAGTTGCGTAATCGCTAATTCGACCATCGGCATATGAAGTCAAGGCAATAACACATTCCGCCTTTTCAAAATTAGCTAAAGCTTGTTCCGCCCATACACTTTCAACATCTGGCTCACAATTATGTAACAAGTATCCTTTGAGTCCTTCAGTCAACATTTCTTTGGCATTTTTCCCAAGAGTTGCTCGACCACCAAACTCTGATTGATTTGGAACAGCGCCAGCCATTTTATTGCCCGCCGCATTACAACCTTGAGTCATATAACCCCATTTTGAATCAGTTAACTTTGCCACCTGCTCAGCGATCCAAGTGATCGTTTCTGCTTGAGGATGTTCCTGAACATAAACGCCCATAATAATGCAGCTGTTTTCACCATTAATTAATTCTTCAACAATCGATAGGTGTTGCTCAGTAAAAGTAACATCGGCTAACCACTCTTTCACTTCCGCATTAACTTCATCGGCCTTCCGACTGGCAGCCGCAGCTAGCACACTGGCAAACTCGACCGCCAATAAATGCGGCTTTGGTTGGATTTCTTGGAACAGCCTAAAATTGTACTCACCGTCAAATGGATTTATCGCCATGGCTTTACCAAAGCCGGTTGATTTTCGAATACGCAAGGTTGCTAGAGGCTGCTCATGTCGAATATCTCCAGCGATTAACAAGGTTGCATCCATATGATCGAGATCTTGCAGAGGGAAATTAAAACCAGCTCGTACTCCGCTGTGTTCATCCTTGGAAAAATCTCTTCGTCGCGTTCTAAAATCTATATTATTACAACCTGCGCCACGCAATAGCTTTTGAGTTAAATAGCTTTCTTCAAGAGTTGAGTTATTGCCAACCAATGCGCCAAACTCTTCTCCTTTAGATACTCCGATAATGCGCTTCATTTCCGCAACTGCAAAGTTTAAAGCCGTTTCCCAATCACATTCTTGCCATTCACCATTCTTTTTAATTCGCGGCTTCAGTAATCGATTTCCTTCAGTTAAAGCTTGGTAAGAAAAACGATCTCTATCAGACAGCCAAACTTCATTAATTGATTCATTTTCACGTGGTACAACCCGTATAATTTCCCCGCGTCTATGATGCACATTTACATTGGAACCCAAACAGTCGTGGGCCGCAATGGAAGGCGATTCTCTTAATTCCCATGCTCTCGCCTTATAGCGAGAGGGTTTTGCAGTTAGCGCTCCAACCGGACAAAGATCAATAATGTTGGCGGAGACTTCAGAATCCATGGTTGATTCAATGTAAGTGCCAATTTCAATGTGTTCACCTCGACCAGTTGCTCCCATTTCTCGAATACCAACGACTTCCTGTCCATATCTTACGCAACGCGTACAATGAATACAGCGGGTCATATCTGTGGCGATCAGCGGCCCAAGATTTTTATCCTTAACCACTCGCTTACCTTCAACATAGCGGCTGACATCCTCACCATATCCGATAGATAAATCTTGCAATTCACATTCACCGCCTTGGTCACACACCGGGCAATCCAAAGGATGGTTTATCAGTAAAAATTCCATTACTGATTTTTGGGCATCGACCGCTTTAGGCGTTTTGGTTTGAATGACCATTCCATCGGCAACGGGTGTTGCACAAGCAGGCACAGCTTTAGGTAGGTTTGACACATCAACCATACACATGCGGCAGTTTGCGGCAACCGAAAGTTTTTTGTGATAACAAAATCTAGGGATGTAAATATCTGCTTCGTCGGCAATTTCAATGATCATTGAACCGACGTCGGCGACCAATTTCTTACCATCTATTTCTATATTAACTTTGCCCATTCTTCTCAACTATTACCTATGTGGGTCATTCGCTTTCTATAAAGGTTATCCCTTCACCATACTTCTTTTATGCTCAATCATGTATTCAAACTCATGCCGATAATGCTTTAAGAATCCTTTGATTGGCATCGCTGCCGCATCACCTAATGCACAAATTGTCCTTCCCATGATATTGCCTGCTACTCTATCTAAATTTTCAAGGTCTTCAGGTTGCCCTTCACCCTTTAGGATTCTATGTATGACTCTCGACATCCAGCCAGTACCCTCTCGACAAGGCGTGCATTGACCGCAAGATTCTTCATAATAAAAATGAGCGGTACGAGCAGCAAATTCAACCATGCAAACCGACTCATCTAATACGATAACTGCGCCAGAACCTAGCATGGATCCCGCTTTACCAATTGCGTCATAATCCATGGTGATATCCATCATAATTTCTGCAGGTAAAATTGGTGAGGAAGAGCCGCCAGGCACCACCGCTTTCAACTTATTTCCCGCTAACATTCCTCCGGCTGTTTCTAACAAATCCTTAAATGGCATACCCAAGTTAACTTCAAAATTTCCTGGGTTATTAACATGCCCAGACACTGAGAATATTTTTGTGCCCCCATTATTAGGTTTTCCCAATTCTAAAAACCATTGGCCACCATTTTCTAGAATGGCAGGAACTGAAGCATAGCTTTCGGTATTGTTGACATTAGTCGGCCGACCAAAAACGCCGTAGTTCGCCGGAAAAGGAGGTTTGAATCGAGGCTGACCTTTCTTACCTTCTAGCGACTCAATTAGGGCGGTTTCTTCACCGCAAATATAAGCACCGCCACCCAAATGATTGTGAAGTTCAAAAGAAAAGTCTGAACCTAAGATATTTTCACCGATAAGATTATTCTCACGGGCCTCGGCTAGCGCTTGCTCCATGCGATCGAAGGGTTCATAAAACTCTCCGCGCAGATAGTTGTATCCAACAGTCGCATTCATAACATAACCCGCGATGGTCATGCCTTCAATTAACTGATGGGGGTTATATCTCAAAATATCACGATCTTTAAAAGTTCCCGGTTCACCCTCATCCGAGTTGCAGACCACATATTTTTGACCTGGCATATTGCGCGGCATAAAACTCCACTTTAAACCCGTAGGAAAACCTGCACCACCTCGCCCTCTCAGCGCAGAAAGTTTTAGTTCGTCAATAATTTTGTCATGACTTAACTTACCTTCGATGATTTTTCGTAGACTAGAGTAACCGCCAACACTTTGATAAGCTTCCAGCGACCATGGCGTGTCTAAATGAAGAGTTCTAAAACAAACTTCGTTAGCCATTATTCTCCCTCCTTTGCGGGTAACTCTGCAGCCGCAATTTCTGAGAGAATTTGATCGATTTTTTCTTCGGTCAAGTTTTCGTGGTAGACCTTGTCCACTTCAAGCATTGGAGCTCCACCGCAAGCAGCCATACACTCAACTTCCTTTAGTGAAAACAATCCATCTTGAGTCGTTTCACCAAGCTTTATATTCAATCTATTTTGTAAATGTTCTACCACTTTATCTGAGCCTCTAAGCGAGCAAGATAGATTGGTACAAACGGACAATACGTGTTTGCCCATTTTATCCAGATTAAACATGCTGTAGAAAGTAGCAACCTCATAAACCGCAACATGTGGAACATCTAAATACTCAGCCACTGCTTGCATCATTTCGGTAGTAAGGTAATTTCCGTTGTGTTCTTGCACCACTTTCAGCGCTGGCATAATTGGTGGCCGCTTTCGCTCAGCTGGATATTTTTTTATCCAGTTATCTATCTCGTCAATTTCGGATTGCGGAATTAACTCTTTGAGATGCAGCGACTTGTCATAATTTAGATCGGTCATTAGCGATCAATCTCCCCGAATACCACGTCCATCGTTCCAATAATAGCGACCACATCGGCTAGCATATGACCTTTGGCCATTTCGTTCATTGCCGCCATATGGGCAAAGCCAGGCGCTCTAATCTTTAATCGATAAGGCTTGTTTGCTCCATCCGACATTAAGTAAATTCCAAACTCGCCTTTGGGATGTTCAACTGCCGCATAGGCTTCGCCTTCAGGAACACAATAACCTTCTGTAAAATGTTTAAAGTGGTGGATGAGAGATTCCATATTCTCTCGAGTCTCGGCTCGACTTGGCGGCGTTATTTTGTGATCATCAACGATCACTGGACCAGGGTTTTCACGTAACCACTGAATACATTGACGAATAATCTTATTCGATTGGCGCATTTCTTCTACCCGCACTAAGTACCGGTCATAACAATCGCCATTTCTGCCAAGTGGAATATCAAAATCTAATTCAGCGTAACAATCATAGGGTTGTTTTTTTCTAAGATCCCACGCCACTCCGGAACCTCTCAACATGGGCCCAGTTAAACCTAATTGAAAGGCTCTTTCAGGAGATACCACTCCAATTCCCACTAATCTTTGTTTCCAGATTCGATTCTCGGTAAGTAATGATTCGTATTCATCGATGCCTGTCGGAAATGTTTCGGTAAAGTCCCACAGAAAATCAAGCAATGATCCCTGTCGATTGGCATTGAGATCTTTTAATTTTTTTTCATTACGCCATGGGGATTTATCATACTGTGGCATTTGGTCGGGTAAATCTCGATAGACACCACCTGGGCGGAAATAGGTTGCATGCATCCGAGTTCCGGAAACCGCTTCATAAGCGTCCATTAAAGGTTCTCTATCTCTAAAACAGTATAAGAACATTGTCATGGCACCGACATCCAATCCATGCGCACCAAGCCACATCAAATGATTGAGTATTCGAGTGACTTCAGCAAACATAACACGAATGTACTGTGCGCGCTTAGGAACCTTAATTTGCAATAGTTTTTCAATTGCAAGAACGTAAGCATGTTCGTTACACATCATGGACACATAGTCCAACCGATCCATATAACCTATTGACTGATTGTAAGGTTTGATTTCGGCGAGCTTTTCAGTACCACGGTGCAGTAAGCCGATATGAGGATCAGCCCGCTCTATCACTTCGCCATCCATCTCTAGAATCATTCTCAACACGCCGTGAGCCGCTGGATGCTGCGGTCCAAAGTTGAGAGTGTAGTGTTCTATTTCAGCCATAAAATTAACTTTTATTGTCGTTTTGTCATTTCAAACTTCATTAATTCATAGAATTGCTACTCAGCGAAACTATCGAATTACTCGTGGAACTAGAATTCTCTCTTCAATCGAAACGGGTTCGTAAACGCACTGTTCTTGTTCTTCGTCGTAGCGCATTTCTAATTCACCAATGACAGGAAAATCTTTTCTAAATGGATGCCCAATAAACCCGTAATCAGTTAGTAATCTTCTTAAATCAGGATGCCCGTCAAACAAAATTCCAAATAAGTCGAAAGCTTCTCTCTCAAACCAATTAGCACCATTCCAAAGTTCTACCACACTAGGAACAAGCATTTGCTCTTCATCAACAAATACCTTCACTCGGATTCTATGGTTCAATGTCACGGACAACAGATGATAGGCAACGGCAAATCGATTTCCCTGCCAAGCGGTCTCGGAGCTAACCTGCCTTCCTCTTTCAAATCCTTCCGCTGTGGCTTGATGAGTCGACCATTCGTCCATGCCATAGGTTAAAAAGTCGATGCCAGCAAGATCTATCATTTGTTCAAATAGAAATTGATCATCATCTCTCAATTCTTTGAGTACAGAGAGTAAATCTTCCGTTGAAACTTCAACGGTCAATTCGCTTAAAGCGACTTTTGAACTCAGCAGTTTGTCTCCAAAATGTGAGTCAACGGCTTTTTTTAATTCAGAAATAGACCCGGCCATATTAGCGCTATGCTTGCCTCATAATGGTATTGGTTCGTTTGATTTTGTTTTGTAACTGGATAACACCGTACATCAGAGCTTCTGCTGTAGGCGGACAACCGGGCACGTAAATATCGACCGGAACAATGCGATCACACCCTCGTACCACGGCATAAGAATAATGATAATAGCCTCCACCGTTGGCGCAAGACCCCATAGAAATAACCCATTTCGGTTCAGGCATTTGGTCATAAACCCTGCGTAGAGCCGGTGCCATTTTATTAGTGAGGGTTCCAGCAACAATCATTACGTCCGACTGCCTAGGACTCGGTCTAAATACCACTCCAAACCTATCAAAGTCATAACGAGATGCACCAGCTTGCATCATTTCAACCGCACAACAAGCCAAGCCAAATGTCATAGGCCACATCGAACCAGTTCGAGCCCAATTCACTAACGTGTCTATGCCAGTAACTAGATACCCCTTGCCAGATTGTTTCACTCCTCCAGTTTCTTCTGAAAGCGCTTTTTCTAACTCAGGTAAGGTCGGAGATATTAACGGGTTCGCGGCAGATGGGTCATGTTTTTGAGTTACTCCCATTCTAGCGCTCCTTTTTTCCATTCATAAATGAAACCTACGACTAATAATCCAAGGAAAATACCCATAGCGCCAATCGCAAACCAACTTAATTCTTGAAAAACCACTGCCCAAGGGAACAAGAAAGCGACTTCTAGATCAAAAATGATGAATAAGATAGCAACAAGATAAAAGCGCACATCAAATTTATGGCGCGCATCTTCAAAGGCATCGAATCCACATTCAAATGGTAAAGTTTTATCAAAGTTTTCTTTGCGCGGAGCGGCCAAGTAGCCGGCAATTTCTAGGAAAGCGCCAAAGCCGAGGCCAATGGCGATGAAGACAAGTATGGGTAAGTAGTTTTCTAACATTCTTTATCCCGTCTATTAATAACAGTACTCAGTTAATCAGCACTGTAGTTATTACTATATCTTTTACGAAGAGACTTTCTATATGGAACTTATATTTTGATTCTTTTTAATTGCCACCAATAATATTAGGTTATCACCACCGATGTCACTAACAAATCGTAAAAATATTGATCCTACCCCATCAGTTGCTCAGAAAAGCAGCAAAACTCATTGATTTAATTCAACTTTACGCGCTATTTAATGCTTAAAAATCATCTCGTCGCTAGTTTAGAACGAATACCAGATAAATTACCTGACAAGCGAGGTTTCAATGCACCGCACAAAAATCCTGCCTAATTAGTCCATCAAGGCTAATTGACAGATGCGCAAGAATCACAAGGCAAAACCAAAAAAGGCCGAGAAATCTCGGCCTTTTTAAGCTTTTCTTACAACCGCTTTAGCTAAAGTTGATAAGATAAATTCAAAAAGATTCGACGTCCGCGCCAATCATACTGACTGTAAAATGCTGAATCCCCTTGGGTTTGCCCAGATGTAGCTGAAAAAGTTCCTATTGTGGTAATTTGAGGCGGTCTTTTATCAAAAACGTTGGCGACTCCAAAAACTGCCTGTAATCCTTCTGAGAAACTGTGGCTGACAGAAAGTGCATGATAGAAATTCTCATCATCCGAATTAACCACTTTGACCGTTTCACCTCTATAAAGAATGGTGTCGCCACCATCCCGTTCAAAATTGGACATCGAACCAAGGTAATTAACCGTCCAGTTATAGGTCCAATCATCAACAGTTAACGATGTATTCATAGATGCGGTTAGCCTTGGGTCACCAAACTCCCCATTAGTGTCTCGAACAGTGTCAGGAAATAGCTCTGTGCTGTCCTCTTCTTGATAAGTATGTTTGGTTTGAATCCTCAATCGTCCGATATCCAAGTCCGTTTGATAAGTCATCGATAAGTCGTAGCCTCTGTTGACCTGAGAAGCTATGTTTAAGAAGCTATCGTTAATGTTGTCGATTTTGTCATCAAGCGGATCTCTTTCAAATTGGTCGCAAAGCGGGTCTGTAGGAAAGAATTCGGAGTCATAACAACGCCCGACAATTGTTGCCGCACCTAACTGAGTCACTTGCCCATTTATTTCAAAATCAAAATAGTCTAACGATATCGCTAAATCCGCAAAGTCAGGGGTCCAGACAATTCCGTAGGTTTCGGAAATTGAGGTCTCAGCTTCAAGCACCCCAGCTCCCCCACCGGTAATGACGGTCGCCGAAATTGCACCGCCAGCAAAGTTGTCCGCGAATCCCTCAGAAGCACAATTGTCGGCTTGCCGCTGGGTAATTGCCCCCGAATCTAGAGCCGTTCCCCAATTGATACACGGATCGATGTTTCGTTGTCCCACCGAAGCAGTTTGATCGGCTAGATATAGCTCGAATAATGCCGGTGATCGGAATGACGTTCCTCTCGAAGCCCTAATCCTAACGCCATCCACAATATCCCAGTTAAGACCGACTTTGAACGTTGTATCATCACCAAATGATGACACATCGGTATAGCGACCCGACACTTTTAACTCCATCGAATGAATTCCTGGAACATCAGAAATAATCGGCAGTACCGCCTCACCGAATAGAGCTTTTGTAGTGTTTTTACCCTGTGTGATTCCCGCGACAGATTGCAAATACGCGTTGTCCGCTCGAGTAGTCTCTCCTGGTACATCTTTTATCTCATCGGTTCGATAATGTAATCCAACCGCTAAATCAACCGGGCCATCGGGCAACTCAAAAGCAGTTCCGGACACCACCGCCTCTATCGCCTGTTGATCGTAAACGGTGTTGCCAGTTTCTTGGCCAAACAAGAAGTCTCTCACCTCGTTAGTCATGTTTCCGGCTAAAAATTGCGGGTCCAGCCAGGGTACGTCAATACAGTCAACGCCCCGAGTAGAAGTTGTTGTTCCGACACACGAGCCACTAGTAAAAATTGATGAGCCGACTGAGTCGCTATAAATCACATCGTTTATGTAATCACCATCCGATCGTGAAACCTGGTAAGAAATATCAAAATACCAATCTGAATCGCCAATATCTCCGGTAATCCCAGTTACAAATCTGGTGTAATCAACATTGACTTCTGTGTCATTGATATCAGTGATAGCCGTTGGACTCATCCACTGAGCTCCTCGCCATCCTGTTGCTAAAGAGTTTCCTTCCCCAATAAAGCCGCCGGCAAACGGATTAAAATTCTCATTATAAATATAGGTCCAGAATTGACGATATCCGTTTACCTTGGTGTTTCTACGGTTAAACAGAGCTTCACCATAAAGTGTAATTTCATCGGTTAGCTCATAGTCACCTTGTGCAAACACGGTAATTTTTTCTACTTCAGGAATTAGCGAAGTTTCGTCCTGAAAAGGATGATCGGCATTGGCGATACCATCTGAGTCTCGATCATAATTTACTGGGTACCAACCGGGCGGCGTCACTAAATAGTCTGGATTAGAAGGATCAACAGCATAACCGGGAAAACCAAATCCCTCATAGTCATATTGAGCTTGATGAGAAGGTTGGCCCGGAATGTTTCCTCCAGGACCTTGGTAATCGTACAACCACACATGTCCCCACAAAAGATCATTACAATGCGGCTTGTCAGTGCGCGGGTCGATTGGATCAACTCGCTCACCTGTTTGAGGATCAAAAATATATCGAGCGGCACAATCAAAAAACTTTCTATCACCTTTAGCAAGTTCGCTTTCAAAAGCATAATCCGCAGTCACCATTAGTGTGCCTTTTTCAAATGTCTTTCCCCAAGTTCCACTTAAGCGATATTGCTCTCCACCACTTTCTTCTGGTAGCGAGGTAAAAAAATCAAATCCTGCGCCATCATCACTTTTAGTAATAATATTAACCACTCCAGCCACAGCATCAGAACCATATAAACTGGAAGCGCCATCCTTTAAAATCTCGACTCGCTCGATCGCAGATAAGGGAATGACATTGAGATCAAATGACGAAACGCCCCCTTGAGTTCCAGAAGGTCCAGCTCGCCGCCCGTTAAGTAAAACTAAAGTTCTATTTGCGCCTAACCCTCTTAATGAAAGGGTATCTGCTCCAGTCCCGCCATTTTGTACGAACGCGGTCGAAGTAGCAGCGGTAACCTGAGGTGAACCAGAAGCCAAAGTTGATTGGCGTAGAAGCTCCGCAAGACTATCAATTCCTTGGAGCTTAGCATCTGCGGCAGAAATAATTTCCACCGGTTCTGCATTATCAATTCCATCTCTACGAATTCTAGAACCAATAATTATTACCTTGCCCTCATCTGAGTCAGACACGCTCGCATCGTCTTCCGCAGCGTTAACGATTTGACTAGGTAATAAGGTCAAAGTAGCCGCCGTCATGGCGGAAACACTTAAAGCCCTTTTTACGGGCGAATATCGAAACTTAAAGTTCTTCATAAAAACCTCCAAAAAAATTTAATTCAAACTATGTAGCCTCGATTTTCGTTAAGAAAGCCACATCGAATAGTTTACTTTTGAATCAAAACAGAATTGGATTAGGTCGGCAAACAAGAGAAGTTGAAATAAGATTGAATGTTTGTTGAAATTCAATCTTAAGCTATTTTTTCAGCAGTTTTGTTTAATTTTGATACTAACTTTGTATGCGGCAGGAAATATTTTGACAATACAAATTGAAGTTTTATTGAATAGTAATGTATAGCAAATCATCTATGCCTTCACTCAGAACAAGCATTCAAATGATGACTTATTAGGATGTTATTTTATTTTTAAAATAGAGAATAGTAAGAGCGAGAAAGTTTATAACTAGCAGAATATAAACTCCTAACAGTCCGTATTTTCGATACAACGTTTGATAATTATCGAGCGCTAAACTAACACTCAATGTTTGCTGATTATATCGCTCAAGTTTAGCTTGAACTTTACCATCAGCATCGACCACAGCGGTAATTCCATCATTTGTTGAACGTACTAACGGCATTCCTAATTCTAAAGCTCGCATTCGAGCCATTTGCATGTGTTGATAGGGCCCTAAGGAATCCCCAAACCAGGCATCATTACTGACAGTCACTAAAACTTTTGCCTTGGCATTTTCATCGTCAGCTTGCTTGGCTAGTCGGTGAACAATACTTGGATAAGCTATTTCATAACAAATTGCAGGTATCACTTGATAGTCATCAAATTCTATCGCCTGCTGTTCTGTGGAGGCTGGAGTAAAACTGGACATAGGTAAATTTAAAAATTGAATCACCCCACGTAAATAATTTCCTAAAGGCACGTATTCACCAAAGGGAACCAATACTTGTTTGCGATAGGCCTGCTGATGCTCTCCGACGGAGATTAGTGCTGAATAGCTAACTTCCGATTCGGCGTTATAAACCGGTAAACCAAGCAGTAAATCAGTTTGACTTGAGACCGCTCGTCGATTCAGATCACTAAGAATATCTCTGACTTGATGCTGATAAGCCGGAATCGCACCTTCGGGCCAAACAATTAAATCTGCCCCCCAGTGCTTTTCACTTTGCTGATAAAGAACATCAATTATTTTAGAAAAGTACTGACGGTCCCACTTTTGTTCTTGAGGTATATTGGGCTGGACTAAGGCCACTTTTAGGTTCTTTCTATCAGCTTCAATTTTTTCAGGTTTAATCAATAAACTAAGCACTGGAAAACTAACAAAAATCGCCAGAATTAGTCCCCATGAAGATAGCTTAATGGGGCGGTCATTGGTTCCTCGAGATTGCTTGCTTAATACCCAATGACGCGTGATAAAAACTAACGTGCATGAGATCACTATTAAGAACCAACTAATTCCATAAACACCGAGCAACTTAGCAAGTATCGAGAGCGGTCCATCCATCTGGGAATAACCCGCTAATAACCAAGGAAAGCCGCTAAAAATAAAGGTTTGAATAAATTCGAATATCACCCAAACCAACGGTAAAATCAGTAGCAAACTGCTCGGGCTAAAATAAATCAGCAAAGATTTAATGACTCGACCTGAAAAGGCTTTTATCAGTGCTAAGGTTAGAACAAGCAAAAAGCTAATTGCTATTGCACCAATAACTGGGACATGTCCAAATTCATGAATGCTGACATAAACCCAACTCACACCGACTCCAAAAGCACCAATACACCAATAGAATATAATGGCGAAAAATGAACTTCGCATTGAGTGAGTCAATGCTCTCTCTTTTGACTTAACTTGTGTATGCTTTGCGGCAATTATCGCATCAGCCTCGGCTCTTGCAATAATTTCATTAATTAACAAAGCGAGCGAGAAAATAGTCGCAGGCCAAATATCAATGGGTGCAAAGCCCAACGGAAAGAGAGCTCCGAAAACTATCAAAATAATTCGCTCGAACCAAACCGAACGCTGACTAATAAAACTAAGAGTCGATAACATAGATATTTTTCTTGATGATAGGAGTTACTTAGACAATTTAAACACTCGAACTAGCTTAATTCTTCGCGTGTCAGCATTGATGATTTGAAATTTAAAATCGTTTACGATAATCGACTCATCCTTGGTTGGCACATGCCCAAAGGCATGCATTAGAATACCGCCAACAGTATCAAACTCGTCTTCCTCTAGGGTTGAGCCAAAAAATTCATTAAACTCCTCGACTTCAGTATGTGCTTTGACCACAAACTCGTTAGCTCCCATTGGTTGAATGGTGTCTTCTTCACCATCAATATCGAATTCGTCTTCTATATCGCCCACAATTTGCTCGAGTACATCTTCGATAGTGACCAGCCCCGCAACGCTGCCGTACTCATCAACCACAATCGCCATATGATTTCGGTTGGTTCTAAACTCTTGAAGTAACGTGTCCAAGCGTTTACTCTCAGGAATAATTGCCGCCGGTCTTAAAAAGTCTTTAATATCAAATTTGATGTTTTCTTGATGAGCATTCTTAGCGGTAAAATGAAGCAAGTCCTTAGCTAAGACTATCCCCTCAATATCGTCCCGGTTATCACCAATGACCGGAAAACGCGAATGGCCGGACTCTACGATACTACCAAGCATCTCGTCGAAATCCATCTCGTCGTTGACTACCACCATCTGGGGCCTTGCAACCATAATATCTCGCGCATGAAGCTCAGATATATGCATTACGCCTTCCATCATGGAAAGCAATTCAGGGTTTATCAGGGTATTTTGTTCAGCGCTTTTTAACACTTCAAGGAGTTCTTCGCGATCCTGAGGTGCCTCTTGAAAGAATTGAATTAATTTGGTGAACCAACTTTTTTTCTCGACATTTCCATTCTTACTACCAGTCAATGATGACTGGCTGGTCGAGGGAGGTTTATCGTCGCTCATGGACTGTATTATGCTCTATTAACCAATGACAGCAATAGTTTAGCAAAAGACCTGAGTGCTGGGGAAGAATATTGCTCACAAATAGTCGATTTAAGTGAATATTTCCTTAAATTCAAAACAAAATAGTTATCACACTGATTGGAAACTTATAAATAATGCAATTTATTCGTTCTCTAAGCGAGATAGATATGGTCGATAGTTTTGCCAAGCATCCAGCGAAGAGCGATATAAAGGTCTTCTGACTTGAGTATCACTGAGTGTTTTAACTTGTGATTTGGCATTGCTAAATTCTAAACAACGAGTTTGCCAAGGCAGGTCGCACGCTTGCAAAACACGCTTAAGTGTAGCTTCTTGCTCAAGAATAAGTTGTTTATAATTAAGCTCTATTATGCTGTCACCAAAATATCCCTTCCAAAACGTCATAACGTCAAGGTATAACTTTCGATAATCAATAAACTCCTGCAAGTCACAAAAATAAGGCTCATTAGCAGAAAAATAATTCCTAAGAACAGACAAAGCCACCGCTTGAGGAGTGCGAGTAAGATGAATGATAATCGCTTGCGGGAGCGCCTTTTTTATAACACCTATCGTTTGAAAATTAGCTGGCAGTTTATTAATTACAAAAGTTTTGTCCGCGCACTTTTGTCTCAAATGTTCAAGATAACGATCACCGAGTAATTGCCATTGTTGAGGTGTGATTTTGTCTAGTCCACCGGGAAACGATTGATTAGTTATTTTGGATATGCCGGAAGCGATAACAGAGGCGATCGCATTTGATTCGCCAATCGTTCCTACTTCTGAATGTTGGTTGAGCATTTGCTCTAACAGAGTAGAACCTGTACGCGGCAAACCAACAATAAAAATGGGTGTGATTTGCTGGCGCTTTACAACGTCAGTCTGATTAGTGCCGCTCTCATTAATTGACTCAAATGAAGTTTTCAGCTGTTTAAAAAAAGGTTTCATTTGGCTAACACGAAAAGAACAATTATCTAGTTGCAATTTGTTAGCATTACTCCAACTTTGGAACGCTTTATCAAATAGACCTAAATCATCATAAACCTTTCCCAAGGCATAATTAATTTGAATTTGTTGAAGCGTTTTGTTTTCCCTAGTTACTCTTTGTTGTAACTGTTCCATTAGCTGAATAAGTTGGTTAGATGCATCAAACTCAATCAAGTTGGATAGCGCAAGAAAAGCTCCGCAGTGATGCGGCTCGAGCTGGATAACTTTTCTTAATAGTGGCTCTACTTTTTCTAGTTCGCCTTTGGATTGTAAAAATCCCGCATAACTAAATAATCCGGCGGTCCACTCAGGATATAGCTGTTCTAATTTAGCATAACTCTGAGATGCTTCTTGAGTTAACTCTTGTTCGGCTTGAATTTGAGCTAATTGAAGCAATACTTCTTTACTTTCCCCGGCTAACATCAAGTGCTGCTTAAGAAAAGTCATCGCCTGTTGATAAGCTCCGCCTTTAATCGCTAACTGAGACAGTAGGTAAACAGGCCGTGGCTCTCTGGGATTGGCCTTCAACGCTTCCCACAAAAGTAACTCGGCTTGTTGCAGTTGATTAGCCTTGATTAATTGAACCGCTTTTTCTAGGTTGATAATAATGAGTCCGGCAAACAGTTTATCTAATCTGGCTAAGTATAAAGTGTTATATTTTTAGATGCTAGCAATCCGTTACAGTCGCAACAAGAACTCTTATTGGCTGCACATTTCACAAAATACGGTTGAATTTGCTGCTCAAAGTAGACACAATGAGTTGTGACGCTCTAACTATATTATATTGAATGCCTAATGGACTAGCACATGCAATTCTTTAGTGAACAAACCAGCCACTATACTTTTCCTATTTCTAATTTTCAGAAAATACTATTTTGTTGTTGTCTAACCTGTCTGTTTCTATTTCTGTCTCTAAATTCGAATGCAAAGATTCATAAATGGGTTGATGAAAATGGTAAAATCCACTACGGAGACAAACCACCTAAACAGATTAATGCTCTTAAAGAGAACCCTTCAAAATCAAATTCTGATTCCTCCGCGTACTCTCAACTCAGGCCCGTGAGTGGAGGGGCACAAAATAGTATTGTGTTAAGAATCAGAAATTATTTTTTGCGTGGAGAATTCAATCGTGCTGAAAAAATCCTAGTTGAGCTACAAACACGGAGTGAAGCTAATATAGCCAATGAACTCGAGCTATTTAGTAGCTTGAAGGCATTCGAACTCAATAATGAACAATACTTAGCTCAATTCGACCAATGGATTGAACAATCTCCAAAAAGTTTCTTTGCTCACCTCGCAAAAGCCCGCTTTCTATTTCAACTTGGTTGGAGCTCTAGGGGCGGAAAATGGCGTCAAAAGACGTCTCAATCACAATTTAGCGCTATGGAAAGCTATTTTGCAAAGGCCAAAGCCAGCTTGAAGACTTCCAAGTCATTAGCCCCTGATTCGACATTGCCCTATTCCATGCACATTAGTATGGCCACGGCTATTGGAGATGCTAGCGCGACTAAACGATACTTATCGTCCGGCCTCAGATTAAAGCCTAGTTCTTATGAACTTAGAAAGGTTTATATTCACTCGATTAAGCCTCGCTGGGGAGGCTCATTAGAGCAAATGAGAGTTTTCGCGGACAACGCCCAATACTACTCAGGGCAAAACCCCATTCTAAAACAGCTTTTAGGAGAAGCTTTAGCAGAGTCAGGTGTAATTGCTCACTCAAAACAGCAATATAAAAAAGCGGATAAGTTGTTTAACAAAGCATTGCTTCACGGAGACGACCCCGAAGTCTATTTCAAGCGAGCCAAAACTAGATATCGTTTAAACCTGTTTTCAAAGGCCATCACCGACCTAAACACTGCCATTAAATTAAGTCCTGATGTCGCCGAGTATTACAAGTGGCGTTATTACAACTACGTCCAAATAAAGAAATTCGATAAAGCTTTACATGATATCAAGAGAGCTTCACTACTAACTCCAAACGATCAGGCTATCAACGACATACTAGCCAAAACATTAAGCTTAGCTAATGCACCGGGAACCAAGCAAAAAAGCCTCTCCATATTGGATTCTAGACTTTTCGAATTTGACGCTCAGATCAAAGCTCAGCCTAATAATGCCTACCATTACTTCAGAAAAGGTCACTTCTTACTTTCCAGTAACTTGTTTCCCCAGTCTGAAAATCCTTTACGACAAGCCATCAAAATAGACCCCAGACAGTTTGACTACTATCGAGCGCTTGATTTGGCACTTTTTAAACAAGGAAAATTAGACGAGATCATTATTTTATGGGAACAGTATCTGGCGATTAAGCCAAACGATGGTAGAGCCTACTTAGAACGTGCTGGTACCTTTTATCATATGCAAAACTACAAATTAGCCAAAATAGATGCCAAAAAAGCCCTGGATATGGGTATAAAAGAAGCCGAACCATTCTATAAGAAATTAAAGGCGCACTAGCTTAGCGGAAAATTCTATTTAGAAAGCTCATCATTGGAAGAAAACCTCAACACGAATAGGATTTTTCGCCGGTGATTTATTGCTTTAACCCCTATAAATATAACACTTTGACTTGCTTATAGCGGACGATGGACTAATCTTAACTATAGAACAGCGAATTTAAGAGTCCTTAGAGTAGGCTTTGACCTAATATCAAAGGGTTAGGGTAGTCTTTATTAATAGATCAGCGTCTAAAAGTTATTATACTAACGAACTCAAAGCGATACTTTTGCTTTGTTTGTTTTATCTGACACAATTCGCCTACGCAAAACCAAATGAAATGGCTTCCCAGGCCCCTCAAATTCCTCTCAAAGAATCATCACAGCATACTAGTCAAAGTGATACAGTAGAGCTAACTACACGAGACACAAGTCACCAACAATCCAGCCAGCTAAACCGTTTAGAGTTAACCTCACAAGAAATAGAGTGGATTAAGAATAATCCTGTTGTCTATTATAGTGATGATGTTTCTTGGCAGCCGTTCGTTTATCTAAATCACAACCAAAAACTTGAAGGTATTTCCCCGGAATTTCTATCGCATATAGAAGATTTTTCCGGTATAAATTTTCAATTTGTCTATTCAGAAACTTTTAGCGACGTGATTTCGCAGATTAAGAGCAAAGAGATTTTACTAGCGCTGGCGACTATACAGACTCCAGAGCGAGAGTCATTTGCAGATTTCAGTGTTCCCTACTTTAGTTCAAAAATGGCCATTGTAACCCGCGACAATTTCTCCTACATTCAGCAAATAGATGAGCTCTATGGCAAAACCGTTGCAGCACCTAAGAATTACTATTCTGTAGATTTTCTAACGTCAAATCACCCACAAATTAATTTGCTTTTAGTTGATGATGTCGATGCCGCATTTAAAGCTGTCTACCGAGGCGATGCTGAAGCTTTTCTAGGTACAATGGCGGTCTCTATCTATCGACTTCAACACTCTCAATACAAATCGCTAAAAGTCTCTGGCTCTGTCGATGTTTTATCCGAAGTTAGATTTATGATCGCTAAGGGAAACCCTGAACTAGTTTCTATTATTAACAAGTCTATCGCTCAAATATCAACTAAAGATAAACAGACTATTATGAACAATTGGTTCGGTGTTGACATAGAGCGCGGTATTGATCCTTCTGTAATTTGGCAAATTTTATTAATTGCCGGAGTGATACTTGTTTTGGCGGTTCTTTGGATAACACAGTTGACTCGAGAGATTAATCTACGAAAATCTGCTGAGGTGAATTTAATCGTTGCTAGAAAGGAAGCTGATAGAGCCAATGCTGCTAAATCAGAGTTCTTGGCCAATATGAGTCATGAAATCAGAACGCCAATGAATGCAGTCTTTGGTTTCTCCGAGTTATTAGCGGATACTCAACTTGATACTGAACAGAGACAGTACTTAGAGGCGATACAAGTTGGCAGCAACGGACTATTACACATCATCAATGACGTGTTGGAACTATCTAAAATTGAATCTGGAAAAGTCACGATTGATTATTCCCCGACCAACATTGAGAAACTAGTTTCTGAGATAGAAAAACTATTCTTGGCTCCAATGCAAGAGAAGAAATTAAACTTTAGCGTCGCTATCGATTCAAACTGCCCTGCGAACGTGATGATCGATAAAAATAGGCTAAGGCAAATTTTGATCAACCTAGTGGGTAATGCTCACAAGTTTACGAAAGAAGGTTTTGTTAAATTACAGGTACTCGCTGAAAAGGAGAAGCAAGGGAATAGTTTTTCTTTGCAATTTGAAGTAAGCGATTCAGGAATTGGGGTAGCATTGGATCAGCAACAGGATATCTTTGATCACTTTGTGCAGAATACTCTTTCAATAGAAAAAGAAACCGGTGGAACCGGCTTAGGTCTATCAATCAGCAAAAAGCTAGCCGAAAAAATGAATGGCGAGTTAAATGTTACTAGTCAATTAGGATTTGGTAGCTGCTTTAGCTTAACTCTAAAGAATGTCCAAGTTACCGAAAGTCATGAATCTTCACCCAAACAAACAAAAAAGATTGAACTTCCTGCAGCAACAATCCTCATCGTTGATGACATCGAAACCAATCGACTGATTCTAAGAAAGTTTCTTGCTGATTACGATTTCACTATATTTCTCGCTGAAGATGGCCGTCAAGCCGTTGAGTTAGCCCGTAAACATCGGCCAGAAGTTATATTGATGGACATTAGAATGCCTAGGTTAGATGGTTATCAGGCAGCCACAGAAATACGCAATGAAATAGACTGCAAAATCATAGCAGTTACCGCCTCGGCATTAGAGGACAGAGAATCCAAAATTAAGCGTGATATATTTGATGGTTTTTTGCGGAAACCTATTCTTCGAGAAAATTTAATCCAAATGTTGCGATCTGTTTTATAAATTCGTCTACTAATGCTGATACAATAGCAAACTCAACGACGTTTTAATTGGATTTAGCAAGTTGCAAGACTCCCCATCAAACAATTATCAAGCTGTCAGCGTTTACTCTGCGAGTGAGGAGTTAGCCAATTCACTTAGTCATCTACTAGGTATCATTTTGGGAATAGTTGGGCTTGTGCTAATGCTCAACATATCGGGAAATGACACTATTAAGCAAGTGAGCGCTGGCATTTATGGAAGTAGCATAATCCTTCTTTTTCTAACCTCGACCGTATACCACAGCGTTAAAACGCCTTCCGCGCGGGCACTAATGAAAACTCTGGACCATTGTGCTATCTATCTCTTGATTGCAGGAACTTACACTCCCTTCATGTTAATTAGTCTAAGCGAGAGCGGCGGAACCTTTTATCTGATAGCAATTTGGGCCATTGCGCTTTTTGGAATACTTTTTAAACTCGTTTTCGGTCATCAATATCCAAAAATTAGCTTAACTTCCTACTTAGCAATGGGATGGTTTGTGGTCGTTGCCGGAAGCGAAATGTTAGAAAATGTCCCTGACGACGGATTATTCTTATTAGCCGCCGGCGGAGCCGCCTACACTGTAGGTGCTATTTTTTACGCTTGGAAGAATCTATTCTTTAATCACGCCATTTGGCACCTATTTGTGCTCGCAGGAGCTTGTTTTCACTTTTTTTCTATCTATTGGCATGTACTTCCAAGCGCCAGTTTAAATTAATTTGATGTAATCTAGTCCTGTTAATTGCTCAAAGATTGTTAAGTTTTGTACAACAACAGACTCAATTAATCTCCTACTTCTTTTTGAGCATCATAAAAAGCTCATCCTTCAAATGCAGTCTGACTTTCTTCCTAGACTCTAAATAGTCGTGACTGGAGTTCTCCGCTCCCGTTTCAATTCGATGTACTTCATGATCAACCTCATGATACTCCTGAAACAACTTGGAAAAATGAGCATCACTCATTTTTAACTCATGAATTTTATCTCTGTACTCAGGTAGTTCGTGAATCAGATCGTGTTTTTCTAGTGACATAAGTATTTCCTGTATATTGATAAGCTAGTTTTAATGATTTAAGTTTTCCCGTTGAGTCGCACATTCAGTACATAAGTCGGTAAAGTTAATAAGTTTCAACCTTTCATGATTTATGTTCTCACCACAGTTTTGACATTCGAAATAAACCCCTTCATCGATTCGTTGCAAAGCGCGTTTGATATGCGAAATTTCTTCGAGCGAAGCGTTACCCAAAGCCTCTAAGACTTCTTCATTTTCTCTCTCAACGGCTTGTTCTGACCAATCAGAAGATAACGGTTCATTCTTGTGACTCACGTCATCATTAATCGCTGTAACTCTTGCTTCTAGGATTTTTTTTCTATCAATTAAGTTTTGTTTAATATCACTAAGCTCTGTCATCTTTCATTTTCCTTATGCTGGTTTGTTTTTAATTCAGCAACTTGAGAATAGCAGCAAAAACAACAATCGAATTGACCTGAGTCAATCTTAGTAATTATGACTTAGTCGCTTGTCAGAAACATGGGGATAGCCTGATATAGGCATAGAATGATCTATATCAATAAAACGTTTCGAGAGCTGAGCTATTCTGAAAACATGGGTTATTCGGTACTCTAAATACCCATAAGAGAAAGTACCAACCACTTCTGGTGAGGAGAGAGTCATGTCTGCGATACAATGGTCTGAAGATTATAGCGTTGGTATTTCTAGTATAGACGAACAACATAAAACGCTAATCAACTATATTAACGATTTGAATACGGCAATGGCTGTTGGCGAAGCGAATATATTCATTGGTGATATCCTTCTCGGGCTAGGGCAATATACGAAAAAACACTTTCAGTATGAAGAAGAGTTGTTTGCAAAATATGGCTATCCTAGCTCTGATTCACATATTAAGGAACATCAGGCATTGTTAGAACAAGTTAGCTCGCTAAAACTTCGCTTTGAATCGGATCTTTCCGGTTCCCTAAGTTTAGAAATAATGCAATTTCTTAAGAATTGGTTAATTAATCATATACAAAAATCTGACAAAAAATACTCTCAGTTTCTCATAGAGAAAGGCGCTAAGTAACCTAGTAGACTTTCAATCAATTTTTGAATTCTTTGAATTTAAAAACTTTTCAAAATTTGAGCGACTGAACTCTCAACTCGACTTAGGTAGCCTCCACCAAATAAGTTAGCGTGGTTCAGTAGATGGTAAAGATTATAGATTTTCTTTCGTGTTTCTAATCCATTTTGCGGGGGACGCTGCTGATAGTAAACTGAATAAAACTCTTCAGATGGTGAACCGAACATTTCTAGCATCGCTATATCAACTTCACTGTCGGCAAAATAGCAGGCAGGATCGTAGACTACAGGGTTCCCATGCCTATCGAATGCGTAGTTTCCTTGCCACAAATCTCCATGTACTAGACTTGGCTGAGGAGCGTGACTATTTAAGATAAAACGACACTGCTTCATCAACGTTTCTGAGTTTTCTTTTACTTTGTTGTCGATAGAACTCTTCAAGTTTCCTTGGAAAAGAAGTTCGAATTGAGGCCGTAATCGATACTCGACAAAGTATTGTCCCCAGTCGCTCAACCAACTATTGTATTGCGGATTGCCGCCAATATAATTATTTGATTCAAATCCAAATTCTTGCGCTGTTATTTGGTGTAAGCTAACTAAGCTTTCTGCGAAACAACTATCCTTACCAGATTGACTTAAATCTAAATACTCTAAAACCAAAAAGCTCTGTCGCTGATAAACTTCGGTCGTAACAACCTGTGGCGTAATCAATTGATGGCATCGTGCTAGGTAACTCAAGCCAAGAACTTCTTGTTGAAAGTTATCTAAAAAAGCAGATGAATTTATTTTAACAAAAAATCGTTGATGCTTATTGCTCACAACATAGGCTTGGCTTATGTCACCGCCACTAACAACCTGTTGATGAGAGAGACTAAAATCGCTAATACCGGCGGCTTGAATTGACTTTTCTATGGCGGACCAAACGGACATTTTATTGGCTACTGTGCCGATTTAGGTGCTGACAGGAGAATAGGGATCAGCAATCCCTAGCTCAGCTAATATGGCCACTTCCAAGTTTTCCATGGCGTTCGCCTCTGCATCTTCGATATGATCAAATCCAAGTAAATGCAAAACACCATGAATGATTAAATGGGTATAGTGATCCTGATAGGACTTGTGCTGCTCCTTAGCCTCATTGACTAGTACACTCTCACAGACAACTAAATCTCCGAGATAATTAGGCAGCTGGTCAGTAGGTATCATTTCGGGTACTTCAAACGGAAAAGACAACACATTAGTCGGCTTGTCTTTTTGCCGATAGTCTAGGTTAAGTTGCTGACTTTCTTGTTCGGAGACTAACCGTATGGTCAATTCTGGCGCATTTACATTAATATCGGAATACTTTTGATTGGCATGTTTTAAAGCAACTTCAATCCAACGATGATGTGTTGCTTCATCAGGCTGCTTATTGGAGCCAATCATGTTCTGAATTTCAATAAAAACAGTCATACTTTTGGATTAAAATCGGTTAGTTTTCTTTAAGATCATTGGCATCGTAGGCTTCAACAATTCTTTGAACTACAGGATGTCTCACTACATCGGTCGAATGGAAAAAACTAAAGCTTATTCCATCAACATTATCAAGAATTTCGATGGCTTGCTTGAGTCCAGACATTTTGCCATTAGGCAAATCAATTTGAGTGACATCACCCGTTACCACCGCCTTCGAGTTAAAACCAATTCGCGTCAAGAACATTTTCATTTGTTCTTTGGTGGTGTTTTGGCTTTCATCAACAATGATAAATGATTCGTTCAGCGTTCGACCTCTCATATAAGCTAGAGGCGCCACTTCAATCACATTGCTTTCAACCAACTTAGCAACCCGCTCGAAGCCTAGCATTTCATACAGAGCATCATACAATGGACGTAAATAAGGATCGACTTTCTGATTTAAATCGCCTGGAAGGAAACCTAATTTTTCTCCTGCTTCAACAGCGGGACGAGTCAAAATAATTCGTCTCACTTCCTGCCTATCTAATGCGTCCACCGCTGCAGCTACTGCGAGATAGGTCTTGCCAGTTCCAGCTGGTCCCACTCCGAATGTAATATCATTCGATAAGATATTCTCTACGTATTTTTGTTGGTTTAATCCTCGCGGTCTTATTTGGCCACGCTTGGTATTAATAACCAAATGTTTAGTCTTTTGTTTTTGACTAGACTCCGTTAAAGCTTGACTGCCGGCTTGAATAATGACATTTAAAGTTTCAGCAGAAAGTGGGTTATCATGATCAATTTCATCATACAATTCAACAAGCATTTCTTCGACAATTTCTATCGCATCTTGCTCACCCATCACTTTAAATACGTTGGCGCGATTGGAAATCTCGACTCCCATTCGACGTTCTATCAAACGAAAGTTTTCGTCGATATGACCGGAGAGGTTAGCTAACTTTTGATTGTCAAACGGGTCGAGTACAAACTCTAAACTATTAGCAGGCATGCTTAATGACTTTCCTCGACTAACTCACTCTGCACAACCGTTCCGCGCATAGAGTTTGGTAGTGCTTCTGTAATTTTTACTTTCACAAATTGGCCAATCATTTCTCGTTGACCATCGAAATTAACCACACGATTATTTTCAGTCCTACCCGCAAGTTGCATAGGATCTTTCTTAGACGGACCTTCAACTAATATGTTTTGCACCGTTCCAAGCATTCTTCTTGCATGCGCATGGGACTGTTGGTTAAGTCGCTGTTGCAGTAGAGAGAGTCTCTGTTTTTTGACTTCCATCGGTGTCTCATCAACAATATCCGATGCTGGGGTTCCAGGCCTAGCGCTATAAATAAAGCTAAAACTCATATCGTAATCTATGTCAGCTATCAACTTCATTGTATCTTCAAAGTCTTTATCGGTTTCTCCAGGAAACCCTATGATAAAATCAGAGGACATACTCAAATCAGGCCTTATCTTCTTTAACTTTCTTATCTTCGACTTGTATTCTAGGACCATATGGCCACGCTTCATAGCCGCTAATATTCGATCAGAACCACTTTGAACGGGTAAATGAAGGTGACTGACCAGCTCTGGGACTTTGCCATAAACTTCAATTAATCTTTCAGAGAACTCGACCGGATGAGAGGTTGTAAAGCGAATCCGATCAATCCCCTCAATAGCTGCAACTAACTCTATCAAGTCAGCCAAGTCGGCTTCTCCACCATCATAAGTTTTACCTCGATAAGCGTTGACGTTTTGACCAAGTAGATTAACTTCTCGTACACCTTTTTCCGCAACCGCAACAATTTCGGCAATAACATCATCGAATGGGCGGCTGACCTCTTCTCCTCGAGTGTAAGGCACCACACAAAAAGTGCAGTACTTACTGCAACCTTCCATGATAGAGACAAAAGCACTAACACCTTCTACTTGTTGGGCAGGTAAATTATCAAATTTCTCAATTTCTGGGAATGAAGTGTCGATCACTGGTTTGGCGTCTTTTTTTACTTCATTGATCATGTTGGGTAATCGATGCAAAGTCTGAGGCCCAAACACCATATCAACGTAGGGCGCTCGGCTCCTAATCGCTTTACCTTCTTGACTTGCTACGCATCCACCGACAGCTATCATCAACTCTGGATTATCATTTTTAAATTTCTTCCACTCTCCCAGTTTAGAAAAAACCTTTTCCTGAGCTTTTTCTCTTATAGAACAAGTATTTAGAACAAGCAAATCCGCAGATTTTGGATCATCTGTAATCTCATATTCATGAGTTTGATTAAGCAAATCCGCCATACGAGATGAATCATAATCATTCATCTGGCAACCCCAGGTTTTAATAAAAAGCTTTTTGTTCATAAAAATGCCGGAAAATCGTTATAGGAGAAATTCTAAATTGGGCGCGGATTATAGCATCGCCTTGGCTTAGAGCGCTATGTTTCTAGGTATATTGGCATACGAGGTGATGCCGGATATCGCCGTTAATCTCCGATTTTGAAGGAAGACTCGATTTTTGACTGGAGAACAACTAGGCACATAGAATTATGGCCTAGCGAGTTGCCTTTAAACAATGAATTAATTGTTACCGAATTGGACGTAGTCTGGTTAACTCTTCATTAGTTGGATCTTCGCCAGACCCCGCATCATCTAAGCTCCACCCACGAAACTCCTTACGAGTCTTGGTTGCGGCTCGATCCATTACCTTATTGTTCAATTGGGCAAAACCATTCATTAGAATAGTGAGCTGTTGGTGCTCTCTATTGTCAGTGAACGGTACTTCATTAATCTGGTGGAGTAAATTCTCAAGCTCTTCTGTTACCCATCTTGCCATACGTCTACCCCTACTATTAACCCAACGATGTGAAAAAAACACTTCTGTTGTATAAGTTTAGTCGAGTATTTGATGAATTTCCGAGTTTCCAACTAATCCACACCAGTCTTTCGCCAAGCTAGTGCTGTCCCACTCGTTTAAGTGCCTCGTTAAGCAATAGGTCGTGCCTTGCAGCTATTTGCTTAACACTGCGTTGAATTTCTACTTGTGGTCGTACTAAGTTGCGAGAAACACCAATAGCCAACTGTCGACTGGTTTCTGTATCACTATGAAAAACTTTAACGGTAGGTAAAGTCAGTTTTAACTGACTGTTTTTCAAAAGATTAGCTATTGGATAAACGTACTGCACTCGGGCCACACTTCCTGCAGTTTCGCCGATAGTTTCGGCTAGCTGATGAGTATTTACAGTGGCAATGAAGGCAGCACAAGCTGAAAAACAAAAACCATTACTAAGCACTTTAATACTTCCTACGAATGGCTGTTCTGCCGGCTGGATTGGATCAAATTCTACGTTAACGATTTCACCTGCATCACTCCAGGAAATTTCATACTGCAACCAATCAGTCCACTCTAAGGGGAGCCACTGCAACCCCCAACTGAATTTGTTTTTACGCCTTTTTTCGGTGGTAGCAGCATGTAAATTCTGTAACTGTTCACTTATTTTAATTTCAGCTTTATAGCTCCAGTGGATAGGAGTGTGAGTGATATAGCTCAATAAATTCTTGAGGTTCTGAGACCGTCCGCCATCGTTATAGCGAAGATCAATAATTAGATTATCAACTCCCTCTTGTGAAAGCCGAGAAAATTGATTCTTCAAAAAAGCCTCAAATGTTGTCGGTTTCTCATAGAAATCGTTAAACCATAAGAGCGTCGTTTGCTGGTTTATCCGGCTATATCCATAAAACGAATCCACAGACTGGCTTTCTCCAAACAGTTTAGAGTCCTCTGCCTGTTGCTCTATGCCAACAGGTTCGCCTGCTTTCTCATTAGCCACTTCCTGAATCGCTGGCTGCGTATGGATAACCGGTGCAATGGCACTCACCATCTTATCGATAGTCCGCTGGTTCCATCGATACTTAATCGTATAGGACTTTCCGGCATAGCCCAGTGTCGCCATCAACCAAGGAAACTCTATTTGAATTTTGCGTCGTAGCCCTGTCTCGGTTTCCCAAGCAACTAATCGCGCCATCTTGTTCAGGATAAAATCAATGGGAATATCATTAACCGCCAGCACTTTGGCTCCGGTAGGGACATTAGGTGAATTGGACAAATCAGCTGCGACATAGAGCCCATCAGATTCATACAGAACAGCCAAGGGAAATAGCATTCTAGCCGATGAGGTCTTGTTTAAATGAGCGAGTTTAAGGTCATCCTTTGGTATTCCAACATGACTGTGTACATCTTTTAATTTGGCAACCAGCGGTGCGATTCTTAAGTAAAATTCGTTTCTAGTCATTGGGTAGTAGATTGATTGTTTTATTCGCTCAGCTGCCTGATTAAACTGCTGCTCGGAAAACACAGAGAAAGCTTCGGGGTGTATTTGGTTAACATTCAGGATTAACTGTTCAATATCTTGCTTGAGAAGTTCGGCTGCAATGACTTTATTACTTGCATTATTTGACGGCGAGTGTGGGCTATAATCTGCCTTTTCAACCAGAGGATTCGATACGCAAGCGCTTAACAATACAAGCAACGATATGATAGTTAGTACTCGCAACTTCAGCTGAAAATCATGCGTAATCAAAAATATTTTACCTTTATCAAGTTAATCTTGGATTGTAACTTGCCAATTTGTATTTACAAAGACTAATACGGCTAAAATCTCAATTACCTTTTCTATGCTATTAAGTGTAAAATACCGCCTCATTCGCTCTATCGGCTAGCTACCCACGTAAAATGTGGGACCCCCGTAATGAAAAAGCATTAACTTGCTGGACAGAAATTAACCAACATATGAGCTCAAACACATCTAAATCAGCACAAACTCTACAAGCAGCACTCCCAACTAAATGGGGCGAGTTTACACTCTACGCGCTGGAACCAACGTCTGATCATAAAGAACACGTTGGCTTGGGCATGGGAGATTTTTCTTCAGCTGAACCACTACTTGTCAGAGTGCACTCCGAATGTCTCACTGGCGACGCATTTGCCAGTTTACGCTGTGATTGCGGACCGCAGTTAGATGCTGCCCTTAAAAAAATTGCTGACCATGGTCGCGGGTTAGTAATTTACCTAAGACAAGAAGGTCGAGGCATTGGACTATTTAATAAAATAAAGGCCTATGCGCTGCAAGATCAGGGGCAAGATACTGTCGAGGCGAACATAAACTTAGGCTTCGATGCAGACTTAAGGACATTTGAAGCCGCAGCTGAGCTGTTATCCGCACTTGGGATCGATAAGATTAAATTGATGACCAACAATCCAAAGAAAGTAGAAGCGCTAAAAGAAGCGAAAATCGACGTTGTAGAAAGGGTTCCTCTGAAATACGGAAAAAACCCACACAACGAGCATTATTTATCAACCAAAACTGGCAAAATGGGTCACTTATTATAATAATCAACAAAAATTATAGGTTAACCACAAGGACATTTTTATGAGTCAAACTTTTAAAGTCGAACTTTCTTATAAGTCGAGTGCTAAATTATGGGGAAATGATAGCTTAATCAGCTACAACCAGACTGGTGCAACTATTCATTTAGCAAGTCAAGAAGACACTTTAAATGAACGGCTCAAAGTCCAAAAAGCTGCGCGAAAACTAGCACAAGCGGGGATCCCAAATTTTGAATTAGTCGGCAATTGGGATCTAGAGTCACAATGGCATTTTTGGCAAGGTATTTATTCACCGTTAAAAATGCCAACTCTCGAGTTTGCCGAACTGCCAGAAAAGGCAATGAAAGAATTAAACAGTCGAGTGTTAGCTATCGGTTGGACTCGAAAACTTATCAATGATACTCCCGAAGATCTTTCACCGGTGCAATTGGCGACTCAAGCTGGGGAGTTTCTAACTCAACTTTCTCCAGACCAAGTAAGCTACAACATTGTTAGTGGAGACGCTCTTAAGGAAGCTGGCTTAGTGGGTATCTTCAATGTGGGTCGTGGTAGTGAGAGAGAGCCTGCACTGTTGGAACTAGACTTCTGTCCAGAAGGCAGTGAAAAAGACTCGCCTGCAGTCGCCTTGGTCGGTAAAGGTATTACCTTTGATAGCGGGGGCTACAGTCTAAAATCCTCTGTTGGAATGCTGCATATGAAAAGCGACATGGGTGGCGCCGCGACAGTAGCCGGTGCGTTAGGCTTGGCGATAGCTAATGGCTTAAATAAACGAGTAAAACTGTATCTTTGCTGCGCGGAAAATTTAGTCAGTGGGCATGCCTATAAATTGGCCGATATACTGAAGTATAAAAATGGTGTCACCGTTGAAGTGGTCAATACTGATGCTGAAGGTCGCTTAGTACTAGCTGATGGCTTAATTCTAGCCGATGAAAGTAATGCGCCAGTTATTATTGACGCTGCCACCTTGACCGGTGCGGCCTGTGTTGCCGTAGGCGACCATTACAACGCGATGTTCAGTATGGATGATGGCTTAGTGAATACCTTTCAAGGTATCTCACAAAATGAGCACGACCCGCTATGGCGACTACCTCTAGAACCGTTCCACCAAGATAACTGCCCTTCTGATTACGCTACGACCGCAAATAGCAAACCTATTCCGGGTGGAGGCGTTGGCGGTGCTAGTAACGCAGCAGGCTTTCTTTCGCGCTTTGTCGATTACCAAAGCAAGCAGTGGATCCACTTTGATTTAGCCGCTTGTTATCGAGATTCTGGCAATAGTTATTTTTCTGCGGGGGCCACTGGTCGCGGCGTTAGAAGTATTGCTCGCTATCTTTGCGACTTGTAGGATTGTGCTTTGAGTAGCTTAAATTAAATGGCTGGCATTATTAAACGCTTATTTTCGAAAAAAAATAAGCGTGACATCTCCCCTTCAGTGTCAAGCAATAATACTTTGTTGCGAGACGCCGAAGCAACAGTATTAAAAAGAGACGCGCATACTGTTAGCCGTCAAAAAATCAGTAAGAACGCTTTGAAAGTGCTATACCGACTAAATGAAGCGGGTTACCAGGCTTACTTAGTCGGTGGTGGCGTCAGAGATATTTTACTAGGACTTCAACCAAAAGATTTTGACGTTGCCACAGATGCAACGCCTGAACAAATCCAAGCAGTCTTTAGAAATTGTCGATTAATCGGTCGCCGTTTTCGCTTAGCTCACATTCTGTTTGGCCGTGAGGTTATTGAAGTAGCCACTTTTAGAGCGGGACACGAAAGCAGTGAAGGTTCAGGTAAAAAGCAGAACAAACCAAAAAACGAGTTATCTAGAACCAGCGACCAAGGCATGTTGGTTAGAGACAATGTTTATGGTTCGATCGTAGAAGATGCTTTTCGCCGAGATTTCACTGTTAATGCTTTGTATTACACGGTTAAAGACTATTCTGTACTCGATTATACCGGTGGTTTAGACGACCTAGCTGAAAGAAAAATTCGACTGATTGGTGACCCAGAAGAACGTTACCGCGAAGACCCTGTGCGAATACTACGAGCAATTCGACTGGCATGTAAGCTCAATCTAAGTATCGAACCATCTACTGCAAAACCTATCAAACAGTTATCGGAATTACTAACCCATGTCTCATCGGCAAGACTTTGGGACGAGTGCAATAAAATGTTACTCGCAGGTCACGCTGAAGCGACTTGGGATCAGTTATTTAGAGAAGGAGTTTCTCAATACTTATTTCCACAGACAGTTCAAGCTCTCGCCGCAAAAGACGATCAAGCAAAAGCTTTTCAACAATTTGTCAGCGCCGCGCTCAAAAACACAGACAAACGGATTGCCAACCAACAACCAGTAACACCGGCTTTTTTGTTTGCGGTGATACTGTGGAAACCAGTTCAGGAACTTACTGAAAAGTTAATTGCTAAAGGCAAACCTCCCTATGAGGCAAGTCAAAAAGCGGCATCCCAAGTCATGGAAAAGCAGCGCATGATAACCGCGATACCAAAGCGTTTTTCACTGGTGGCAAAAGAAATTTGGGGGCTTCAGCATCGACTATCCAATCGCAGAAAGAAAAGTGTATACAGCCTAATAGCTCATGCTCGATTTAGAGCCGCCTATGATTTTCTTTATTTACGCGCAGGCAAAGATCCAGAACTCTCTGAACTTGCAAAATGGTGGACGGATTACCAAGATGCAGGACCAGAAGCACAGCAAAATATGCTGAATCTGGTGGATAATAAGCCTCGCAAAAAAAGAAAACGTAAACCCGCGAATAAGAAACGAACTACAACAAAAAAGCAGACTAAAAATGTACCTCCCAAAAAGCTGTAATTGAGCGAGTTAAATTACAATGACAACTTCTGCTTACATTGGCCTTGGGGCAAATTTAAATAATCCGAAACAACAAATAGAAGTGGCGTTCAAGGCGCTGGCGAATTTACCAAATACTCAACTACTGCTAAGGTCATCGCTTTATCAAAGCCCTCCTATGGGCCCACAAGACCAAGACGACTATATAAACGCAGTAGCTAAAATTGAGACGTCTCTCACACCGATCGATTTGCTGGACCAGCTTCAATCTGTGGAGAAGACTCAAGGCCGGGTTAGAAAAGCTGAACGCTGGGGACCTCGAACATTAGACTTGGATTTGCTACTATTTGGGGATCAAGCGATCGAATGTGAGCGGCTAACAATTCCTCACTATGGTCTAAGACAAAGAGCCTTTGTGCTACTTCCGCTTCAGGAAATAGCGCCAGAATTGAAATTGCCAGATGGTACGCCAATCAATTCAATTGTCGAAGAATTAACCGAACAAGGAATCACAAAATTGTGAGCGACAACGAGAATATTCCATTACCCAACGATGCAACTAAGCCCAGCAATAAGACTTTTATCGCAATTGAAGGTCCTATAGGAGTTGGAAAAACCACATTGGCGAAAAAGTTAGCACATTCCTTTAACGCCGAGTTACTTTTAGAAGGTGCGGCCGAAAACCCTTTTCTAGAAAAGTTTTACCAAGATCCCAAGTCTGGCGCTTTACCAGCGCAACTGTATTTTTTGTTCCAACGCACCCGCCAGCTACAAGAATTACGACAAGGTGATATGTTTTCACCAAATCATGTCGCAGATTTTTTAATGGATAAAGATCGGCTATTCGCAAGAGTGACGCTAGATAGCGACGAACTAAATTTGTATGAACAGGTTTATAATAATTTGACTATTGATGCGCCCATTCCAGACTTAGTCATATACCTTCAGGCGCCATCAGATGTACTTCTAAAACGCATAAGAAAGCGTGGACTAGCGATGGAAAATACCATTAATCAAGATTATCTAAACCAATTGTCTAGTGCGTATACTGATTTTTTTCATTATTATAATGCGTCACCACTTTTGATCGTGAATGCCTCAGGCATTGATTTGGTTAACAACCAACAAGACTATCAGCAACTATTAGAGCGTATAGAAACGACAAGCAGCGGGCGCCACTATTTTAATCCTACGATGGTAAGATAAATCATGAAAAGACAGACGCTTCACAGTATTCAGCAGTTAAAAGATACCAAGGAACCCATTGCGGTACTCACTGCCTATGACGCCAGTTTCGCTAAGCTAGTCTCGGAAGCTGGGATAGAAATAATTTTGGTCGGAGATTCTTTAGGCATGGTGATGCAAGGGTATCAGTCAACTGTTCCGGTCAGCATGGAGAATATGCAATATCACACTCAATGCGTTGCAAATGGCAACCGATCTTCTTTGATTGTTGCGGACTTGCCATACATGTCATACGCAACAGAACAAGAATCAATGTCTAATGCGGCGAAGCTGATGCAAGCTGGCGCCAATATGGTGAAACTGGAAGGTGGCGAATGGTTATGCCCCACGGTATCACTTTTAACTGAAAGAGGGATCCCGGTATGTGCGCACCTCGGTTTAACACCTCAATCTGTTGATGCGCTTGGTGGATTCAAAATCCAAGGCCGGGACGAAGAAAACGCCAATCAAATTTTACGTGATGCTTTAGCGATAGAAAAAGCAGGTGCTAAGCTGCTGGTTCTAGAATGTGTTCCCGCAATACTCGCAGAGAAAATCACTCGACAATTGCAAATTCCAACAATCGGTATTGGAGCTGGAAACAAGACTGATGGACAAGTATTAGTACTTCAGGATATGCTCGGTATGAACAATGATTTCAAACCGAAGTTTGTTAGAAATTTTTTCGCAGAGCCCGAAGTAAATTCTGTTCAACAAGCGCTTCAAGGTTATCTTGCTGCTGTAAAAGATAGAAGCTTTCCAGCCAAAGAGCATTGTTTCGAATAGTGCGGCTTATCAAGCCATTAATGATAAGAGAGTGGTAGATGAAAATATTTGATAGCCCATATGAAATTCAAGCAGAGTTAACTGCACTTAAACGCTCTGGAAAGAAAATCGGCTTAATTCCCACTATGGGAAACCTTCACCGTGGGCACCTCTCACTATTTCAATTAGCACAAAAGAACTGCGATATTCTAGTTGGTAGCATTTTCGTGAACCCAATGCAATTTGGGGCAAACGAAGATCTTGACCAATACCCAAGAACTCTTCAACAAGATATTAACAAGCTAACCGAAATCGGTGTTGATTACTTGTTTACTCCGACCAACGAAACCATTTATCCAATTGGAACCAAGGTCAACACCAGTGTTGAAGTAAATCGACTTACCAAACGACTATGTGGCGAAAGTCGACCAGAGCATTTCAGAGGTGTAGCGACAGTAGTCACTATTCTATTTAATATTCTTCAGCCCGATTTAGTTATTTTCGGCAAAAAGGATTACCAACAGTACCTAATTCTGAGTGCTATGGTGAAGGACTTATTCCTTCCAATCGAAATCATTGGCGGTGAGATTGTCAGAGAAGATAACGGTTTAGCCATGAGCTCTCGCAACAAGTTTCTAACCAACGAACAAAAGAACCAAGCCAGTTTTTTACAAGCAACGCTTCTCGCGATAGCCGAGAAAATAAAACTCGGCCAAAGAGACTATTCGACACTCAAACAACTCGCAATTGAGCAGCTAGAACAGAACGACTTCAAAGTTGATTATTTTGAGATTTGCAACAAAATAACTTTAGAAGACGCTAGTCCGAATGATTCGGAGCTTTTGATTGCTGCAGCCGCTTGGATGGGACAACCAAGATTATTAGACAATATCGAAGTATCCATTTAGCAATAAGAAAAGCATTCTTGATATTCGCCATCTTGTTTTTGTTTAAGTTGGTCTAATTTATCTAGATATAGTTAGTTTAAAAAATAAAATCTACACCAAAAAATATCAACCAAAAGACTGGAGGTCTTACGATGAATTTTGTCCGATTATTTTTACTCTCAATCACACTATTATTTGCAGGTTGCGCATCAAACCCGATGCAAGTTGTTAGTAATCAAACTTTACCTCAAGCCACCGATGACAAAGCCCAAGTCGTATTTATACGCTCTTCATTCCTTGGTAACGCCATCAATGCTTCTTTATACGATGTTACCAATGGAGACCCGATATTTATAGGGATCATTGCCAACGGAACTAAAATTGCCTACCCAACTAAAACTGGTAAACATCGGTTCATGGTAGTGTCTGAAGCCGCTGACTTTTTAGAAGCTGAGGTCGTTCCAGGAAAATCCTATTACAGTATTATTACTCCGCGAATGGGTTTCTGGAAAGCTCGATTTTCTATGTGGCCGGTCAAGAATGATGGCACCACGAAATATAATACCGCGTCAAAAGAGTTTCAGAAAATGTTGATTAACACAAAGTTAGTTGAGAATTCTGAAAAGTCGAATGCTTGGTTTAAGAAACACCAGCAGGATATTAAGTCAAAATATCAAGAGTACTTGCCGGTTTGGCAACAAAAATCGCCCGAAGATTTATCACAAAGAACACTCGTCGAATCTGATGGCAGATAAGTTTTGAATTAATTTAAGATTGTTACCGAGGTCTAAGGGTTATGTTTGATAGGGTTTCATTAGTTAAAATCATGACGGTTGTCGCTTTGATGCCGCTGCTAGCCAGCTGCTATTTCCTGAAATCGACTGGCGCTCCAATACCCTATCAAGCATTTCTCGATGAACAAAAACAAAATGACCACCTCATGGTTTTTCTTCCAGGTCTTGGTGACGAACCTAGTGCATTTTCTCAGGCAGGTTTCTTTGGCTCTGATATTTTTGCTCAGGTACCTTTTGACTATTTATTGGTTGATTCTCATTTAGGCTATTATACTAGCCGAGCTATTTCGGAGCGAATGAAACAAGATATCTTAGATCCCATGTCTAAGCGTTATAAAAAAATAACCTTAGTGGGCACCTCATTGGGTGGTTTTGGTGCGCTATTGTTAGCCGAAGATTATCCCGAAATAATTTATCAGGCAATACTAATTGCTCCCTACATGGGTAACCCAGAAGCAATTGATGTGGTTAAGAAAGCAGGTGGTTTAGAGCGATGGTATCAACAAGGTGCAGAGTTTTCTTCTGAAATGGATGACCTTGAACAGACTCTTATGGCTTGGCGACGAGCCTACCGACTAATCTATGAACATAATTCTAAAATCATCCTCACTTATGGGGAACAAGATGGATTTGCATTGTCTGGAGAGGTATTAGCCAAAAACCTACCTTCAGATCGGGTCGTTACATTAAAAGGCGGTCATAAGTGGGTAGTATGGAAACAGCTTTGGAAGAAAATTATTCAGCAAGAATTAGCGAGTATATAAAGGCCTTCGCTAAATAACTAAAGTAAGGAAACTAAAAATCTAATGAACACTTATTCTAAGATACTTACCCTATTTAATTTTTTCATTATCCTTATTTTACTGCCATCGACAACTAGCGCCAGCGAGCTCAATTCTAAAATTGGTCTAATTTGGGGAACGGGAGATGCCAGCACAAACCTGACTGAAGATAAACCTGATATCGCCATACAAGGTGGGATTTTATATCAATACAAAATCGCTGAACAAAGCTCAATCTTTAGCAGTTACACTCAAGGGTCTGCTGATTATTGTTATCTTACTTGTTTTTCCCAAGAACAAAGAGACATCGACTGGTCCAGTTTGCAGGTTAATTTTAAAAGACAATTTTCTATGACTAAACGATGGTCGCCGTTTGTACGTGCAGGAATTAATCACTACACAGCAGAACTAACTGGATACTACTCTGGCGATCCCATTCAACGTAACGATATTAAAGAATCAGGATTAAGCTATATAGTTGCAGCCGGTTTAGAATTTGAGGCGGCGAATGGCTTCTTCATTGGGTTTGAAGCTCAACATATGCCGATGGATTTTGTTGAAACGAACACTTACAGTCTTTTCTTGGGTTTTTCCTTGTAATACATCGCAACCAATTAATCAAAATGGCTTGTATAATGGCAGTTGCAAGTGCTCGTAACTGGTAAAGCATTAAAACTAATTTAGAGTTTCACAAAATTACCTTTTAGAGCAACACCCGCCACCCAAGAACCTGCACCACATTGAAATTGAGTATTGTCTTTGACTGGGTTGTTTTTATAGTTGCTTTGGATATTAATCACGGCATTCGCACCAAGCTTCTTAGCTTTTTGATGAAACGCTTTGATTGCTGAGAGAAATGCCCATTGGCAAGCTTCAAGATCAGACTTATTAAACGCGTTAGTTTTTTTATTAGTCTTAATCTCACCAAATTCTGATTTTACTTTAGGATGCTCGGTGTCACCAAAATAGAATTTCACAGTACCATCGATAATACCTTCTGCAATCCCTCTTTCGACAGCCGCTTTAACCGGAAACATTAATTTGTCATCTCTTGCACTAGCGTTAAACGCGAATACAAACAAAAGAATCGTTAAGCTTGTTTTTAAAACCATCATTTCATCCCTCTTTTATCTAGTTTGTCTTTTTAAAAATAAGTGACGTATTAATTCCGCCGAATGCAAAATTATTACTCATCACGTAATTACAATCCATTTCTCGATCAAGTTCTGTGATGTAGTCTAACTCTCCACAATCAATATCAATATTTTCTAAGTTAATTGTTGGCGCAAACCAGCCAGAGTTCATCATTTCAATGGCTAACCAAGCTTCGATAGCACCGCACGCTCCCAAGGTGTGTCCAAAGTAACTCTTTAGAGAGCTTATTGGAACTTTTCTATCAAACACACTTCTTGTCGCTTGAGTTTCTGCCACATCGCCTCTGTCTGTTGCCGTTCCATGCGCGTTGACATAGCCAATTTGTTCTGGACTTAACTTTGCGTCTTTCAATGCTAAACTCATCGCCACCGCCATGGTATCTTTCTTTGGTTGAGTCACATGTGCGCCATCCGAATTAGAACCAAAACCAACCACTTCGGCTAAAATTGTTGCTCCACGTTTTTTGGCTGAATTGTACTCTTCAAGAATAAGGGTTCCTGCACCTTCACCGATGACCAATCCGTCTCGCCCCTGATCAAAAGGCCGAGGAGTCAACTCAGGCTGTTGATTACGGGTAGAGGTTGCAAATAAAGTATCGAACACAGCAGCTTGAGTAATACTAATTTCTTCTGCACCACCAGCAATCATAATATCTTGCTGGCCATACTTTATCGCCTCATAGGCATAACCAATCCCCTGACTTCCCGATGTGCACGCACTGCTGGTGGTAATCACACGGCCTTTACAACCAAAAAACACTCCCATATTCACCGGTGCGGTATGTCCCATCATTTTTATGTAAGAAGAGGAATTAAAACCTTTCATAGAGCCAGTTTGCAATAGGCGGCTAAAATCGTTGATCGGCAGAATACTCCCTGACGATGAGCCATATGCTATTCCGGTAGTCCCATCAGTGATCAACTCACTATCAGTCAGTCCCGCTTTTTCAATCGCTTGTTGGGTGGCGCAAGTCGACAACAAAGATACTCGCCCCATACTGCGAGTTTGTTTTCTCGAAAACTTTGGGAATTCGTAGTCATCGATTGGTGCTCCCAAACAAGTTCGAAGATCATCGCTATATTCCCACTCAGACATATATCGAACGGCATTGTTCCCTTTCTGTAAAGCAGAATGAACTGATGGCCAGTCACTTCCAAAAGCTGTTACCCCGCTCATTCCTGTCACAACAACACGACGCATCTAGGCCATACCTCCATTAACAGAAATTACCTGCCGAGTTAAATATCCAGCACTATCGGAGAACAAATAATTCACTAGGCTAGAAACCTCTTCTACTTTCCCCATTCTTTTTGCGGGAATCATTTTCAACGCTTCATTAGCCAATTCCTCTCCGACCATATCTGTATCGATCAGACCCGGAGCAACACAGTTAACAGTAATCTTTCTTTTGGCTAACTCTACTGCCAAGGCTTTAGCAGCGCCAATTAATCCGGCTTTAGACGCGCTATAGTTTACTTGGCCACGATTACCCACAACTCCAGATACCGATGACATAGCAACTATTCGACCACCCTTTTTAGCTCTTATCATGGGCATAATTAACGGATGCACCACGTTATAGAATCCATCAAGATTGGTATGAATAACATCGTCCCAATCCTCTTCAGTTATAGAGGGAAAGGCGTTATCTCGTGTAATCCCAGCGTTGCATACCACCCCATAAAAGGCGCCGTTTGCTTCGATATTTTGTTCTATTGCTTGTTTGGTTTGGCTACGATCAGCAATATCAAATTGCAATAAGCTCGCTGAACCGCCATTGCTAACAATGCTACTAATCACTTGATTTGCCGAATCAACGCCACTTCGGCAATGGACCACGACCTCAAAGCCTGCCTCAGCTAGCTCGATAGCTATTTGTTTGCCAATACCACGGCTAGAGCCGGTAACAAGAACTCGTTTATTCATATTTACTTCTCGACTATGTCTTGCAAATTATTCGTTTCAAACACATTGAGCTTCGCGCGAACGCACTCTAATAATGCATCGTCGCTTTGTTGGTCGGCACTATTTTCCAAAGCTGACCTATTTTCCATTATTCGACAATCAAAGCTAGCCAACCCAGAATCATCTTTATACAGCTGTCTTACTTCAATTCTATAAACTTGGTCTCGCTTGAAAACCGTCTGGTTAATATTGTATTTCCTGGTACCTAACAAGAATCCGAGTTTTATCTCTCTACCCTGCTGCTTGGCGTAAATTCCCGCGAGAGCAGCGATCGCTTGAGACATATATTCCACTCCAACCCAAGCAGGAACTCCCTGTTTGTTCTCTTGATAAAACTTGCAGTTTTCTTCAATTTTCATTTCTGCGACCAAGTGCTGTTCTGAAAACTCTAGAATTTGGTCAATTAGCACCATTGGTCCAGAGTGCGGAATCAAAGCTTCTACAGGGTAATCTTTAAAATTAAATGTTGCTTCCGACATTTAGCTTGCCTTCAATTGTCTGCAATTTAGCACTTGATCACCCAAAAACTTACCTAATGCCCACTATGACACTGACATTATTACCACCAAAGGCGAACGAGTTACTCATAGCCGTGGTGATGGGCCGTTCAAAATAAATGTTGCTAATTAGGTCTATTTTACTTAATTCGGGATCCAATTTGCCATCAAAAAGGTGAATTGGCGCTATTTTATTGCTGGCATGTTTAAGGATCAAGCAACATAACGCCACTTCTGTTGCCCCTGCAGCACCTAAAGTATGCCCTGTCATAGGCTTTGTTGAACTACATTTGAGCTGTTCACCGAAAATCGAATGAACTGCTTTAGCTTCCATTGAATCATTTAATTTAGTGCCAGTTCCGTGTAGATTCAAATAATCAATTTGTGTTGGCAATAAGCCGGCATCATCCATCGCCGCTTGCATGCAAGCCATTGCGCCCTCGCCATTGGGCTCAGGAGCCGACATATGATGCGCATCACTAGACTCTCCAACCCCTAGAAGCTGAATGCTAGGCTGATTATCAATCGACTCTTCAGAGGATTCGCCAACCCGCTTTTTAGTCAACAAAAAGACTGCGGCAGCTTCTCCGATATTTATTCCACTCCGATTTACACTAAATGGGTTAGTGGGTTGTTCGGAAATTGCTTCTAAGGAATCAAATCCCCCGAGCGTCAGGTCACATAACGAGTCTGCTCCACCTACTACCACGGCATCGCAGATATTGGAATCTAACAAGCGAGCCGCTGCAGAAAACACTTTTCCGCTTGATGAACACGCGGTAGATATCGCATAGCTAGGCCCAGTTACATCAAGCCATCCGGATACAAATTCAGCTAAAGCACCAATTTCTTGCATCTTGTAACTAAACTCACTTGGCAATTCACCGGATTGGCTTTTTTCTTTCAGTGCAACTTCTGCCTCTTTAATTCCAGACGTGCTCGTACCCATAACAACGCCGACTCGACTCTTACCGAATTGCTGTTTGGCGGTATGAATATCTTCGTCTATTTGTTGTAAAGCCGCAGCCACTAGTTGGTTGTTACGACAGTTAAACTGAGAAAACTTTTCTGGGATTTCAGGCAACTCAGCTTCGACGACTCCACAATGATATTGCTTATCAAGTATTGAGGTATTAAAAGGTTTCATTCCAACCGAGCGTCCTTCTTCAAGACTTTCTAGAACTTGCCGCTGATTACTCCCGAGTGCATTAATTATTCCAAATGACTTTATTTCAATATTAGATTTATTAATTGTTTTCATGGTGAAGCCGTCGCTCTAGTGGGTTGTTTTTGCAACATAAAATAGCATTCAATCTGTCGATTCTAAAGTAATTAGATAACCGCGTTCTAAGTGGTTAAAAACAATGACCTTACGGTTTGATTCAGACTGGCTTGACTTAACATTAACTAACATTTTTTCTGCAACTGATATCACTCTTTCTTTGGTTCCTGTATCTGAATGCGCTTTCTCTGTAATTAAACAATTCCCAACTTGGAAACATGGTTGGCGAGATAACCACTGTTCTCTTAAGGTTTGCAAAGGCCACAAACTAATTTGGATGTCGGCAATAAGAAACTTAGGATCTAATTTTTCGATTAGCTCGTTATAACCTTCATTTTTTATTTGAACTCCATCATAGAATATAGTGAAAACTCGAGTGCCATTGGGCAATAAACCAATCACCGTCATTTCGTTGGCTTGAATTTGTAATACAAAAACCAGCTCATGTTGACCTTGTTCAGCGGAAATTTCCGCAACTTGTGTTAACGACAATGATTGCCCGTAGCTGGCTGGTTGAAGCAAGTCAAAATTCAGGCCTGCTCCTAGTGCAACGCTATGTTTATGAGAAGTAGCAACACGCGTAGTGGTACAACCGAAAAGCATCAACGTTACCACAAGTATTAGAATTATCTTTTGCATATTTGTGCTAACACATCCATTCGTCTCTGAGTTTTTGATACATAGGGATTTTCATCATCCCAAGCATATCCCGCCAAAATAGAACATACCATTGCTCTAACATCATCAGATGCTTGTTGATAAAAAATAATATCTTGTAATCGACCATCATACCAAGCTTCTACTAGTACTCGAAAGGTATCGACTCCACTTTTTAAAGGCTTAGCGTAATCGGTTTGCCAACATACTGATTCGCCTGCTCTCTCTTTCATCAACAAGCTAGCTGCAAGGTCTGCCGACTTGACGGCGATAGTCACCCCAGAAGAGAAAACAGGATCTAAAAACTCTCCAGCATTTCCTAAAAGAGCAAAGTTTTTGCCGACTAAAGAGCTAACATCTGCGGCATAGCCATTAATTTGGTTTACTTGGTTTATTATTCTGGCGTTTTCAAGCAATTTGCTTAAGCCTTCATCTTGCTCTAAACAACTATTAAGAATTTGCTCAGCGGTTCCATCAAACTGCTCGAAAAATTTTGGCTCCGCAACAACACCAAGCGAACAGTTACCATCTGAAAAAGGAATCAGCCAAAACCAAACATCCTTATTTTTTGGATGAACAGTCACTAGAATTTTTTCTCGGTCGTAACTAGGGTCACTAATATTATCTTCGATGTGACAAAAAACTGATTGTCGCATGGGAAAACTTGACGGCTTTTCTAGTTCAAGCAATCGAGGTAAGACTCTACCAAACCCACTAGCATCCAAGACGAAGTTGGCGGAGATTTGGTAACGTTCACCATGAACGCTTTCTACTTCTAACAGGACTCTTTCACCACTATTGTCTATGTTGACGACTTCTTGTTGATAGCGAACCTTTACTCCTTGAGATTCTGCGCAATCAGCCAGTCTCTTATCAAACTCCGCTCTCTTGACTTGAAAGGTAGTTCCCGGCCCTGTGCTAAACTTTTGACGGAAGTCAAAGGTGCTATAATCTTGTTTATCTCTAAAAGCTGCACCATTTTTGAATTGATAACCAGCCTTTTCAATACTGTCCAACATGCCCGCCTTTTCTAAATACACCATGGACTGTGGTAATAGGCTTTCTCCAATCGAAAAACGTGGAAAAACTTGCTTCTCTACGATTAACACATCCACACCAGCTTGATTTAATAGCGCACCACAAACGCTTCCGGATGGCCCAGCACCAATAATTAGAACATCGACTTGCTCAATATTTGTAGAATGTTTGGTTACTTCCATAACTTATTTACCTGAATGCTTTAACACCAAAGAACCAATTATTGGTGATAAAATATATGAACTTGCAATACCTATTAACATGGTTAAACCGAAAGCCTGAATGGCGACCGTTTTACTAAGAGCCAATAACCCAAATGAAAAAATAGTGGTTAGCGCTGACAATGTAATCGCTAGAAAAGTACGTTCACTTAATCGACTCGACTCAGCAAAAAATAGTCCGTAATCGATCCCTATTCCAATAATCAAGAATAATGCTAGCGTATTAAACAAGGTCAAGTTACCGCCTAAGAAAAAGAGTGCAATAACCGTCACTGAAATTGAAAACAGGGGAGCTGAAACAATAGTGATGGCTTTTAATAAGCCGTATCTCACGCTCAGCATCAAAGTAATTAACAGTAAAGCGACCAGCAATAATTTAGTGGTTTGAACTCTGTACTGAGAAAAAACTTCAGTCACCTTCCCGACTTTGTCAACAAAACGAACGTTGGAATTAATATCAGACAAAGCAGCCAAATCATTTATTCCGATAATTGGAACAATTGCTACGTGCGCTTTAGCAATTTGTCCTAACCACAAACTTTTAAAGGGGCTCCCCATTTCAGAATCTAGCCATTCCTCAGGTTTCAAACGCACTCCTACGTCTTGGTCAAACTCTTGTAAGGCCATTGTATACTGCTGCTGAGTAATAACCCCAAACTCTAATAAAGTTTGCTTAGCCTGTGATTGATATAAATCAGAAATTAGCCGGTAATTGCTTTGCTGTTGAACTTCGCTTGGTAATCTTTGACTTAAATTCTCGAAACCATCGATTACGCCTTGATTCACTAAGTTTTCTAACGCTGGCTGAATTTTTTCGAGTTGAATTAAAAGCTGCTCGCTTGTTTTAGCATGAACTAGAAAAAACTGGTTACTAGCTTCTAATTCTAAAACAGACTTGATCTGAGCCTCATCCTGTTGCAGCTTAGTACTGGTAGTCTGAAACTGCCTAATATTATCTTGGCTTACCGTTTGACCAAGCACAATTGCTATTGCCACAACGGGTAGCAACCAAAGAAAACACCAAATAGCAAAGGCTGGCACTTGTGCAATTTTCGCAAGTCTGTTGCGACATAATGTGAGCAACCAACCAGAAGCATCCGCCTTTAAAGAAAAGATTGGAAATAGTAATATCACCGTTAAATAGGCAACCAAAAGACCGACGATACAAAACAACGCCATTTGGTTTAAGCCAGGAAAGGGAGTAGTTAACAAACTTAAATAACCAACCACGCTGGAGAGTAAGCCCAGACTTATTGCCGGAAAGATTTTTCTGACTCTTTGTCTAGCTTGTAATGATTTAGAAATTACGAAATAGTGAAAAGCGTAGTCTACCGCGACTCCAATTAAACTAGCACCAAACACCAGAGTAATTAAGTGTATCTCTTCAAATATAAACAAAATGATTGAAAGTCCCGCTCCTATTCCAGAAGCTAATGCTATTGAAGTAAGTAACAAAGGCGTTAGGCTCCTAAAACTGAGTAAGATTAACAGTATCACTAAGAGCAACGAAGTTAGGCCTATGGTAGATATTTCGTGTTCCGCTGTTCTATAGGCTTCAGCCGCATAAAACATCGCTCCCGTAGTAAGCATTCGAACAGGTGCTTGTTGCTGTTGCCATTGACTGCTTAGTTCACTAAGTAGAGCGGTTAAGTCACTTTGTGTTTTTTGCGAGAAAGGACTAGTCGCTAATGACGCAACAATAAGAATATAGTTTTTGTTATTAACTTGAGTGCTTAGAAAACCTTCTTTTAAAACAAAATCAGACGAGCTATCAAGTGACTGTGAAAAGCGATAGGACAATAAGAAAGGATCACTTGTAATTAGGCTAGTTAATCCTCCCGCTAAAGGAGAAAATATTATTTCTAAGTTTTCTGCATTAAACTCATCATAGTTTTTCTGTGACAATAAAAGTCGATCGGATTGAGACAATAAAGAGTGTTTATATTTAAACAAAAACTCTCCGATCGCTTGTTGTCGTTTGGCACTCACTTGCGTCTTAATGTCCTCAATGTGGATAGAGTTTGTTAATTCGGAGACTAGATTTTTAGCTGCGTTTATGCCTTCTTCAGGACGGTCCGACTCGAGTAAAATCACTAGCTGACGCATGTTCTTTGAGGCATACTGTTCGAAAGCTACATCTAACATCGGGTCCGCTTCTGACTTTGGAAGCAGTTTTAATATATTAGTTTCGACTTTCAATTGAGTTCTATTTGCAACTAAGAACAAACTCACTATCGCTACAATGACGAACCAAATTGCCGGATAGAATAATTGAGACTGCTTAGTTAAACTCACTTAGGACCGCCTTAACAACACTTTGTAGCTACATCAGCCACTTAATCTAGGTACCGAGCTAGCTCTGAAGACAATGGCGTCTTCAAATGAGTTAGTTCAACTTGAGTATTATCACCGCGTTTTTCTAAGTAACTAAAAGAGTTTATCTGCTCATCTCCCGTTAGTCTTAGCTCCTTTATAAACTGGCTAATTTGTTGGTCTTTTGGTTGTAGCAATACTTCCCATGTTAATTGGTTACATTGCAACTCTATTTCAAACTGTTCAGATAGCGCAGCAAAATCGCCACTAGCAATGCTATAAAACAGCCCTGCTAAACCAGTAGGAGCTACTGCCTTATGTGAATCTATTCGTTGGTCTTTTCGATTAAACTGAATGATGTCGCCTTGCTTAATTACCATTGTTGATTTGATCGGCTTATCAACTTGCCAAACCAAATCGGCCCTCTCTGACAACCAAATAGAACCTTCCGATTTAAGAACATTTTCCAACGCTGGAATTTTCTTACTTTGAACAAAAGACGCATTCAACTTTGTCTCTGATAATCTTTGGGTAATCGTATCTAGAGTACATTGCGCAAAACTTTGATTCGCAAAAAAAAGTGCTGACACTAATATAATATGACTGTACTTACTCATGAAATTTTTGCCAATTTTTCGAATAAAATTTGAGGCGATACTAGCTGCAGCTCCTTGGTTTCTAAGTTTACTGCTACCTGAGTAGTGTACCCTTTGGTCAAACGTTTTCCGGAGTCTAAACAAACTATTTTGTAGTCAATTTTGATTCTGTTTTCATACTCTATTAAAGTGGCGGTACAACGAATTTTTTGATCAAACGTTGCCGCATTAATAAACTTTATTCGCGAATCAACAATAGGCCACATGTAACCAGACTCTTTCATCTGTACGTACCCATAGTCAAAAGTTTCCAATAGCGCACATCGAGCTACTTCAAAATATTTCAAGTAGTTTCCATGCCAAACAATCTGCATAGGATCGAGATCATAGAAAGGTACTTGGATTTCTACTGAGACTGAGGGTTTGATGGATGACATTGAGTTACCTATAAGCTCTGCTTCAATCTTTTCATTCTGAATAAGTAGACCATGCTTGACTTTGAATCAGCTGGACAAAATGTCTTAAGTCAGTATCTAACGGTCGATCTTCGGTTAATAATTCGAATTTCTCAAAGACTTCATTGTGAGTCTTTCGAATACTATCCGCTAAAGAGCTTTCTTCTAATTCATTATTCATCAAACGAATATGCAACCCTTGGGTACTGCTCATTAGTGCAGCTGCCGCTACCTGTTCTGTTAATTGCAAAACTCTCAAACAGTCACGTGCAGCAATCGTTCCCATACTCACTTTGTCTTGGTTATGGCATTCTGTAGAGCGTGAAAACACGCTCGCTGGCATGGTGTTTTTCAAAGCCTCGGCAGTCCAAGCACTTGCGCCAATTTGTACCGCTTTAAAACCATGGTTGAGCATTTTTCTATCTTTATCAGCAGCAGATAGATTATCGGGTAAACCGTGATTAAATTTATTATCCATTAACAACGCCATTTGACGATCAAGCAAATCAGCCAAATTAGCAACACAGTTTTTCATCGAGTCCATTACCATTGCAATGTGCCCACCGTAGAAATGACCACCGTGTAATACATGTTCTCCTGAACCGTCAACAATAGGGTTATCGTTGGCACTGTTAAGTTCTATTTCAATCATCTGCTTCATCCAAGGCAAGGAGTCTCGCAGCACCCCAATAACATGCGGTGCACAACGAATGGAATAGCGATCTTGTAATCGAGATGAGTTTCTTGGATGGTGATCATGATGCAAATCTTTTCTAATCCACTCTGCAATTTGATTTTGACCTGGATGAGGTTTAACACTAAATAATATATCGTCAAAGTGGTTGCTATTTCCTTGCAGGGCAAGCGAACTAATAGCAGTGATTCGAGCACAAAGACGAGTAAGGTATTCAGCTCTGCTATAGGCCATACAAGCTAGTGCAGTCATTACTGCGGTGCCATTCATTATCGCCAACCCTTCTTTTGGACGAAGCTTTATTGGCTCAATTCCTAAACGTCCAAACAATTCAGTGGTGCGATGAATTTGATTATCAAAATATACATCCCTTTCGCCAACCAGTGCCGCAGCAACATAGGATAACGGGGTTAGATCGCCACTTGCACCGACCGATCCTTCTTGAGGAATCACAGGCACAATATTTTTATTAAGCAATGTTTCTATTTGTTCAAGCAACTTCCAACGAACACCGGAATACCCCTGGCATAACGACGCTAATCGCGTGGCTAGAATGGCTCGCCCTTGCTCTGGATCAAACATTTCTCCTAAGCCACAACCATGAAATCGGGTTAGGTTTAGTGGCAGCTCCTCTACTTTATCGAGGGGAACATTAACTGTACATGAATCACCGTAGCCGGTAGTAACTCCATAAATAACGCCATCTTCTTTTAGTAGGCGATCTAGAAACTCGGCACCTGAATTAACTTTAGTTCTAAACGAATCAGACTTATTAAGTTGAACTTGCTTGTTGCTTTGGGCAATTGAAACCACATCTTCAATGGTTATCTTGTTTTCACCAAACGTAATCACTGCATTTTCCCCAGTTTATATATTCTCTAAATACTTTTTTCATCTTTGTTTCTTACCACTGACTTTTCATCGTCTTTCCGCCAGAAATCAAAGAAATTAAACCACTGAAGTGGCTCCTTTTGTGCGTAATACGCTAACCTATTAGCGTATTCTTGAATAATCAGTTTTAATTCTTCACGTCTATTTTTGCGCGGTAACTTCATCGTTTTCCGAAACGATTCAAGATAGACGTGATATCGTTCCTGTTGTTTGATACAAAAAATCAAATACACAGGACAATCAAGAATTCCAGCTAGAACAAAGGGTCCTTGAGAAAACGGGGCAGAATGACCTAAAAAGTCAACATACTCGACGCGGCCTATTGAGTTGACCGACGTCCGGTCACCGACAATGATCACGACCTCCCCCTGATCGACTTTCTGTTTAAGCAAGATAGCAGTATCGCTACCAACACTCTCAACATGTATTAGGTTAAGCATAGTGTCTGGATTGCTACGGTTCAGCACTTCCTGAAAATTGAGAGCATGCTTATTGAATACAACGGCATTAATGACCAAGCCTTTTCGGTTTTGGCCAATCGCACGACTCAGCTCCAAGTTGCCTAAATGAGATCCTATAAAAATAGCCCCTTTACCGCTATTTGCGATTTCATCATTCACTTGATCGTTGTGGATTGTAACATTTTTCTCTTGGATATCGCCCATCCAAGAGCCTATTTTGTCGATAGCGGCGAGTCCAAACTGGTAAAAATGAGCATAGACTTTGCGCCATCCTATTTTTCCCGAGAGCCCCTTAAACGCCTGCATCTTTTGCTGATAATCAATCGATGCTCGCTTAGTCTCGCCGGCAAACAAGGTAAAGTACGCTATCACGGGGTGTAACAAAAGTTTAAAAAATCCACGACCAAATAGCTTGTAACTCCAAACCAAAAAATTTAAGCCTAAAGGAGTCCCTCTTTCTTGACGAGCTGACCAATGCACTTGTCGGCGTATTTTTCTTCGTTGGTGATTGTTTTTAAGCAAACTGGGCAATCGAAACAGCATCCCAAAAAATAACCGAGTGTGCATTTTAGTGATCAGCCAATTGTCCCGCCATAACTGAAAATGAGACAATCCATTTTCAGGATAAATTACTTTGGTTGGGGTAAATTCAAGGTTAACTTGTTGCCAATAGAGTCGAACTAGAATTTCGATATCAAAATCCATTCGTTTACCAAGATTTGCTCCATCAATCACTGGGATAACTTTGGCTAACGGATATACCCGAAAACCGCACATACTATCTTTAATCGAAAAACTGAGGGTTTCAATCCATACCCAGAAATGGGTGATGTACCTCGGAATAAGTCGACCTAAAGGGACACTATCATCATAAACAGGATATCCGCATATCAGCGACTCAGTGAGAGAGCTGGCTTTGTCTAAGAATTTATTGATATCGTCCAGATTGTGCTGACCATCGGCATCAAGCTGCAACCCGTGAGTAAACCCTAAACCATGAGCCACTCTCATGCCCTCCATTACCGCGCCACCTTTACCTTGATTGACCGATAATTCGTGCAGTATCACCAATGGGTGTTGATTTTTTATGGCTCTAAGAACTTCAGTAGTTTGAGAATTACTACCATCATTGACCACAATGATCGGCAACCCAAATTTCACCAGAGTCTCGACTACAGGCGAAAAAGCTTCCGCATGATTGTAGTTAGGTATGATAAAACAAGGAACAAAATCGCTCATATTATTTAACGATCACTTTTCCAGATGAATGCCGTATTTCACCAGAAGTAAAAGTAAAATCAATTCGCTGACTTTTATTGACCAAATTCAGAGTGATTTGACTGTTTGGCTGAATGACATTTTGAAACTTTAGCGCATCAACTCGTTCAACTTCCAATTCTTCAAGCGAAAAACACTTTTGAGCAAACTCGATGACCCAACGCAATTGCTCGACACCTGGAATGATTGGAGCGTCGTCAAAATGGCCTTCAAAAGCCTCAAGATCAGCAGATATGTTTAGTTTAAGTTCCGCGGACTCTTGGTTTACTGTTTGTGCTGTAATTTGAGGTAAGTTCATAGTCTAATACTGTTCTAACTCTTAGCGCGCTGTCTCAAAAAGTTTTTTCATTTCTGAATATTCGCGCTTGCTCTGCTGATTAATCGGTAATTCTTCTAATATTCGCCACTTTCGTGGGATTGTAACATTTTCAAAGCGTGTTCTCATGATTAGCTTTAAGCCTTGGAAGAACTGATAACGCCCCTTTTGTTGTAAATCAGCAAGTCCTTCTTCAGACAAAACCAGTACAGCCCCTATGATCGTTCGATTACTTTGTAAAACAACACAAGCACAATCTCGAACATAAACAAGACTGCGCAAATAATCCTCTATTTCAGTTAACGAAATTCGTTTTTCTTCAATTTTGACAATGCGGTCATTTCTGCCAGCGAGAACGAAGTTTCTGTTGTCCAACAATTGAATATTGTCGTCTAACTTTACTTGCGAATCACCACCAATATGGGGTGACCTCAGGTAAGTCCCTATCGAATCGGGTTCTAACAGTACTTCATCAAACAATTGCCAAGGTTGATTTTCTTCAACTTGGCTGCGATACCCAATTCCTCCAGTTTCGGTACTTCCATATACTTCAGTGGGTCGCACTCCAAAAACATGGTACGCATTAGTGGCTGACTCTAAGCTTAATGGGCCGCCGGAGGAAAAAACTTTTCTGGTTTGGCCAAATTTCGAACTTAGATCTAATCTCGATAAGAATGCGGGGCTCGACACAAACACCAAATTGTGTGGGTTTTCTGCAATTCCACTCATCTGCTCTTGGAATTCAACGACTTCAGTTAACCACAAGCGCTGAGATAAAAGGGGCCAAAGTATATTAAACAACAAACCGTAAATATGAAAATGGGATACACTACTAACACTCACCGAGTTAGTCAGTTGCTCCCCAAAAGTTTTTTCTAAGGTCGCGACTTCATCAATCAAATAGCTCAAACATTTGGATACTTCTTTAGCTTTTCCAGTCGAACCTGATGTAAAAAAAACAATGGACTCTTTGCCTGATAGCGCTACTGCCTCATGCTTGGCATTAGGAAGAGCTGCCAACTGTTCAAAGCCCAGTTGTTCATGGCATTTATCTACCTCTAACGAAATGGGCTCTTCGGCAAGTACTCCATCAAAGCTCTGCTGAATTTCATTCAACCAACTCGACTTTCTATTTGCAGACAACACTACCGTTTTTTGGAGACTAACCAATGCAAAGAAACCGATAGCAAATAGATAGGGATGTTCATAAGCCAATAGCCATCGCTGTTGATTTCTATTTTTTAAATGACTACGAAGCTTGCAAAGGTCTGAAATAAATTGAGATTTAGTAAACAAAACCGAGCTACTTAAATCACTCGCTAACGTGTAGTCCTGCAGGTCATCAAACAGATTATTAATCTCGAATTTCATCATTTTTCTAGTGGTTTTTTTGAGCGACTAGCTTTCTATAAGCAAATTCGGATAAGAATAATACCCCCATCAGAATATAGGATATTAAACCATTATAAAGTGTCCAAATTTCATTGCTAGAAAAAAGCGCAGTATAAAAGGCAATCGAGCCATTACAGATGAAAAATATGCACCAGACAATCGTCACTTTTCTAGTATATCTAACCGCGTGCTCCGACAAGTCTGGCTCCTGCATGCGAGCCAGTCGCTCAATCATACTCGGCTGAAAATAGAGACTTGCTGCGAATAGTATTAACAGCGAGAGGTTAACTAACACTGGGTAGAGCTTTAACGTTTCCAAAGAATTAAAATAGAAACTAATGCCCATCAAAATAAGCCCCGCAGTAAAAACCAGATACTTGCTGCTAGAATTAGCTACCGCTTGGGTTGTTTGATTAGAAGATATAAGCCTTAGTATTAATATTGCCAGTAAAAACAGTGCAAGAACTTTAGGCTCAAAATGCTGAATACCAAAATAAATTGCTAATGGATAAACGACCACAAGAATAGTGGCCATTATTTTCCATACGAGACTCATTAATTATTAACAAGCTCTTCAATGGCATCCACGACACTGTCAATCGTTCTTACCGATTTGAAAGTTTCAGGATCAATTTTTTTGCCAATAATTTCTTGTAAATTAATCACCAGATCAACGGTATCGATACTATCCAAATCAAGATCGGTATACATGTTAGCATCAGGGGTGATTGCTTCAGCATCAATTTCAAATTCTTCGACTAGTATTTCAGTTAGTTTAGTTAGAATTTCTTCTCTAGATTTCATGGGTTTAACTCTCTTGACTTGACACAAACTTTGCCAAGCTTGCTACTGAATAAAAATGTTTTCTTGATTCTTCTGAATTTGCTTCGAGTACAATGTTGTACTTTTTCTTCAAAGCCAAACCTAATTCCAATGCGTCGATTGAATCAAGTCCTAAGCCCTCGCCAAATAGCGCACTTTCTGTCTCTATTTCGTCAATCGAGACATCTTCTAAGTCCAAGGACTCAATGATCAATTCTTTGATTTCTCTTTCAAGATCTTGCATAACGTTTTTGCTCTCCAATAAAATAATCTTTTAGAAACTCGGTTAATCGCCGGGCTCTAATAGAAAGACTGATTCCTTGCTGTTGAAATTTCTCAATTTCGATAGCGTCTTCCACTCTCAATAAAAAATGCGCTTTTTTACTTGGTATATGGTACCAAGACTCTTCTTTGCTCAAGGTTGAAGGCTGACAGCAAATTGTGACAGGAACTAAGTCTGCATTACAGCGAATAGCTATATTAGACGCCCCGCGCTGCAGAACCATTTCTCCTTGAGCCTTAGTTCTGGTACCTTCTGGAAAAATTATTAAAGAATATCCCTGATTTAATGACCGCTTACATGATTCAAGTAACTCGTCAGTATCTTGCGAATTCTTTATATAGTCCGCCGCTCTTACTACCCCCCTTAAAAATGGGTTTTTCCAAAGCCCCTGTTTAACAATACAATCTGCATGCGGCATAATTGCTAACAACACAACCACATCAATTAACGTCGGGTGGTTAGCAATAACGATTTTCCCACCTGATTGAAGTAGCTTTTGTCTATCACGATAGACGTCGAAATCAAACATACCAAAGACACCCATCATACCGATAAACAGCTTAAAACTGCGATGTATAACGTTTCTTGCCCTTTTCTTACGTAGGTTGTGATCTCTGCTAACAATAGTTATTAACGGGAATACAAATATCGTTAACAACAACCCACCAACACCGAATAGGCCAAAACTTAGTCCAGTTGCGAATAATCGCCAGAGATAGTTCAACCACCTCATTTTAGTCTATTCCAACTCCAAAGATGGTTGCTAGAATTTAAATTTAGCCGTTGCTGCTGCGAACTGCAAAATTTTACAAATAAATCTAATCCTTCAGTCCCTATATGAACTTCATTTTCTAACCGATTAGGCTCGGACATGCTGAAATCAAATTGAGCCCCTGCTCTTTCGTTATACAACACCAAGGCTATACACCGAGACTCTGCCCTTTCGGAGTCAAATTTATCTAGCGCCTCTGGTAGTGGCTCATCAAAATAAACATAGAGAACCGGTTTGTTAGGTTCCGCTTGCAATTGTAGACAAGCTTCCAAAAAGCCGTAACCAAAAGTATCATCACCCGCCGCTATGGAAGTTCCTGGTCGCTGGTTTTTACTCATAATGCTCATTAAACCCAACGCGGTATTATGAACTGACATACTAAAATCGGTTGGCGATATTTCACCTGACTCAATCATTGAGTGTATGATTTTAGTACTCCTTCCCAACTCCCCATGCTGTGAAGCGAATACACAATTTGGCTGCTCTAGCTCAATCTGTTTTAGGCTATCTAAAGCGGTCGAAATGGCCATCTTACATTGATGGTTCATTCTCCGACGTTTCATTGCCGGAATCAAAGTCAAATTGACAGAATTAGCCTCTCCTTCAGCGGTGCTTGCATAGACACTGCTCGGGTGGCTAAAGGTTGCTCCCTTCGATGAGCTCCATGCAGTCCATGACTTGATCGAAAATTCTAGTTTCATCTCTAGCTAATAGCGCCGCGGGCTTAAAGCGCGGGATTCTCACATATTTACCCCTTCAATACAACTTCTAAATCCCCCTGAGGGCTGCATCATTTCTCGCTTTAGTGACATTTAAATAGTGAATAGCTTTACATAACCAAACACCTCGCATACTATTCTTCTGCAATTTCAACCAATTACCCTCAAGGGAAAAGCAAGAACTCGAATAAAACACTTTCGTTTTACAAATTCTTAATTTCTACAGATTAATAACTAACCGTTTAAATAATTCAGAATGGAGTTCGAATTCGTTCTCCGAAGGACATGATAGTGCAGCAAAATTATCAAAAAGACCCCTACAACGCATTAGAGGCTCTTGATGAAGCCCAAAAGCTAGCTTTTTCTCCGTTTGCCTTTCAGGCATGCCATAGCCTTAGAGAACTCGGAATTCTCACTGCAATAGATAATGCCGGCAAACAAGGTCTGTCAGTCGAAGAAATATCAGAAATAACCAATATATCAACTTACGGCGTGAGTGTTTTGTTAGATATGGGTCTATCCATAGGCTTAGTATTTAAACCAGAAGAGTCATTTATTATTGGAAAAATGGGGAAGTTTTTTCTTTATGATGAAATGACACGGGTCAACATGGATTTTACTCAAGAAGTTTGCTACCAAGCTCTATTCCATTTAAAGGAATCGATCTTGACTGAAAACCCTTGTGGTTTAAAGGAATTGGGCAACTGGCCAACTATCTACTCTGGGTTATCGGAACTTCCTGGAAAGTCAAAAGCAGCTTGGCACGATTTTGACCATCACTATTCAGATCGGGCTTTTCCGGTCACTCTCCCGTTAGTTTTTAGAGATAAGCCCAAATGGATCTGTGATATTGGTGGTAATACCGGTAAATGGTCTCTTGAATGTGTCAAATATGACTCAGAGGTTAAGATTACTCTGCTCGACCTACCGGTACAGACTGTCAGGGCAAAGCAAAACATCAAACAATCGGGCTTTGAAGAGCGGATCACCTGTCAAGATGTCAACATGCTTGAGCCCGAGCCGAACATTCCTCAGGGCGCTGATATTTATTGGATGAGTCAATTTCTAGATTGTTTCTCTGAAAACGAAATTATTGCAATTTTAAGCAACATCAACAAAGCGATGTCGGGTCATTCCAAAGTATACATTATGGAGCTTCTTTGGGATGAGCAACCGACTCATGCGGCTCAGTTCAGCCTAAACGCAATTTCACTTTATTTTACTGTCGCAGCAAACGGTAATAGTCGGTTCTACCAACGGTCGGTTTTCCTAAAACTCATCGATCAAGCAGGATTAAAAGTGAGCGAGCAAATCAATGATATAGGTCCAGGTCATACATTATTAGTTTGCCAGTCAAAATAGGTTGTTATTGTTGTTTTAACGTCCGTTACTGTCGATTGGGAAGTCTACCTATGACAAGTGTTGGACAGGGTGCTTTTAATTGGATATGGTTGTGCCGACGCTCAAATTTTGACTGCAAATGAAAATTAAAAGGGAAGAACAAAATGACCGAAATCAAATCGCACCCTAGATTACCCAATTTTGTCGCAAAAGCATTAATCAATGAGACTCGCTATCTCAGTGAATATAAATCTTCAATTGAAGACCCAGATGCTTATTGGTCAAAACAAGCTGAAAAGTTTATTGACTGGTATAAACCGTGGGATACAGTTAGTAATGTCGATTATCGCCAGGCCAAAATAGCTTGGTTTGAAGGAGCTCAACTTAATGTTTCTTACAACTGCATTGACCGTCATCTAGCGACAAAAGCAGACCAGACCGCCATCATTTTTGAAGGGGATGAACCGGGAAATCATCGCCATATTAGCTACCAAGAATTACACGATGAAGTGTGCCGATTCGCTAACATTTTAAAATCGAGAGGAGTTAAGAAAGGGGATCGAGTTTGTATCTACATGCCGATGATTCCTGAAGTCGGTTACGCGATGCTAGCTTGCGCCAGAATTGGAGCAGTCCACTCAGTGGTATTTGGGGGATTTTCTCCAGAAGCGCTCAAGACACGAATATTAGACTCGGATTGCCGAGTGGTTATAACGGCCGATGAAGGAGTTAGGGGAGCAAAAAAAATTCCTCTTAAAGCCAATTGTGATGCGGCAATTGCTGACTGCAAAGAAGTACACTCGGTTATTGTGATTCGCCATACTCAAGCAGATGTAAATTGGAATGACCAAGTCGACGTTGACTATGGCTTAGCTCGACAGAATGCCGAGCCCATTTGTGAGCCCGAAGTAATGGAAGCGGAAGATCCATTGTTTATTTTGTATACCTCAGGTTCAACAGGAACCCCGAAAGGCGTTCTGCACACCTCCGGTGGCTACATCCTCTATGCCGCAATGACCCACAAATATGTGTTTGATTATCAAGATGGCGACATCTACTGGTGTACCGCTGATGCTGGCTGGATTACTGGTCACTCCTATATATTTTATGGCCCGTTAGCTAATGGAGCAACTACGCTAGTATTTGAGGGAGTTCCAACATACCCTAGCGTATCTCGATTTTGGGAGGTGGTTGACCAACACAAAGTCTCCATTTTCTATACCGCTCCAACAGCGCTTAGAGCGCTTATGGCGCAGGGAAATGAACCCGTTGAAACGACTTCACGTGACAGCCTACGACTGCTGGGAACAGTCGGCGAACCAATCAACCCGGAGGCCTGGGAATGGTACTTTAAGGTGGTTGGTCAAAGCCGGTGCCCAATTGTAGACACTTGGTGGCAAACTGAGACTGGCGGAATTTTGATTACTCCGTTAGCGGGCGCCCATGATTTAAAACCTGGTGCTGCCACTCAACCATTTTTTGGTATTCAACCTATGTTGCTCGATAACGACGGTAATGAACTAACAGGAGAAGCGTCTGGCAGTTTGGTTATGGCGCAAAGCTGGCCTGGGCAAATGCGCGGGGTCTATGGTGACCAAAAACGTTTTTTTGATACTTATTTTTCTCAATTTCCTGGCTATTATTTTACCGGAGATGGCGCCAAGCGAGAAGCCGATGGGACTATTTGGATTACTGGAAGAATGGATGATGTGCTTAACGTTTCCGGTCATCGACTAGGAACGGCAGAAATAGAGAGTGCGTTGGTGTTACATCCAAAAGTCGCTGAAGCCGCAGTGGTAGGATTTCCTCATCAAATAAAGGGGGAAGGCATATATGCATATGTCACGTTAATGAAAGGTGAGACACCGAGTGAAGAGTTACGTCAGGAACTTAGAAAGTTTGTCTCTGAAGAAATCGGCGCAATCGCTCGCCCCGAAACTATTCAGTGGGCACCGGGACTCCCCAAAACTCGTTCTGGAAAGATAATGCGCCGAATTCTCAGAAAAATTGCAGCCAATGAATTCGATCAGTTAGGCGATATTTCAACTCTAGCAGACCCATCAGTGGTTGAAGATCTAAAAAATAATCGTTAAACGTGCTTATCGCCAACTTGCTGTTTTTAGCTCGTCATAAAAATATCAAGTTGGCAAATTTATTCCCTCGATTTAATTAATGCTGGAATGCAGCAAAATATCTTGATACACTCGACTGAGCGTTTTTTAATCAATCAGCTAAACACAGCCAGATTATCTCGTCGCTAAATAATAATAAAAAATCGAATTAGTAATAGTTCTCACATAATAAGAAGTATTCATTAAAGGGGCCAAACTCTAGTGTCAGATACTCGCATCATTAAAAAATATCCTAATCGTAGATTGTACGATACTCAAATTAGTAGCTATATTACACTGCAAGACATCAAAGAATTGGTAATGTCTTATTGTGATTTTAAAGTGATCGATGCGAAGACAAAAGAAGACTTAACTCGCTGTACTTTAATGCAATTAATCGCGGAAGAAGAAGCCAACGGAAATCCAATTCTAACCGCCGATATTTTGCAAGAGTTTGTGCGTTTTTATGGCGACTCCATGCAGGCGATGATGAGTCGCTTTTTGGAACACAGCGTAAAACTTTTTATGGAAAAAAGAGCTGGTCTTAAGAGCCCTCTCAATAGTATGTTAGGGACTAATCAAACCCTACAGATGCAAAGTATTGCTGAACAAAACCTCGACTCGTTCGACCGTGATTTTTCGGCAACGATTCCTGAAACTCTAACCAATGGTTCATCACGCCACGCGAAAACTATCTAAGATTTGATTTTCGCGCTAAAACAAACGCTGATTAATTACAGACAAAATCTCTAAGAAGAAGTCATAGTAACTTGACCTCACTGTAATCACTAAGCAAACAGTAAATACAGCAATGATTAAGCCGCTATTTAACAATGCATAATAGCGGTTACGTCGTTCTTTTTCTTGCAGAGTTAGGACAGTTCGCTTTACCTGACGTACAGCGCCCCAAGCAATTGCCGCTAACACAAGAATGATAAAAAACAGTCCTAGAGACTCTTCTTTATCTAAATCAACTGCAGCACCGACTAAAATTCCCGGAATCAAATAAAGTGGCGCCCACAAAATACCCGAAGTGAAATTCACCCACATAAATGTTCGTTTAGGCATTTGCGAAATCCCCGCAATTAACGGAATAACAGCTCTAGCAGGACCAATAAAACGCCCAATAAATACACCGTATGCGCCGTATTTTTCAAACATTTCTTTTGACTGCTGTAATAAGTGTTCTCGCTTAGCAACTATGGGCCAACGAGTGATTTGTTCATGATAGTGATAGCCCAAGTGGAAACTAATATATTCGCCAATGACAGCTCCCAAATAGGCAGAAACAACGATGGGAGAAAACTCCAAAATGTCAGCGCCTATCATGGTCCCTACACCGACCAATAAAACCCAGCCTGGCATAAATAACCCGATAATCGCCATCGACTCCAAGAAAGCGATTAGAAATACGATCGCCCAAGCCCACTCCGCGTGCTGCTGGATAGTCTGTAAGATAGCGTCGGTGACAGATTGCATCATTAAATCTTGAGCTAATTAAGCTTGGTAGGCGCCGTAGGCGAGAGTCATCATAAAACCAATACCAATCATTATGAAGTAGATAAATGCTAATAGAATAGTCTTGAATATTGTTGCTGCCCAGCCTTGATGATAAAAACGCTTCATCGCTAATAAAACATAAATAAACATCCAGTAGAATAACAATCCAGCGAGAAACTCCAAGCCGGTAGCAATCGATGAGGCAAAGCTGTTATCCAGAACTCTTAGTTTATCTGCAGCATACTCGGTGATAAGATCTAACATCATCACCATATACATAAAAGCATGATTGTGTAAGAGAAACACTAAGTGCTCAATATAATAACGTTTTGAAAAGGCATAAAAGACCTTTAGAAATATCGCAAACATCGGCAATATAAGAAACATCATATAAGGCAACGCTTCAAAGAACGAGTCAACTAATGGCCCAGGATCTTCTTTCCAATTTTTTATTTTTGGATTGATGACTTCTAAGAAAGTCTTAAACCAGCTTTCCTCTATATTTTCTATTCCATCAAGTTGTAGCGTTTCACTATTCCAATCTAAGTTTATCGAATCGGAATCATCCTGTTCTTTGATATCCTGTTCTTTGATATCCTGTTCTTTAATATCTTGTTCTTTGATATCTTGTTCTTCGATATCTTGATCCGAAACTTGTTGATTATCTGAATCATTTTCTAGCTCTTGTTGTTCTTCAGAATTAGATTGTTGCTGTACCAATGCTTGTTCGTTTGGTCGGCTTTTTTTCTTTTGATTGAGAGCTTTATTAAGTTCACCAAGCTCTAGGTTGAGCTCTTGGTTTATTTCATCTTGAAGCTCTTGTGATGCAGTTTGGTCACCTTTAACTTTTACAAGGTTATCGAATTTGAGATCATCGGTATTAGCAGCAGCTTTGACTAATAAGATCAGAATTAAGCTGGTAATTAAATAAAGTCGAAAAGGTAAAACGTAATAAAAGCGTTTACCTTTAATGTAATCTAGAGTAATTCTGCCCGGCTTAAATAAAAGAGGAAGGATGGAATGTTTGATTCGCGAGTCATAGCCAATAGTATCATCGAGTAACTCTTTAACGACTTCACCAAAAAACTTAATCATGCTCTTGGAAGACTGACCACATTTGTGACAGTACATTCCGGCTAATTGAATGCCACAATTGGAACAGTACTCATAACCAGAATCTTCTTGCATTTCATTTGAGGTTGTTGAAACTTCAGTCGACTCAGGTAAAGTATCTTGATTCATTCTGTTGCTCTCAGATTATTATTCTTTGGCTGAGCAGTCGCTCTAGTAGTTTGTTACTCTCATATTGAAAGAGAATCAGCCACGGACTACTTTTGGTTACTGATACCAGCGTTGTTACCTTCTAAAGCTCTCTCCGCTCTATAGCTTGATCTTACAAATGGTCCAGAAACTACTTCCTTAAAGCCCATTTCAAGTCCCCATTCACGGTATCGGTCAAACTCTTCTGGCTTGACATAACGCTCAATAGCCAAATGATTTGGAGTTGGTCTTAAATACTGGCCCAAGGTAACGATATCAAGATCAATCGCTCTCAAATCCAACATAGTCTGACGAATTTCTTCATCGGTTTCACCGAGCCCCAACATTAGGCTTGTTTTAGTTAAAATATCGGGACGGTATTTTTTTGAGTGAGCTAACAGTTCCATGGTCGTTTCATAGCTCGCTCTTGGATCTCTAACTGGGTGAGTTAGCCTTTTTACGGTTTCTATGTTCTGGGCAAACACCACGATTCCTGAATCCAGAACTTCCTCAAGCGCTTGTAAATTACCTTGAAAGTCAGGTGTCAAAACTTCAACATTAGTTTCAGGATTTACTCGTTTTACCGCTTTAACACATTCTGCGTAGTGGTGAGCGCCACCATCGTCTAGATCATCTCGATCAACAGAGGTAAATACAATATATTTTAAGCCCATAATTCTAACTGATTCAGCTGAATTTTCTGGCTCTTCTGGGTCTAGCCAACCTTTTGGATTACCAGTATCCACTGAACAGAATCGACAAGCACGAGTACAAACCGAGCCCATCAACATAATCGTTGCGGTACCAGCAGTCCAACACTCACCGATATTAGGGCACTTAGACTCTTCGCAGACAGTACTTAATTTATGGCCTTTAACATTATCTTTAACTTCCTGATAACCTTTACCACTTGGTAATTTTACTTTCAGCCAACTCGGTTTTCCGCCAACTATTTTCTTAGCGGTTCCTCGATGTGTTTTTACTCCGTCTTTAATCGCACTAAAGCCATGTTCAGTGGCAAACTTTTTACCGCTTGGCACAACTTTAATTGGTATAGACTTGTCATCGTTCATAAATTTGACTCCAATTCTGACATCACCAACTTTTCGGAAGTTTGATAGTTTAATTTAGTCAGAATAACTTCTATTAGCCGACTTCTGAGTTGCTCAATGGCAACCGGTTGGCAATAATCGGATACTTGTACAATTTCTAATCCCTGATAACCACAGGGGTTAATTCTAGTAAAGGGTTCAGTGTCCATGTCAACATTAAGCGCTAAACCATGAAATGAACACCCTCGCTTTATCTTTAGACCAAGCGAACATATCTTTTTATCGTTAACATACACTCCAGGCGCATCGGCTCTAGCGTGTGCATCAATTTGGTAGCTTGCGAGTAACTCAATGATGATTTCTTCAATCGAGCTAACCAGCTGTCTAACCCCCATCCTTTTTCGTTTTAAATCAATTAAGAAATAAACAACTTGTTGGCCGGGACCGTGATACGTCACTTGTCCACCTCGGTCAACTTGGACTACTGGTATATCACCTGGCAACAATAAGTGTTCCGATTTTCCAGCCTGTCCCTGAGTAAAAACCGGTGGATGCTCAACCAGCCAAATTTCATCGAAAGTCGAATGATCTCGCTCCATGGTGAACTGCTGCATTGCCGACCAAACAGGTTGATAGTCTTGCAATCCTAAAGACTTAACAATGCAATGACTATCAGTGGAAACCATTCTAATTGTCTCTTCAATCAACGCTTTATCTAAAGGCAGACTTTTACACAATCAAGTTTATTAACTGCGATATAAATTTGGTCAAGTTGTTGCTTGGACTCGGCTTTAAAGGTCACGGTAACGGACTCGTAATTTCCCTTTTTACTGGGGTTTATTTTTGCAACATAGTCGCCAGGAATAAATTGATTAATGACCGATACAATTTTTTCGTCCGCTTGTTGGTTTGCATGAGCAAGCGCTTTAAACATAAAGTCACATGGAAACTGCCATAATTCTTCGCTATTCATTAGACTATCCAGTTACGTTAAAAGATTGAACCAAACCAGCGACTAACTGAATCTGACATACGCCCAAAGAACCCGGCTTCTTCAACACCTTCTAAAGCAACTAATGGATACTCAGCATAACTCTCTTCAGCCAAAGTAAAAAAGACTTTGCCTACTAATTGCCCTTTTACAATCGGTGCTTCGATGTCTTTTTCGACCACATATCGTGCTTTTAGATTTTTTGCTTGGCCTCGCGGAATTGTCAGGTAAATATCGCTGGCAATACCCAAGTTCACAAGGTCCTTCTCGCCCATCCAAATTTGTTGTTGATGGAGCTGCTTACCGGCTTCTAACGGTTTAATCGTTTCATAAAAACGGAATCCATAAGACAATAGTTTTTTACTTTCAACTTTACGGACTTCCTTACTGTTAGTTCCCATCACCACCGAAATTAACCGCATATTGTTCTTTGTCGCAGAAGAAACCAAACAAAAACCCGCGGCTTCAGTGTGCCCAGTTTTAACACCATCAACGTCTAAGCTTTCGTCCCACAACAGTTTATTACGGTTGGCTTGTTTAATGCCGTTGAAAGTAAACCACTTTTCTTTGTAATAGGCGTACTCTTCAGGATAGTCACGAATCATCGCTGCGGTTAAAAGCGCTAAATCGCGAGCCGTTGATAGATGGCCCTCTGCTGGTAAACCGTTAGAGTTTTCAAAGTTAGTATTGACCATCCCAAGCTTTTCAGCATGTTGATTCATCAAATCGGCAAAGACATCTTCACTACCCGCGATGTGTTCAGCCAAAGCTACCGAAGCATCATTTCCAGACTGAATGATGACCCCTTTTAGTAAGTCATCGACGGTAACTTCCGTATTTACTTCGATCCAAGTCAATGAGCTCCCAGCAAATGCTGGATTTTGCGCCCAGGCATTTTTACTGATGGTCACTTTGTCTGTGAGATTTAAGTTTCCTGAAGCTATTTCCGCAGAAACGACATAACTTGTCATCATTTTTGTCAAGCTAGCAGGCGGTACAGGCATATCGGCATTATGCTCTACGATAATTTTACCGCTATCGAAATCCATCAGTAAGTATGACTTGGCAGCCAAATCAGGTGCAGCTGGAATGATGGCGGATGCATTCATTGTAAAAAGAGCCAGCAAGCAAATGGTTGGAAATTTTGATATAAATTTAAACATTTAGAACCCTAAATTAAACTTTTATTAATTGCTGGCCGAAGCCAGAGGCAAATATTGGCGAATTATAACACTAATCTTGATAAACGATGCTAGGTTTGCCTAGCTCCGCAATGTCTAAGGTTTTGGCTAATTCCTGAGCGATCTCAAGCTGCGCAATCGGCCCAATTCGAACTCGGTGTAGCCTCTTACCGGCCCTCCTGATTGTCGATATTGTAACCGGAAGTTCGATTTCGCGATCGAGTACTTTAGCCAATTTTTGAGCACTAGCGCGATTTGAGTAGGCTCCCACTTGAACATATCGCTTTTTAATTGCTTGTTCAGAGTTGGTTTGTTGGTTGTTAGAGGCTTGATCGGTTTTAGGAAAATCGATAGTCTCAATCACAACATTAGCTGTGCCTTTATGAGCCATACCTAACTTATGAGCGGCGGCATAAGATAAATCGATAATTCTCGACTTTGCAAATGGCCCTCGATCATTAACTCTAACAACCAATTGTTTGCCATTGTCTTTATTAGTCACTCTGACATAACAAGGTATCGGTAAAGTCTTGTGTGCAGCGGTTAGTTGCAGCATATCGTATGGCTCACCGCTAGAAGTGCGTCGCCCATGAAACTTTGTACCGTACCAGCTGGCCACTCCTTCTTGACGAAAATTTTCAGAGCTTGGCATCACATGATAGGTAATCCCGTCAATTTCATAAGATTCAGGGTTGCCATAACGACTTTTGGGCTCCTTTTTGGGCACCACTGGTCGAACTTGACTCCAGTCAACCGGCCGACTGGGAGCGGCGTCTTGTTCTTGCTTAGGCGCTATCGAACACCCAACAAGAAAAACACTTAGGTACAAAATACATAGCAGTTTTGAATTCATTATTTCTTTGGCCATTAATCTTTATACCTATCTATTAGCCCGGCAGTAGCTTTTTGTGAGTTTGAATCCCCATAAGTATACCGAACGAAGCCATCAAAGTGACCATGGAAGTGCCGCCATAGCTAACCAGCGGCAGCGGAAGTCCAACCACAGGTAAGATACCAGTCACCATACCGATATTAACAAAAACATAAACGAAGAATGTCAGTGTGATTGCCCCTGCTAACAGCCGAGTATAGGTTTCTTGGGCTTTGATCGAGATCATAAACCCCCTTCCGACAATCCAAAGGTAAATGCTAATTAACAACAATACGCCAAAGAATCCAAATTCTTCACCTAACACCGCAAATATAAAGTCGGTATTTCTTTCTGGAAGAAATTCTAGTTGGGATTGTGTTCCCTGCAACCAACCTTTCCCGTGCAAACCGCCCGACCCAATAGCAATTTGTGATTGAATAATATGGTATCCACTACCTAGTCTATCTTGTTCAGGATCGAGAAATGTCAAAACCCTTTGCTTTTGATAAGCCTGCATTACAAAGAGCCAATGGATAGGCGCGTAAATAATCGTAACAGTGATAAAAGACAATAGGATCCGCCATCTTATTCCCGCTAAGAACACCGCGAAAGCTCCTGAGCTAGCAATGAGTATAGAAGTTCCTAAGTCAGGTTCAATTAAGATTAAATAGGTTGGTACTGCGATTATAATTGCGACTACCGCCAACTCTCTAAGTGTCGGTGGTAACTTACGCTCACTGAAATACCAAGCTACCATCATAGGTACAGCGAGTTTCATGATTTCAGATGGTTGAAACCTAAAAACTCCAAAGTTTAACCATCGTTGCGCGCCCTTCCCTTCTTCGCCAACCACCACAACGGCAAGCAACAATAGGATTCCTCCAGCGTAAATAAAAGGCGTCCACTTCTTATAGATTCTGGGCGGGATCCATGCCAAAAAAATCATTGCCATAAAGGCCACAGTCAACCGGATTATTTGCCGATTTAATAGGTCTGAACTTTCACCGGAAGCGCTGTAAAGTATAAGTAACCCAAAACCGACTAATACGATTAACCCTGCTAGCAATGGCATATCAAGATGCAGCCGAGCGGTTAAACTCTTGCCCCGGCGGTCGGATATATCTCTATCAATAAACGCCATCTAGTTTGACTCTCGCTTAAAATAAGCATCCATCACTTGTCTTGCTACCGGCGCGGCAGCTTCTCCACCATGCCCGGCATTTTCAGTGACTACCGCAATAGCAATCTCAGGATTATCTGCCGGAGCGTAAGCGACATAAACGGCGTTATCGTTAAATTTTTTGCGCGTAGGTTGGACCTTCTTTCCGTCATCATCGAGGGTTTGAGTTTTTAATTGTACTGTTCCCGTTTTACCCGCAGATGAGTACCACGCATCGTTGAAGGCTTTTCTAGCGGTACCAAATGGCTCTTTGTTCACCTGCTCCATGGCCCGTTTAACAATATCTAAGCTCGAGCCATCACCAAAATCCACTTGCCGGTCTGCCAATTCAGGTGGTTTTGTTTGCCACTGTTGATGATCGTTTTCAGCAATGACTAATCGTAATTTATGTCTTACCCCACCGGTTGCAATTGGAGCAACCGCGTTAGCAAGTTGGAGCGGAGTAGCATTCCAATAGCCTTGACCAATTCCTGTCAAAACAGTTTCTCCAGGATACCAATCACTGCGTCGATTATTTTGTTTCCACTCTCTTGAAGGCATAATGCCGGTAAGCTCCTCTCCCATATCGATACCGGTAGATTGGCCGAAACCAAAATTAAACATATTTTCTGAAATAACGTCTATTCCCATTCGGTAAGCGAGGTCGTAAAAAAATGGATTACACGATTCAATAATCGCTTTACTGACATTCACTGCCTGGCCGTGCCCCCAAGAAATATGATCACGATAGATCCGTTCTTCTTTGTTAGGGATCACCCAAAAGCCGGGATCATTAATGGTAAATCGCTCACTAATAAACTTGTTTTCTAAACCAACCCACGCCAACATTGGTTTGATTGTAGAGCCGGGAGAATATAATCCGCGAAGTGCTCGATTAAATAAAGGTTGGTCAGCAGAGCCCGTTAGTTTAGCGTATTTTTCAGTTGAAATACCTGTCACGAAATCATTGGGGTCATATCCAGGGTTACTGACTAGGGCTAATACATCACCGTTTCGCGGGTCGATGACAATAACTGAACCTCGGTAATCTCCGATCGCATCTGCTGCGGCTAATTGCAATTTAATGTCCAGTGACAACTTCAAATCGTGACCGGGGACTGGTGGGGTTTCCCTTAGAGGTTCACCTATAACTCGTCCTTGAACATCAGTTTCTACTGTGCGACTTCCAATCGTTCCATGCAATACATCTTCATAGTATTTTTCTAGCCCAACCTTTCCCATGTGTCTGGTAGCGCGATAATTAGCTTGATCAATTCTTTGTAAATCACGGTCATTTATCCGACGAACTGAACCAAGTGCATGCGCTATTTTTTCACCATAAGGATAAAAACGAACCAGTCGAGCTTCCACTCGAGCGCCTTTTAAACGATGTCCATTGGCCGAAAAAATAGCGACTTCTTGTTCGGTTAAGCGAGACTTAACCAACACGCTTTTAAATCTTCTGACACCTGTCAACCGACGTTTAAACGAACTAATATGTTTATCTTCGATTAATTCTAGCTGTTTTATGATGTTTAGTGTTTCATCAATATTGGCCACTTGCTCCGGAATAATTTCCAAAGAGTACACCGAACGATTCTCCGCTAACAGGACACCATTTCTGTCATAAATCAGTCCGCGATTTGGCGCAACTTGTTGCACGCTAATACGATTATTATTAGAGCGTGTTTGATAGTCTTCATGCTTTACAACCTGAAGGTACCAACTACGAACGAGCAATGAAATCATTAATAATGCGACAAAAATAAAGGCAAAAACCGTGCGCGTGACTAATATCTGTCGCTCTTGACGATGATCTTTAAACGCGTGACCGCTTTTTATTTGATTATTCTTTATCATGCTTTATCGATTAGGTTACAACAGTAAATACCAACAGTAGCGATCAATATAATAACTAGATAGCGCAGAGCAAGATTCATCATTATTCTCTGTGGTATGGGTGGTTTACCGTGACTGACCAAGCTCGATAGATTGTCTCAGAGAGCAGCACTCTTACCATTGGGTGAGGTAGAGTCAAATCAGAGAGAGACCACTTTTGATTGGCTCTGCTTAAGCATTCGGACGACAGGCCATCAGGCCCGCCAACCAACAAAGAAACGTTACAACCAAGAGATTGCCAATTGGTTAGTTGTTGAGCTAGTTGAGGAGTACTCCAACTCTTACCTTTAACATCAAGTGCTACCACCCAGTCCGAGTGGTGAACCGCTTTGAGGATTGCCTCGCCTTCTTTTTCCATCCATTTATCAGCTAATTGATTGCGTGTTCTTTTGGCAGCAGGAATTTCAATAAGTTCCAATGCACAATCGCGAGGTAGCCGTTGAGCGTAGATGCTAAAGCCGATCTCTACCCAACTTGGCATTTTTTGCCCGACTGCTATTAGCTTAATCTTCATCTAAATAGTCTCTAGAATTGCTATCTAGTCGCTATTCCCAAAGTTTTTCAAGTTGATAATAGTCGCGAGTTGTCGGCTGCATAACATGAACCACAACGTCCCCACAATCAACTAAAACCCACTCTGCGGCATCTTCCCCTTCAACACCAATAGGCGCTTTATCAGCTTCCTTTAGGGCTTTAATTAACAAGACTGCAATTGATTTAACATGACGGGATGAGGTTCCGCTACAGATCATCATGTAGTCTGCGATGGTAGAATCATCTGCAAGTTCAATTACTTTAATCTCTTTCGCTTTGATTTCTTCTAATTGCTCTTGAATAAAATCTTTTAGTAGGTCATTTTTCATTAAATTAACTCTTAGGTATAAATTGAATGGTTAATAATATAATCCTTAACCGCCACTGGCGTATCAATATTCAAAGCATCGATTATTTGCGATGCCGTCTTATTGTCGAGCGACGTTAAAGCGATATTTTGTGAATGTTTGGCTAAACCGTTAGCACAGTTTTCTGATCCCGCATTGCTGACAGTTAAGCTGTTTTGATTTCTAGTTTCGTTTTGAGTACAAGAATCGTTTTGGCTGCCAACATCACCCGCAACACTTTCAATACGGCTACCGCGAAAACTATCTCTTATCGCAGTTGAGGAAGTATCCCGTTCAATAATCTTGTAGTGATAAAACAAACCACTTTTCACCTCGGCTAGTTCTAGGTGCGATGTTACAGCTCTAAAACCTAAATCTATCAGGTGAGCCTGCTGTTGCTCAACGCTAGTATCAGGCCGGTCAACTACAACTAAATGGCAGCATTTTGCCAATTGCTCTGCTTGGTACCATTGACCTATCGTTTCCAAATTATCACTACCGATAACCAGAACGAACCGACGGCCAGGATACTCTTGCGCTAGCTCTCGTAAAGTATCGTAACTGTATGACTTTCCCGTTCGATGACTCTCTCGCCGATCAACAATTACATTGTTATAGTCTTTCAAGGCTAATTGAATCATTTCAACTCTTTGTACAAAACTAGCACTAGTCCGCTTTTTTAAAGCAGGGACAGAACACGGCAAAATTCTAACAGGCCAACTCGAATTAAGATCTTGTAAACTGTCAATTATATGCAAATGACCAAAATGAATTGGGTCAAAACTACCACCAAAAATAAACTCAATATCTGACATGGTCGTTTAACGTTTAACGCCCCAGATCTTTCTTCCACTCAGTAGCCATAGACAAGATTCTAACTCCTGCCAAATTCTGCCTTGCTCTTGGCCCTTCACCATACGATCGAGGAAACCACAACGAACGACTAATTTCTGCCATACAGCAAGCGGTAGTCTATTAGACGCTGAAATAATTAGTTTTTTCTTACTATCCCAAAGATAACTCGAAGACAAAGCCTGCATCCCCGATTGACCTTGACTCACAGCGGTAGAAACTTGGTTGCACAAGCCGATTTCTCGGGTTAAATTCACTAATATAGAAATAGGTGCCACACCTTCCATTTCAAACTTTTTTAACATTCTCACTGCACGTTGCCCCTGCCCTGAAAGAGCTTCATCTAGGCACAAAAACACCGAATATCGCGCATTGTCAGATATCACCGTTCGTAACATAGATATATCGACTTTTGTTTCGCCATAAAGTAAAGCCAGCTTATCGAGTGTTTGGCTTGCTGCCAGTAAATTACCCTCTGTTTGCTCGGCTAACATGGCGGTCGCTTCAGTTTCTAATTGAACTTTCTTTTGCAGTGCTCGATTAGCAATCCAGTCGAAAAAACTATGTGTTTTGGGTGGCCACAATTCCTGGACACTGGCATTACTCGCAAGACTTTTAAACCATTTTGTGCTTTTCTGACGCTTTTCTATTTTGGGTAAACGAATCAAAAACTGATTATCTTCTGCTGCATCAGCCACTAATTCAACTAACGCTTGTTGCGCATCCTTTTTTGGAGACTTAGTAAATCGAATATCAGTTAACTTAGCTTCAGCAAACAATGACAAACTATTTGAGTCAGCGATTAGGTCGTTCCAAGAAAACTTATCGACCACATCAACAATTTTTCGCTCAGTGATCCCTTCCTGCTTTGCCGCATTGATGATTTGATCACAACATTCCTGCTGAAGCAAAACTTCATCACTACTAACAATGTGAACGGAAGGTTTCATTATTAGGATTCAGACTCATTTTTTATTTGTCGATCGATAGCGACCACAAACCGACTAATAATTTTACGAGAAACTTCTTGCCGAATTGAATCCAACAAAGCTTTTTCCTCTGCACGTTTACCAATTAAGTCGATATTATCCAAGTAAAAACTGCGCCTTGCCTCAACATTCATCACTTCATCTAATGAGCTTGTTTTGGGTTTCTTCTTGTCCGATGTTTTGCGCTGTTGCTTGACATCGATATGACTAACTAAGAAACGAACATTTTGATTTAATTCAAACTCATTATTTCGACCGTTACTATCCACACCAATGGCTCTTCGCAAAACTTTTGAGTTTAAAATGACTAAGTGATTTTCAGTGAGTTCTGGCGAATTAACCACAACAATTCCTGAAGCCTGCAAATCGTTGGCAATTTGACGTCGTAATAAACTATCCTCACTAGTCACCGCAAGATAAACTTGAATTCCATTGAGCTGGGCGACACTATAGGATTCTCCTTGACCACGCAAATGAAACCCGCAGCCAGCAATGAATTGTGCACCAATTATAAAAACAAGAAATAGTCTTAAAACTGAAATTTTCAAAAAGCCTCCCTTGTTTAATTTGCAACGATATTAACTAATCGGCCTGGCACCACAATCACTTTCCTGACAGTCTTGCCATCAGTGAATTTTTTTACATTGCCGTCTTCTAGCGCTAGCTTTTCGATTGCCGCTTTATCTAACTCGGCAGCGACTTCGATCTTGCCACGAGTTTTGCCGTTAACTTGCAAAATAATAAGAACTTCTTCTTTGGTTAGTGCCTTTTTATCGCAAGTTGGCCAATCCGCATCAACCACTAGCTGTTGCTTGCCTGCTAGTTCCCATAAAGCCTGACAAATATGAGGGACAACCGGAGATAGCAATAATACCGTTGTGTCCAATGCGTGTTTGACCACCGGCTTATCCAAATCTGATTGCGAGGTATATTTTATAACCGCATTAACTAATTCCATAATCGCGGCAATCGCCGTATTAAACGAGTGTCGACGACCAAAATCATCGGAAACTTTTTCGATGGTTTCGTTGGTCTTGCGATAAAGTGCCTTTTGCTCTTTGTTTAAATCATCAAAACTAAAACTCTGGCCATCATGTAGCGCATTTTCGGTATAGACTTTCCATAGTCTTTTTAAGAATTTATGTGCTCCATTAACACCGTCATCACGCCACTCCAAAGTTTGCTCGGGTGGCGATGCAAACATGGTATAAAGTCTCGAAGTATCAGCACCATATTCGTTAATTAGTGCTTGCGGATCTACGCCGTTGTTTTTTGACTTCGACATTTTTTCCATACCGGCTAAAGTGACGGGCTCACCAGTCGACTTTAGCGAAGCACTAATCGCTTTGCCTTTGCTATCTTTGACTACTTCAACTTCTTCGATTGAGTGATAATGTTTACCACCCTTTTTATCTTTAGTCACAAAAGTTTCTGACAGCACCATCCCCTGAGTCAGTAAATTCTTGGCTGGCTCATCTGAGCTAACAAGTCCCGCATCGCGCATTAACTTGTGGAAGAATCTAAAATACAACAAGTGCATAGTGGCGTGTTCAATACCACCGATATATTGATCGACAGGTAGCCAATAATTAGCTTCATCACTATCTAACATGGCAGTATCACAATCAGGCGAAGTATACCTAGCGTAATACCAACTCGATTCCATGAAGGTATCAAAGGTATCAGTTTCTCTTTTACCTGGAACACCGTCGACCTCCACATCTTGGAAACTTGGGTTATTAATCAGGGGAGAATTTGCTCCATCTAAAATCAAATCAGTTGGTAGCTCAACTGGAAATTCTTTGGCGGTTACCATCTTTCCGTTCTCTAGTTTAATCATTGGGATCGGAGCCCCCCAAAAACGTTGTCTAGAAACACCCCAGTCACGAATCCGATAGTTAACTTGCTTCTTGCCTAAGTTCTTGTCTTCTAGCCATTGAGCAATTGCCTGAAGTGCTTCGACAGAGGTCAGCCCATCAAATTCACCTGAGTTGATCAAAACACCTTTTTCAGTAAAAGCTGATTTAGATAAATCGCATTCAATCTCAGAACTGGATTCAGCCTGAATCACTTGTTTGATTTCAATGCCATATTTGGTCGCAAATTCCCAGTCTCGTTGATCATGTCCAGGTACCGCCATAACAGCCCCCGATCCATAATCCATCAAGACAAAGTTTGCAATCCAGATATCGACCAACTCACCGGTCACTGGATGCACCGCCTTTACCCCGGTCGACATACCTTTCTTTTCCATGGTGGCGATATCAGCTTCAGCGGTAGTGCTTTGGTTGCACTCTGCAATAAACTTAGCAAGTTCTGGATTAGTTTCAGCGGCTCGCGCAGCAATTGGATGTTTGGCCGCCACAGCTAAGTAGGTCACTCCCATTAAGGTATCGGGGCGAGTGGTGTATATGCTAACAACTTGATCCGAATTCTCTAGACCAAAATCCATCTCAACACCTTCTGAACGACCAATCCAGTTTCGTTGTTGAGTTTTTACACTGTCTGGCCAGCCGTCTAAATCATCAATACTCTCTAATAACTCTTCCGCGTAATTGGTGATTCTTAGGAACCACTGATCGATTTCTTTCTTTTCTACCGGTGTTTCACAACGCCAGCAAAGTCCATCATGCACTTGCTCGTTAGCCAATACCGTTTCGTCGTTCGGACACCAGTTAACCGCTGAGGTTTTCTTGTAGGCCAAATCTTTCTCAATCAACTTGGTAAAAAACCACTGCTCCCATTTGTAATAATCTGGTTTACAAGTGGTAACTTCACGCTCCCAATCATAAGCAAAACCCAAACTTTGCAACTGCTTTTTCATGTAAGCAATATTTTCAATCGTCCAAGTGCTAGGCTGTGCTTTGTTTTTGATGGCCGCATTCTCAGCGGGTAAACCGAAGGCATCCCATCCCATCGGCTGCAAAACATTCTTTCCATTCATGCGATGGTATCGAGAAATAACATCTCCAATGGTGTAATTACGCACATGCCCCATATGTAATCGGCCACTAGGATAAGGCAGCATCGAGAGGCAATAGAACTTTTCTCTTGAATTGTCTTTTACTGCCTTAAATACTTTGTTTTCTGTCCAAGTTTGCTGAACCCTGTTTTCAATTTCTTGTGGGTTATATTCTTGGTTGCCGTTATCCGTGGAATTTTGTTGGGCAATATTGTCTTGCTGCATTCTTTTCAATTCTCTAATTTTATCGCTATCTATGACTAATCTTTGTTATATCTTAGATTGGAATGGTTAAACCGAACAAACCACCCAATTTAAGCTCTTTGGCCTTAAGCCTTTTAGACCTCTATGAGTCAAAGTCTCAGAGTGTAAATCTAGTTGGTAGGCTAAAAATATAAACTAAAGATCGGGCTAAATTTTCTAAAAGTGCAGAGCACTCTTGATTAGGGGGTGATTTTAACGATTTTGCTGCATAAGTGACAGCCTTTATGGCATTAACTGACGTTTGAACCGCTATTTATCTCGCTAATGCCGCATTTATGCAAGATTTCGCCCTTAAACTAAATGAAAACACTTAATCTGAGTCAGTTTCGATTAAACTATAGATTTGTGAAGCCTTAAATAGTGGTTAGCTCTGCCAGCTTAAGGTACTCTTTCGATTCGAGCTGCTTTATAGTGATGCAAGCGCTCCTCTCGCAGTGTTACCTCAATATCTCGGCTAAAATCTAAAGGACCATTAGGTTGCGTTTAACTCGACAAAGCATTAACAATCCAGCAGCAGTTCTAATCATCAGTGCAATGATTCTGCTGCTGGGTATTATTTCTATATTCAAGATCCCTGCTCAGCTTTTACCCAATATTGAAAAGCCGATTATTACCGTAATTAACTCGTGGCCAGGCGCATCTCCAACCGAGATTGAGTCCGAAGTCACTGTGCCGGTTGAAGAAGTTTTATTAGGTACCCCGGGGATGACCGATCTGGTGTCTTGGAATATGTCCAACTTCGGCTTTATGCAAATGGAATTCGCCATAGAAACTGACATGACTCGAGCGTTAATCGAGGTGATTAGCCGCTTAAATCGACTACGTCCATTACCGGCTAACGCACAAAAACCTCAAGTTATGATGGGAGAATGGGGCGACGCTAACGACACCTTGATTGAGTACTACGTCCAGCAATTGCCTGACGCTCCGTTTGATATGGGCGCCAATTCAAAATACCTTAGGGACAAAATTATCCCAGAGTTACAGAGTCTTTACGGCGTGTCAAAAGTGGATTACGACGATGGTCAAGGTGGCCAAGGCAATCAATTACAAATTATTTTTGACCCCTACCGAGCTGCCGAGTTAGGTATTGATATTGCTCGAGTCACCCAACAAATTGGCCAATCAGCCGATATTTCGAGCGGTTTTGTAGACGTTGGTCGTCGTCAGTACATTATGCGTTTTGAAGGTCGTTACGATTTTGAACAATTATCCGGACTAATTTTAGATTGGCGAGAAGGCAAACCAATAAAAATGGGTGATATTGCCGAGTTCAAAATCGCGCCTGGTAGAGAAGATGGCTTTATCTACCAAAATGGTAATAAGAGTTTTCGAATATCCCTTGGAAAAACCAATGATGCCAACGTATTGCAAGCTCTCGAAACGATCAAAACCAAAATGGAGACGCTCAACCAAGAGGAATTTAAGCGTCGTGGCTTGAAAGCACAGTTTTCGTTTGATCCTAGCCGTTACATTAAGCGCTCGATGAACCTTTTAAGCAGCAATCTAATTCTTGGAATATTTTTGGCTATAGGCATACTTTGGCTTTTTCTCAGGCAATGGCGTGCGACGTTTTTGATTGCGCTTGCCATTCCTATCTCGTTGTTAACCACATTCATTGTTTTAAATTTGGCAGGGCGTTCACTCAATGTTATTTCGTTGGCCGGTTTAGCTTTTGCAACAGGAATGGTGTTAGATGCCGCAATTGTGGTGTTGGAAAATATTATCCGCCTGCGAGAACGTGGTGAGGATGAAAAAGAAGCCAGCGATCAAGGGGCCACTCAAGTCTGGGGCGCACTATTAGCATCTACCGCTACTACCGTCGCAATCTTTATCCCAATTATGTTTCTTGAAGATGCAGAAGGACAAATGTTTGCCGACTTGGCCATGACCATTGCCATTGGAGTTAGTGTCTCGTTAGTCGTTGCGATCACCATTTTACCAACCGCAGCCCGATATTGGTTAAGAAAGCTGCCGCAAAACACTATCCAAAATACCCGTTGGGATGGAATGGCTGATTTTTTAATGGACTTAACTAATTCCAAAGCTAAGCAAATTAGCTGGATAAGCGGGTTAATTCTAGTGTCGATTTCCGGGTCTCTAATATTATGGCCTAGCAGTAACTACATGCCGCCGGTAAAACGAGATACCGTGGATAGTTTCTTGTTTTTCCCACCAGGCAGTAATGTCAAAACTGCGGACAAAGAAATAGCCCAGGTAATTGATCAACGAATCCAACCGCATTTAAACGGCGAGAAATCGCCCAAAGTCCGCGATTACTTTTTTTGGTCTTTCCCTGGCGCATCAGGTGGTTGGTTAGCCATCAATGGTGACGAAGATGCTGATCTTGAAGTGCTCCAACAAACCGTTCAAAACGAAATTATAAGTGGTATTCCCGATTTATTTGGTTTTTCCATGCGAAGAAGTCTGTTTGGCGGATTTAGCGATGCCAATAGTGTTGAAATGGAAATCACATCAACTAATCTTGACGCAGTCAAGCAAGTGGCGATGCAAGGCATGCAATTAGTCATGGCAGAAATCCCTGGAGCAACCGCAAATCCACAACCGGATCCTTTTGCCGATGCAACCGAGCTTCGCTTTACTCCGAATGATATTCGACTGGCCGAAGTAGGCTGGAATCGACAAGATTTAGCCACCGTGGTGATGGAATTAGGTCAAGGCGCATGGCTGGGGGAGTATTTTGACGGCCAAGAACGACTCGACATTTTTGTAAAATCAATCCCGCTAGCCAGCCCAGAAGCGATGCAAGGTATTCCAGTGGCTACCCCCAAAGGCGGCATTGTTCCGTTGGGTGAACTCGCTAGTATTTCACAAGTCCCATCGCCAAGCGCAATTGTTCGTTTTGAACGAAAGCGCGGATACAGTTTAGTGGTAAACCCGCCTGAAGGCATGTCGCTGGAGGATTTAATCAACCAATTGAAACTAAAGGTTGAGCCGGTTCTGAAAGCAAACTTACCCGCTGACGGCGCAATTAACTATGCGGGAAGCGCAGAAGATTTAAGTCGTGCGATCAAAACACTGGGACTGAACTTTATCATGGCTTTTATTTTATTATTGTTAATTATGGCAGTCCTTTTTCGTTCCTTAAAGTCCGCGGCACTGATTGTGATTTCGATTCCTTTAGCATCGGTTGGAGGTATATGGATGATTTGGCTAATGAATCTTATCAAATTTCAGCCACTCGATTTGCTGGGAATGATCGGCTTTATTATTTTGTTAGGATTAGTCGTTAACAATGCGATTTTGTTGGTCGCTCAAACTCAAAGTGCCGAACAAGGTGGTATGTGTCGTCGAGAAGCGGTTCACCAAGCTCTACGATTACGATTACGACCCATTTTTATGAGTACCCTAACCAGCCTATTTGGAATGCTTCCGCTGATGGTTTTTCCGGGAGCCGGTAGCGAAATCTATCGAGGTATGGCGGCTGCCATTGTAGGTGGTATGAGCGTCTCAACAATATTCACCTTAGTATTGCTTCCCAGTCTTTTGCAACTAACTGGTCCAAAGCAGAACGTTAACGACCCATTGCAAACTATTTAATGAGAGTGCATTCAATGCGAACCAAAATCTACTTAATCATAACAGCGTTCATGTTATCGCAGTCTTTGCATGCAGAAGAACAATATCAGGCGCCGCCAGCTCAAGTGTCTGTGGTAAAAACAGAGAATAAATTATTGGCTCCCACGACGCTAATTTCAGGTTCAGTGATTAGTATGAACGACTCTAAGATTGCGAGCCAAGTCTCCGGCGAACTACTTTGGTTGGCCAAAGTCGGACAAAAAGTTAGTCAAGGTCAAACTATTGCCGAAATTGATCCCACTCGATACCAACTTGCAATTAAAACAGCCGACTCTAGAATCAAAGGATTACAAGCTGACTTAGAATTTAGAAATCAAGAAGTTATTCGACTTAAGGAGCTTGCGACTAGCAACAATACTTCAAAAGCCAGATTACAAGAAGAAACCGCCAAACAAATGATGTTAATCCAAGATATTCGAGCCGCTAAAGCAGCATTAGCGGCAGCCGAATACGATTTATCCTTAACTAAAGTTAGAGCTCCTTTCGACGCGATTGTTACCGATCGCTTTACCAGTAAAGGTGAATACCTGATGCTTGGCAGCCAACTGCTTCGATTGGTCGATATTGATAATACAGAGATCACTTTTAACGTCCCTATTGAGTTGCTTTCATTTATGACGGTCGGCGAACAATTGCAAGTTGAATCAAAGCAACTTTCTGAGCGGGTGGCTATTAGATCAATTGTTCCTGTGGGCGACGCAGTTTCAAGAATGGTCACTGTTAGGCTAAAACCGACTACCCCTAGTTGGATCATTGGTTCCCCGGTGAGTGTCTCAGTACCTAGTGCTAAAGCAAAAGCTCGAGTGGCGTTTCCCAGAGACGCATTGATTATTAAAGGTTCCGACGTTTACATCTTTCGGATAGGTGAGGACATGACGGCTGAACGTATCGACGCTTCCATTGTCGCTTTAGACGGCGAATCAGTTGCAATTCAAGCGGCGCTACGAGAGGGCGATCAAATTGTGATCCGTGGCGGAGAACGACTAATGCCAGGACAAAAGGTGGCGTTGCTGTCCAGCGCGGAATAAAGTGAAACCTATTGGCGGAGTAATACTGGAGATAACCGAGAAGCTATTTCTGAGTAAAAATTTCCAAAAAAACAAACCTTTTTGACTTTGGGCTCGTCTTATAAGAAAACGACGGCCTAAAGGTCAAATAAAAATGAAACAACATCACTGGAAAAACCCACTACTTTCAATGCTCGCGTCATCGGCGATGTGCGCTATCCTCAGTTTTAACCAACCAACTTTGCGTTCTTTCGAAAGTGACGAGCTTGCTTATCAATCGGCCTCATCGAAAGTAGCTCAACTCCAAGTTGAACATGAAGTTAACCAACAAGTTAAGCATCAACTTGAAATGGCATTAACTATGGAGCTATTTTCGGAGCATCAAGAACTATCGGAGTTGAGGAACCATCAACAAAGAGTTGTGACTAAGCAGCGGGCCGAAAAACAGAAATGTAATCAAGAATCAGTTCGCTCGGTGAGAATAAAACATACTATGCCGTTAGTAAGAAATACCCATTCTATTTAGTCACATTCGTCTGGCGAAAAGAATATCTAAATATTAAACTAATGCTCAGAGTAATCAGCTAACCAAAGCGTTTCGAAATCCTTGGCTAACTGAATATCCTTTTCAGTCACGGTGTTATTGGCATCATGAGTAGTCAACCAAATCTCTAAAGTCACATAAGTATTTTGCCAACATGGGTGATGATTTTGCGCGCAAATATAAAGACGACTTGCTCGCTGCATAAAATCCATAACGTTCTCAAAGCTTCGAAATGAATATTTTCGATAGAGTCTTGAGTGGCAATCCGGCTCGCCTTTAGGTAACGCTTGAAACTCCCAATGATTGAGTTTCTCAGGCAGGTTGTTGGGATTGCAGGTTGATTCAAGTTTTGTCATTAGTTAGCGGCTAGCGAATGCTTTCTCTTCTGTAACAACCAGCTTAGTGGCCTGACTAACCGGCAAGGGGACTGAAAAAAGAAATCCTTGTAGTTGATTGAATCCTATCTCTCTAACCATATCTAGTTGCTCTTGTGTTTCTATTCCTTCAGCAACCACAACCTTATCAAGTTTTTGACATAAGGGAACTAACGCTTTTAAGATTTCCAATGACGCTTTGCTCTCTAACATTTCCCGAATAAACGAACGATCGAATTTGACCTTGTGAGCAGGCAAAGATTTCAAATAGTTAAGTGACGAATAACCTGTTCCAAAATCGTCGATAGAAATATTAATTCCAGTTTCTGATAAAAGACTTAGGGTTTGTTTGCCTGCGTTAATACTCTTGATAGCAGAATTTTCTGTCACTTCAATATGAAGATTGTTGGATTTATTCTTCAGTTGTTTAATCAATACCGGCGCGGTCGCTAGATAATGATCATCTTGAAGACTCTCAGCGGACAAGTTTACTGCGATAAAAAGGTCATTGAGTCCTTCTCTTTGCCAGGACTTAAGAAGTTCGATGGCTTCCGCGAGCGCCCACAAATCGATAGTCGGTAATAAATTCAAGGGGCCAAGATGAGGCAGAAATTCGAAGGGTGTCAATACGCCTCTACGAGGATGATTCCAACGAGTTAGCGCTTCATACCCAACGACTCGCTCGGTGTCCATAGAGTAGATAGGCTGCAGATAGATCTCAAATTGTTTCTCTGCTATTGCTTCTCTCAGTTGACTCTCAAGTTCCAGGGTATCGCTGTATTTGGGCATACTCTCGTCAAATAGTAGCGCCTTGCGTCCACCCATTTTTTTGGCCGCATCAAGAGCTCTCTGCGCGCGTAAAAACGGCTCATCAACCGATTCAGAGGGGTCCATCCAAGTAGCCCCAATGCTGACATCAATATGAATGGTCTGTTCATTCACCAAAAGAGGTCTTGAAAACTGTTTGGTCAACCAATTGAGACTGTGTTTATCGGCTTTTTTCTCATTCAGTACGCAACCAAAAACATCACCGCTAATTCTGGCTTGGTTGGCGTAGGAACCTAGTTTTTCCGTCATTCGATCGGCGAAAGCCACCAGCACCTTATCCCCTTGCCGCACTCCACCGGATTGATTAATTCGTTTAAACTGATCGATGCCGATCAAAACCACTAGTAGTTTAGCATCAGACTCGGTATGGGAAGTTTGCCATCGAGTTAGCAGTCGTTCAAATCCGCGCTGATTGGCTAAACCTGTTAACGGATCTGAGTCATTAATAATCGCAAGCTTTTCGTAGATTAATTGGCCTTTACGGCGTTCATGCTCTAGGAACCAAATCACTAACCCGAGCGCTATGGTAGGGTAAATTAATAACTCCATTAAGCCATGGTAAGAAACTAATGTAACTAATAAATCACTTGGCCCGCCGAACAATAAGTTAACATTTAGTACCCCCATGGTGGTCATTTCTATGCCGTAAACTAAGAATGAAAGCGACACTAACCACTTTCCTAATGAGTCACGATTGATTAGTTTTAAAGTAATCACAAATGCGATAAGAAATGCCAACCCGCCAAATAGATATCTTGAACCGCTTCTAAACAAGTTACGCATCCATCCGCCTTCAGGATCGAAGGCATACAAGCTGCCGAGCACCGTTGCAAATATCATAACCGATACAACAATGGGGCGTTTAGGGAGACTCTGCTGTTGATGACTTTTGCCTAACATTAGCGTCCCCATAAGCAACCAGCACATTTGAAGATAACCCGCATTGATCTTTACCAGCGACAAAATAAACATCGGAATACTTGTGTATGACATCCCCATGGCAGACAGTTCTTGAGCGGCAGCAGCAAGCATCAGGAAAACCGCAAGCGAGTAAAAACTAAGGGACCAACACTTTAAATATTCTCTATTGTAGACTTTGAAGTACTTCAAAAGCACCATAGCAATAATAAGAGCACTGGTGACCTGAAAAGCGTATGTGACTGTTATAAATGAAAGCATTGTTATTATAAATCGCTACCAATCACAGCCAAATCATGGGTAATAGTAACTTTTTTGAAGATCCTTAAAATAGTCTCTTTTAGCCTAACGAGCAACAATGCTTAGGCTTTCCAATAGTAATAATATTAGTTGGAAACCGCTGAATTCGCGAGTTTAGGCAAGAAAAACATCTCTTTTGGAGATTCTTTAGTCCAAAATTTAATATTTGTCGGCCAAACTGTAAACAAATTTAACAATTTCATGTCTTGAATAGTTATGCCGGAATATGGGAACATCCGCATATGAATCTCAAAAACAGACAATTCATCGCTCTATTGGCGGCTCTTTGTTGGATATTTGCCCAAAATATCTCGCTGGACCATCAATTTACGAGTGAGCATTTGTCTCAATCTGAATCTCATATCTGTCTGTCATTTGCCAACGATAATGACGACATACTCGTTGCCAATTCGCCAACAATTGAGCTAATCAAGCAACAAAGCAGCAATATCGCTCAACAGCAAATTGTTTTGGGCTCTCCAGCTCAACTAGGCTTTCAAGCTAGAGCACCACCATCACTTCTCTCTTAGACTTTAAATTTGGCGCACTATCTGCGCCCCCTAAAACTATTTAAATCATCGCACGGCATTGGCTGTGCGTTAGACATTGAGAGAACAACATGAACAAATTACTTGTGGCATCTGTAATTGCTGGTGCCTGCTTATCAACTAATCTTAGCGCAAAACAAACCTATTTAAAAATTAGTCATACTGATGATACGCCTTTGGGTAATGCGATCGTAAAAGTGAGAGGCACGCAATTAAAAGCCACTGCTAATAACGATGGTATTGTGCTCCTTGATTTGCCGTTAGGTAAACATACCATTGATGTCGAAGCGAACGACCAAGTGCATTTTCACTATGAAATTATGGTTCTTGACTCACAACAAACGGATCAACAAAATCCGATTGAAATTTCCATGTCGTCGGAGCCAGAGCACAAAATCGTTATCAATGCCAACCCGCTGGAACACACCTCGCTAGATATGGCGACCCCAATTATTCTTTTAGCTGGCGACGAGTTGACCACCAATAAAGCAGGGACCTTAGGTGAAATATTACAGCAAGAGCCAGGTATGAGCGTCTCTTCATTTGGTCCATCGGTGTCTCGTCCTGTCATTCGTGGACTAGGTGGTTCGCGAGTCAAGGTGACCAACAACCAAATGAGTGTGATGGACGCTTCAACCAATAGTGCTGATCATGATGTTGGAATGGAGCCATTGTTGGCAGAGCAGCTCGAAGTAGTTAAAGGCCCTGCAACTTTATTATATGGAAGCGGTGCGATTGGTGGTGTAGTTAATATAACTGACAGAAAAATAAATGCTAGCCCAGTCGATGGTGTTTCTGGCGGACTGGAATTAAGAGCCGGAGACTCTGCAACTGAGCAACAAACTGCAGTGTTTACATTAGATGGAGGTAGCGAAAATTGGAATTGGCATATCGATGGGTTTAGTAGTGAGTCGGGTGATATTGAAATTCCGGGTTATGCTGAATCACATGCATTACGAGAATCCGAAGAGCATGAAGGACACGAGGAAGGCGAAGAAGAGCATCATGAAGAGGAAGTTAAAGGGGTACTAGAAAATAGTGCTAGCGAAACCTCTGGCTTCAATTTAGGTACTACCATTTTGTTTTCTGATTCAGACTATATTGGTTTTTCGGTTGGCAAAATTGATAAACAATATGGCATCCCCGGCCACGCAGAACACCATGAAGAAGGTGAGGAAGAACCTGCAGAAGAACACCATGAAGAAGAAGGTGTCAGCATCGATATGACTCAAACTCGTTATGACCTGCAGGCTCGCTTTGAAAACCCAGTGACAGGTATTGAAAGCTTTTTTGCAGGACTCTCATACACCGATTATGAGCACCAAGAGATAGAAGGTGATGAAATTGGAACCATGTTTACCAACAAAGCCTCTGAATTTAGAAGTTATGTGAAACATAGTGACTGGAATGGCTGGTCAGGCGTAATTGGCTTGCAATTAAATCAGAGAGAATTTAGCGCGGAGGGTGAAGAGGCGATCATCCCTGCATCTGATACCGACAGCTGGGCACTGTTTTGGTTAGAAGAAAAACATTTTGGTGATTTAAAGTGGGAGCTAGGTACTCGATATGAGAAACAAACTATCAAAACCGATAGTTTTGATTCCGTAGACAGTGATGGTTTAAGCTTTTCCGTTGGCGGGGTTTATTCTTTAGCCAAACACAATAAACTAGCCATCAACCTTTCCCACGCAGTTCGCTTCCCTTCTGTCGAAGAACAGTTTGTAGACGGGCCCCATCTAGCAACCCGTTCCTATGAAATAGGAAATAGCGAACTCGGTAATGAAACTTCTAACAATTTTGATTTTTCTTACCGATTTGAAACGGACATTTTACGAGGAGAATTCAACTTATTCTGGAATGACTTTAGTGATTTCATTTATGCCGAAAACGTCACAATAGCTGATAGTTGCGCCAGTGCTGAAGCAATCCAAATTTCCGAAGAAGAGGATTTATTAACGGTTTGCTATAAACAACAGGATGCGACTTTTAAGGGTGCAGAAATACAAGTTGAATTGCCGATAGGAAAATGGAGCGGGCATGAAATCTCATTAGAAGTTTTTGCGGATACAGTTATTGCTAAGTTAGATAACAATGAAAACCTTCCACGAATTCCAGCCAGCAAGTCTGGATTACAAATTAATTATGACTACCAAGACTGGTCAGCCAATATTGCTTGGATTCATCAGAACACGCAAACCAGACTGGGTGCCAACGAGCTAAAAACAGAGGGGTTTGATATGCTGAATTTGGAAACGGCTTACCGACTACCTATTCGCGATACGGAGTTGTTCTTCTTTTTGAAGGGGCAAAACCTGTTGGATGAAGAAGCTCGTGATCACAGCTCATTTATAAAAGACTTGGCGCCACGTGCTGGAAGAAGCTTTTTGGCGGGAGTTAGATATACGTTTTAACAAAAGTTGAATTCTTTGACTTTATTTCACGGAAGCATCATCCAATTTAAAAACATCGCTATGTGCTTGGCTGATGCTCCATGAGCAACTTATCTTGACGGTAGTATTCAATCTATAAATATTTAGGTATGGCTTTTCCTAAATTGATGTTTCGCCGAACATGCCAAACACCTTTTTCGTCATGCTCGGGGTGACTTAACCCGCAGCCGGCGCGGCACTTTTCCTTTTGCCGATGCTCAGCGGTCAGTAATGGATCATCATCAAAAGTCACATCATCAATATAATAAGTCCCCTTGTTCGGTTCGATAACATGCAGATGAATGTGCTCGGGGATATCACGCCCCGGATACGCTCTGGGTCGAATTGTCTTGAAGGAATACTGCCCTTTGGAATCGGTAATAGCCCAACCACGTAATCCACCGTGACGAGTGGGTCCTTTGGGATAATGTCCATCAGCATCGGTTTGATAAGCATACACTATGATGCCGACGGCAGGATTTCCACTTGGCTTAAAGACTGTCCCCCTAAGTATTAGCGCTTCGCCTTTTTCATTTTCTAGGGCAATCCTTGAGTGAGTCTTTAGCGTTTCAGGCATACCGACGAATACTAATTCACATCCTTGACATGGGCCGCCAATAACGGGTACTTGGGCGGTTGCGTTTTGTAAGTATATGAAAGCCACCAATACTAATGTGATAAATCTAGTCATCATATTCTCCCTATTTAAGATCCTTTGGTTAGGATCTATTATTGGTTACCGCATTTTAGTTAGTGCGGTGAAATGTCATTTTGGAAAGTGTTCTATCTTTATTGATAAAGTGATGATACAAAGCCGCTGAAACATGACCTACAACCAACAACCAAACGATCCAACGTCCTAAAAAGCTATGCACACCATCTGCTGGATCTTCTAATTGCTTGAGGGTTAACCCGATGCTTTCGAATAGTTGAATGTCTTTAAGGCTCGTCATTTCAAACATCAGAAGTCATACGGGTCAGGCTCATTTTACAATATAAAGTCATACGGGTCAGGCTCATTTTACAATATATAGCTGCTTTTCGATGCTATCTGTCTCATCACACCACAGCCCATTGTCGATTTCTTTTTTTATTCGGTTTAATGGGTGTGAAACGCTCCCTCGATGAGCTAAACCAAAATACGTCGCTATTTCATTGTGATCTGCGCGGCTGTAGCGGTGACAAGCATAAATCGCAAACGCACGTTCTGGGAAGTTACTTCGCTTTCCTTTAGACAGTGCAACTAGTTCTTTTTTGGTCTTTTTTGTCACCTTAATAATTAAACCGATTATTTCGTCTATCGATGGTTTGTCTTCCAGGGCCATTCGCAATTTATCAATGTCTAGATCTTCCTGCTCCTGTTCTCGCTGAGCT
>Ga0316204_10000282_pt1 | contig 209150 bp, 199 predicted proteins | sample 6monrhotite_MG_2_FD_205661 | JGI IMG/M metagenome (GOLD analysis project Ga0316204, IMG submission 205661) | Microbial mat bacterial communities from mineral coupon in-situ incubated in ocean water Damariscotta River, Maine, United States -... | ecosystem: Environmental > Aquatic > Marine >... | reverse complement strand
CGTGGTGGTGCCGTTACCGCTATTCACGTTGATGGCGTGCTGCACGAGTTTTCGTCCATTCCCGGCGTTCGTGAAGATGTCACAGACATTATTCTGAATATCAAGTCTTTGGGCCTTAAGGTTCATAGCGAAGGTAAGAAGAAAATGACTTTGTCCGTGAACAAAGCGGGCCCGATTACCGCTGGCATGATTGATGCTGGTGCTGAAATCGAAGTGATGGATCCTGATTTGGTTCTGTTCCACTTGGACGAAGGCAAGAAGGTCAACATTGAATTTACCGTCGATACAGGTAAAGGCTATGTGACCGCAGCTGCGAACCGTCCTGAAGACCCACCGATTGGCTTGGTGCCGATCGATTCCGTGTTCTCCCCTGTGCGCAAAGTTAGCTACAAGGTTGATAACACCCGTGTCGGTCAAGAAACGGATTTGGACAAGTTGGCCTTGGAAGTTCATACCAACGGTTCAATTACGCCTGAAGATGCTGTTGCTTTGGCAGCGCGTATTCTTCAAGAACAATTGCGTTTGTTCGTGAACTTTGATGAACCCGAAGCAGCAGCAGCTGTTGAAGAAGTTCAAGACGAGTTGCCGTTCAACAAAAACTTGTTGCGCAAAGTAGACGAATTGGAACTTTCCGTTCGGTCCGCAAATTGCCTCAAGAACGACAACATCATTTACATTGGCGATCTCGTACAAAAGAGCGAAGCCGATATGTTGCGGACTCCAAACTTTGGTCGCAAATCTTTGAACGAAATCAAAGAAGTGCTGTCTCAGATGGGCCTTCACTTAGGAATGGAAATTCCGTATTGGCCACCTGAAAACATCGAAGACTTGGCAAAACGCCTAGAAGAGCCTTACTAGAAGGCAATTCTTGTAAAATACGGGCCGTGTGGCCCAGCCCGCCGTACCCGTTTTTCCTTTGAAAAACGAGGCGGTGGGTTTTGCAATCTGTCCCAAAATTTAAGGGCAGGCTATAGATAGGAGAGATCATCATGCGTCATGGAAATGGCCTACGTAAACTGAACCGCACCACAAGCCACCGTAAGGCTATGTTTTCAAACATGGTGGTGTCCGTCTTGATCCACGAACAGATCAAGACAACCTTGCCAAAAGCGAAGGAAGTCCGCCGCATCGCCGACAAAATGATCACGTTGGCAAAACGTGGTGATTTGCACGCGCGTCGCCAAGCTTTTGCTTTCCTGCGCGATGATGCTGCGGTCGCAAAATTGTTTTCCGTATTGGGAGAACGCTACAAAGAACGTCCCGGTGGTTACACCCGCGTTCTTAAAGCAGGCTTCCGTTATGGTGATGCTGCTCCTATGGCCTTCTTGGAATTGATGGACCGCGATCCAGCTGCTAAGGGTGCCGAAGATAAGGCCCGCGCCGCCGCTGAAGCTCTTGCAGCAGAAGAGTAGCGCAAACGCGTCTTAAATTATAAAGCGGCCTTGCCGCTTCGATCCGCTTTAAATATGGCCGACAGAAATGTCGGCCATATTTTTTTGTCGATTTTCAAAGACCTGTTATTTTTTGATAGATTTCAGGTTTTAGATTTCCTCTTAATCACAGGTTTGAAATTAAGGATTCATGCTCTAAAATCACTGAATAGTTTTAAATTCCGATAATCAGGTTTTTTTAAATCAGGGCCTGAAAGATTAGAGATCAAAATGAGTGAAGTCGAAATATTCCCTTGGAACAAATATTTTGAAGTGGGTGTCGATAAAACGGACGCCCAACACAAAAAACTCGTGCAAATCATAAATGAAATTTGTTTCTGTGCCTTGTCGACAAAAAACTATGACGAAACAATCAAAGACTTGTTTAAAAAGCTTATTGATTATTCAGAATACCATTTTGCCTGGGAAGAGGAATATTACGAAGAAAAGGGTCTTCCGAACGATCTCTTTACATCTCACAAAAGCAATCATAGCGCTTTGATTGTGCAAATTCTTGAATTGAAAAGTAAGTACGACAGCGACGTTAACAAGGATGCAAACCTAGAAGAAATTTTAACGACACTCGTTATTTGGTTAACGCACCATATTCTCGAAGATGACATGAGTATGTGTTTGATCATTGCGGATTTGGAAAAGGGCATCAATCCAGAAGACGCGGTGAAAAATGCTAAAAAACATATGCAAGGGCCCAAAGGAACCATTGCCAAGGTTATGAGTTCCATGATGAATGTTTCGAGCACAAGCGTATTAGAATTAAGGCGGGAAATCTCCTTCCGCATTCAGCTTGAAGAACAGCTTACGGAAGAAATATCTATACGCATAGAAGCTGAAAATAAATTGAAATACCTTGCCCAGCATGATGCGTTAACAGATTTACCCAATAGACGCCTTTTTGAAGAACTCGGTGACGTCGCTTTAAAGAGCGCAAAAAGAAATAAATCTGAACAAGCCTTGCTGTTTGTGGATATTGACGGTTTTAAAAGCATCAATGATACGCTCGGACACACGGCTGGCGATTCCTTGCTTATTTCGATCGCAAGGCGATTAGAAGAGTGTGTGCGGGATTCCGATATTGTCGCGCGTATCGGGGGGGATGAGTTTGCAATTTATTTGGGAGGCCAATGCAATGCAAATGATGCTAGCCTCATCGCCTCAAAAATTATTTCCTCTATTTCTTTACCGTTTGAACTTGAAGAAGGTGTCGCCAAAGTTGGCGCAAGTGTAGGCATTTCAACTTATCCCCAGGATGCAGATGATGTTAAAAAGCTTCTTCAAGATGCGGATGCTGCCATGTATGTTGCCAAAAAGTCTGGGAAAAACGCCTATAAACTATTTACGGAAATCTGAAGGATTGTTTTTCGCCTTTTGTGCAGAGCTGTGCCCCCCACAGCAGCACCTTTTTTTTGCCTTCAATCAAGACTACCTTGTGGCCAGTTTTGAAAATTTAAACGTACAGGACCAAAATGATTAAAACGGCACTTCGTATTCTTTTGAGCACGGCCTTGATGGTCGGAGCAAGCGTATCGGCTCAGGCGCAAAACAAGACGGTTCCCGAAAACCAGTCTCAGGTACAGCTCTCCTATGCGCCTTTGGTGAAAAAAACGGCACCCGCCGTCGTCAACGTCTTTACCGCAAAAACGGTTCAGTCTCGCCAAGTTTCGCCGCTGTTTAATGATCCTTTCTTTCAACGCTTTTTTGGTGGCCAGTTACAGCAAGGGCAGCCGGGGCCAAAGCGCAAAGTGCAAAATGCGTTAGGGTCGGGGGTTCTCATCGACGGTCATGGCATCATCGTCACCAACAATCACGTCATTGAAGGGGCCGAAGAAATTAAAGTGGTGTTGAGTGATCGCCGGGAATATGCGGCAACCTTGATTGGCACCGATAAACGAACAGATATCGCTGTTTTGAAAATCGATACGGGGGATGAGATTCTACCGTTTTTGAAGCTAAGCGATCCTGATGCCTTGGAAATTGGCGACATCGTTTTGGCCATTGGCAACCCCTTTGGCGTCGGGCAAACCGTCACCAGTGGCATCGTGTCGGCCATGGCCCGCAATAACGTTGGGGTGTCAGACCTCAATTCGTTTATTCAAACGGATGCTGCCATCAATCCCGGTAATTCTGGTGGGGCTTTGATTGATATGCACGGTGGCCTGGTGGGGGTCAATACGGCTATTTTCACCAAATCCGGTGGTTCTCATGGCATCGGTTTTGCGATCCCTGTGAACATGGTTGCCCACGTCGTGAAAAGCTTGCTGTCGTCCGGCGAAGTGGTGCGGCCTTGGTTGGGGGCCAGTGGTCAGAATGTAACCTCGGACATCGCCCAAGCCTTAGGGATGAAACGTCCCGTCGGCATCATGGTTGTCTCTGTTCATGACTTGGGCACCGCCAAACGAGCGGGCATTAAGGTTGGTGATGTGTTGTTGGCAATCAACGGCCACGCCTTGATGGACGTACAAGATTTGCGGTTTCGCATTGCCACCCATTTTGTCGGAGAAACGGCAAAAGTGAAAGTGATGCGCCCCGACGGAGAGGTGACCTTAGACATGGTCTTAGAAGCGCCTCCCGAAGTGCCTAAGAAGAACGAAACCATTTTGCAAGGCCCTCATCCGTTTAGCGGTTCCGTGGTGATAAACTTGTCACCTGCCGTGACGGATCAACTGGGCCTGGATCAAGACGCCACGGGCGTTATCATCTTAAAGATGGACCAAAGACAAAATGCCGCGCGCCTTGGCTTAAAGCCCGGTGATATCGTTCGTAAAGTGAATGGTCAGAAAATCACCAGCGTGCGCCAACTTGTTAACATTTTGAAAAATACAGCACAGGGCTGGCTGCTTGTTATGAGCCGTGGCGGGCGTGAAATTAAGCTGGTGGTTAGGTGATCAACTGATGGCCACCTTGTTCGAAGACCAAGCCCCCCGTCCGTTGGCGGACCGATTGCGTCCCGAAACCTTGGAACAAGTCGTCGGGCAAGGGCATTTGTTGGCTGAACAAGGCCCGCTGGGGCGTATGGTCAAGGCCGAACGGCTATCCAGTCAAATTCTGTGGGGGCCACCTGGGACCGGCAAGACCACCATTGCCCGGTTGCTGGCCCAACACACGAAATTATACTTCGAGCCCTTGTCAGCGGTATTTTCCGGTGTTGCGGATCTTAAAAAGGTGTTTGCCCGCGCCCGTGAACGCCGCGAAGCGGGGCAGGGGACGTTGTTGTTTATTGATGAAATCCACCGCTTTAACCGTGCGCAACAAGACGGATTTTTACCTTATGTCGAAGACGGCACGGTGATCTTGGTCGGTGCCACCACGGAAAACCCATCGTTCGAACTGAACGCAGCGTTGTTGTCACGGTGCCAAGTGCTGGTTTTGAACCGCTTGGACGATCACGCCTTAGAACAACTTCTAAGCCGCGCCGAAGATGAAACGGGCAAGGCCTTGGCCTTGGAACTGGATGCCCGGGCCGCCTTGCGTGCCATGGCCGATGGTGACGGGCGCTATTTGCTCAACATGGCCGAAGAATTGTTTGCGTTGACCCAGGACGGTGAACTGTTGGGGACACAGGACTTAGCGCGTGTGGTGCAAAAGCGGGTGCCGCTTTATGACAAATCTCAAGAAGGTCATTACAATTTGGTCTCAGCCCTGCACAAATCCTTGCGCGGGTCCGATACCGATGCGGCACTGTACTGGTTTGCCCGCATGTTGGATGGCGGCGAAGACCCGCACTTTATTGCGCGGCGCCTCACCCGCTTTGCTTCGGAAGACATCGGACTGGCCGATCCGAATGCATTACCCCAAGCCCTTGCCGCGTGGCAGGCCTATGAACGTTTAGGCTCACCCGAAGGAGAACTGGCGTTGGTGCAGTTGGTGATCTATCTGGGCACCGCGCCCAAATCCAATGCCGCCTACAAAGCGGAAAAAGCGGCCAAGCGAGCGGCCCGCGACAATGGCTCTGTCGCGCCCCCCAAACACATCCTCAACGCGCCTACGTCCATGATGAAGGACTTGGGCTATGGTAAGGGCTATAACTACGACCATGATGCCCAGGATGGCTTTTCCGGGCAGAACTACTTTCCCGATGATATGAAGCGGGAACGTTATTATAATCCCAAAGAAATAGGCTTCGAGCGTGACATTGCCAAGCGTTTGGCCTATTGGGACAAGCTGAGACGAAGCAAGGAAAGCGAAAACCAATGAATCCGCAACTGTTGATGTTTGTCGGGCTGGGCGGGGCCATCGGTGCGATGGGACGTTTTGTCGTCATGAGCGCGGTGGGCCACGTGACTCATTCGGGCTTTCCGTGGAGCACATTGACCGTCAACGTGGTGGGGGCTTTAGTGTTGGGGGCTGTGTTGGAGCTTTCGGCTTTGGCGTGGTCGCCGTCACCGGAAATCCGGGCGATGGTGGTGGTCGGCGTGCTGGGGGCGTTTACGACCTTTTCTACGTTTTCTATGGATTTGTATTACCTGCTGGATCGCGGGGCTATCGTTAATGCTGTGCTTTACGCGACGGGCAGTGTGGTTGTGTGTTTAGTCGCGTTTTGGGCCGGTATGAGCCTGTTGAGGATGATTTTATCATGAGCGGTGTAACCACCATTACCATCGGCCCAAAAGCCGAAGAAATACGTCTTGATAAATGGTTTCTCGCCAAATATCCGGGCCTGACCTTTGGGCGGCTGCAAAAGCTGTTGCGCAAAGGCGAAGTGCGGGTGGATGGGAAGCGCGTCAAGGATGCGAAGTTTATTCTTAAACCCGGCCATGCGTTGCGCATTCCACCGTTGGATAAAGAAAAAACGCATTCCAAGCCACAAATCGATCGGGATCGTGTGAGCGCTGAAGACGCAGACATGATCCAAGCCTGTGTGCTGCACAAAGACGATTACGTGATCATCTTAAACAAACCCGCAGGATTAGCGGTGCAGGGCGGCAGCAACACGACGCGCCATGTGGATGGCATGTTGGGGGCGTTGAAATTCGATACCGGCGAACGTCCGCGCTTGGTCCACCGTATTGATAAAGACACCTCAGGCATTTTGGTTCTCGCCCGCAGCCAAAAAGTCGCTCGCTTTCTCACCGCCGCCTTTCGCGACAAAGACGTACGCAAAGCCTATTGGGCGATCGTGATCGGCATTCCTGAACAAGATGAAGGTCGTATCGAGTTGCCGTTATTGAAGCTGCCATCACCAAATGGGGAACGCGTGGTGGTGGACGACGTTGAAGGCAAGCGCGCCGTAACCGAATTTAAAGTGATTGAAAAAGTCGGTCGCCGTGTGGCCTGGCTGGAAATGGAACCCATCACCGGACGGACCCACCAATTGCGCGTGCATATGAAGGCGATTGAAACGCCGATTATGGGGGATGGTAAATACGGCGGCAGCGAAGCCTTCCTAACGGGGGCTCAAATTGCCAGCCAGTTACATTTGCATGCACGCGCCGTTCGATTCGCCCATCCCGCAGGCGGAAATTTCGAAATCACCGCCCCCTTGCCGCAGCACATGAAAGACACATGGGAATATTTGGGTCTAGATGAGCGCCTGGCTCCCGAAGCCTTTAGTGATGATGTTTGAATGCGTGTTATGAATACAACATTGAATGAATGTAAAAATTCGGTCAAAATGCTTTCTTTCTAAGGAGAGGCCATTAATTGGTCGCAGGTTGCTATGCGTATTTTGCTGGTTGAAGACAGTGAGAGTATTGTTGAATACGTTTGTGTGTGTCTCAAGGATGAGGCCTACATCGTTGATTCTGTTGGCACCCTTAGCGATGGGGAAGCGGCGTTAAAAACCACCATTTTTGATATTGTTATTTTAGATTTAACCCTACCCGATGGAGATGGCTTAGATCTTTTGAAAACGCTGCGGGCCGCTGGGAACGCGGTGCCTGTGTTGGTCTTAACCGGGCGTGATGAACTTGATCAACGGGTTATGGGGCTCAATAGTGGGGCCGATGACTACCTGACCAAACCGTTTGCCTTGGAAGAGCTCAAAGCACGCTTGCGGGCCTTGTTGCGTCGCCCAGAGAGCGTGTTGGCGAGCACTTTGACGGCGGGAAACGTTACGTTCGATTCCAATACCCGAGAAGTGCGGGTCGACGATGAGGTGATCAAAATCTCCCGACGCGAAATGGGCGTGTTAGAACAACTGATGCGGCGTTTTGAGCATGTTGTCGCCAAAGACGCTCTGGAAATGAAGCTCTATGGCTATGATGATGAGGTTTCGCATAACTCGCTCGAAGCCAATGTCTCTCGGTTGCGCAAACGCTTGAGCCAAACCAAGGCTTCGGTGAAGATCAACACCCTGCGGGGAATCGGCTATTTGCTGACGGCAGGCTAAAAAAGTCATTTTACGAGCCTTAAGTGGCTCTATTTCCCCCTCCCTAAAATAAAATTCAATATAAATGCAGCGCTAGTCCACTGTTTATACAATTTTTTTGTGGATAAACTGAATAACATTAGATTCTGTCAGGTTATCGTCAGGTTACATTTGTATTCTCTGGGACAAGATATTTGCGGAATCAAAATCAACAAATCGCATCTTACACGGCTCGCATTGTGAGCGTCTCAATTGAGACATCTCACAGAGGAATGGTTGAGAACTCCATAGAAATAAGAGACTCTTTAATGACAAAAACGACGAAACGATTATTTGCTGCTGTGGCGGTTGCAGGGTCTTTAGCCCTCTCATTTTCGGCTGACGCGGCAGATCAGGATTCGGTTCAAGTTGGAGCCCTTCCTCCGATCTTTTTGCAACTCGAGTTTACAACGTCCTGTACCGAAAAAGGGACGGTTATAAAAATCGTCAATCATGGCGAAAAATGGCCGCAAACAGGTGTTTTGCGGCTTTATACGGCAAATGATAAATCGGTTCTTGGTGAACGCAAGTTACGTTTAGCCGCCGGACAAAAGGTGTCTTTTGTCGTTAAAGATACGGTTTCCAACGGCCACCCCGTGGCCGTGTGGATTGAACCGCAATGGTATCAGCGAGACTTTAAATACGATGCGACCATAAAATGTGGTTAACGACCTGGGTTTCTTAAAGCCATTTAATTGGCAGACCCTCCCCCCTCAATAATAAAAAAGAAAACCGGAGCGTGGTAACCCCACACTCCGGTTATTCTTTTATGTGTCGCGAGAGGCTTGCCTTTGTGAGCTAGGTAGTCGACTTTATAGGCATGAACATAAAGACCAGCCCATTACGCCTAGCGGTGTTTGATTGCGATGGCACTTTGGTGGATTCTCAAGAATCTATCATTGGCGCCATGTTTGCGGCGTGTGACCATCATGAACTTGTGCGCCCGACAGAGAGCGCCGTACGGCGCGTGGTGGGGCTGCCTTTGGATGTTGCCATTGGTCGCGTGGTCAACGGGGTTAATGAGGCCTTTGCCCTGGAAATCAGTGAGACATATAAAGAGGCGTTTTGTGACCTGCGGGCGAAAGGGGGCGTCTTGGAGCCGATGTTCGCCGGCGTGGCTCAAGTCTTAGACGGCCTGGACGACCAGCACTGGCTGATGGGCATTGCGACGGGTAAATCGTTGCGCGGTCTTAAACGGACACTGGAACATCACAACTTGATGGAACGTTTCGTGACCCATCAAACCGCAGACAGTGCGTTTGGCAAGCCGCACCCAGATATGTTGCTCAAGGCCATGGCGGCCACGGGTGCGGAGCCTGAGCATACGGTGATGATTGGCGACACCACCTTTGACGTGGAAATGGCGAACAATGCTGGTGTGAAGGTTATCGGCGTGGCGTGGGGCTACCATGAGGTTGAAGAACTGATGGACGCCGGGGCCTTTCAAGTTGTACACACAGCAGACCAACTCAGTGTGGCTTTGAGGGAGGACTGTTCGTGAAGATGAAGCTTTGGATCAAAGTTTTTGGCGCTGTCTGCGTGTTGCTGGTGGCTGCCACCGTGGCCGCGATCTCCGTGCTAAAGTCCATGGATTTCAACGATTTTAAAACGACCATTGAGGCCTATGCAGTCCAGGCCACGGGCCGCACTGTGACCATCCACGGCGATCTGAATTTAGATATTTCCATTTCCCCGTCCTTAAACGTGTCGGACGTCACCATCGGCAATGCGGCGTGGGGCGAAGACCAGCCCCTGGTGGTGTTGAAGAACCTCAAAGCCAAAGTTGATCTGATGTCCTTGCTGACAGGACAAGTCGATGTTGATTATTTCGTGGTCGATGGCTTGATTTTAAACTTGCAAACAGATGGCAAGGGCTTGGCGAATTGGGAATTTGAGTTGCCTGAGGGTGATGTGGCACAACAACCAACGTCGTCAGGGTTATCATTTACGCCGAGGGTGCGCGACGTGCGCCTGAACAATGTTGACCTGACCTACAGTGATGGGGCAACGGGCGGTACTTTTAAGGTGCGCTTAGCCAGCGCAGATATACAGGCCGACACCTTTGACAGTCCCATGTCAGCGGTGATTAGAGCCGCTTATAACGGCGTGAATTTCGATGCCAAAGCAGATCTGGGTTCGCTACATTTGTTTGTTGGGGCCGAAGGCGAAGCGTTCCCGGTTGACTTGACGGTTAAAGCTTCTGGTCTCAAAGCTCATGTGGTGGGCAGTGTTGAACAGCCCCGCGCGGGTATGACGGTGAATGCACACGTTACGTCTGAAGTGACCAATATGGAGACTTTGGGAAAATTGGCGGACTTAGATTTGTCGTTTGCCAAGGCGCTGCAGGCTCGTTTTGCCGTCACCGGGCAGGGCACCCATTATGCCTTTTCCGACATTGCCGTTACGACGGACGGTAGCGATGTGACGGGTGCTTTAGACCTAGACGTGACGAACAAACGGTCTCGATTGAGCGGCCGCCTCTCCTCAAACCTTATCAACGTGCCAAAGTCGCTGCAATCGAGCCCGACCACAGGGCCCGTCTTTACAACCGATCCCTTGGCCTTAGCCGGCTTGCAAGGGGTGGATTTAGACGTGACGTATGGGGCTAAGAAGGTTTCACTCGAAGGCCTTCACCTGTCAAATGTCAACACCAAGGTCAAGTTGGACGCCGGGCGTTTGCAGATTAAGCCTTTGAATCTCAATCTTGGCGGCGGTGGTCTTAGCGGTGTGATCAAACTGAACAGTGCCAGCAAAACCCCCAAGGTCACGGCAGGGCTTAACATCAAAGGCGTCGATATTGGTCAAGTGATCGCGGGTTTAGGGTATGGCGATTTGGCGAGCCTCAAACTCAACGGCAAACTTGATGTTAAATCAAGCGGCGGTTCGACGCGGGCCTTGATGCAAAGCCTAAACGGGACCGTTGCTCTTTCGGGACGCGACGGACGGATTAAGGCTGCAACCATTAAAGAAATAGGGGCCACCGAAATCAGTTGTTTCGTTGGCCGCTTGCCGATTAAAAACGGCTCTGTTATCGCCCAAGCGGTTATGCTCGACACCCCCAAATTTGACGCGCACGTGACCGGAAATATAGATTTGCCAGGGGAACGCTTGCACTTAACCGTGATCCCTCAAGCCAAATCCACGGGCCTTGTCAGCTTTGCCGTTCCGGTGCGGCTCAAAGGTAGCTTGCGTGAACCTGTGGTTGGCTTAGATGCCACCGAAGCCATTGCCGGAACGGTTGGCAACATCGTCAAAGCTCCGGTCGGGGTGTTGGTCGATATTTTAGGGGCCCTTGTCAAAAAAGATGCTCAGGACCCTTGCCTAAAAATGCTTGGCGGGGGTAAGACACCAGCGAAGACTTCAAACGTACCTTCTCCGCAACCCAAAGCGCAAGCTAAACCCCAACCACAAACCGCAAATCCAGTGCAAAACTTAGGCAATGCCTTGCAAGGCTTGTTCGGAAAATAACCCATGAAAAAAAGATTTTACGACACAGCCACTTGCGCCAAAGTGGACGGAGGCTATGCGGTTCAACTGGACGGACGGGGCATTAAAACCCCCCAAGGCACGCCTTTGGTCATGCCCACCCAGGCCCTTGCCGAAGCCATCGCCGCCGAATGGGATGCCCAAGGCGAAGAGATTGATCCCAAATCTATGGAACTGATGCCCATGGCCGGCACCGCCATTGATCGCGTTCCCGAAGTCCGAGACGGCTTGATCGAGGGCTTGTTGAAATATGCGGAAACCGATCTGTTGTGCTATCGCGCAGAACGTCCCAAAGATTTGATCCAACGGCAAAAAGACGCCTGGGACCCGGTGTTGGACTGGGCCGCCGAAGAATTAGGGGCACGTCTCAAACCCACCCATGGCATCGTTGCCATTGACCAAGACCCCGAGGCACTGAAGGCCTTAAAAGCGGTGTTGGAAGAATTCGACAATTGGACTCTCACCGCCATGGGCGAATTGGTCGGCATCAGCGGCTCTCTTGTGGTGGGCTTGGCGTTGGTCAAAGGCCGTTTAACCGTCGAGCAAGCGTTGCACATCTGTGAAATTGATGAAGCGCATCAAAACGAGCAATGGGGCGAAGATTTTGAAGCCATCGAGCGGCGCAAAAATATCGCCACAGACGTCACGGCAGCCTATCGGTTTTTCGAGCTGGGGAACGTTTAGACGCTTTTCTGCTCAATCTCGACCTTGGCGAGTTCACCATCTTGGGTGTCACCATCATCATCTTCGGTCTCAATGTTGTGGCGCATGATCAGCGGCACTTGGGAAAAGCTGAACAGCAAGGTCAGGGGCATGACGCCAAAGACCTTGAAACTCACCCACATATCGGTGGTTTGGGTGCGCCATACGGCTTCGTTGAGGATGGCCAAAAACAAAAAGAACCATGCCCAACGCCACGTCATTATGCGCCAGCCCTCGTCGTCAAGGCTAAGGGCGCTTTCCAACACGGTTTTAAGGAAGCTCTTTTTCAAATAAAGCCCGGTAAACAAGGTCGCCGAAAACAAGATGTTGACGATGGTGGGCTTTAATTTGATGAAGGTGTCATCTTCTAAAATGATCGTCAGGCCGCCGAAGACCATGATGAAGGCCCCGCCAATCAAGGGCATGGTGGGCAGTTTTTTCAGTTTCCAATACGAAAAGGAGAGCGCCAAAACGGTCACCACCATAAAAACGCCGGTGGCGGTGAAAATGCCCATTTTCGCATTTACGATGAAAAAGACCACCAGGGGTCCGGCTTCAAGTAAGAGTTTTAATCCGTGTTTCATAAGGGATATATAGCGCTTTCTGGGCTGTAATCAAACGGTAACCGTGCTATTTATTTTGATGACAGGGAGACATTGGAAAACCGATGCACGAAATTATTGAAGAATTGGACCGCCGCCGCGAAAAAGCGTGCTTGGGCGGGGGACAAAAGCGCATCGATACCCAGCATGCCAAAGGTAAGCTGACGGCGCGCGAACGTATTGATTTGTTGCTAGACAGCGGCTCTTTTGAAGAGTGGGATATGTTCGTCGAACACCGCTGTGTCGACTTTGGCATGGAAAAGCAAACCATCCCGGGCGATGGCGTGGTGACCGGATACGGCACCATCAATGGTCGTTTGGTGTTCGTCTACAGCCAAGATTTCACCGTCTTTGGCGGCTCTCTCTCGGAATCCCATGCCCAGAAAATTTGCAAAATCATGGACCAGGCGCTCAAGGTTGGGGCACCTGTGATCGGCTTGAACGATTCCGGCGGCGCGCGCATTCAAGAAGGCGTATCCTCGCTGGCGGGCTATGCCGAGGTGTTCCAGCGTAACATCGATGCGTCGGGCGTGATCCCGCAAATCTCTATGATCATGGGGCCGTGCGCGGGTGGGGCCGTGTATTCACCCGCCATCACCGACTTTATTTTCATGGTCGAAGACACCTCGTACATGTTCGTCACCGGACCCGATGTGGTTAAAACCGTGACCCATGAAACCGTGACCCATGAAGAATTGGGCGGCGCGCACACGCACACCCAAAAATCTGGCGTCGCCGATCATGCCTTTGCCAACGATGTCGAAGCGTTGTTGTATCTGCGCCGCTTTATCGACTTTATACCCGCCAACAACACAGAAAAGCCGCCGCTTAGGCCGACCCCGGATCGACCCGAACGCATGGAAATGTCGTTGGACACTTTGGTCCCCAACAACCCTAACCAGCCCTATGACATGCATGAATTGGTGAAAAAGGTTGTCGACGAAGGTGACTTTTTTGAACTTCAGCCCAATTATGCCGCCAACATCATCATCGGCTTTGGCCGCATGGAAGGCAGCACCGTGGGTATCGTCGCCAACCAGCCGATGGTTTTGGCAGGGTGCTTGGATATCAATGCCTCTATCAAGGCGGCGCGGTTCATTCGCTTTTGCGATGCCTTCAACATCCCCATTATGACGTTTATCGATGTGCCCGGATTTTTACCCGGCACGGCTCAGGAATTGGGTGGCATCATCAAACACGGCGCAAAGCTTCTGTATGCGTATGGCGAAGCCTCGGTGCCGAAAGTCACGGTGATCACGCGCAAGGCTTACGGCGGGGCTTATGATGTGATGAGTTCCAAACATTTGCGCGGTGACGTTAATTACGCTTGGCCATCCGCCGAAATTGCCGTGATGGGGCCTAAGGGGGCGGTGGAAATCATCTTCCGCGCCGATGCGAAGGATCCAGACAAAATCACCGCGCGCACCGAAGAATACCGCAAACGTTTCGCCAATCCGTTCATTGCCGGACACCGGGGCTTTATCGACGACGTCATCATGCCGCACAACACGCGTATGCGCTTGTGCAGAAGCCTACGTATGCTGAAAAACAAAACCTATACAGGACCGTGGAAAAAGCACGGCAATATTCCGTTATAAGGATCGTTATGAGTAACTTTAAAGACGAAAAACAACATAAGAAAAATCTGGATGAACTTGGGAAATTTGCGGCTGTCGCGTTGGGCTTTCTGGTTCTTGTCTGCGCCGCCTTTTACGTCAACTTTACCTATACCCCCCGGGTTCCCTGGTTTTTGGCGGTGATCATTATCGGTTCGGTCAAAGTCGTGCCCCGTGCGCGGCGTTTGATGAAAATGTTTGAAGACAATACAAAATAATATTAATTGAAATCGGAGCCTATCGTGGCCGCGTCCAAAAAACCGTTTCAAAAAATTCTCATTGCCAACCGAGGCGAAATTGCGTGTCGGGTGATCCGCACAGCCAAGCGTTTGGGCATCAAAACGGTGGCTGTGTATTCCGACGCCGACCAAGATGCCTTGCACGTGCTTGAGGCCGACGAAGCGGTCAACATTGGCCCGGCGGCGTCATCTGAAAGCTATTTGTGCATCGACAAAATCATCGACGCCATGAAACAGACCAAAGCCCAGGCGGTTCATCCGGGCTATGGTTTTTTAAGCGAAAATGCAGCCTTTACGCGGGCGTTGAAAAAAGCGGAATTGGTTTTCATTGGTCCGGGTGACCTGGCCATCAAAGCCATGGGCGACAAGATCGAATCAAAAAAATTGGCGGAAAAGGCGGGTGTGAACGTGGTGCCCGGCCACGCCAAGGCGCTGGTTGATTTTGCCGAGGCTAAAAAAGTTGCCACCACCATCGGCTATCCGGTGATGTTAAAAGCCTCAGCAGGCGGCGGCGGCAAAGGCATGCGGGTCTGTGACGACGAAGCCGATTTGAAAGAAGCATTCGTGTCGGCGGTGCGGGAAGCCAAGTCAAGTTTTGGCGATGACCGGGTGTTTTTGGAAAAATTCATCGTCAATCCGCGCCACATTGAAATTCAAGTGCTGGCCGACAGCCATGGCAACACCGTGCATTTGGGCGAACGGGAATGTTCCATCCAACGCCGTCACCAAAAAGTCATCGAAGAAGCCCCCAGCCCGTTTATTGATGCAGAGACTCGCGCGGCCATGGGTGCCCAAGCGATCAAGCTGGCCAAGGCGGTCAATTATGCTTCGGCCGGAACGGTGGAATTCATCGTTGATGAAAATCGCAATTTCTATTTTCTGGAAATGAACACCCGTTTACAGGTTGAACACCCGGTGACCGAATACGTCACGGGGCTGGACTTGGTTGAACAGATGATCCGCATCGCCGCCGGACAAAAACTAGCCTTTACCCAAGACGACGTGAAATTAGACGGTTGGGCCATGGAAGCCCGCGTTTATGCCGAAGACCCGTTTCGCGGATTTCTGCCCTCCATTGGACGTTTGGTCCGTTATGTTGAACCAACGGGCGCGGACGTGCGCGTGGATTCCGGCGTCTATGAAGGCGGCGAAATTTCCATGCATTACGATCCCATGATCGCCAAATTGGTCACCTATGGAGCAGATCGTGGGCAAGCGATTGAAACCATGAGCCACGCGTTGGATGGCTTTTTCATTCAAGGTGTCCAACACAACATCTCGTTCTTGTCGGCCTTGATGAACCACAAACGCTTTCTCGAAGGCCGGCTCACCACCGGGTTTATTGCCGAAGAATATCCCGACGGTTTCAACGCTGATGATGTGGTCCATGATGACCCTGCGGTTTTGGTCGCAGTTGCCGCTTCAATCCATCAAGCCTATCAGGCCCGCGCCGCCGAAATCACGGGCCAAGCCAGCGGTCACGAACGCCAGGTCTGTGGCGCCTGGACCGTGGTGATGGGCAAAAAATGCATTCCCGTTGTGGCGCAAACCGTGGTGGGTGGATTTGACGTTTCGATCACCGCTAAGGGTTTTGTTAAGACGCCGATTGAAGTGCGCACCGATTGGCAACTGGGCGAATGTATGTTCGTTGCCACCGTCAACGGTGCCGCAACCACCCTGCAAGTCGAACGTTTGGCGGTGGGCTATCGGGTGCTGCACGCGGGCACCCAGGCCGATATCCGGGTGGTCGGCGCACGCGCGGCTCAATTGATGGCGTTGATGCCTAAAAAGCGCGTGGCCGATACCTCGAAACTGTTGCTGTCACCCATGCCGGGGCTGTTGTTGTCGGTGTCGGTGAAGCCAGGACAACAGGTCAAAGCGGGCGAAGAACTGGCCGTAATCGAAGCCATGAAAATGGAAAACGTCCTGCGCGCCGCCCAAGACGCAACGGTTGCCGAAGTCAAAGCCCAAACTGGTGATAACCTTGCCGTTGATCAGGTGATTGTGACCTTTGAATAACCCAACAAAATCCATCCACGCCACCTTCCAAGGCCGCGTCCAAGGCGTCTGGTTCCGCGCCTGGACCGCTGAAAAAGCCACCGCGCTGGGGTTGAACGGCTGGGTCAGGAATTGCTCAGACGGCACGGTCGAAGCCGTCTTCAGCGGCCCTGCGGACAAGGTCGATGCGATGCTGACGAAAGCCCAAAAAGGCCCGGTTCTGGCTCGGGTGGATGATATCCACACCGAAGAGACCGAGCCTCCAAAGGAAGCTGGGTTTTTTAAACGGGCTACGGCTTAGGGGCCAACGCCTACCGTCATTCCCGCGTAGGCGGGAATCCAGAGTGCAAAGCACGGTACTAGACTAAAAGCTCTTCATACAGGTCACGCCAACTTGGGTTTTGCTCTTGAATGAGGTTAATCTTCCAAGCCCTTCGCCACCTTTTCATTTGCTTCTCACGCAAAATCGCCGCGTCCATGGTTTCTAAAAATTCGGCATAAACCAGTTGATGGACTTGGTGTTGCTTCGTAAACCCTTCAACGACATCGTTTTTATGCTCCCAGACCCGGCGCATGACATCGCTGGTGACACCGATGTAAAGAGTCCCGTTTGGCTTGCTGGCAAGGATATATACGCACGGATTTTTCATGACTTGAGTATGGGGGAGGATGTGTGTTCTGTCATCATTGTGCTCATAATCAACGCTGTATGGATTCCCGCCTTCGCGGGAATGACGAGGTCTGGGGTGTTTCTTTACGCAACTTACCATTAGTCCTGTCCCAAAGCCGCCAATGAGCGTATAGCCACGGGGTGCACGAGGCGTGCACGTTATGCATTGGATCTTCGAGCATGAGTCTCGGGTCGGCAACATCGGTGCGGTCTTCGGGGCCGGGTGGCGGTTCTGCGCCACAGTATTGGACCGTTATTGCCAACGCCTTTAGTGCGTCTGAATGCGCCCAGCTGACCTCTGTTTTTGCCGCCTTGGATGCCACAGATGGTGGCTTGGTGGCGGGGCGTTTTGATCAAAAGGTCCGTCAATCTTCTCTGGTATGGCTGCCTGAACGGGTTGATTTGGCGTGGGTTGATACGCGCCTGGCCCGGCTCACCGCCGACGCCAACCGCCAACTGTTTGGCTTTGCCTTAGAGGGGTTTGAAGAACAATTGCAAATGGCGGCTTATGGCCCCGGTCATTATTATGACTGGCATATTGACCAAGGCCAAGGCAACACCGCTGGGCGGCGCAAGCTCACCGTTTCGGTGCAGTTGAGTAAGCCCGAAGACTACGTTGGTGGGGCCTTGGAACTCAACGCCGATGGCCGACCCTTTCAGGCCCCACGCGCTCAAGGAACAGCGGTGGTCTTTGCCGCAAATACCTTGCATCGGGTGGCCCCCGTGGTCAGCGGCTTGCGTCATTCTTTGGTGGCGTGGGTGCACGGCCCAGCGTTCGTTTAAAGCGCCGTACAGCGCGGACGTTTCACTATTGGTAAAACGTTGAAAGAAAGCGTACAATTTTACCCATAAGAAGACCAAAAGCGGGACTTGCTCTGTAAACAAAGAAGGCAATATGCATGATTAAGTGGTTGCTGCTCCCCACTGTTTTTTCAATCCTGACCTATGGCTTTTGGCTATACCCCAACGTCAAAGAAATCTCGGCGGGGGTTGCCATTTTCTTGTTTGGCATGTTGTTTTTAGAAGAAGGCTTTCGCGCCTTTACCGGTGGCTTTTTGGAACGGATCCTTAAAAACACCACCAACCGCCTGTGGAAAGCCATTACCTTTGGCATCGTTTCGACCACCGTTATGCAGTCCAGCTCACTGGTGTCGATCATCACCATTTCGTTTTTAAGCGCCGGCCTGATTTGGTTGTCGGCGGGGATCGGTATTATTTTTGGCGCCAACATCGGCACCACCACGGGGGCGTGGTTGGTTGCGGGCTTTGGTCTAAAGGTTAACATTGCCGCCTATGCCATGCCGATGTTGGCGTTTGGCATTATTTTGGTGTTTCAAAATTCTAAGGTCTTAAAAGGCCTGGGCTACGTTTTGTCAGGGCTGGGATTTTTGTTCCTGGGCATCCATTATATGAAAGAAGGTTTCGAGACCTTTAGCCAAACCATTGATCTTGCCAAATACGCCATGCCCGGGTTTTTGGGTTTGATCGTTTTTACCCTGTTGGGCATGGCCGCCACGGTGATTATGCAATCGAGCCATGCCACTTTGGTGCTGATTATCACGGCCTTGGCGGCATCGCAAATCACCTATGAAAATGCCTTGGCCCTGGCGATTGGGGCCAATGTGGGCACCACGATCACGGCCATCATTGGCTCGTTGAGCGCCAATTACCAAGGCAAAAGGCTGGCCTTAGCGCATTTGATTTTCAACCTCACAACCGGGGCCATTGCGATTGTTTTCATTTCCCAGATCGTTTGGTTGGTGGACTATGTTGCGATTAAAGTTGGTATTCGGGCCGATGATTACAGTCTGAAACTTGCGGTGTTTCATACCATATTTAACACCATAGGCGTGCTGGTGATGATCCCGATGATCCCTCGGCTGGTGACGTTTTTGCAAAACACCATCAAAAAACCCCGCGAACGGTTGGTCGAACCGCGCTACATCAACACCTCTGCCTTTGATTTCCCCGAAACCCTGGTGGAAGCCATCCGCAAAGAAACCATTCATCTTTACGACAATTCGTTTGAAATTATGGCGCACGGCTTAAACCTTCACCGCTCGATCATTCATTCGGATACGGACCTTGCGAAGCACACATCGTTAAGCCGCGCCCGCATCGAGTTCGATCTGGATCAAACGTACAACACCAAGGTGAAACCGTTGTATGCCGATATTTTAGAGTTTATCAGCAAGGCCCAAGGCCAGATTCCGGCCGAGTACGCAAGCCATCTTTTCGAATTGCGCGATGCTTGCCTGGGCATTGTCACAACGGTCAAAAACATCAAACATCTGCGCAAGAATATATCGCTCTACATCCGATCCGATAACGAAGATATTCGCCGCGAATATAATAAGCTGAGAATTCAGATTGCCGAGGTGATGCGCGAAATAAATGTGCTGGAACAAACAGAACGTGACGATCGCGATATTTTAGCCTTAGATGAGTTTAAGGTGGCGATTGAAAAAGGCAACATCATGGCCACGGGCGAGATGGACACCTTGATCCGTAAAAAGAAAATCACGGTCGAAATGGCGACCTCGTTGATGAATGATTTGGTCTATACGCGCGGTGCGGTTTGGCATCTTGCCGATGTGGCGAAGGCGTTGTTTGGGGCCAGGGATGCCTCGTCAAAAGAAGCACAGGAAATGCTTTCTTTGACCGAACAAGACGTGAATGAAATGCACGAGAGCAAAGAGGGGGGAGCATGAAAACCAGCAAAATTATCAAGTATCTTAAAAAAGCGCTGAACAAGGGGGACGCCCATAAGAAGGATGCGCTTAGAGACATCCTCGACAAAATGAAAAAGAAAGAACGTAAGCTTAAAAATAGGCTTGAAAAAAGCACTGACGAAGCGGAGCGCGCCCTTCTTTTGGAAAAGCTTAAAGTCAACCAAGCCCACCGCAAAAAAGGCGTCGAGGCGTTGCGTAAACTTAGCGGGAAGACGTGACGGCTTGCTGTATGTAATCTGCTAACGCTTGCTGTTGGTCCGCGTTTAGGCGAAGCCCCAATTTGCTGCGCCGCCACAAAACGTCTTCGGCGGTGCGCGCCCATTCTTGATCGATCATATAGTCAACCTCGCGTGCGGTAAGGCCCGCCCCAAAATGTATCCCCAGCTCGGCCATGGTCTCGGCCCCGTTTAAAATCACAGGCGTTAAATCGCCGTGTCGGTTGGCCAAGCCGCCCAAAACATCGTCGTCTATAGCGCCGTACATGTGGTGAAATTGGTCGAACAACGCTTCGCCAAGGCCACCACCCGGCAACACCACTTTGGCTGTCCACGGGGTGCTCATGTGCGGAAAATAAGGGCTAAGGCGTTTCAGTACTTTTTCGGATAGTTGACGATACGTGGTCAATTTGCCGCCAAAGATGGACAGCAACGGCGCTTCGCCACGGACGCCGTCCAAATCCAAAACATATTCCCGCGTCACATGAGAGGCTTTCGCGGCCTCATCATCAAACAAGGGGCGGACCCCGGCAAATGACCACACAGCGTCTTTGGCGGTGATAGATTTTTTGAAGTAGTCGTTCACGGTCTGGCACAGATAGGCGGTTTCTTCAGCAGAACTATCCAGACGCTCATCACTGTTCGGCGGCGCTTCTAACATCACCTCGGTGGTGCCAATCAGGGTGAAGTCCTTGTGGTAGGGGATAACAAAGACAATCCGCCCATCGTCATTTTGCAAAATGTAGGCGTGATTACCTGGGTATAATTGATCCACCACGATGTGGCTGCCCTTGACCAGTCGCAGCTGTTTACCTTGGGCGTTTCCCTGACAGGTTTTCAACGCATCCAAAGTCCAAGGCCCCGCTGCATTGACGATGGCCTTGGCTCGGACGGTATGGGTTTCGTTGCTGGCTTTATCCAACAGCGTGACATCCCAAGCCCCGTCGCGCCGTTCGGCCTTTGTGACCTGGGTGCGGGTGTAAATGTGCGCGCCGTGATCCGCTGCCGCGCGGGCATTTGCGACCACCAAACGGGAATCATCGACCCAACAATCGGAATAGATAAACCCAGCATCGACCGTGTCGTTGAGCGCTTCGCCTTCTAAGTCCGTTTTTAAATTAAGCCGATGGCTGCGGGCCAGCCTGGGGTCGAATTTAGCCAGGTGATCATAAAGAAACAGCCCCATCGAAAGCATCCACGCCGGACGCATGGACGGATGGTGGGGCAACACGAACCGCATCGGGTGCACCAAATGGGGGGCTTTGTCGAGCAAGGCGCTACGTTCAGACAAAGCTTCCCGCACCAGCCTAAATTCATAATGTTCTAAGTAACGCAGACCGCCGTGGATCAGCTTGGAACTGGCCGACGAAGTGGCGCTGGCCAGATCATTTTGTTCGCACAACATCACCTTCAAACCGCGTCCCGCCGCATCGCAAGCCACGCCGACCCCATTGATACCGCCGCCGATGACCAACAGGTCTGTGTCTTGGGGTTTGTGGTTCATGGCGGGAGCCGATCCGGATAATCCGTAAATACGGCATCAACGCCCATGTCGAACAAGGTCTGGGCAAGCCCGGGGTCGTTGACGGTATACACATGCAAACGGTGACCCGAAGCATGAACGGCGTCGGTCAGCTCAGGCGTGACAAAGGCATGATAGCAATGCAGGCTTGAACACTGATGACGGTTCAAACGCTGTTTCCAGTTTTCAGGGATCGCATAGACGATCAGGCCTAAGGTCACGTCGGGCATCAATTCGTGAAACACGTCTAATGCCAATGGGTTCATGGAGGATACCAGCAATCGTGCACCTTGGGGCCAAACCTCTTTAAGCGTGGCCGCCACCGCCCGCGCCGTGGGTTCTTCCCAACCCAAGGTGGGTTTGATTTCTAAGTTCAGCGCGATGTCATGGGACGTGACTAAGGCCAGGGCATCACGGAGTAGGGGGATGCGTTCGCCCTTAAATTTAGGATCGAACCAAGACCCCGCATCTAGCTTGGCAATGTCATCAAAGGACTTTAAAACCACTGGTCCTTCACCGTCAGAGCACCGATCGACGTTAAAATCATGCATCACCAAAGCCTGCCCGTCACGGCTGACGGTGGCATCGAATTCGACGGCTTTCGCCCCCAATTCAATCGCGCGGGCCAGCGAAGCCAAGGTATTTTCAGGCGCACGGCCCGAAGCGCCTCGGTGGGCGATAATCTTTGGCATAAAGGCAGGATGGTTGTAGGGCATCGTTTAAGCCTTATCTCGTTGCACAAAGACGCTGAGCAGCGCCAATCCCCCCGACACCGTCATCAATAACAACGACAAAGCGTTGAGTTCGGGTGTCGAGCCTTCGCGCAATTTTCCATACATGGCGATGGTCAGCGGTTGGTCGGACCCCGCCAACATAAGGGTGGTGTTGAAATTTTCAAACGACATCAAAAACGATACGATCGCGGCGCCGATCAAGGCTGGTTTAAGGTAGGGGATGGTAATGGTCCAGACGGCTTCCAATTTTGAAGCCCCCAGGCTTTGCGCGGCTTCTTCTAAGGCGGTGTCGAACTTTCGCAGGCGCGCGGCAATAATCAAGGTGGTGATGGTGGCGATGAACGAAAACTGCCCCATCACAACCAAAAACGTACTGGGTCGTAAAAACTCGAAGTCCAAACCGACGTTGGTTTCCAGCCACGAGGCGATGGTGCTGGAAAACAGCAAAATAGAAATGCCGAGAATTACCCCCGGAATGACAAGGGGCAACAACATCAACATATACAGGACGTTCTTGAACGGGAAGGTGCGACGTTCGAACAAAAAGGCATTGGTGAGGCCAACGCTGACCGACAACAGCGTGACCCAACAGGCAATGTAAAAAGACGTCCAGATGCTGCCCATCAGTCGCTTGTCATGAAACAGCCCCAATCTTGGTTCGGTATCGTTAAAGAACCAGTCAAAGGTAAAACCACCCCACGGCAACGACGGAAACATGGAATCATTGAACGCGAACACCGCCACAACGATCAACGGCATGACCAGATAGGCAAAGAACAACACAATGTACGCACCATACACGGCGCGAAATCCAAGCGGCTGAGGAATGGAAGGAATCATCGTTTGCCCCTATCCCATGGTTTCAGATAAGGACTGGCGCGATAGCTTTAACCCGGACCAGACAATGAACGACGACAACGCCAATAACAAAAACCCAAACGCGGCCCCAAGTTCCCAATTAAAGCGCGTGATGAATTGGGTGTAGATCATTTCGGTGAACCACAAACTGTTTTTGCCGCCCAACAAGACGGGTGTTAAATAGTTACCCAGCGTGAGCATGAACACCACGATGCAGCCCGACACGATGCCCGGCATGGCATGGGGGATGATGATTTTTCGCAGCACCGTAAAGGCATTGCCACCCAGATCGTAACCCGCTTCGACCAAGCTGTCGTCCAGGCTATCTAGGGTGCTGACCAACGGCACCACCATGAACAACATCGAGGTGTAGACCAGCCCGACCATGACCGTGGCATCGTTGTACAACATCTCAACCGGGCCAGACGCGATGCCCACCCATTGCAGCACGCCTGAAAACACACCACTTTCACGCAGCAAGATCATCCAGCCAAAGGTGCGCACCAATTCGCTGACCCAAAACGGCACCAGACACAGCAAGAACAAAAAGTTTTTAAGCCGTCCGCGCAACATTTTGGCGATGTAATAAGACACCGGAAAACCGATCAACAACGTCAAGGTGGTTGCCATAATGGACATCACAGCGGTGCGGGTGAAGGTTCGCCAATACAAAGGTTCGGTGAAAAACTGAGCGTAATTTGCGGTGCTGTATTCATAAACCCTGGGGGCGACTTTTTCGTGCAGCGAGATCAAAAACATATCTATGTGCGGCAATATAATCAGAACAAACAACCACAAGCCCAGCGGTGCCAGCAACAGCAACAAACTCAGGCGCGAGGCGCTTTGCATGTTCATGGGGCGACCTCCAAGTCATCATCAGCCATCGCGACAAAGGCTTTGGCCTGGGCCATGCCCCAGCCTAAGTGAACTTCTTGACCTTGGGCTAAGTGTGAAAACTCACCCGTTTGCGGCAAGGCGACGTCTAATTCGCCACCCGTTTGACGGTCGCGGATAAGGGCGCGACTGTTGGCCCCATTGAACAGAACACTGACCAAGTCGCCTGTGATGGAATTATCCATGCCGGCAATGCGTTCGCCGTCGGTCGCAATCACCACCGATTCAGGGCGCACGAAAATGTTGACCTCGGCACCCTTGGTAAGGGGCGTAGAGCCAGCGGCGGTCGCCAACAAAGAAACGCCATCGTTGGACGTGACTTTGATGCCCGTCTTGTCGATGTCTTCAACGCGCCCATGCCAACGGTTGGTGTCGCCAACGAACCCCGCAACAAAGGCGGTGTCGGGCTGGTAATACAAGTCTTGGGGGGTGCCAATTTGTTCAAATTTGCCTTTGTTCATCACCGCAACGTGGTTTGACATGACCAAGGCTTCGGATTGATCGTGGGTGATGTAGACAAAGGTGGTGCCGAACTTGTCTTGCATTTTTTTCAGTTCGACCTTCATGTGTTCGCGCAATTTTAGGTCCAACGCACCAAGCGGTTCATCCAATAACAATGCGGTTGGTTCCAACACCAAACAGCGCGCAATGGCGACTCGTTGCTGTTGCCCACCAGACAATTGTTTAATGCTTTTGTCGCCAGATGTGGGGAGATCAATGCGATCCAACGCGGACTTAACTTTGTCGGCAATATCACTTTTGCCCAAGCCTTTGCGCACCAGCCCATAGGCGATGTTTTCGGCCACCGTCATCATGGGGAAAAGGGCTAAATGTTGGAACACCATATTCACGGGGCGTTTGTTGGGGGGCATATCCACCACAGACGCGCCTTTGATTAAAATATCGCCAGAAGTCGGGCGATCAAAGCCAGCCATCATACGCAATATGGTCGTTTTACCGCACCCAGAAGGGCCAAGGATGGAAAAGAAATCGCCTTCAGGAACACCAAATGATACATCGTCAACGGCTAGAAATTGGCCATAGCTGCGCACCAGATTGCGGCATTCAAGGTCGAAGTTTTCGGGCTCATCCGATGTGTCGGTCATAGCGTTGTTCACCCGTGAGCTGTTAAATTCAATTTAGATGATTTGGGGCACAAAAGGAAATCCTCCTGTGCCCCAAATTCATAAGCCTGGTTAGACTATTTGGCGGCTTGGACGCGATCCATAACCTTGCCTTCCATATCTTCAAGACCAGCAGGGACCGGTGGGTACCATTTGATGTTGTCGATGGCAGCGGCTGGGAAGGATTCTTGGAACAGCTTCTTTTTGCCTTCTTCGACATTCACATCACCGTTTTTGGCGGCGGTGAAGTTGCCCGCAGCGCTGGCAATCATGCTGGCGATTTCGGGACGCATGACGAAGTTGATCCATTTATACGCAGCCGCTTCGGCTTTGGTTTTCTTTGGCAAAGCAAAGGTATCGATCCAACCCAAAGCTCCAGATGTTGGCGCAAGCGTCTTCACGTTTGGCATTTCGGCATTGATTTTCCAACCCGAACCATCCCAAGCCATCGCCGCGATGACTTCACCGGAACGGACCAAGTTGATCAGCGCATCACTTCCAGACCAGTAAACTTTCACGTTCGATTTGCAATCGATCAGTTTGGCTTCGACCTTATCAAGAATTTTTTGGTAAGCGGCCTTGTCGCCATAGGCTGCAAATGGGTCCATGCCCAGGGCGAACGCAAACGCGATCAAAGTTGGGCGCTTCATGCGATACGAAACCTTGCCGGCATATTTAGGATTGCAAAGATCAAGGTAATCTTTGATATCCGGGGCTTTAGAGGTGTCGACCGTGAGGGCGCTGGTGCCCCACACATGCGGCACACCATAAACTTTGCCATGAACAGAGGTGTTCTTTTTGGTGCCTTCTAACATGGACGTGATGATTTGGCTGGCATCAATTTTTGACAGATCAATGGGCTTATAAATGTCGAATTCTGACTGAGCACCCGCGATGCGATCTTGCGAAGGCTGAGCCAGATCAAAGCCCGCCCCACCGGTGGCGCGCAATTTTGAGATCATTTCTTCGTTGTTGGAAGCGGTCACTTCAACGGAAATACCCGTTTCGGCCTTAAACATTTCGACCACTTTGTCAGGTGCATAACCACCCCAGGTGAGTAGACGCAGCGTTTCGGCGTTTGCTTGGCTTGCCGCGATAACCATGCCAGCACCAATTAAGATGCTGGAAAATAGTTTGCCTTTGCTCTTAAACATGTTTGCTTTCTCCGTTTATCTGAAATTCAATTAAATTTAAGGTCAAGTCTTGTGGTTGCCGCATTTCCTGCGCTCTAACCGTCAATGATGGGGCCTCTTTTGAAACAATTTGAGGCCCATTTTGCCAGTTTCTCCATAAAGCTTAGAACCGCCAGTAAGTCCTGGCAATAGCTCAAATGTTATGTTTATAAGTCATATAAATGGCTGTCAGATTTAGCCAGATATCTGTGTTTTTGATTAAGTCGTTGCACATCAATATTGGGGCGAGATATCCTACCTTTACACATAAGGGAGAGAACACCATGACACCTCACGCCCCACACATTTTGATCGTTGATGGCTACCCCGTGTCCGACCGCGAAAATTTAGCCGGGTGCGGTATGGATATGGCGGGGGATTTGTACGCCCAGATGTTGAGCTCTCTTTGTCCAAACGCCAGTTTTGAAATTGTTTTTCCCTCTGACCCTGGAACCCACCTTCCCGATGGGGCGGGGCTTGAAAATTTTGACGGCGTGGCCTGGACCGGGTGTTCGCTGACCCTTCACGATGCTACCGATAAACGTGTGTTGCGCCATATTGAATTGGCCCGCGAAGCTTTTCGGGTTGGGGTGCCGCAATACGGCACGTGTTGGGGCATTCAAATCGCCGCCGTCGCCGCTGGTGGCACGGTGGCGGCAAACCCGGGTGGGCGGGAAATGGGCATAGCGCGCAAAATCACCTTAAACGCCACGGGACGCGGTCATCCGCTGTATGAAAACAAGCCCACCACCTTTGACGGATATGTTAGCCATTTTGACGAAGTGACGCATGTGCCGCCGGGGGCTGATGTTTTGGCTGGAAATGCGTTTACGCGGGTTCAAGCTTTAACGGTGCACCAGGATAAAGGCACCTTTTGGGGGCTGCAATACCACCCCGAATATGATCTTTATCAGATGGCGCGTTTGATGTCCGCGCGGCGTGCGGCGCTGCTGAAAGAAGGCTTTTTTAGCAGCGAAGAAAATGCCGAGGCGATGGTCGAAAGCTTTGAGACGCTGCACAAAAATCCAGACGATAAAGCCTTGGCGTGGCAGTGGGGGGTTGAAGCCGATTTGTTGAACGACGCCGTGCGCCACACCGAACCTCGCAATTGGTTGGAACGTTTGGTGATCCCCAAAATGCTAGGGTCCTAAGGTAAACGTACCAATTCAATGGGGTTGATGTATTTGAATAGGGATGGCTCATCTACATATTTGTAAACGATGGCCCCTTCTTTCAAAGTCGCAAAGCGATTTTTGGGGACGTCATAGTGAAAAATTTGCAACACCGTTTCACGCCCCGACGCCGCATCCAAACCATACCATGACTGCACCAGGTTAACTTGTTGGGGTTTGCCTAAGGGGGCGACGATGCGGTCTTCGCGCTGATCGGGGGTGCCATAGCGATTGACAAAAAGCGCGGTCACGGCGTCGAAATCGGTGGCTGGGAAAATGGTCTTGATATAGCTAGCCATATTTTTTCGATATCCAACAACGGCCCGGTCACCTCGACCAAATCGCTTGTAAATGCTGATATCAAGGTCGCTAAAGTGTTTTAAGGTGTCCCCTGACCACGCCGATGTTTCGATGCAAACGGTGACGATTTTACCTTTGGTCATGCATGGCTTTGGCTGCTTAGGCATCTGTTCGGGGGGGGCTTTGCCAAGGCTTATCTTTAACGCTCCATTCAAATCTTTATGAGGCATCACACGCTCGGTGCTCTTGGCTGGCGTGGGTGCAGCAGGTGCAGGTATCGAGGCCACTTCTTGGAAAGGGGCAATAAAGATCGGGGCGGCAATTTGAGCGGGGGGCGGTATTGGTCCGGGGGCTGCTTTAGGTTCTGCGATTGGCGTGGGGGACGGCGCTGGCACGGGTTTGGCCACCAGGCGTGGTTTTTGTGCCGGGGCACGGTTGCTTGTTTTGGCATCAACAGGCTCGGTCTTAGCCTCAACCACGGGCTCGGCCTTAGCCTCAACCACGGGCTCGGCCTTAGCCTCAACCACAGGCTCGGCCTTAGCCTCAACCACAGGCTCGGCCTTAGCTTCAACAACAGGCTCGACTTTTGCTTCAACCACAGGCTCGACTTTTGCTTCAACCACAGGCTCGGCCTTAGGCTGATGTTTGGGGGCCGTTAGATTTGTTTTGGGCGGGGCCTTGGGGGCAAAAGGGTCAAAGTCTGTCTTGAAAATACGAGGGTCAATGACTTCCGTTTTAGGTGTGCTGGGCGGGACTGCGTGTTGAGGGGGGGCTACGTTTGTTGCGGGCAATGTGACGGGAGGATCGATGCGTGCAACGTGTTGCCGTTTTGAGTGTTGAGCGCGGTCCATCAGGTAATGGGCAAGGTCGAAATAGCCTCTGTCGACGGCCACATCGGTTGGTGTTTGACCGATAAGGTTGGTGCTGAAAAGGTCGGCCCCCTGATCAAGGCTGGCCCGGACTTTGCCAAGATCGTTTTCCCATACGGCCTCAAAGAGATGCTTGGTGGGGCTGGCTTGGGGCGTCGACGGAACCGCCTTTGGAGGGGCGATCTCTAGGGGCGGCGGCCCGTTGGAAATCGGTTGAGCTGGTGTGGCCTTAATCTGATCGGCGCGGTCCAACAGGAAATGGGCAAGGTCGAAAAAGCCCTTGTTGATGGCCACGTCGGCGGGGGTGTTGTCGTGGGCATTCTTGCTTAAAACATCTGCCCCTTGTTCAAGGGCGGCCTTAACTTTGCCAAGGTCATTCGCCCCAACGGCTTCAAACAGCTGCGCGGTGGCGCTGTTTGAAGCAACTTGGGCAAAGCTGGGCAGGGTCAATCCACACAGCAGCACGGCTAGGGTGATCGTCTTGAACATAGCAAACCAATTCCAAATGTCGCAGGGAGTGTAGCTTGAATGAAAGCAATCGCGACCTTTTTTTGGCGACTCATTTTGTCACAGGCCTTTCGATCCATTGGGGCAGAGCTTAAAAATCTGCACCTCAGCCAGTAGATGAGGCTAGGCTATTGTGCTCGTATGCGTCTATAATCGTAAGATAATCATACGGATATAGAGAATGCGCATTGATAAAATCCTCGTTCTGGCCGCCATTGGCTTTGCCTTTGTTCTAACGGCCTTCACGACCCAGGCGGCGGCGTTAAATTCCGACAAAGGCCGCCGTACCGACATCTTGGTCGGCAGCGAATTTGATTTCCCCCCTTATGCGTTGGTGGACAAAGACGGCCATGCCGATGGCTTTAGTGTTGATTTGATGAAGGCCGTTTGCGAAGTCATGGGGATCAATGTTCGGTTTCGGGTTGGGCCATGGGATGAAGTCCGTACGGCGCTGGAAGATGGCAACGTCGATGCTTTGCCGTTGGTTTCGTATTCCGCCGAACGCGAAAAGGTTTTCGATTTCACCACCCCGCATACGGTGTCTTATGCGGCGATTTTTAAACGCAAAGACAGCCCAGATATTGGTTCCCTTGATGATTTAAGAGGCACGTCAATCATCACCATGCGCTCTGATGGGACCCATGACTGGCTGATGAGAAATGACATTTCTAAGTCCTATACATTAACCAATACCATGGCCGATGCACTGCGCTTATTGGCGTCTGGTCAGCATGATTACGCCTTGGTCCCCCGCCTGGTGGGTTTAATTGCGGCGAAGAATTTAGGGCTGTCCAATATCGAAGTCACCGGACCCAATCTGGATGTTTATGGGCGCGGGTTTGGCTTTGCGGTCAAAGATGGCGACGTGGCGCTGTTGGCCCAATTCAACCAAGGTCTCGCGATTATCAAAGAGAACGGACGCTTTGACGAAATTTATGACAAATGGTTTGGCCTTGTTGATCCCAAGGGGCCGTCAACAGAGACCATCGTTCGTTACGTTGCTTGGGGCGCGAGTGGATTTCTGTTTTTAATGGTGTTGTCTTTGGCGTGGTCGTTTTCGTTGCGGCGCAAAGTCGAAACCAGAACTCAATCGTTGAAAACGGAGATTAAAGAGCGGAAAAAAGTCGAAAAAGCCTTGGCCGCTCACCATCACTCTTTGGTGCGCCTACAGGGGCTAACCTCATCAACGGACTTAGACTTTGACGAAAAGGCTGAAGCCTTACTGAAATTGGGATGCGAAATTTTCAACATGCCGTTGGGCATTATTAGCCACATCACAGGCGAGGCGTATGTGGTGCGTTACGTCACGGGCCCCGACTGGGCACCGCCATCGGGCACCACCTTTGACTTGGCCAACACCTATTGTATTCATACCCTGAATGCCAACGCGCCAACGGCGTTTGCCAATGCCGGACAAAGCGAGATCGCCACCCATCCTTGTTATGTCAATTTTGGCCTTGAGTCCTATATCGGTTGCAAGGTGGTGGTTGCGGGCAAAATGTATGGCACGCTGAATTTTTCAAATCCAGAACCTCATTTGGCGGGCTTTAGCGAAGCGGAATATAGTCTGGTTCAACTCTTTGCTGATTGGTTGGGCAGTGAACTCACCCGTAAACAAAATGAAGACGTTATCTTTCAAGCGATGTTAGCGGCCGAACAAGCCAACAAAGCGAAGTCCGAATTTTTATCTTCCATGAGCCATGAGTTGCGCACCCCGTTAAATGCCATTTTGGGCTTTGCACAAATTTTGTCACTGGATACGCAGAATCCTATATCCGACAAGCACAAAGACGAAGCGCAGCAGATCATCAAGGGCGGGGAACACCTTTTGGATTTGATCAACGAAGTGCTCAATCTGGCGGCCATTGAGGCCGGAGGCTTAGAACTTGAGATTGAACCGATAGACGTTCAAGAGGTTCTTGAAACCTGTTTGTCGATGGTATTTCCTTTGACGCATACGCAAAATGTCAACGTTGATACGGATCACTTCGCCGGGGTCTTTGTGCTTGCGGACCGGGTTCGGTTCAAACAGGTGTTGTTTAATTTGCTGTCCAATGCCGTGAAATATAACAAAGTCGATGGCAACGTCAGTGTGACCCAATGCCTTGCCGATGATGGGCGCCAACGCATTTCCATCTCAGATACGGGCATTGGTATTGCGACCAATAAACACGCTGACCTGTTTAAGCCGTTTGCCCGTTTGGGGGCCGAAAATTCCAATATTGAAGGGTCGGGAATCGGCCTCACCATTACCAAGCATCTGCTTGAGGCTATGAAGGGTGATATTGGGTTTGAAAGTGTTGAAGGGCAAGGATCGACGTTTTGGTTAGACCTGCCGTTGGCATCGCCAGACCAAATCAAAGCCGCAGAAAGAGCCGCCGTTAGGGACAAAACAGATGTGTCCGTCGCCGATGAGGCCATTGGTCGCATCCTATATATTGAAGACAGTCCAGCCAATGTCGATTTGATGGAAACGATTCTTGAAGGCATAACGGGTCTTGAATTTGAAAGTGCGGATACGGCTGAATTGGGCTTGGATATTGCCATGCAAACCAAACCAAACCTTATTTTAATGGACATTAATTTACCGGGTATGAGTGGGATCGAAGCCTTAGCCCAATTACGCCTGAATGAGGAAACGAAGGATATTCCGGTGCTTGCCATTTCGGCTGCGGCGATGCCACAAGATATACAGAAAGCCCTGGATGCGGGTTTTCTTGCCTATTTGACCAAGCCTTTTAACGTGCCTGAATTGCTTGAATCTATTTCAGACGTGCTTGAGATAAAGCCGCTCTAGTTGGCGTTAAGATATAAACAATATTTCGTCTCAAAACAGGAAGTTTTGGCTAGTGTGCGGACACCTATCCCTTAATTCAATTGGCATTCAGGCCAATGAGCGTTTCAATGCGGTGCGCTTTCCAAATAGAAAAATTTGACGGCCCCTCTAAACACAAGTGGCCATAGCCATGCGCACGTTTCTATGTGGCTGGCAATAACTCACAAAGGCAATAAGTTTATGGACTCGCTCGGTATAAGTGTTAAAAAGCTAAGCACCTTATAAGGTCAAACGTATCAGGTTGTAATTCGCAATCTATTTTCCTGAGTTTGAAGTCGAAAACCACCATCCTCCGAACCGGATTGAACGCCAGGCGTATAAAGCAAAAGGATGTAAAAATGGGAATGTTTGATAAGCTCGGGCTAAACTGCGGCAGCATTTTTCCAAAGCCAGCCGCTCCCGTCATTGTCACACGACCCTTTCAGAGACGCCTCGTGATCGGCGTCATATGCGCCATCGGTTCTTTGATGAATGGCAATTCGTCAATTGCACAGACCTTTTCGGGTCAGTTCAACAATCAAACGGCCTATCCTTGGCCTGCAGCACATCCTGATAGAACGAAAGTATTCAGTGGCGATTTTAATGGCGATGGTTACGGGGACGTCGGCCTAGGTCATCCTAACAATGGCAGTCATTTATATATAAAATATGGTGACGGAACAGGCCAGTTCCGTGATCACACTCAAACCAGCTTTTCTTGGCCTGCGCTTGGTTCTGGGTCAGGGCAACCATTCAGTGTGGATATCAATGGGGATGGATACTCAGATATAGGTCTCTACAATCCCAATGGACTGGGAAATTTCTATTTTAGGTACGGGGATGGTGCAGGGAATTTTAAAGTCCAAACCTCTTATCCGTGGAAAGCTGCAAAACCCAAAAATACCAAGGTATTCAGTGGGGATTTCAATGGCGATGGATGGGGCGACATTGGTCTCTACAATCCCAACGGCGGTTATGCATTTTATATAAGGTACGGGAACGGTTCGGGGGTTCATTTTAATGAGAATCCTCAAACTTCCTATACCTGGGCTACGGCCAATATCAAAGAAACGCAAATAATCAGCGGCGATTTTGATGGGAATGGCTACGGAGACATCAGTCTCTTCAATCCCAATAATGGGGGTGCTTTTTATATCCAGTATGGAAATGGGGCGGGGGCATTTTCTACAGAAAAACGCCAAACTGCCTATACTTGGGTCGCAGCAGGTACAGCCTTCAGCGCAGATTATAACGGAGACGGCTATTGGGATATTGGTCTTTACAATCCCAATGGTCAGGGAAATTTTTATATTAAGTATGCCGTGCCGACGGTGGTTCATCAAACTGACGCTTGTACGTCTTTAGCAGGTTCTAATTGGCAATCAATCGACAGACGCGTAACCGCGTGCACGGGAACGTGGTCGGCTCCAGGTATTCGAACCGTCGCAACGGCCCAGCAACCTTCTGTTGCGGAAAATCTTTGCGGACCAGGCTACCGCGTTTGTAAAAAAGATCGGGTTACCACGTGCGTAGGGATATCAAATAAAGCCCCAGGTTTTTTTGCTGCTGATCAAAGTAGCAATGGGGGTGCCATTTGCACATCTACCGGGGCCAACGATCTTTTCGGTTGTGGTCATGCAGGCAATAAACCGGCAAAAAAGTGTTCGCCCTTGAACAAGACCTCTGGAGACCTTTGCCGTGCAATTGCTGGTCAAGGTTGGAGCTGTGGAACGGATGGAGCGGCCGAATTCGACAACGTCACCAAAACCGCAGGGGCAGGCGGTGTGCTTTGCTGTCCCATAGAAAATGGCGGGATTGCCTGGGAATCCCCGCAAAGCGGTGTCTATCAGATTTCTTCAGATATGTCGGGGAAACTAGAAGTCAGGCCCAACATGGCCGTTGAAACGGCGCAGGCGTATGCGGATTCAAGAGATGTTATTTCGTCATTCTACTTGGTCGGAGACGATTATACCGGGTCAGATCTCAAACCCGGTGACGCGGTATTTTTCGCGGGGACACCGAAGACCAAAAGCACCACCGGCGTCAGTCTTCACGAAAAGCACATCTCTTCTGTCGCGAGACATGCCCTTAAGTATTTGCATGCCTATTATTCTTTTGACGTGAATGCCAATGATAACAGCAATAGTGGCAATAACGGTACGCAAAATTTTGCAACACTGTATCAGGACGGATATAGGGGAAATGCAATTCGGTTCCCTGCCGGAACGAATGCGCAAGTCACATTTCCTCCCTATAACAACAGCTCGCTAAGCAAGTTTTCGATTTCGTTGTGGGTTAAGGCGACCGCAGGAATGAAAGTTGGGGCGACCAACGGCAAGGCCTCAATTCTGGGGCCGCTCTATTTTGATATCAATTCCAATAAAATAAAATATGAACTGACTGCATCAAATGGAAGTAATGTCGTTTCATTAACGTCGGCGACGGCCATCAATATCGGTCAATGGACGCATGTGAATGTAACCAAGGACGACCTGTACGTTACTTTGTTCATAAATGGTCATGTGGCTGCCAGGGAAAATAACATAACGGATATCGCTAACCCATTTGGTTCAACAATCGGTGGAATACCCGCTACAAGCAGCCCTCCCTATGCCTCTTTTGTGGGGGCCGTTGATGAGGTGTTCTTGTTCACCGATTCTTTCACTATTGAAGACATCAATATTTTTGCCGGAAAAAGAAAGTCTGAGCGGGGCATCCGGAACGATCGCGGGTTTTCCACGCAAAGTTCACGCAATGACGGGCAGCCTGGGTATAAGGCAAAAGCCGTCTGTCGGAGCAGTCCTTGGGGTTTCTGTCTGGAATACGCATATGAGTGCAGCGGTAATCAATTGATTCGCGATCGCATCTGTAAATGTTCCGCAGGTACAGATGCGAAATCACCAGCCGGAACGGGGTGCATGGCGACAACTACACCACCTCCACCACCAGCAAAAATGACCATTAATAATTTGTCGGTAGGCTATGAAAATATAAGTAAAAAGTGGATACCCAAAGAAGTATTGGTTTCCAATGCAAGTCGGGCCTTTTTCCAGGGAACGGGTAATTCTGCCGTAACCAATAAAAAACTAATAGAAAGATTCAGTGCAGTTCCGACGACTATAAAAAAACCTAAAAAAATTATTACTGCTATGTGTAAACAAGAAAAAGATCGGCACAACAATGGTGATCCTTATTCTCCTTTTGTAACGACCTCTTTCCTTACAGCATGCCATATGATTGAAAATAAAATGGAAGCTTCATATCGATGTCGTGGTGACAAAACCAATGACCTAAACATAAGTATGAAACTTCCCCCCTTATATACTGAGGAGGTTCAAATGAACTTTCCAAAATTGAACGTTCAAGAGTGGGGGAATCTATTTCGTGACCATAATTCAGGTGCCAAAGACTTTATTGTCGTGAATACCAATTTTTGGGAAATGACGGATACCCCACCTTGTGGCACTCCTCTTGGTTACTACAGAGGCGATGGTGCAACCGAAAGCACCAATCAAACGGGAGTATATGACAGTTTAGCCATACGGGTGGATGAAACCAGCAGGGAAAACACATTCCATTTTTATAGAAATGGCAATATTCCAGTGCCAGAGCCAGTAAATAGCCACGTTATCGCTTCTGGTGTTTTGCTCCGCCATAATGGTACCGATATCCCGACCACCCAAGCTACGCCAACAAATGCGAAGGCCGACCAGAAAGTTGGACGCACGGCCCTTGGTTATAGTTCTGCTGATGATGAACTCAAAATTATTGTGATACCTAAATACACCGCTGATAATAGGTTAATGAAGACCGCTTCAGAAACTTTGGCAATGTTTGATAAAAAATATGACAATGTCATACTCTTTGATGGCGGCGGCAGCGCAACATTCGCGTACTGGAAAGCTGGTGAGCAAATATTTAAAATAGGCGATCCTCAGAAGAGTTCTTATCAGGCAGGACTTAATTTAAGGTCCATTCCCGTTGCCTTGATCATTGCTCCATCATATTAAAACCGAGAGATTGGCCCGGCACACACTTGCGCTGCGTTATGGGTGCCTCGCAGCGAGTGCCGGGGGAAAGTCTAACTCTAACTCTCTGCCCATCGTGACAGCCGCCTCAAACGCAACATGTCTGATTCCCAATAAGCAGCTGATTGTTGTGCGTTGAGATGGGTGAGTAAGTACCCGAACGAAACACTTATGAATGTTTCTGTGATCCTTTATAATGGTCTTTATAGAATTAAAAGACGGTGCTGAGAACGCAGCATTTATTGCTTGAGGTTTTGAGTCCAGAAAGGAGTCATAGCCATGACCATTAAACATTGTCCAGATTGCACAACGGGATGGCGCTATGTGGATGATTTGCCAGATCGCCATCTTCATCGTCAGGCTCATGGCCTTGTTCCCTGTCCAACGTGCAACGGTCAAGGGCGTCTTGTTGAACCCGACCAAAGCTCACGGCGGTATAGAGTTGTCGCTGTTCAAAGGGATGAAGTACGCTTTCAATCCGGTAAAACCTTGCAAATTGCTTAAGCCTTATTTTTTTCAAAGGTTTTGTTTATTTTCTCGATCAATTGCTGAGGGGTGTACGGTTTGTAGATGAAATGGGACACGCCTTGTGCTTTGGCATCGACGGCAGATTCCAACATGCCGCGCCCGGTGATCATGATGAAGGGCAGACGAGTGTTTATTGTGCGCACCTTTTGCAACAAGTCATACCCGGTCATCTGAGGCATGTTCCAGTCACTGATGACCAAATCAAAAGCTTGCGTAGCGTTTTCAATTAACGCCCAAGCTTCTTTTCCATTTTGGGTCATCTCAATGTCTGCAAATCCCATTTTACGCAACACCATGGAAATTAATTTCGCGCCCATGGGGTCGTCTTCCACGACCAGAACCCGACAGCGGTCATAAGCAACATTGTTTGCAGGGACATTATCATTCATCGGTCAATCTTCATTTTTTGTTTGCTGCGACTTATACAGGGCAGGTTCACAAGAAAGGTTGTGCCTTGTCCGAGCGTGCTTTCGACATCGATAAATCCATCCATTTGATCAACGAATCCATAAACAACGGACAAGCCAAGGCCGGTACCTTTGCCCAATTCTTTGGTGGTGAAAAAGGGTTCAAATAACCGAGCAAGAGCCGCATCGTCGATCCCCGTCCCGGTATCGCGGATGAAGATCTGCGCAAACGGCCCCGGCGTGATGCCTGGATGTTTGTAAATTTGGTCTGTGTGCAACTCAATGGCCCGCGCGCAGATTGTTAAATCCCCACCATCTGGCATCGCATCCCGGGCATTGATGGAAAGATTGAGCAGAATCTGAGAAATTTGTTGGGGGTCTCCGTTGATCATAAGGTCTTTTGTTGCGCAGTCGGTGTGAAGATGAATGTTCGCAGGCAGCATCGGTTCGACAAAGGCTGCAGATTCATCAATGAGATCGTTGAGATCAAATGTCACCCGAGTTACTTTGACGTTCTGTCCCCGACTAAAGGCCAGCATGTCTTTGGTCAGTTTTGTGGCGCGGTCCGTTGCCCCTTGAACTTCATTAAGATGGCTGCACACAGCCTCAGGGCTATCGGCTTCCATGATGGCCATTTCGGTGAATCCCCGAATGCCGACCAAAACATTGTTGAATTCGTGAGCAATACCGCTAGAGAACTGCCCCACGGCCGCAAGTTTTTGCGATTGCCTGAGGCCGTCTTCTGCCAGACGTCGTTTGTCGATGTTGGAAATGGATCCGGCCATACGGCACGCTTGGCCGGTTTCGTCACACAACGCCTTGGCCCGATCAAGGACCCAAATGTAGTCGCCATTTTTTTTGGCAACTTGATATTCGCAGGAATAAAAGGGGGTTTCCCCTTTGAGGTGGGCTCTCATGAGGCTCTCGTGTTTTTCGTGATGGGCGGGGTGGATGCGCCCAAGCCATCCATCAATTGTAATGTTCAACTCACCGGGTTCATAACCCAACAAATCTAAAAACTTTGTTGAGGTATAGAGCGTATTTTCGATGATGTTCCAATCCCAAACGGCATCTTTCATGCCATTCATAATCAGTGCGTATCGCTCTTCTCTGTCGCGAATCTTAAGCTCCGCTGCCTTGAGCGCATCTTCGGCCTGTTTAATTTCTGTGATATCTGTGGCGGTGCCCCGATACCCCATAAAGTCGCCATGGTCATCAAATACAGGTCGACCACTGATACTGATCCAAATCTGTTCGCCGTGCTTATTTAAGAGTCCATACCGGAAATCGCGAAACGGCTTACGTAACCCCAAGTCCTCGCTTAGCCGTTGAAGTTGTAGTTTATCTGATTCGGCTGATGCCAACTCTTGGCGGGTTTTGCCAAGAAAGAGATCAACCTCTAAATCCACCTTCAGAAACCCGTCACCAGAGATATGAGAAAAACGGTGGTCTTTGTCGGTTTCCCAAAACCAGTCGGAAATGGATTCTGAAAAATCCCTCATGCGCTGTTCGCTGGTTTTGAGTTCAGTTATGCTTTCTTCAAGGTGGTCGACCAGGGGTCTGCTGACACGATGGGTCATAAACCCACCGAACAGGATAATGAACAGTGTGCTTAAACCACCATAAAAGCCGACTTTGATATACGGGGCCCGGATTTCGGCCAGATCAATTTTGGCGACAAGGCCAATGTTTAAGTTTTTGAGCGGCTCATAGGCGGCGAGCACGGTGACATTGTGGTAATCCAAGCCAATAATCGTTCCTGACTTGCCCAACAAGGCCAGACGCATGGGTTCCGACATTTTTGATTCAAAAGGGACCGGGTCAGGAATCCCAAAATGCTTGGTGTGATGTCCATTATCCTTATGCTCTAAAAGAAACTCTATAGTGTTTCCTGCTCGCTGCCCAATGACAAATTCGCCCGTTTTTCCAAACGATGAAAATGAATTATGAGTCGCGGCAACCTGTTTGATGATCTCACTTTGGAAGTTTTCAGGTGGATGTAATTGATTGTGCCGTTCTTCAACAGCCATGAAGGATTCGATGATGTTCGCTTGGCTTTGCACCAATCTCTGCAACCATTGGCGTTGCTCTTTAATAGCAGCCGTATACAGCCCCCAGCCCAAAACACCAGCCATCGCGGTGGCTGTGGTGATCATGATTATCACCAACATTAAAAGCCTGTTGCGGTCTTTAATTATGATTGGTTTCATGTTTCACACCTTATAGAGGATATAGGAAACGGTGAGCTAAAGTGCCGCACTTAGACTAAGGAGAATATTGTATTTCATAAGATGAATGTTGCATAGTTTAAGCTGATTGCGACTGAATGGCGGGGATCATGTTTTTCAATTCACCATCCTTTATTGGAAAATCCTTTATCTTTTATCCGGTCATTGATATGTAGCGACCTAATTGTGATACTGTACGGGATCAAGAGATTATGAGACCCTAATCCCTATTTAGGTGTTGAAACCTTTAATTCAAGATGAGTCTGTGCTGAGTATGAAAAACCTTGACGACGAAGCCCGGCACGCTGACGCCCACGAAGATACCCTTGTGTTAACAGATCCTCATCAGGTGCAAAATCTAGCTGGCCCCCTTGGTGCTGGCTATGATCCATCGGCGCGTGGGTTTTTGCACATCCAGCATGGGTGCGATCATGCGTGCAGTTTTTGCCTGATTCCAACCACCCAAGGCCCAAGCCGTTCCGTCGCTGTAGATGCGATTGTTAAACAAGCTCAAGACCTCACCTCGGCGGGTCTGCGAGAGCTGGTTTTGATTGGTGACGATGTCGCATCTTATGGCGCGGACATAGGTCTATGCGATGATCGGGGGACGGGGTTAACGCAAGTTTTAGAAGCCATTTTTGCGGCGGTGCCGGATATTTTGCGGGTGCGGCTTGGCGTGCTTGATCCCGTCCGCCTGGACCAAGGCTTTTTTGATTTGTTGGCACGCGAGCCCAAGTTGATGGGGCATCTGCACCTCAGCCTGCAAGCTGGTGACGATGCGGTGTTAAAAAACGTCAACCGCCGCCACAGCGTGGACGACATTGACGCGGTGTTAAAAGAAGCCCGAAACGCCCGGCCCAACATCGTTTTCGGTGCCGATCTGATTGCAGGGTTTCCTGGCGAAACAGAAGATATGTTTGCGCACGGGCTTAGCGCTATCAAACGCTGGAATCTCACCTACGTGAACGTGTTTCCCTACAGCACAAACCTGAAAACACCTGCGGCGACAATCTTGCCCTTGGTTTCGGGCGATGACATCAAACAGCGCGCTCAGGCGTTGCAAAGCTTAAGTACCACCGCACTGGACCGCCATTTGCAAAGCCTGACAGGCAGCGTTCATGCGGTGCTGATGGAAACGGAAGACTTTGGGCGCACCGAAAGTTTCGCTCCGGTGCGCCTTGCCAAACCGATTGGCCGGGGGCAAGTGGTTAACGTTGCCGTGACCGCCCAACGGGGTGGCGAACTGTTGGGCGCGCCGATGGGCGATTACACCACCGCCTCAGGTGACAAGGCTGGTGGCTGGCTGAAAAAAATGAAAACCGGGCTGGGCAAATCGTCCGCGCGCATGACCAGTGGTATTGGTCAAGTTTTCACCGTGCGCCGCCGCTTAGATGACGATGTTTTGGAACAGCTTGAAGAGGTGCTGATCTCTGCCGACATCGGGGTCAGTACAGCGACAAAGCTCACCGCCAATCTGGCCAAAACGCGGTTTGATAAAGAAATTGACGATGGCGAAGTGCGGTCTGCCTTTGCCCAAGACATCGAACAGATATTGGCAGACGTCGCTAAGCCTTTAGAAATCAATACAATCCTAAAACCCCATGTGGTTTTGGTCTGTGGGGTCAATGGGTCCGGCAAAACCACCACCATCGGAAAGTTGGCGAAACAATATTCAGATGCTGGAAAATCCGTCATGTTGGCGGCTGGTGATACGTTTCGCGCTGCCGCCATTGAACAGTTACAGGTGTGGGGGGAACGGGTCGGTGCCCCCGTGATGGCCCGCGAAATTGGTGCGGATTCAGCAGGGCTGGCTTTTGATGCGTTACAAGAAGCGCGCAGCCAAGGCGTTGATGTGTTGTTGGTCGATACCGCTGGCCGTTTGCAAAACAAAACGCATTTGATGGAAGAGTTGGAAAAAGTGGTTCGGGTGTTGAAAAAAATCGACGACACCACGCCGCACGATGTGGTGTTGGTGTTGGATGCCACGGTCGGACAAAATGCCCATGCCCAGGTTGAAATTTTTAAAAAATCGGTCAACGTTTCCGGTTTGGTCATGACCAAACTAGACGGCACTGCCAAAGGGGGCGTTGTGGTCGCTTTGGCCGACAAATTTGGCTTGCCGGTGCACGCCATCGGCGTCGGCGAAGGGGCCGACGATTTGCGGGCGTTCAACGCCAAAGACTTTGCGCGTAACCTGATGGGCTTGGATTAAAATTCTTTAATCGCCAAGCTTCTGTCCTAGACGTTATTGGAGAGGTGTTGTGGATACTGGGTCTCTCTTTTTTTCAAACCTTCTGTTGCTAACCCTTGATGCGGCACCGTGGCTTTTGTTTGGCCTCATCGTTGCGGGGCTCATTCATGCGTGGGTGCCAAGCGATGGCTTGGCACGCTTGTTAGGTGGACGTGGCCTTGGCTCCATTCTTATGGGGGCCATCATCGGTGCGCCTTTGCCCATTTGTTCGTGTGGTGTTTTGCCCGCTGCCATTAGCCTCCGCCGCAGCGGGGCTTCGCGGGAAGCCACCACATCCTTTTTGGTCGCGACCCCGGAAACGGGTGCAGACTCGGTGGCGCTGTCATATGCTATGCTGGGTCCCTTTATGGCGGTGGCGCGTCCCTTGGCTGCTATTATCAGTGCTGTTGTGACGGGGCTTTTGATGAAGTTTTTGCCTTTGGAAGACGTTCCTTTTGAACGCACGGTCCCCGACACCTGTTGTTCTGATGACAGCTGTTCTGACCGCAATGAACCTGAACCGACAACGTTTATGGCCCGCACCACCTCTGGCCTCCGTTACGCTTTGTTTGACGTTTTTGACGACATTGCGCCGTGGTTGTTGGTGGGATTGGTGTTGGCGGCGGTGACTTTGACGTGGGTGCCACCCCAGTCTCTGGCCAACTATGGAAGCGGCTTCTTCGCCATGGTGGTGATGGTTGTGGTGGGGATACCCATGTACATCTGTGCCACGGCTTCGACGCCCGTTGCGGCCAGTTTGCTGTTGGCGGGGGTTTCCCCCGGTGCCGCCATGGTGTTTATGTTGGCGGGACCGGCAACCAATGTTGCGACGCTTGGGGTGGTGCGCAAAGAAATGGGCACCTTGGGCGTTGGGCTTTATCTGTTGGGCATTATCAGCTCGGCCCTTGCCGCTGGACTGCTCACCGATGTCATCGCCGACCTCCTTAACATCAATATGTCGGTTCAGCTTGGCCGTCATGAACATATGGTGCCGCAGGGACTGGCCTTCGTCTCAACCGGGGTGTTGATGGTGTTGGGCTTACGGATGTTCTTCGGGGCCTTGAAAAATCGCTTTTCAGCGAGTTCGTAGTGGCCTCAAACCTCTATAGTCTCCCGCCCAAACACCTCTTCAAACGTTTCCCGCAGCAGGTAGTCAACTTCATCCATCGTCGTTTCAACGCCTAAGTCTTTCAGCGACGTCACGCCGTGATCCGTTATGCCGCAGGGGATGATGCCAGAAAAGTGGCTGAGGTCGGGGTCTACATTCAGGGCTAGCCCATGAAAACTGACCCATTTTCTGACTCTGACGCCAATCGCGCCGATTTTGTTTTCTGTGCCGTCAGAGCGTTCAACCCAGATGCCGATGCGACCTTCGCGGCGTTCGCCGATGACATCCAGTTTAGCAAGGGTGCGGATCATCACTTCTTCGAGACCCTGGACATAGGCTCGCACGTCAGAACCGCGCAGCTTTAAATCCATCATTACATAAGCGACCCGTTGGCCGGGGCCGTGGTAGGTGTACTGACCGCCGCGCCCGGCCTCAAAGACCGGGAAGCGGTCAGGGTCAATTAAGTCGTCTTCTTGGGCGCTGGTGCCGGACGTATAAAGCGGTGGGTGTTCGACCAACCATACCCGTTCCGCAGCCGTGCCTTCCCGAATGGCGGCGGCGCGGGCTTGCATTTGGTCGTGGGCGTCAAGATAGCTGGTGAGGTCAGTGTCGACGTGCCATTCGACCGGGGGCAGGGGAGGCGTTTTTGACATTTTTTCAACTATTTTCACGTAGTGAATACGAAGGCTTGCTTGCATTGACAGTATTTGCTATTCCCCGTGCAGGCAACGTGTTGTTTAAGGCGTTGCTTCTACCAAATTGACTTTGCGGTCGTGGCGGAACTGGTAGACGCGCAGCGTTGAGGTCGCTGTGGGAGTTAATCCCGTGGAAGTTCGAGTCTTCTCGACCGCACCAAATTCAAAGGCCCGCCTTCATTCGTGAAGGCGGGCCTTTTGTTTTTTTGCTTTTGCAGCCTTACAGGTTAGCGGCGTTTGAGCCCGAGCTTGGCTTCGACTTCTAAAAGCTCTTCGACCAAGTGATTTATTTTCTCACAACGGCACCCCGAAATGATGGGGTCGTCATAGCGCATGATTTTGCCAGTCTTGATCGGGTTATCGCAAGGAAAGCACGTCTGTCTCGTAGATTTGTTGATGAGTTGAGTTCTCATCCTCATTAACGCTTCACGGTCACTCATAACGGTATCCCTTAACTGTTTCTGGTGGTTCGAAATGAAAGCCTAGCGACCAAGTTGTCTGCCGAGCGATTTCTGCTGATTATACAGTGTCTTGCCTTGTTGAATAAGGGTGCTCATGCGGGCTTTCTGTTTGGCCAACAAATCCGTGGTCAGAGCCCTTTGTCGGTCGCGGGTATCGGTCTGTTGGCGTCTCAATTCATTGACGAGTTGGTCTTGTGCTGCCTTGAGTTGTTCCATGAACCTTTTTTGACGTTGAAGCTGGTCTGTCGTCAATCGAATTTGACGCTGCGTTAAGTCACGGCTGATGGCTTTAGATTGATTGATCAGGCTTTCTAAACTGGCGATGCGTTTGTTCAATTGCTTGTTCTTTTTGCTCACAACTTTCTTTTTAACTTTATACAAACATTCCCATTTGCCCGTGTCTTTGTTGCGTTTTAGAAAAAATCGTTTGCAGTTCGCCGTGCTGTGACTGGCGACCTCAGCCGTTGCTGGGGGTACATTGTATAGCAGTGTGGCACCGACAAGCGCAAAAAGAGTTGCGGTGGAAACGATGCTTTTTGACAAGCCTTTCGGCATAGATTTTCTTTCCGTCTTCGCCGCGTAAATTTTTTAAGAGCTTTTCAGCCCTTTAAAGGGCGCTTTGTATAACGTCTTGTGTTCAGCTTCAAGAATAATAAACCGTTTGCCAAGTTGGGGGGGTGCTCGTGATACCTTGTTGTCTTCAGATACGACGCACCTACTTGTTCCTGTTACATAATGGTGTTACACCAAGCCTATGTTGCGGGAATTGGCAACAAAAGTTGAGTGTTTCTGTGGGGTTAAGTGCAGTTTTAACACTTTGAACACCGCGAATTTAACGGCTTGCCTTCGCCAACGTTGGCGGGGTTTTTCCAGCCGGGATAGGGAGCGTAACGCATGACCGATCCGAATCTGGACAACCGACAGCCCAATGGCCCGGTTGAAACACATTTCTATGCCAGCGAAACCGAAGACAGTCATGTTGGTATTCCGCCCGAGACGGTGAACGCCGTTATCGCCGCTTTGGATGTCAACGCGAATCAACGCGTTTGCGAGCTGATGGCACCGTTGCACTTTGCCGATGCCGCTGATTTGTTTGAAGCCCTAGACGCTGATCAACGCCGCCAGTTGTTGGAAGCGGCGCAGGACGTTTTAGATCCCGATTTTTATTCATCGCTTGATGAAACGGTTCGCGATGAAGCGTTAGATGTTATCGGCTTGGATGCCGTTGCGGTCACCGTTGCGGGGCTGGATATTGATGACGCCGTTGAAATTGTTGATGAGTTAGAAGCACACGAACAAGAACACGTGCTGAACGCCATTCCCGCCGCCGATCGCACCTTGATCGAAGAAGGCCTTGCCTATCCAGAATATTCTGCTGGGCGTTTGATGCAGCGCAAGGTCATGACGGTGCCCAATTTTTGGACCGTCGGTGAAACCATTGATTTCATGCGCGCCAGTGTCGATGTTGTTGAACGGGCTCACCCCAATGTCTTTTATGATATCATCGTCGTTGATCCCAAACATATGCCGATGGGGGCGATCCCGTTAAGTGTCGTGTTACAGAGCAAGCGCCCGGTTACCGTCTCCGATATCATGCACGAAGAAATGAGACTAATCCCAGTCGATATGGACCAAGAAGAGGTGGCGTTCCTGTTTCGCCAACGTGATCTGGTCTCGGCCCCCGTGGTCAGTAGCGCTGGTCGATTGGTCGGTATGATCACCATTGATGACGTGGTCGACGTCATGCATGAAGAAGCCGAAGACGATATCATGCGCATGGGTGGTCTGCGTGAGGATGATTTGTATGCAGCCACCATCGACACCACAAAATCGCGTTTTTTGTGGCTGTTTGTGAATCTGCTCACGGCCATATTGGCCTCAAGCGTGATTGGGTTTTTCCAAGGCACCATTGAACAAGTCGTAGCCTTGGCGGTGTTGATGCCCATTGTTGCATCCATGGGCGGCAACGCTGGCACTCAAACCTTGACCGTTGTGGTGCGCGCGTTAGCCACCAAAGAACTCACCACGACCAATGCCCTGCGCCAAATCGGCAAAGAGTTTTTGGTCGGCGGTATCAATGGTGTGTTGTTTGCAGTGCTGATGGGCGGCGTGGCGTGGTTTTGGTTTGAATCGCCAAAATTAGGGCTCGTGATTGGTTTGGCGATGATCACCAATATGCTGGTGGCAGGTGTTGCGGGAGCGGCAATTCCGATCTTTTTAGAACGCCGAGGTGTTGATCCGGCCCTGGCCAGCAGTGTCTTTTTAACCACCGTCACCGATGTGGTTGGTTTTTTGGTGTTTCTCGGTCTTGGGGCCGCGATCCTTTTGTAGCCTCAGGTTTGCAAACTTTCTTTTAACACCGTAAAATAGACTGTCAGTGAATGCGCAGTCTGCGCAAGGTGAAGAGGCGAAAGCTCATGCCGACGAAGTTGGTCATGGACGACGATAAAATGGTCAAACTGCGGGTGATGGTTGCTGATCCTGTCCAACAAATGCGCAAAATCATCCACAATATGTTGACCCACAATATTGGTGTTGATGAAGTTGTCGAAGCCAGCAACGGCGAAGACGTGATCGACGCCTTTAAAAAGAGACCCTGTGACCTGTTGATTTTAGATGCGTCCATGCGACCTTTGGGGGGCATCGAATTGGCGCGGCGCATTCGTCATAACGAAGAGGACATCGATCCATTTATACCCATTGTGATCGTGTCTGATACGCCGTTGTTAGGCGAAGTGATGGGGGCAAGGGATGTTGGCGTTACGGAATACCTCGCCAAGCCGCTGTCGGCTAAGATACTTGATTTGCATCTGCGCACATTGATGAAGTATCCCCGCCCTTTTGTAAAAGCCGAAGACTTTTTTGGCCCGGATCGTCGGCGTCATATTAATGATGAGAAAAAAGAAGGTGAACGGCGAACGCACCCCCCTGAAATTATAGATCACAATTGATCTTCTTGGAAAACAAGCGTTAACCGCATGAAGACTTAAAGGAAGTTTGAAGTTAGCTAATTAACGGGTTACTGATTTACGTAAAAACAGATATGGTACCCAAGTTTTCGTTGGGGCGGAGAGCTCTTTAACGTGTGTTTCGGTTTTCCGAATAGAATAAGGTCTTTGATTTCATCATGTCATCTGTTGATGTAACCAAGCTTAAGTTGTTGATTGTCGAAGACAATGTCCATTTCAGGACGTTGATGCGGTCTATTTTGCAGGCCTTGGGCATTTGTGACTTAGAAGAATCGCAAGACGGAATCGAAGCGTTGGAAGTTTTGAAGTCACAATCGCCTGATCTGGTGATTGTCGATTGGAAAATGGAAGGCATGGACGGCGTTGAATTTGTGAAACAAATCCGCGCCCTTAAGGGACCTAATCGGTTCGTGCCGATTATCATGGTGACGGGCTACACCGAAACCAGCTTAAAAACCAAAGCGCGTGAGGCCGGAGCGACCGACTTTTTGGGTAAGCCGATTTCGCCCCGTTCGCTGTTGGGTCGGATTGTTGGAGTGATGGAAAATCCCCGGCAATTTTATGATACGGTCGATTTCTTTGGGCCAGACCGCCGCCTTAAGGATAAGAAAATAGAAACAACAGATCGCCGCAAAAAGCAGCTTGATCCCGTTGAGAAACCATAAACTTTAAGGTTTCATACCCTCCTTTATTCATTTATTTTATCTCCCTTGTAATAACAAAACTCTGGCAACCTGCGGGGGTTTGTGTTTTAAAGTTTGCGCACGTAATTATTATCGAGTCACTGGGGGAATTCATGGCAGGCAGCGTAAATAAGGTGATCTTGGTCGGCAATCTTGGACGCGACCCAGAAATCCGTTACACCCAAGACAACAAGAAAATTGCCAACCTGAATGTTGCCACGTCTGACAGCTGGAAAGACAAAAATACCGGCGAACGCAGAGAAAAAACCGAATGGCATCGGGTCGTCATTTTCTCCGAAGGTCTCGCCAACATTGCCGAAAAATACTTACGCAAAGGCTCTAAGGTTTATCTTGAAGGTCAGCTGCAAACCCGCAAGTGGCAAGACAAGGACGGCCTAGACCGTTACACCACAGAAGTCGTGCTACAGGGCTTTACCGCCAACCTAACCATGTTGGATGGCCGCGATGGCGGCGGCGGCGGCGGTCAACAAGGCGGCGGTGACTTTGGCAGCAGTTCCGGCGGTGGTTACGATGAAAGCCCATCTGCTGGCAACAGCAGCAGCGGCGGCCAAGGTGGCTCTGGACCGGCTCCTGGTGCCGACCTAGACGACGAAATTCCGTTTTAGAAACACGTTTCGGGGGGGGAGGAACTGCCTTTGTGCAGTTCACCTCGAAAAAGACCGATGGGGTTATCCTCATCGGTCTTTTTTTGTGAATTTTAAAGGCATTTAAATCCACCACAAAGACCGTTCAAGCGGTTGTGGTTAGGGTCCCAAAATGCTAAATTCTAGGCCTCAAAAGGACGTCAGTTTTGACGGCTTTAAATGTGTTCTAAGTCTTTGAATACGCTCGTTATTTTTCAGGGAAAATCCTTTGACATCCGAATCGTCACCGCCGACAGGCCCCCAGGCTGAAAGTTTTGAAGCCATCACCATCGAAGAGGAGATGCAAACCTCCTATCTTGATTATGCGATGAGCGTGATCGTCAGCCGTGCGCTGCCAGATGTGCGTGATGGTTTGAAGCCCGTGCATCGGCGTATTGTCCACGCGATGAACGAAAACGGTTACGATTCAACCAAACCGTTTCGTAAGTCTGCGCGCATCGTTGGTGACGTCATGGGTAAGTATCACCCACACGGTGATAGTGCCATTTACGACGCCATGGTGCGTATGGCACAGACGTTCTCGTTACGACTGCCGTTGATCAGCGGCCAAGGTAACTTTGGCTCGATGGATGGTGACCGCGCCGCTGCGATGCGTTACACCGAAGCCCGTATGGCGAAGTCGGCTCATGCTCTGATTGATGATATCGACAAAGAAACGGTTGATTTCCAACCCAACTACGATGACAGCCAGCGCGAACCTAAGGTTCTACCCGCCCGCTTCCCCAATCTTTTGGTGAATGGTGCGGGTGGTATTGCGGTTGGCATGGCGACCAATATCCCGCCCCATAACTTGGGCGAAGTTCTAGACGGCCTGTTGGCTTTGATCAAAGACCCTGACATCACCATTGATGGTTTGATGCAATATGTGTTGGCCCCAGACTTTCCCACGGGCGGCCTGATTATGGGCAAACAAGGTATCCATTCAGCGTTTCACACCGGGCGTGGCTCGGTGATTATGCGGGGTCGGACGGAAATTGAACCGCGACCAAAAGGCCGTGAAGCCATCATCATCACCGAAGTTCCCTATCAGGTGAACAAGGCCCGCATGGTCGAAACCATGGCGCATTGCGTGCGCGACAAAAAAATCGAAGGCATTTCCGACATTCGCGACGAATCTGATCGCCAAGGTGTTCGTGTCGTGGTCGAAATCAAACGCGATGCCATGGCCGAAGTGGTGTTGAACCAGTTGTTCAAATTCACGCCGTTGCAAACCAGTTTTGGCGTCAACATGTTGGCGTTGGACAAGGGCCGTCCGAAGCTGATGAATCTCAAAGAGATTTTGATCTGTTTCGTTGATTTCCGCGAAGAAGTCATCCGCCGCCGGACCATTTTCTTGCTCGGTAAGGCGCGCGACAAAGCCCACGTTTTGGTTGGGCTGGCTATTGCTGTGGCGAATTTGGATGCGGTGATTGCAATGATTCGCAAGGCTCCCAATCCTCAGGTGGCGCGCGAACAATTGATGGCAGCCGATTGGCCGGCGATGGATGTAAAGCCGTTGATTGAATTGATCGACGAACCCGGTCGTTTGGTCAGTGAAACTGGCAATTACAAACTGTCCGAAACCCAGGCCAAAGCGATCTTGGAACTGCGCTTGCACCGTTTGACTGGACTGGAACGCGATAAAATCGCCGAAGACCTTGGTAAACTGGGCGAAGAAATCAAAGAACTGTTGTCAATTTTGGGCTCACGAGAAAAGCTGTTTGGCATTTTGACCGCCGAATTGGAAGAAATGCGCGAACAGTTCGCCAATGAACGCCGCACCTCGTTGGAAGAAGCCGAATTCGAACACGACATCGAAGATTTAATTCAACGCGAAGACATGGTCGTCACCGTGACCAACACTGGTTATATCAAACGGGTACCTGTTTCGACCTACCGGGCGCAACGGCGCGGCGGCAAGGGCCGTTCGGGGATGAGCATGCGCGACGAAGATTTCGTCAGCCAAGTGTTTGTCGTCAATACCCACACCCCGGTGCTGTTCTTCTCTTCGTTGGGTCAAGTTTATAAGCTCAAAGTCTACAAACTGCCGTTAGGCGGTCCAACGGCGCGCGGTCAAGCGATGGTCAACATCTTCCCCCTAAAGGCGGGTGAAACCATTACCACCTTGATGCCGATGCCGGAAGACGAGGAAACCTGGAACGAACTGTTCGTGATGTTCGCCACGGCATCTGGCAACGTGCGGCGTAACCGTCTGTCTGACTTCACCAGCGTGATGACCAATGGTAAAATCGCTATGAAACTAGGCGATGACGACAAACTGGTGGGCGTGGCGGCCTGTAGCGAAGGTGATGACGTGTTCTTGTCAGCCCGTGGCGGCAAATGTGTCCGGTTCCCGGTCACGGCGGTCCGCGTGTTCGCCAGCCGGGCTTCGACAGGTGTGCGCGGCATGAAGTTTAGGGGCGACGACGAAGTGATCTCAATGACCATCGTGGGTCACGTCGACAGCGACGTTGACGAACGCAAAACCTATCTGAAAGTGCAATCGGCGCGCCGTCGGACCGAAGGCAGCGAAAACACCGAAGACGCCGTCACGGATCCAACTCAAGTGGGGATCAGTGAACAACGCTTTGAAGAACTCGAATCTTCAGAAGAATTTATTATGACGGTGACTGAAAATGGCTATGGCAAGCGCACCTCGGCGTTTGACTACCGTATTTCCGGTCGCGGTGGTCTTGGTATTACCAGTATCGTCACATCGGAACGCAATGGCGACGTGGTGGCTTCGTTCCCGGTCATGGAAAGCGACCAATTGGTCATGGTGACCGATGGTGGACAGTTGATCCGCACCACGGTCCACGATGTTCGTATCGCCGCCCGCAACACCCAAGGTGTGACGCTGTTTAAAACGGGCAAGGGTGAACATGTGGTCTCTGTGACCCGTATTACCGACGTAGACGACGACGAAGACATCGGTGAAGGTGACGAGGGCGTGGTTGTTGAAGGCGTGGTCGACGTTGCGGCCGATCCTGTCACCGATGAGACGGCTGAAGTCGCGGCTGAGCCCGAATCGACGGATGATGAGACCGAAGAATGACCCAACGCATCGGCGTCTATCCAGGCACGTTTGATCCGGTGACCAATGGTCATATGGACATCATTGCTCGGGCCACACGTCTTGTAGACCGTTTGGTTGTGGCGGTGGTGGTCAACGGCGGCAAGGATACGATGTTTACGTTGGCTGAACGGGTCGAAATGGTCGAAGGTGATATCAAATCATTGAACCCGGATATCGCGGATCGCATTGAAGTGCGGGCGTTTGACAATTTGTTGGTGGAATTTGTCACAGATGTCGGCGCAACACAGATTATCCGGGGCTTGCGGGCGGTTTCAGATTTTGAATTTGAATTCCAAATGGCAGGTATGAACGCCCGCCTCAGTCCTAAGCTGGAAACCGTGTTCCTTATGGCATCGGAAAATCACCAGTTTATCTCCAGCCGTTTTGTTAAAGAAATTGGCCGTCTAGGCGGAGATATATCGCATTTTTCATCCGCTACGGTGGCCGAACGCTTGGCGGTTCGTTTCGCTGAAAACGAGCGCGCTTAATCATTCCAAATAAAAGCATAAACAGGCTTGACCCCGGGGGCTTGGCCCCTTAAGTTCCCGGCTCTCAGGCGGACGTTCCTCTTTCCCCTGATATCTTCGTCTTATCACAAGATGACAGTTTGTTTTTTTGGTGAGGGTTCTTAGCTCAGCTGGTAGAGCATCCGACTTTTAATCGGACGGTCGTGAGTTCGAATCTCACAGAACCCACCAAAACACCTCCCATATACTTTGCATCGTGGTATGCTGCTTTGATAAAAAGAAGCAGGGGACATGTATGTTCAATCAGCCATGGTTTGAGACCGTAAAATGGGCCGTTCCCGCTGGACTGGCGACCGTGTTGGCGTGGCTGATGGCTTTTTTTCGCAGCCCCTTTGATGCCGATTATATCACCAACCCCGATGCCTTAGTTCGATTGGAACGCATACGCCAATGGATGGCCGGCGGAGCGTGGTTCGAGCCGGCTTTGTTGCGGGTGAGCACCAGTGAAGGTCAAGTCCTGCACTGGAGCCGCCCATTGGACATCTTGACTGCGTTCTTTGCGTGGCCTCTGTCGTTCTTTTTTGATTTACCAGACGCGCTGGTGATGGGGGCCATGGGACTGTCCTTTGCCGCCCAAGCCGCAACCGTCGCCTTCGTGTTTTGGGCTTTGCAGCGCTGTTTTCAAGCCCCGGCCTGGGCGGCGGCGTTGGCGGCGGTCTCGTTTCTCACCTTGACCGATATGATGGCGATCTTCGCGCCGTCCAGTTGGCCTGACCATCATGGACTGATGGCGCTGTTGTTTGTTGTGTCGCTTGGCTTGGTCGTGCGCATGGTCGATCGCCAAAGTGCAGGGATCGCCTTTGGCAGTGTACAGGGGCTCGCCATTTGGGTCAGCCCCGAAAGCCTAATGCCTCTGTTGGGGCTGTACGGTGGCCTTGGCCTGGTGTGGCTGGTCCAAGGTGACGACAAGCTATTAAAGCAATGCTATGGCTCTACGATTGGCTTGGTGGGCGTTGTCTTATTGGCTTTGGTCGTCGAATATGGCCTAGATTGGCCGGGGTTTGCCTTAGACCGATTGTCGGCGTTTAGTTTGCTTGGCGCGTTTGTACTCTTTAGCTTTTGGGCCATCTTGCGATTTTTACCCCAGGGCTTGCGGGCGTCTGGAACACGGCGTGGGGGCTTTGTCTTGGTGTTGGCAGGCCTAGGCGTTGGGACCGTTGTCGCCATCGTACCCCAGGCGCTTGGCGGCCCCATGGCCGAGGCAAACCCTTGGTTCGTAAAGTCTTGGGGCGGTATGTTTGGCGATAGCTTTCGCCTACAGGTTTGGGATGGCTGGGTTTTGGTTGGTGTCGCGTTGACCGTTCTGTTGGGGCGCCGTTCGTTTGTCACTTTTGCTCTGTTGGCGCCCATATTGGTGTTGAGTGTTGTCTTAAGCCTTGTGGATTCTACGCGCTGGATCACCTATGGCGAGACGGTGGCGATTTTGGTGTTGGTTTTGGGATTTTCCCAGGTGTGGCCAAGATTGCAAAATTTAGGCGACCGTTGGGTTGGCGTTCTGGCACGGGCAGGGGCGCTCACCGGCTTTATCGTGGCCCCGATGATCTTAAGCCTGCAGACAGAGGCCCCTAAGACCGTAACGTCGCCCATCAGCACCCGTTCCATCCAATCGGTCACGCAACCCTGCACGGTGCAGAGCCTTTTGCCAATTTTACAAAGCCAATCCAAAACGCGCCTTTTGGCCCACCCCAATGTGACGCCGGCGCTGTTGTATTATTCCAAGCACGATGTGATGTCGGTGCCGATCCACCCCAACGGGGATGCGGTGCGCGACAGCGTGCGCATTTTGATGGCGACGGATGATGGTCAGGCGAAAGCGTTGTTGCGCCGTTACGGCATTGGCTTGATTGTGATGTGTCCGACCGGGCACGAAGAAAAAGCGTATGGAACCGAACCCGGTGGTCTGTATGCCCGCACCTTAAGAGGCGAAGGCCCCAATTGGCTGCGCCCTGTTGAGACAGGGGAGAGCGTCTTTCGGGTGTGGCGGGGCAAAAAATAACCCGACCAAAAATGACCGGGTTTCAAACATAACTTAGAGAGGGTAGATCGGGGGGCACATGGCCCCCCAACCCGCATTCTGTTGGCTTAGTCGCGCAACTGAACGTTTTCTGCAGCTTCTTTGCCGTCACGACCAGCAACCAGCTCGTAGCTGACTTTTTGACCGTCGTTCAGGGAAGCAATACCAGCGCGTTCGAGAGCAGAAATGTGCACGAATGCATCTTTGCCGCCATCTTCAGGTTCGATAAAACCGAAACCTTTTGTTGCGTTGAACCATTTTACTGTACCGTTAACCATAGTTTCGTTCCTTTATATATTCACTGTGCAAGCCGACGATAGACGTCAAACTTACGATTTATAACGTTCACAATGTCAGGAAAGCAACTTGGCCGACCGCAGTAAATACGGGATCAATCAGGACGCACACAAGACGACTATGTAACGTAGTGGTTAAACTCTATAAACATTTTTTCAATGAAGTCAATCCTTTTCAATTGTATTTCGATTTTTTAGCGAACGCTCTAGGCGCATTTTGCGGCGATTTAAGTTATTCGACTTCGCCACCGGTGGCGTAAAATTTCCAGGCATCAACGCCCTTTAAAACCACCCCGTCAAAGCCCAGGTCTAAGATTCCATAGAGGTAAGACTGTAGATCCCCAGCGATAACCGCTTGCCAGCCCGCATCCCAGTAAATAGCGCGGTAGCTGTCGGGGTCTTGGCTGTGGGGGCGATAGATATAGGGGGGATTGCCTTGCCGCCAATCGGCTTTCCAATAATAGCGATAGACGGCAGCCGATGAGATGTCCATCTCTGCAAAGACCAACCTGCGACTGCCCAACTGTTTGTATTTCAAAGAATTAACATCCGCACGCGTCAAAGGTTTTCCGTTATGGAAAACATCAATGATGAGAGCATCATAATTGGTTTTGCGGAGCGTCTGAAGGTAGTTGGACGTGGCCCCAAAGATTTTGGAATTGGCGATATACAAATAATTGCGCATGTCCGAGGTTGCGTTAATCCCCGACGAGTTGGCGCTGTGAATGGAGGCAGGGTGGCTGGGGATGGAGGTCAGCGCAGGCGCATCGCCAACAAATCCGACAAATCCTTTTGTGCGACTGTCGGTATAAAGCTTATCAATGGTGTTTGGATCTGTAGAATATTCCACATTTAACACGGTCAGACCATAGGTGGCAGAGGTGGCAAGGTGGGCCTTGCGAAGCCTTAATTGTTCTTCCAAATCCGGTGAGGGCTTGCCGGCTGGGGTGGTTACGGTTTCGTCAAGCAGGTTGGTTTCTAAAACGCCATCAAGGGCGCGAATGTAGGCTTGAGCCGGAGAGTGTACGCTTGAATCCGTCGGGTTTATTTTATCGACCAAGCTTAAACCATCTTGGGCAATCACCAAGAAATTCGGGTTGAAACTGCGAGCGTTGGTGCTGATGGTGCGTACGAAGTTCCGCATTTCTTCCTTGAAATCGATAACCACGCCGACCGCGAAAGGATCAATGGGCAGTTGAACGGCAAGGGGGTCTGGGAGCGCAGGAGATGTTTGTGCCTGGGCAGACGTCATCACGGCAAAAAAAACCGTCAGCGTTGTCGCACCGCGCTTTAAAAAATATCGGACTGGCCCATCTTTAAATTGCATGACGTTACTTTATACCGATTCTTAGACCTATGGGTATGACCTTGATCACAGGGGCTTGTTTATGACCTTTGTCATTGTCATATATAACCAGCCGAGTACACTCTCTGGCAGTTTAAGGTAATTTTTAAGGAGAGAACAATGCGTAAATTGGGGGCTTCTTGTGTGGTCGCGGTTGGGTTGTTGTTTGCGCTTGGTGGGCAGGCGTTTGCCGCCAGTAACTATAAGATCGATTCTGGGCACACCTTCGTCGAATTTCGCATCAAACACCTGGGCTATAGTTGGATGATCGGAACGTTTGATAAGGTCGCAGGCAGCTTCAGTTACGATCCTGCAACTGGCATTGATCCCGCAGTTGCCGTGACCATTGAAACGGCCAGCATTGATACCTCGCACGCTGAACGCGACAAACACCTGCGCAGCCCGGATTTCTTGGATGTGGAAAAATTCCCGACCTCGACCTTCGTCAGCACCGGATTTAAAGACGGTGTCATGTCCGGCGATCTGACCTTGCACGGTGTCACAAAGGCGGTGCAAATCCCAGTCAATCTGATCGGCGAAGGCCCTGGCCGCAAGGGCGGCTATAATGCCGGTTTTGAAGGGGAATTGACGATTGATCGTCGCGACTTTGGTATGGACAAAAACTTAGGTCCAACCTCGTGGAACCTCAATTTGTACTTTTCGATTGAAGGTAACAAGATCGAATAGATCATGATGCTGAAAAATTCTCCAGATCAATTCGGGGTGGTCGCCAAGCTTTTGCATTGGTTGATCGCCTTGTTAATTGTCGGCCTGATCGGTCTGGGGGCGTACATGGTGACCTTAGATTACTATACCGACGCTTGGTATGATGGCAGCCTGTTGCTGCACAAGGCGTTGGGCATGGTCGCTCTGGCCTTGGTCGCGTTCAAAGCGGTGTGGATGCTGACAAACCCCAAACCGATCGACTTGCCGTCATTAAAACGATGGGAAAAGCTGGCGTCCATGGTGACACACAAGGTCCTATTGGTGTTGATGGTGGTGATGCCGGTGAGTGGGTATATGGTATCCACCTCGGCCGGGGCGGGCATTGATATGTTTCAATGGTTTGAAATTCCAGCCCTGTTTCGCGTCGACAACAAAACTCGAGATTTAGCCATCGTCGTCCATTATTTTTTAGCCTATGGTGGCGCAGCCTTAATCGCCCTTCACGTTGCAGCCGCCCTAAAACACCATTTTTTCAACAAAGACAAGACGTTGCGACGCATGTTGTGACCGGATATGAAGCTTTAGTTCTATGAACACACACATCATCGTCGTCGGAAATGAAAAGGGGGGCAGCGGTAAGTCGACCACCGTTATGCATGTGGCCGTCAGTTTGTTGCGCCAAGGTCATAAGGTTGCCGTGTGTGACTTAGATGCGCGCCAAGGCACCATTTCGCGCTATTTTGAAAACCGCCTGCATCATATCGAAGCCGGGGGCGTCAGCCTGCCGATGCCGGAACTTTTGACCTTGCGCCCCGAAGACGGCGGCAGCGACGAAGAAGGCATCGAAGCGCTGTTGGAAAATGTTATCGCTGATGTGAGTGAACGGGTTGATGTATTGATCTTTGACACGCCAGGGTCCGACACCGCGTTGTCGCGCGTGGCCCACAGCTTTGCCGATACTTTAATCACGCCGATGAACGACAGCTTTATCGATTTGGACGTGCTGGCCCGTATCAACGTTCACAACATGAGCATCAAAGGCCCCAGTCACTATGCTGAACTGGTGTGGCAACAACGCCTAAAACGCGCCAAACGCGGAGACAAGCCGTCCGACTGGATCGTCATGCGCAACCGCATGGGCCATACCGTGTCGAAAAACAAACGCGAAATCGACCGCCTGCTCGTTGACCTTGCCAAACGCATCGGCTTTCGCACCGTACCGGGCTTTTCCGAACGGGTCATTTTCCGCGAACTGTTTCACAAGGGCCTCACCTTGATGGATGTGGCCGAGGCCAAAGGCGAAGTCACCCTTGCCATGTCCCACATTGCTGCCCGCCAAGAAATTCGGGAGTTGATTGAAGCCTTGAAAATTGAAGGTTAGGCATTTCTTATTATGACCATTGAAACTGCATTTGCGTTGATGATCGCCGTTTTTGTCTTGGGCCTGACGCCTGGGCCTGGGGTGTTTGCGGTTGTTGCCCGCGCCTTGGCGTTGGGTTTTCGCTCAACATTGGTCTTTATCTTCGGCGTGATTGCGGGGGATTTGGTGTATTTGGTGGTGGCGGCTTTGGGGCTGAGCGTTCTTGCCTCGAAATATGCGGATGTGTTTGGTTTTGTGAAGATCGCGGGCGGTTTGTATTTGGTGTATTTGGGCGTTCAGACATGGCGATCGGCTAAGAATGTGGACACGGGTCTAACACCTGCGCCCGAACGAGGACAAGGCCATACCTTTTTTTCCGGCCTTAGCCTCACCCTCGGTAATCCTAAAGCCGTGGTCTTCTACATCGCGTTTTTACCAGCCTTTATGAACTTAACAGCGCTCAGTATGGCGGACTTGGCACTGGCATCGTTGATTGTAAGTGGGACTTTGTTTGGCGTTTTGGCGGGCTATGCCTGGATGGCCGCCAAAGCCCGGACGCTGTTTCGTTCGCCGCAAGCAGTGAAAACCTTGCACAAAAGTGCAGGCGGCTTAATGGTTTGCGCTGGCGGTTTTGTCGCCAACAGTTGAGTCCTTGCGGCTTTAAGTCGCTGCGCCTACCTTTGAAGTATGATCACTGCATTTGCCCTTGGAGTTTTGTTGCTGGTGGCGCTGGTTTTGGCGTTGAAGTGGTACGTGTCAGTTGAGCCTCGGGAAATTCTTCGCGCTTTCACTTGGGTGCTGTTGACCGTGGCGATGATCTTTGTGGTGTGGTTGGCGCTGAGTGGGCGTTTTATGGTGGCGGTGGGGGCTTTCCCGGTCGTTATGCTGTGGTTGTCGCGCATGTTCACCGGGCTACGTTATGCCCAAATGTTTAAACGCATGTTGGGCGGTCGAGAAAATGCTGAATCCCATCCCGCCGAACGCCCCACAAACATGACCCGTGGAGAAGCCCTGAAGGTCCTGGGGCTGTTTGAGGGGGCCTCACCTGCCGAAGTTAAGGCCGCTCACCGGCGCTTGATGGCACAGCTTCATCCCGACGTGGGTGGTTCCGATTATCTGGCTCAACAAATCAATCAAGCGCGAGATGTGTTGTTAAGCTAGGCCAAAAAAACACGCCCCACCAAGCAAATGGAGGGGCGTGAATTTTAAGGTGTGTGTCTTATCCGTTGCGAATGTTAGTCAAGAATTTGTCGACTTCACTACGCAACAGTTCCGATTGTTGGGACAGTTCGGTCGCGGCCCCCAACATATCGTTGGCACTGTGTCCGGTTTCACCTGCGGCTTGTTGCACACCGCCGATGTTGCTGGACACCTCTGTTGTGCCGTTGGCGGCTTGTTCGACATTGCGAGCAATTTCTTGCGTCGCGGCGCCTTGTTCTTCCACGGCGGCGGCAATGGCTGAGGAAATTTCATTGAGCTGGTTAATGGTTCCCCCAATGCTGCCAATCGCATCCACGGCGGTTTGCGTGGCCCCCTGAATGCCCGAGATTTGCGCACTGATTTCTTCAGTCGCTTTAGCCGTTTGATTGGCAAGGTTTTTCACTTCGGAAGCCACCACGGCAAAACCTTTACCCGCATCGCCCGCACGCGCGGCTTCAATGGTGGCGTTCAAGGCCAGTAAATTGGTTTGGTCGGCAATATCGGTAATCATTGCCACAACTTCACCAATTTTGTTGGCTGCTTCGGCCAAGCCTTGAATTTTTTCGTTGGTGGTTTGGACTTCCACAACGGCAGAAGCGGCGATTTGTGTCGATTGCGACACTTGGCGAGAGATTTCCTGAATGGAACTGGAAAGCTCTTCTGTTGCCGAGGCCACGGTTTGCACATTTTGTGTGGCATCATTGGCCGCCGTCGCCACCACTTCGGACTGTTTAGCGGTTTCTTCTGCGGTTGCAGATAGGGTTTGGGCTGAAGATTGCATTTCGGTTGAGGCCGAAGACACGCTTTGCACCACGCCGCCGACACTGGCATCGAACGCATTCGCCATGTCGATCATTTGCTGGCGTTTTTCGGCGATAGAACGTTTTTCATTGGCCTTTTGCTCAGTTTCCAAACGTTCAACTTCTTGACCGTTGACCTTAAAAATTTGCACAGCCGAGGCCATAGCACCGATTTCATCAGTGCGATTCTGGCTTGGCACTTCGGTGGTCCAATCCTTGTTGGCCAAACGGCCCATCGCGGTGGTCATAGACGTGATCGGGCCAACAATAGAGCGGCTGATCAAAAAGGCGATCCCACCACACAGCAACACGCCAATAACAAGTATCGTTTCTTCCGTGAGTAAAAGTTCATCAACAGATTCGTTCACAAAATCAAGATCTGCTTGAAGCAAATTTTGTTGATTGCGTTGCATCCCACCTTCACGGACGCCTTCGGCATTCTTCGTCCCTAAAAGCATGTTTAAAAGCTTGCCTGCGCGCGGGGCGGCCTCTGTGACCAACAGATAATTGGCCATGTTCCATTTGTCTGAGCCACGAATGGCAAACATTTTGGGCGGAAGGGGGGAAAATTCTTTGCGCTTGTCAGCAAAAACTTGAAATGCAGCCCGTTGAGCGGTCGATAGATTTGGGAGCTGTGAAGATAGGTCGCCGAAGCGCTTCGTGTTCTTTGCCCATAATGCGTCGAATTTTTTTGCAAATTTATCATCACCCGTCAAAAGGTAGGCGCGAATATTTGCCAGTCCTAAGCCCAATGTTCCACGAGTATCCGCCATCATCCCCAGAATTTGAACACGATCACCACTGGTGCCACCTTTACCATGAAGTTCAAGGTCAATCATTTTTGAAATGCTTTGCACCATCAACGAAGCACGGGGCGCGGCTTCGGTGACCAACATAAGCGTGGCTGGTTGTTCTTGTGGGGTCTTCGCAATAGCTTCGACTTGAGCTTGAGCGGTTTTAAATTCGTTTAATATGCCAATAAAGGTATGTAATGTTTCAACATTTTTTTGGTTGGTCCATTGTTTTGAAAGATGCTCTAACTCAGCGATCGATTGATCAACAGCAGTCCAGGCCTCAGCGCGTTGAGCTTTAAAGGTTTCAGCTCCGGTCAGCATATAGCCCCGCAACGCCGCCAGCGACCAGTAGATATCTTTCGTAACTTCAGTGCTTGCATTTGACGTTGGAGTCCGCAGGTCCTGAACACGCATGGTTGCCTGATCAATGGCCGAAACTTTGAAATATGTGATGCCGACCGCCACAACCAAAATGAGACCGATAGTCGCAAAGCCAACGATTAATCGTCCTGTAATGTTGAATTTCATTTTTTACTCCAGGTAGTTAGCGAAAAACGTGTGTGAAATGAACCGTGTGTGTCTGCATCGTGTCTACATAAAAAGGAACCATCAATTTATATTAAAACTTATGTCTCAGTATTCGACTTAATGGGTTGCAAATCATGGGGCACAATTCAAGTTTTTGTATTTATAATCAAGTGTTTAAAATACAAGAAAGGTTTCTGCGTGGCAACTCGTTTCGTTCATAAGACTGTAATAAATTGAATGAAATGGATGAATTTCTTGATTTTAGCGCCTCATTTTAGGGCCGACCCGTGACATGGTCCAAACAGTGTGGCACAAAGCATTAATGGAATTCATGTCGCTGCTTTCTCATCTTGGCTTTGGCCTTGCCTTGTTTGTCGTGTCTTATGTTTTGACGCGGGTGATGATCGCGCGCGTGCGTATTCTTGATGCCCCCAATGAGCGCTCATCGCACAGCGTGCCAACGCCGCGTTCGGGCGGCATTGCGATTCTGCTGACTTTTTTTATAGGCTTGGCATTGATTAAACTGGTGGGCAGCGCGCCGGCCTTGGACCAAGATTTTTTTTGGGTCTTTGTCGGGGCGGCGTTGTTGATTGCCGGGGTCTCGGTTGTTGATGATTTGGCAGGGTTGGGCTTTAAGGCCAAATTGGTGACACAGGTGGTTGCGGCTCTGATCGTGATGGGCTTTGGCGTGGTGGTTGACCGTCTGGCGTTGCCGGGGGTGGGCCTGGTTGATTTGGGCCTATGGGGCTATCCGTTGACCTTGATCTGGATTGTTGGCTTGACCAATGCCTTTAATTTTATGGATGGTATTGATGGTCTGTCGGGCGGAACCGTTGTGGTCGCCGGAGGGTTTTTTGCCGCCATTACGTTTTTCGGCGGCAGCACCTTTGTCTATTTGGTGAGCGGTGTTTTGGTCTGGTCTTGTTTGGGGTTTTTGCTTTTGAACTGGCAGCCCGCCAAAATTTTCATGGGCGACAGCGGCAGCCAGTTTTTGGGCTTTGTGTTGGCGGTGCTGGCTGTAATCGCCGGGAAATTTGATGCGTCTCACACCTCGTACATGGTGATGGTGCTGTTGTTTTTTCATTATATTTGGGACACGGCTTACACCTTTATATGTCGCCTTAAAAAAGGTGCTAAGGTGACCGAAGCCCACCGCGAACACTTGTATCAATTGATGAACAGACTGGGTCTCAGCCATGCTCAGGTGACCTTGTGTTATGTTATCATTGGTGGGGCGCAAGGTTTGGGGGCGTTGCTATTGGTGTCGCTGGATGAGACGGTGCAAATGTTGGTGTTTATACCGTTTTTCATTTTTCAGCTGACTTTAACAGTTTTGGTCAAACGCCAGGCGCGGGTAAAGGGGCTTGTTGCTTGAGCGAAAGCTCTGTGGCATACGATAAAGTATGAGCAAAAAAATTTCCAAGGTGGTGTTTCCTGTCGCAGGTCTGGGTACGCGGTTTTTACCGGCGACCAAGGCGGTGCCGAAGGAAATGTTGCCCATTGTCAATCGGCCCTTGATTCAATACGCCGTAGACGAAGCCCGTGCGGCGGGCATTACGGATTTTATTTTTGTGGCGGGGGATAGCAATCGTCCGATTTTGCAAACGCACTTTGGCGACAATGACACCCTAAATGCGACGCTTGCCGAACGCGGGAAAGTCGCCGAATTGAAAATGGTTTCTGAGGCATATATTGATCCGAAACACCTACATTTTTGTACCCAGGACGTGCCGCTGGGGCTTGGCCATGCGGTGTGGTGTGCGCGTGATTTTATTGAGGACGGTGAACCGTTTGCGGTCATCTTGCCGGATGACTTGATCCGGGCTGAACCGGGCTGTCTGAGCCAAATGGTAGACGCCTGGAACACCTATGGCGGCAATATCGTCGCGGTCGAAGATGTGCCCCGTGAGTTGACCAATCGCTATGGTATTTTGGACGTTGAACAAGACGATGGCACCATCGCGTCTGCCAAAGGCTTGGTGGAAAAGCCCAATCCCGAAGATGCACCGTCAACGTTGTCGATCATCGGTCGTTATATTTTGGATGGGGCGGTGTTTGATCATCTCGACAAACGCATGGCCGGTGCTGGTGGGGAAATCCAGTTGACCGACGCTCTTTCGGCAACCATCGGCGACGTGCCGTTTCACGGGCTTAGGTTTTCTGGCAAGCGCTTTGATTGCGGTTCGGTGGCCGGTTTTGTCGAAGCCAACGTGATTATGGCCTTGGCCTGCACGGATCAACCTAAACACCTTAGAGACTATCTCAAAAGCGTCCTGTAACGGCTTTTCCTTGCATGGCCTGCAACCATCGCTTAAAAACACACCAAGTTCGCATGACATAAGGGATTCGCCTTTGTCTTGCTGTAATTTTGACTGGGGATTTTTCCATGCATGTTGCGATGATTGGTGCAGGCTACGTCGGTTTGGTTTCGGGCGCCTGTTTTTCTGAATTCGGTGTAAATGTCGTGTGCGTTGACAAAGACCGCGCCAAGATAGATATGCTTGAATGCGGCAAAATGCCGATTTTCGAGCCAGGACTTGACGATTTGGTGGCGAACAATGTCAAGGCCGGACGCCTGACCTTTACCACCGACTTGGCCGATGCCGTAAAAAGTGCCGATGCGGTGTTTATCGCCGTGGGGACGCCAACTCGGCGTGGTGGTGGCCATGCAGACCTGAGCTATGTCTATGCCGCCGCCAAAGAAATCGCAGAAAACATGGACGGCTATACGGTTGTCGTGACCAAATCCACGGTTCCTGTGGGCACGGGGGATGAGGTCGAACGCATCATTCGCGAAACCCGTCCCGACGCCCAATTTGATGTGGTGTCGAACCCAGAATTCTTGCGCGAAGGTTCGGCCATTGCCGACTTTACGCACCCCGACCGGGTGGTGATCGGCACCGAGTCCGAAGCTGCACAAAAGGTCATGTCGGCGCTGTACCGCCCGTTGTCGTTAATTGAAACACCTATTTTGTTCACGTCGCGCACGTCATCGGAATTGATTAAGTATGCGGGCAATACGTTCTTGGCGACCAAGATTACCTTCATCAACGAAATCGCGGATCTGTGCGAAAAGGTCGGAGCCGATGTCCATCATGTTGCGCGTGGTATCGGGTTGGACGGACGTATCGGTAAAAAGTTTTTGCACGCAGGTCCGGGTTACGGCGGTTCATGCTTTCCCAAAGACACCTTGGCTTTGGTCCACACGGCACGTGATCACGGGACTCCGTTGCACATTGTCGAAGCTGTGGTCGAAATCAACGACAAACGTAAAAAATCCATGGCGGGACGGATTATCGGTGCTTGTGGTGGATCGGTCACGGGCAAGACCGTGGCTGTTTTGGGGGTGACGTTTAAACCCAACACCGACGACATGCGCGACGCGCCTAGTCTCGATATTATTCCGGCTTTAATTGATGCTGGGGCTACGGTCCGGGCCTTTGATCCCGAAGGCATGGACGAAGCCAAGCATATGATTGACGGTGTTGAATGGTGTGAAGATGCTTATGCCACCATGGGTGACGCGGACGTATTGGTTATCATCACCGAATGGAATGCCTTTCGGGGGCTCGATTTTGAACGGGTTAAGGGCTTGCTTAAGCAACCGTTGTTGGTTGATCTGCGCAATATTTATGAACCCGCTGAGGTGGCGGCCCAAGGGTTTGTCTATCACTGCATCGGTCGTCAGGCGGTTTGAATATGAAGACCCCTTTTTCCCGTAAGCTTGATGATGAAATCCTCCGTGAATATGACATTCGCGGACGGGTGGATACGAATTTTGGCGTTGATGATATTTATGCCTTAGGTCGGGCCTTTGCCTCGGTGGTGAGGCGAGCTGGCGGTACGCGAGTCGCGGTTGGCTATGACGGACGCTTGTCGTCCCCCGAACTGGAACTCAGCTTGGTTAAAGGCCTTAAAGAGTCCGGCGTGCAAGCGGTGCGCATCGGGTGTGGGCCAACACCGATGGTGAGCTTTGCTGGCGCAACTTTGGGCGTGGACGGGGCCATGATGATCACCGGCAGCCACAACCCACCCGAATATAATGGTGTTAAACTGACCTTGGACGGTAAGCCGTTCTTTAGCGACGATATCCAGCTGTTGGGCCGTATGTGTGCGACGGGGGACCTAGAGGTCGGAGATGAAGAACCGGTCTATTTTGATTTGTTTGAAACCTACGTCGAACGTATCTTGCAAGATTACCTGCCCGGTAAAGACTTAACCGTGGCCTGGGATCCCGGTAATGGCGCTGGCGGCGAAGTGGTCGAGGCTTTAGTGCAGCGCTTGCCTGGCACCCACTATGTAATCAACGGTGAAATTGACGGTCATTTCCCAGCCCACCACCCGGACCCAACGGTCGAAGAAAACCTTGTTCAGTTGAAAGCCTTGGTCGCCGAAAAAAAATGTGACATCGGTTTTGGCTTTGATGGCGATGCGGATCGCATCGGCGTGATCGACGGACAGGGCCGCGTGTTGTGGGGCGATCAAATCATGGTGTTGTTGGCCCGCGATGTGTTGAAAGACTTGCCCGGCGCCACCATTATCGCCGATATCAAGGCCAGCCAGGTGTTTGTCGATGAAATCAAACGCATGGGGGGGGTGCCGTTGATTTGGAAAACCGGACACTCTTTGATTAAGTCCAAAATGATTGAAACCGGTTCCCCCTTAGCCGGAGAAATGAGCGCGCACATCTTTTTCAAGCATGGCTATTACGGCTATGACGATGCGCTGTATGCGGCGTTGCGGTTGCTGAGCATCGTGGCCCGTGCGGACCAAAGCATCGCCGAAATGCGCGATGCTATGCCGCAATTGCTCAACACCCCGGAAATTCGCTTTGATTGTGCCGAAGACCGTAAATTTAAAATCGCCGATGAAGTCCGTGACCGTATGATGGACGTCGACGGCGTTGAAGTGATCACCATTGATGGGGTGCGGGTAACGAACGAAGATGGTTGGTGGCTGTTGCGGGCCTCGAACACCCAAGCGGTGTTGGTGGCGCGGTGTGAAAGCTCAACACCCGAAGGCTTAAGCCGCCTTAAAGCCCAACTGATCAGCCAGCTCAAAGCGTCGGGTATGAATCCGCCGGATTTGGAATAGTTGTCTTAAGTCTTCTTAACCGAAGCCTTGCGCGCAGCCGAAAGGTTTTGTTGGGTTTTTTGCACCCCGTCCCGCAGTTGTTTGGCGCGTGCGGCCTCAAAACGGGCCTGGACGCGGGGACTAATCCACATTTCTTTTTCGCAAGCTCCGGTTTTCTTTGAAAGCTTCAGAACTTTTGTGCCTTCGATATCCTTGGTTTTATCAACTTCTTCGGCTTTCAATAACGCCTGTCCGAATTCGTTGCCCGCGAACTTACTGTGGGGAACCCATTTGTCACCTTTGAGAATCATGATACCGAGGAAGAAATCGTCGTCTGTTTCCATGTGATTTGCCATCGCTAAATAAGAGTGTGTTCAAATAATGTGTGTCGATAGAGGCGCGTTCTCAGCGAAATGCTGACGTTTAAATTCTACTCATATTGAGGACAATTGGAAGGTGATTTTGTACATTTATTTAAAAAAAGTGAGGTCAGTTAACCGATGCAACTTCTACGGTTGTCGCCGGAGCCTTGAGAGGCATACAGCCAAATTTGCGGCTCTTTAAAAAACGACAGGCCTTATAGGCATTGTTCTTTGAAATGCCAATAACGCGGCCCCGATACAACACACGTCCATTTTTCTTTTCCAAAGGGGCCACATCAATGTCGCCCTTTGATAAATACGAAGGGGCCATGCTCATCGCGCGAACGGCGATGGCATAGGCGGGGTCATGGGTTTTATAAGCACCGACTTGAACCCCCCAAACTGAAGGACCGGATTTGGACCGAGCTGAGGCCGCCGTCCTTGTCTTCGATTTGGTCTTGGGTTGGTAGGTGGCAAGTTGTGGGGCCACTTTACGCCAGCCTTTTTCAAGCAGGCTAACCATATGACGGTTGCGTGTTTTTGAGTTTTTAGCGCCAAAGACCACGCCGATCAGGCGCTTGTTGCCGCGCTTAACCGAGGCCACCAAATTAAAGCCAGAGGCTCGGATATAGCCCGTCTTGATCCCATCGGTCCCTTCGTAATTGACCAGAAGTTTGTTGTGAGTTTTATAGGTTTTGCCCGCGTAGGCGAACTTTTCTTCGGAAAAATAAGCATAGCGTTTGGGGAAATGCGACAACATGGCGCGGGCCAGTTTTGACATATCGCGCGCGGTCGACAGTTGGCTGCGGTGCGGCAGACCAGAGGCATTTCTAAACGTGGTTTTGGACATACCCAGTGAACGCGCCTTGGCGGTCATCAACAGCGCAAACGAACGCTCAGACCCAGCAAAATGTTCGGCGACGGCGGCGGCGACATCGTTGGCAGATTTAATGGCGAGGGCGCGAATGGCGGTTTCAACGCTTAACGATTGACCGGGCTTGATCCCTAATCGCGACGGCGGCTGGCTGGCCGCGCGGTGTGACATCATAATGCGATCGCGTAAATGCATACGGCCTTCGTCTAAGGCTTCAAACATCAAATAAAGGGTCATCATTTTGGTCAGAGAAGCGGGGTAGTTTAGGGTGTCTGCATTGACGTCGTGTAAAACTTTTCCGGTACCCGCATCCAAAACCAGCGATGCATATTTTGCCTGAGCGGGGAGGGGAGCTAGGGCCACCAACACGAAGGCCACCAGCAAAGCTTTGAGGGGAAAGCTCAAGGCTAAAGATCGGTCCGACCAAGATCGAGTTATTGTTTGGCGTCTTAAAATGCGATTATCCCCCAAAATGCGCCCGCCTCGCAGAAACCGAAAAAACACAAGCCCACCTTTGTGCGGGAAAATGACGCTTGCGGCAAGATCAAATTGGCATCGCATCGTTGATTTCGTACGACTTAACCGATTTGATTCACACAGTATCGACCGTTTCGCCTAAAAATTTCGTTAAATTTCTTCGGCTTTCCTGATGGACAGGTTCGCGCTATCCTTTGGTCCTGAATTGGATTCCCAAGGACATGAAATTTGAGCAACAACAATCCCCCAACAAGGCCTCCCGGACGTGACGGTGATGATGGCGATAATGATCATCCTGGTTTGGCCTTAAAAACCCGGCCTAAGACCAAAAAACCGTCTATGTATAAGGTCTTAATGCTAAACGATGATTACACGCCGATGGAGTTTGTGATCTATGTTTTGGAACATGTTTTCAACAAAACCCATGACCAAGCCATGGAGATTATGTTGCATGTTCACCAAAAGGGCGTCGGCATATGCGGGGTGTTTACCTTTGACGTTGCCGAAACAAAAGCCACCCAGGTGATGGACTTGGCGCGAAAAAATGAGCATCCTTTACAGTGCACAATCGAAAAAGATGCCTAAATATACAATGTGGACCTGAAATAAGCAGAGTGGAGACAGCGTCATGCTTTCAAGAAATTTAGAACAGACTCTGCATCGGGCGTTGAATATTGCGTCGGAATACCGTCATGAATTTGCAACGCTGGAACATCTGTTGTTGTCTTTGATCGACGATCCGGATGCGGTGGCGGTGCTGCGCGCGTGCGAAGTTGATTTGGACAAGGCGCGTTTGGAAATCGCTGACTTTTTGCTCAACGAATTGGACCTGCCAACTTTGGACGGATTGGAAGACCCCAAACCCACCTCTGGCTTTCAGCGGGTCATTCAACGCTCTATCATCCACGTTCAATCTTCGGGGCGCGAAGAGGTGACCGGGGCCAATGTGTTGGTGGCGTTGTTCTCTGAACGCGAAAGTCATGCGGTTTATTTCCTGCAAGACCAGCACATGACGCGCTTGGACGCGGTGAATTACATCAGTCACGGCATCGCCAAGGCTCTGGGACAATCTGAAGACCGTCATGTGTCTGGTGCGGATGGCGAAGACGGTTTTGCCTCTGGCGAAGACGCTGACGGGAAAGCAGGTCCCAGTGCTTTGGAAACCTATTGCGTGAACCTCAATGAAAAAGCCAAAGCCGGAAAAATTGATCCGTTGATTGGGCGCAGCGAAGAAATTGATCGGACCATTCAAGTTTTGTGCCGCCGGACCAAAAATAACCCGCTTTATGTTGGCGACCCCGGTGTTGGCAAAACCGCCATCGCCGAAGGATTGGCGCGCCGCATCAATGAGCTTGCCGTGCCAGAAGTTCTGCACAACGCGGTGATTTGGGCCCTAGACATGGGCACCTTGTTGGCCGGAACCCGTTATCGCGGCGATTTTGAAGAACGCCTGAAAGCGGTCATGAAAGAATTGGAAGCCGATTCCGAAAGCATCTTGTTTATCGACGAAATCCACACCGTCATCGGGGCGGGGGCGACATCGGGCGGGTCGATGGATGCGTCGAACATCTTAAAGCCATCGTTGGCCTCTGGCGGGCTGCGGTGCATTGGTTCGACCACCTACAAAGAATACCGCAATCATTTTGAAAAAGACCGGGCTTTGGTGCGGCGCTTTCAGAAGGTTGATGTACGTGAACCCAGTGTCGAAGACACCGTTAAAATTCTCAAAGGTCTCAAACCCTATTACGAAGCCCATCACAATGTGCGCTATACCGAAGCCGCCCTTCGCTCGGCGGTGGAATTGGCGGCGCGCTATATTAATGATCGCAAGCTGCCCGACAAAGCCATCGACGTGATTGATGAAGTCGGAGCCTCGCGCATGCTGATCCCGTTGGCTCGGCGCAAAAAAACCGTTTCGGTCAAAGACGTGGAAAGCGTGGTGGCGAAAATTGCACGCATCCCACCGAAAAGCGTCTCTAGCGACGACAAAAAGGTCCTAAAGTTCTTAGAGCGGGACTTGAAATCCATGGTTTATGGTCAAGACAAGGCCATCGATGCCTTAGCTGGGTCCATCAAACTGGCCAGGGCAGGCTTGCGCGAACCGCAAAAACCGATTGGATCATATCTGTTTTCCGGTCCGACCGGGGTCGGCAAAACCGAAGTGGCGCGTCAGTTATCGATGACCTTGGGCGTGGAACTGGTGCGGTTCGATATGTCGGAATATATGGAACGCCATTCGGTGTCTCGCTTGATTGGCGCCCCTCCGGGCTATGTGGGGTTTGATCAGGGCGGTTTGCTGACCGATGCCGTCGATCAACAGCCCCATTGCGTGTTGTTGTTAGATGAAATCGAAAAGGCTCACCCAGACCTGTTCAACATCTTGTTACAGGTCATGGATCACGGCAAGCTGACGGACAACAATGGCAAAAGCATCGATTTTCGCAATGTGGTGCTGATTATGACCACCAACGCTGGGGCCGCCGACTTGGCCAAGGCCGCCATTGGGTTCGAACGTGGCATCCGTGAAGGCGATGATATGGAGGCGATTGAACGCATGTTCACGCCAGAATTCCGCAATCGTTTGGATTCCATCATCACCTTTGCCAGCCTGTCCCTTGATGTCATGAGTCGCGTGGTCGATAAGTTCGTTATGGAGCTGGAAGTTCAATTGGGCGAGCGTAACGTGACCATCGAGTTGACGGACGATGCCCGCGAATGGCTGGGTAAAAAAGGCTATGATCCACGTTATGGGGCGCGTCCGCTTGGCCGCGTTATTCAAGACCACATCAAACGCCCCCTTTCCGAAGAGCTGTTGTTCGGTAAATTGGTGAACGGCGGCGTGGCCTTGGTGACGGTTGAAGACGGCCTGATTTCGTTTGATTTCCCAGAGGCAGAAGCCAAACCCAAACGCCCGAAAAAAACCAAGGCCAAATCCGCAAAGGCCAAACCCGCAAAGTCTAAAACCAGCAAGCCAAAAACGAAGTCCGGCTTGCCCGTCAAAACAACCCCGGCCGGAACTTCGCCGGTGCCGGTGATTGTTAAATAACGCGCTAGGCAAAGCTTGCCCTTGAGTCTGTGAATTGCCGGGTAACGCGGACTTATATCTATCCCTCAGGCGAATGCAGTACATTAATTCACTCAGTTAACGCACTGTTTTAATCTCAATTTTTTGCGATCTTAATCTTTTGCCTCAGCTTGGCATGGCTTATGCAATGTCTTAAGCAAACAGGAAGGCACCACGTGTTTTGGTGTGAGATTTGAGGAGAAAAAAGATGACCGTAGAAGTTTCCATGGGCCGTAAATTTAATGCCAATCATCAGTTGGCGATCATTCTTTCCCGCCATTTGGGTCTTGATGGCGCGCGTAGAACGGCTGGTAAAAATGGCTGGAAAGGCGTTCTGGCGGCTTTGGAAGAACAAGACACCATCGTCACCTTGCCGCTTTAAATTTGAAAACGACCCTAACGGACCGACGGCATCATGCCGCCGCCGCTATTGGGCATTTGGGGCGGGGCTTGCCTTGGCGCGCGCGCCGAAGGGCAGGGCAGTTCACCGGTGATACGGGTGTAGCCTGGGCCTCTGAATGGTAACGGCATTTGGCTACCGCTTTGCATATTGTAATCGCGCTGGGTTGGTGTGCCTTGAACCCCACTGGGGCGGGTGCGCGTGACCTGGGCCGTCATGCAGGTTGAGCATGTGTTGACCAAGACTTCCTGACCACCCTGAGGACTGCGGATCAAACGCAGACATTTATTCAGGGGAATGGCATTCGCCGCTTCTGCCACAATCAAGGTGCTTAAAACCAAAGTCGCTAAGGCTATTTTTATGTGATTCGTCATGGCTAAGTTTACCCCAATTCGTCCGTCTGTCGATACGGACTTTCTTTTAGAAAAACGTGTTGTTGTTGGGTGACCGCTTTGCGTTCTTGCTCTAAGAAGTCCGCCACGGCTGCACGAAAGCCCGTATCGGTTAGGAAATGGGTGGAATGGGTCAGAACGGGCAGGTAGCCTCTGGCAATTTTGTGTTCCCCCTGGGCTCCGGCTTCAACCCGTTTCAGGCCACGTTCGATGGCGGCTTCGATGGCTTGGTGGTAGCACAGTTCAAAGTGCAAAAATTTGACCTCTTCCAAACACCCCCAATAGCGACCATACAAAACCTCTGTGCCGATGAAGTTCAAGGCCCCGGCTATGATCTGTCCATCTTTTGACGCCATCACCAACAACACCCGGTCTGCCAGGCGTTCGCCAATCAGCCTGAAAAAATCACGATTAAGATACGGCTGGCCCCATTTGCGAGCGCCTGTGTCCGTATAAAAGGCGTACAGCGCGTCCCAGTGATGAGGTTCAATGTCTGAACCGCAGAGCCGCTCGATGATGATAGAACCGTCGCCCTGGGCCAGACGACGTTCTTTCTTCAAAGCTTTGCGTTTGCGAGAATTTAAGGTGGCTAAAAAGTCGTCATAGGTGGAGAAATCCTGGTTGTGCCAATGATATTGAAGCCCGGTGCGGTGCAAAAAGTTGGCCTCACCCATCCCCTCGACAGCGCTCTGTTCAACGAAATTTAAGTGCACGGAACTTAAACCAGCCCGGTCCGCCAAATCCGTAACGGCCTTTAACAAATGCGCGCGAACGCTTAATGGGGCGTCTGGATGCAGCAACAGCCTTGGTCCCGTGACGGGCGTAAACGGCACCGCCGACAACAACTTGGGATAATAGCGGCCTCCGGCGCGCTCATAAGCCTCGGCCCAACTCCAATCGAATATGTATTCCCCGTGCGAATGGCTTTTTAGGTACAGGGGCATACAGGCTAGGACCTGGCCCAAAGCGTCACGAATTAAAACATGACGCGGTGCCCATCCCGTGCGGGCAGAGGCGCAATCTGAGTCTTCTAAACTGCTTAGGAAATCATAACTGACAAACGGGTTGTCAGCCCCCGCGCAAGCCTCCCAGTCCTCACGGCGAATATCCGCAAGGCGCTCGACCACTTCCACCAGAAATTCATCACATCCATCGGGCATAGATTTAAGATGGTGCTTTTATGGGCTTATGACAATGTATAAGCTTAGCTCTCATCGATCTCAAATAGGCCATCAACTTCAACCGCCACGCCGAGCGGCAGGCTGAGCACGCCGACGGCGGCGCGGGCATGTTTTCCGGCGTCGCCGAAGACAGCCGCCATTAAGTCAGAGGCCCCGTTGATGACTTTGGGGTGATCTGTAAACGTTGGAGTGCAGTTCACAAAACCGCCCAAGCGCACCACCCGTTTGACGCGGTCTAAATCTCCGCCACAGGCTTCTTTCAGCTGGGCAATCAGGTTTAGACCGCACAGTTTGGCAGCCTCATAGCCTTCTTCGGTGGTGAAGTCTTCACCGACCCGGCCCAGATACATCAATTCGCCATCAATCATCGTGATCTGACCCGATACCACCACCAGGTTTCCGGTTTGCACATAGGGCACATAATTGGCCGCTGGGGCTGCGGCTTGGGGAAGGGATAGACCAAGCTCAAGTAGGCGGGCATCAATTTTCGACATCTAAAGGCTCCGAGATTGTGAGGTGTTGATTTTTTTGCACCATAACTGATTACACACTTATGCCAAGCCTCTTGCGCAGCCAAGCGGGCTCGCGTACATCAGATAGCATTGTTTAGCAAAGGAGAGCTGGGTGTTTAAAGTAAATGAATATTTTGACGGAGCCGTTAAGTCCATAGCTTTTCAAGGGGCCGCCTTGCCCGCCACCGTCGGCGTCATGGCCCCGGGGGACTATGAGTTTTCAACCAGCCAACACGAAACCATGACCGTCGTAAGCGGTGCTTTAACCGTTATGCTTCCCGGTGCAGACGATTGGCAAACGTTTGAATCCGGCAACCATTTTGAAGTCCCGGCCGATGCGGAATTCCAACTTAAAGTCAAACACGACACCGCTTATTTATGCACCTACAAATAAGGCTCGGTGCGGCTGGCTATGTCACGCTTATATAGCCCAATTCAATGGTTCGTTCCAAAGCCACAAAGGCATCTCGGGCTTCTTCAAAACGTTTGCGGGCTAAGGTAAGCTCGTCTATTTCGGCATTGCCTTCAGCCCCGGCGGGGTGTTTGGCATCGGCAAACTTGAAGGCCGCCATTATGTATTGGGCGCGCAGTTTAGAAACGGCGACGGAAAATGACAACATGCGTTCGGTTGTGACGGGGTCAACCAGTTGATGCATGACTTCATTGTTGCTGATGCGTATGGAACGCTCTGTTTCGCGCAAAAAACGTTGGTTGTCTTTTAAGTCTTCATCAAAATCCATAGGGCCCCCAATATTCTAAAGCACACTGACCGTCTGCCAGCCTTTAAAATACGATAGCACATCGGGCCAAGCCGTCTACAACCGATGTAAACGTGTGGGGGTGGGTAGAAAACCCCAAATCAGCGGAAAAGCCAATACAGCAAACCGGCGGCAATTGCCGTGTAGGCCATGATAGCAACCGTAAATCTTTTGACGACCATTAAACACGTTCCCCAGCCCTTGAGGGCCGTATAAGTGAATATCGAGCCTAGTGATTGAACCTAGCAAATTTTTTGCAACCATACTATTGCACAAAAGCATTATGCCAAGGGCCCACTGACGGCAAACGGCACGCCTGTGAAGCGACCGACTGGCGCGAACAGAGCCAATGTATTATCATTCACTCATAAACAACCGCCGAGATCAGAAAGCAAAATCATGAAGCTTAAACTCACCATCACCATCTACCTGCTCGGCTACCTGTATTCCATCGGCTACGGCTACGTAACCATCGGCTACTTCAGCGACCGAGTCTTCGCCAACGCCCTCATCTGGCCCGTGCAATTGGTGCTGAGTTTTTGAGGGAGGTATTACCCACAACACGCTCCCAACCCGTGCCCTTTGCCATTCCCGCACCACACTGTCATTCCCGCGCAGGCGGGAAGCCAGAGCCACAAGCACGCTGTCGGAGAGACCGCATGGAGGCCCGCCTACGCGGGTATGACGGTGAATGAGGCTGTTCATTCATTTTGTGTTCCCGATCTTTATTGTTGTGCCCCCCGAATTTACGCATATTATAATATGATTATTTCTCGGTAGATGAGCATTACATGATCTCAAACAATGAATTTCAAGATATGATCAATGAACTCCGTACTGGTGTGGTTCTCACTTGTAAGGATTGCGCATCTCCCCTGATACTTGAAGAAAATATGGACTTTGAAAAACCTGAAAACTGCATTTGCCAATGTGGAAAGGTTAAGGGTGTGTGCGTGGCGATACTCAATATGCTTGATGATATTAAGTGAGGAAATTGTCCACTCGATACCACCAATGTATTTGTACTTATTTTTAGATCAATACGCCTGTCAAAACATTTGGTTGCGGTGACAGTTTACTTTACTCTTAAGCCCACCATAACTCCTGGACCAGAGGCGCGAGGGCGGCAGGAAAAGTAAAGTAAACTGTCACCGTAACCCCGCCATCGTCATTCCCGCGCAGGCGGGAATCCAGAGCGACAAGCGTGCTGTCGGTGAAGCTGTATGGATTCCCGCCTGCGCGGGAATGACGGAGAGAGGGGGCAGAGATAATTAAGTGCACTGTCACCGTAATTCCTGTCACCGTAATTACTCTGCTTTGTATCGAGCTTTTAGGTAAGTGTCGTAAAAATGAAATAAGCGCATATAAGTGCCGTGAATGGAGCACGCCTCTTCTCTCACTGATTTAAGATTTTCTTTTCTTTCTAGGCGATTGGTAGCGGCAGCTTCATTGGAGTTTCGACTAACTGCCAATTCAAACAAAAACGGCGCATCGACATCCTCATCATTAGCATATACGTCCCAACTTAACGGATTGTGGCCCAGCACGTTTCGTGCCCCCTTGGCACCACTAAGGTTATCAATTTCGGAAATGATTTCTTTCCAACCTCCAACGGAGTCGGAGTTAGAAAACAAACCTTCAACAGCCCCATTGGCTAATTTTATACGTTTTTCAGCGTAATGTGGCCTTCCGTAAAATTTTTTGGCAGCTTCTTCTCTATTTATGTCGCTTGCAGAAAAGTAGCAGTTGAATAACATGTGCTCTATGCCAGCAGCAGTGCTGACACAGTAGCCTATGAATGAATAGAACCTGACTATCTCGTCCTCAATCTTGTCAATGTCGCCAATTATTCCCAGTTGCAACATTCAATACTCCTTAAAAAAAAACGGCAAATTACACCAACAGTTTCCCTAACCCAAACCCGCAGATACGCAGCTCACCCCCACGCACGACGGTTTATTTCTTTTCTGTGTGACCTTCACCCCCAGAGTCTTTAGCTCTATTTTCCCGGTCACAACCCCTCCAGCACTTGCTCTGCCAAGCGTTGGGTATAGGGGGTGTTCTTCCAATGATCGGGCATCCAGCCCACCATAAACCGATAAAAATCAGTCCACGCGACCGGAAAGAGTCGGCGCCATTCTTCTTCTAGGGCTTTGAGATCAATGTTTTTATTTTGTTGGTTTAGGGTTTTTTGCAGGGCGGCGAAGTAGTGGGTTAGGAGGTCTTCTTCATGGGCCTCGCATTGGCGCTCGTCTAAACAGCTGCCGAGAAAGTACGCCACGTCTTTCATGCCACAGCCGCCGCCCACATATTGAAAATCAACGGCGGCGACGGACTGCCCATCGTTGGCAAAACAGAAATTCGCGAGCTTTGCATCGCCGTGAACAAAGGTCTGAAAACGCCCCTGTTTTAACATCTGATCAATGTGGTCTGCGCTGTTTTTGAGGTCTTCATGCGCCATCACGGCCCATTCATCAGGTCGGGTTTCTAAATGCCAATAGGTCCCCGTTTCCCAGAGGCCTTTGGGTGTTTCTCCCAAAAAAGTTCCATGAAAGGACGCGAGCCAGTCGAGGCACTGGTGAATTTCACGCATGGTGAGCGTCGTTTTACGGAGCGCAAAGCCAGCCGCATCTAGGTCTTCTAACAAGATATAACATTCTTGATTTTGAGCCTGGACGTTATAGCATTTGGGAACACGGCATCCGCTTCCACACTTTTGGCTCCAGTGCTGATACCAATGCATTTCAACCTGATAGGAGTTAAGCTTTCGCTTGTGGGAAAGGTCGCTATGCCAGCCTCTTGGGTGGTCAACGGCATTGGGCGGGTTCACATGTTTTAAAACAGCCGTGGATTGAGCGGCACCCGTCAAGTTCAGGCGAACAATCTCGCCATACCCACTCCACAGCGACTGGATAACCTGTTCCCGCTCAACCTGAGTTGCGGCCATGATCTGTTGAATGGATGCCTCTATCCAATCTGGGTTCCCCAAAGCCGGCATTTCATTCCCCTTAATCCATCACCTTCTTTACAAAACAAGACTTCAGCCCCATGGGGCCGACGCCGGGGACTTTGCAGTCGATGTCGTGGTCGCCTTCGACCAGGCGGATATTTTTGACTTTCGTTCCGACTTTGACCACCGATGAGGTGCCTTTGATTTTTAGGTCTTTGATGACGGACACGGTGTCGCCATCGGCCAGCAGGTTCCCGACCGCGTCTTTGATGTTGGCCAAGGGATCGGCGTCGCTGTTGAGGGCGCTGTCTTTGGGCCATTCGTGGGCGCATTCAGGGCACACCAACATCGGGCCGTCTTCGTAGGCGTACGGCGAGCTGCATTTGGGGCAAGGGGGCAGGGTGTCGTCGTTCATGGTTTTGTCTCGATTTACACTGTCAAAGAAAGAGGGCGCAGCGAGTGATCGCGTACGCCCTCCGCCTTGGGGTTGTTCGAATTAGACTTAGGCCGTTAAGAGCAGCCCGTGGTGCCACCGCAGGTGTCGCATTTTAGGCAGGTGCCGTTGCGCAGCAGAGTGAAGTTGCCACATTCGGGGCAAGCATCGCCAGCGTAGCCACGGATGCGGGCTTCACGAACCCGCTCCATGTGGATGTCGACGGTTTCCACCAGCGACGATTCGACGCTCATAGACCCGTTTGATCCACCGGACAGGGCTTGTGGAACGCCTCCGCCTGCCACGGCGGCCACGACATCAAGGGCTTCGGTTGCGGCAGCAGCCGGGGCCGCTTGTTGTTTCTTATCCGCTGCTCCGCCTTTGATAACGGTCAGTTTTTGCGACCGCACGAAGCCTTGAGAGGTCAGTTTTTCGACCGCATTGATGGCATCGTTAACATCGTCCATGTCGCTTTCATTGTCGCCGCCGCCCATGGCATCGGGCATCAGGTCAGCGGGTTTGGCGTGGGCGAGATCGTTGCGTTGCAGATAGCTCACGGCCAATTCGCGGAAGATGTAATCCAAGATCGAGGTGGCCATTTTGATGGTGTCGTTGCCTTCGACCAAGCCTGAGGGTTCAAACCGGGTGAAGGTAAAGGCTTCGACGAATTCTTCCAACGGCACGCCGTATTGAAGACCGATCGAAAGTGCGATGGCGAAGTTGTTCATAAGCGAGCGGAACGCAGCGCCTTCTTTGTGCATATCGATGAAGATTTCGCCCAACCGACCATCGTCATATTCACCTGTGCGCAAGTACACTTTGTGGCCGCCAACGATGGCCTTTTGGGTGTAGCCTTTGCGGCGGTGAGGCAGTTTGTCGCGTTCGACCATACGCTCGATAACGCGTTCGGTGATGATTTTCGCTTGGGCCGCAACGGCTGTGTTTTCGTTGAAGGCTTCCGACAAGGTTTCTTCTTCGTCGTCGATGTCCACGCCTTCCAACAAGGACGCTTGCAGAGGTTGGCTGAGTTTAGAGCCGTCTCTGTACAACGCGTTGGCTTTCAGACCCAATTGCCAAGACATCATGTAGGCGTCTTTGCATTCGTCAACCGAGGCGCTGTTGGGCATGTTGATGGTTTTGGAAATGGCCCCGGTGATGAACGGCTGGCTGGCCGCCATCATGCGGATGTGGCTTTCGACGGACAACGCCCGTTTGCCAATGCGCCCGCATGGGTTGGCGCAATCAAACACAGACAGGTGTTCGTCGGCCATGTTGGGCGCACCTTCTAAGGTCATAGCCCCACAAACATGAGTGTTGGCGGCTTCGATGTCGTCTTTGCTAAAGCCTAAGTGTTCCAGCATATCGAATGACAAGTCGTCCAATTTCGCGGCCTCAATGCCCAACACAGAGGTGCAGAACTCTTCGCCAAAGGTGTACTTGTTGAACACGAAAGAGATATCAAAGGCGTCTTTGAGGGCGGCTTCCAAGGCTTGTAAGGTGCTTTCGGTGAAGCCTTTCGCGGTCAAGGCCGCATGGCTGATCGCGCCATCAAATTTTTTCAAAGAGCTATACCCCAGGGCATAGCGTTCAATGGCTTCAATGTCAGATTCGCCATAGCCCAAGCGGGTGAGGGCGGCGGGAACCATGCGGTTGATGATTTTGAAGTACCCACCACCAGCCAGTTTCTTGAACTTGACCAAAGCAAAGTCAGGTTCGATGCCTGTGGTGTCGCAATCCATGACCAAACCAATGGTTCCGGTCGGCGCAATGACCGAGGTTTGAGCGTTGCGATAGCCATTTTTCATCCCTAAGTTCAAAGCGTTGTCCCAAGACTTCTGGGAGGCTTCAACCAAGGCTGCATCGGGGCAGTTTTCTGTATCCAAAGGCACAGGAAGGACGGACAAGTTTTCATAGCCAGTGGCTTCGGAATGGGCGGCACGACGGTGGTTGCGGATCACCTTCAGCATGGCTTCGCGGTTTTTCTCAAAGCCTGGGAAGGCACCAAGTTCACCCGCCATTTCGGCGGATGTAGCGTAGCTGGTGCCCGTCATCAAGGACGAAATCGCGCCACAGATCGAACGACCTTCATCGGAATCGTAAGAGTAACCAGCTTCCATCAAATAGCCGCCGATGTTGGCAAACCCAAGACCCAATGTGCGGTATTCGTAAGACCGTTGAGCAATTTCTTGAGACGGGAACTGCGCCATCAATACCGAAATTTCCAAGGTCACGGTCCACAAACGGGCGGCGTATTCAAAAGCCTCTACGTTCAGCGTGGCGTCGGAATTTTGGAAATTGTGCAGGTTGATGCTGGCGAGGTTGCACGCGGTGTCATCCAAAAACATGTATTCCGAACATGGGTTCGATGCATTGATGCGTCCCGATTCAGGGCAAGTGTGCCATTCGTTAATGGTGGTGTCGTACTGGATGCCAGGATCGGCACAGGCCCAGGCCGCATGGCCAATGTTTTCCCATAAATCACGGGCTTTGATGCGTTTTTCAACTTCACCGTCTTTGCGGCGGACCAAGTCCCATTCGCCGTCTTGCAGCACGCGCTCTAAGAAGTCGTTGGTGATGCGCACGGTGTTGTTCGAATTTTGTCCGGCTACGGTCAAATAAGCTTCGGAATCCCAATCGGTGTTGAATTCTGGGAACTTGACTTCGTTATAGCCTTGTTGGGCAAACTGAATCACGCGTTGTACATAGTTTTCGGGCACATGGGCACGGCGCGCACCCAAAATCGCTTTTTTCAGAGCTGGGTTTTGCTTAGGGTCAAAGCGTGTTTCATCGTCGCCATCGGCGCCGCCATGGCACGCCGCCATAACGGCTTCCATGTGCTTGGATACGGTTTTAGAACCCGTGACCAGGGCGGCAACTTTTTGTTCTTCTTTGACTTTCCAGTTTACGAACTCTTCAATGTCGGGGTGGTCAACGTCGACCACAACCATTTTGGCGGCGCGCCGTGTGGTGCCACCAGATTTAATAGCCCCCGCAGCTCGATCACCAATTTTCAAGAAGCTCATCAAGCCCGAAGACTTGCCGCCACCCGATAAGGGCTCGTTGGCTGCCCGCAGGTTGGAAAAGTTGGTGCCAGTGCCAGAGCCATATTTAAACAGCCGGGCTTCCCGCACCCATAGATCCATAATGCCGCCTTCTTGGACCAAATCATCGCTGATGGACTGAATAAAGCAGGCGTGCGGTTGGGGGTGTTCATAAGAAGATTTTGATTTAACCAGTTTGCCGGATTCGAAATCAACATAGTGGTGGCCTTGGGCTGGACCATCAATGCCATAGGCCCAATGCAGGCCGGTGTTAAACCACTGTGGCGAATTCGGGGCTGCCATCTGTTTGCACAACATATAACGCATTTCGTCATAGTAAGCCGATGCGTCTTCTTCGCCGTCGAAATAGCCACCTTTCCAGCCCCAATAGGCCCAGGTGCCCGCCAAACGATCAAACACTTGCTTGGCGCTGATTTCACTTGAGCTGCGTTTGTCTTTGGCGACCTTTTTCAATTGGGCCTTGTCGGCGGTGTGGCGCCACAAAAACTCAGGGATGTTGTCTTCTTCTACGGCCATCAAAATGCTGGGGACACCCGCTTTGCGGAAGTATTTTTGGGCGATCACATCACATGCGACTTGGCTCCAAGCGGCGGGAATTTCCATCTCGTCCAGCTTAAAGACGACCGAGCCGTCAGGATTGCGAATCTCTGACGTTGCAGTGCGAAATTCGATGTTGGCGTACGGTGATTGTCCAGATTTCGTGAAGTGACGTTTAATACGCATTGTGACCCCGGCCCCTTAGTGATTCATGTTGGTTAATTCAAATTCGATCGAGATATGAGGTTTCCCCTATTTCCCCTATTTCCCCTCGCCGACGGCCTTAGGTAGGCGTTATGTCCCTGTTATGTTGATGTCTGCACAACAGGGAGTGTCGGTGTCCGTGAGAGGCACAATATGTAGACCAGCATCCCTTAAGACACAATAAATGTTCGGCCTAATTTAAATAAAAAATTGTGGATGAATTGCTTTGGACCCACAAAATGTAGCGTTTTTAGACAGTTGTTCGGCTTGGTTCAGGGTCGGATTTTTGTTCTAGTCTTTATGGCGTAGGGGAGAGAGTGAATGTCATAAAATGGTCATAAATGGCGAGAAACCAAAGATTTCGACCTTATATTAGAAAACTATATGTTTTTCATAGGACTGTTTCGGATGTGGAATGGTGGGTTGGGAATCGGGAAAATGAGCGTTTGGACCCTAGACGGAAAGTTGTGTCCATGCGATAAAAGTTGCGCTCGGCATAAGAATAAGTATCGTCTGGGCTTAAGGATTTATCGAAGGAGACGCTCTAAATGGATATCGGCAGCATCGGCACGCACATTTACACCCTTTTTTCTGGCGAACTTGTTGGGGTGGATGAGTTTGGCAACAAATACTATCGTTGCAAAAAGCCTCTTCATGGGCGCGATCGTCGTTGGTCCATCTTTAATGGTAAAAAAGACTCTTCAAAGATTCCACCGGAATGGCATGCTTGGTTACATCACACAACCGATGTCCCTTTGTCTGAAGTCGCGGCTCAGCCAAGCGACTGGCAACGGCCCCATCTGCCGAACTTGACCGGAACGCTGAATGCCTATCGGCCCCAGGGCAGCGATGAAAATGGTGGCAACCGTGCCTCTGCCTCGGGTGACTATCAAGCTTGGACGCCGGGCTCTTAAACCGCGCTGGATGTAAAGTTAAAGAGAGTGACCGCTGGTTCATGAAAAATAATCAAAACCGCGATATATTGGTGGGGGGACTGGTGGCTGTCGTTGTGGCGGGGCTGTTTGGCTTTTCCTATGCCGGAAAACAAATAGCGACCAAAGCCAACGTTGGCACCTATCCTGTGACGGCTGTTTTCAATCGTGTTGACGGCTTGTTTGAAGGTGACGAAGTGCGTTTAGGCGGCATTCGGATTGGCACCGTGGGACAACAGAGCCTGGATGATAATTTCCGCGCCGTGGTGACGTTGAATCTCAACAAAGCCGTATCCCTGCCGATAGACAGTGCGGCCGGTATTCACACCGATGGTTTGTTCGGATCGAAATTTGTCGTGTTTGAGCCAGGGGTCGAAGACCAATCGTTGGTGGCGGGTAACCAAATACAATATACCCAAGGTGCCGTTGTCGTGAGTGAGCTTTTGGAACTGATCATCGATCAAGGTCGTGCCAGACTGGACAAACAAAATACCCAACAAGGGGGAAACTGAAATGGGTCGTAGTGCCATTGAAACGTTAATGGGAGGTGCAGTTCTGTTGGTCGCCGCTCTGTTTGTGTATTATGCCTCTAATACCGCTCAAGTTTCCAAGGTGACGGGTTATGAGCTGACGGCGCGCTTTTTCAAAGTTGGCGGGTTGGCCGAAGGCTCGGATGTGCGCATCAGCGGTATAAAAATTGGCTCGGTGGTTGATAATCGCTTGGATCCGGTGACGTTTGATGCTGTTGTCACCATGTCTATTCGGACCGATATACAATTGCCCACCGACACCGTGGCGGCCATCGCCTCTTCGGGGATGTTGGGTGATAAATACCTGCAATTGTTGCCCGGAACAGAGGCAACCATGTTGGCTGTCGGGGACAACATTGCGCAAACCAAAGACTTTCGTTCGCTTGAAGATCAGGTGGGTGAAATCATCTTTCTCGCCACGGGTGGCGATGGCAAATCCTCAAACTGATCAGTCATAGATACGATGGGTACAGCATGAAACGATTTTGCATAGCTCTCGTTTTGCTGTCCTCAGTAACGCCATTTCTGGCCCACAGCGAACCTTATCAAACAGCGGTTTTGCAGGGCTTGGACAAAGTGACGGCCCGCGTTACCACTTTGCGCACCAGCATCGGCGGCACCGTCCGCTTTGGCACGCTTGAAGTCATTGTTCGCCATTGTGACAAACGCCCCCCGGAAGAAACACCGGAAAGTGCTGCATTTTTAGACATTTGGGAAGTGCGTCCCGGCGAAGCCCCGCTTGATTTGTTTCGCGGTTGGATGTTTGCCTCAAGTCCTGGCCTCAATGCTATGGAGCATCCGGTCTATGATATCTGGCTTTTAGATTGCGAAAACATCCTCTCCAATTCCGACCAAATCCCCACGTCTGAAGGCGCAGTGGGAAACTGAGCCTCGATTTCCAGCGCGTGTTCAAGGCGGTCTTGGTACGCTTGCCCCGATATTTCCACGCCGCCCATAGACGCCAAGTGTTCGGTTATGAACTGGGTGTCAAGCAACACAAAGCCGCCTAGCCTAAGCCGCGCCACCAGGTGCGCCAGCGCCACCTTGGACGCGTTGGCGGTGCGGGAAAACATACTTTCCCCCATAAAGGCGCCTTTGAGGTGGATGCCGTAAAGGCCGCCCACCAGGTCTTCGTCTTTCCACACTTCGACACTGTGGGCGAGGCCAAGCGTGTGCATTTCAATATAGGCGCGGATGATTTCGTCGTTGATCCAGGTTTCTTTCACTTGGCCGTGGTGATCGTCTTGGCTGGGTCTGGGCCGTGCACATTCTTCGATCACGCGGGCAAAACAGGTGTTTGCAGTGACGTGAAATTGACCTTTGCGCAAAACTTTGCGCAGTGACGTTGATATGTGCAGGGCGTCGAGTTCAATGATGCCGCGAAGTTGCGGGTCAACCCAAAAAATTTCTGGATCGTGTCGGCCTTCGGACATGGGGAAAATCCCCGCCGCATAGGCGCGCACCAACATTTCAGGATTCAGTTTGTGAGGACCAGGAATGGGGCGTGTCATGACCAAATCATGGCACGCCCGGCCTGGAAGCTAAATAACTTTTTTCAGCTCAATCAAAAATGAGTCCATTTCACGGCCTAAAAGGTCACCTTGGCTTGCCAGTTCTTGGGCGGCGGTGAGAACTTCTTTAGAGGCATGGCCCGTTTCGGCGGCTCCTTGCGTAACTTCGGCAATGTTTGAGGTCACTTCATTGGTGCCCGTTGCCGCTTGCTCTACGTTTCTCGCAATTTCTTGGGTTGCGGCCCCTTGTTCTTCTACGGATGCCGCAATGGCGCTTGACGCGGCATCAATCTTGGCAATGGTGACACCGATACTTTCAATGGCGGACACGGCGTCTTCGGTCGCACTTTGCACACCTCCAACTTGCTGGCTGATTTCTTCGGTTGCTTTGGCTGTTTGATTGGCTAAGTTTTTGACCTCGCTTGCCACCACGGCAAAGCCCTTACCGGCATCTCCAGCTCGCGCCGCTTCGATGGTGGCGTTGAGGGCCAATAGATTGGTTTGATCGGCAATATCGGAAATAAGGTTGATCACCTCACCAATTTTAGCCGCCGATACCGCCAAGCCTGCAATGTTTTGACGGCTATTTTCAGCATCTGCAACGGCCTGACTGGCAATGTCTGAAGATTGGCTAACCTGACGACTGATTTCGGAAATAGAGGCTGCAAGTTCTTCTGCAGCCGAAGCCACCGTTTGCACATTCGAAGACGCATCATTCGCCGCTGAGGCTACGATGCTTGATTTGTCACTGGTAGTGGAAGCCGTGCTGGACATGCCTTCGGCGGTGGCTTGTAATTCAGTTGCGGCCGTCGTGACCGTATGAACAACCTCTTGCATTTCCACTTCAAACTTTTCGGCAATCACGGAAAAGTTTTTAACCTTTGTTTCCATGACATCGGTGGCATGGTTAATGGTTTTGCTGGCGGTGAGAAAGCTTCCGGTCATGCCTTTTTCAGCAATGCGTCGGAAATACTTGTTGTCGCTGACATATTCCAAACAGGCCGTCGATTCCCGAACATAAGCATCGGTCCGGTCAATCAGAAGGTTTATGGCGTGTAACAGTTCGCCCGCTTCTCCGGTCTCCGTGATATCAATCACGCGGGCCTCAAAATTACCGTCGGCAACGGCTGTGCAGACTTTAAGAGCTTTGGAAATGGCTTTGGCGTTTTTGTTGGAAAACATGTGTTAAGTCCTCAAAACGAGAATTGCAAATACCTAACGATTGGCGGCGTTACATAAGGCCTGCGATGAATTCGTCATATTCAACGCCTTTTTCTGTGAGTAAATCTGTAATGATGGCGGTTGAAGCCGCGAGACCAGCTTTGCGATCTGAATGACGGCCTTCTTCCGCGAGCAGATTTTTATACAGCGGGATGATGGTTTCGTTGAGCACCGTACGGTTGGGGACGCGGCGGTTGGAGTGATAGCCAACGATGGTCCCTGACGCATCCCGGCTTGGTGTGACATGGGCTATAACCCAGTAATGGTCACCGTTTGCAGCCCGATTAACAACGTACGCAAAAATTTCCTTGCCGCTAGATATGGTGTCCCACAGCAGCTTGAAAATACAACGCGGCATTTCCGGATGGCGGATCATGGAATGGGGGTGGGCCAAGCATTCGCGCTCTGTGTAATCAGCAAGACGTAAAAAAACGTTATTAACGTAAGTGAGATTACCTTTGGTATCCGTTTTGGAAACGATAATCTCGTTGTCTTCAAAAAAACGCTCGGTGCCGCTTAAGGATGTGTCTCGCGCCATGATTTTCTCCGTGAATTAAGTTATCAATCTATGTAGAAACCAGCACATTTTGTCCCTAAAGTTTATAGGTATATATTTAAATGGTAACATCCTTGTCATATACAACTCATTTTTGCAGATACAGGATGCAAAAAAAAATGCGTCCGTTTTATCGGAAGCATTTTTTTTGTTTTGACGGCAGGTAATGAGGCTTATTCAGCTTCGCTTTCCATAAATTTTTCCAACCAATGAATGTCGTAATTTCCATTCACGATGTCGGCGTTCGAGGCCAATTTGGCATGGAGCGGGATGGTGGTTTTAAGGCCATCAATCACGTATTCGTCCAAGCAGCGGCGCAGACGCATCAGACATTCGTTGCGGTTGGTGCCAATGACAATCAACTTCGCAATCATCGAGTCGTAGTGCGGCGGCACGGTATAGCCACTGTACAGCCCAGAATCAACGCGGACGCCCAATCCACCCGGGGTGTGATAAAGACCCACTTTGCCGGGGCAGGGCATGAACGTAACCGGATCTTCGGCATTGATGCGGCATTCAATGGCATGGCCGATGAACGGGATTTCTTCTTGGGTGTAGCCCAATGGTGCGCCCGCCGCGATGCGGATCATTTCGCGCACCAGATCAATGCGCGTGATCATTTCGGTGACCGGGTGTTCGACCTGTAAACGGGTGTTCATTTCAATGAAGTAAAATTCGCCGTTTTCATACAAGTATTCAACGGTTCCCGCAGACCGATAGCCAATTTTTTGCACCGCATCGGCCGTAATCTTGCCAATTTCATCACGTTGAGCCGTGTTCAACGCGGGTGAGGGGGCTTCTTCTAAAACCTTTTGATGACGGCGTTGAAGTGAGCAGTCGCGTTCGCCCAGATGCACCACGTTGCCGTGGTTGTCGGCCAACACTTGAATTTCAATGTGACGCGGGGTGGTGAGGAATTTTTCGATATAGACTTCGGGGTTACCAAACACAGATCCGGCCTCAGACCGGGCCGTGCTAAACGCGAGCTCTAATTCATCAGGCCCGTTTGCCACCTTCATACCACGCCCACCGCCACCAGCGGTCGCTTTGATGATGATGGGATAACCGACTCTTTCGCAAACCTTGATGGCTTCTTCATAGGTGCCAACACCGCCGTCTGATCCGGGAACACAGGGAATCCCTGCTTTCAAGACCGCATCTTTGGCGGCAATTTTGTCGCCCATCAAGGTGATGTGTTCGTGTGTTGGGCCGATGAAGACAAAACCATGTTCTTCAACCATGCGCGCAAATTCGGCATTTTCAGACAAAAAGCCATAGCCGGGATGAATGGCGTCCGCCCCGGAAATTTGCGCCGCCGACAAAATGGCGGCGATGTTGAGATAGCTGTCCTTGGCCGCTGGCGGGCCAATGCACACCGCTTCATCGGCCAAGCGCACATGCATGGCGGTTTCATCGGCTGTGGAGTGCACAGCGACTGTTTTGATGCCCATTTCGCGGCACGCGCGCAGAATTCGCAACGCAATTTCACCACGGTTGGCTATGAGTACCTTATCGAACATATGTTCTCAGCTGCCTTATATGTTGGGTGTTTCTTACTCGATAATCAAAAGAGGTTCGCCAAACTCGACGGGTGAACCGGCTTCGATGAAAATATTTTTGACCGTACCGCTGCGGGGCGATTTGATCTGGTTAAAGACCTTCATGGCTTCGATCAAAAGCACCACTTGGCCTTCCGTAACCGTGTCACCGACACTGACAAAGGCCGCTGCCCCCGGTTCCGCAGAGGTATACGCCACGCCGACCATCGGTGAGGTCACCACGCCGGGATGGTCGGCATGATTGATCTGGGATTCTGCCGCCGCTGCTGGGGCCGCTGGGGCCAGGGCCGGGGCTTGCGCCGCGACGACGGTGCCGCCACGGGCCACCCGTACCGAATAGGTTTCTGAACCCACTTCGATTTCGGTCAGGCCGGTGTCATCCATAATCCCCGCCAAGCGGCGGATCAGGTCGTCATCAACTTCAATTTTATTGCTCATGCGCGAAGGATCTCACTTGTTCTCTTTATTTATAATACGTGCGGCGGCCTGAATGGCCATATTGTAACCAAAACCACCAAACCCGCAAATCATACCTTGGGCGATTTTAGATACATAAGAATGATGGCGAAAATCTTCGCGTTGGTGAATGTTAGAAAGATGCACCTCAATGGTCGGCAGGTCCACCGCTTTTAAGGCATCCAACAGCGCCACCGAGGTATGGGTGTAAGCTCCGGCGTTGACGATTAAAACGTCAAACGTGCCTTTGGCTTGTTGCACCCAGTCCACCAATTGGCCTTCGGTGTTGGTTTGGCGGAAATCAATATCGAGTCCCAGCGCAGTCGCCGAGGTGCGGCAATTGGCCTCAATGTCAGCCAACGTCTCCGCCCCATAAACATCAGGCTCACGCGTCCCTAACAAATTAAGATTGGGTCCGTTCAGAACCAAAACATTGCCCGACATGGCCGCTTTCCCCAAATTGGAATCGAATTTTTGAAGTCTAATTATTTTATAGCATGCGCAATGGGTTGTGGAATAGGGACTTTACCTTATGTTACAAACGCTCAAATGAATTGATGGCAAGATAAGGAAGGCCCCTGATATGCGTCTTACGGTTAACGGTGAAGCTAAGAACTTTGAGGCTCCGCTTACGGTGACGGGATTGTTGAGCCAGATTGGCTTGGACCCGGCCAAGGTGGCGGTTGAGCGGAACTTGGAAATTGTGCCGAAATCGACCTATGCGGACGCGGCGTTGAGCGACGGCGACAAGCTGGAAATCGTGCATTTTATCGGCGGCGGCTCGGGAGCAGGAGACGGGGCAGCAGACGACACCTTCACCATTGACGGGGTTAACTATAACGCTCGTTTGTTGGTGGGCACGGGCAAGTACAAAGATTTTGAGGAAACCAAGCTGGCGATTGAAGCTTCGGGTGCTGAAATTGTTACCGTGGCGGTGCGCCGGGTGAACGTGTCGAACCCGGGCGAGCCGATGTTGACCGATTATGTGGACCCTAAAAAATACACGTACCTTCCTAACACGGCGGGCTGTTTCAGCGCCGACGAAGCGGTGCGCACTTTGCGTTTGGCCCGCGAAGCCGGGGGCTGGGACTTGGTCAAATTGGAAGTGTTGGGCGACCAAAAAACCCTTTACCCCAATATGCCCGAAACCCTGATTGCTGCCGAAACGCTGATCAAAGAAGGCTTTAAGGTCATGGTTTATTGCGCCGACGACCCGATTCAAGCCAAAGTTTTGGAAGAAATGGGCTGTGTTGCCATCATGCCGTTGGCCGCCCCCATTGGTTCGGGTCTGGGCGTGCAAAACCCGGTCGGTATCCGCATCATTATCGAACAAACCAGCGTTCCGGTTTTGGTTGACGCCGGGGTCGGCACGGCTTCGGACGCTGCCGTGGCGATGGAGCTTGGCTGTGCGGGCGTGTTGATGAACACCGCCATTGCCGAAGCCAAAGACCCCATCCGCATGGCCCGCGCCATGAAATTGGCGGTCGAAGCCGGACGTTTGGCGTATCTGGCTGGACGGATGCCGAAAAAGATGTACGCTGATCCGTCGTCCCCATTGGCGGGACTTATTTAATCTAAGGACTTAAGCGATGAGCCTCGATCTCTGGCTGTCTTTCGTCGTTATTGTTTTGATCGCGGTGTTTTCACCGGGGCCAGCAGTGTTGTTGGCCGTCACCCACGGCAGCCAATTTGGCGCACGCCGGGCGATGTGGCCCATCCTTGGCAACATCACAGGGTTGGCGATCCTCATTTCGGCCTCATCGTTGGGCATCGGTACGGTGTTGGCGGCCTCAAGCGATTGGTTCCTTTGGCTGCGCATCGGTGGCGGTTTGTATTTGGTTTTCCTCGGCGTCAAACTGATTTTAAGCCGCAACCCGGCCCTCGATTTAACCTCTGGCGCGCCCGTTAAAAAAACCTCCACATGGAAAACCTACAGCCAAGGCATCATGGTGGCGCTCAGCAATCCCAAAGCCCTGCTGCTGATCGGTGCCCTGTTCCCCCAATTCATCGACTTAGCTCAACCCATAACCCCACAATTGCTGATCTTGGGCGTCACCCTGATGACCCTGTCGTTCAGCGCCCTGATGATTTACGCCGCCATCGCCAAAAAAATGGTCGCCAAAAGCAGTCAATCCATCATCGGCAAAGTGAACAAGGTTACGGGCAGTTTGTTTGTTGGCCTTGGCGTGGCGTTGGCGGCGGGAAGTCGCTGAGGGCGAAGTCTTCTTGGGACCCGAAGCGGACTTGCCATTTGTTGGTTGGTGTCACTCAACCGAATTCATTATGACTGGCATCCTATGTTTCCAAGTATCCCAAATCTTAGAATTATCAATTAACTCAGACATGAAGTGAGCGACGTTAGATCGCGTCGTTGGACGGCCCGTGAAGATGCCCGTGATCGGAGACTCTTCGATATCATAGGCAGAGACTTCCTCGTTGATCAACGTGTCAGGTCGGACAATACACCACTGAATGTGCGTGTTATCTTTTCCAATATTTAGATGTAAATGTTCAGCCGCAGTTTCGTTATCCCGGTGAGGCGGCACCGCATGACGCAAAAGGGAAAGCAATCCGCGTTCGAACCATTTCCTTTTTTCACGACAGTCTGGGTTTTGCACGCCAACGGAATTCATGAGAATGAACTTTGTGGGTTCATGAGGACTGTTAAACGTGATTGCTTTGCACAGACGCCGCGTCGCGTCCGTACATAATTTTCGCGGATCCCCAAACATTCCACTGAAATTCAAGGAATGCCCCAAACACGAGACAACCGCTTTACAGCCCTTTACATGCACAGCCATGTCTTCATCACTCAGGTTTAGTAAAATGGCGTCAATGACCGTCAGGTTTGGGTCATTCAAAATATTGGCAGGGAATTTATGTGGCGATCGGACAACAACACGTACTTTGTGTTTTGCGTGCAGTAACTGCTCAACAAGGCGGTGGCCAGTCATGCCCGTAGCGCCAACGATTAAAGTTGTCATTAAATATTTTACCCTAAGGTTTTGCCGGATTGGGCTATGTGTTCCGCAATAGAAATAGCCTCAATTTAAACCCCAGAGAAGTGCGATTAGCACATGTCTGGGTTGCTAAGTTATTGTGGGTATACCACTCAAGCTCACAAGACCCTAGGGCTTAGGTCGTTAAATTTCATTTATTTTCAAAGGTCTCTTGGCCGCTATAAGCAGGCATTACGCCCAACAAGCGAGAGCAAGGAAGGGCAGTCTAATTTTTAGCCAGAGGGAAGCTGAGCGGCACGACGCTGATGGAGTGGCTGGCGTTTACGCCGGTTAGTTTTGAGGTGTAGGAGATATAGACCAGGACGTTGCGTTTTTGGTCGAAAAAGCGGTCAACGTGCATGGTTTTGAAAAATAGGATGTTCTTTGATCTTTTGAAGACGTCTTCGGCGGGGCCGAGGTTTCCGGTAATTGCGCCCGTTTGGCGACACGCGATGGAGCTGTCGGTAGGGTCTTCTAAGTTGGGACCGCCAATTTCGGTGGATGTGACGTAGCAGGTGATGCCGCCGATGGTCGGATCATCAACGGCGTGGATGGTGACAGAGTCTTTGAAAATCATGCCCGACGTTTGGACCGTGCCGATGGGTTCAGCCACGGCGGGGGTGGCCAACAACAGCCCCACAACAGCCAATGTTTTCAAGAACGTATTCATATGAACCTCGACAGGATTGAGATTTACTCTTCAGTCGGAGCGGCTTTTTTGGCGGCGGGTTTGCGCCGGGCGCGCGGTTTGGCTGGGGCTTTGGTTTTGGCTTCGGCCTTTGGCTTTGGTTTTGGCTTTAAATCCGGAGGCGAGACCAAAAACGCCGGCATGTGACCGTCGCACACCTGATTGTGGATGTCGCGAGAGCGGTCATCTACATGGCGCGGGCGCGATTGTTCTTTGCGGGGCGGACGCGGCGCGCGTGCGGGATTCGGGTCCGGCTTGGTTTCAACTTTGGCTTCAACCTTAGTTTCAGCTGGGGTTTCAACCTTAGTTTCCGTCGGGGCTTCCGGCTTAGACTCCGGTGCGGTTTCGGCTTTGGCTTCGGGCTTTGGGCCGTTGCGATCACGACCGCCTCGGCCACCACGACCTCCGCGATCGCTGCGTCCTGAACTGCCCCGACCGCTGCGGGTTGGGGCTTCGTCGGACAGTTCGCCCGAGACAAAGCCATCCAGGCTTAACAGGGGGATCGGCGCGTTGATCAGTTTTTCGATGGCGGTGATATACTTGCCATCTTCGGGCAAAGCAATGGAGTAGGCATGACCTTCATTGCCCGCCCGTCCGGTGCGCCCGATACGGTGCACATAGTCTTCGGCGTTGCTGGGCACGTCATAGTTAAAGACGTGGCTTAAGTTTGGAATATCCAAGCCACGGGCGGCCACATCGGAACAGACCAAAATCGAAAAATCTTTGTTTTTAAAGGCGGCTAAGGTTTCGGTGCGGGCGGGTTGGCTCATGTCGCCGTGCAATTGCCCCGCGCTAAAGCCGTGTTTGGACAAGGATTTATAGACCGCGCTGACGTCAATTTTACGGTTACAGAAAACAATCGCATCGCGCACGTCTTCGTGGCCGATTAATTTACGCAACGCATTGCGTTTGAGTTTTTTCTTGCCGTCCATGCCATGGAATTCACCGCCGGGCTTCAAGGTCAGAAGACCCTGGGTGACCATTGCCGAAGTCGAAGCCGGAGGCGCCACGGAAATAACCTTGGGGTTCATCAAGAACTTGTCGGCAATTTTTTTGATTTCCGGAGCCATGGTGGCGGAGAAAAACAAGGTCTGGCGCAACGGTGGCAACATGGTGACGATTTTTTCAATGTCAGGGATAAAGCCCATGTCCAACATCCGGTCGGCTTCGTCGATGACCAAAATTTTCACGTCGCGCATCAACAGGTGACCGCGTTCAAACATGTCCAACAAACGACCCGGTGTGGCGATCAAAACATCGGCCCCACTGTCTAAGGCTTTGGCTTGCTTTTTCATATCGGTCCCACCGATTAAAAGCACCTTGGAGAGTTTGTGGTATTTGCCATAGGTGTCAAAGTTTTCGGCCACCTGAGTCGCGAGTTCGCGGGTCGGTTCCAAAATCAGCGACCGTGGCATACGCATTTTGGCGCGGCCATGATGCAATACATCAATCATCGGCAAGGTGAACGAGGCCGTTTTACCGGTCCCGGTCTGGGCACATGCCAAAATATCGCGGCCCATAAGAACCGTGGGTATGGCTGCTGCTTGAATGGGGGTGGGGGTGGTATAGCCAGTGTCGGCAACGGCCTTGAGGACGTCTTCGCTTAGTCCAGTATCTGCAAAACTCATGAGGATAAATGCGCTCTATATCTATGGCGTTTTTTGTGCACACATTAATATGTACAAAGGGGGCGATATGCCCAGTTTGCGCCATAATTTTCAACACGGCGCGATTCGTATTCAAGGGACCTTCCCCAGAACGCGCGATAAACAACACGTCCAAGAGAGAATGTCAACGAAAAGGGCGGTTTTGAAGCGATTTGCCAAGGCCTGTGTTGCTGCGTTGCACTGAATGGGGCTGAGAGGTACCCTGAAAGCCTATTTAAAGCTGGAGGTCTCACATGATCCTAGACGCCCAACAGTGTTGTTTGCTGGTCATCGACATTCAATCCAAGCTGAATCCGGTGATGTTTGATCCCGGTCAAGCCCCTGAAGGAGCCGCTAAACTTTTGCAAGGCGCGGCTTTGTTAGGGGTGCCGGCTTTGGTGTGCGAACAATATCCAAAAGGGATCGGATCAACGGTTGAGGGGCTGCAACAGCATATCCCCACGGGATGCCTGTTTGAAAAAAGCACGTTTTCGGCGCTGGCGGATCAAAGCTATCGGGAACGCTTTGAAAGTCTGAACAAACCCCAAGTCGTGGTGTGTGGAATCGAAACCCATGTTTGTGTCTTGCAAAGTGCTTTAGACCTTTTGGCAAAGGGCGCATCGGTGTTTGTGGTTGCAGATGCCACGGCTTCGCGTACAAAAGAAAACCATGACGCCGGGTTAGATCGCATCCGGGCAGAAGGTGGACGCATCGTCACGTTGGAAATGGTTCTGTTTGAATGGGTAAAGCGATCTGATTCGTCGCATTTCAAACAGATCAGCCAACTTATTAAATAACAAAGGTTTGCGAAACCATGAGCGATAAAATACCCCTAATTTTGCTACCTGGATTGCTGTGTGATGCGGCCCTGTGGGCGCACCAGGTTGACCATTTAAGCGACATTGCCGACGTTCAAGTCGCCGATTTATCGGGGGCTGACAGTATGGCGGCGTTGGCGAAAAGCGTGCTGGACACCGCGCCACCTACGTTTTCTGTGGCGGGGCTGAGCATGGGCGGCTATGTGGCCTTGGAAATTATCCGCCAAGCGCCCGAACGGGTTTGTCACTTGGCCTTGTTAGACACCAACGCCAGCGCCGATTTGCCAGAGCAATCAGAGCGCCGCTTGAAACTGATTAAGATCGCCGAATCCGGGGGGCTTGGGATGGTCGCCCAACAGATGTTGCCCGCTTTGGTGCATCCAGATCATGTCGAAGAGCCAGATATAGTCATTACCTTTTTAAAAATGGCCGAACAGGTTGGCGTGGCTGGGTTTGTCAACCAACAAAAAGCCATCTTAAACCGCGTCGATAGCACCCAGAATTTGGCCGCAATCACGTGCCCAACTCTGGTTTTGTGCGGGGCCGAAGACCAACTTTCTTCTGTCGATGTCCACACGAAAATGGCTGAAAACATTGGTGATAATGCGTTGTTTGTATCGATTGCCAACTGTGGTCACTTAAGTTCGATCGAACAACCCAACGCGGTATCCACCGTGTTACGAGCTTGGTTGTTAGGAGACTGATCAATGCCCCATATTTTACCCTATAACGGAATCGTTCCGGTGCTGGATGACACGGCCTATATTGCCGAGACAGCGGTGGTCACGGGCGATGTCAAAATCGGTGCCGAAAGTTCGATTTGGTACGGCTGTGTGATGCGCGGCGATGTGAACAAAATTCGCATTGGCAAAGGCGTCAACATCCAAGACGGCAGCGTGGTGCATGTGTCGCGCCCTTATGCCTGCATCATCGAAGATCGGGTCAGCATTGGTCATATGGCGTTGATCCATGCGTGCACCTTGGAAGAAGGCTGTTTTGTCGGCATGAAGGCGTGCATTATGGATGGCGTGGTGGTTGAAAAGGGCGCGTTTATTGCCGCCGGAGCCTTGGTGACACCGGGCAAACGCGTGCCAGCGGGCGAGCTTTGGGCCGGACAACCCGCACGATTTGTGCGCAAAGTCGGTGAAAAGGATCAAGCGATTATGGACTACACCCAACCCAACTACGTCAAGCTTGGCAAAGCCTATAAGGCAGAGGAAGGCGTATGAGCATAGATCATGACGCGCGCCTCCAAGCATTAGAAGAAATGCTGGCGCACCGAGATAACGAATTGCAAGACTTGTCTGATATGGTGAGCCAGCAATGGACCCGCCTTGATGCGCTTGAACAAGAGTTAAGCCGCACCAAAAACCGACTTATGAGCTTGGAAGATGATGTGGGAGAAGACCCCGAAGCCGACAAAAAACCACCCCATTGGTAAGCCTTATTGTTTTTTGATCTGTTCGACCATGGACTTCATTTCATAGACTTGAACGGCCACTTTAAGCCGGGTGGAACTTTTGTCTTTGGCTTGAGACAGGGTCTGTTCGACAAAAGCATGAAGCCTGTCAACGTCGCTTTTGAGTTTTTGCAGCATCATAAGGGCGGCTTCTTTGTCGCCGGTGACGCGCATCAGGGCCTCTTCAAGTTTCCACAGTTGTTCCGACATTTGCACCAACTGTTCGGCTTCCCCGGCCTGGGCTTGCAGAACGGCGTTCAGATCAGATTCCAGAGACTGGTTGTCTTTTTTGAGGGCCATAATCTGCGTTTGGGCCGCCTTCAAAATGTCCTTGGTGATTGGTTCTTTTGCCATGGTGGTCCCGTTGAAGGTGGTTTTTATGCCCCCTTAAAATATGGACATCGTTGGTAATAATGTCCAGAAATATAGTGAGAAGGGGTATAACAATCAGGGCGTTAAAATATTTTTTTTGTCTGGTTTTGTAAAAATCTTAACAAAAGCAGTTCATTGTGCCATAAATGAGTGGAAAATCAGGTATTTGGGGGCTTGCAAAAGATGGATGCGAAAACGAAAATGAGTGGGTCTTACAAAAATCCAGTTCGTATTGCTGTTTCAGCGGCGTTGTTAAGCGTGATGCTGGGGGGGTGTTCGGTTGTTCCAGATGCGGTTAATCCCGTTAAATGGTACGAGAAAACAACCGACTTCTTTTCTGGTGATCGACAAGCATCTGACCCGGCTCAAGCCCAGACGAGTGCCGACAACAGGGGCTTGGCTGCTGATCCGAATGCTCCGGCTCCCGCTCCGGCGCCCCAACAGGTCGCCGTTGCGTCCGGAGGCTTAAGCTCCGATGCAGCGTCTAGCAATTATGCCAGCCCGCCGATCTCCCGTCAGGGAGCCCCGCGTGATGTCTTGAAACCTGCGGATACGGTTGCTTTGAATACACCGCCAGCACCCATGGCTCAGCCCGTGGCACCCGTGACACCGACGCAGGTGGCTCCACCTCCGCTCTCTGCACCTCAACCGCTTGCTGTTGCTGAACCGCCTCAATCCTCATTCTCTTCGGCGTCTGCGGCTCCGGCTCCGGCTCCGGCTCCACAGGCTAATTATCAGCCTTCACCAATATCGCCGCCCAAACGGTTGTCGTTTGCCGATGCGCCACCACCGCCTGATTTTAATCTTCCGCCAACAAACGCAAATGCTCCGTTTGGCGTCGATCAGTTTGAAACCGTGGTGATCTCGGCGGACGGGATGCAAGACCTTCCAGCCACAACCCGTCGTCTGAACCCAGGTCCTGCGAAAAACGTTGCCCAAAATACGTCCGCAGCCCGTTTCCCAAAACCCGGCGCGGCTCAAGGTGGATTTATTGCGGATGGCAACATGGCGCGTGTCGCGACCATTCACTTTGCCGACAATTCTTCAAACATGGATGCGCGTGATCGCTCTATCCTTGGCGCCGTTATCCAGCTGCAAAAAGAACGTGGTGGTCGTGTGGTTGTGGTTGGTCATGCCAGCTCTCGAACCCGTGACATGGACTACATCCGTCACAAAATGGTCAACTTTGAAATTTCAATGAAACGAGCCACAGCCATTGGCAACGCCTTGAAAACGCGTGGATTGGGTGCTGATAAGCTTGAGGTTCAAGCCGTTTCCGATGCTCAACCGCAGTATTTAGAAGTTATGCCTTCGGGTGAAGTCGGGAATCGGCGGGTGGAAATTTATCTCACCGCCCTGTAGGCCAGGCTCGCCTAAGTCTTTCGGCGCCGCCTCCTCACCAGCCTGAGGTGGCGGCGTCTTTTTAAACGGTACTTGTTGCCCCTAACACTCAGTCAAGAAACATACCCATGGAACAAGAATTTCACCGCATTCGCCGTTTGCCGCCTTACGTATTCGCCGAAGTCAACAAAATGAAGGCACGCGCCCGTGCGGCGGGCGAAGACATTATTGATTTTGGCATGGGCAACCCAGATCAACCAACGCCAAAACACATCGTCGATAAGCTGGTCGAAACGGCACGCAATCCAAGAACACATACCTATTCAAATTCCAGGGGTATTCCTGGTCTCCGCAAAGCTTTGTCGGCTTATTACGAGCGGCGTTTTGGGGTGGATATAGACCCAGAAACGGAAGCCATCGTCACCCTAGGGTCCAAAGAAGGTTTAGCCAACTTAGCCAGTGCCATCACCAGCCCCGGTGACGTGATTTTGGTGCCCAACCCCAGCTATCCGATCCACCAGTTTGGCTTTATTATCGCCGGAGCAGCGGTGCGCAGTATCCCGGTGTCCACAGGACCTGAATTTTTTGAAGCTTTGGAAAGTGCCGTCAAACACTCGGTGCCAAAGCCGTCCCTGTTGGTGATCAACTATCCCAACAACCCTACCGCAGAAGTCGCGGACTTGGCTTTTTATGAAGCCGTCGTCGATTTTTGTCGTTTTCATCAAATCTATGTGCTGTCCGATTTGGCCTATGCGGAAATATATTTTGACGACAACCCGCCACCGTCAATGTTGCAGGTGAAGGGCGCTAAGGATATTTGCGTTGAGTTCACATCGATGTCGAAAACTTACAATATGCCCGGTTGGCGTATCGGTTTTGCGGCGGGCAACCCGCACCTGATCAGCGCCTTGACGCGCATTAAGTCGTATTTGGACTATGGCGCCTTTACCCCTATCCAGGTGGCTGCCACAGCGGCGTTGAATGGTCCGCAAGACTGTGTAGATGAAATTCGCGCCATGTATAAAGATCGCCGCGACGTTTTGATTGAAGGCTTGTCTCAAGCCGGTTGGGAAGTCCCAAGTCCAGCCGCCACCATGTTCGCGTGGGCCCCGTTGCCGCCTGCGTTCAAACACTTAGGCTCGTTGGAATTTTCCAAATTGCTGCTCAGCGAGGCCCAGGTTGCTGTGGCCCCTGGCATTGGATTTGGCGAACACGGCGATGATCATGTGCGTTTGGCCGTGGTTGAAAACAAACACCGCACCCGTCAAGCCTTGCGTTCGATCAAGGCCTTTATGGACAACTCGGCAACCATTCTTGAAAACGCGGAAAAGAACCGTGCGGAGGCTAAATTAAGTGACTAATCCTTTGAAAGTCGCCATTGCGGGGCTTGGCACCGTCGGCGTCGGCACCGTTAAAATTTTGCAACAACATGCCGACGTGATTGCCAAACGCTGTGGTCGTCCGGTTAAAATTACCGCCGTGTGCGCGCGCTCTAAAAAAGACCGGGGTGTCGATTTATCTGATTATGCTTGGTTTGATGATGCGGCAGAGATGGCCGTTCAAGCCGATGCCGATGTGATTGTCGAATTGATCGGCGGTTCCGAAGGGATTGCCAAGGACGCGGTCGAAGCCGCCCTAGCAGCGGGGCGCCATGTGGTCACCGCCAACAAGGCGCTGGTCGCCCATCATGGTCAATCCTTGGCCACCGTGGCCGAAGCCCAACGCGTGAGCCTCAACTATGAAGCCGCCGTGGCCGGGGGCATTCCGGTCATCAAATCCATCCGCGAAGGACTGGCAGGCAATGCCGTGACCCGCGTTCAAGGCATCTTGAACGGCACCTGTAATTACATCCTCACCACCATGCGCGTCGAAGGTCGTGATTTTGACGAGGTGTTGAAAGACGCCCAAGAATTTGGTTATGCCGAAGCCGACCCCAGCTTTGATATAGATGGTGTTGATGCCGCGCATAAACTGGCGATTTTGGCCGCCGTGGCATTTGGTGTTGAAGTCAATTTTGACGCGGTACACATTGAAGGCATCCGCCATGTGTCGGCCACCGACATTCAGTTCGCCGAAGAATTGGGCTATCGCATTAAATTGTTAGGCGTTGCCGCCCTGACCGAACACGGACTTGAACAACGCGTCCACCCAACCATGGTGCCGACCAGTGCCCCCATCGCTTCGGTCGAAGGCGTGTTCAACGCCGTTGTGACCGATGGTGATGGCATCGATACGTTGATGCAAGAAGGCCGAGGTGCCGGCGAAGGGCCGACCGCATCTGCGGTGGTGGCCGACATCTTAGACATCGCACGCGGCATCTTGTTGCCGACCTTTGGTGTGCCGGTTGCCGATTTGCTGCCGTCCCAACCACGCCCCATGAACCAACACGCGGGGGCTTATTATGTACGCATGATGTTGGTTGACGAACCGGGTGTGTTTGCCAACGTTGCCGCCGTTTTGCGCGACAATCATGTGTCGATGGAATCGATGCTGCAACGGGTCCGTGAACCCGGCGAACCGGTGCCCGTTGTAATCACCACCCACGTCACGTCAGAGGCCAATATGACCGCCGCCCTCGACGCAATTGAAGCCCTCTCAACCGTGACCGAACCCCCACGTATGATCCGCATCGAAAGCGCTTAAGGAGCGGCCATGTCCTCCGCTTTGGTCACCGAAATGCTCGGCGCCGACAAGCTCTCTTTGGGCGGCAATCGGTGGCTGTTAAAGGCCGCCGATGATCGTCAGGCCCTCGCCATTTCGCAACGCCTTAACGTGCCAGAAATTCTTGGCCGGGTGCTGTCAGATCGGGGCCTGGATGTGGAAACCGCGCCTGACTTTTTAGACCCCAAACTCAAAACCCTGCTGCCGGACCCCTTGCACCTCAACGACATGGACAAGGCCTCAGATCGTCTTGCCGCTGCCGTCCAAAAGTCTGAAAAAATCGCGATCTTTGGCGACTACGATGTGGATGGTGCCACCTCGTCGGCGGTCCTGAAACGTTTTTTGCAAGGGGCAGGGGGCACCGTAAAAGTCTACATCCCCGACCGCCTGGAAGAAGGCTATGGCCCCAATGCGCCCGCTTTGTTGAAACTGCAAAGCGAAGGGGCAAGTTTGGTCGTAACCGTCGATTGCGGACAAACCTCGTTCGAACCGTTGGCCCAAGTCGCCGACGCCGGACTCGACGTCATTGTTGTTGATCATCACTTAGGCGAGCCAACATTGCCCCACGCGGTGGCTGTGGTGAACCCCAATCGTTTGGATGATAACAGCCCCCACGGTCAAATGGCCGCTGTCGGTGTGGCGTTTTTGCTGGCGATTGCGACCCATACCAAATTACGCGCAGCCGGATGGTACTCAGACGCACGTCCCGCACCGGACTTGATGTCATTGTTAGATATCGTTGCCTTGGGCACCGTGTGCGATGTGGTGGCGTTAGAAGGCGTCAACCGGGCCTTGGTGGCGCAAGGCTTAAAGGTTATGGCAAAGCGCCACAACATAGGCCTTAAAGCCCTTGCTGACGCGGCAAAGATAACCGAGCCGCCAGGGGCTTATCATTTGGGCTTTGTTTTGGGTCCCCGCATCAATGCCGGAGGCCGGGTGGGCCAATCGGACTTGGGGACACGGTTGCTGACCACCAACAATGAAGGGGAAGCCGCCGCGTTAGCTGAACGATTGTGCGCCCTCAATACCGAACGCCAAGACATTGAAGCCGCCGTTTTAGAGGCCGCCATTGCCTTGGTTGAAGACCGCTTAAACGGAGCTGAACCAGGACCGATGGTGATGGTTGTGGGCGAAGGTTGGCATCCCGGGGTGATCGGCATCGTCGCCTCAAGGCTTAAAGAAAAATACAATCGCCCGACCTGTGTGATTTCTATGATGGGGGACCAGGGCAGTGCCTCGGGTCGTTCGGTCAAGGGGGCTGACCTTGGGGCCGCCGTAATTGCGGCGCGGCAAACGGGGTTGTTGCTCAAAGGCGGCGGTCACGCGATGGCGGCGGGTTTTACGGTGGCGCGCGAAAAACTGGGTGAACTGGAAACCTTCCTGGGCGAACGCATGGTGCATGATTTGGGCGATACGCCACCACCGCCGGGCCTGTATATTGACGCCATTAGCGGTGTTGAAGGGGCCAATTATCGACTAGTAAAGACCCTGGAGCGCCTGGCCCCGTTTGGTATGGGCAACCCAGAACCTAGGTTCTGCATCAAAAATGCTAAGATTGTCAAAGCCGATCCGGTCGGTGCCGACCAAAGTCATGTGCGTTTGATCCTGACCGGGGAAGGCGGCGAGGGTAAGCTCACCGCCATCGCCTTTAGAGCCTTTGATTCCGCGTTAGGTCCCGCTCTTGTCAAACACGGTGGCAAGCCTTTCACCCTGGTTGGGCGTTTGCGTATGAACATCTGGAACGGATATGAAAGTGTCCAGTTGATGGTCGATGACGGGGTCCAAAGTTGGGATTAAGTGGCTGGTGAAGTTTTGCTGTGGTGGGGCGAAGTGATTAAAACTGCTTGGTTTTTGCGCTAAGAACAGGCACGATCTAAGAAATTGGTTTGGGGACGTTGCGTTTAAGTTATGAATGAAATCATAAACAGACTCTTGCGGGAACGGTTCTTGGCGGGTGAATTGCTTGTTTCGGCGCTGCTGTCCAACATTTTGGCTTTGGCATCGTCACTCTATGTTATGCAGGTTTTGAACCGTTATGTGTCCCAAGGCATTGATTCCACGTTGGTTACGTTGACCACGGGGGTGGTGATCGCCATTGGTTTGGAATTTGGCTTTCGTCAAATCCGCCATAGCTTGGTCAGTGACATCAATAAAATTCCCAACGAAGAAATCGCAACGTCGGTTTTTGCTGTTTTGACCCGTGCGCAAATGTTTGCTTTGTCGCAGATTGACCCCGGCAAGCGTAGAGAGATTGTCAGCGGCGTCACAGAGGTTGAAAATGCTTACACCCCGTCCAACATCAATACGATTTTGGATGTGCCGTTTTCACTGGTTTTTTTATTCGTATTGTCCTTGTTTAGCTGGCTGTTGGCGCTGATTACGGTTTTGTTTATTGGCTTTATCATGTTTCATACGCTGGTGAAATCTTCGACCATCAAAGATGCCACGCAAGAGATGAAAAGTGGCTCGGCTCTGACGGGGTCCATCATTGAAACCGCCAATCGAGAAGTTGAAACCGTGCGCAGCTTTAATGCCGCGTCGTATCTTAAAGATCAGTGGATTGAAAAATCAGACCAGGTCAATGTGCTGCGCGATAAAATCGGATCAAACCAAGGCTTAATTCAAACCGTAACCCAAAGCAGCACAGCTTTTATGAGTGCGTTGATCATCGCCATCGGTGCGGTGTTGGTGGTTCGCGGTGACTTGGATTCTGGTATGTTGATCGCGGCAAACATTCTGGCAACCCGGGCCTTGCAACCGTTTTCGCGCTTGGCCAGCCTGCGCTCGGCGTTTGAAAAAGCTGATAATGCGCTGATAACCCTTAAAGAATTTGTCATTCTCCCCCTGGAAGCGGAACGCGGATCGGCCAAGAAAAAATATTCGGGCTCTATCGAATTGCGGGATGTGGCGTTCTTTTATCCAGGCAGTTCAACGCCTTTGTATGAATCCCTTAGCCTGACGTTGGAACCCGGATCTTTGGTTTTTGTCGTTGGCGAAAGTGGCACCGGTAAAACGACCATGGCAAAAATGTTGGTTGGGCTTATGACCCCGGTGCGTGGACAAATTTTGGTCGATGGTTTGGATTTACGCCAAGTCGTGTTGGAATGGTGGCGTCGGCAAGTTGTATACTTCCCCCAAGAACCCTCGTTTCTAAATGCCAGCATTGAAGACAACCTGCGCACTCTGAATCCTGACCTAACCGCCGAGCGTCTTAATGAAATTATCAATCAAGCGGGATTGAGGACGTTTGTCGATGAAAGCCAAGAGGGCCTGGAAACGCTGATCCGTGATAATGGTCGCCAATTGGCGGTGGGCATCCGGCGGCAATTGTCATTGGCACGCGCTTTAACCACCGAAGGCCGTTTGGTGGTTTTTGATGAAATGTTCGATGGCTTGGATGCCGAAGGCAAGACGGCTGTTAACCAAGTGTTGAATCAATTTGTCAAAGAAGGCCGCACGGTCTTTATCATGTCGCACCGCGCGGCCAAGGACGATGCTATCAACGCCATTATTGATTTGAACAGCAAACCCAAACCAAGAATTACCAAATTCTCTGAATCCTATCCCAGCGGCGTCGCGCACCGGGCTCCAACCGCCGAAGAGATTGCGCTTCGCGATGGAGATGGTTCATGAAAAAGCTTCTCGATCACGAAAACGTCTTTGCTAAATTGGGTGCCAGAGAGCAGCCAGAAGCGGGACCACGCATCGAAAACAAATCCACCCAGATCTTTTTTGCCTTGTTTAGCGGCATTTTTGTGCTGTTTTTCATCTGGGGAATGCTGGGTACGTTAGATATCGTCAGCAGCACCAATGGCGAGGTTATTCCATCGTCACAGGTCAAATCCATTCAGCATTTAGAAGGCGGAATCGTGCGCAAAATAGCTGTGCGCGAAGGCCAGATGGTGAAAAAAGACCAGCCCTTGGTGTACTTGGAACAAGTGATCAGTGGCGCGGATTTGTCGGAACTTCAAGTGCGAACGAACTCTTTGAAAATTCGTATCGCCCGCCTTGAAGCTGAGGCGGATGGCCTTGATTTGCCTGAATTCACGCCCAAAATGATGGAAGATTTTCCGGTCATCGTTGCCCAAGAATTGGACCAGTTTAAGGCCCGCAGAAATGACGTTAAAAACCGCATGAATTCCCAAGATGAAGTCATCTCGCAAAAAGACTCCAGCGTTGGTCAAATGCGCACCCGTTTGGAAAACTTGCAATCCTCGATCAAGTTGCACCAAGAAAAAGTCGCCATCAGTGAAAAATTATTGGTTGATGAGTTGACCAACCGCTATATCCATTTGGATTTGCTGACCAAGCTGAACGAATTAAAGGGCAGTATTTCTGAAACCCAGTCGAGCCTGGATTCGGCGGCGTCAGCGTTGAAAGAAGCCGAGGCGCAACTCAAACAAATTCAAACCTCGACCTTGAACGACATTCAAAATGACCTCAATGATTCCCGTGGTAATTTGCGTGAATTAAATGAGCGGCTGATTAAATTCAAAGACAGTGTGTATCGAACCGTGGTCCGCGCAACCGTGGACGGCACGGTGAAAACCTTGCATGTGGTTACCGAAGGCGGCGTGATCCGGCCCGGTGACCCGGTTGTTGATCTTGTCCCCGAAGGCGATCGTTTAATGATCGAAGCGCAATTGCCGACGGGTGATATTGGCTACGTCAAAGTCGGTCAAGACGTGTCCATTAAATTGGCCACCGCAGATGCGGCGCATTTTAAACCGATTGCCGGGTCCGTGCGTTCCATCAGCCCCGACACGCTTTTGACGCCGGATGGTATGCCTTATTACAAGGTGCGCATTGATGCCGATCAGGGCTATTTCGACGGTGGCCGGGTTCAATATCAACTGTATCCAGGGATGCGCGTCATGGCAAACATCATCACCGGCGAACGGACCGTGTTCGCCTATATCTTTGGCCCCGTATTTTCGAGTTTCAACAGCGCGCTTCAAGAACGCTAAGGTTCACATTCTTACTCTGAAGGACGATTTAAATGACCACTGAAAACATCACCGAAGTTTTTGCCGACGGCATCGTCAATGTCTCGCATGCCAATGGCGTTTTTCGCATCACCTTTGCCGAACAAGAATCCGAAGGCGTGGTGCGGCCCAATCTCAAATTAATGATCCCCGCCTCACAAATTGCCCCCGTCATTCAAGCCCTGTCCGGGGCCGTGACCAACATTGGCGAAAAGTTAAAAAGCCAGTCGAATGGGGAGCCAACAGCATCGAAAAAACCAGCTGCGGCCAAAAAACCAGCCGCAAAACGGTCCCCGCAAAAGAAGAAATAAATTAACCGATGAGGATCAAGTTGGAATTCTACCATCATCGCTGATGATATGAGCGTAAGCGAGAGCCCTATGATCGAAGAAATTCTGTTGCTGTCTGATCCGGCTTTAATTGTGGACTTAAAGGCTGTTTTGCGCACCGCCAATCCGCATCTGGTGGTGACGCCGATTGTTGAGCGGGCACAGTTGGACGAGCGGTGTCTTGCTTCCCTTGAGACCGTGCGGCTGTTGTCGTTTGGTTCAGACATCATTGTCCCCGCATCCGTCTTGGCGCGTTTGGGGGGCGGGGCCTATAACTTTCACCCCGGCCCACCGACCTATCCGGGGCGCTATCCTTCGACGTTTTTTTTGTATGAGGGGGGCAAGTGGTTCGGGTCCACCGTTCATGAAATGGTGGGCAAGGTGGACGCGGGTCCGATTCATGTCGTTGCGTGGTTCGAGGTACCGGAAGGTCTTGACTGTGTGGCCTTGAATGGGCTGAGCTTTCAGTCCTTGATGGGAGTGTTTGTCAAACTGGCCCCCCATTTGGCGTTCCACGATGATCCGTTAAGCCACAGCGACGACGCATGGAGCGGTCGCACCACCACGCAGCAAGACTTTAATGACCTGTGCAATTTGCCCAATGACGTCGGTGAAGCTGAATTCCAACGGCGCTATCGGGCCGTGGGGGAGGGGCCAGATCATGCCCTGGAAATCACTTTGTTCGGTCACCGCTTCCACTTAGACAATCAGCACGCCGCCCCGGACGTGATGATTGGTGGCATAAAACGCGAAACCTGATAATCTTCATCTCTATAACTATATCCTTGAATATTGGGATCACCTTTAATGGTCAGTGCATACGCCGTGGATGACTCTAAAAAGCCAAAAATAAGAAAGTTTAAAAAGCCCAAAATTAAAACCACCATCGGGTGGCGAGAATGGGTAACGTTCCCTGATTTTGGCATTGACAGAATAAAGGCAAAAATAGATACAGGCGCACGCAGTTCGGCGATGCACGCCTGGAACATCCAAGAATTTGAACAAAATGGCGAGCTGTGGGTGACCTTTGAAGCCCATCCAGACCAGCGTAGCAATCAACGGCGCTTGGCGTGCGCGGCAGAGGTGGTTGAACGGCGCAAAATCAGAAGCTCAAGCGGCCACCACGAAACGCGCTATGTGGTTAAGGCTAAACTTGAAATTGCCAACGAGACGAGAGTCATTGAGCTTACCCTGACAAATCGAGACGAAATGGGCTTTCGTTTGTTGCTTGGGCGGACGGCTCTATCGGGCTATTATATCATTGACCCCGGACGATCCTATTTAATAGGCAAATAAATCCCCCACAGACGTGGTAAAACGAATTGAAATATTAAGGACGTTTTTATGAAAATCATCATGCTTGCCCGTAATCAAAATTTATATTCACACAAACGCTTGGTCGAAGCGGCAGTGGCGCGTGGGCACGAGATCAATGTCTTTGATACCCTCAAATGCTATATGAACATCACCTCGCATCGTCCAGAACTTCGTTATGCCGGAGCGAAGCTTGAAGGTTATGATGCGGTGATCCCGCGCATTGGGGCCTCGGTCACGTTCTATGGTACGGCTGTTTTACGGCAGTTGGAAATGATGGGCGTTTATCCGCTCAATGAATCGGTCGCCATTGGTCGGTCACGAGACAAATTGCGGTCTATGCAACTGCTGGCACGCGATGGCATTGGTCTGCCCGTGACGGCCTTTGCCCACGATACGAAAATGACCAATGAAGTTCTTGAAATTGCTGGTGGCGCGCCCGTGGTGATTAAGTTGCTTGAAGGCACTCAAGGTGTCGGCGTTGTTTTGGGAGAAACGCCCCGGTCCGCTAAGTCGGTTATCGAAGCCTTTCGCGGCGCAAAAGTGAATATTTTGGTTCAAGAATTCATCAAAGAAGCCGGGGCCACCGATATTCGTGCCTTTGTCATTGGTGGCAAAGTGGTTGCCAGCATGATGCGCACGGGCGAGGCGGGTGAGTTCCGCTCAAATCTACACATGGGGGGGTCGGCCAAAGTCATCAAGATCACCGCCGAAGAACGCAGCACCGCCGTTCGCGCCGCTAAGTCCATGGGCTTGAATGTGTGCGGTGTGGATATGTTGCGTTCCAATCATGGTCCTGTGGTTATGGAGATTAACTCGTCTCCCGGACTCGAAGGTATCGAAAACGCCACAGGGATCGACGTCGCCGGTAAAATCATTGAATTTATCGAAAAGAATGCAAAACCCAACAAGACCAAGACCAAGGGAAAAGGGTAATCCATGCGCGCACCGTTTGTTATTGGCGGGCAAGTCGTCCAGCCTGGGGAAAAGGTCACCATTGATCTTCCCATAGGCTCGTTTAGCAACCATATGCCAGCGGTGTTGCCTGTGCGGGTTATCCATGGTCGTAAACCAGGGCCAGTGATTTTTATCTCGGCTGCCGTGCACGGTGACGAAGTGATTGGCGTTGAAATTATCCGCCGTCTGCTTAAAACCAGTGCCATTTGGCGTCTTAAGGGGACGCTCATTTGTGTGCCTGTGGTCAACACCTTTGGCTTTGTCGGCGGCCAACGCTATCTTCCGGACCGCCGTGACCTCAATCGGTGCTTTCCGGGGGCGGCCAATGGCTCTTTGGCGGGGCAGTTGGCGCGGTTGTTTACCACCGAGATTGTCATGCGCAGTGATTTTGGCATCGATATCCATTCTGCCGCCCTCCACCGTGTAAACCTGCCGCAAATTCGTTTTAATTCCTCAAACCCAGAAACCATCAAAATCGCCAAGATCTTTGGTGCGCCCATATATATGGAAGCACCATTACGTGATGGTTCGTTGCGGATGGCGGCAAAGGATCATGGTGTCGACGTATTGCTGTATGAAGCGGGCGAGGCGTTGCGCTTTGATGAATTTGCCATTCGCGTTGGCTTGAAGGGAATCCTCAACGTTCTCAAACTTAAAGGCATGATTGGCGGCTCGCTGATCAACTCGGCTAAACGACCCCCGGTGCTTGTGCAAGGCAGCCGCTGGGTGCGCTCACCGGTGGGGGGGGTGTTTCGTGCGTTGAAAGCCATCGGTGATAAAGTGCGCGAAGGTGATATTCTTGGCTATGTTTCTGATCCGTTTGGCGATCAAGACGAACAAGTCTTGGCCGGGGAAGATGGAATCCTTATTGGTCGCACCAATCTCCCGGTGGTGAATCCCGGCGATGCCCTGTTTCATGTCGGCCACGTGCCCGAGTTAAAGACCGCCGAAAGAAATATGGAAGCGATTGGCAAAAATATCGAATTCGATCCCCTGTTTGACGAAGACGAGATTATTTAAGCTCAGCCCTCATCCCCACGCTGCGCCTTGTAATAATTGATCAGGCCGTTGGTGGAACAATCGTGTGCGTCAATGTGGCTGTCTTCTGTGAGTTCAGGTAGGATTTTGTTGGCGAGAACCTTGCCCAGTTCAACCCCCCACTGATCAAAGCTGTTTAAATTCCAGATGATGCCTTGAACGAAGATTTTGTGTTCGTAAAGCGCCACCAGGGCGCCCAAGGTTTTGGGATCAAGCTGGTTAAAAAGGATCGTGTTGCTGGGGCGATTGCCTTTGAAAACCTTATGGGGAAGCAAGCTTTCAAGGCGTTCGCCGTCTAGGCCTTCGGCTTTGAGGTCGGTGCGCACTTCGGCCTCGGTCTTGCCCATCATCAGGGCTTCGGTTTGGGCGAAGAAGTTGGCAAGCAAAATGCGGTGGTGTTGGTTGTTGGACTGCATCACCGTGATCGGGGCTAAGAAATCCGTCGGCACCAACGAGGTCCCTTGGTGCAAGTGTTGGAAAAAGGCGTGCTGGCCGTCACAGCCCGGCATTCCCCAAATAATCGGCCCGGTCGCATGATCAACCTCATCTCCGTCACGGGTGGTTGATTTTCCGTTGCTTTCCATATCGCCTTGTTGAAGGTAGGTGATGAAGTGTTCGAGGTGATGATCATAGGGCAGAACCGCATGGCTTTGGCTGTCAAAGAAGTTTGTGTACCACACCCCCAACATGGCGAGGATGACAGGCATGTTTTGCTCTAACGGGGCGTGGCAAAAATGTTCGTCCATGTCGTGCGCACCGCCCAAAAGTTCGGTGAAATTATCCATGCCGATGGCCAAAACGATGGGCAACCCGGTGGCTGACCAAAGCGAATAGCGGCCGCCCACCCAATCCCAAGATTCAAAGATGTTGGCGGCGGCAATGCCGAATTCGACGGCGGCAGGGACGTTGCTGGACACCGCCACAAAATGCTTGGCGATGTCGACGTCTTTAACGCCCCCGTCAATGAACCAGCCGCGCGCGGCATGGGCATTGGACATGGTTTCTTGGGTGGAAAACGTTTTAGATGAAATGATGATCATGGTCGTTTCGGGGGCGAGCTCAGACAAGGTGTCGCTGATGTGGGTGCCATCAATGTTGGAAACGAAATGCATGGAGAGGCGGGGGTGGACGTAAGGGGCCAACGCTTCGCACACCATCATCGGCCCTAAGTTCGAACCGCCGATACCGATGTTGACGATGTCGGTGATGGGTTTTCCTGTGTGGCCGTGCCACGCACCGCTGCGCACTTCGTCACTAAAGTCTCGCATCCGGCCAAGCACATCATGAATTTGCCCCGAGACGTTTTTGCCATCGACCAAGACGGATTGCTCAGGCGGGTTGCGTAAGGCCACATGCAGGACCGCGCGGTTTTCGGTGACGTTTATTTTATCACCGCTAAACATGCGTGCACGCCAGCCTTCGACATCAGCAGCGCGGGCTAAGTCCATCAACAAGCCCATGGTCTCATCGGTCATGATATTTTTTGAATAATCCAAAAGAATATCGTTGAACGACAGGGAAAACCGATCAAACCGTTTGGAGTCCTGGGCGAACAGATCGCGCATATGTAGGCCAGACATATGCGTTTGGTGGTTCTGTAAGGATGTCCAGGTTGAAGATTGTTTTAGAACAGTCATTTAGCTCTCCGCAAAGTCGAAAATATGGTTGGGTTGACCCAACCCAAAACAACCGCATGAAGAACGGTGGTCTTGTCGATACAACTGTACGCGAGGTCTGTGAAAAAAAGAACCACTTAAAACCGCCCTAACACTGCGGGGCCGGGCCAGGTTTGCCTGTCGGGGGCGTGCAGACGCGCACGTCTGCTAATGATCTTTGTGATTTGGCTTTTCAAGGTTGGTGAGCGTACCGGCACAACAATCCTCAATATCGTGGTGCACCTTGTTCGCTTGGGCCAACAGCATCTTCCGTTCCGAACCCTGCGTCACACTGGCGCGGTGCAATAACAAAGAGTGAAAGTCAGCAAGGCGACGCATATGTGTTTGGCACAGTGCGGCATTGGGTGTCGTGGTCGTGTTGGGCAACGAGCGGATCATTTTAAAACACCTTATCCAAATTTCCGGCGTCTATCTGCGACTTAATTTAGCAATGTTTGCGTCTAATAATTTCCGTCTCACTTTTTAGAATCTATCAAAAAGACCACAAATAGTCAAACTGTATGGTAGCAAATATTATTCATATGATCAATAAATGTCAACGGATGAAAATCAAAATCAAAGCCAGCATGGTTAACCCGTTGTGCAGAATGAAGAATTTTAATTTTCTGAATAGGTCGTCATATTTTTGTCAAGGGTGCCCCGTATTAATGAGCTTTAGATTGTGTCGATTCTGTTGGTTGTGGACGTTTAAGGCCTGATATTGCCTTGAGACATTGCCATGAGATAGAGACTTACATTTTGGCTCCTATTGGTGCATACATTACCAATAGAAAATAAATTCCTTTACGGGCTTATTAACCCTTATAATGAGGGTGTTATTCCCCAGTTCTACGGAGACACACGATGTCAAATTCAAGCAACCGCGATCAAATTCTGAGTAAAGCCTACGAAATTTGGGAGGCTGAAGGCCGTCCCAGTGGTAAAGACATGGAGCATTGGCTTCAAGCCGAACTCGTTCTTGCCAAAGCTAAAACCCCAGCGAAAGCTAAGCCTCGTGCCAAAGCAAAGGCTCCGGCTAAAGCGAAGTCTCCGAGCAAAGCAAGAGCAAAAGCTCCTGCGAAAGCGAAAGCAAAAGCAAAAGCTCCAGCTAAAAAATAGTTTCTCTGCTCTGTTAGGTGCCCTGATATGGCTCAAAGCCCACGCGATGATGCCGCCCAGGCAATCATAAATGCTGATAATCACGATCCGTTTTCTTACCTTGGTATTCATGGGGGCGGAAAAACGGGTGTTTTTGTGCGGGCATTTTTGCCCTATGCCCAAGCCGTTGAGGTTATTGATGCAGAAACGGGTAAGGTTGTTGCCCCGATGGTACGCAGCGAATCGGAAGGGTTGTATACGGCTCACTTAACCAAGCATAAAAAACCGTTCGCCTATCGTTTGCGCGTGACGTCTGACGGCAAAACCGAAGACATTGACGACCCTTACGGCTTTGAGCCTGTGTTGGGCGAGATGGATCGCCATTTGTTGTCGGAAGGGACCCATTATCAGACCTTCAACAAGCTGGGCGCACACGTTATCACCGTTAACGGGGTTGGCGGTGTTCTGTTTGCCGTTTGGGCGCCCAATGCGCGGCGCGTCAGCGTGGTTGGATCGTTTAACAATTGGGACGGTCGGTGCCATTCCATGCGCCTTCACCCCGATTGCGGCATTTGGGAAATTTTTGTTCCAGGGCTTGATGAAGGCTGCTTGTATAAGTTCGAAATCAAAGCTCGAAATGGCGACATCTTACCCTTAAAGGCTGATCCTTACGCGTCATTTATGGAACAAGCACCGGGCACAGCCTCGATTGTTTATGACCTTGATGGGTATAGCTGGTCCGATGATGAATGGATGAAACAACGTTCTGAAACGGGCCGTTGCCAAGATCCGATCAGCATATACGAAGTCCATTTAGGCTCGTGGCGACGCAATCCTGAAGAGGGGGCGCGTTCGCTCAGCTATTTGGAATTGGCCGACGAATTGGTGCCGTACGTAAAAGAAATGGGCTTCACCCACATCGAACTTCTGCCCGTCAGCGAGTTCCCGTTTGAAGGCTCTTGGGGGTACCAGCCCATTGGCCTGTTCGCCCCGACCAGCCGCTTTGGTCCGCCCAATGACTTTCGGGTATTTGTCGAACGTTGCCACGCGGCAGGTATTGGCATCATTTTGGATTGGGTGGTCGGACATTTCCCCGAAGATACCCACGGTTTGGGGCAGTTCGATGGGACCCATCTGTACGAACACGCCGACCCTAGGCTTGGTCGACACGCCGATTGGGGCACCTTGATCTATAACTTTGGTCGTACCGAAGTTTCCAACTATCTAATCGCCAATGCTTTGTTCTGGCTTGAAGAGTATCATATTGACGGACTGCGGGTGGATGCGGTGGCATCGATGTTGTACCTTGATTACAGCCGTGAAGATGGCGAATGGATTCCGAACGAATACGGTGGCAACGAAAATTTGGCCGCCATCGACTTTCTCAAAAGCCTCAACGAACAGGTCTATTTGCAGCATCCGGGGGCTTTCACGGTGGCCGAGGAATCGACCGCTTGGCCGATGGTCTCTAGGCCAACTTATTTAGGTGGGCTTGGGTTTGGCTTTAAGTGGAACATGGGGTGGATGCACGACACGCTGCGTTTCATATCTCATGATCCGATCTATCGTCAGCACCATATGGACGACCTGACATTTGGTTTGCTGTATGCATTTCAAGAAAACTTTATGTTGCCCATATCGCACGATGAAGTGGTTCATGGCAAAGGTTCGTTGTTGGGCCGTATGCCGGGTGATCCGTGGCAAAAATTCGCCAATCTGCGGCTTTATCTGGCGTTTATGTATGCGCATCCGGGCAAAAAACTGTTGTTTATGGGTTGTGAATTTGGTCAGCACGAAGAATGGGACCACGATGGCAGTCTCGACTGGCATCTGTTGGGGGATCAAAAGCACCAAGGCGTACAGACGTTGGTCCGGGACTTGAATGGGCTGTATCGCGATCAAGATGCACTGCATGCCCGCGACACCCAACCCGAAGGTTTTTCGTGGATCGAATGCCATGATCATGAACAAACCGTTTTGGCGTTCCGTCGTCACGGCGAAGGCCGTGCGAACGATCTGTATGTGGTGTGCAATTTGACGCCGATGGTGCGGACAGATTATCGCCTCGGTGTTCCCCATAGCGGGACCTACATCGAAGTCTTCAATTCCGACTCCGCTCATTATGGGGGCAGCAATTCGGGCAATTCGGGCTCTCTTAAGACGAGCGGTCTTGAAATGCACGGTCAGCCCAATTCGTTGTCTCTGACTTTGCCTCCGTTGGCGGTCATTATGTTGCGTTTAGACCAAAACTAACGGGGCTCCTTGCTATGACTTCCTACAAAACAGGTACTTTAACAAGCGGACGTTCGTTTCCGATGGGGGCGACGTATGATGGCACAGGGGCCAATTTTTCGTTGTTTTCCCAACATGCCGAAAAAGTCGAGCTGTGCGTGTTTGATGACAACGGCAAACATGAAGTTGCGCGTTACGTCCTCGGCGAGTGCACGGATTTTGTTTGGCACGGCTATTTGCCAAAGGCTAAACCGGGATTGCTGTACGGCTATCGCGTGCACGGTCTTTACGCGCCTCAAGAAGGTCATCGTTTTAATGCTCACAAGTTGCTGGTTGATCCTTATGCAAAGGGTTTGTTTGGCAAAGTCATAAACCATGATGCTAACTATGCGTTTGATCGCCACAGCCCCATTGAGGATTTGTCGTTTGATCGTCGTGACAATGCTAAGTATATGCCCAAATGTATTCTCACCGATCCAACAGTACCCAGCGATGTTTTGGCACCGCTGAACACGCCCTGGTCAGATACAATTATCTACGAGCTTCATGTCGCGGGGATGACCCGTTTGGACAAAAGCGTTGATAAAGGTTTACGCGGTACATTTTCTGGCCTGACTTCAGATGCTGTTCTCAAACACCTTCAAGCGTTAGGCATCACCGCCGTCGAACTTCTGCCCGTGTATCCTTTTACGGATGAGCCGCATTTGGTTGAGAAAAACTTGACCAACTATTGGGGCTACAGCCCATACAGTTTCTTTGCCCCAGAACCTCAGTATTTGTCCGGTGCAGGTAAAAAAATCGATGTGACCGGAGGCATGGGTGAATTTAGGGCGATGGTCGAACGGTTCCACGAAGTGGGCATCGAAGTCATTTTAGATGTTGTTTATAACCACACGGGCGAAGGGGGGCACTTGGGCACGTCGCTGTCCTTGCGCGGCATTGATAATGCGAGCTATTACCGCCTTGAACACCATGACGCCCGTCAATACATAAATGATACCGGATGCGGCAACACTCTTAACCTTTCCCATCCTCGGGTCTTGCAAATGGTCACAGACTCTTTGCGCTACTGGGTTCAGTACGGTGGCGTAGATGGCTTTCGCTTCGATTTAGCGTGCAGCCTCGCGCGCAGTGAAGACGGCTTTCATTCTCATGCTGGTTTTTTGGCCGTCATTGACCAAGATCCCGTTCTGGCGGGGACGAAAATGATTGCCGAGCCTTGGGATTTGGGTATTGGTGGGTATCGTTTAGGTGAATTCCCACCGCGCTGGTCGGAATGGAATGATCGCTACCGCAATACGGTGCGTGCTTTTTGGCGCGGTGATGAGAATGTCATGCGCGAAATGGCCCACCGCATCACGGGCTCTGATGATATTTTCGGCATCCGTGGCCGCACGCCAAGATCCAGCGTGAACTTCATCACCGCCCATGATGGGTTTACCCTTGAAGACTTGGTCAGTTACGGACACAAACATAACGAAGACAATCATGAAGACAATCGCGATGGCTGTGGCGAGAATTACAGTTGGAACTGTGGTGTTGAAGGCCTCAGTGATGATCAAGACATTTTAAAACTGCGCCGCCGTCAGAAACGCAATTTCATAGCCACGCTGTTTTTGTCCCAAGGCATTCCCATGTTGCTGGGCGGGGATGAATTGGGCCGAAGCCAAGGCGGCAATAACAATGCCTATTGCCAAGACAATGCCATCAGTTGGACCGATTGGGCAGGACAAGAGGATGATCTTCTTGGATTTGTTAAAGAAATGATCTCCATCCGCGCCAGCTGTGCTGTTTTTCATCGGGATGAATACTTTACCGGTGAAGAAATTGATGGTGGACCGTTCAAAGACATTACCTGGTGGTCGGAAAATGGCCATGAAATGACCCATGGCGATTGGCATATTCCCCACGCGAAAAGCTTTGCCTTTCATATCGCCTGTTCCAGCTCGAACTGTTCCGGGGAACGCCTGATGGTGTTGATGAATGCGCACCACGGGCAAATTAAGTTCCACCTGCCGCCCGCCACCTATGGCGGCAGTTGGCACAAGGTGGTTGATACGGCCTGTGAAGCTGGTGAGCTTTGTGAAGACACCATACGGGCGGGGGGAATCGTGACCCTTGAAGGCTTTTCCTTGGTCCTGCTGTCAGGTTCTAAGGCCTCTAAACGTAAATGTAAATGTTAGGGGACAGTATGGTTGGTCAGAATACGCTTCATCGTCTTGCTGACTTAGCTGGAATTCAATCGGATTACTGGGATGTTTATGGCAATCACCATGAAACCAGTGATGAAACGCGGCGCACATTTTTGAGCGTCATGGGGTTTGAGACCACCACACCAGAGGAACTTCAAAACAGTCTTGCCCGCATCCAAGAAGACCCCTGGCATCGACTGTTAGAACCGGTTACGACCTTGCGCACCGGGGAAGGGGATGCTGGCCTGAGTGTTCCCGTGACCGTGACCGCCGCTGAATTAGAGGGGACGGTAAGCTGGACACTCGACTGCGAAGAGGAACAGACCTTAAACGGCCATGCGCCTTGCCAAGAGCTGGTGGTTCTTGAAACCTGTACCCTTGATGGGCAAACGTATACCCGCCTGAATCTAGGCTTGCCGACGGAGCTTGCCCTTGGTTATCACCAATTACGGGTCGAAACCGAAACTCGGGAGGCCTCCGCAACCCTCATTGTTGCCCCAAAGGCGGCCTATCTGCCTGATTGGATGGTCAAAGAAAAACGCCGCGTTTGGGGCGTTGCGTGCCAACTTTATGCCCTGCGCAGTGAAAACAACTGGGGCATTGGCGACTTAAGTGATCTGAATTATCTGTGCCGCGAAACGGCGAAGTCGGGCGGGGGATCCGTTGGCTTGTCGCCTTTGCACACGCTGTTTGTCGGCGAACCTGATCGCATCAGCCCTTATTCGCCGTCCAGTCGTTTGTTTTTAAACCCGCTCTATATCGATGTGACGGCGGTGCCTGATTTTTCAAATGAGGGTTCCTTTTCGGCGCGTCTTCAAGCGCTTCAGAGCACAGAGAAAGTGGCGTACGCAGATGTCACGGCTCTTAAAATGGAAGCCTTGGCGCGGGTGTTTGCGGCGTTTGTGAAGGCTCATCCCGAAGGTTGCGGGTCCGCGCGACGTTTGGCTTTTGATGGGTTTGTCGCAGAGGGTGGAGAGGTGTTGCACCGTTATGCGGTGTTTGAGGCTTTGCAGGAGCATTTTTCTGACCTGTCTTCATGCCAGTGGGATGCGCCTTACAAAGACCCAGCCTCGCCCGCGTGTGCCGAGTTTGCCCTTCAGAACTCGGACCGTGTGGCTTTCTTTGCCTTCTTGCAATGGGAGGCCGAGCGGCAATTGGAAATTGCTGCCACCAGTTGTCGGGATGGGGGCATGGATATTGGCCTGTATCGTGACTTGGCCGTCGGCGTCACCCCCGATGGGGCCGATGCGTGGGTCGAAGATGGCGCCTTTATGGACGGGGTTAACTTTGGGGCGCCTCCAGACCCGCTTGCGCCCATGGGGCAAGATTGGGGAATGCCACCGTTTAATCCCATTCGTCTGCGCGAAATGGCCTATGCCCCTTATATCGATATGTTGCGCGCCAATATGCGTCATGCCGGAGCCATCCGCATTGATCACGTCATGTGGATCGAACAATTGTTTTGTTTCCCAACGGGCAAGGACGGCCGCGACGGAGCCTATTTACGCTTTCCCAAAGACGATCTTTTGGCGATTTTAGCCTTAGAAAGTCACCGTAATCGGTGCCTTGTGATTGGGGAAGACTTAGGCACGGTCCCCGAAGGCTTTCGCGAACGGATGGCAGATGAGGGCGTTCTTTCGTACCGTTTGTTGCACTTTCAGCGTTACGCCGATGGTCTCTATCATCGGCCGGACGCATACCCCAACTTATGTTTGGCAACGCCAGCTTCACACGACCTGCCGACCTTGGCAGGCTATTGGTTGGGCCAAGATTTAGACATGTTGCTCGACATTGGCCTGATTGCGGATGTGGATGCCTTGGCGGACCGTAAAGCGGAACGGGAGCGTGAACGGGCCTGTTTGCGGGCGGCTTTGGTTGATCAAGGTTTGCTGCCCAATGATTTTCCGGTGGTGCCCGATGAGGCTCATGTGAAAGCCTTTGTTGCCGCCGTTCACACCTTTATGGCGCGCACGCCGGCGGCCTTGATGATGATGAATCTTGAAGACTTGATTGGATCAACACAGCAGATCAATGTCCCAGGAACCATCGATCAACACCCCAACTGGCGGGTTCGCTTGCCCGTTAATCTGACCGAAGTGTGTGGGCCAAACGGACTCGCCGGGGCCATTACCCCGGTCAAGGCCGAACGCCAATAAAACCGCTTAAGGCTTAATCGACTTAATGTCCCAAATATCACGGGCGTAATCGTGAATGGTGCGATCTGCGGAAAATTTGCCCATATTGACAAAGTTTAAGATCGTGCGGCGCGCCCAATCATGAGGGTCACGATAGGCGCGTGCAACGTCTTCTTGACAGGTGATGTAAGACGCGTAATCGGCCAACAGCATGTAGTGATCGCCGTCCCTGAGCAACATATCGACAAGCGGCTGATAGCGTCCGCTGTCGCCATTGCTGAAATAACCGCTGCCGATCATGTCTAGGCAGCGCTTTAATTGTTCATCATTGTTGTAGTGAGACCAAGAATTATAGCCTTTGATGCGCAACGATTGCACATCTTCGGCATCCATGCCGAAGATGAAGATGTTGTCGTCGCCCACTTCTTCCTTAATCTCGATGTTGGCCCCATCCAAGGTTCCGATGGTCATGGCACCGTTCAAGGCAAACTTCATGTTGCCCGTGCCCGATGCTTCGGTGCCAGCTGTGGAAATTTGTTCCGACAAGTCACTGGCCGGAATCAGAAGTTCCGCTTGGGAGACGCTGTAGTTGGGAACAAATAGAACTTGCAACTTACCAGCCGTGATGGGGTTGTTGTTGACCGTTTCGGCAATGTCATTGACCAACCGGATGATCAGCTTTGCCATGTCATAACCGGGTGCCGCTTTGCCCGCGAAGAAAATGGTGCGCGGGGTATGGTTGCCGTCTGGGTTGTCACAAATACGATTATACAAAGTCACAACGTGAAGCAAATTGAGCAGCTGGCGTTTGTATTCATGGAAACGTTTGACCTGCATGTCGAACAGGCTGTCGACATTGATCGTCACGCCGTGCTTTTTTTCCAGCCACTTCGCGAGGCGCACCTTGTTAGATCGTTTGATGGCAATGAAACGGTCTTGGAAGGCTTTGTCTTCGGCCAACGGGGCCAGTTCTTTGAGCAACGACAGATCGTGGGTCCAGGCATCGCCGATGCGTTCGGTGACCAAGGCCGCAAGTTCTGGGTTTGCCTGAAGCAACCAGCGCCGGGGCGTAATGCCATTGGTCATGTTGACAAATTTGCCCGGATACAGACGGTCAAAATCAAAGAACATGGTCGAGCGCAGAAGTTGCGTGTGCAAGGCCGCCACGCCGTTGACCTTATGGCTGCCGACGATCGCCATATGGGCCATGCGTACGGAGTGGCGGTCATCGTCAATGATCGATAAACGCCGTAAAATTGCGGGGTTGCCGGGGAATGTGTGGCGTGCCGAGCGCAGGAACTCTTCATTGATCAGGTAGATCAATTCCAAATGACGTGGCAACAGTTGCGCCATCATCGACACAGGCCAAGTTTCCAACGCTTCCGAAAGCAAGGTGTGGTTGGTGTAAGAGAACGTTTTGGAACAAATGGCCCACGCGTCTGCATAGGCATAGCCATGGACGTCAATCAGCAAGCGCATCAATTCCGGTACCGCTAAGGCAGGGTGGGTGTCATTGAGCTGCATTGAAGAGAGGTCAGGTAAATTATCGAGATTTTCGTGATCGCCCAAGTGGTGGGCCAGGATGTCTTGCAACGAGGCACTGACGAAGAAGTATTCTTGTTTTAACCGCAGTTCTTTGCCCATCTGGGTTTTGTCGTTGGGGTACAAGACCTTGGATAGGTTTTCCGAGGCGGTTTTTTCACGCACAGCGTCTTCGTAATCACCTTCGTTGAAATAGCTCAAATTAAAGTCGCGGGTGGCCCGTGAAGACCACAGGCGCAGGTTGCCAACGGTCGATGTGTTATAACCGGAAATCGGCACATCATAGGCGATCGCCATCACTTCTTCGGTGTCGACCCAATGACATTCTTTTTCACCCTTCGTGTTTACAAAACAAGATATGTGGCCGCCAAAGTGAACCGGGTACAGAACATCGGGGCGTTCGACTTCCCAAGGGTTGCCATAACGCAGCCAGTTTTCAGGGTGCTCAATTTGCTGACCGTCTTTGATGTCTTGGGTGAAAATCCCGTATTCATAACGGATGCCATAACCAAAGCCCGGATAATCGTGGGTGGCAAGGGAATCTAAGAAGCACGCGGCAAGACGACCCAAGCCACCGTTGCCCAGCGCGGCATCAAATTCGCATTCTTCAACTTCTTCAAGCGTAATGCCAAGTTCAGCCAAGGCATCGGTGGCCAATTGGCGCGCGCCCAAATCAAGCAGAACTTTGTCGAGGCTGCGCCCCATCAAGTATTCCATCGATAGGTAATAGATTTTTTTCGAGCCATTATGATAATGGCTGCGGGCTGTTTTAATGTGGCGCTGGCTCAAGACACCGCGCAACAAATGAGCAAAGGCGTAAAACCAATCTCGATTGGTCGCATCTACAGGGTCTTTGCCGATGCTGTGAATCATGGTGCGCACCAGGGCGCTCTTCATGTCCTTGACGGTGCCGAAGTGATCCAGAAAATCCGTCGTTAAGCAGGCTTTGATCTCTTTATTGATTTCCGTCTGTGCTTTGGTCATGAAATTAGGTGCTCACGTTTTTTTTGTTAGGGAGGGCATAAGGTCTTTATACAGGTCTATGTACACTTTAGCGGCATGTTTCCAACTTAAATCCTGGCTCATGGCATTGCGTTGTGCCTTTTGCCATGATTTGGGATTCTTATAAAGGGAAATTGCGCGTTCGGCGGTCTCAAAAAGGGCCGTTGAGCTTGGTTCATCAAAAACAAAGCCCGTGCCATTTGCGCGATCACGACAATCAATAACGGTATCCGCCAGTCCACCGGTTTTAAACACCAACGGCAGCGTTCCATAGCGCATGGCGTACATCTGGGTCAAACCACACGGTTCAAACCGAGACGGCATCAACAATACATCGGCCCCGGCAATGAGGCGGTGGGCAAGGGCATCGTCGTAGCCAATGGTGGTGGCAATGCCGTCATTTGTTGAGGCGAGGGAGCTTAGTAGATCTTCCAAAGGCCGATCCCCGTTGCCCAAAATAGCCAGCTGAATACCAAGAGTGCGCAAGGCGGGCGCGGATTCGGCAATCAAATTGATGCCTTTTTGGGCGGTGAGACGGCTGACCACGCAAAACAGCGGGGCCTTGTCATCAACGGGCAAGCCCATTTCGCGTTGTAGGGCCGCTTTGTTTTTGGCTTTTCCTGCGCGGCGGGCAAGGCTGTAAGAATGAGGGATGTGAGGATCGGTCTTCGGGTTCCAAACTTCGTCATCAATACCATTAAGAATGCCGTGCACGGAGCTGGCCCGATGGCGCAACAATCCATCCAGACCACAGCCCAGTTCTGGCTCCATGATTTCTTTGGCATAGGTCGGACTGACCGTGGTTATGGCATCGCTGTAATGAAGTCCGGCTTTGAGAAACGAGACTTGGTCGTGAAATTCAACGCCGTGAGACGAATACGCGGCTTCGGGCAGGCCCACTTGGTGCACGATTTCTGGCGCGAATAGTCCTTGGTATTGAAGATTGTGGACAGTGAAAACAGTGCGGGCATGTTCGCCGCCCCAAAAATGCAAGTAAGCGGCGGTTAATCCCCCTTGCCAGTCGTTGGCGTGGACAATATCGGCGGTCCAGTCCATGACGTTTCCTGGGATGGATAACCGCGCCGCAACCCGCGACAGCAACGCAAAGCGGAGGTGGTTATCGGGCCAATCGGTGCCGTCAGGTTGGGTATAAGGGTTGCCCGCGCGATCATACATCGCCGGACAGTCAACCAGCCACACCGTCACATCGCCGGACGGCATACGGGCTTCGATCAGATGGACGTCGCCCACGCCTAGCGAATCGCCAAGGCTTATGGGGGCACGTTTGTCTTTAACCAGGTCTAAGGCTTGGGGGTAGGCTGGAATCAAAATGCGCACGTCTTCGCCAGCGGCGACCATGGCCTGGGGCAATGCGCCGGCAACATCGCCGAGTCCCCCTGTTTTGAGCAGAGGGTAAGCTTCCGAGGTAACGAAAAGAACTTTCATGGGCCGTTAAGGTGTTCCTGTGGATTGGTGAAAGTGGCCGAAAAGGGTGCCATTGAAAGTGCGCATCATATATATTTTTTAAGGCAATACAATAACCGCGACCATAGAGTCTGTTGTGCTATGATAAAGAGACTTTTAGCTTCGTGAGAGTGTGAATTTAGTGTTAGAGTGGTTTATCATTTAAAGGGGGCATTGTCATGGCTAACCGCACGATTAAGCAGAGGTTCGATTATAATAGGGCGATCAAGCAAACAATGGCCCTCGTCCTCGCTGGAGGGCGTGGTTCGCGCTTGATGCAACTGACGGAAAGTCAGTCGAAACCAGCGGTTCCATTTGCTGGAAAATTTCGCATTATCGATTTTCCTCTGTCAAACTGCATCAACTCTGGCATTCGCCGGATCGGCGTGGCAACCCAGTACAAGGCCCACACTTTGATTCAGCATATCCAACACGGCTGGGGTTTTTTGCGCGCCGAGTTGCATGAATTCGTTGAAATTTGGCCAGCGCAACAGCAGACTGACGATGAAAGCTGGTACAGTGGCACAGCGGATGCGGTGTATCAAAACATCAATATCCTCAAAGGACATGCCCCGGAATACATTCTGATTTTGGCGGGCGATCATATCTACAAACAAGATTATAGCCGCCTGATCACCCATCATATTAAAAGCAGAGCGGACGTAACCGTGTCGTGCATCGAAGTGTCACGCGAAGAAGCCAAAGGCTTTGGCGTCGTGGATGCGGATGAAGATGGTAATATTGTCGGATTTTTGGAAAAACCCGATGATCCACCGACCATTCCGGGTCGTCCAGACACTTCGTTTGCCAGCATGGGCATTTACGTCTTTAACGCCGATTTTTTGTACGAACAATTGTGCCGCGATCAGAAATTGGACGGGTCCTCACACGATTTTGGCAACGACATCATTCCGTACTTGGTGGGCCGATGTAAATTGGTGGCACACAAGTTTTCTGACAGCTGCGTCATTTCCAGTGGTCAAGACGAAGCCTATTGGCGCGATGTGGGAACACTTGATGCGTATTGGGAAGCCAACCTCAACTTAACCCAAGTAACGCCCGCCTTGGATCTTTATGATGAAGATTGGCCGATTTGGACCTATCAGGTTCAACGTCCAGCAGCCAAGTTTGTGTTCAACACCGGTGATCGTCGCGGTACTGCTATCGATTCACTCGTATCGGGCGGCTGTGTTGTGTCGGGCGGCTTGGTCGAACGTTCGTTATTGTTTTCGAATGTCCGCGTCAATTCTTATGCCGAGGTCACGGATTCGGTGATTTTGCCAGATTGTGATGTGGGGCGTAAGGCGCGCCTGCATAAGGTCGTAATGGCAAAAAATTGCCGCATCCCACAAGGCATGGTGATCGGCGAAGACCCTGAAGAAGACGCGCGGCGGTTCTATCGATCATCCGGCGGTGTCACCTTGGTGACGCCGGATATGCTCGAAGCTTTAGCAGCAGAAGACTCCACTTAGGTAATCACCGTCGGTGTCTCTCGGCCCGTGCGGTGGCGGATTTCGGCTAAGTCTTCGGCAATGGCGATCAGGTCGGCTAGCATGTCCTGGGTGTCTTGGTCGTGACGGCTGGGGTCAGCCTCAAAACGTTCTACATACAGGCGCAAGGTTGCCCCCTTAGTGCCCGTTCCCGACAACCTAAAGACAATGCGTGAGCCGCCTTCAAACAACACCCGCACCCCTTGTTTGGCGCTAACAGAGCCATCAACGGGGTCGGTGTAGCTGAAATCATCAGCCGTTTCGACTTTATAGGTGCCTAAGGTTTGCCCCGCCAATGAGCTGACTTGTGCGCGCAAATTATCGACCAGCGCGTTGGCGGCCTCTAAATCAATTTCTTCGTAGTCGTGGCGAGAATAGTAATTGCGGCCAAACCGTCGCCAATGGTCGCGTACGATGTCTTCGACCGATTGTCCGCGCTCGGCCAAGATGTTGAGCCACATCAGCACCGCCCACAGGCCGTCCTTTTCGCGCACATGGCTTGACCCGGTGCCAAAGCTTTCTTCGCCGCACAAGGTGACTTGTCCGTCGTCCATCAGGTTGCCAAAGAACTTCCATCCGGTCGGTGTCTCGAAACAGGCAATCCCTAAGTCTTCGGCGACCCGGTCCGGGGCCATGCTGGTCGGCATAGAACGGGCGATTCCGGCAATGCCAGAGGCGTAGCCGGGGATCAATTTGGCGTTGGCCGCCAACACCGCCAAGCTGTCACTGGGGGTGACGAAAAAATCGCGGCCCAAGATCATATTGCGATCCCCATCGCCATCCGAAGCCGCACCAAAATCCGGGGCGTTTGGACCGTTCAAAATGGCCACCAATTGCTGGGCATGGGCTAAATTTGGATCGGGGTGGTGGCCGCCAAAATCAACCAGAGGCGTACAGTTGATCAGCGCACTTTCGGGGGCCCCTAAACGTTTGACCAAAATGTCGCGGGCATAGGGGCCGTTCACCGCGTGCATGGCATCAAAACACAGGCTGAGCTTGCCGCTTTGAATCATGGCCTTAATCTTGGCAAAATCGAACAGGCTTTCCATCAATTCGGCATAGTCGGCGACGGCGTCAATAACTTCGACCTCCATGTCGCCCAATTGGCTGGTGCCCAAGTGTGCCAAATCAACGTCAGCGGCTTCAAGGATGGCGTAGCTTTTAATCGACAAGGTGCGGGCGTAAATGTCGGCGGTGACTTTTTCGGGAGCCGGACCACCGTTGGCGGTGTTGTATTTGACGCCAAAGTCGCCCTCAGGGCCGCCTGGATTGTGGCTGGCCGATAAAATGATGCCGCCGAGCGCGTTGTGTTTGCGAATTACGCAGGACGTTGCAGGGGTCGATAAAATTCCGTCTTGCCCCACCAAGACCCGCTTGAAACCATGGGCAGCGGCCATTTTCAAGATCACCTGAATGGCGTGATCATTAAAGAATCGTCCATCACCACCCAAGATCAAGGTTTGATCTTGCGGGTCTCCAGCGGCTTCAAAAGTCGACTGGACAAAGTTTTCTAGGTAATGGGGCTGACTAAATTCAGGAACGGACTTGCGTAAACCCGAGGTGCCAGGGACTTGACCTGTAAAGGGTGTGGTGGCGATAGTGGTGATGGTCATGATCCAATAATCCTCAAGGTTTCAGCGTTAGCCTCCTTCATGTGTACCAAATATTTGCGATAAAATCACGTCAACTTGTCATTCAATGCAAAAAACGGATGCACTGACGTCGAGATGCGATTAGGGTTCGGTCATGATAAAGAACATTTCCCATTCAGGCTCCACCTTGATTGCCGATATTGGCGGCACCAATGCGCGGTTTGCCGTGGCTCAAAACGGCAAAATCGCGGGCAATGTGACGGTGCTGGCGTGCCGTGATCATAATAATTTGGCCGACGCAGCCAACGCCTTTTTGAATTCACTGGATCCATCCAGTCGGCCCAAATATGGCATTGTCGCCGTGGCGGCCCCCGTCACCGAAGGTACAGTCCAGCTGACAAACCTCAATTGGCATTTTTCAAAAGACCAGTTGTGCGATGACTTGAAATTGGATGGGCTCGATATCGTTAACGATTTTACCGCCATTGCCTGGGCCGTACCGCGTTTACAACAGAATGATCGCAGACAGGTGGGCGGCGGCACGGCGCGCACCGATGCGCCTATTGTCGTTATTGGCCCCGGAACGGGGTTAGGCGTTTCTGCCCTGGTGCCAGCCCCTGACGGTTGGGTGGTTTTGCCCACCGAAGCCGGTCATGTCACCATGGCAGGCTCAACCGTAATGGAAGACAAAGTGTTGGACGCGTTGCGCCAAAAATTCGGCCATGTGTCGGCGGAACGCGTGCTTTCGGGGCCGGGGTTGGTCAATATTTATGAGGTTCTGGTCGGTCTTGAAGGCCAAGGTCCCGCTGTTTTAAGCCCCGAACAGGTTAGTGCGAATGCCTTGTCCCATCCTGGCTCACATGAGGCTTTGGCGCTGGGGATGTTTTTTGAGTTCCTCGGCACGGCGGCCTCCAATGCGGCCCTTAGTTTGGATGCACACGGCGGTGTGTATGTGGCGGGGGGCGTGGTCGGAAAGCTTGGCGACGCCTTTGCCGCATCTGGTTTTCGGCGGCGGTTTGAAACCAAGGGTCGATTTGAATCGTATGTCGCGGAAATTCCAACCTTTGCCATCACCCACCCCTTTGCCGCGCTCGCGGGCTTGGCGGCGGGGCCCCTTGTTTAGAGGAGCTTTAAGGCTTGGGTTTCCAGGCTTTGATATAAGCTTCAATGCCTTCAAGGTTTTCGGCGGGGATCATTTTCGCGACGACGGCTAAATTGTTTTTAGCCCCAACATGACCGCCAGCCGCAGCCAGTGACCACCACACATACGCACTGCCATTGTCTTGCACTGTGCCTTGGCCGTTGTAATGCATTAGCCCTAAATTGAATTGAGCACTGGTGCTGCCACGGTCGGCGGCTTGGGCATACCAATAGATCGCGATTTTGTCGCTTTGTTGCACACCAACACCATTTTTGTACATGGAGGCCAAATTGTACTGGGCCTCGACTTCCCCACCTTTGGCAGCCAAGCCCATCCATTTTATGGACGTGGCAAAGCTTTGTTTGAGGCCAATGCCGTTGCCGTACATCAGGGCCAAGTCGTATTGGGCCGAAGAGATACCTTGTTCAGCTGCTTTTTCATACCAGTAGGCGGCCATTTCATCATCTTGAGGTACGCCTAAGCCATTTTTGTACATGAGCCCCAAATTATGTTGTGCTTCGCCTTCGCCTTGGTTCGCAGCCTTATCGAACCACTGGGCGGCGACTTTAAGGTTTTGGGGGACGCTGATCGCATTTTTGTACATCAGGCCCAAATTATACTGAGCATCGGCCACGCCTTGATTGGCCGCAAGTTTGTACCAGTATACCGCCGCCTGAAAATCTTGGGCGGTGCCAAGGCCATTTTTGTGCATCAAGGCGAGCGCGATTTGGGAATCTGCATCCCCTTGATCGGCCGCCAAGTTGTACCATTTTAACGCCGTTTCATAATTTTGGGTCGTGCCAAGGCCGTCCTTATACAGTAAGCCTAAATTATGTTGAGCCGAGGCGTCTCCTTGATTGGCCGCCAAGGTGTACCAGTGTTGCGCCAAATTAAAGTCTTGGGCCACGCCAAGGCCATGGTCAAGCATCAGACCAAAGTTGGTTTGGGCAATCGCCAAACCTTGGGCGGCGGCCCGTTTGAACCATTTTGCGGCCTCGCGGTGATCTTGGGCCACGCCTAAGCCCTTGAAATACAACAGGCCTAAATTGTACTGCCCACTTGGGATCCCTTGGTCAGCTGCTTTGGTGTACCATTTCAGGGCTGTTGCTAAGTCTTTGGAAGTGCCGATACCGTCCTCAAACAGGGCGCCTAAATTGCTTTGGGCATTGCCATCCCCTTGTTCAGCGGCAAGCTGGTACCAGTTGAAGGCTTTGTGGACGTCTTGAGGAACACCGAGACCGTTGTCAAACATGACGGCTAAATTGTATTGGGCGGCGGGAATGTTTTGTTTAAGCAGGGGCTTTAAGGCGCTTAAAGCGCTTTCAAAATCCCCTTTTTTGATCGCCGATAAGCCCTCTTGAAAGTCGCCACCCAAAGCCACGGGTGAAGTCAGTACAGATAGCCAGAAAATGGGAAGTATAAGAGGTGTCTTCATTGTGGTGATTGATTTCAGATAAGAGGGGCGGTGTGTGGAATATCCCATTATACAGATTCGTTTCCACATTTATCCCTAGAATTTTAAAATTTAAAATGAGATACATGCAAATGTTTGGGAACCTACGCCTAGGATGTTTTTTTTAAGATGAAATTCAAACGAACCATCTGGTTGAAGTGGTTTGGTGTCGTGGCCCTTGTCTCATTAGCCCTATGCCGGACACCTGAGGCATGGGCAGAACCGCCCCATAATCCCACCCAAAATTTATTCAAAGCGGCAAAAACAGGCGATATACATCAAGCCAAGGTCGCTGTTAACGCAGGAGCTGATGTTTATGCCCTTAACAACAAAGGTCAGTCAGCCATTGATGTTGCCGTAGAGTTGGCCAATTTTGCGGTGGTGCAATATCTCTTTAAAGTGCGCGATGAACGAGACACAAAGGGGCAATCAAAACCTGTAATGAAAAGGAAGTCGCGTGAGCTTGTTGAATTGCCAAGACCACCTGATTATCCCCCCTCAACCTTCCGCCCGGCTGCCCCCGTAAAGGCGAAACCTGTTGAGATCGCGTTACCAAGGCCCCAACCTAAACTTCAAAAGATAAAGCCGCAGGACCAAGAACTTCCAGCTTCCCCCGTCTTCAAACCGATCGAAGTGATCCCCATGCCGGGCCTTGGTTTTCCTTTGACAGCAGTACCTAAGACAGAGCCGATCAAGCCCTTGGCCATGACCTTGCCCGTGAAGACACTCGTCAAAAAGGTCCCCCAGGTAAAAAAACAGGTAATCACGCCACCCGCCGCCAAAGTTGAGGCTGCTTCCGTAGCCGAAGTCGTCGCTCCACCGCTGCCGATCGTTGATTTTACGCCCAAAACCAAAAGTAACATGAGCCCGATACGGACGTTCTTTTTAAAGGCCATGCCGCCGCAAGCCGCCGCCGTGCCAACAGGTTCTGACCGAGTCCTTAAGTCCAAGCCTAAATCCAAAGTGGAAAAGCCCCCCCAAATTCCTTGGGGTTCAGTCAAGCCAGCGGGCAGCGTGATTGATGCGCCTGATTTTCCCACGGTGCCGAAACGGCTGACAAAATCAGGTACCCCTGTGGCATGTGATCAAAAAAGTACAGATAAGATTTTGGACAAAACCAAGGATAAGAATATGTCCAGCAGCATCATTCTTGACCTGCCCTCCGTGACAGAGAATGGTGAGGCTGGGTGTCCGCCTTAAGGGGCGTGTTGGGCAATTACGGCTAAGAAGGTGTCGGCAAATTCTTTGAGCTTGGCGGCACCGACGCCATGGATATCGGCAAAGGCGTCCAAGTCTTGGGGCTGGACGCGGGCCATGTCTTCCAACGAGCGATCAGAAAATATGATGTAGGCTGGTTTGTCACGTTCGCGTGCCAGTTCCATGCGTTTGTCTTTCAGGCAAGCCAGCAAGGCGGATTGTTCGGGGCTTAAATCGCTAAGGTCCTGGGCGCGGGCAGGGCGGTCTTTCTTAAGGCTTTTGGGCTTGATGACATCCTTGCGGTAGCTAAACGTTGCATCGCCTTTCAGTACCGCTTGTCCTTTGGTGGTGAGGCTGATGCCGCCGTGACCCACCACGTCTAAGTGCAGCACGTTGGAGGCGACCATTTGACGGACGATAGAGCGCCAACTGTCTTTGCTAAGGTCCACGCCCACACCATAGGTGGGCAGTTCATTGTGCCGCGTGGTGCGCATTTTTTCGGTGTCGGCACCGCGTAAAATATCGACCAGATGGGCTTGGCCAAACACTTGCCCGGTGTCGATGGCGGTTGTTAAAAGCTTTTGTGCCGCGTCCTGTCCATCGACCATTTCGGGCGGGTTCAAGCATACATCACAGTTGCCACAGCCAGCCTTGCGGTCTTGGGCTTCGCCAAAATAAGAAAGCAAGGCATGGCGGCGGCACTGGGGTGATTCACAATAGGAAATCAAGGCATCTAAGCGCTTGTGCTCACGGCGTTTGTGATCCGCATCACCATTTTCTTGTTCAATAAACATGCGCCGCATCCGCAGATCGTTGAGGTCATACACCATGTGCGCCACGGCAGGCTTGCCATCACGTCCGGCGCGACCAATTTCTTGGTAATAGGCCTCCATGCTGCCCGGCATATCGGTATGACAGACAAAACGAACGTCCGGTTTGTCGATGCCCATACCAAACGCGATGGTGGCGACGGTGACGATGCCGGGTTCAATCATAAACGTGCGTTGGTTGTTTGATCTGGCATCGGCGGTCATGCCCGCATGATAGGGCAGGGCTTTGACACCGTGTTTGATTAGAAATTCAGCGGTTTTTTCCGTTTTGGCGCGCGACAGGCAATAAACGATACCGCTTTCACCATCATGGGCTTTGACCACGTCCAACAGTTGCCGGTTCGCATCGGTTCGCATTTGCACCACCAATTGAATGTTGGGACGATCAAAGCCACAGATAAAGCTGCGTCCCGTGCCACCAAACAGTTTGGCCGCAATGTCGTCTTGGGTGGCGGTGTCCGCCGTGGCCGTTAGGGCCGCAATGGGCACGCCCTGAAAAATATCCTTCAACTTGGAAAGGGCTTCATAATCGGGACGAAACGAGGGGCCCCAACGTGATAGGCAATGAGCCTCGTCAACGGCGATCAGGGTGATGGGAAGCTTGACCAAGGCCTCCAACATGCGATCCGTCATGAGTCGTTCTGGAGCTAAGTATAACAACTTCAATTCACCAGATGCGGCACGCTTCCAAGCCGTTACATTGCGCGCCCGATCTCTGGATGAATTGATGGTGTCGGCGGCGACCCCCATCAGTTTTAAGGCCGCAACTTGATCTTCCATCAATGCCACCAAGGGCGACACCACAAGAGTCAAACCACCTTTGACCAAGGCCGGAATTTGAAAACACAAGGATTTGCCTGACCCGGTCGGCATCACCGCCAAGGCATGTTGGCCCGCCAACAACGTTTTCACCACTTCGGCTTGGCCGGGGCGAAAATGATCGTATCCGAATACGGTTTTGAGAATCTGTTCTGGCATGGCCCCACTATAGGGCTTTGGACCCTAGGTTCTAAATGAATTTGTCCCAATGTGGATCGCCCTTGAATCGATCACTTAAGAAATCAATGAACGCTCGCACCTTTGGCGACAGGTGGCGCGTTTCAGGATACACCGCATAAGCATTGAGGGTCGGAAACTTATGATCTGTCATGACGCGTTCCAGGCGGCCATTTTCGATATCTTGCCACACCATAAACGATGGCAGGACGGCAAGACCGTGGTTTGCCATAACCGCTTCTTTAAGGAAATCCCCATTGTTAGCGCTCATTTTGGTGGGGAGGCGGATCGACGTCGTAAGGCCATCTGGGCTGGTGATTTTCCACGGCGCAATCGACCCTATTGCGTAGTGCAAAATGTCGTGGTTAACCAGATCATTGAGCGTTTTGGGCCGCCCGCGTTGATCGAGATAAGCGGGACTGGCACACAATAGCGTGCGGATGGGGGTGAGCTTGCGGGCGATGTGACTGGACTCTTTTAAATCCGCAATGCGCACCGCCAAATCAAACCCGTCTTCAATAAGGTCTACCTGGCGATCTGAAAAGTCAGTATGTATGACCAGGCGTGGGTGCACGTTGGCAAAGTCGGTGATGGCTGAAACCAAATAATGCAAACCAAACGACAGCGGCACGGCAATTTTAAAGTCACCCTTTAACACCACTTTGGTGCTGGATGTGATGGCATTCAACTCAGACACATCGCCCAGGATTTGCAACGCTTGCCGATAATAGCTTTGCCCGGCTTCAGTGAGGCTTGATTTTCGGGTGGTGCGCTGGATGAGTTGAACCTCAAGACGCGCTTCAAGGTCCGTTAGACGGCGACTGACGGCTGACTTTGCCAACCCCAATTGCTCGGCCGCGCGGCTGATGCTGCCCGCCTCGACAATGCGGGTAAAGGTACTCATGTCTTCAAATTGCCCCATTTTGTTCTCCTTATTAGAACAATGAATTGTGATAATGGGTGTTTATCCTGGGTATTGCAACATATATCATGTTTCAAGTCATCAAATTCAGTTCAACAGATAAGGAAACATCATGTCCAAGTTACAAATACTTTCAGCACCCATGGGGCGGGTTCTCATCAGCTTAATTTTTGTTATGGCCGGGTTGAATAAAGTTTCAGGTTATGAAGGTACGCAATCATATATGGATGCCATGGGTGTTCCGGGTGTTTTGCTGCCGCTGGTGATCGTGTTGGAAGTGCTTGGGGGTGCGGCTATTATTGTCGGTTGGAAAACGCGACCTGTGGCTTTTTTGTTGGCTGGGTTTAGCCTCTTGTCGGCTGTTCTTTTTCATACCGATTTTGCCGACCAAACCAATATGATCATGTTCATGAAAAATGTTGCCATTGCGGGGGGCTTTTTATTTTTGGTGGCGAACGGTGCGGGGGCTTATGCTCTGGATAACCGTTCCATCACAGATTAAGTGAGGAAAAGTCCATGACAACCGCTCGTGATATCGTTCAGACATCCATGGGACAGTTAGCCTCCGATGGAGACGGGGTGCGTTTGACCCGTATGGTTGGCTCACCCGACGTGAATATGGTGGACCCGTTTTTATTGTTTGATGCCTTTGGTTCCGATCAACCCGGTGATTATATCGGTGGCTTTCCCAGCCACCCGCATCGCGGCTTTGAAACCGTCACCTACCTGTTGGCCGGACGGATGCGTCACAAAGACAGCGCTGGACACGAAGGCGTGATTGAACCCGGCGGCGTGCAATGGATGACGGCGGGACGTGGCGTGGTTCATTCCGAAATGCCTGAACAAGAAAATGGTCTGTTGGCTGGATTTCAGCTGTGGGTGAATTTGCCGGCCAGTCATAAAATGACCGATCCGGCCTATCAAGAATTTTCCGCCTCAGAGATTCCCGTTGAACAACTGGCCTCTGGTGGTTCGGTCAAAGTCATTGCCGGACAGACGGACCAAGGCACGGTGGGACCAGCGCATATCGCCACCACCAAGCCGTTGTTTTTTGATGTCAGCTTGCCGCCGGATGCATCGTTTCGCCAAGCCGTACCGTCCAGCTATGGCGGTTTCCTCTATGTCTTGGAAGGTCATGTTCAAGGGGGCGGTGAGGTGTTGGCTAAAATGGTCGGTGTGTTAGGCGATGGTGATCATATTGACATGGTCGCAGGCCCAACGGGTGCCCGATTTTTGCTGATTGCGGGCATCCAGTTGAATGAACCCGTGGCGCGCGGTGGCCCGTTTGTCATGAACACCAAGACAGAAATTTTACAAGCCTTTGAAGATTACCAACAAGGCCGATTTTAGGAACGCAGGATGGGACTTTTACAAGACGGAATTTGGCTTGATCAATGGTACGACACCAAAGCCACCAAAGGCGCGTTTGTGCGCAAAGATGCCTCGATCCGCAATTGGGTGACGGTGGATGGGGCTCCCGGACCAAGCGGGGAAGGGGGCTTTGCAGCCGCAAGCGGTCGTTATCACCTGTATGTGTCCCACGCCTGTCCATGGGCGCATCGCACCTTGATTTTCAGGGCGTTAAAGGGATTAGAAACGCATATATCGGTGTCAGTTGTGAATTGGTTTATGGGTGCAGACGGTTGGACCTTTGACGGTCTTGATCCCATCAACGAGGCCGCTTGTCTGCATCAAGTCTACACCGCCGCCGACCCACTTTATAGTGGCCGGGTGACCGTGCCCGTTTTGTGGGACAAACAAACAGGGACCATCGTTTCCAATGAGTCGTCGGAAATCATCCGCATGTTGAATTCAGCCTTTGACGATCTTGGTTCCAAACCGGGTGATTATTACCCAAAAAAGTTGCGTGATGAAATTGACACTGTGAACGCGCGGGTCTACGACACCTTGAACAACGGTGTCTACAAGGCTGGATTTGCCACCAGCCAAGACGCTTATGAAGGGGCCGTTATCGCTTTGTTTGAAACTTTAGACTGGCTAGATTTGCGCTTAACCACGCAACGTTATGTGTGCGGAGATCAATTGACCGAGGCCGATTGGCGCCTGTTTACCACTTTGGTGCGGTTTGATCCGGTCTATGTTGGCCATTTCAAATGCAATTTAAAGCGCATCGTTGATTATGAAAATTTGTCTGGATATGTGCGTGATCTGTACCAACATCCCGGTGTTCAAGAGACCGTGCATATGGATCACATCAAAAACCATTATTACGCCAGCCACTTAACCATCAATCCTGCGGGGATCGTGCCGCTGGGGCCAAACCTAGATTATAACGCCCCGCATGATCGCGCCCAATTGTCCTCATGAGCTTAGGCCGCTCTGTTCTATACAATCACGATCAATTCACGACCCTTGAGAGAAAGGCGAGAGTAGTGAATAATGATAGAAAGTCAGAATGACTAGGGGATGGAAATGGCAAAAACGGGTTGGTCAAAAAGCACATTTGAGGTTCTAACAGCCAGGGGGGACCGCTGGCTGATCGATATGACCACGTCGCGAAAAAGTGAGGCGATGAAATGTGCCGAAGACCTGATCGCGAAAGGCTCCTTTGAGGGCGTGCGGGTGACAGAACAGCGCGACGACTGGGTTAAAGAAAAAATTGTTTTTGAAAAAATATCGGCGTCAAATGAAAAGCAATTAAAGCCTAATCTTGTTTCAAAACTAGACATGTGCACCTCATTTTCCGATTATTATGCGTTGTCGTCGCGGTTGACCATTGGCCGTTTGATCCGGGGTTATTTGGATCAAAATGGCCTGATGGCCCTAGAGTTATTATCCAACGTCGGACACTTGCGGGCTTTGGACCGCATGGATCGTTACTTTCCTTCGGCGATGCAAAACATTGCACAGGTTCAATCCAAGATCACGGGTGTTTCCAAAACCGAACGCTTAGATAAACTTTATGTGGTGTTCAGTAAGGTTTTGAACCGGGCACGCAGGTGCGAAGATGAATATGAAGAGTATGCCGCCCTGTTGGCCCAACATGGGGCTGATCGTGCCATCTCCGAAATCAAGGCAGCCCACCCCAAAAACCCAGAGATCATCATCAGTGGTATGTTGGCAGCCCATTTACGAGGTGGGTCTTGGGACTCTAAGCTAGGCTTAGCCATTGATATAGCAGAGCAATCCAAAGGGCCAGGCACCATCCAATTGGCGGATGAACTGATCGCCGAAATCTTGGATGGTGCAGAAGTCATTGACGATCTGTTTCGCGGTTTTTCCACCTGCGCCGATGCCTGGAAAATTTTTGTTCTGCTGACCAGTGGACGGTTGAGCAAGCCGCCCAAATATATGTCGCCGCAAATTGAGCGTTTGAATGCGTTGTTTGTCCGGCTTGATTTGAAAGCTTCGCGAAAGGTATTGTTGAAACGCATTTCCGGGGGCTTAGCCAGCACCCAGAAACTTTCACAAGATGGCCGGGATGCGGATCGCAGCGCTTTCATAACCTTGGTCCGAGATTTGGCAGAACCCACAGGTTTGTATGGTGGTGCGGATATGGCCGAAGCGGTGGTGTTGCGGGCCAAAACCTTGTTGGGTGCAGATGGCGGTGATTTGCCTATTGAAACGGCCATTCGCCAAGCGCTTTATCTTATGCCCAGCCAGGCCGGACGGTTGGGCTTGTTGCTCGACTTGGCGGCTTCTGATTTAGGTCACAAACATGACAGTTTGGTGCGCCAACAGTTGTTGCATTTGTTAAATGAGTTGCTTTCTATCTTCGATTTATTCCCAGCCGATGTGCACAAAGAAGATCATGTCCAAGAAATTGACCGCTTGCGCGCGCGCTTAAGCCAAAGCACCTTGCCCGATGAATTTCAAAGCACGGTTTCGCTGTCGTTTGATAAATTGATCGAAGGAAAGCCCGAGGCTCCCACACAACCGGTACCTGTTAAACCCGAACAACCTGAGGCTAAAGTGGTATCTGCCCCTGCGCCTGAGGTCAAACCTGAGGCTAAACCCAAAACTTTGGTTAAAGGCAAATCAGACGAAGCTTTCTTGGAAAGTGGCGTGGTTTTATTTAACGAAGAAGACGCCGGCAGCGAGGCTTATCTGATCATCCAAGGTTCGGTCGAAATTTTTAGAACCCATGCGGGTAAAAAACAGTCCTTGGCGGTGGTTGGTGCCGGGGAAATTATTGGCGAAATGGCTCTGATCGACAATCAACCGCGCATGGCCTCAGCAGCGGCTCTTGAAGATACGATTTTGGTCTGTGTGTCTCAAGATAATATGCAGCTACGCTTAAGCAAGCTTGCCAATGACGATAAGGTCATGCACCTGTTGCTTAAAACCATGGTCCGCCGTTTGCGTGGTTTGGCCCGCAATACGGAATAGGCGGCTTTATATACGCCCGCCCACGGTATAGGTGACGGTACGACCTTGTTTGTCAGTCCCCGTGCCGGACGCGCCTTTGCCATCGCCAAACGCGGTGAAGGTTCCGCTGGCAACCAGATCGTTCGTGCACGCAATGTTCCACGTTCCTTGGGTTCTGCTGGTGGCTTGATAGGCCCCTGTGCACTGGCCATCGTTGTTTGGCAACATGACATTAACCTTGCCCCGAACTCCGCCGCCGGTTTCTTCGATGGTCCCAGAAAACAGCTCCGTATAGCCTTCCCAGCTGACCGCAATGGGGCGTGTTTCTGCGTTTGCGTCTAGGGGCGTTTTACCCTGTTTGGCTAAGTAAGCTGCAAGGTATTCTGAGGGGTAGCCTTTTTGAATGTTATTGCCACAATTGCCCGTCGCATCCTCGAGGTTGAAATAAACATTTGTGCTTCTGCCTTGGTGATAAACGGAGCCTTCATAACCACCACCTGTCAGTTTTTTGAGTCTTGATACGTAAATCTCATCAAGTTTAAGTCTTTCTTTTTTAACGTTTCCACCACGGGTTTGCGTTAGCATACACATTTCCGACATTACATTTTTTGCGATCATTACATGTTCTGGGTCAAGGCCGGCAGCGGATTGCGAGGTCACGCAAGCACCTAGGCCAAGGCCCGTTACCGCCACAACGGTCGTTAGACGTAAAAAATTAATCATAGAAACACACCCTCTGGCTCGTATGCACGTAATGAGCATACGTTTATTTAGAGGTTATCAATTGAAAGTAGACAAACGCAAGGGTTGATTTTGTTAATCACCGAAGAATTCAAGCAGCCACACCATTTCGTCTTTAGTCAGTGCATATTTTCCGCTGCTTGGTTTGATCACTTGATTGGGTTTGATGCGGCCCAGGCGTTTTTGCACCACGAGAGAACTTTCGGGGGTGAGTTTGGCTTTCCAGCACAGAGCCACAACGGCTTTGGCATTGTCGGCAGCGGCGATTTTTTCAACTGAACTGACTTTTATTCCTGCCAAAACGGCCAGTGCAGCGATGGGGTATTCTTTTTGTCCAGCCTTTAGGGCGACTTCAATCATGTCAGGGTCTAGCTTACCGTCTTTATGAAGACGTCTCGCCTTCGCTAATGGGGATTCTGTTTCACTTCCAGCTTCGGTTTCGGCAACGATATCCAAGCGCAGCGAAACTTCTTCACGTACGGCGGCCGCCGTTTTTGGATCTAAGTCTTTGCGGGATAAAAGCGCATTGATCAGATGATCGGCGACAAAATCCGCCAAACGCAAGGCAACCCCTTTGGGCAACGTGGGGCGGTGGACCAAGGGGGCTTGTAAAGATTTAATGGTGCGTGATTTGTCACAAATGCGTTCCAACAGGTCCTCTTTGATATTGGCAGAACCATTTTCCAACAAGGCAGAGACGGCAACGGTGTCATTGGTGGCAAAAATTTCTTCCATCACCTCGTCGGGCAAGCTTGCGCGATTGGCGATGGCACTGACGGCGCCTTCGATCGGGTTTTGGTTGATGATTTGCAGCAAGTCGGCTTTGGTTAAGACCGGAGAGCTTTCCAACACCGGGCCACATACCAACAATTCGCTATCTTTGGCCAATTGACGGATCACGTCAGGCGGCGCATCGACCATGTCTTTGAGCGTTTCGGCGACGACCTGACGCACTTTCGTGGCTTGATCTTTGGCCAAAACCTCAAGGGATTCATAGGTCATTTGGCGGATTTTATCGACTTCGTTGGAACCCAGCCCTGGGGCGAGTTCGGAAATCTTTTTCGCCAGAACGCTCCGCACGTCGACGTTTTTATCTTTGGTCAGCAGTAAATCGGCTTGGCGCGGGGTCGAAGTGTTCGACGCAATGGCTTGGCGGACCGACGTGATGCGGTCTTGGGCTAGAAAATAAAGAATTTCGGGCTGGGCATTGGGTTTCTCAGCCAATTCTTGGCGCACTTTGACGTCTTTGTCTTGGGCCAGCTCCTTCGCTTCCTCGTAGTTTAGCGTGGTGCCTTTTCTAAATTTAGAAAGCAAAGCCTTAAGCATAAGTTCGTCCCCAGATAACGTGTTCAGAGCCTAAGTATAATTAACCGATTTGATCGGCACGGCAAGGGGCAGGTATAGATAAAAGGTCCACATAGGCAAATGGTCAGAGGGATAGGATTTGAACGCGGCTCTCCCCGCCTTTAGAAGGAGATGCTCTATCAGGCTCAGCTTTTCTTAATACGCCCGGTCGATGCAAAAATCCACGGTGTCGACGAGTGCGGATTTAATGTCTGAGTCGGGGAAAATGCCCAACGCGTCCTTGGCAATGGCCCCATAGTGACGCGCCCGTTGGGCGGTGTCTTCAAGCGCTTTGTGTTTGACCAGCAACTCTTGAGCCACTTCAATATCACCATCGTTTTGGTCCAAGTTTTCCATGGTGCGCCGCCAAAATTCGCGCTCAACATCGGTGCCTCTGGCAAAGGCCAAAATGATCGGCAGGGTGATTTTACCTTCGCGGAAATCATCGCCAACGGCCTTGCCCAAGGCGTCTTGTTTGGCCGAAAAGTCCAACGCATCGTCGATCAATTGAAAAGCAACACCCAAATTCATGCCGTAAGAGCGTAACGCGTCTTGTTCAGCCTTGGGCCGTTCGGCGACCACCGCGCCCAATTCTGCCGCCGCCGCAAACAGTTCGGCGGTTTTGGCTTCGATGACTTCTAAATACGCAGTTTCGTTGGTTTCGGTGTCGTTGGCGGTGACCAGTTGCAAAACTTCGCCTTCGGCTAAGGTCGCAGAGGCCTGGGACAGTACCCGCAACACATCTAAATTGCCGTCTTCAACCATCAAGGAAAAGGAACGGGTGAACAAAAAATCGCCAACCAAAACGCTGGGCTTGTTGCCCCAAAGCGCGTTGGCGGAAGCTTCTCCGCGCCGCAAATCGCTTTCGTCAACCACATCATCATGCAACAAGGTCGCGGTGTGGATGAATTCAATGCACGCCGACAGTAAAATATGGCGATCACCCGTATAACCGCACATGCGCGAGGTGGCCAAAGTTAACATCGGGCGTATCCGTTTGCCGCCGGCCGCAATGATGTGGCCAGCCAATTGCGGAATCAGCGACACTGGGGAATGCATCCGGGTGACGATGGCTTCGTTCGCCGCTTTTAAATCCGCCTCGACCAATTTGGCTAGACGGTCTAAGGGCGACAGATTGCGCTCTTCCTCTAAATTTACGACAACGCCCAAGATGGCTCTCCCCATTAAGTCATACGTGTGCAGTTTAGCAAAATGCGCTAAGATTATGTTTAGTTATGACCTTTGAGGATGAAAAACGCAATGTTTGAACTGATCCGTACCAACAATCCGGTGCTCATTTCTTGGTTATGCGCCAACTTAGAAGCCGAAGGTATCGAAGCTTTGGTGTTGGATGAACACGCCAGCGTCATGGATGGGTCGGTCTTGGCGATCCCACGCCGCATCATGGTGGCTGAGGCTGACCAAGATGGGGCCAAGGCCATTTTAGCCGAAGCCGAAGCGTTGGCCCGTGGGTGAGGGGATGCAGACAAGCGAAGACCGCATCTTAGATGGTCGGGTGATCCTCAACCAGCCGCTTCAAGGTTATCGCGCCGCAATTGATCCGGTGTTGTTGGCTGCCAGCGTGCCTGTGAAACCTAAGGATCGAGCCTTGGATTTGGGCTGTGGCGTTGGTGCCGCGATGCTGTGTTTGGCCGCCCGCGGGAACGGGGTGCACGTGGACGGACTAGAAATACAATCCGAACTGGCCCAATTGGCGCAGCAAAACATAGACGCTAATGGCGTGGCGGATCGGGTGCGGGTTTTCGACGGCGATCTTTTAGCACCGCCCGAAGCCTTAGCCCCAGGCAGCTACGACCAAGTCTTCGCCAATCCGCCCTATATCACCGAAGATCGCGGCCACACCCCGCCCAACGCCTGTAAATACACCGCGCATGTGGAAGGGCAGGCGGCGTTAAAAGACTGGATTCAGGCGGCACTCAAATTCTGTCGTCCCAAAGGCACCGTCTGCTTTATCTACCGTGCCGACCGCTTGGCCGAGTTGTTAACCGCACTGGGCACCCAAGCCGGTGCCATCGAAATCATCCCGCTGTGGCCAAAAGCGGGTGATCTCGCCAGCCGCATCATCGTGCGCGCCCGCAAAGGCCTAAAAACCCCGCTGAAAATGACCAGCGGCTTGGTGCTGCATACTGCAGACGGAAGCTATAGTGAAGCGGCAGACCGCGTGTTGCGAGGAGAGGTGAGTCTCTGAGCAAAGCCGCACCCACCGCCGTCTTGGTCACCGACCACATCATGCACAGATTCGACTCGCCTGCTCTCTTTTCAGTTCATAACCGTCGTCTTGGGAGCCGTTTCGACAATAACAATACAAATAGTCTCTTTTACCTAACTTAACTAGTCTCAATGAGTTATTTGTGGGTGTTTTTGGCTAACATTACTATAATTCTAAGTAGAAAAAGGCTATACTATATAAAGGCAATATCGAGATTAACTGAGGTGGCTTGGTTATGACCAAGATATCTTCCCTGAAAGCACAAACACCCCAAAAACAATTGGTCTGTTTGATTGTTGACGATGATCCCGGATTTGCGGGGGGCTTGGGGGCCTTGGTCCGTAAAAGCTGTATTCAAAATGGGGGCGTTTATAGTGTTGCGACCATAGGCGAGGCTGATGCGTATTTAAAAGAGCAGCGCGTTGATGTCTGTTTCCTAAGTTTTGAGCTTATGGCGGCTGAGGGCTTAACGAACCCTATGTTTATGGAATGGCGGGCGATGATGACGGCCTTCATCTTCCTGTCGGCGGCGCCACACCGAGACTCCGCCCTTCAGGCTTTGGGCCTTGGTGCCAAGGACTTTCTGGGCAAAAAAAGCCTAAATGAATTCATTGTGGCCAAGACCGTATCCTATGCGTTGTTTTCAAAATACCGAGAATTAGAGCTTGAGGCTGTTGCGCTCCGCGACAACGTCACCGGGCTTAAGAATAAGGCTCTTTTTGAAGAACATCTGCATCATACCTTGGATGTCGCCCGCCGGGGTAAGGAACGCGTCGGGGTGTTGATGATCGGTATTGATGGCATCGAACCGATCAAGGAAGACTACGGCGATCAGGTTGCTGACGAGCTGCTGAAAGAGGTGGCGATACGCATTTCCAACAGTCTTCGGATCTCGGACGTGGTTGCGCGTTTAGATGATTACGAATTTGGCGCGGTTCTGGAAAAGGTGGATTCCGGGGCCATCGTGAGCACGCTGTCTGGAAAGGTTTCAGGCACGATCTCCAATAAACCATATCAGGTGGCAGGGTACTCCCTGAAAATAGATGCCTTCGTCGGGGAAACAATCTTTCCAAATGATGCCAGCACGCCGTCTGGCTTGATGTACTTGGCCACCAAAAAGAAACAAATCATGAAGCGGCGCAAAGGCGAAATCATCAAACCCATGCCGGTTGGCTATTTCGGCTGAATGATCTTTAGCACTCTTGAAATTTTGGCTTTGTTACGTGGTAAGCGTTGTCTGGCAACGCGCCACCAAAAGTATTGCCGTGCGGGTCACTTATCTCAAAGTGTTGCCGATGATCGCTGCGGTATTGGGAGTTAAGTAAACTCTCACCGTAATTTCACCGTAATTTTTATCTTATTTTAATTGGAGGAGACTTCAATAACTTACTCTCAAGCACACCAGCCTTACCGACTGTTTCATCAACTCGTTGAAGATCATTTCGCGCGAACAAAAAACCCATTTTCACCTCTTGCCAGACAAAACAACTTTTCCCAACTTCGATATCTACATCAAGAACTGAGTCATTTTCGGCCTTAGAGTTAATTGTATGTTTTCCAGGAGAGACCTTAAGCGCAAAATAGCTTTTTGCCACCGTCTGTCCGACCAGTTGCCCATCTAGAATTACATCCATCTTCACCGCCGCACCAATAGACTCGTTGCGATAAATGTAGATTTTCGATAGTCCTGGCTTTGCAGTAAATAATTTTGCTTGATTGTCATGGTCTGCACTGGCCATAGGTGCTGATGCACAACCTGATAGCACCGCAATCGAAGCTATAGCCAACAACATCATGTATTTTTTCATATCACTTTTCCTCGATGTCATAGATTTTCAAGCAATTGCTTCTTTTTATTTTGAAATTCTTCGTCGGTGATTGCGCCATCATTTTTAAGAGCAAGTAGGTCTCGTATTTTCTGAGACGTGGGATTGCTTGTTGGGCTTTGATTGCTTGTTGCCGTATTTGTCGGCGCTGTTACAGCAAACTGCTGGGGCGTGGAGTGGGGCTGAGTAGGTTTATCATTACTTTTTTGGGCTGATTGTTTCTTGGGTGGTTCGATTTTTGTAAAGGCTCCCATAACAATGTTAATGACCGTTGGATATTCATATGCACTGCCGTTGCTGTGGTCAACAATTGCACCAATACCTCCGCCAAAAAGGATGTTGCCAAACATTGAACCTTTCGTGTCTGAAACAACGGATGCTCGTCCATTCTCAAGGCTTTCTTTTTTGCATAAGACCTGCATGTCATCGTTTGACCTATGGATGCTCGTAGATCCGGGAGTTGTAATAAACCATTTACCCTTGCTGTTGGTTAGTTCGCAGGATGCGCCGATGATTTCCGTACCAGTTTGCCCAAGAGTTTGTACAGAAACACTTTGATTTACTGTACTAGTAATAGATGAACAGCCAGTCATTACAAATGACAGCGCTAAAACACATACGACGAGTGATATTATTTTCATTAAAGCCCCACGGTACATTGCCAGGTTGTGTCTGCGGAAATTTATAAGGCAATCTACTTATCATTGTTTATGCCATCATCTGACCATTGTTAAGACACAACCTATTCGTATGTCAACTAGTAAGAATATCCACATAAGGTGCAAGCATGTCAGCGCACCATGATAATTAGCGCAATAAAAAAAGGGGACACGGTCTAATTACGCTAGAGTGCTCACTCTTTAGGTTTACAATGCGAGGTTTGAGCAAAACTATCCTCAGTGCCCTTTAGTATGATGGAGAGAAACGCATTTTCTCCCCGCATCCCCGCATAACCAATTGACCCAGCTCACACCCCCCCTTACAAGTAAGTTATGCTTACGAAACTTATATTTACTGTGGTTGTTGTGTTCCTGGCGTGGAAGGCTTTTGGGGTCTATTCGCGGTTGCAGGTTGAGCGCAAGACGCGGGCGGAGCAGGATTTGGCGTCTGAGGCCAATCGGCAATCCGGCGTTGAGGATATGGTGGAGTGCAAGGTGTGCAACACCTTTACCCCGCGCGGCAGCAAATCGTGTGGCAAAGCTGGCTGTCCGTTTCAGGGCTAGTTGGTGTTTTAATTGACATTTTTTTAGAGATTTTCAAATGACTTCAACCCGTCCCGCCCCCAATCCTGAAACCTGTTTTCAGTCCCTGATTTTAAAGCTGCAAGGTTTTTGGGCGGGGCAAGGGTGCGTGTTGTTGCAACCCCACGATCAAGAAGTTGGGGCCGGGACCTTTCATCCCGCCACCACGTTGCGCACGTTGGGGCCAAAACCGTGGCGCGCGGCGTATGTTCAGCCGTCCCGCCGTCCCACCGATGGCCGTTACGGAGAAAACCCCAACCGTTTGCAACACTATTACCAATTCCAAGCGGTGATCAAACCATCCCCGCCCAATTCTCAAGAGCTGTATTTGCAAAGCCTGAAAGTCTTAGGCATCGATCCGGCTCAACACGACATTCGCTTTGTCGAAGACGATTGGGAAAGTCCGACCTTGGGCGCGTGGGGTTTGGGTTGGGAAGTGTGGTGCGATGGCATGGAAGTGTCGCAATTCACCTACTTTCAACAAGTTGGCGGCATTGAATGCAACCCGGTGGCGGTCGAGCTGACGTACGGCTTGGAACGCCTTGCCATGTATATCCAAGGCGTCGAAAACGTTTATGATTTGGATTGGAATGGCCGCCCCGATGATGACGGCGGGGTGCGTTACGGCGATGTGTTCTTGCGCAACGAACAAGAACAATCGGCCTTTAACTTTGACCACGCCGACACCGATAAATTGGTGCGTCAGTTCACGGACGCCGAAGAAAACTGCCAAGCTTTGTTAGACTTAGACAAACCATTGGCGTTGCCAGCTTACGAGCAATGTATCCGCGCCAGTCATGTGTTTAACCTCCTGGATGCGCGGGGCGTAATTTCGGTCACCGAACGCCAAGCCTATATTGGTCGGGTGCGGACCTTGTCCAAAGGCTGCTGCGAAGCGTGGCTTGCAGCGGAAGGGGAGGCGGTCTAATGGCTCAATTGCTTTTGGAATTGTTCAGCGAAGAAATCCCCGCCCGGATGCAGGCCAAGGCCGCCGCTGACTTGAAACGTTTGGTCGAAGACGGCTTGAAAAAAGCGGGATTGTCTTGGGACACGGCCGAGGCTTATGTCACCCCACGCCGTTTGTGCTTGGTCGTCGACGGTTTGCCTGAAAAACAACCCGACGTTAAAGATGAACGCAAAGGCCCCCAAGTCGGTGCGCCAGAACAAGCGCTCAAAGGGTTTTTAGGCTCATTGGGCGGGCTGTCGATTGACGATTGCGAACAACGCGAAATCAAAGGCAAATTGTTTTATTTCGCGGTGACGGAAAAAATCGGCGAACCCACCGCCGAAGTTCTGTCCGGGGTGTTGAACGCCGCGTTTGACGGCTTACCGTGGCCCAAATCCATGCGTTGGGGCAATTCCTCAAAACGCTGGGTGCGGCCTTTGCACAACATCTTGGCGCTGTTTGATGGGGGCGTGGTCGATGTGGCTTTTGAACATGTCACCGCCACCGCCGAAACGTTCGGCCACCGTTTTATGAGCCCCGAAGCCATCCCCGTCAGTGACTTTGCCGACTATAAAGTGAAGCTCAACGAAGCTTACGTGATGCTGGACCCAGCTGACCGCCGAACCGCGATTTTGGCCCAGGCCGAACGGTTGGCAGCCAAGGCTGGCTTGACGCTGCGAGCCGACGAAGGTTTGTTGAAGGAAGTCACCGGGTTGGTTGAATGGCCGCAAGTGTTGCTGGGCAATATTGACGCATCGTTTATGGACTTGCCGCCTGAAGTTCTCACCGACACCATGAAGGTGCACCAAAAATACTTCACCCTGTTGAACGAAGACGGCAGCTTGGCCCCGAACTTTATCGTCGTCGCCAACCAAGTCGCACCCGATGGCGGGGTTGCCATCACCTACGGCAACGAACGGGTGCTGCGCGCGCGGCTTTCGGATGCTAAATTCTTCTGGGACCAAGACCGCAAAGAGTCCCTCGCCAGCCGCGCCCCAAAGCTGAAAGACATCGTGTTCCATGCCAAATTGGGCACGGTCGCCGATAAGGTCGAACGCATGGAAGCCTTGGCAGGTTCCTTAGCCAAGGCTATGGGCGCGGATGAGGCCCAAGCGGTTATCGCGGCATCGCTGTGTAAATGCGATTTGGTCACGGGCATGGTCTATGAAATCCCCGAAGTCCAAGGCGTGATCGGGCGTTACTATGCGCTCAACGACGGCGAACCTGTTGAAGTTGCCGACGCCATTGCCGAACATTATTCTCCGGCTGGCCCCGGTGACGCTTGCCCGACGGCCCCGGTGTCGGTGGCGGTGTCTTTGGCTGATAAAATCGACACCTTGGTGGGGTTTTGGACCATCGATGAAAAACCCACCGGATCGAAAGACCCGTTTGCGCTGCGCCGTGCGGCGTTGGGCGTGATCCGTTTGATTATTGAAAACAAGCTGCGTTTAGCGCTTTTAGATGTGTTTGCCTCAGCGGGAGGCGAAACCATTGCCGACGACCTGCTAGCGTTCTTCGCCGACCGCTTGAAAGTTCATTTGAAAGCCGAAGGCGTGCGTCATGATTTGATTGATGCGGTGTTTGCCTTGGGTGGCGAGGACGATTTGGTGCGTATGTTGGCCCGGGTTGACGCTTTGTCGTCATTTGTTGGCTCTGATGATGGGGTTAATTTGTTGGCGGCGCACAAACGGGCGGCGAACATTTTGCGCATCGAAGAGAAAAAGGATGGGGTCGAATACAAAGACGTTAAACCCGCTTTGTTTGAAGAGGTCGAACAGGCCCTGTGGCAGAATCTTGAGGCTGTTCAACAGACCTTGGACGTGTCCTTGAAACAAGATCAATTTATCGAGTCTATGGCGGCGTTGGCGCAATTAAGGCAGCCAATTGACGCGTTTTTTGATAAAATAATGGTCAATGCCGACGATCCCGAATTGCGGGCCAATCGGTTGGCCCTGCTGCGTGCGATTGTTGTTGTTATGGATACGGTCGCCGACTTTTCAAAAATTGAAGGTTAGGACGCAAGCCTTATGACAAGCAAATGGACCTACGGATTCGGAAACGGTCAGGCCGAAGGCTCGAAAGCGATGCTCGATTTGTTGGGCGGCAAGGGCGCGAACCTTCATGAAATGTCGTCCCTTGGTCTCAACGTTCCGCCGGGCTTTACGCTCACCACCGAAGTTTGTGCCCATTTCATTGAAACCAAAGGCAACTATCCGGCAGAACTGAAAAGCCAAGTGGCGACGGCGGTCAAAGATTTAGAATCCATCATGGAGGCTAAGTTTGGCGCTGGTGATGATGACAACGTGTTGTTATTATCGGTGCGTTCAGGGGCCAGGGCATCCATGCCCGGCATGATGGACACGGTTTTGAATTTGGGTCTGAACGCCAACACAGTTGACCATTTGGCGCGCGCCACGGGTGACGAACGGTTTGCTTATGACAGCTATCGGCGCTTTATCCAAATGTTTGGCGACGTGGTGTTGGGCGTCGAACACTATCATTTTGAAGACCTTTTGGAAGACTACAAGTTCGATCATTCTTTGAAATTGGACACGGATTTGTCCGTTGACGATTGGAAAGTTCTGGTTCCTAAATTCTTGCAACTTATTGAAAAAGAAACAGGATCACCATTCCCCGACGATCCCCAAGACCAGTTGTGGGCGTCCATTGGGGCGGTATTTAACAGTTGGACCAATCAACGCGCACAGACGTATCGCAAGCTGTATAATATTCCCGATGGCTGGGGTACGGCGGTTAACGTTCAGGCCATGGTGTATGGCAATTTGGGTGACAACAGCGCCACCGGGGTGTGCTTTACGCGCAATCCATCAACCGGTGAAAATGCTTTTTTTGGCGAGTTTTTGGAAAATGCCCAAGGCGAAGACGTGGTCGCGGGCATTCGCACCCCGCAACCCTTGACCGAGGCGGAAAAGGCCGCGACAGAAACCACCTTGCCCAGCCTTCAAGGCCTAATGCCTGACCTGTATAACGAGCTGAACGGCGTGCGCCTGACCTTGGAAGCCCATTACAAAGACATGCAGGATATGGAATTCACCATCCAGCAAGGGCGGTTGTGGATTTTGCAAACCCGCACCGGAAAGCGCACCATCAAAGCTGCGCTCACCATTGCCGTTGATATGGCGAATGAAGGCTTGATTGATCGAAACGATGCCATTCGCCGGGTTGACCCTGGTCATTTAGATCAGCTTTTACATCGGACCTTAGACCCGAATGCAGACATGGATATTTTGGGCCATGGCTTGCCAGCCTCACCGGGGGCGGCGTCAGGAAAATTGGTCTTTACCGCCGATGATGCGGATGAATGGGTTGAACGTGGTGAACAGGTGATTTTGGCCCGGGTGGAAACCTCGCCCGAAGATATCAAGGGTATGTCGGTCGCAGCGGGTGTGTTGACCATGCGCGGCGGCATGACTTCACACGCTGCTGTGGTGGCACGCGGCATGGGGAAACCCTGCGTGTCTGGGGCCGGGGGCATTCGCATTGATTGTGGAGCTAAGACTTTAACGTCCTTGGGAGACGTCCTAAACGAAGGCGACGTCATCACGTTAAACGGCACCACCGGAGAAGTGATGCGGGGCGATGTGCCGACCGTAGAACCCGTGTTAAGCGGCGCCTTTTCGACCTTGATGGGGTGGGCGGATGAGGCCAGCGTTTTGGGCGTGCGGGCCAACGCCGAAACGCCAGTTGACGCGGCCGCCGCACGCGCCTTTGGGGCCCAAGGCATTGGATTGGCGCGCACAGAGCACATGTTTTTTGATCCCGAACGCATCATTCACATGCGCGAAATGATTTTGGCGGGCACAGTTGAGGCCCGACGCAGTGCCTTGGAAAAATTGTTGCCGTACCAGTGTCGTGACTTTTCAGAAATCTTTGAAGTTATGGACGGTCTTCCGGTCACGATACGGTTGCTAGACCCTCCGTTGCATGAGTTTTTGCCCAAGCAATCACGTGATATCGCCAATGTTGCCAAAGCGTTGGGGGTCAGTGTTGAAGACGTGAAGCGGCGCGCTGCCGATTTGTTTGAAACCAACCCGATGCTCGGCCTGCGCGGTTGTCGTTTGGGTGTTTTGTATCCTGAAATTTACGAAATGCAGGTCCGAGCGATTTTTGAAGCCGCGTGCAATGTCCAAGCCTTTGAGAAAGTCGTGCTTCCCGAAATTATGATTCCTTTGGTTGCGGATCGGGAAGAATTTAGCCGTTTGAAAATCCTGGTCACGACCACCGCCGATACGGTGATGGCGGAATATGGAATGAAAGTTTCTTACAAAGTCGGCTCTATGATCGAATTGCCAAGAAGTTGTTTGCAAGCCGCAGAGATCGCACAGGACGCACAGTTTTTTAGCTTTGGAACCAATGACTTAACTCAAACGACCTATGGCCTATCTCGAGATGATGCGGGGCCCATGTTGCAGACTTACCGCGAGCGGGGCGTGTTTGAACACGATCCTTTCATCAGCCTTGACCAAGAAGGTGTTGGGGAATTGGTGAAAATAGCAACGGCGCGCGGCCGCGCGGCCCGACCTGATTTGAAGGTTGGTATTTGTGGCGAGCATGGCGGTGACCCAAGATCAATTCACTTCTTTCATGATGCGGGACTCGACTATGTGTCGTGTTCGCCGTACCGTGTGCCTATTGCACGACTCGCCGCAGCGCAAGCTGCGTTAGGTGTTGTGTTCGAAGATAAAAATGCCTAAATAATTATCTATTTTTTTAATATTGGAGTTAGCGGCTTGGCCGACGACGTTTTGAATGTGCTTTTTGTGAGTGACGGCAATTCAAGCCGTTCCATCATGGCCGAAACTTTGCTCAATAAACTTGGGCGAAATCGTTTTCGCGCGTTCAGTGCAGGCAATAAACCCCACGGCAATGTCAACGCGTTTACCTTGGAAACACTGAAGCAAACGGGTTACGACACGGCGGAATTGCGCTCTAAAAGTTGGAGCGAGTTCGCCACCATCCAAGCCCCACGCATCGATGCGGTGATTACCATGTGGGATGTTCCGGTTCAAGACCGCTACCCCATCTGGTTTTCCGACCCGGTTGTGGTGAATTGGAAATTCCCCAAGATTGATGCACAGCAGGCCAATGAGTCAGAACGTCAGTATGCACATCGCCGTCTGTTTGGGGATATGGAACAACAGATTTTAAAACTCACAGGATTGGATTTGGCGAAAGTTCGCGGCACCGACCTTGAAAATCGTCTGAAAAAAATAGCGCCTTAAACCGTTGGCCGTCTGACGATGATGGTGAATTCTGACGGATTATAATCATCAATCACCACAACATCGGGCGACAAGGTTTTCGCAAAAGCGACAAATTCAGACTTGTCCGCGTAATAAAGGTCGGGTAGTTTTTTCTTGGCCTTGCTATCTAATATGTTGAAGGCCAGGGCTTTTTTACTCATGTTCCACAGCATTTTGAGACTCGTTTTGACGTAATGGGTCCACAACTCACGCCCTGCACCCATGGACATATTGTAAGTTCCCGAAACGAAGCTGTAGTCAGCCTCTTCGCTGGCAATGGGGCTGGTGATGAAGGCGGCACGGGGATCGTAATGACGTTTTTTAGCCGCCGTGATCATTTTTAGAGAAATATCATAGCCCACATATCGGCCCTCTTTCATCATTGGCGTACTTGCCAACAAATCAAATAAAGCACCATAGCCACAGCCAAAATCATTGACAGTGATCGGCCCATTTAAGTCCTCGGGCGCGACCGCCTTTAACAAAATTTCATAGCTTAACGTTTGGCGGTCCGAAGTGGACCAAAACACCCCATTTGCGACCGGGCCACATTCGTTGATGCGGTAGTCATAGACTTGGCTGATAAGATTTAAGAGATCGGGTATGTTATCTGGCAAGCGGTTCGTCATCTAGGGTCCAAGTCCTCTTTGGGTTTTTGCAAAACGACCCAGTCTGGAACGCTAGGGGTCAGTGTGGTGTTTCCGTAGTGAAAGGAAACGCCGTCTTTGAGATGTTGAACCCGCACCAAGGCGACGCCGATATCGCCCATATGACTTTTCATTTCACCCACTTCGTCATGTCCCAACATCAAGATCGACCCGGTTGGCGGAGGTGTGCCGTCAATGCGGACGGGCAAGAGGCGTTTTTTAACCAAGCCCCGATAGCGGGTGCGGGCGGTTAATTCTTGGCCCATGAAACAGCCCTTGGTAAAGCAAACGCCATTCAATTCTTCAAAGCCGTTTTCCAACAACAAGGCCTTATCGACGCTCATATCCCTTGATCCATCGGCAATCCCTAAGGTCAGGCGACGGCGTTCGTATTCGGCAAAATCATCCGTTGTAAGGCCTGAAAAAGTCAGCGCTTTATCCCCTTTTTTGAGAGCAACGCGACAGCCCATAGCTCTCAGACGAGGGTCCGTGTAGGCAATGCCAGACCCCATGGGCTTTGCCACGCCACGATCCGCCCCCTTAAGCCCGAAGGCATTTGATCCAATGAGCACGGCCGAGACTTGGTAGTCATCTGTGATATCGCTCAGTTCAACTTTTGAACGCAGCTTAAACATCGACAAACGCTTAAAAAGGTCAGAGCGGCGGTCCGCTTCGCAGTCTAAAACCAGCGCCCCGTCTAATTCAAAACAGAAGAAATCAAACAGGAATTTACCCTGTGGTGACAACAACGCTGAATACACAGCTTGGCTTGGTGTGACCTGGTTTATGTCCTGACTGACCAAACCTTGCAGGAAGTCACGGGCGTCAATGCCATCGACCTTAATGAGGCCACGATTTTCAAGGGGTATATGCATATATATACAGTGGTGCTTTTGTCTGCAAATGGCAAGAGGGGCTGGGAAATTTTACGGGCTCGCTTTATAAAGGCTTATGGGGCACGACCCCATCGATTCTTATGTTGAGGATACCTTGACGCGCATTTTGTTTATCACATCGAACAGGTTAGGCGATGCCGTGTTATCGACGGGCGTTTTGGCGCGCCTGTTAGATGAACACCCCAAAGCCCAGGTCACAGTTGTATGTGGGCCGGTGGCGGCGGGTCTATTTGAAGGCGTACCCGGCCTGGACCGAATTATCGAACTGCCCAAGCAAAAACATTCCCGACATTGGTGGACCATGTGGCGTCAGTGTATTTCAATCCTGTGGGACGTGGTGGTGGATTTGCGCAATGCGCCGCTCAGTTATGCGCTGCTTGCCAAACGCCAAATTCACCTGGGCCGGGCGGGTAAGTTGGATGTCCACCGGGTGGCGGCCCTGGGGTCTATCCTTGGAGTTCTCGACAATCCCCCCGCACCCAAGCTGTGGCCGTTGTTTAAACACGTCGTCGAGGCGCAATCCCTGATCCCTGATGGCGGTCCGGTGTTAGCCATTGGACCGACGGCAAATTGGCGGGGGAAAATTTGGCCCGCTGAACGGTTTATTGAATTGGCCTTGCGCTTGACGTCCGAAGATGGCGTTTTGCCCGGTGCGCGTATCGCCGTGATCGCCCACAGTTCCGAATCTGCCTTGGCCAACCCCGTCGTTGCGGCCTTGCCCCAAGATCGCACACTTAATTTGATTGGTGATACGCCTTTGCTATCCGTATATGCGTGTTTGGAACGGGCCGATTTATATGTTGGCAATGATTCTGGGCTGATGCATATGGCGGCGGCGTCTGGAACGCCGACATTGGGCCTGTTTGGCCCTTCGCGCGAACAGCACTATGCGCCGTGGGGGCCAAAGTGCCACGCACTTCGGGGTGAAAAAAGTTTTGAAGATGTGTTTCCTGAAAACTACGATTATCGGAACGCACCGTGTATGATGGATGACATAAGTGTGGATTTGGCCGAAGCGGCCGCCCGAAAATTGTGGAACGAAGTGATATGACACCAGAGACATCCGCCAAACTTTCCATCTTAGTGGTGGCCCACAATGAACAAGACAATCTTGATGATTGCCTAAAGACCCTGGGCTTTGGTTTTGAGTTGGTGGTGGTGTTGGACAAATGCACGGACAGGTCCAAAGAGATTGCGGCCCAATACACAGATCATTTGGTTGAAGGCAGTTGGGAAATCGAAGGCCCACGCCGTCATGCCGGATTGGATGCGTGCCAAGGGGATTGGATTTTAGAAGTCGATGCCGATGAACGGGTCTCAGCGGAATTGGCGACGGAAATTCTCACCGCCATTCAATCCGCACCGTATGGGCATTTTCTGATTCCCTACGACAACTATGTCGGCACCACCTTGGTCCGTCATGGGTGGGGGGCATCGTGGGGGGTGAGCGCCACGGTGCGTTTGTTTTCCAAGGGCGCAAAGGTGTGGGGGCAACAGCGTATCCATCCAGGCGTCAAGCTTTTGGGTGAACGCATGTGGCTGAAAAACCGCATGATCCACTTGGTCGACAAAGACATTTCCGACATGATTGGGCGTTTGGATCGTTACACCACGGCGCGGGCGCGCGATCTGCGGGCGGCTGGGGAAATTGGTTCTTTTGCCAACAATATCCGCCGTTTGTTTTCGCGCTTTTTCAAATGCTATGTGCGGCGCAAGGGCTATAAAGAAGGCGGTTATGGTTTCCTAATTGCCTTGATGGCGGGCTTGTTCCCGTTGATTTCCTACCTAAAAGCCCGATTAGAGGACGATTAATATGCGTGTTTTACAAGCCATGGCAGGCGCCGAATTCGGTGGAGCTGAGGCCTTTTTTGTCCGTTTAGTGATTGCCTTGCACAAGGCGGGCCTTGATCAACGCGTGGTGATTCGCGAAAATCCTAAGCGGGCAGATCTGTTGCGCGCGGCGGGTCTTGAACCCGTTGAATTGAAATTCGGTGGGCGCTTTGATTTAAAAACCCCCATGATGTTGAAACGCCAACTGCGTGACTTTAAACCCCATGCGGTGTTGACGTGGATGAACCGCGCCACCTCAAAAATGCCGGGGCGGTGTCCGGGCGATTTAAGCTATGTGCTGGCGGCCCGGTTGGGCGGGTATTACAATCTCAAATATTATAAAAACTGCGACCATTTGGTCGGCAACACGGTTGATATTTGCGACTACCTCAAGGCAGAAGGGTGGCCGAGCGAAAAAACGCATTATTTACCTAATTTTGTTGCCGCCGACACGGTTCCGGCCCTTTCACGCAAACTGTTGAATTTACCGGAACGCGCTAAGTTTATGCTGACCCTCGGGCGCTTGCATGAAAACAAAGGCTTCGACACCTTAATCCGGGCCTTGGTTGACGTGCCGGACACGTACTTAGGCATTGCCGGCGATGGGCCTGAACGCGAACGCCTTGAATTGCTGGCACAAGAGTTAGGCGTGCGTCCGCGTATTCGCATGTTGGGCTGGCGCGATGATGTTCCAGCCTTGTTGGCGGCGTGCGATTTGTTTGTGTGTCCGTCGCGCCACGAACCTTTGGGCAACGTGGTGATCGAAGCTTGGGCGCAAGGACGTCCCGTCGTGGCCGCCAGCAGCCAAGGCCCCACCGCTTTGATCAGTGATGGCGTTGATGGCCTGCTGACGCCTGTCGACGATGCCCCGGCCATGGCTGTCGCCATCAAGCGGGTGTTGAACGACGCGACCTTAGCCGATGATTTGGCCCAATCGGGACGCCGACGTTACCAAGCTGAATTTACTGAGGCCCAAGTGGTCCAACAGTACTTGAATTTCTTTCAGGAGATCGCGGGATAATGTGTGGCATTGCGGGGATCGTCGGCAAGCCAGATGCGGGCGTCCTGCAACGCCTGAGCGAAGCCTTGGCACACCGAGGTCCAGACGGGCAGGGAACATACAGCCAAGGGCCATGTACGTTGGTCCACACAAGGCTTGCCATTGTCGATTTGCAAACCGGGGATCAGCCGTTCGTTGCCCATAGGGAAGATGGGGCCGAAGTCGCCTTGATTGCCAATGGGGAAATTTACAACAATCCTGAATTACGCACCCACATGAAAAGCGTAGCGTTTAAGTCCAATTCCGACTGTGAACCGCCGTTGCACTTGTATATGACCCAAGGCCTGGACTTCGTTGATCAACTGCGCGGTATGTATGCCCTTGCCATTTGGGACAGTGCTGAGCAACAGTTGGTGCTGGCGCGTGATCCGTTTGGCATCAAACCGTTGTATTATGCAACGACCTCTAAGGGCTTTGCCTTTGCCTCAGAACCGGGCGCTTTGGTGGCGGCTAAATTGATCGAACCACGGCTGAATGTGCAAAAACGCGACGAATTGCTACAGCTTCAGTTCACCACGGGGTCAGACCTTGTGCTGGCGGGTATTCACCGCGTTCTTCCGGGCGAAACGTTGGTTGTTAAAGACGGCCTTATTGTTGAACGCCGGGTACGTCAATCTGTGCCGACGGGAGGGCCAAATGTAATGTCCTCAGCCCAGGCCATAAATAATCTGGATCGTGTTTTGAACGATGCGGTTAAGGTCCATCAACGATCCGATGTGCCGTACGGCATGTTTTTGTCTGGTGGCATTGATTCGTCGGTGCTGTTGGCGATGATGAACCGTTTGAACGAAGCCCCTGTGGTGGCTTTTACGGCGGGCTTTAGCGGCACCGATGTGGCCGATGAACGCGCCTTGGCCCGCGCCCTTGCCAAAGCCGAAGGAGCGGCCCATATCGAAGTCGAATTTGGCGCCGATGACTTTTGGCGAACCTTGCCCATGATCGCCAAGCATATGGATGACCCCGTTGCCGACTATGCCGTTTTGCCGACCTGGAAATTGGCTGAAAAGGCCAAGTCAGAGGGCATTAAAGTGGTGTTGGCGGGGGAGGGCGGAGATGAATTGTTTGCGGGGTATGGTCGTTACCGTGCCGCCAAACGTTGGATATTGCCCAAGGAAATGTACCGCAAAGGCATTTTAGACGGCTTGGGCGTGTTGCGCCACGAAGACTCAACGCGGGTTTGGCGGTCCGAAATCATGCAAGCGGGAATCAATGCGCGTTCACCCGGACGCAGCAAATTACAAACCGTCCAGGCCCAAGACATTGCCACTTGGTTACCGTGCGACTTGCTGACGAAAGTTGATCGTATGTTGATGGCGCACGGGGTGGAAGGTCGGGTGCCGTTCTTGGATATGCGCCTCGCCGAATTTGCCTATGCCTTACCCGATTCTTTGAAAATCAAAGGCGGATTGGGGAAACGGGGCCTACGCCAATGGCTGGACGGAGCCTTACCAGCGGCCCAACCTTTTTCCAAAAAACGTGGCTTTACCGTCCCGGTCGGCGAATGGATCGTCGAACAGGGTGGTTTGGCAGGGGCCTTGGTGGCCGAACAAGCGTGCATTGCATCCGTTTGCAAACCGGACGTGGTCAGAGATTTGTTTAAGGCAGCCGACGCGCGAGCCGGGAAGGCCGCTTGGACCTTGTTATTTTATGCGCTGTGGCACAAAATCCATATCGAAGGCGTCAGCCCTGATGGTCATGCGTGTGATGTGTTAGCCGCTTAACCCCTTTACTTAAATTAAAACGAGGGTCATATGTCAGAAACTCAAATCACCATCCGCCGCCCCGATGATTGGCATGTTCATTTGCGTGACGGAGACATGTTGTGTGCGGTTGCCCCCCATACGGCGCGCTCGTTTGGCCGCGCCATTGTGATGCCGAATTTAAATCCACCCGTGTCCACGTGCGCCCAGGCTGTGGCGTATAAAGAGCGTATTTTGACGTCGATCGACGGTGCATTTGCGCCATTGATGACCGTGTACTTAACCGACACCACGGACCCGGACGATCTTGAACAGGGCTTTGAGGCCGGACATATTGCAGCGGCAAAACTGTATCCCGCCGGAGCCACCACCAATTCTGATCAAGGCGTTACCGACATCGACAAAATTTCAAGCGTTCTAGAACGCATGGAAGCCATCGCTATGCCGTTGTTGGTGCATGGAGAGGTGACGGCCCCCAGCATTGATATTTTCGATCGTGAACATGTTTTTATCGACCAAGTGCTGGCCCCAACGTTACGGCGATTTCCGGCCTTGAAAGTGGTGTTCGAACACATCACCACCTCGGCGGCGGTGGATTTTGTGCGCAGCCAAGGCCCCCGTGTTGGGGCGACGGTGACCGTGCATCATTTGCAAATTAATCGCACTGATTTGTTCCAAGGCGGCATTCGACCTCACTTATATTGCCTGCCGGTTGCCAAACGCGAACAGCACCGCCTTGCGTTGGTTGAAGCGGCTACATCTGGGGAAGGGCAGTTCTTTTTAGGCACCGACACAGCTCCGCACAGTGTCGATGCCAAAGAATCTGCGTGTGGCTGTGCGGGTATTTTTTCCGCCCCAACAGCCTTGGAACTGTATGCTCACGTGTTTGATGAAGCGCGTGCGCTGGACAAATTAGAGGCCTTTGCTAGCCTCAATGGACCTATGTTTTATGGCTTGCCCGTAAATGAGGAGACCGTGACCTTGGTGCGCGAAGATTGGGTCGCCCCGAACTCAATCAAGGTTGCAGATGGACGAGTGGTGAAGGTGTACCAGGGCGGCGAAACCTTATCGTGGCGGCTGAAAGCTTAACGACGGGTTCGTTCCTATTGAAAAATTAAGCCTAGATAAAAAAACTATGGGCTTTTGAGCGGAATTTCGAACCAGAAGGTGCTGCCCTCACCCAATATGCTTTCGTACTGAAGCTCACCCCCCAGCATTTTCACCAGTTCGTGGGTGATGGTCAGCCCAATGCCCGTGCCTTCAATGTTTAGGCTTTCCCGCCCCAAACGGTTGAAGGGTTGGAAGATTTCACTTTCGCTGCCTGGTGGAATGCCCGCGCCGGTATCTATGACGCTAAAGCGCACGCGATCTTTGGGCGCGCAGACCCAAGACAACGTTACCTGTCCACCATCGTGATTGTACTTTATGGCATTGGATAGCAGATTAACCAGAATTTGTTTCAAACGGTAAGCATCTGTATTGAGAACGGAAATCGGGTCCTGGGGCGCCTGTTGGGTCATGGTTAGGCCCTTTTCCGCCGACGTTACGCTCATCAATGCAAAGCAATCGTCGACCAAGTCCGCCGGAACCACATTGCCCAGTGAGAGCTGAATCCCCCCGGCAATGACTTTGTTGAGCTCTAAAATTTGATCAATGAGGTGCATCAATAGATGACCGCTGCGCAGGATTTGTTCTGCGGCCGATACTTGCGCGGAATCTTGTGCGCGCATTTCTATAATCTGGGCAAAACCCAGAATGGAGTTCATCGGCGTGCGCAATTCGTGGGACATGTGCGACAAAAAATCAGATTTGGCACGGCTGCCAGCCTCGGCTGCATCACGGGCTTCTCGCAGACTTTCGGTGAGGCCTTCCAGTTCATTGCGGCGTCTGGCGGCTAAGGACATTTGCTGCCAAATGATCGCCGCGAAGGCAAGCCCTGACATCACGAATCCTATAATGATCCAGGAAAACCAGTCCGAAATATTCTCAAAGCTTGCGGTGTGTGCAGAGCGTCGTTCGGACGCCATTTGGACCGGGTGGTGGGCGAGGCGTTCAATGAGGGGGCGTAGGAGAATGAGTTTCGTGCGCATCCCGTCCAAAGCCTTCGCATCCCCTTGGGCAGCACGATCAATACGGGGGACCAAGGTCGTTAGAACCTTTTGGATATCGGCCTGAATGGCTAATGTTTCTTCATTTAATAAAAACTTATAGGTGGGCCGAGTTGGCAACGCCGTCAGGCGTTCGTACAGAATATCGAACTGCAGCACCGCATCCTCTAGCGCCGTGTCGCTTTGGTATCCTTGCATTATGGCAAGCTTGCCCATGAGGGTTTCGTAGTGAAGGCGAATTTGTAAGGCGGCTAAGCCGGTTTCGTCATAGGTGTGTTGACGTAAGTTGTCCTGATGGTCCTTCAACAACACAAACGCGAACATCGCTAACACCAAAAACAAAATGGTAAGCAGACCAAAGGTAGAGGCCAGAAATTTGCGATGGCGAAACCTGTTCATAAGCATTTATTTCACTGTCAAAGTCGTTAATTGCCAAATGGAGTGACCGGAGAAGGTTTCCGATTTCAGGTCGTCAAACTGGTCGACCGGATAAATAATCCACAACGGTCCCTTTGAGCGCACCTGCATCACTTTACCATCCATTTTCATGGCAAGAATAACGGGATAGGTGCGGACGTTCGTAATAGGGATGTCGACATTGTAACCATCCAACGCGTGCGCCTCTAAGGTTTCGCCCTTGGCTCCGACCTGGTCCAAAACGGCCGATAACAGGGGGCCTTCAAATGTATGGATACCTTCGATGAAGGGATTGGAGGTCACAAGTTTGTGCAAGCCCAGTTGTTCAAGCTGTTGGCGATCAAACAGAGCGACCTTGTTGGCGTTGGTCTTGGTAATCGCACCTTGAACGGTCAAAAGAACTTTGTCTGTCGGCGGGGCCAAGTCTGCCGCCTGTGTACTGGGAGCCGACAAAAACAGCACGGTACCAAGCAAACCTAGGGTGCAGCGGCAAACGTTTCTTATCATGTTTTTCAAGGCAATTCTCTCCTGAGTATTAAATCTGCCAACATACTCACACATTCATTTGGAGCGAGGCAAGCGCCTTGAGGGGGTGCACATGACGGCCTCCGGCGAATACAGCCATTAGCGAGCTTGCTTCGCCATAAAAAAAGGGAAGCTTGAAGCTTCCCTTTTTAAATGATCTTGGCGCAAACGTTTAGCGTCTGGGCTGCCAACTGTTGCGAGACCTGTGACAGCTATCGCAGTTCATCCATTTGCCGCCCTGACGAAGACGGGCTTCGCCCCGGTGCTCGGCTCTGAACCAGCCGGTTTCGGTGATGCGTAAGGGGCCGTCACCTGATGGGGCGTTGGACACGAGATAGTTCGTGATATGATCGCGGGTTTGATTGTCCAAGCTAGCATCTTCACCAAAGTGATTGGACAAATCACCCATCATGCGGCGCCAAGACCCTTGGGGGAGGGCGTCTGCACCGTAAGGCTGGTGGCAATCGCCGCATTCCGTTGCGGTAACTTTATCGGTGATGTTAAACCCACCGGAGCCGGAACCAAAGCCACGCGGTGCACTGCTGCCAAAGAATCCGCCACCGCCGCCAAAGAAGCCACCGCCGCCGCCACCGGAAGCATGAGCCTCACTCAGCGACATCATGTTCGGGGTCGTGTAAGCAACGGCTGCCGCAATACCCAACAGAGCTAAAGCTTTTTTGTGGTTCATTTTGCTGTTTTTCATGGACATAATGTCACTCCAATTCTTGGCCTTGCACGACCAAATTATGTTAGCATTTGCGAAGATGCAGTGTGCAAACGCTCTCTCAATGTCAATTTTTATGGAATATGGCATAAGTTATCTTAAGCCCCTATGAAGTTTATGTTCAGTTTCAGTTCAGGAAAGAAGGTCGACACAGTCGGTTATGTGGATCAAATTAAACGGTATTAAAGACCCCATTGCCTTTGACGGCGTGCCCGCACTCGTCCCCGTGCTGCGCCAAGTGCTGCGCGGATGGACGGTGTCAGTGGTCAAAAAGGGCAGAGGTACGCCAAAAATTCGCATGTCCGCAGGTCCGCGTGGTTATGAACGACGGTCCCCATGGATCGAAGGCGCGGATGCATTGGGGTTCATAGACTCGGTCGATGCGATTTGTGATCTGTTGCTAGATATTGAACGGGCCTATGTTGGCGAGGCCAAAAAACTTTTGCTGCTTCATGCGGCGGGGGTAAAAATAGGCGCTGGCCTTGTCGTCTTTCCATCCACCCACGCCAGCGGTAAAAGTCTGTTGAGTGTGGCTTTGGCCCAAGCGGGACATCGGATTATTGCCGATGATCAGTTGCCTTTGGTTCCTGGAACGCCAGCCCTTGGCGTCGCCCCCGGGTTTTTGCCCAGGTTGCGGCGTCCGTTGCCCCATAGCCTTGATCCACATCTAGATGACTTCATCCGCAGCCACCCAGGCCCGCTCAGTGCGAAGTTCCGCTATGTGGACGTGCCGCCAGATGGATTGGCCCCGTTGGGCGAACGCGCCCCTATTACCGGCCTTGTGGTGCTGAACCGAGTGGCAGGTGCCAAGCCAAAAATCGAAACGTTGGGGGAAGCCGAAACCTTAAAAGCCTGCGTTTTGCAAAACTTTGGCCGCACCATGAATGCATTAGAGGTTCTCGACCATCTACATGCCATGGTAAAAGGGGCTGAATGTTTGAAGCTAACCTATGACACGGTTGGCGAGGCCGTAGCCCTGTTGCAGGAGAAGTTTGCGTGAACGCGTCATCGTTTGACCTTGAAACCACCCAGGTTAGCCGTCATCCCAAAGCCCAATTTCGGGAAGTCGGGGATGAGATATTTCTCGTCCATCCCGATGGCGTGCAAATCCATAACCTAAACCCCATGGCGGCGGCGTTGTGGCGTTTGTTAGATACCCCCATGACCGGACGTGAAATGGCTCAAGTGGTTCAAGCAGCCTTTCCCATTATGGCAATGAGCAAAGTGGAAGACGACATTAAACGGGTGTTGTCAGAGTTCTTAGAACATGGCTTTGCTCAAGGAAAGGAAAAGACCCACAAAAAATCAAAGTTCCCTTGACGCTTAGCCTTGGATGACTTAATTACAGCGCACCCTTGGCTGGGTAGCTCAGCTGGTTAGAGCGCAGCACTCATAATGCTGAAGTCGGTGGTTCAAGTCCACCTCCAGCCACCAATAAAAAGACCCCCGGTTCCTGAAGGAGCTGGGGGTTTTTATTGACATGTATCGTTTCGCTATTGATTAAGGGGTGGACTTCATCAAGGCGCTAAGGTCGCTGATTGGCCCAAAGGGGGCATTTCCCACAAGAAGCAAGCTGAGCAAATTTAAACGGGATAAATAGGACGCATTAATCCCTGTTTAAATATACACGTTGGTTTCACCAGTGATATATGCATATCATTTTAGACTTATTATTTCACCGATTTTGCGCATCATTTGTTGTGGCGAATAAGGTTTTGGTATGAACGCAGTTACCCCCATCATCTTTGCCTCGACGGCAGATTCTACGAGTCCTCTTCCCGTGACCATCAGGAACGGGGTGTTCATATCTTCGTCACGAATTTGTTCTAATAGCTCGAGTCCTGTTGCAATCGGCATGTTCCAGTCAGAAATGATAAGATCAAAAGCTTTCTCTGATTTTTCAATTTCTTGCCAAGCCGAAAGCCCGTCTGTGGCAAACGTGACATCTTCAATCTTCATTGTTTTCAGGACAAGTTTAATGAGGTTTCTCCCCACTGGATCGTCTTCAGCGACCAGGACTTTTGCACTTTTCCCATGGTTATTTTTCTTTTTTGATACACCAAGCATGTTTATTGCTCCTTTTCTATGTGTTGTGGGTCCCTATCAAAACAACAGCAAATGATTGTCACTTAATTGATCCTCTCTTCAGTAAGAGGAAGATTAACCATAAATGTCGCCCCTTCACCGAGGAGGCTCTCTACGCTTATAAAGCCGCCCGCCACTTCGATGATGCCGTAGGCGACAGACAGCCCAAGTCCCGTGCCCTTGCCGGGGGGCTTCGTGGTGAAAAAGGGATCAAACAAACGATTCAAAACGTCTGTTTCAATGCCGTTGCCGGTATCTGTCACAAAAACCTGGACGTAACTTCCCGGTATTGCCGTGGCGTGTTCCGTCAACTGGTCTTGGTTAAAGTCAACCACCCTAGAGCCAACGGTCAATGTCCCTCCATCGGGCATAGCGTCATAGCCATTCATACAGATGTTGAGCACAACCTGATGCAACTGGCTGGGATCCGCATTTATCAAGGCCGGTTGATCAAGAATTTCCATGTTCAATTTCTGATTTTCGCTTAACAAAGGTGTAAATAATGAGCTTATGTCGTGAAGGACATCGGCAATATCAAAGGTTAATTCAGTAGGGCGCATTTCTTGGGTGCGACTAAAGGCAAGCAGGTCATTCGTCAGTTTTGATGCCCTGTCAGCCGCCTTCTGGATCTCATTAAGGCATGACTGCACGGTTTCGGCGTCATTAATTTTAATCAACGCCATTTCGGTGAAGCCAACAACACCGACAAGGGCGTTTCGGAATTCATGGGCAATGCCCGCAGACAGTTTGCCCACGGCTTCCATTTTTTGGGATTGCATAAGACCTTGTTCAGCTAATCGCCGTTTTGTGACGTTAGAGACGGACCCAGCCATGCGGTACGCGATGCCGTTTTCATCGCGCAAAGCCTTGCCTCTGTCGAGCACCCAAATGTACGCGCCTTGTTTGTTCGCGACCTGATACTCGCAAGAAAAATACGGGGTTTCACCTTTGAGGTGGGCGATTAAATGGGCCCGGTGGTTTTCCAGATGCTCAGGGTGAATATTATGCATCCACCCCTCGGCTGAAAGGACGTTTGTTTCCGGTTCGTAGTCCAACAAGTCCCTGAAACGGGGCGATGCATAAAGGGTGTTATTGATGATATCCCAATCATATATGGCATCTCGCACGCCCTCCATGACAAGGGCATAACGTTTTTCACTTGTGGCCAGTTCAGAGGTGCGCTCGGCGACTGTTTTCTCTAGGTTATCATTCGCTTCCCTGAGTACATTTTCAGCCTCTCGCAGTGCCGCCTCAGTTTGTTTTTGTCTGGTGATGTCGGTGCGTATGGCAATGTATTTGAAAGGCTTGCCATGCTCATTCAAAAACGGAACGATTGTGGCAGCGACCCAATAATGCCCACCATCTTTTGTTAAATTCTTGATGTCGCCGCGCCATACCTTGCCGTTTGAAATGGTCTTCCACAAGTCAGCATGAAACGCCTGAGAATGCGCACCACTTTTCAAAATGCGGTGGTTTTCTCCCAGTAGTTCATCGCTGCAATAACCACTTATTTCACAAAATTTATCGTTAACGTATGTGATGTCTCCCTTAACATCCGTACTACAAACAATGGCGTGTTCATCAAGGGCAAATTTCTGAAAGCTCAGTTCTATGGCGTTCTGCTTGAACACCTCTAATGTTTTGGCCATATCGCCAATTTCGTCATCGCGGGCTAAATCAGTGATTTCAACCTGTGTGTCGCCATCGGCCAGCCTTTTCATGATCCCCGTCATTCTGCTGATGGGGCCGCTTGCCATGCGGTTTAATAGAAAAATACTGAGGCCGGACCCAAGCGTTGACGTCGAGATGAGTATGATGATTGCTGTCTTCACAATGTCGATGAAGTCGGACCAGAGTTCTTTGACGGACAGGGCAATGGAGTAAGTGCCTATGACGTCGCCATTTTTCATCCCCATTTTCTTGCCATGGCATTCAAAGCATTTTTCGTGGGCAGCATCCCCCTGACCCAAAATTATCGGCACGCTGAGACGGAAAACTTCATCTTCTAACATGCGGCCAACGGTCATGCCGGTATCAATGGCCTCGCGGTCTATAGCGTCTTTGGGGACCTCATTGTCCTGATGCCCCATTTTTCGCTGGAATGTGAGAACCTTGGGGCCCATTGATACCCACAAAGACAAGCGAGTTATATTTTTGCTAAGCTGTGCCAGTGTACCATCCATAGTAGCAATAACAGGATCGTTATCCAGGATGGTTCCCCGGTTGAGCATGGATTGGATGTGCATAGCCTGAAATATGTCGAGAGAGTTCTCAGCTTCATTACGGATTTCGTTTTTAAAGCTGATGTAACCCTGCACAACTATGGCTGCGGTGCTAATAAGCATCGCGACGAAGAAGAACAAGAAAACGCTTGCACTAATTTTAGTGCTTAATCGCATTGCTCTAAACATAACCTTTGACATGCTCCAATTTGGGCTTCGGCCAGACATTAATCATAAAATTATATGTTCTTCCTTAACTGAGACACCTGTATTGAACTGTCTCAGTTTGTATAAAAGCAAGCCCCAACCCTTAGATAACGCCCCCGTTTCTGCGCACACCCTTGTCGACAAAAATTTCACTTGCCTTGGTCACCGTAATTACAGTCAACGCACGATCGGAAATTAGGTCCTATAGATTGTAACAGTATATTAATTTTTTAATATATACCAAATAGATTAGATTAGACTAATTCCATTAAGCACCTTCCCCAAGTCAGTGGGTAATGCATTCGAAGCAAACTTATGCCTCTTGCCATCAGCCAATGTCGGGGCAACTATTTGCATTTCAAAGGGCAGACGTAGACGTCACCATTTTAAAGCCTTGGTTCCCTGAAGGAGCCGGGGTTTTTATGGACACGTATCGTTGCAAAATTGATTTAGGAGCAGACTTTATATCGATACGACTTAAGGTCTTAAGGAGATCCTGAGCGGTCTTTTCCAAACACACCCCATTGAAGCAGTAGCTTGCCCAGACTTTCCGTGAAGTTTTTCTGCTTTTCGATCACGGAGACGTTGTCGGGGAGGTTCTGAAGATGCTCATCATTCTCTTTATAACTGGTCAGCAATATAATGTTTATGTTGGATAACTTTTTAACAGCGAAGAACATATTGCACAGTTCACGTCCATCAAAAGGCGCCATATCATAATCAATGATCACAATTTGGGGGGTAATGTCGACAGCAACGGATAGGGCCTCAATGCTATCATACGCCCGCATAACGCGGAATCCGCACGACAGCAATTCTTTAGCGACCAATTTTCGTTGTAGTCCTGGCAGCATCACCAAAAGCATGTTTACGTCGTACTCTTGCTGAGCACTGAACGTTGCGAGGCGGCCAGTGGGCAGGGTGCTGAACAGGCTCTGTGGGTCGTCTTGAGCAACAGACTCGCCCGTCTCAATTAAATCCACCATTAGGCCTATATATGCGCCAATATCCGCAATGTTAGCAGCCCGAATGTCATCAACATTTTTTAGATAATCCTCCAACATATGCGCGATGCGACCCGTGAGGGGAAACCCAAACGTGGCGCCTTGGCCTTTGATGTTGTGGATGTTGCGTTGGATACAAAGCAGTTCTTCGTTTACATCACTCTGACCACCGCTGAGCCGATCAAGATTTCTTTCGATCTCTTCGAGCTGATCGCTCGTCGTTTCAATGAATTCTTGGCGCAACCGGACCAGAATTCCATCTGTTTTATTATCTTCGTCAGGCATAGGCGAAAGTTCTCTTAAGGTTTGAACAATACATTTATTTAAACCAATTCCAATAGCATGGCTACGGTAAGAAAATGAGGCTGCTATTTGGTAGAGGGTGATCTCGAAGGGTTGGGTAAATGAAGGGCGCTCGATTATGAAATGAGGCCCGCCTTTATCCTTAGCGTGGTGTGACGATCTCTGGTCCCATCAGCGAATAGGGCAACCAGGTTGACATGGCGGGGATGTAGGTGACCAAAATCAGGAACACGAACAGCACGGCGACGAATGGCAGGGCGGCTTTGACCACCTGAATCAGACTCATCCCGGTAATGCCAGACGTCACGAACAAATTGAGTCCAATCGGTGGCGTGATCATGCCGATTTCCATGTTCACCACCATGATGATGCCCAAATGAATAGGGTCAACGCCCAGTTCCATGCCAATGGGGAACAGAACCGGGGCGACAATCATCAACAACCCTGAGGGTTCCATAAACTGTCCACCCAACAACAACAACAGGTTCACGGCAACCAAGAAGGTGAACCAATTAAAGCCCATGCCGACCATCCATTCGGTGATGACCTGAGGGATACGTTCCGACGTTAATACATGGGCGAACAGCAGGGCGTTCACAATGATAAACATCAGCATGATGATGGTTTTTGATGAATTCACCAACACCTTGCGCGTGTCGTCATGGGTCAGCGCCGGGAAAAACTTAACGGCGATCAGACGCAGATTGTGTCCCCACACCGGAAGGCCAAACAGAAAGGCCAGTGGATTGTTTAGGCCTTTTTTATAAGGATAACCAAACAAGATGATCGCCACCGGAACCAAGCCCAACAGAGCCCGCGCGGCCAATGGCGTTTCACGGGCTATGAAAAAGGATAAAATCAACCACACGAAATAAAACGACACCGCATAAACAGAGGCCGAGAACCCGACAACGACGTGGTTTGACACGCCCTCTGGCACCCAGGTTACGCCTTTGAGCGGCCCCATATCGCGGTAAACAAACAAGGCTATGCCACAGGCATAAACGGCTGCCACGGCGGCGGCTTCGGTGGGGGTGAAGACACCGCCGTAAATGCCGCCGATGATGATGATGATGAGAAACAGGCCCCAACCCGCATCTTTGGCACCTTCCAAAAATTCCGAAAACCCAAGCCATTCCCCGGCGGGTAGGTTTTTGATGCGCGCCATGACATAAATGGCAACCATCAACATCAATCCCGCAACGATGCCCGGCACCACACCAGCCAAAAACATCCGACCGACCGATACGTCAGTGGCGGCGGCGTAAACCACCATGACGATGGACGGCGGAATCAAGATGCCCAGTGTGCCCGCGTTGGCAATGATGCCAGCGGCAAATTCTTTGGTGTATCCCACTTGGCGCATACCGACGATGGCGATCGAGCCAATGGCGACCACGGTGGCGGGTGACGATCCTGACAAGGCCGCGAACAACATACACGCAAGCACACTCGCCATGGCCAGGCCACCGCGAAAATGCCCGACGGTCGAGATGGCAAATCGAATGATGCGTTTCGCCACGCCGCCCGTCGACATGAACGACGAGGCTAAGATAAAGAAGGGAATGGCCAATAGGGTATAGTTCTGAGACGCCGTGAATAACTGCAGCGCAACCGAAGACATAGAGTCGGTGGAAAAGAACGCGATCACAATCATGCTGGACAGACCCAGCGACACGGCAATGGGTACGCCTAGGAACAACAGGCTGATAACCATGATGAAAAGAATGATGCCTTCCATGGAGTGTCCCTAGTCTTTTAAAATGTTTACGTTTTCAGCCACCAGCTCTTCAGCTTCATGACTGGCAACGATCAGTTCGCGATCACCACGCCAGATTTGCGCGAAGGCCTGTAAACAACGGTAGACCATGAGCGCTAAGCCTAACGGCAACATGATATACGCCACCCAACGATGCACTCGCTCTTGGACGCTGAACAGGCCCTGAAACCATTCGGGATAGCGCAGATCATCAAGCCCGATGCCGAGTTTGAAGAATTTCGACCAATACACAATGGCCCCGCCATGGGTTTCGGCCCCAAAAACCTGCAACCAATCGGCGGACAGCAACAGTACGCCATACAACACACCGCACACAGCGCCAAACAGCGCCGCGATTTTAAACAGGGGTTTGGGTAATAAACGGATCAGCGCATCGACGCCCAAATGAGACCCGTTTTTGATGCCGTAACTCATGCCAAACAAGATCATCCAGGCAAATAAGATACGGGTGAATTCAAGGGCTCCGCCCCATCCGGTGTTGAAGCCGTAGCGGGCGATGACCTGACCGAAGGAAACAAGGGTAATGGTGGCTAGCAAGGTGGCGAGGATATTTTCCTCTGTCCGTTGAACCAATCCGGGCCACATGCGTTCTGTAAAGAACAACAGGCCCAGCATCACCAAGATCACAATCAAGATTGCCAAAGCAATTTCCCCATTCGTTTAGATCAAGCAAAACACAGACTTAGACCACCCTCGTTCAAGCCTGAAATGGGCTGAACGAGGGTGGTCATAAGACGTTTAGTGGTTTGAGGAAACAGCAGCGTCGATGATGTCTTTGCCGATGTCGCCTTCAAAACGATCCCAAACGGGTTTCATGGTGTCGACCCAGACTTTGCGTTGAGCCGGGGTGAGTTCACGAATGGTGCCGCCTGCTTTGAGGATGTTGCCACGATTCATGGATTCTTTGGCCCCCACTTTTGCATTGGCGGTTGAGGTCACTTCGTTGGTGATTTTAAGGAATTGATCACGCACGTTCGCCGGAAGACTGTCCAACCATTCCTGAGAGGTCACAAGCAGATAGGCCAAAACTTGGTGATTGGTTTCGGTCACGCCGTCTTGAACTTCAAAGAATTTTTTGGTGTAGATGTTGGACCAAGAATTTTCCTGACCATCGACAACGCCGGTTTGCAACGCGCCATAGACTTCTTTAAAGGCCAGTTTCTGAGCCGAACCGCCCATGGCTTCGATCATAGCAACGGCCACGTCAGAGGTCTGGGTACGGAACTTGAGGCCGTTCGCATCGGTTGGGACATTGAGGGGTTTATTCGCGGTGAACTGTTTTAAGCCAGAGAACCAATAGCCAAGCCCCTGATAGCCACTGCCAGACGCAGCTCCCAAAAGCGCTTTGCCGGTTTTGCCGGTGGTGAATTTGTCAAAAGCGGCTTGTTTAGAGAACATAAACGGCAAGTCAAAAACGCGGTATTTAAGGGTATATGCTTCAAACTTAGACAGGGACGGAGCGGCCAGTTGAACATCACCCAGCAGCAAGGCTTCCATCACTTTGTCGTCATCGTACAGCGTGGAGTTTGGAAAAACCTCCATGCAAGCTGTACCATTCATTTCAGCGTTTACACGTTTAGCCAACAGGGCAGAAGCATCCCCTTTGGGGTGTCCGGTTGCGGCAACAACGTGAGAAAACTTAATAACAATTTCGCCTTTATCACAGTTGGCGAGGGCACCAACCGTTGAAGATACAAAAATGCCGGCGGCAATGGCGGCAATACTAGCAATACGCATAGCTTAAAGTCTCCCATTTTTTTTTGTTATGTGTCAAAAATTTTACATGACAGCCTTAGTAATATTGAGTGTAACGCAATGGATACAAGGTGCAATGTGTTTTCTAATTGTCTTCTCCGTGGCCCGTGGCTGTCTCAGAGTCTCCAACACTGGCTCTTCTTTTTTTTGCGTGCTACAGTCCAAAATACATTTGTTCAGAGGGTGTTGCCGTGGTTGAAGATATGAAAACTAAAGACCTGCTCAGAGCCGCAGAGGTACAGATTGTTCAGATGCAAAAGGATCTGCAGGGTCAAGATGCCTTTGTTAATGAGCTGATGGAGGCGCAAAAATTAGAGGCAGCAGAACTGGTGCGTCTGACCGAGCAGGTGTGGAAGCTGGAAGCTGCACTTGAAGACGTTTCTGCAGAGCGTGACGATGTCCGCTTGTTGTTGATGGGGCTTCGTGAAGACATGGTGAAAATCCGCGACGTTGCCGCCGAGACCTTAAAGTCAGCCACCGACAAGAATTCTCTTCTGAATATGGCGGTTAAGTTTTACGATGTGAAAACGCTGGCCGACAGCGTGAGGTTCATCAAAGACGACTGATGGGTTCAGTGCCGTTTTTGGGCGAAAAGGTGGGGCATGAAGCGTGTACTTGGTTTGTTGGTTGTGGTCGTTCTGGTTGGTTGGCACACCAAAGCTGGGGCGCAAATCACGATCTCAAAACCAAACTATGAACCTGTCACCGAATTTTCCAATGATGACTTTGCGTGGTCGCTTGAAAAAGGTACCGGGGTCATTGCTGGGCAAGGCTATTTAAAAACCGAAGGCGGCTTTATTCAAACCGCAATTGGTGAGGAAGTAGCGCTGATTCCCAAAACGGCCTATACTGATGAAATTGTCAACACCACACGTACCGACGATTTTTTCGAGCAATATACCAATGTCAACAAACACATAGATTACAATCAATATCGGCGACAGCAAACCGCCGATGAAAAGGGGCGCTTTCGTTTTGAAGGCCTACCAGCGGGGACGTATTACATCGTCACACGGGTGATCTGGTATACCCGCGATCAAAACAGCAAAGTGTCGTTGCATGGCGGTTTGTTGTGGGGCCAAATTCAGATTGGCGAAGGCGAAGTGCGCGAAAATGTAAAGCTTAACAGCATCACCGAGATCGCGAACTAAGATGCCTGATATCCTTACATGCCCCAGCTGTGGCAAGACCTACCGCTGTAACCCCGAGGGCGATTGTTGGTGTAAAGCCTATCCGCCCGTAAAAATACCAAGCGCTCTGCAAAGTGACATCTGTCTATGTTCGTGTCAGCTTGATAAATTACAGGCCGACGACAAAGACTATACCGACAAGGATTAGGGCTGTTCGCGCTTAACGGCCTGGACCATGGTTTCCAAGACGTTTAAAAATTGTGAGCGATCTTGTTTGGAAAACGGTCGGGGGCCTCCGGTGATTGTGCCCGTTTCTCGTAAGTCCGTCATCAAATCGCGGGTCGCTAAGACCATGCCGATGGCATCTTCACTTATGGCTTGCCCATTGGGCCGCAACACCCGGGCTCCAGCTTTGATGCAGCGATCTGCCAACGGGATGTCGTTGGTGATGACAATGTCACCCGCTCCAATACGTTCGGCGATCCAATCATCCGCCGCATCTGCACCCGACGCCACCACCACCACGTCAACCAAGGGGCTAGGGTGCGGACGAATGCCCCCGTCACAGACCATGATGACCCGCATCTTGTGGCGCTCTGCAACCTTGATCGTTTCGTCTTTGACCGGACAAGCATCGGCGTCGATATAAATTTCTAACATTGTAATTCCTGTTTTTTCAAAGATATGCTAACACCTTATACATAATGACTTATGATTTTTTTAGCGCCCAGTTGCGCTTTATTGCCAACAAGACCGACCGGGAACCTGGTGACGTGGCCGATAAGCTAGATGCCCTTGAAAAGGTCATCCAAGAAATCGACAGCGGCGCGAACGCGTTTTATGTCCCAGCCTCTGACCTACGCGTCACGGCCCGTGCTTTGGCTGGTGTTGCAGGGTTTTTGCAACAGCACATTTTACCAGAAGCCGTCGCGGCCGGACATCTGGCCGGCGAAGCGCAAATTCGTTGGACCATTGAAACCTGCATGACATCGATGGCCAATTTAATGAGCCGAGCTGAACTTGATAAAGATGATTTAGGCCTAGACGTTGTGTTGCCGCCGGTGCCATCGAACTGGGCCTGAGGCTTCAGGACATGTCATAAAACTTCAACATTTTATGGATAGCCTTTTTTGGGTAAGGCTCTATCGTAACGGGCATACATGAATTAAACTGCGCAACTATTCAGATTTTATAGGAGAGTATTACGTATGGCGATCCCCCCAAAGAAACCACGAACCCCTCGAAAAGCGCCCGTGCGCAAAACGGCGACCACGGCGACCACGCCCGCTAAAAAAGCGCCCGTGAGACGCGCGCCTGCGAAGACAGCCGCAGCCACAACCACGACGGTGAGAAAAACCCCGGTGCGCAAAACGGCAACCACGACCGCAACGGCCGCTAAAAAAGCGCCCGTGAGACGCGCGCCTGCGAAGACAACGGCGGCCAAAACCACGACGGCGAGAAAAGCCCCGGTGCGCAAAACGGCGACCACGACCGCAACGGCCGCTAAAAAAGCACCCGTGAGACGCGCACCTGCGAAAGCAACGGCGGCCAAAACCACGACGGTGAGAAAAGCCCCCGTGCGTAAAACTCTGATTGAAACCACGCCTGTTATCGTTCCTATCGTCCAAACAATTTCTGCAAAAGAAGCCGCAGATATTGCGGATGCTAAAAAGAAAATGAAAGCGAAGTTGAAAATGGAAAAGAAAGCCGCGAAGAAAGCCGCGAAGAAAGCCGCAGAAAAGAAAGCCGCAGAAAAGAAAGCCGCCGCCAAAAAAGCCGCCGCCAAGAAAGCCGCAGCGAAGAAAGCCGCCGCCAAGAAAGCTGCAGCGAAGAAAGCCGCTGCTAAAAAGGTAGCCGCTAAGAAAGCCGCCGCCAAAAAAGCCGCAGCGAAGAAAGCCGCCGCTAAAAAGGTAGCCGCTAAGAAAGCCGCCGCCAAAAAAGCCGCAGCGAAGAAAGCCGCCGCTAAAAAGGTTGCCGCCAAGAAAAAGGCAGCCAAGAAAGCCACAGCTAAGAAAAAAACGGCGAAAAAGAAGAAAAAATAATTTTCATTGTTTCCGAATAATGAGGCTGTCCCAGCAAAAGCTGTGGACGGCCTCAATTCTTTTTATTAGCATCTTATGATATGTAGGGATCAAAATTGCGATGGGGGCGTTGTCTTAGTATCTGACCCATAACAATAGGTGTTTCGCATGTTTTTTCGCAAGTTACGCTCCTTCCCCCGCCTGCTGTCGTATATTTTCTCCGGCCTTCTGATCGGAGCCTATGGCTTGTCAGTGGTCTCCGTAACTGGAGCCACAGCCGCCACGGCTGTGCTGATTGGTAAGGTGGACAGCACCAAGGGAAAGGTTTGGGGCGAAACGGTATGGAAAACCAAGTTTAACAAGGCCGTGGGCGATACCATCGCGAAAGATGAAGTCATCGCAACGGGCTATAAGTCTTCAACAACGATCACATTCATTGACCACACCATTATGAAACTGGGCGCAGATGCGAAGATTACCATTGATGAAATGGTTTATGATCCCCAAAACAGTCAGAATGGGAAGGTCGTTTTAAACTTAGGCGTTGGGGCGTTTTATTTTGTTTCCGGCAAGGTGGCAAAAGAGAACTATTCGATTATTACGCCCACCGCAACGATCGGTATTCGAGGCACAGAGCTTTTGATTAGTGTCAAAGCCAATGGCGCAACGTCTGTGGGCGTTGCCAAAGGTCGTGCCTATGTTCGCTCTCGTGATTCGGGTCGCTCATCGGAAATCAGCTTAGGCAGCACCGGGCACGTGGATGCGGAAGGTCGTGTATCCGAACCCAGTGCCGGTGTAGACCTGACGGGTGATGACGATGTTGATGGCAATGTCGAGGGCGTGTCGGACTGGCAAGGCGAAGAGGGAGAGAAAAAGGGCGAGGATGTCAGCGAATTTTCCGACGACCAGCACGATGACCATAAAGATAACCAAGAAGGTGATGGAGAAGACGGCGGCGACAATGAAGGCCGTGAAAATGACGGCGAAAATAATAATGAAGACGGCGGCGACCAAAACGATTCTGAAAATGGTAAGAATGAAGAGGGTGATGGCGGAGAAGGCGAGGGCGGAGAAGGAGAAGGTGACGGCGGAGAAGGAGAAGGCGAAGGTGACGGCGGAGAAGGTGATGGCGGAGAAGGCGACGGTGGTGATGGCGGCGACGGCGATGGTGGCGGCGATGGCGACGGTGGCGACGGTGGCGGCGACGGCGACGGCGGCGGCGATGGAGGCGGCGACGGCGGCGGCGACGGTGGCGGCGATGGAGGCGGCGACGGTGGCGGTGATAGCGGGGATGACTAATTTTCAAACAGGCCTGCCCCTGAATGAACGGTGAACTGAATTCTCCATTCTGAAAATTTATATATCGTGATGTCTACCTTGATCTTTGAATTGGTCAAAGACAGGTGTTGCGTGGAAAAATAGCGAATAACATTACTGTTAATCCTCTTTTTATTATATGATTATAAGCAATTGCGGGTTTTAATAGGTAACGTTATGACCGATACATTTTTTAAATGGACAGAAGAATATTCCGTTGGTGTCAGAGTTCTTGATATCGACCACCAAGATCTTTTTCAGTTGGTCAACGATCTTCATCGTTCAATCGAACAGAATGAGGGGCAAAAATATCTTACTGTTTTGGTGCAGTCTTTGATCAAATATGCGCATGAGCATTTTGAACGTGAAGAACACATCATGTCCGAATATAAATGCCCTGATTTGTTGGGACATCAACAACATCATCAAGAATTTCTCCGTATAATTTATGCCATACGTATTGTCCTGAGTGTGCAGCCCGGAAGCATCTCGCCAACCAAACTTCTGCATTTTTTGACCAACTGGTTGAAACATCATGTCATGGGAGATGACCAAAAATATGCGCCTTACATAACGGCAGGCTATGGTCGTCGTGACATTGATTTTACAGACCCGATTTCGCGAGCAAAAGATTCTGAAGATTGTTCGGAAATGGAGGATCAAATCATCACAATTCAAGTTAATATTCCCGTCTCAAAAGCTCAAGCCTTAAGGCGCTGTGCCTTGCTTCTCCGTCAAGACAACGATACCTCTCTTGATATTTTGAAACTGGTCGATCCGCTTTCTTCTATGACGGAACAAGAAGCCTTGACGATCACAAGTATCGCTTTAGCTTAGGTGTTGTAACGTACATTGAGGACTGAACCTCGCACCCCTGTCTCGTTAACAAGCTCATATGCAAATGTCTCTTATCAGACCAACAGCAACCTGTTAGTCTCCCCGCCATGACAAATCCAACATCATCTCCGTCTGGCTTTTATCAATGTGTGTGGCCCTTGGTGCGTCTTCTGGATGCAGAATTTTCCCATGGCTTAGCGGTGCGGGCTTTGGAAATGGGTGTGGTGCCGAAACCGACCCAAGTGTCTGCATCGGTTTTGTCGCAAACCTTATGGGGGCTGAAATTTCCCAATCCCGTAGGCCTTGCCGCTGGGTTTGACAAGGACGCGCGGGTTCATGGGCAAATGTTGGACCAGGGGTTCGGTTTCGTTGAAGTTGGCTCCATCACGCCCCAGCCGCAACCCGGTAATCCCAAGCCGCGCTTGTTTCGTTTGGAACAAGACGGGGCGGTGATCAACCGTATGGGCTTTAATTCCGAAGGCCACGCAGCCTCTATTGCCCGCCTTCAAAAACGAGATCGTGGGCGCGGCATCGTTGGGGTCAATTTGGGCAAGAACAAATTGACCGAAGATGCGGCGGCAGATTACGAAATTGGGGCCCGTAACTTTGCCACCTTAGCCGATTTTATCGTCATCAATGTGTCGTCGCCCAATACGCCGGGCTTGCGCGCCTTGCAAGGCCCAGAAATTCTGCGCGAGCTGTTAACCCGCACTCAATTGGCCTTGAATGAAGCCAGCAAAGATAGCCTCACGCCCCCTTTGTTGTTGAAGATCGCCCCGGACTTAACGGATGAAGATAAGGCCGATATTTCTGCTGTGGCCTTGGAAACGGGTATCGATGGCTTGATCGTCACCAACACCACCATCGAACGCCCAGCTTCCTTGACCGCAAAACACAAAGCGGAAACCGGGGGCTTGAGCGGACGTCCTTTGTTTGACGCATCCACCCAAGTGTTGGCGGAAATTTATGCGGCCACCAAGGGAAAATTGCCGTTGATCGGTGTGGGCGGCATCGAAAACGGGCAGGGAGCTTATGAGAAAATTCTCGCCGGGGCCAGCCTGGTCGAACTGTACAGCGCTATGGTTTACCAAGGTCCAGGCATGGCAGCGCGCGTTAATCGTGAACTGGCCGAACGCTTGACGGCAGACGGGTTCGCCTCTGTCGCAGACGCGGTCGGTAAGGGATCACGTTAAACCCTAAACTGTTCACTAATGATGCGGTCTTCCAAATTGTGTTCGGGATCGAACAACAGAACGGGTTCAAGGGTCCGATCTTGGTGGATTTTGACCTGTTTAACCCGCCTGATTTCGGTGCCATCGGCAACCGCACTGACCAACCGTTGGCGGGGGTCTAAAATATCAAACGTCACCGTGGCCGTACCGGGCAACAAAGCGCCCTTCCATTGCCGGGGGCGAAAGGCGCTGATTGGTGTTAAGGCCAACAGGTCCGCACCCAACGGCACAATGGGGCCATGGGCAGACAAATTATAAGCGGTACTGCCGGCTGGTGTTGAGACCAGCACGCCATCGGCAATTAATTCTTCCATACGCAGTTGCCCGTCCACATGAATGCTGACTTTGGCGGCGAGCCGGGTTTGGCGCAACAGAGACACTTCGTTGATGGCCAAAGCATGGTGCTTTTTGCCGCTGGTGTCGACACATTCCATGCTTAACGGGTGCAAGGTGATGGGTTCGGCCCGCTCTAACCGTTTCAGGAGGCCGGATTCTTTGTAGGCATTCATCATGAAGCCGATGGAGCCTCTGTTGAGGCCAAAAATCGGAACCCCACGGTGGAGGTGTTTGTGGATCGAACGCAACATGAAGCCATCACCGCCCAACACCACAATCACGTCCGCCTTTGAGGGAGGCACATGTTTATAGCGCGCTTTCAAGGCCGCCAAGGCATCTTGAGCCTGTTGTTGACGCGCCGCGACAAAGGCGATGGATTTAAATTTCATAGTGCAATCATCCACAACGTGTTGAATTTAGAGGGCAGTATAGCCAAACCTTAGCCGCCCGTCACGTTCATGTGTCGTTTTAGGGCGGGTGGGCCTTGGTCGGGACTGATTTCAAACTCATGGCCTTTGGGCTTTAAGGTCAAGGCTTGGTCGATAGCGGAGTTTAACGCCCCGCCAGACGGATCGCCCCGCCACGCATCACGCAGATTGACCGAACTGTCTTGACCCAAACACATATATAAGGTGCCGGTGCAGGTTAGGCGCATCCGGTTACAGGTGTCGCAAAAGTGTTCGCTCATCGGCGTGATAAAGCCCAGTTTTTGGCCGGTCTCAACCACGTCCACATAGCGCGAAGGCCCATTGGTGGTGTGTGAGCTTGGCTTGAACGTCCAGTCTTGTTCAAGGGTCGTGCGCACGTCCTCAAGGGCCAGGTAGTGTTGGGTGCGGTCTCCACCGATGTCGCCCAAGGGCATGGTTTCGATCAAGGTCAGATCAAAACCTCGTTCGCCGCACCACCCCACCAACGCGCTGAGTTCCCCCTCATTATGGCTCTTCAGCGCCACGGTGTTGATTTTGACCTTAAGGCCCGCTTGGTCGGCGGCGTCTAAGCCTTTTAACACTTGATCTAACCGCCCGCCCCGGGTGATGTCTGAAAACTTAACCGGGTCTATGGTGTCGAGCGAGACATTGATGCGCTGAACGCCCAAGGCTTTCAAATCTGCCGCGTGCTTTGCCAATTGGCTGCCATTGGTGGTGAGGGTCAGTTCTGCCAAGGCCCCACTTTCTAAGTGCCGGGAAAAGCCTTTGATAAAATCCAAAAGGCCGCGCCGCATCAAAGGCTCGCCCCCGGTTAGGCGGATTTTACTTACGCCACGTTCAACAAACGTCGAACACACTTGATCCAGTTCTTCCAGACTCAACAGCTCCTTGCGCGGCAAAAAAGTCTGCGTTTCGGGCATACAATAAAAGCAGCGAAAATCACAACGGTCGGTGACCGAAACGCGCAGATACGATATGGGGCGGCCAAAGGTGTCTTGCATAAGCTTCATATAGGGCTTGAAGGTCTAAATGTCACGGCTTGGCGGTGGGAAAAAACAATTGCTGACCGTTAAGCTTAAAACTGGCTATGGCCGATTGCCCTTCAATAGAGACCAACCAGTCAATAAAGGCTTGTCCGGCTTTGGCTTTGATGTGCGGGTACTTTTGCGGATTGACCAAGATGACCCCGTACGGATTGGCAAGTCTGGGATCGCTTTCAAAGACAACCTGCAGGTCCTTTTTGTTTTGAAAGGAAATCCAGGTGCCGCGATCCGATAGGCTATAGGCACCCATAGCCTGAGCCATGTTCAAGGTCGCGCCCATACCGGCTCCGGCTTCTCTGTACCATGCCCCCGTTGGGTTTATCTTTGCGGCTTGCCAAAGGCTTTGTTCGCGCTTGTGGGTGCCACTGTCATCACCGCGCGAAACAAAGGGGCTGTGGTCATTGGCAATGGCTTGAAACGCCGATATAGCATCTAAGGTGTGGGGTAGGGCCTTAGGGCCGATGACCACAAAGTCGTTCATCATCACATCATAACGTTTGACGCCAAAACCTTCAGCCACGAAAGCCTCTTCTGAGGGGCGGTGGTGGACCAGCAAGACGTCGGCATCGCCATTTTTCGCGTTGCGTATGGCTTGCCCGGTGCCGACCGCCACCACATGCACATCAATGCCTGTCTTTTTGCTAAACAGTGGCAAGATATGATCGAACAGTCCTGAATTTTGCGTCGAAGTGGTCGAGGCGACGGTGATAAAGTCTCGGGCCTCGGCGGTTGTGCTGAAAAGGCACAGCAGGGCGAAAAGCTTAAAATATTTGATCATCGGCTATGTTTGGGGTCTTTGCGCGCCCCTTCTCCTCGGTTCCACCACAAAAGTTCTCCCTTAACGAAGGCTTGGGCGAGATCATTTTGGGGTCGTTTGAAAAAATCAGTGGCGACAGATTGCTCTAACAAACGGCCCCGATGCAAGAACAAAACCTCATCGCCAAGGCGTTTGGCTTGACCCAAATCATGGCTGGTCATGACGATTTTTGTGCCTTGGTCATGGATCGTGTTCACCAAGTCTTCGATTTGATGGGTTGCCGATGGGTCTAGGCTGGCAGTCGGCTCGTCTAAAAACAACACATCCGGTCGCAGCGCCCAAGCCCTGGCAATGGCCAGGCGTTGTTGTTCGCCAAACGACAACACGCGGGCTTGGGTGTCGGACAGACGGCGCAGCCCGGTTTTGCTCAGTATGTCGTCAACAATGTCGGCGCGTTCGGCTTTGTCCATGCCCTGCAAAGACAATGCATAATGAATGTTGGCCGCCACGGTGCGCCTGAGCATCACCGGGCGTTGAAACACCATGGCTTGATGCTTGGCGGCATCTGTCTTAGTCCACGTTATCAAGCCGCTAGAAGGTTTGATTAAGCCGTGGCACAGCCGCAACAACAAGCTTTTGCCCGCACCATTGGGGCCGACAATAAGGGTTCGCGACCCGCTCCTAAGCTCGAAACTCATGTCTTTGATTAGGGGCATAGCCTCTTTGTCTCCCTTGGCGGGAGCATTAAAACAAACTTTGGAAAACTTAAGCGGCAATACGGTCATGGTCTGCCCCTGTGCTGGCGGCGTTCTTTAAACAGATAAGCCCCAGCTCCAATGGCAATTGAGATGCTTAACAAAATTATGCCCAACGCCAAAGCCAGTGCCAAATTGCCTTTGCTGACTTCCAAGGCAATGGTCGTGGTCATAACGCGCGTGACGTGGTCGATGTTGCCACCGACCATCATCACGGCGCCGACTTCGGCCGTGGCGCGACCAAATCCGGCCAGTACAATGGTCAATAAATGAAAACGTCCGTCTTGAATAAGCGTCGGCACGGCGCGCAGCCGTGAGCAGCCCAACGAGGTGAGCTGTTCACCATATTCGCCCCACAGGTCTTCAAAGACTTGCCGGGACAACGCCGCAAGAATGGGCGTGACCAGCACCACTTGGGCGATAATCATGGCGGTGGGGGTGTACAGCAGGCCAAAAACACCGAACGGTCCGGCTCGCGATAGCATTAAATACACGACCAGACCGACCACCACAGGCGGCAAACCCATCAAGGCGTTGAGCATAACCTGCACAGCGCCACGTCCGGGGAAAGTGAACAACGCAACGCAAGCCCCCAACGGCACACCGATCAGAACGGCAATCAACACGGCGCTGAGGCTGACATACAGCGACAAGCCGACGATTTCTGCCAAGGCAGCGTCCAGCGTCACGATCAAACCCATCGCCATGGACAGGGCTTCGGCCAATTCATTCATAGCCACAATCTAAGCCGTGTGTGTGACTCATGCAATCGGTTGAGCATATTTATGCATGGGCCGCAAAAGCCTAAAAGTTGCAGGCGAAAGTGCTATAATTTTCAACATAGAATCGGAGTCTTGTAATGAGGTAAGGAATGGTCGTTATGTTTCCTAAGGTTTACCGTGCACCAGATACACCCTCTGTGGGGGGCTCTGAACAAGTCTTTATTGTCGCCAGTGGTGATGATGTGACGCTTCCCGAAGGTTTCGATCTTGCCAGCGCCACATTCGTTCCAGCAGGCCCCGATTTGATGATAACGGGTGCGGACGGCTCTGAAATCGTCATTGCCGATTACTTTATGGGCGAAACGCCGCCGGCTTTGATCGGTGCGGATGGTTATAGCGTTTCAGGTGAAGACGTTGCCTCGATGTCGGGCAATGATTTGGCCGTCGAGGCCCCCGTGCCGGCTGCCGATGCTCCGTCCCCTGAAGAGGGTTTGTCTGAAATCGAGGCTCCCGCCTCAGCCGAATCCCAAGATCCCATTGGGCGCGTGACTTCGTTGACAGGCGAAGTTTACGTTCTTCATGCCGACGGAACGCGAGAACTCTTGCACGCGGGAATGCCGTTGTTTGCCGGCGATGAAATTGAAACCGGCCTCGACTCAGGGCTGGGCATTTTGCTGATTGATGGGTCCTCGGTGTCCATGGCTGAAAATGGTCATTTGGTCTTAGACGAAGCGGTATTTGATCCCAGCACGCAACTCGGCAATGCCTCTTTGACCGTTCAGTCGGGTGTTTTCACCATCTTCTCCGAAGAAGCCTCGGTCTCGACGCCAGAAGGGAAAATCAGCGTTAAAGGGTCCCAATTTGGCGTTGACCTTTCGGGCAGCGGCGTAATTGTCGTGATGATGGAAACGTCGAGCGGAAAGACAGGGATGTTAACGTTCGCGAATGACGCGGGCATTCTCTCCATTCGCGGTGCCTATGAAAGTTTGATGGCGTCATCTATGACCAGCGAACCTGTTTTGAACCTTTCCTTTACCCACTCAACCTTGCTGGTGTCGTTTGGCGTGACCTTTGCCTTTTTGCCAACCGAAGTCAGTGCCGTTAATGATTACGGTCTCCATGCCGTCTTGGCAGAAACTCATATTGCCCCAGACGGCTTAGCTGGCTTTGATGCGGCCCCCAGCGATGATGTGTTGGTTGATGGGGATGGGGAAACGATTGCGGGCTTTGATACGGCCTCCGGTGACGTGACCGCACCAGAAGATATGGTGTTTACAGAAACCGTCGAAGCCATGGATGTCGCGGAAAACATTGCCGCCGCCGCCTTGGGTGAAATCGAAGTTACCCCTTCACCTGTCACCGACCTCAACACCACGGACTTAGAACCTGAAACTGTCGTTGAACCAGAGCCTGAGCCAGAACCTGAGCCGGAACCTGAGCCGGAACCCGAGCCAGAACCTGAGCCAGAACCCGAGCCGGAACCCGAGCCAGAACCTGAGCCAGAACCCGAGCCGGAACCTGAGCCAGAACCTGAGCCGGAACCTGAGCCGGAACCTGAGCCAGAACCTGAGCCAGAACCTGAGCCAGAACCCGAGCCGGAACCTGAGCCGGAACCTGAGCCGGAACCTGAGCCAGAACCCGAGCCAGAACCTGAGCCAGAACCAGAACCAGAACCCGAGCCGGAACCCGAGCCAGAACCAGAACCTGAGCCTGTTGTCGACACGCCGCCCACAGCTGAACCGGGTGCCGTTATCACCGGGGAAGATAATGTTTATTCAGGGCAACTAACGGCCACCGATTTAGAAGAGGGGGCTTTGACGTTTGGTCTATCCGAAGGAGGAGATGCCAGCCACGGCACCGTGAATATTTCTTCGGATGGGAGCTTTGCCTATGCTCCTTCGCCTGATTTTTCTGGAGAGGATACCTTTACCTATCAAGTGTCTGACGATGCTGGAAACGTAGTTACGGCGACCGTTACGGTGACGGTTACCCCGGTTGTCGATGTGCCTGTGCTGGCGGTGGCCAATTGTGTGGGGACGGAAGATTCAGGCCTTGCGTTGGTGATTGCTGCCGCAATGCCGGCGGGGACTACGGAAACGATTGCATCCTTAACCCTTTCGGGCGTACCCGAAGGGGCGACGTTAAGCGTTGGGACCGACAATGAAGACGGAAGCTGGGATGTGCTGCCCGAACAGCTTAGCGGTCTTGTTTTGACACCGCCGGAAGACTTTGGGGGCACCATCCGTTTAAGCGTGACGGCAACGTCTTCGGATGGCGGCACGACCAGCCAGGGCTTTGAGGCAACGGTAACTCCTGTTGCCGATCAGCCAACCCTCACCGTGTCGGACGTGGTGATTGACGTTTTGCCCCCTCCTGGTGAAGACTTTGACGGTGGCAAAGGCGATGATGTCCTGATGGGCACCTCAGGTGCTGACGAAATGGACGGTGGCAAAGGTGATGACGTCATTTATGGAGCGCCTTTGCCCGCTGGGGAGGAAGAACTTTCAACGTTGAGTGAATATAGAGATGTGGCGCTGAATGTGAGTGCTGCACTTGCCGATGTTGATGGCTCTGAGGCCTTGAGTATCGAAATATCCGGTGTCCCAGAAGGCGCGGTGTTGTCTTTGGGGATGGACGGAGGGGACGGCACTTGGACGCTTGCCGAGACGGACTTGGATGCCCTTGACAGTCTTGTCATGACCTTGCCCCAAGGCCTTGCCCAGGAAGATTTCGCCTTAGCGGTCACGGCCACCTCTGTTGAATTGGATACGGATGAAATTTCCACCGCCAACGGCACCATTGACGTTAATTTTGAAACCTCAAGTGTCGAAGCCGGGGATCAAATCTTTGGCGGCAAGGGTGACGATGACATCTTTGGCGGGTTTGGTGACGATGTTCTGGATGGCGGCCAAGGCGATGATGTACTTTCGGGCGGCACTGGTGAGGATACGCTGATTGGCGACAAAGGCGATGACCAGCTTTCAGGTGGTGCGGATGATGACACTTTGGACGGCGGTCAAGGCGATGATCAGCTTTTGGGCGGCCAAGGTGACGACACCTTGAGCGGCGGCAAGGGCGAAGACGTCCTTGAAGGCGGGGGCGGGGATGATGTCTTAGAAGGTGGTTCGGGTGAGGATGCGTTCATCTTTAAGGCCGGAGATGGTGACGATATCATTTTGGACTTGAGCGAAAAAGAAGAACTGCGTTTTGAAGGCCCGGAATTCAGTGCCGAAGACTTAGTCGTGCAAAACAATGGGGATGACTCATCAACCCTAACTTTTGGCGCGGAGGCCAATGTGAGCGTAACGCTCAATGATACCCAAATAGAACCCGGTCGCGGTTATTCGGTTTCTGAAGACGACGGGGCCGTGATTGTCACTTTTGATGATGGTTTGGGGACATAGTTCAGTTTTTGAGATTGTTAAATCCCTAAAAGGAATCACAGTATGTCGAATAAGATCATTCTTGCTGTCGACGACGATGAGGATATCCTTGAACTTGTAAGTGTGGCTGTTGCGATGGCCGATTACAAATTTATTGGGGTTACAAGCGGATCTGAATGCCTTGAGATTCTGCGAGAAACAAACCCTTGTTTGATTATTCTTGATATTGAGATGCCAGAAATGGATGGCTTTCAAGTTCTTGAAAAAATTAGAAAAGATTTCCCAAAACGATTGTTCCCGGTGGCTTTTCTAACATCTCATAAGGATTTTGATATGGTCGAGCGAGGCATCGAATTAGGTTGTAAATCCTTTATCCTCAAGCCGATCAATATGCGTCGGCTTGAGCAAAAAATCGAGGAACTCGTGAGCGGTCGATAGCTTTTTCTGTAAGCCCCATTGGCGCACCCTACTTGCTAGGTGCAAATGGGTTGTTGCCTTTGCGCACCACCAAGCGCAATGGCACGCCCCACAAATCAAAGTCTTCGCGCAACGCATTGGATAAATAGCGCACATAGGATTCCGGCAGGCCTTGTTCGTGACTGACGAACAGGGCAAACGTTGGTGGCCGGGTTTTGGGTTGGGTGATATAGCGTACTTTGCTGCGCCGCCCGGAAATTAACGGGGCTTGATGGTGTTCAAGAATTTCTTCTAGCCAACGGTTAAGTTTAGAGGTTGGGACGCGGCGGTTCCACACTTCATACACATCCAAAACAGCGTCGAGCATTTTGTCCAAGCCACGTCCCGTCACAGCCGAAACCGTGACCACGGGAATGCCGCGCACTTGGGGCAGGGACGTTTGCAAGCGGTCATGAAGCTTGTTCAGGGCGGCCTTGGAATCTTTAATCGTATCCCATTTGTTGACGGCCAATATCAACGCCCGGCCTTCTTCGATGATGTTGCGGGCAATGGTTAAATCTTGCTTTTCCAGCATGTCGTTGGCGTCCAGAACCAACACCACCACTTGGGCATAGTCGATGGCGCGGCGCGTTTCGGCCCCCGATAACGCTTCTACTTTTTCGTTAACACGGGCCTTGCGGCGCAAACCTGCGGTGTCTATGAGGTTGAATTCACGGTCTTTATGGGTCCATGGAATGGTGATGGAATCGCGTGTGATACCGGCTTCGGGGCCCGTCAACATGCGGTCTTCGCCCAATAACTTATTGACCATGGTGGACTTGCCGACGTTGGGACGACCAACGATCGCCAATTGAATGGGGTGGGCAAGAACGGCTTCGTCATCGTCTTCATCGCCGCTATCGAGCAGCTTCGAGCGTTCATAAACCGCGTCCGCCTTGGCGGCATCAACATGAGGCTGGAGGGCATTGTACAAATCGACCATGCCTTCGCCATGTTCAGCCGACAACGGCACGGGTTCGCCAAAGCCCAAAGCATAAGCATCGATCAGCCCGGCTTGACCTGCGGCGCCTTCGCATTTGTTGGCGACAATGATAACGGGCGTTTTATGACGGCGCAGCCATTGGCAAAAGTGTTCATCAATAGGGGTGACGCCCGTCCGGGCATCAATCAACATCAAGGCAATATCGGCCTCTTTAAAGGCGGCCTCGGTTTGGTCGCGCATACGGGATTCTAGGCTGTCGTCATGGACGTCTTCAAGGCCTGCGGTGTCGATCACGGTGAATTTTAAATCGCTCAGTGTGGCATTGCCTTCGCGGCGATCTCTGGTGACGCCGGGTTGGTCGTCAACGATGGCAAGACGTTTGCCGATCAAACGGTTGAACAGCGTTGACTTGCCCACGTTGGGGCGGCCAATGATGGCGACGGTAAAGTTCATAATCAGTCTTTCAAGGCTACGCTATTGGTAAGCCGCTAAGGTGGCATCATCGGCCAGGAAATAAACCATATTGCCCGCAACAATGGGCGGTACAGACACACCATCCGGCATGTTTTCAGAACCCAAAATCTGTCCTGAATAGGGCGAAATCGCCACGGCAATGCCATGGGAACTGGCAACAATCAGGCGATCGCTGACCAGCAAAGGTCCGGTCCATACAATCGGGCCTTCAAAGTTTTCAGGATTGGTCCACCGGGGCAGGGCTTTGACCCAAATAATGCGCCCGGTACTGCGTTCAATGGCGGCCAGTTCTTCGTTGCCCGTCAGCGTGTAAAGGAAATCACCCGCCACCCAAATGGTTTGTTGACCACCGATGTTCTTTTCCCAAACGCGTTGACCGCTCCGCAGGTCAATGGAAACCATCAAACCACTATGACTAATGGCAAACACACGGCCCCGGTCAATGACAGGGTTGGCACGGATGTGCGCCAGAGCCGCCGTTGAGTCGGTGCGGCGGTGTGCCGTTAACGCATCAATCCAAAGTTGGCGACCGTTTTCGACCTTTACGGCCGCCAATTCACCCGATGAATACGGCACCACGACAACGCCTTCGTCAACGGCTGGGCTTGCGCCGCCTAACAACATGGCTGTTTCCGGAGAGCCGTTGTGGGTCCACAACAGGCTGCCATCCAGAGCCGATAGCGCATGTAGAGTGTTGTCAAGAGAGACCACAAAAACGCGGCCTCCACGGACCGTTGGAGCCGAACGAACGGGCGCACCCACGGCTTTGCGCCAAATAACTTTTCCGCTGGCGGCGTCTAAAGCAATCACTTGAGCAAAGCCAGTGCCGGCAAAAACACGACCGTTGTCATAAGCTAAGCCACCCGCAATGTGGCCGTCATCTTCTTCATCAGGGGTCAGGCCAACATTCCATAATTCACGTCCGGTTTGGGCATTAAAAGCGGTCACATCGCTGTAGGCATCAATGGTATAGATGCGACCATCCCCAACAACCGGGGTCGAGGTCAGGCGTTGGCCCTTGGTCAACCCGGTGCCGATATCCGCAGTCCAAGTTTCGACCAGGTTCGGGGCCGCCATGACGTGATGCATGGCATGATTTGCATAGCCGCCATTTTGCGGCCAATCGGGCGTTGCCGAAGGGGCCGGGAGGCGGATTTCAGAGGCGTTCATGTCAGAATCGGGCTGCAAGGCTGTTTCGTGACTGAGCACGGAAATGCGTTCGCCGGGAAGCGGTGGCGTTTCGATGCCGCCCCACCAAGAGCCACAAGCGCTTACCCCCAACATGACGGTGGTTAGCGCTGCGAGACGAAAGAAGGTATTTTTTACAGTCACCGACGAAATCCTTATGAAACGTTGAGTTAGCGGCTTAAGTATTGGACAAGGTTTTTAGCCCGTTCGCGGGTGCCTTGCGGCGTGGTCTTATCTTCAGTCAAACGCGTAAAGGTTTCCAGGGCCAGGGCCGTGTTGCCTGCGTTCATCGCGACCAGACCTAAAAGTTCGCGGGCGCTATAGCGATAGGGATGGCTGTCCCCAGACATGGCTTCTAGGCGCATCCTCATTCCAGCCTCATCATAGTCCCCAGCATTGATTTCCAACATGGCCCCTAACACATTGGCAAGTCCGCTCATGGCGATATCGGCTGCATTGGTTTTGGTAATTTTTGCGTACAAGGCCGCCGCGCCCTTAACGTTGCCTTGATCTGCCATCAGGGCCGCTTGTTGAAATTGAGCTAAGGTGCCGTAGCCGCTTGTTGAATCCACGGATAATTGCGCAAAGGCTTGGATCGCAGCTTCCTTGTTGCCGGATTCTGCAAGCAGGGTTGCGGAATAGAAGCTGTTGCCTTCGTTGGTGCGATTGGAAAGATCGTATTGCTTCCAACCTTGATAGCCCGCGACGATCATAACCACGCCAACAGCCGCACCGATCACGTAACCGCCAAAGCGGTTCCATAGCTGTTTCATCTGCTCTTCACGCAGGTCTTCATTTACTTCACGGATCAGAGCGTCTTCGGTTTGGTCAGCCACGGATATCTCCAGGTGTCTTCAGTTTAATTACGTTTTGCCTGAGCACGGTTCAGGTTGGTGCCAAGATAGCCAAGCCAAGGCCCCTTGGCAAACGCTCAAAAGGCTTTGTTATCATATTGTTACAAGAAGCGACACGTCAGTCTTCCTGTTTCCACTTGATTGAACAGCCCATAGACGCGATTTGGGCCTTTGGTCCGTGGCCAGTTTTAGAGACTTGGCTCATGGCTTTGAACAGTTCTCGTTCAGCATCTTTTGGCCCAGTTTCTTTTTTAGAAGCATCCAAACGCCCTCGGTATTGAAGCTCAAATCGTTTGTTGAACCCGAAAAAATCAGGCGTGCAAACCGCATTATATGCTTTTGCCACATCTTGGCTTTCATCAAAAAGGTACGGAAAGCTGAAATCGTGCTGCTTAGCCATTTTGACCATGTTGGCAAAAGAATCATCTGGATATTGTTGTGGATCATTGGCATTGATCGCCACCACGCCGATGCCTTGGGCTTGTAAATCTTTAATATCGCGGATTAAACGCTCTAAAATAGCCAATACGTAGGGGCAGTGGTTGCACATGAAAACAACCAAAGTGCCTTTGTCGCCTTTGACATCGGCCAGGGTGTAGGTTTTTCCGTCGACGCCGGAAAGGGCGAAGTCGGGGGCTTTCCAGCCAAAATCGCAAATAGGGGTTTCAACAGCCATTGGGAGTCTCCGTCATTGTTTCGGACTTTTTTACACTTTTTTTTAAAGTGTGTCTTGAATCTCGACTCCTTTACACGGAATTAACTTTGGTGTGAGATCATTAAGGACTGAATATAGGATATTAGAGGATCTTCGTCATGCGGATCGTAGCCATTTTAAGCCTTGGACTTATGCTTTCAGCGTGTAGCGAGTTTTACTCGATTGCACCGCGCGGCGTAATTAAGACGGTTGGAAACGTGTCGATTGTCAGTACCGCTCTTGTTATGGGAACAGGCAAGACCGTATCTGACCATATTGTATCGATTCAAACGGGCAAAGATTGTTCAACCGTTCGCGAAGAAAAAGGCCGTTCCTATTGCCGTGAAGATGAGCCAAACCCCATCCCGGCTTTGAATTGTTATCGTACTCTTGCCGATGTGGTGTGCTATGCTCAACCAGATCCTCGTAATCAACCCGGTGACTCCATCGGCAACCTATAGATCAAAGTAGCCGATGAAGCGCCTTTTCCTGCTCACCATTGCCCTGTTTGCCATCGCAGGGGGTACTTTTTGGTATCTTGACCAACAAGCATATCAATCGATCGCCGTCTCTGGAGGGCCAACACTCTCTCAGAATGTCCAAGCCCTTCAGGCTGCGGCTAAAGTCGGCAATGCCCAGGCCCAGTATGAACTGGCTCAACGGTTTGAAACCGGGGAGGGCGTGCCTAAAAACTTAAAACAAGCGTTCAACTGGTATAAAAAATCGGCAGAACAAGGTCTTTCCGAGGCCCGGTTTAAGATGGGGTGGATGTTTGCCAATGGCTCTGGCACGCGCCAAGATTTTTTCACTGCGGCTAAGTGGTACCGGGTGGCGGCGACCCTGAGTCATCATCCAGAATCTCAGTTTCGCCTTGGTGAATTGTATTTCAATGGGCGTGGTGTTGCTCAAGACTATGGCAAAGCCATTGATTTTTACACCCAAGCCGCGACCAAAGGCCACGCGGCGTCCCAATACCTGTTGGGGGCTATGTTTATGGAAGGGTGGGGCGTGGCAAGGGACTATATCCGGGCTTATGTCTGGCTCAAACAAGCCTTACCTCATGCGGACCAGGCCATGGCTGTGCATAAACAATATGATCCCGAGCTGAAACTTGCCCTCTTAATCAAAAAGATGAACAATTTTCAGATATCAAAAGCAGAAAAACAACTCGCAAATTTAAAAACGAAACGCTAATCCTGCGTTTCGGCGGGCACTTCTGGTGTTGCGGCTTCGGCAGCGGCCAGGGCTTTGGCTTTGGTAATCGCTTTCGCCACTTTTGGGTGGGCGCGCCGGACCTTTACAATGCCTTTGAAATCATTGGGATCGGCGACTTCGCCCTTGCGTAAAATTTCCACCCGACCAAGCCGCGCCATGTGCAAGATTTGTTGTTTGACGGCCGTCATGTATTTACGCCAGCCATCGGCACGGTCCTTTGGACGTCGGCGCGCCTCAAAGATTTTCATGGCAATGTCTTTAAAGGTCATAGACGTGCCGTCCACTCCCAACATGTCAAGGATGGCGGTGGCGATAGGGTCGTCTTTGGCGGGTTTCTTTTTGGGTTCATCGGTCATGAGCGGGGTGTAGCACGCTTTAGGGAACCTTGGCATCAAGATTTTAAAAAAATATGGCTCGCGGCAAGGCCTTCAAAAATAAATTGTACAGCCAAGGCCGCCAGCAACACGCCGACCACGCGGCTGATGACATTCAATCCTGTGACCCCCAACAGCTTTTGGATTTTGCTGGCGACCAACAACAGCGCCAAGGTGAGGAAAAGTACGCCAAACATGGCCCCGACAACCACCGCCCAATGGGTCAGGTCGCCCTTGGCTTCTGCGGTCAATAGCACCACGGCCCCCATGGTGCCTGGGCCAGCGATCAAGGGTGTGGCTAATGGAAATACAGATAGGTCTTGTTTTTGTTTGGCCTCATCGGTTTCATCTTCGGTGGCAGTGGTGCCGCCCGAAGGCCGCGCAAACACCATGTCGATGGCGATCAGCAACAGCAAAATCCCCCCCGCCGTGCGCATGGCGGGCAGGGTAATGCCCATACGGGTCAGTACGGCTTCGCCAAAAATAGCAAACAAAAGCAAAATCATAGCGGCCACACCGATGCCCTTGAAGGCCATACTGCGCCGCTGCTTAGGGTCGGTGTTGGGCGTAAGGGCCGCATAAAGCGCCGCCACGTCAACGGGGCCCATGGTGGCGAAAAAAGTGGTGAAGGCGACAAGCGCAATTTCTTGCATAAGGTTTCCTATAAAAGCAAAGTGACGATATCATGAACTTAATATGAAACAAACGATGAAAAATATAGGTCCGGTGTCATGGCAAGCCTTCCGTCGGGCTGGCATCAAAGACGTTGCAACGCTTAAACAAATGGGGGCAGCGGCTGTATTTGTCCAGGTCGAAGAAACGGATGGCCGAACGTCTTTAAATCTCTTGTATGCCTTGGCGGCGGGCTTAACGGATCGTCATTGGGCAGAGGTCGATGGTGCAGAAAAAGGGTGTCTTTTGCGCGAAGTCGAAGATTTACGAGAAAACCGCTCGCACCAAAAGTCTTGATCGGTTACTCCTTGGCTATGAATGATTCGGTCTCAAAAATACGTGAACATGGTGGCGACCCAAAAGGCGTTGAGGCGCGCTTTGGCGTGCCCAAAGACGGCTGGTTGGACCTGTCCACGGGAATCAATCCCATTCCGTATGCGGCATCGGCTTGCCCGGACCCATTGATGCACCGTTTGCCGTTGCAAAAGGATATGGAGGCGCTGTTGGCGGCCGCGCGTCGGGCCTATGATGTGCCTGAGGACGCTGCCATTGTCGCCAGCCCCGGGACCCAGGCGTTGATCCAATTGGTGCCGAGTTTATTTAAACCTTCAACGGTCAGCATCGTATCGCCGACCTATGGCGAACACGCCCCGGCGTGGCGGTCTGTTGGGCATCAGGTGGTTGAAGTGGCTAAGCTTGACGTCTCTACCCCCTATGGCTTGGTGGTGCATCCCAATAACCCCAATGGCCGCGTGCAAACGGTAAAAAAAATGTTGCAAAGCACTGATGAAATGTTCGCCAAAGGTGGGGCCTTGGTGGTCGATGAGGCCTTCTGCGACGTAGAGCCAGAGCTTTCTGTGACGCCACATGCCGGTCGCGAGGGCTTGATTGTGCTGCGGTCCTTTGGCAAGTTTTTTGGCTTAGCAGGTATCCGTTTGGGGTTTGCGATCTGTTCGCCCACCACCGCCGAACGGCTCTTGGAAAAAATGGGGCCTTGGGCGGTTTCTGGTCCCGCCCTTTGGGCCGGAACACAAGCCTTGAACGATCAGGCCTGGATTGAATCCACCCGTCAACGTTTGCAAAGCGATCGGATCAGGCTTGATGATCTGTTGAGCCGTGCGAACCTCCGCAACGTTGGCGGCACCGATTTGTTTAGACTGGTCGAGACCGAAGATGCCCAAGCCGTATTTGAAAAGCTCGCTCGCCGTGGAATTTTAGTGCGGCCTTTTGGTTCCCATCCAACCTGGCTTCGTTTTGGTTTGCCGGGCGATGAGACGGGATGGCAACGCCTAACAGCAGCGCTTTAAGCCTTATCTTCCACGGCACGGACATCGACCCCCTACCTGTGAATGCTCAGGCCTTGTTTGCGGCCTTTCATGGTGATGATGAAAATCACCAATCCCGGGATAATCTTGCGCACAAACGGATTTTTTAGCGGAAACGGCGTGTTTAAGTCAGCATGATTGTCGACGGACATTTATATATCCTCGTATTAAAAAGGAGGATCAATTTTATTGTATATCAAGGACTGACAAGCAAGGGATGTGACGATAATTGATGGTTTGTGACCATTAAAAGTGGAAAAAAATGTGTCACAATTTTTTTGTTTTATTGTTATAATTCTAAAAAGGTTCATAATTATTGTTATTGCTAACCTCATTTATGTGCCCAAGATTCGTGAGATAATAATGCAAAAAACAATCCTGATTATCGAAGATAATGAATTGAACATGAAATTGTTCAATGATGTTCTTGAGGCCAGTGGCTACAAAACCCTTAAGTCTATCGATGGCATGGACTGTATGCAGTTGGCTAAAGAACAGCACCCCGACCTTATCATTATGGACATCCAACTGCCCTTCGTTTCAGGCATAGAGCATACGCATGACTTAAAAGCGGATGTTGAGGTTAAAAACATCCCGGTCCTCGCCGTGACCGCACACGCCATGGACGGTGACGAGGAAGCGTTCTTAGAAGAGGGCTTTGACGGCTATTTGGCCAAGCCCATCAACGTATCCGCTTTTCTTGAAACCGTGGCTCGATTTGCGGCGTGAGGGTGCGAAGACGACACCTTCTCATACCCTTTTACAGCCCATATCCAACATGACCCGCCGCCAGTTCCTGTTCGGCTTCAATCATCTGTCCCGTTTTTTGATAAGCGGGGGAGGCGAGTTCTAGGAACAGATGGGTGATGGCATCTGGAGATTTGACGTCATAAGGGTTTTCGCCGGGGATGGCTTTGGCGCGCATACTGGTGCGCGTGCCGCCGGGATTGATCATGTTGACCAAGACGCTAGAGTCCTGGGTTTCTTGGGCATAGATGTTCGCGGTCATTTCCAGGGCGGCTTTGGAGACGGCGTAGGTGCTCCACCCGGCGCGCGCTTGGTGGCCGACCGAAGAGCTGACAAAAATGGCACGCCCAGCGTCCGAAGCCCGCATAAGAGAATCCATAGCGCGGATCAATTGCCAGTTGGCGGTGAGGTTGACGTCGATCACGCGCTGCCAGTCTTTGGGATCAATTTGGGCAATGGGGTCAAGGGTGCCTAAAACACCCGCGTTGCCAACCAAGATATCCAGCTTCCCAAAACGTTGGAAGATCGCGCCTTTGATTTTATCGATGATGCCGGGTTCGGTTAAATCGCACGGCACCAACGTCGCCGCGTGGCCGAGGCTGCGCAATTCATCGTCTAAGTCTTCAAGCGCGCCTTGGGTGCGGGCGGTGATGATCACATGGGCACCGTGTTCAGCAAAACATTTGGCAACCGAACGCCCAATACCGCGTGACGCTCCGGTGATCAGGGCTACGCGACCGTCAAGAATTTTGCGCTTAGCCATCTGTTCAGACATGTGTTTAGCCCTCAGAGAGCAGCGTCAGTTGTTCCGGTCCAGGGTCGCCGTCCTTGTCGATCAAAGGAATGGCGTAATCGCCGGTAAAGCACGCATCACAGTATTGTGGACAGTCCATATTGCGGTTGCTTTCACAGACCGCTTGATACAATCCATCGTGGCTGATGAAGGCCAAGGTATCGACGCCGATGTGTGTGGCCATTTGTTCAACGGTCATGGAATGAGCCATCAATTGTTCTTTGTCTGGGGTATCAATGCCGTAATAGCAGGGGTTCGTGGTGGGCGGGCTGGAAATGCGCATGTGAACTTCTTTGGCCCCGGCGTTGCGCATCATTTCCACGATCTTCATCGACGTGGTGCCGCGCACGATGGAATCATCAACCAAAATAATCCGTTTGCCCTTTACAAATGAGGTGTTGGCATTGTGTTTAAGCTTTACCCCTAAATGGCGGATGTTGTCAGACGGTTGGATAAAAGTGCGGCCCATGTAGTGACTGCGAATAATACCCAAATCAAACGGAATGCCGGATTCGGCTGCATAGCCAATGGCCGCCGGCACCCCGGAATCGGGAACTGGAACCACCATATCGGCGTCGACATGGCTTTCTTGGGACAACTGGGCACCGATGCGTTTGCGCACTGAATAGACGTTGCGCCCATCGATGACGCTGTCTGGGCGGGCGAAGTAAATGTATTCAAAAATGCAAAACCGTGGCGGCACCGGGGTGAATGGTTTGAGGCTAACAAGACCATTGTTACTGATCACAACGATTTCACCGGGTTCTACATCGCGTACGAATTTAGCGCCAATGATGTCCAAGGCACAGGTTTCAGATGCCAACACCCAACCTTCGCCAATGCGCCCCAAAACCAATGGCCGCACCCCCATGGGGTCACGCACGCCGATCAGTTTTTGCCGCGTTAAGGCGACCAAAGAATAAGCCCCAGTTACACCTTTCAAAGCATCGATCAAACGATCCATGACCTTGCGAAATTCGCTGGTGGCGACGCGGTGCAAGATGGTTTCGGTGTCTGACGTGGATTGAAAAATACAGCCCCGTTCGACCAATGCGCGGCGGTTGGTCCGGGCGTTGGTCAAGTTCCCATTGTGAGCAATGGCAAAGCCCCCAAACACCAAATCGGCAAACAACGGTTGGATGTTGCGCATGGCGGTGGCGCCGCCTGCGGTCGAATAACGCACATGACCGATGGCGATGGGGCCTTTTAGACGGTCAATAGCGCTTTCTGAATTGAAGTTATCGCCAACACTGCCCAATTCGCGAAGGCTGTGAAAATTGACACCATCGTAAGACACGATGCCGGCCGCTTCTTGTCCACGGTGTTGCAAAGCATGTAAGCCCAGCGCGGTCAAAGCCGATGCATCGGGGTGATTGAACACTCCAAATACGCCGCATTCGTCATGGAAATGATCATCGTCAGGGGCGTCGACGGAGCGGGTATTTTTGCTGTGCTGCGAGAGCGGGGCCATTAGCATTGGTTTCCGTTATTTTATGGTTTCTAACAATCTGTCCAGTTCGCTGCGTTCTTTGCGCCCGTAACCCGTGGTGCCGGGACCGGAGGGAGTCTTTGGCTTGAAATTGGTGGCTTTGTCGAGCAGGACTTTGCCTTCATTTAACAGGGAACTTGAGCTTTTTTGGGACTGTGCCTTTGGATCATTGGCGTTGGGTGGAACCAGAGCTTTCAACACATCCGCGCCTTGCAGAACCAGAGGCATGGTGCGCGCTTGATAAACCCAATCTGGATATTTACCTTCCACGGGCGGCGAAGTCCATTCATAGCCGATCCACACCAAACACACCACCAAGGCGCCACGCAACAAGCCAAACAAAAAACCCAATGCGCGGTCAAGGGCACCCAATGCGCTTTCCTTCACACCCTTTGATATTTGCCGGGTGGCGAGAGATAAAATGATCAAGGTACCAATGAAAATTAAAATACCCGTGACCAGGGCGGCAATGAACGGATCGGTGATGAATTGTAGGGTAAAGCTTTTAACGATGGGGGTGCCGTGAATGGTCGCAAATGCGGCCCCAATCCATCCGGCGATGGACAAAACTTCATGGACAAAACCGCGCGAATACCCGAAGGCCCCGGATATCAAGAGCGTGATGATGACGAGAATGTCGATCCAGTGCATACTTAACCTTCTGAATCAAACATCAAAGCCAGTTCGGCCAGATGTCCAAGTTCGTTAATTTTCAAACCGTTAGGGCTTGGTGTTGCTTTGCCCCGACGTTTGGGAACAATAGCACCTTTAAAACCCAGTTTAGCGGCTTCTTTTAAGCGCGCCTCGGCATGACTAACCGCGCGAATTTCACCAGACAATCCGACTTCACCATAAAACAAACTGCCGTCTGGTACGGCAATCTGGCTGAGACTTGATAGTAATGCCGCAGCCACAGCCAAATCGCAAGCAGGTTCGTTGACTCGTAAACCGCCTGCGACGTTCAAGTACACGTCGTTGGCGCCAATGGCAACCCCACACCGCGTCTCAATGACCGCCATAATCATAGAAAGCCGGGAGCTGTCCAAACCAACCACCGCGCGCCGAGGTGTTGCCAAGGTAGAGGGCGCGACCAAGGCTTCGACTTCCAACAGCATCGGGCGCGAGCCTTCCATGCCGGCAAACACCGCAGAACCGCTGACGGGTTGATCGCGATCGCTTAAGAATAAAGCCGAAGGATTGGTCACTTCTTCAAGTCCGCACCCGGACATTTCAAACACGCCAATTTCATCGGTGGCACCAAAGCGATTTTTCACCGCGCGCAAGATGCGAAACTGATGGCTGCGATCGCCTTCAAAATACAACACCGTGTCGACCATGTGTTCCAACACCCGTGGCCCGGCAATTTGCCCGTCTTTGGTGACGTGGCCCACCAAGATAACGGGAAAGCCTTTGCGTTTCGACAGCTTGATCAGTTCTTGGGCGCTGGTGCGCACTTGCGACACTGAACCCGGCGCGCTTTCGATGTTGTCAACAAACATGGTTTGGATGGAATCAATGATGGCGACGGCGGGCGGGTCTTTGTCCAAAGTGGTGATGATATCGCGCACGTTGGTGGCGGCGGCCAGTTCGACAGTCGTTTTGTCCAGGCCCAAACGGCTGGCCCGCAAACGCAACTGGTCAACGGCTTCTTCACCACTGATGTACGCGACCCGACCGTTTTTTGATAATTTCGCGGCCGCTTGCATCAAAATGGTTGATTTGCCGATGCCCGGATCGCCGCCGACCAAGATGGCCGAGCCTGCGACCAAGCCGCCGCCCAACACCCGGTCCAATTCGCCAATGCCTGTCATGCGCCGAGGCGGCTGTGGTTCAGAGCCTTCCAGCCCGACAAATTGAATTTTGCGGCCCTTGCTGGCGCTCAGGCCCTTAGGCGTGGATTCGACGGGGGTTTCTTCGGCAAGAGAGTTCCAAGCCCCACACACATCGCATTTGCCGCTCCACTTGGTGTGGGACGTGTTGCAATCTTGGCAGACGAAGAGCGTTTTGGCCTTGGCCACAGCGTTTTCCAACTCGGTCAGTGAACAGTCTCTTTAAGTACCTTGATTCGGGGACCATCACAAGACTTTGCCCCCCTGTGATGGTCGTCACTTCATTGTTGTGTTGGATGCCCTAAAAAGGGTTCATCAACACTGAATGATAACTGAATAGAAGCTTCAGGGTTGGTTCAAGACAGAATGTTTATATTGAGCTCAACAACAACACGACCCCCGGCCGTTTCGCCGCACAAGAATAAGGAATTTAGCGATGCATGACCCTGGAATGGTTTACTTATACGGTTACATTGTAATGTTCGCCGTCGCAGCCGCCACTTTGCAACTCGCCAAGCGCGCGCTCGAATCCCGAGGTGAAGTCAGCAAGCTGACCGCCAAGCACATCAATGGCCTTTGGTCCGTGGCTGGCGTCTTGACCATGGCAGGTGTCGTTAAGCTCACCGTGTTTGCCGATTTCTATGCCGTAAACTCTATGTATACGCCGGCTTAAGTTTACTCTCCCCCAAACTTCAAAGCCGAAAAAACCACCCGGACCCTCCCTCCGGGTGGTTTTTTGTGTGCGTGTAATATAGCTGACACATAGCTCGGTTAGGTTAACTATAAATTTTATAGGATGGACCGTATGCCTAATGCCATTTTGAGCTTGATACCAACCTCACAACAGCAACCGAACCCAACACAAAGTGAACTCGATTTGATTATCGAAAACGAGGCTGTGGTCACACTCTTCCAGCCTATTTTCAATGCGACAAGCTACGAACCATTTGCCTTTGAGGCTTTATCAAGGGGGCCCATCGATAGCACCTTGCATATGCCCGATGCCTTGTTTGAGGCGGCGCAAATCTATAACCGAATAGCCGAACTTGACTGTATTTGCCGTAAAAAGGCCATTGAAACGTTTCACCATTTGGCGGTGCCGGGAAAACTATCGGTTAATATTTGTCCCAGTTCCTTGATCGATCCAAGCTTTGAAAAAGGCCGGACCATGCGGGTTTTGCAAGACATTGGGTTTCCCATTGATCGCGTGATACTTGAATTGACCGAACAACAAAGCGTTGATCACGCCAAATTAAAAACAGCTGCTCAGCATTATCAAGCTATGGGTTTCAGCATCGCCCTTGATGATTTGGGGGCAGGGTATTCAAGCCTGCGTCTGTTGGCGGAACTCAAACCGGACTACATCAAAATTGATAAGTTTTTCACCACCAAAGTTCATGAAAATGAGGTGGCTGGTGATTTCATCAAGTTGATTCAAGACTTAGCCTCGCGCGTTGACTGCAAAGTGGTTGCCGAAGGAATCGAAAACATTGAGGAACTGCTGTTCGTACAGCGCTCTGGCATTGCGTTTGGTCAAGGCTATTTGTTGGGTAAACCCTTGTCTCAGCCGCAATTAACAGTCCCCGATTCTGTGCAGGAAAGGATCGCAGCCGTGCATACGTCTCAAGGTCTTGTAACGCCTATGAATGAACGGGAACGGGTCAGTTCCTTACAGGCCGAACCGACGGAACCCTGTGATGTCGATGATTTGGCGTTGGCCATGTTGAAGCGGTTTCAAGAAAACCCTCACCTGATGGTGATCCCCGTGCTCAGAGGCGACAAGGTTGTCGGGGCTTTGTTGCGCGATGAGATGCTCAACATATTTTCAACGCCGTATGCCCACAGCCTGTATCACCATACACGGACAGAAACGATGATGCAGGACAAACCCTTGATTGTTCAAGATGTTGATTCCTTGGCCAGTGTGAGCCAATTGGCAACCAAACGGCCCTTGGATCAAGTTTATTGCCCTTTGATTGTGTGTGAAGGGGGAGCCTATGTCGGGACGTTATCGATTCGCGAATTGCTCAAAAGCATCACCCAAATTCAGTTGGATCATGCTTTGCATTGCAATCCGCTCTCTCAGTTGCCTGGAAATATTGGTATTGAATCCGAGGTGCAGAATCGTCTTCAGGCACAAATTCCATTTGTTTTGCTGCATTTCGATCTCGACAACTTCAAGGCCTTTAATGATTTCTATGGCTATGAACGCGGCGATCATATGATTTTGTTGGTCGCAAAATTGCTGCGAAAAACCGTTCAATCTAACGATTTTGTCGGCCATATTGGCGGCGACGATTTTGTCATGTTGATGGATGGGGCCGATTGGGAAAGTCGAGTTTGGGCCATGCTGGACAGTTTCTCTGACACGTCAGCCTTGCTTTACGATCCGGTTGAACGCCAACAGAAATATATCGAATCCACCGACCGGGCCGGGGACATCAAATGTTTTGATCTTGCCAGTTTGTCGGTGAGCGCCTTGCCGTGTGCACCTGGACAGTTCTCTGCGCATCTTGAGGCCTCTGAAGTCATTGCCGAAATTAAGCACCGGTCGAAACAAATCAAAGGCAACAGCCTCGTCGTCAATCGCCGCGAAACGGCCTGAATGCGATCTGAATGCCGGATTCAGGATTGGTTCAACGCAGGCCCCCTATAGTCTGATCACGCTCAAGACTTATCCCGGCGAGAATCGCCGTATTGAGACGAAAGGATTATAGAAATGCATGACCCAGGAATGGTTTATTTGATCGGTTACATTGCCATGTTCGTCGTTGCCGCGATCACGCTGCACGTCGCCAAACAGGCCTTGGACTCCCGTGGTGAAGTCAGCAAACTGACCAACACTCACATCAACGTCCTGTGGTCAGTCGCCGGCGTTCTGACCACCGCTGGCCTCATAAAAGTCATGTTGTTCGCCGATTTTTACGCCACCCATTCGATGTATACCCCGGCTTAAGTTTTTCAAAGGAACTTAAAGTATAAAAACCACCCGGTCCCCGCTGGGTGGTTTTTTTGTGGGGGTGGGGTATGATTGAACGACATCTCGGATAAAAGGACGCGCCGCCATGAAACATTCTCTTTTGATTGCCTTGCTTCTATTCAGCCCGCTTGCGGCCACGGCGGCGGACGCGCCTCAGGACCCTTTGGCTTTAGAAGATTCGCAAATTGATGAAGCCACCAAGGCGATGGAACAGGCGGCGCAAAACCTGATCCATATCTTGGGCCTAATCCTGCGCTCAATCCCCCAATTCGAAGCCCCAGAATTCCTCCCCAACGGCGACATCCTGATCCGCCGCGTGCCAAAGAATCAGCCAAAGACCCCAGACCAACAAGAAAACCCGGATAGCTCGAAAATTTAGGAATTTTAGGGAGTCTAAGCCCGCACCGCCATCTGGATAGGGCCTTCGGCGCGGCCGTTGATGAATTGTTCGACGTATTCATTGCCGGAATGGTCGATGTCTTCGACCGGGCCTTGCCAGATGATTTTGCCTTCATACAGCATGGCGATGCGGTTGGCGATTTTGCGCGCCGAGGCCATATCGTGGGTGATGGAGAGGCCTGTGGCGCCGACTTCGCGGGTGACTTTGACGATCAAATCATTGATGACGTCGGCCATAATCGGGTCGAGGCCCGTGGTGGGTTCGTCGAAAAAGATGATTTCGGGGTCGGATGCAATGGCGCGGGCCAGGCCGACGCGTTTTTGCATACCGCCAGACAATTCAGACGGCATCAAATCCGCCACATCGGCGTTCATGCCGACCATGGCAAGCTTTTCAATGGCGATTCCATGCGCGTCCGCCCGGGTGCAGCGTTTTTCCGCCAGCAAACCAAAGGAGACATTTTCCCACACGGGCAGGGAGTCAAACAAGGCGCCGCCTTGAAACAGCATGCCAAATTGGTGACTGACCCGTTCGCGATCGGCTGAGCCCATGCCAATCACTTCTTCGCCATCGACTTTGATGGACCCGGCATCGGGGGTGAGCAGGCCTAAGATGGATTTCAGCGTCACCGATTTGCCAGTGCCAGAGCCACCAATGATGACCACACTTTCGCCCACGCCAACGTCCAAATCAACGCCGTTCAGCACCACTTTTTTGCCAAAGGCCTTGGTCACGCCGCGCATTTCGATTTTTTTGGTGTCACTTATCAAATCAAATCCTATTTGGTAAAAAACATTTCGGTGAGGATGTAATCCGAGCATAAGATCAAGATGCTGGCCGACACCACCGCGTTGGTGGTCGCCCGGCCCACGCCTTGGGCACCGCCCTTGGAGCTATAGCCGTGGTAACAGCCCATCAATGACACGATAAAGCCAAACACAGCGGCTTTGACCAAGCCGGATTCAACGTCAGAATAGGTCAGCATTTCCCATGTTTTTTGCAGGTAGTTGGCCCCGTTGAAACCAAGCTTATGAACGGCCACCAGATAGCCACCAAACACGCCGATGATGTCGGCAACTAAAACCAAAAGTGGAAACATAGTGACCCCGGCAATTAAGCGCGGTGCCACTAAATATTTCATGGGATTGGTGGACAACGTGGTCAGGGCATCAATTTGTTCGGTGACCCGCATGGTGCCAATTTCGGCGGCCAAGCTGGCACCGATACGGCCCGCAACCATCAAACCGGCTAAAACCGGGCCGAGTTCACGGGTGATGGACAGAACCACCACGTTGGCAATGGCACCTTCGGCCCCAAAACGGGAAAACCCCGTGTGACTTTGCAACGCCAACACCATCCCGGCAAAAACCGCCGTCAACCCCACCACAGGTAGGGAGAAAAAGCCGATATCGACCATTTGCCGCAATACGATGCGGGGGTAGAAGGGGGGACGCACGGTGTGCATCAAGCCCGAGGCCAAAAAGGTCATCAGTCGCCCGGTGGTGCCGAGAAAAGCAAAGACGACTCGTCCGATGGGTTGTAATGGATTCATGACGTTTGAATTCCCCCCGTATTTACCTGTGCGTAAACACGGTGATAGCGTGAGCCCAATTGAGTTAACAGTTCATAACCGATTGTAGCGGCTTTGTCAGCAACATCATCAATTGAATTTAACGGGCCAATTAAATCGGCCAATTGGCCGGGGCGGCACAAGGGTTCTGGGACTTGGCTGACATCAACGGTAAGCAAATCCATGGAGACTCGACCCACAACGGGGGCTCTAAATTCACCGAAATAGACGTCTCCGGTATTTGAAAGACGGCGCGGATACCCATCCGCATACCCAGCCGCAATCGTGGCAAGACGCGCCCCAGGAACGGCTTGGTATGTGGAACCATAACCAACGCCCTGGCGGGTGTCAATTGTCCGCACCTGCAAGACTTTTGCTTGTAAACGAATGACTTGCGCCATGGGGTTGGGTTGGTCCGGGGTTGGGTTGGATCCGTAAAGCGCAATGCCGGGGCGCACCAGATCAAAGTGATAGTCCGGTCCCAAAAACGTGCCCGATGAATTGGCGAGCGAAGCGTGAGTTGGGTTGATGTGTTTGAGAGCGGCCTGAAACTTACCAAGCTGTTGAGCGTTGCTTGGATTGTCAGCTTCTTCCGCTGAAGCGAGGTGACTCATGGCCATATTCAGGTTTAACCCGTCCAATTGATCCGGATTGTCTACTAGGGAGGTAAGCTCTTGATCATCAAGGCCTAAACGAGACATTCCGGTGTCAATATGAAGATCGCAAGGGAGAGATTTACCAAATCCTAAGCAAAAGGCCCGCCACGCGCCGACTTCGCCCAAGGTGTTGAGAACCGGGATAAGATCAAACTCAACAAAATCGCGCTCGGCCCCCTCCATCAAACCATAAAAAACGTGAATGGTCGGGGCGGGGCCTAAAATAGATCTGAGTTCAATGGCTTCGTCGATAGAGGCAACAAAAAATGTTTTGCAACCCGCCTGCATCAACGCCGGGGCGGCGCGATCAACGCCTAAGCCGTAAGCACACGCTTTGACCACGGCAGCGGCTTCGGCTTTTGAGGGGGCGCAGAGATCGCGAAACAAGCGCCAATTGTCCGCCAGTGCGTCCAGGTCAATGCTCAGAACGGCGCCCGCGCGCCGGGATTCGGGCGTGTTGCTCATAATGCCTCGCTACGGTCCTTCGTAAGCCGGATGATGACGATCCAAATCAGCAAAGCGGGTGAATTCGCCGATAAACGCCAATTTGACGTCGCCAATGGGACCGTGACGTTGTTTGGCGACAATCACGTCGGCGGTGGCCCGCACGGACTCTAACGATTCTTGCCACCTGGCTTCACGATCTAAGTATTTTGATTCATCCTCATCCATGCGCCGCGATGGCTTTTTACGTTCCATATAATATTCTTCACGGTAAATGAACATCACCACGTCGGCATCTTGCTCGATCGAACCAGATTCACGCAAATCGGCCAGTTGAGGACGGGGCGGATCGCGACTTTCAACGGCCCGTGAAAGCTGGGACAAGGCGATCACGGGAATGTTCAATTCCTTCGCCAAGGTTTTCAGGCCACGGGTGATTTCCGACACTTCGTTCACGCGACCATCGGATTTGCCCGGTGGCGGCGAGATCAATTGCAAGTAATCGACCACGATCAGGCCCAAATTGTGTTGACGTTTCAAACGTCGGGCACGGGTGCGGAGCGCCGACACGGTGAGGGCCGGGGTGTCATCAATAAACATCGGAATGCGGTGCAGCTCTTGGCTGGCGACCACAAGACGGGTGAACTCGTCATTGGCCAACTCACCTTTGCGCATTTTGTTCGACGACACTTCGACCTGTTCCGACAAAATACGAGCAGCCAGCTGTTCTGATGACATTTCCAGCGAGAAGAACCCCACCACAGCCCCTTCGTCGCCAGCCGTTTTGTGGTACGAATAAGCGGCGTTGTAGGCGATGTTGGTGACCAGGGCGGTTTTGCCCATAGATGGACGCCCGGCCAAGATCAACAGATCAGACGGGTGCAGTCCGCCCAAAATCTGATCTAAATCGGTCATGCCCGTCGACACACCGGCTAACGCTCCATCACGTTTGTGGGCGCGTTCGGCCATGCTGACGGCTTCTAAAACGGCGGTACGGAAATCTTGAAAGCCACCTTCGATGTCGCCTTGGGTGGCTAAGTCATAGAGGTGTTGTTCCGAAGATTCGATTAGGTTGTTGGCGGTGCTTTGGTTGCCTTGGTCAAAGGAATCGTTGACCATGTCGGTGCCAAGTTGGATCAATTCGCGCTTTAAATACAGGTCATAAACAATGCGCCCGTATTCACCGGTATTGATAATGGTCACGGCGCTGGCGGCCAATTCGGCCAGATAGACCTTGCCACCCATGGCGACCAAATCATCGTTGCCTTCAAAAAAGCCTGCCAAGGTAACGGGGTTGGCGATTTGGCCTTTTTCCAACAGCAATTGGATGGCGTCAAAAATCTTGCCGTGCTCAGGAATTGAAAAATGTTCGGCGCGCAAAAACTCACTGACCCGTTCATAGGCCCGATTGTCGGAGAAGATCGCGCCTAACAGTGCTTTTTCAGCTTCGACATTGTGCGGCAGTGTGCGGTAGGTGGGCAGGGCCTCTTGCGTCGTGCCAGAGGATTTCGCGCGGGGTGCAGCTGGCTCAGGCTGAGCAACAGGATCAATTGGCTCGACAGAGGGTGTTGGAGCCTCAACAGCATCAAATTCTTGAGGTTCATCATCAACGGGCCCAGCATCGCTTATCTGTGCACCGGGATCGCCGTCTTCTATAGGGGGAATGTCATCATCAATGGTCATGGCGAGGACTGTACGCCACTAAGTCGTTATCCCCAGGGTGTGAATAACGTGAATAACACGAATTTATAGGTCGCGCTGCAAAAGGTAATGACCGCCTTGGATCCAACCCTCCTTATCTTGGCGTAAATTTGATGCGCTGAAATGCGTCATCGTGAAGCCAAATTCAGAAGCCAGGGCATCAATATAAGCTTTCGCGTGGGCATAGCGACTGGTGTCTTGCAAAACAAACGTATCGGATTGATCTGTGTGCTCGGTGGAAAAAGCAAACACCGCGCCCGGTGCCGCATGGGCTTTTACCGCCGCAAACGTTTCGTGCAAGTTGCCAATATAAACAAAGACATCACAGGCAATAAATAGGTCGATATCGCCTTTGATAGCGGCCAATCCTCCGATCAGGTCGTCAACGGTAAGCTGGTCGTAAACTTCTTTTTTTTCGGCCTCGCGCACCATATTTGTCGATAAATCAATGCCGATCAGGGTGGTGGCAATATCTCTGAACGCAAGACCCGATAGGCCCGTTCCACAGCCCATATCGACGACCGTGTTGTAGGCGTGATCTGCTAACCCTAGGTCAACCATGATCTGTTTTAACACCGTCGGGGCTTTGTAGTTGAGCTTGTCTTTTAATTGGTGCTCAAATTGGTTGGCGAATTGGTCAAACAGTTCTTCGACATATTCCTTGGGCGCACGGTCGGTTGTTTCGCCTAACAAGGCCTTCAGGTTATGTTGAGCTGTGATCATATCTGGGGCAATTTTGATGAGTTTTCGCAATGTGGCGATTGCCTCGTCGGTCCGCCCTAAATCGCGTTGAACATTGGCAAGGTTTTGATAGGCCATCTCATATTCGGGGTACAGTAAGATGGCTTTTTTATAGTTTTCTTCGGCCAGCTCAAGCTTCCTTTTAAAGTGAAAGGCACTGCCTAGATTGTTGTAAAGAAGGGCTGTGTCTGGATCGAGGAAGATGGCCTTTTTAAAGCAAGATATGGCCTCATTCAAATGTCCAAATTGGCTGAGAATGTTGCCGAGATCGTTATGGTATCTGGGTTCGTTCTGATAGATTTCAATCGCCTTTTTATAGGCTGTGATTGCTTCATTGGTCCGTCCCAAAGCCCCTAGGGCCGCGCCCATAGCCGCATAGGCATCATCAAACATGGGATCCAGCGCCACAGCTATTTGGCAACTATTAACGGCGGCCTCAAACTGGCCGAGCATCGTAAACGCCTTGCCCAAGTGGGTGTGGAGGTTCGCTTTATTGGGGTTCAAGGCAATGGCTTGATTGGCATAAACGATGGCCTCTTCAGCGCACTCCATTTCCACCAACGTACTGGCAAGGTTGCCAAGCGCCACCCCATAATCTGGTTGAAGTGCGACGGCTTTTTTCATCAAGTCAATGGCCACTTCATCTTGGCCCACTTGATAAGCGTGCAAACCCAAATAGTGCAAAGCCATGGGGTGGTTGGGGTTGGTTGATAAAATAGATTGGTAAATTTGCACCGCTTCGCGCAAACGCCCAGCTTTATGGTGATCCATAGCCTGAGAGATGGCTTGTTGCTCGTCAGGCGTTTGCTTGAACGGTTTTGTTTCTGTAGTTTTTTTATTCGACAACAACACAATTCCTTCTATCACCCTGCATTATACGTGAAGAAAGATCATTTTGACCAGCGGCAATAAGCGAATACATGCGTGATGAAGAAGGTCCGTTATTTGATGAACCAGACAAAGTTTGATTAGACGACACGCAAACCACGTTCTTTGCTGGCGAAAATAATAATTCCCATACGCGTTGAATGACCATATAGTTAGTATGGTTATTTTGGTGCTAATTGTCATGTCTTCTCTTTAGGAGGGAACTATGAGTTTACACGCAGTTGCGGATGTATCCCAAAACTCCAAAGACTTATTGGTGCAGCCACAGCAGCAAACGTTACGGTATTTTGCTCTCTACTATACACTTGTTGTAATTTTGCTGTTCTCTGGATATTTTCTAATCCACTACTTTGAGACTGAAAAGCTGCATTCAGTCACACTTACAGCTGAACTTGAGCATGTGAACCTAGCCTCTAAGTCTTTGGAACGGGATTTGGAAATCATCGGCAGCGATTTTAGGTCGCTGGCTGCGAGCCGCTATCTGGCTGATTATCTACAAACAAATGACGAAGCCTCCAAAGCGAAGTTGACAGAACGTCTGTTATTGTTTTTGACGGATAGACATATCTATGATCAAGCGCGCCTAATTGATGTATCGGGCCAGGAAGTCATTCGGGTCAGTTACAATTTGGGAACGCCCGAAGTTACGCCCCAGGACCAACTTCACAATAAATCAAGACGGTATTACTTTAACGATGCCATGAAGTTATCTCAGGGAAGCCTTTATGTTTCGCCCCTGGACCTCAATGTCGAAAATGGAAATATTGAAGTCCCCTACAAACCCGTTCTTAGAATTGCCACGCCCGTGTTCGATATGAGCGGCACGAAACAAGGCATTTTGATCGTCAATTATCTTGCGGACTCTATGTTAGACCAGTTTTTTTATCAGCTTCCAGGAAACGAACAAGAAAAGAACGAATATAGCATTTTGAATCAGGATGGTTATTGGATTCATCATCATAATAAAGCCAAGGAATGGGGCTTTATGTTCGGCATTAAGGAGACGTTTGGCACTTTGTATGCAAATGTCTGGCCGCAAATATTAAAACAAGGTTCAGGGCAAATTGAAAACGAACGAGGGCTATTTACCTATGCCACGGTCAATCCCACCGCTCATGTCATCGCCGGGATTAACAAGCCTGCTCATGACACGGCAGGAGAACCGTCTTCTGGACTTTTAGAGATAGCACAGGCCCAGCAGAGATGGAAAGTGGTGAGTCATGTGCAAACTGATCGGTTAGGTATTGCCCACTCCGGACTTGAAAACTGGCCGTTCATATGGACTTTTTCGATCTTGCTCGTATTTTCTGCTTTCGGCTCATGGTTGGTGGCGAAGGCAACATCTATGAAAAAACAAACCGAAGCGGCTTTGCGCGTCCTATCTCAGGCCGTTGAACAGAACCCCGCTATGGTCCTGATTACGGATAAAGACGGCGGTATAGAATATGTAAACCTGCGCTTTTGCAAAAATACAGGTTATGAGAAGTCCGAAATTGTTGGTCAAAATCCTAAGGTTCTAAACGCCCAAAATATGACTGTCGATGACTATACCAATATGTGGAAAGACATTAACCAGGGCAAGAACTGGAACGGTGATATGCATGACCAGCGAAAGGACGGCAGTTATTACTGGGCAGCCTCTCATATTTCTCCCATCCGAGATGGAAAGGGTGAAATCACCCATTTTGTCGGTATGCAACAAGACATCACCGAGGAAAAGGTCTTGCGCGATGAACTTCAGCGCTTGGCCAGCACCGATGCGCTGACGGGTGTTTTTAACCGCCGTTATTTCTATGAAAAAGTTGATACGGAAGTTCAGCGCTGTCGTCGCTACGGTCGCCCCCTGGCTGTCATGATGTTAGATTTAGATCTCTTCAAGAAAATCAATGATACGTACGGACATCAAGCTGGCGATGCCTGCCTGATAGCTGTTGTTGAATTGGTCGGCAAGGCATTGCGAACAACGGATATTTTTTCTCGATTTGGCGGTGAAGAATTCATCATTGCTCTTCCTGATACGCCCTTAGATGCCGCCGCCAACCTTGCCGAACGCCTACGCCAGCGGATTGATGAGTTGGCCATAGGTTTTGAGACACACACCATATCGATTTCAACCAGTATTGGCTTATCTGGATGGTGCGAAGGTGAAGAATCATTAGATGCGACCATTAATCGCGGGGATAAGGCTCTCTACCGAGCCAAAGAAAAAGGCCGTAATCGAGTCGAAGTTTTTTAGTGGAATTCTTCAGTTCGAGTGATTCTTGGGATAAAAAAACGGCGTGCCGATCAGGACACGCCGTTATTATCAGGATGAAGACGAATAGTCAGGCTTATTCAGCCGTTTCTTCGTCAGTGGAAGCATCTTCATCAGTAGCTTCATCAGCCGCCAACTCTTCAGCCGCCGCTTCAGCAGCGCCTTCTTCAAAGATTGCTTCGATTTCAGCCTTGGCTTCAGCTTCTTCAGCTTCGGCAGTCGACATCATCATTTTGCCGGTTTCGGCTTGAATAGCCGCTTCTTCTGCCGAGCGCGCAACGTTTACGGTAATGGTTGCGGACACTTCAGGGTGCAATTTAATGACGACGTCAAACAGGCCTAAGTTTTTGACGGGTTCCGTAAGATCGACCTGACCACGGGTGATGGTGAAGCCTTCTGCGGTTACCGAAGCGGCGATATCACGGGCATTGACCGAACCGAACAAGTGTCCAGCTTCGCCAGCTTGGCGGATCAGGCTGATTGTCAAACCATCCAATTTTTCGGCCACGGATTTTGATTCGTCGCTACGTTTTTGGTTATCAGCTTCAAGCGTTGCACGCTGAGCTTCAAAGATTTTTTTGTTGGCGTTGGTGGCACGGAGCGCCTTGTTGCGCGGCAATAGAAAATTGCGGGCAAAGCCAGGTTTCACGTTAACGGTATCACCAATTTGGCCCAATTTTTCGACACGTTCTAATAAGATAACTTGCATTTTAATTCTCCAGCCCCCTTTGGGAGCGGTCTATAGGTTAATGTTCTTCGGTCGTTGGTTTCATGCGGGTCATAAGTCCGACCCATTGTTCTAAAATTCCAAGTCCAGCAATCACGAGGATAAACCAGCCTGAAAAGATCATCACGACGTATATCAAGGAGAGCAGCGCACTTGGAAACGGGGTTAAACCCGCCAACATGTGAACCACCGCTAGGCCTAAGAAAAAGAACGGTACGGCCAGGACCAACGTAAGGTTCCGCCCGATATACTCTATTTCCCCTGGTGCAAGCAACGCCATAAGTGCCGATGCGACCAAAACCCAACTTAACCAGTCAGGGAGCGTAAACTCCCTCAGCCTCGGTGAGGGCCGCAAATTGCGTCCTCCTTTGGCCAATAATCCCTGGGCGAAGATTGCGTTGATTAACACAGACAACGCCCAGAACGCTGCGACAGACCCCGGAAAGAAAGGGATCGCCCGCAAAATAGCATCTTTCAAGACCTCTTGGCCTTGCGCCCCAGCAACAAGATTTGCCACTTCGGTGAGATAGGCCGTTGCGGCTTGCTCTAACCCGCCATCACTTGACGTCATCAGAGCCACCATAACAACATAACACGCCGCCAACATTGTGATCACAGCGGTAATATGACCAGCCGGGAACCAACCCAAATCTCGTGGCGGCTCGCCATCCTCGATGTGCCAGTCTTTGACCCGACCCATGATACGGTCTTGAAAAGTGGAATTGGTCGGTTTGCCTTCTGCGACATAAGGACCATCATGTTCCGGCGCCTCAACAATGACGCCAATTGGACTCATTAAAGCAAGACGGACGATCAACCACACCGGCAGGCCGAACATCAAACCAAATGCCAAGGCCGTTGTTGGTGCCACCAAAGAGGTGATCACCAAGCCACTGGCTATAGCGATTAATGCCCTCCGGGTCCCGAGACCTAATCCCGCCACAAACATGGGCAAAGGTAAGACCAAGGTGAGGTAAGCGACAGCAATGGAGGCTCCTGAAAAGGAGGCCATTACCAAAAGACCACTGACCAGCCCGGCGCTGATGGCGAGAAACTGTGGTTTCATGCCGATACGGCCTAAGTGTTTAAAGTCAAACACTTAGGCCTCATTCCTCAACTTTAACTTTATTTAATGACGTAAGGCAGGAAGCCTAAGAACCGAGCGCGTTTAATCGCCTTGGACAGTTCACGTTGTTTTTTGTTGCAAACAGACGTGATCCGGCTTGGTACGATTTTGCCGCGCTCAGAAATGTAGCGGCTTAGAGTCTTCGTATCGCGAAAATCGATCTTCGGTGCGTTAGGACCGGTGAACGGGCAGGACTTGCGTCCGCGAAAAAATGGGCGACGTGCCATTATGCTTCTCCCTCGCTAGCGGTTGTTGCGGGTGCTGG